>OFEK01000008.1_pt1 | contig 411321 bp, 334 predicted proteins | sample 1521131 | NCBI WGS metagenome assembly OFEK01 (sample SAMN05720209, study PRJEB24109) | activated sludge metagenome | isolation source: Anaerobic digester | place: China | collected 2015-12-16 | reverse complement strand
TTTTGGGCTAATTGAGCATTTTTGTTATTTACTCATTCTCAGAGTCGGTCAGATGGTAAAAATGAGAAAACTGGGACTGGAATTTGCCTGAATATAAGTTTAACCCTATTTTGTTAAGAACTAACTCTGAAAAAGTCTTCTCTGCAACAGCCTGCTGCGGCGGATTGCGATCCGACCGAGTCGGATTGCGTACTTAGCGTTTAAGAGCTGATTTTCGCTTAGAATACTCCCTCGCAACTAAGAAACTTTAGAAATTTTTGCCTGAGTAAAATATTCTTCCTTCACTGCAACAGCCTGCGCAGTCGGCTTGCGTACTTTGCGTTTAGCTTTTTAAATACCCCAATAAAAAAGGAGCAGCTTTTGCCACTCCTTTTCCCAAAAAATTACTCATATTACTTCGAAAATTAATGCTGAATTTCTCAACATCCCTCCCCCCGTCAACCCCCGAAAATACAAAAGATACCAAATTATTTACCCTTTTTCCCTGGGTCATACCCTCGCTCCTCCTTCGATCCTCCCTCGATCAGGCATCCCATTTAGGGCATTAATAATTACCCTGAATCCTCCCTTCCGGGCACTGTTGAATATCTCTGCACTCTCAAAAACTCCAAAGCTTTTTAATCTTTCACCTTTACGGCTATTTCATAAGCAACAACTTCTTCACTCCACTAAACTCTCCCGATTCAAGAGTATAAACATAAACTCCGCTTGATAAATTGGCTCCATTAAAATTAACCGTATAATATCCCGGTTCCTGAACCTCATTCACCAGAGTAGCAACCTCATTACCCAGTATATCATAAACCCTCAGTGTCACCTCTCCCCCGGTCTTTATAGAATACCGGATAGTAGTCGATGGATTGAAAGGATTCGGATAATTTTGCGAAAGCGAATACTCATCAGGCACCCCAATCGTCACCTCACTGTTAAGTTCGAGATAAGTAAAACTGCCGTCATAATCTACTTGTTTTAATCTATATGAATAAGTACCACTTTTCAAATCTGCATCCAGATAAGAATAATTGGATTGTGAAGCAGAAGAATTGTTTCCATCTACAAATGCGATTGTTGTCCACTCCCCTGCTGACCTTCTCTGAACCTCAAATCCCTTATTATTTGTTTCCGTAGCAGTTGACCAGGAAAGAAGAACATCATTCATATCCAGGGCGTAAGTGAAAGAAAGCAATTCTACAGGAACCGGTACATTTGCCTCATCAGCTCCCATATAAGGATATTGTGGATCTCTGGTTTGACCATCAATATCAGTTATAATTCCCGGAACAGGCATTCCAAGCAGCCCCACGTTCCCCACTGAAGCACCCGTGAGGTGCAAATCTGTATCACTTACAAACTCAACATTCATAAAGTTCGAGTGACTCTCGTTAGGCGCAGCAGCAATTTTGTAAGTGGGTAAATCGGTAAATGATACCCCCGAAAGATGGACAATAGGATTACCGCCAACTGCCCAGTAATCATTATGGTCAAAGCTATAAAAACCATTGGCATTTGCAATGTACATTCCTGCATGAAGAACTGTACCTTCGCTGCGTTCATTGATACAGATATTATTATACCCATTAACAACAGCGGTGTCATTAGTTCCGGATTTATAAAAAGGAGCAGAAATTATGTTCCCGGCAGTACCTCCTGCAGTGTGTGTTCCGCCAATCCGGATTGTGTTATACATAATATTGCATTCATTTGGTACAGTACCTGCCAGTTGGATACCATAATATCCACTAATACTCGTACCGCTTTTTGTCATCGATATAAAATTGTTAACAATATTCTGAACACAGTTTCGGGCAGGTACAAGACTTATTGCTCTAATATTTGTAGCAGATGAGGAAGAAGTCTGAAGATCATAAATCTTATTTTTAATTATATCAATTTTCCCGAAGATCGTTGTACTTGTTTGAATACCAAAAACAAGCGTGGAACTTATACCTGCAGTCTGATATATTGTGCAACCCTGGATTGTGAAATTAGTAGTCGCTCCAAGCAACCAGACACCTGCGTACCCAAAGTTAAAAATCTCACAGTCCGTAATTACATTATCAACATTCGGATTTGCCGTGGTTCCTGATGAAGCAACACCCGAGCGCCCCCCTTCTATTTTACAATTAGTAATTGTGTTATTCGAATTACCCGAAATATTTGTTGCAGATGTGTTAAACATTAAACACCTTGGTCCGGCAGTACTTTGTGTATGGTTAACCGCGTGGACAAACATTACAGTATTATTTGTAGCACCATTTACAAAATTAATGGTATATGAGTTTGTGCCCGATGTAGCCAGATTCTCAACCTTGAAATCAACTACACTGCCAACACCCCCGGGGCGACCGTCAAGTATTACGAAATCCGCATCATCAAAATTGATAAGCGGTGCATTAGACGGAGTAGCAACAATTGACTCCCCCGTATTGCCCGCTTTAGGACGGATTGTAATAGTCTTTGAAGGACCTGCATCAATCCTCGATGAAAAAGAGATCGGGAACACTTCCAGTGAATTGTCGTACACAGGAAGAATTTCGATTACATAGGACTGGGTCAGTGTTGCGGGGATTGCATTATATGCCGCTTGTATTGTTGAATAAGTTCCTACAAGGGCATTCGTTCCGTCTCTTAGCTCAACGGAGTTTGCTTGCGGAAGTATATCCGCTGTCAGGAAAAGAAAGAGAACAACAAGAAAAAGTGTAGCTATTTTTTTCATTTGAGCCTCTCTAATATTATATGTGAATATTTTTATAAAAACATCAAAGAAAAATTAGTATAATTATTATTAAATGTCAAGTTAAATATTTACAGAAATAAAAAAAGGAGTGGCATAACCACTCCTTTAATAATCAAAAATATATTAAATTATTTAACCAGAATCATCTTCTTCACAGAAACAAACTCCCCGGCAGATAGTTTATAGTAATAAATTCCGCTGGAAAGATTTGAAGAACTGAAAGTAACTGAATGATTTCCGGCTTGTTTAGTCTCATTCACAATTGTTGCAACTTCCCTTCCAATCACATCGAATACTTTCAGTGTAACAAAACCACTAACCGGCAACCGATAACTTATAACAGTCGTCGGGTTAAACGGATTCGGATAATTCTGTGATAAGCCGAACTCATTAGGAATAATTTCCTCTTCCTTTACACTCGTTACTCCATAAACAGTGAATTGTCCCGGCATTGAGAAATATGAAGTGGCTGAATTTTCAAGCTGTGACTTTACTCTCCAGTAGTAAGTCCCCGACCCGGATAATGAAGCATTGCTGCTGAGACTATTTATATTGGTTATTTCCGTTGCATTACTAAAGTCAGGATTTTGCGAAATCTGAAGTGTATAGCTCTGGCTTCCGCTTGGCGCAGTCGGCAGATACCACGAAATCCTTGGGTTAGCATTGTTTATGTAAGTACCGTTTGTAGGTCCTCCTACAATCGGCATAACCGGTTCTTCTTCAGCAATGGTGGTAAAAAGAGCATAAGCCGACCAGGATGAGCGCCCGGAGATGGAAACTGACCTTACTCTCCATGCATACTGTGTCCCTCCTGTAAGAGCCGGTGTGGTAAATCCTGATTGGTTAACAGGAGTCACCTGGTCATCTCCAGGCCATGGGGCGCTTGCCGGAACATACTGGAGTTCGTATGTCAGTCCGGTACTATTCTCATTCAGATACCAGTAGAGTGTCGGTGTAAGCGTATATGATACAGCATTATCTACCGGCCATGACAGAACAGGCTGTGGAGGTGTTCCGGCAGAAGGAGCAGAGTATATAGTAAATGTTTGATAAGCTGACCATCCCGATTTTATACCACCGGTTACAGACCTTACACGGTAAGCATACTGAACACCCTCCTGAAGCGGATCTGTCGTATAGTTCATAGCAGAAACCGGAGTGAAATCGATGTCTGCCGGCCATGGATCTGCCGCAGGGACACACTGAAGCTCATAAGTCAAGCCCGTGCTGTTTCCATTAACATACCAGTATAGCGTCGGTGTATTGGTATAAAGCATTGCGTTCTCCGTTGGCCAGGAGAGGATGGGCTGAAGAGGTGTAACCCCTGGAGCAGAGTATATTGTAAAAGTCTGATACGTTGACCAAGCTGATTTCTCAGTTCCAAGCACTGACCTCACGCGATATGCGTACTGAACACCCGGCTGAAGCGGATCAGTTGTAAAATTCATAGCACTAACCGGTGTGAAATCAAGGTCTGCCGGCCATGGGTCCGCCGCAGGAACACACTGAAGCTCATAAGTCAAACCCGTTCCGTCTCCATCAACATACCAGTAGAGTGCTGGTGAATTGGTATACATTAATGCGTTGTCCGTCGGCCACGTAAGAATTGGAACAAGTGGTGTGGCAGCAGGAATACCAATTATTGTGAACGTCTGATATGTTGACCAGGCTGATTTCTCAGTTCCAAGCACCGACCTTACGCGGTAAGCATACTGAACACCCGGCTGAAGCGCTACAGTTGTATAATTCATTGCAGCGACGGGAGTGAAATCAAGGTCTGCCGGCCATGGATCTGCCGCAGGAACACATTGCAACTCGTATGTTAAACCTGTACTGTTTCCATCTACATACCAGTAGAGTGTTGGTGAATTGGTATACATTAATGCATTGTCCGTTGGCCAGGATAAAATTGGAACAAGCGGTGAAGCTACAGGAACAGCAAGTATTGTGAACGTCTGATATGCTGACCAGGCTGATTTCTCTGTTCCAAGTACTGACCTTACGCGGTAAGCATACTGAACACCCGGCTGAAGCGCTGCAGTTTCATAATTCATAGCAGAAGCGGTAAAATAACTATCATCAGCCGGCCATGGATCTGCCGCTGGAACATACTGGAGTTCATATGTTAAGCCTGTGCTGTTTCCATCCACATACCAGTAGAGTGTCGGTGTGGTAGTATAAATTAATGCATTATCCGTCGGCCATGAAAGAATTGGAACCAGAGGCACATTACCTTCAGTCGATAATTTGAAACTCTCAACACCCGATATATTTTGAAGAACTCCGTTTTTGTATGCTTTCACAAACCAGTAATAGGTTGTTCCGGGTACCAAACCTCCGGCTATTGAGTGTGTTCCCGAAGGAAGGTTTGGAACTGTAATAGCTTCGGACATATTAGCATTCGGGGAGTAGAGTAGATCATAAGTCACTCCCACACTGCTTTCATTCAGGTACCAGTATAAACCAACGGGAGTCGAATAAACCTCAGCTCCGCCAACAGGCCAGCTAAGTACCGGAAGCAGTGATGCAGTCGTTGTAAACTTCCAAACCGGAGTATAATCACTCTCCCATGGAGTTGTTGGGATGTGTGAATGTACACGCCAGTAATACGTGGTATTTCCGGTAAGAAAACCTTCCGGTATTGTCATTGTTCCAATTGTCTGATTCAGAGTATGAGGAAGCGTGATAGGTGCATGACTTGCACTTCCGTATAACGGGTCTTTTGGGAAACCGTCTCCGTCAAGTTCTTTTGAAATTGCCCACCCAAATGCTGTGTAAACGTTAGTCCAGTCCAGAGTAAATTCTATCGGGACATCAACAGCATTATTGAGAGGCGCCAGCAATACAGGGGCTTCAAGTTCTGTGTGGAAAGAACGATAATCAGAATATGGTGTAGCATTTCCTTTTATCCTCCACCAGTATTCGGTATTATATGCAAGCGGAGTTGTCAGTGTAAATGTAGCAACGTCACCTGTCGTATGTGTTTGCAACCCCGTAGTGAACAGTGCATCTGTTGCTATCTGAATTGTGTAAGCGTTTGAGGATGGTACCTGAGTCCAGGTAAATGTAGAATAAACATCCCACGAGTAAATACCGGCATTTGGAAGTAGAGGTGTTGGAGGAGGATTGAAGTATTCATAAGCACCCATATCTACCGTTGTATTAAATAATCGTGGTTCACCATTAAGATCAATAGCTCCTGTCATCCAGGGGCTGTTTACACCTGCGTCTATTGCGGGGGATGTTGCTAAAAGGCGGTAATCATTAGCTCCGGCATTAACAAATTGCGGGTCTGCAGTGATATTCCCGCTGCCTGATGGAAGCGCAGGGGTTGTACAGTTATTTGAAAAAGTCTGCCCGCTTCCGGCTGTCTGCCAGTTTAATCCGTTGTTAAAATAAGAAATTGTGTTAACCATTACAGAGCTGTTTCTGCACCTGACACCGGCTCCATTAGGGGCAGTGTTACCGGTAACTGTGCAATTCTCTATTGTGCCGGCGTTCCAGATATTTATTCCTCCGCCATAGTTTCGGGATGTGTTTCCATAAACCAGGCAACCTCTTGCAGTGCCGCCGTTCAGCAATCTGATACCGCCTCCATATCCTGTGGTTGCATTCATCTCGGCCAGGTTATTTCTAATAATGCAGTTTTGCACTAATCCGGAATTATCAATGGCAATCCCTCCCCCGTCTCTTGCCGTATTATTCATAATAAGACAATTTTGAACTGTACCGCCGCTGATGATATTTACTCCACCTCCAAAGTGGTTCGGACGATATCCATTTTTTATGGTAAATCCATCTATAACAGCATCAGGATGGTCTATATACAAACAACGGTCTTCATTCCGTCCGTCTATTATAGCGTTTTCATAACCATTAATACTTCTTATGGTTACTCCTTTTCTTAAATCGATATTAAGACTAGCTATAAGAATATAAGTCCCGTCATCAACAAGAATCAAATCTCCATCCACTGCGGCCCAGATGGCAGTCTGAATAGAATTTGTTGCTGTTTCAAGTGAATTATAAGGGGATATGTTACTTCCGCCTGGAGACACATAAAGTGTCTTAGCGGAGAGATTGGGAAATGCGAAAAATATCACGAGTATCAGGTATAGTATTGTCTTTTTCATGTTTGCTCCATCAATATATATTATTAAAACTTCCGGCTAATATTATGTGTAATTACTAAAAAATATTAGTCTTATCACAGTAATTTGCATTTTTAATCATTTTATCTGTTCTCCCGCTTCAGATAGCCCCTGTTATTTGATAAACAAACAGAAATGGTAATTAATATTAACTATAATTCTGTTAAATTCAAAAGCTTTTTTTTAGACCCTTTTCTATTTACTCCTTCGGTTTGTAATATGGTCTCGAGAAGTCGTTCGGTGAAGCAACAGGGGATATTATGGACAATCTCTCGGGTCTTTTAAATTCAGAAGTAATATCCATAGTTGTTTTGCGTTCATAGGCAGGTCTTCCCTGCCCGGTTCTATTATTAGCAGCAACAAAATCAGGCTCTCTGATCGAAGGAGTCGTGCCCGGGGGAGTTTGCCGGGTTAATGGTCCGGTCATTCCGCTGAGTGAGCTAATTTGATGAGTTTGTGGTCTTTCAGGTACAGAAACTCTTTTATATTCCTGCATATATCGCTTTCTGTTCTGTCTGAATTTGAGAAATAATCTGAACAGTCCCAGTAAAATCAATACCAGGAAAAAAACGAAGATAAATGTTACTATTATACTAACTGACACTTTGAATCCCTTGGTTAAAGTTAAATGCTGAGTTAATTAACTCGTCCGATAATACTCCCGTGCAAATTGATTGAGAGAAACTGTAGAATTAATAACCTCCAACCTTTTTGGTCTTTGATAATGCACGGTATTTGTCCCTGATGGAGAAGCTATCTCTACAGTTTGAGAGGTTGCAACAGCTGGTCTGGGTGTAACTGTAGAAAAGCCCGGTTCTGAAACTATTTGCCTGGCAGAAACAACTTTGGGAGCAGATACAGGAGAGAATTTTGTTTCGCCATCGAAACCATCATCCGAGTTGTATGTTTTCCGTTTCTTTGAAACAAAATAACTCAGGATGAGAAAAGTCACTAATAAAAAAAGTACAAATCCGGTAAATACAACCGATATATAAGCCAGGGACATTATTATTTTCTCATATTTTAATTAATAATTAAAATGTAATTAATTTGAGTCCGGCGGCATTTCTGCCGCCGGTTGGCTCAAACAAAGTTTTATTTCATCAACATCATTTTCTTTGTTACAGAGTTTGAAGGTGTGGATATTCTGTAGAAGTAAACACCACTCTGCAAGCCGGTTGCGTCGAATCTTACCTGATGAGTTCCTGCCGACATTACTTCATCTACGAGAGTAGCGACTGTTTCACCAAGTACGTTAAATACTGCCAGTTTAACCTGTTCACTGTTTTTCAGTGAGAACTGAATTACCGTTGAAGGGTTGAACGGATTAGGATAGTTCTGCGAGAGTGAAAACTCCTGCGGAACATTCTGATTGTCCTTCGTGGTTGTAGGTGCGGATACATTCTTGTAGAGTTTTCCGTCGGATGTTCCGAGATAAAGGACTGAGCTTCCTTCGGTTGCCGTTGGATTGATGAAGATTGAGCTTACGCCTAATCCCGACATACCCATGGATGACCATTGAACAGCACCTGCCGGCAGATAAAATACTCCGCCTGCCCATGAGTTGACGAATACGTTATTTCCGCCATCCACACTTATGTTGTATATGTACATATTATTCAAGCCGGTGTTGAACTGTGTAAAGGTTGAACCACCGTTTGCGGATACGAAGATACCGTTTCCGTATGTACCGGCATAGATAACGTTATTTGCATCAACTGCTATTGACCAGATAAACGGATAACCGACAATTAGATTACTCCAGCTTGCGCCGCCATTTTCTGATTTGAAGATACCGTTTCCAAATGAGCCTGCATAAATGTCCCCAGCCGCACTAACGGTTACTGAACCAATTGACATATTGGTTATTCCGTTATTAACTTCATTCCAGGTATTCCCGCCATCAACTGATTTGTGGATACCGAATCCCCAGATAGCTGCATAGAGATTTCCTGAAGCATCAATTGCAAGCGAGCGGACATCCTGATTGAAGAGGGCTGTGGGAGTCCAGGAAACACCGTTATTTGTTGTTTTGGTAACACCCGAAGAGGTAGCAACATAGATTGCTCCGTTATGTGTTACTATTGACCAGATTGATGAATGTCCTGCACCACTGTTAATGTTTGTCCAGGTATTTCCGTTGTTTGCGGAGAGATAAACTTTACCCTGGAAGGTTCCGGTTAAGATACCGCCTGCGTAGTTTGTGATTGCGCTGACAATTTCTCCGGGGACAAATGTGCCAACCTGAGTCCAGCTTGCGTTTGCAACCGGAGCTAAAGGAGTATTGATTGTTATAGTTGCTACTGAGTAATCATCCTCTGTAGAAACGCCGTTGTTCGGGTTTGAATCCGGATCGGACTGATCAACACCTGTTACTTCTGCAACGTTGTGGATGGTAGGATCACCGGGGATGTTTCCATTGAAGAGCACATGGTTAAACTGTCCTATTCCGTGAAGTGATTTAGCAATCATCTGACCGCTGTGCAGACCAACTGCAAAGTTGACATCTGCGAACGGAGCTAGAACTGTCCCCTTAACCTCGATACCACTGATATGAATATTAGTAGCCTGATAGAAGTTATAGAGAACGTTGGAGATTGCCGTACCGTTAACATCAAGTCCGCCGAACCAGGTTGCGCTTGTGCCTGAAATGTTAACAAGCACTCCTGCACCGTTAGGTACGGTAATTACCATGGAGTTAGCGGCTGTCATTGTTGCACCGCTTACATTGAATACGTTCAGGAACGGATCATTACCGGTCATTGTAATTGTTCCCCACTCGAATGTGGTTGTTCCGTTTGCAGGATAGGTTGAAAGATTCGTTGAGAGTCCTTCAAGATATGCCTTTGCTGCCGGGAAGTCAATTACTGTCTCCTTGCGGATAGTTCCGTCGGGTATTGAAACCGAGTTCTTTGGCAGGTTTGTCCAGTTTCCGTAAACTACGTTACCTGAGAAGACAGAACCGTTACCAAAAGTAAGGTCCCTTCCGACAACAAGCACGTCAACTGTTCCGTGTGAATTCGGATATTTATCCGCAACGCTGTATCCGTTAAGGTTACAGTCTCTTCCGACTGCCATCTTTCCTTCCGTATCTGAGGAAGGCTGATAGAGGTCTTCGAGAATGAATACGTTCCAGCCGGTAGCCGGTCCTAAATCGACTGTTGTATTAATTAATTCGCTGTAGTCTGTTTTTACCGTTAAAGTCAGAGTTGCGCTTGCGCCTGAGGCAAGGGTACCAACTGACCAGAGACCTGTAATGTCATCATAACCACCCTGCGATGCAGCTGAGGTGATGAAGTCAAGTCCTGCGGGTATTACGTCTCTGACTTCCACATTGGTAGCAGTTGCGGGACCGTCGTTGGTTACCACAATTGTGTAAGTAATTATTTCATTATCATCAGGATTGCTCTTCGAAGCGGTTTTCTGGATCTTAAGATCTGCTTCGTAGCTATAGAACATTCCTGCATCAACATCAATTTTCTGTTCGCCCTGAGTTATCGTGAAGCATTCAGTTTTTCCGTTTGACGGATCAGCATCGGAATCAATTGCTTCGTTTGAACCCTGATTATGAAGTGTGAAGTAGTAGTCCGAAGGAAGTGTGAATTTAACATAATAACTGCCGGGGACCACACTTTCAAATTCATATTGTCCGTTAACATTTGTAGTTGCTGAGGTTACAAAAGTGTTGGAACAGGTATAGAGTTCAACCAGTACACCTGAGAGTCCGGGTTCGCCAAGGTCCTGAATGCCGTTTTTGTTGAGGTCGTTCCATACCAGGTCACCGATTTTAGAAGGTATTGGGTACATACCTGCGTCAATAGTGGTTATTCCCTGCCCCGGATTCAGAGTAAAGCAGGCTGATTTGCCGTTCAGAGGATTTGCATCGGAGTCAACTTCATCATCAGTTCCGGCTTTTGCAGGGCTGAATGTATGGTCATCTGCAAGCACGAACTGAACATAATAATCACCGGCGGCGATGTTGTTGAATGTATAAATTCCGAATGCGTTGGTTGTTACCTGCGTAACGAAATTGTTATCGCAGTCATAAAGTTTTACTATAACGTTAGGAAGTCCGGCTTCTCCGGCATCCTGAATACCGTTCTGATTGTCGTCAGACCAGACTTTATCGCCGATGTAACCGAATCCAAGCACACCTGCGTCAACACTTGTGTTTACCTGTCCGCCTGCCAGATAGAATTGCGGGGTTTTTCCGGTAACCGGATCAGGATCCGAGTTAGCACCACCGCTAACGCCCTGATTATCGGCATTCTGGGTTGTAAAGTCATATTCGCCCGGAATTACGAACTCAACAGAGTAGTCACCTGCAACAATGCCTTTGAAAATGTAAGCACCGTTAGCATCTGTAGTTGTTGTGGCAACAACGTCACCGTTCGAGTTAAGTAGTTTAACTGTAATATCCTCAACACCGGGTTCTCCGGCATCCTGAATACCATTGCTGTTTCCATCCATCCATACGAAGTCGCCAATCTTTCCGTGAAGAGGAGTAATTGCGGTTAGGTTGATGGTCATTCCAACAGCCGTTGCGGTCCCGGTATTAATAACATTAACTGTGCCGGGGGTTAATGAAGCGAAGTCTTTTATAGTGGCAGAGAAAGTAACTTCATAAGAGCCGCCAACCGGAAGTGCGCTCATGTCGTCCAAAATTCTTCCCCCTTCATCAAGCGGGAAAGGAGTGCCGGATACATCGTCGGGTATTGGGGAAGTAACACCGGCTGAGTTCTTAAATGTAGTTGAATTCGGAATATAAATCAGGTTAACCGGGAAATTGTCCGTAAGCCTGATATCAGGAACGGGAGCTCTGCTTACGTTATAGATAGGAATAGTGTAAAGGATGTCATCGCCGGGGCTGATGAATCCGTCACCATCGTTGTCGTTTAATAAAGTACCGTTCTTGCCTGCATCAAAAACAGGAAGAGGGGGAACGCCTGTACCCATATCCAAACCAGGTGCTCCCTGAGTGGCAGTTGTTGGATCCTGTCCCCAGGCTGCAGCGAGTTTTACTCCGCTGGTTAGAGTGTACACAAGCAATCCGGTCTGATTTCCGGATGGATTATAAATTCTTGCTCTTTCAAGTTCTCTTAATGAGAGAGCAACATTATACTTACTTCCGAATGGATCGGTTAAGGGACCTGTTGTAGGATTAGCATCATAGTCCACATAAACGGTTACTGCATTATCTCCATTGCCGACGGGGGTAACCCAAACGGGGTTTCCGTTTTCGTTAGGATTAGTGCCGGACGTTGGGTCTCTTCCAAGTCCCAGACCTGTAAGTGTTTGAGATGTAAGAGAGCGTTCCGGAACAAGTGTATAGCCCCAGTCCCATGATCTGTTTTGTCCTAAATTGGTTGAACTGTTATTAGCATCAGTTGCAGAAAGTGCATAGAAAGGAGACCCGTCTTCAGTGAAGAACCTTCCTCCGTATCCTTCAGTCATAACCTTTTTTGCGTAACCGCCTGCAGGAACAGAGATATTAGAGGTTGAGAGTGTATTTCCGCCACTGCCTGACCTTGTTGTGAATTTTACTGTTATTCCGGAGGTTCCGGGATTGTAAAGCCATACAACAGTTGCCGAAGAACTGACAGTTGAAACAGGCTGATAGTAATTGTCTGTCCAGAGTTCGGTTGGGAATAATCTGTACCAGTTTGTTTCGTATTCTTCTCCTCTGTCGCCGGTGAAGAGCTCAACCTGAACCGGTTTTGAAGCGAGGATCCTGGCTCCGACATTAACCCCGCCATCCACTAAATAAGCCTCACCCTCGGCAAGATTAACAGTAGTTTCAAATGTTCCGTTAGCGTCCTTATCAATCTGAACTGAAGCAGCTTCCCTGCCGGCCATAATTGAAAGGCCTGTGTAATTGAATATCCTGTATGACTGTGAAACCGGAATATTCTCACCTACGGGGACAAGATACTCAGTGCCGAAGTTATCTGTATCGAATAACTCATTAGCACCTGCAAGGAGTGTATTGGGTCCGGTTGACCAGCCGGAACGTGCAACCGAGATTGTCTTGGTTGCTGCAATTTTATCACGTCCGTCGAAGTCAATTCCTAGGAGATTTGTGGTAGTTACAGGGTTGTTAAGGAGAATTACAGTACCTGCATTTATAAGATCGGTGGGAACTCCCGGAGGGGCACCGTTTGCAGTATTGCCGTCTCCCCAGATCTGAGTACCACCAAGATTAGATGGACTGTAGATATTATGAGGATTGGAAATATCAGAATCATATCCGTTTTCCCATTGGTCAAAATAGATAATTGTATGGTTAGCAATAGCCGAAATAGAGATATAGGACTGTATTGGGTTTGAGGGATATGTCCCCTGACCTGCAGTTATTGTACGCATATAAGTCAATATCTGGTTTTCGGGGAATGGGAGATAAAAGTATTGAACAGGAACAGGGTTTGGTGTCTGTGCCAGCAGCATCTGAGGCGGAAAACCGCCAAGTAAAATGTAGCCCGCTATGAGTAGGAACAGGAAGCGTCCAATTCTGGGTTGCATTTTTGTCATATTTTTTCCTAAGATTTATTAATTTTTTATTAAAGAACACACGTTGAATAGAGGTATTTTTTGAATGCTTTTAACATTAATCAAGAAAATGTTATGGTAATCACAACTTTTAAAAGCAATAATTGTACCAACGAGAAAGGGCTGAATTCTGTAAATTTTTAAGGGGATAAATACGTGCCCTAATAATAATTGTCTCATTTTGAAACAAATTAATCTCATAGTCTCATTTTGAGACAAAAGGGATTTTGGTGTTGATTTTTGTAGAGAATTGGTCCGATGCTGTCGAATGAAAGGAAGTATTTTTCCATCAAGGGGATTATGAACCCGAGATGGTAATATTACTTGGGGAGTTCTTTAAAATATTACTTATTTCAGATGAGTTTTAATGTCTTTAATTAATTGAGAAATTGGCCGGACATAATCTTTTAACCCGACGTGTTTGCTTGCATTCTTAAGTCGCCTACTGCTATCAGGTAAATAAAAAATATGTCTGTGAATACCCAGAGAAGTTAACTTATCATCTGATAAATCTTCATCAAATGTAACGATGTGATAAATGTATTTGATTTTATACTTACTGAGGATAGTTGCTTCGGCGGATGATACTTGTTTCCATCGTTCCCGAATAGTTCTTTTACAAGAGATGCCAATAAGCCACCCATCTTTTGTCTTGATCCAATTATCAACTTCTATATCAGCTTGAAAATGATTCGGAACTTCAGATCTTTTAATATTATAATATTCTAAAATAAAGTCAGTAACGCTTTCCAAACTGGTTCCGGCTCGTTTTTTTCTTTTCTGTGCTGCCCTTCTTTCGAATTCTTGCGTAAAAGCTGTTAAGATAATATCTCTGTCTGCTTCTTTCACTGAGGGGTCTTTTGATAACAAAACCCTGAGAGTGGCAAAAGCTCTGACTATTTCAGTTCGCTCTGCAGTCAAACAACCTTTCACACCTAAATCGTCCCAAAAAGAAATTACCGTTGCTAATCCTTTTTCCCCTTGAATATCAAGATATGATTTTGCAATGTTCAGAGTGTATTCTTTGTCAGTACTCGGAATGTTAGCAATCGCCCTTTGCAGCGGAATCATAATATTTTCGCAGGTCAGGATAAATATTTCCATGTCTTCCGGTGATAAAATTTCCTTATCTAACTCCGCTAATAGCAACTGGACACGTTGCCTTCTTGTATTAGTTTTACTGTAACGATTTTCGATAATATTACGCAAAGTCTGTTTCTGTAAACTCAACGTATCTTTTCCCTTGCTCTCCTTCACGACAAGCCGCAGACTGCTTGCTAACGTGGATAACAGTTTGGGTTCTTTTCCAATGGCAACATATTTGTCATTATTTATTAAGATTCTGGAGAACCAATAAACATTGTTCCATCTGTTTTGAATTTCTTTTATTATCTCTGTGGGTTTCATACTTTAACTGCTTTTTGTTCAAAATTCAACTTCCCCTGCATTTGATAATTCTTTATTCGTTTTTCAGCGAGCTCTGTGTACTCTGGTGATAGTTCTATTCCAAGATAATTCCTATTATTCATTAAAGCTGCAATTGCGGTTGTTCCAGAACCTATAAAGGGATCAAATATAATTTGAGCATAAGTTGAGGATATTATCCTACTAATTAGTGCTACCGGAAATGGCGCGGGATGGGCATTATTCATTTCTTGCTTAAACTCCCAAACATCTCCAAATGCATTTGATTTGGGAATTAGCTTAAAATTTGGTTTAGCAATCAGATAAATAACTTCATAAGTCGGTAAAAAATAACCAGGATTAAAATTAATTCCTCCTTTACGCTTCCAGATGATTATCTGACGAACGGGAAAACCCGACACTATATCTTGTCTGTCTTGCAGTAAACCGTCTTGTACCCTCCATTTATGGTTGTAAAATATCGCTCCATTTTCCGGAATAAGCCTTAACATTTCGGTTAAACATTCTCTCTGCCATTTAACATACTCTTCATGAGGCATACAATCATTGTGATGACTATACCCGTTTACTAATTCAGCATTTTTCCATTTACCGCCTCTTCCATCTTTCATTCCGTTACCGGTAGAATTCTTTAAATTATATGGTGGGGATGTCACAACAAGATCAACACATCCATCAGGCAGTTTATTCATTACATCCAGACAGTCGCCCAGAATTATTTTATTTAATTCAGGTTTCATTTTATATAAACAAAAAGTATTTCTAAAATCAGAGTGTAATTTAGCTAAAAAATACTATATAATCAGTTTCTTTGCAGAAATATGCAGCAAATACATTCGAAAGGTAAAAAAATTAATGTACAGTAAAAATACAAAATTTGTTCTTATTATAGCTAGTCAATCCCTTACCGCCTGAACAAAATCCCTTCGATTGTGTCGTAAGAGAGGAAGTATTTTTCGGAAAGGATGAATTTGGAATCCATGGCATTGTGAAATTTGCGGAGATTTTGGTACTCCCCTTTTATCTTAAGGTTGCGGAGACGCGTTTCGTTGAGGAGATGCCGCTCCTTCAGATGCTGAGTTACGGGATGCTGAAGGAGTTTGTATAAATCCAAATCGGGATCGGAGTCAGAGAATATGTCCGGATCGTCAGATAACATAGTTTACCTCCTTTGGAATTTCAGCCACTTTCCAGACTTTGCGCGGGGTTCCGTTTATGCGTTTCGATTCCCGCACGAAGTTGTGTTTGCCCAGCGCCCTGCTTATGTTACTGATGGTTGACTGACGTAAAGCATGGTTGGGGGTATCGGAGAAAAGGATTTCGCTTATTTCAGTGGTGGATAAGTATTTTGCGTTCATGTCGGTTGCCTCAGCAGGTTTGAAGTGCTTAATCAGTTTTTCTTCTTCCGCTGTGGTGGTTTCGAAAAGCTGATTGTTCTCGGTTATCTGAAGTGATTCCTCATAGTTAAAATAGCTCTTCTCCCCTTTTTTATAGAGGTGATAAAGCTGGGCGAAGACTTTATCCATATCAATATTGTGTCTGAAATCGGTTTTGACTGCGTGGACGACAAGGAAGCGCCTGGTGCCGGTGCTGTCGTCAAGGAATTCAAGCGGATTGAGTGAGCCTGCAAAGCTGGAGCGTTTTATGTATGTCATCTCAATTCTGCCGTAAGGGGGGCGGATTTTGGTGTATGACTCGGTAATTAAGGATTTGAGGGCAAAGAGTTTCTTTCCTTTGTAGGCAATCATTTCGTCAAGATTTACTATAAAGTTCCGGTAAATAATCAGGCGGGAGTCTTTATTTTCGGGATCAAGTTCGCCAAGGTAGTAGTAGTCTTTCAGGCTCTTCGGCACCAGACGCGAAATCCATGTGGTTTTGCCGATTCCCTGAGTCCCCTGCAGTATCAGTACCGTCTGGTTTACGCTTGCGGGATTAAGTGCGCAGGAGACGGAGCCAAGGAGCCAGGTCGTTAGGTATTTTTTCCAGAGTTCCTCTTTTCCCTCCTCCACGGTTACAGTTTCGGCGAGCTGCGAAAGATAATCCGTGCCGTCCCACTCCGGCAGGGTGGTAAAGTAGTCGTAAAGCGGGTCAATTATTTTGGAGACTGAGTTGATAATTATTTTGAGATCCTGGTTCTGTATTTTAATATCCTCCTTACCCCTGAGGCGAAAAAGGATTTTGTCATATTCGGTTTCGCTTAGTTCCGTAAAGGTGTCATCGTTTCTTTTCTTAAACCAGGTGCGCTCCGAGAGTGTGTCCCTTCTGAATTCGTAAAATGAAATCAGGTATTCGGCTGCTAAGGTTATATGGTTAAATACAATCTTTTGTTGTTTGTGATTCCATCCGTAGCGATGAGCAATAAAGAAGAGGGTGCCGAGAGAAATCTGTCCGTTGAAACTCTGGGCAAAGCTGTTGAAGTCTTTCTTCAGTTTTGCCTCGGTATCCCTTGGATAGCGGGGATTGTTTTTGCAGATATCGAGGAAAACCTTCTTTCCCTTATCACCAAAGGGGGCCAGGGAAAGACCGATGCGCATATAGTCGGAATAGTTATTTATTTTACCTTTAAGAAATGTTGCTATTTCGGCTAATGTGTTTTCTTCCTTCTGGGAGAGTTTTTTAGTGCCCCTCTTTTTTCCGGGTGTGGAATGGGGTTCAGTTTCAGCTGCAGAATCCGGAGGGGGCTGTTCCGGTTTGAAAATAAGATTCAAAAGACGAATAAGAATTCCTTCGCGTACTTCTGCCGGAGGGCGCAGGGGCATTTCTCCCTCGCGGAGGTTGAGGAAGCTATAACTGCCCCCGGATGGATGAGCGCTGAAGGGAAGGAGTGTGTAGCAGTTTGAGTGGCGGTACTCAATATGGTCACACTCCCCTTCTTTTATGGGATTGAGGGTATAAAAAGCTTTTTTACCCCCCAAGAGTCTGAAGAATGTTTCACCGGGGTCTGCAAAAAACCAGATATGGTAACCGTTCCCGCTGCCGCTTTTCACTACCCACTCGTAATGCTGAGGGAGTCCGAGAATTCTGAGTGTCTCGGTTATGATGGCTGTGCCGGATGCTTTGTCAAAATCAAGGCAGCGGAGGTTATTGAAACCGGAGAGTGCGGCGATGCCGTTATGACGCTGCCATTGCCACGTCTGAATTATTTCCGGAGTTGTTTCTGTTTGCTGCCACTCCTTCCAGTTGCCGGCTACTTTGTCGGAAACGGGGATAATGTTAAAGTTATATTTGGTTTTGTATTCAAGCGCAATATTTTTAAGATTGTTCATTTCTTTACCTTTTCAATAAATCTGATGCACAATTATAATTAATAAAAAGAAGGTTGCGGTTAGTCAAAGAGGTGTTTTAGTAAGGAATAATATTAGTATTTTCCGGGGGAAAGTTTGTGCTTTGAGAAAAAGTTTGCCCGATAGTTTGTGGTTTGAGCAAAAGTCAGTGGAAAGGTTTGTTAATTGGGGAAAAAGTTAGTGAAAAGGTTTGTAATAAGGGGGATTTCAGGAAGATGGGCTTAGTTAATTTTTTTATTGCCGTTGCTGCCGGAGAGTGTGGTTTTTATTTCGTCAACAAGTATATCAAGAAACGGAATGTTCTTACACCCCTTCTGGTACTGCGCATTTGCCGAGGAAGTGTTTATCGGGAAACCTTTGCGGTCAAGAAAACAATCCTCCAGTGTTATCCAGATTCGCTTTGTCGGCTTGATAATCTTTTTATCTGAAAAGGTGTGGATAAGGTAGTAAAGGTCTGCGTTGCTTTTTGTCCATTGTATCTTTACTCTGGGGGAGGTGGTGATGGGTTTATCGAAAAAATTGAGGAAGTTAGTGGAGAAGCCATCCAGAGAGACTGAAATTAATCCCCTGTTGTGAAGCGAGGAATGGATGACTGAGGCGGAGGAGCCATCATCCATAAGAGAGAAGTATTTCAGTCCCGTGTTTGCAAGGGGTTCTGCCGGGGGATTCAGGAGACGAGTGAAGTTATCCCCGGATGGAAGACAGAATTCAGGAAAAGCCGGCGAATCGGAACCGAAAGCATTTATATTGGCAGGGATATGAAGTGATTTCAGCTGATCGGCTGTGCGGTAAAGATTGGATTCGTATATTTTGAACTCTGACCAGATTTTATTATCACCGAGGGACATAAGATGCGAGTATGTATCAGGATCGGTGGGGTCAATGCGGGAGGTATTCATTTTTGTTTTGTGCATCTGAGGCGAAGGCTTTCCCCCGGCAAGACATTTATTGTACAAAAGATTGACAATCTCATAACGCAGCCGATAGACTGCGGCAAGCTGATGAGTAAAGGGCTTTTCGAGCAAATCTGAAATGATATTTTTCAGACTGCTAAGGTTACCGCTCCCTTCATCCGGCTTCCGGACTGATTTTGAATCTGTACGGTTCTCTCCGGTAGTACGCCTGGTTTTTTTTCCCATCTGTTAGGTTTTGTTATATTAAAAGGAATTTGAAATATGTTATCTCATTGTAAACCCTGCCTGAATTTATATATATGTTTAACAATACTAAAGGAATTATTCACTTACTTCACCGGCGTCAGAGTCAGGCATCTGATTCTCCGGCAAATCCTGATTTTCATTTTCCTGAGTTTCGGTATCAGGTTCACTTTGTGAACTGATATTCTTCTTTTTTTCAACAGCTTTTAACTTTGTGGGATAGAATTCCCTCAAGCCAAAATAAGTAACGTTCCCTTTTTTTAGAGTAACGATTAAATTGCTGTTTTTAGCCAGAGTGATGGCAAGACTCCGGAGCTGATTATCCTTCCAGTCGGTTGGGAATTCAAAGCCCCCCTCAGTCAGCTTAGCCTCAATTTCTTTTGCGGTCATCGCAAAGCCTTTCATCTGGAGGATTTTCCGTACGGAGGCTGCAAAAGGCTGACCAAAAAATTCATCGGGGCGAATAGTATGGGTGAAGAAGGCTGGGGTGCTTTCCTCATCTGTGAATTTTGGGGCTGCCTTCATCGCTATGCAGACCTGATTAACGGCTTTTTTAAGCTGCGATAATTCGGTTTGCTTAGCTTCAATCTGCTTAAGTAAAGGGGCTATTACCTGCTCTATATCAATCATATAAATTTCCTTCCTGTAATAATTTTTTTTTATGATGACTAAAATAATACTTTAGGAAACACTTTCCTAATTTTTTTTACAGATTATTTTTCTTTTGTTTTTTGCGCTGTTTCGCACTATTTCTGCTTTCTAATCTGTGTTACATTTGCAATACATATAATTTAATATAATTTTATATAATATTACTTAATTTATTATAATTTTTTTATATGCCATTTTTATGTACATAATTACGGCATTTAATTTGCATATGTTATTAAGGGGGGAACATTGCCGGTTTTGTGCGGATTTTTCACGGATCTGAGTGTAGTAGGGTGTAGTAGCGTAGTAGGGTAGTAGCCCGAAATATATATAAATATATTATTATTATTATTATTAATATATATTTATGTTACTACACCGACTACATTACTACAAATGGCGATTATAGCTCATTTTTCAATGTTTTTGTAGTAAGGCACTCCCCACCCGGACCTACTACAGTTACTACAAAATCCAATCCCCCATCGTTCCTCCTTCGATTCTCCCTCGATTCTATAAACATCACCTTGAAATTTAGATTAAGTATAACCCCAAAAAGATACTTCAAAAAAGCAAAATAATTACAAAATAAGGCAAATTCCAGGGCATTTCAGGGGTGTTTGCGGGGTAATTTCCCTTAATTAGGGGTGTTTTCCCCTCCCGAAAGCTCTCGGGAGAGGGAAGGTTTTGAATTCCCTCTCAAGAAAGGATTTTTGTGCTGCGTCCTGCTTATCTACTCCCCTGTCAGACTCTTCTCTACCTCTTCATAATATTTATCAATTTCCTTTTGCAACTCTATGGTTTTGGAAAGGGACACTGTAATTTTCTGAAAAGTAAGCAACTCTTCATAATCTAAAGTCCGTCCTTTGCGACTTGAAAGCCATTTATCGCATACTTTGTACCCACCAATATAATAATTCCATACTTCTTCACTTGTCCCCGCAAAGTACTGTTCCTCGTTTATCCATATTTTACCCTTCTCGTAGGATATTTTTTCAACCTTATTACTACCTTTCACTGGAAATTTCAGTACTATCTTTTTAAGCACAGTTTCGCTCAGCAAATGGTATTCAGATAATTGTTTCCCTAATTCGCTTAACTGAATAAAAAATTGATATTTAGTTGTAAATGGAATTCTTGGGAAATCCATTTTAAGAAATTCAGAATACTTTTCCCTATACACTTTACTATATAGTATAGCATAGATGTAATAGAAGATGCGTTTAGACCCAATATATCTTGAGAATTTCTCGGGTTCTTTATCGGGTGAGACAAATTCTACTTTGTAATTAGTTTTTAATTCTTCAATTAGTACCTTACTAATGTTTGGTAAAACCACGCTATAATCTACTTCATCATCAAAAATAAATAATTGATGATAGTTTACTCTCTTTTTAGTCTGAGGTTTATAGTAAATATATAAGGGGAAACAGAATGAGATTCCTTTATTACTAAGAGTTACCCTACTATCAATTATATGCTGTGAGACAAACGCATGATTGAAAACCCCTTCGGCAACTTGTCGAACAGATACGAGACAAATATTATCTTCTAACAAATATTTCATAACCTCTCTCCGAGGTCTCTCAACCATATCATCGTGGTAGAGAATCCAACGTTCATCGAACGGACGGTAGAGGATTTTTGTTATCTTATCTTTCCAGTCCTGATCTTTTCTTAATTTTTCACGCTGCTCTTTTATTTTCCAGCTTTGGTTTTCGGCTAAATTATATGTTAGTTTAATAGTCTCATCATCAATTCCGGAATCTCTGAATTGCCTTATCCTCTGCTCAAGTTTCTTTTTATCAAAATCAACTACAAAGTTATCCCTTGACGTAACAATTCCTACACTGTTAACCGGAAAGATGTCGGTAATTTTCATAAATGAGTAATAATGCTTTGCGAGTTTGTTATCCGTAGGAGTGAATAAATAGAAATCGGGATGCGGAACAACCTTTTCCCATTTTACTTTTCTAAAACTATGCTTATTCAGCCAGCTGTATTTTTCCTCGCGCAGTCCAAATATTTCATGTCGGGCAACTAACTTCTTCCTCCCCCCTTTATATTTAAGAAAGAAAGCAATAGCAACTCCCTGTTGAATGTCAAATACATTCTCGTCTTTGCTCCCATCAAGTGCCTTCTCTTTCTTCAGACTGTTTCCGTGCAGGTCAAGAATATAAATCTCATCAAAGCTTGTCATCAGTGACTGACGCATCCCCCTGAATGTGGGATTGTCAAGATAGCTGTGATTTGTGATAAATCCCAGAATTCCCTCTCCTGCCTGGTCAATCTTCCACTGTGCGAAACGGATAAACTTAACATAATCGTCCTGAAGCCATTTAGGATTTTTTTCACCAAGCGGTTTTCCGTCAACTTTGTAATACTCTTTGATTTCATTAGAAATCCATTCGCCGGTATTGGATGAGTGCCCTGAATAAGGGGGATTCCCCAACACCACAAGTATAGGAGCTTCCTTCTTGACTTTGCCCGCTTCATGGCTCTCGTGGGAAAGGGAAGACATTCCGGGGAATTTAGTTTCCTCAAGTTCCTGCATATCGAGCGTGTTCGTCAGGTAATACTTAATCCTCTCATCGTCTTCCATCTGATAACCAAGTTCTTCGAGAAGGAACGACATTTTCATATGCCCTATCGCATAAGGCGCCATCATTAGTTCAAACGAATAAAAATTTTCAAGTACTCTTTTTTTAATAAATAATGGAACCGCCCCCTCACCTTGGTAGGTTTGAACTTCCCCCACCGCTGTTTCAATTGCTTTAGCAAGAAAACCGAGTGTGCCACCGGCGGGATCCAGCAGGGTTACTCCTTTATGGGCAAGTCCGTAAGTCTTATTAAATTTATCCTCAAGAATTTCGTGAAGCGAGCGGACGATGAATGAAACAACCGGCTCGGGAGTATAATAAACCCCTCTCTTTTCGCGGGTGGCGGGGTCATAGACGGAAAGGAATGTTTCGTAAAAATGGAGTACGGGGTCACTCCCCTTCCCTTCGTGATAATACTGGTCAAGAATTTTTTTAGCATCGGCAACCAGCAGAACTTCGGCAATGTCGTCTATAATAATTTCCATCTGTAAAGGAATATCCTCAAGGGAAATATACTTAAAAATATCCCTGAGTATCCCGATGGATTTTGGGATAAAGGAGTAAGCTAATTTTCTGCTAAAGTCATCCTTTGCTCTTAGGCGTGCAGCAAATAAGCCATAGGTAATAGTCTGGGAGTAAAGGTCTGCAAACTCCTCCTCGCTAATCCCCGCTATCAGAAACTCCTTAAAAACTTCATAGAAACCGATTATTGATTTATTATTTGACTTCAACTCCTCAGCTACTATCTCATCTTTCAGGAATTTAGTTCTTTTGGCAAGTTCAGTGGCAAGGGTTTTCGCAGAGAAAGTTTTTGGGAGAGAGAAGTCTAAAAATCTGTCCAGAAGTGCAAATAGTTTATCCTCATTCTCGAGTGGCGGCAGAGTGGCGAGCTTTTTAATAACAAAGGGTCTGGTAACAGAGACCTTATCAATCATTTCACCCTGGCGATAGAGTCGGAACTCCGTAAAGTTAGTTAGAATAACATTTGGGAAAGTAGAGAGATAGCGGGTAATCTGTTCTGTATCTTCAATACGGTCAAGGTCTGTAGCCAGGTCTTTAGCCTCGATGTAGCCGGTGATGCGCTGGGAGCCGTCCCAGATACGAAAGTCGGGATTCCCCGCTTCGGTTTTTTTGGGGAGGACGGTGATGTCAATTTTTTTATTCCTTTTTTTTTGGGAGTAGCCGGAAAGAAATGATTTGAGGACGTGGTAGTAGGATTCCTCGCGGGCATCCCCCTTGTGGAAGGTATTAAAGATGTTCTCCAGGTAGATTTTGGTCATAGAAAATTACTCGCGCTGAGGTTAAAAAATAATACTATTCAAACTTAATGTATTTTGTGGAATTATGCAATTGTAAAGATAAGATGAAAGGCAAATGTTCCAAAACGTCTGAAAATGAAAAATGTATGACTGTTTAGTCGAAGGTCGTTAATAGTCATTTTTAGTTTTTATCCCCCACTACAAAGCAATTGTGAGCAGAAAGGAATTCTTTTGAGATTCCAGGTTTGTTATGAGGACTGTACGAAAATATACAGTATTAACAGCCGGTGTTTATTTTATAATTGTATTGTCAATTTTTATTAACTAAACAAAGAAAGGTAAAAAAATGGCAATACTAATTGGCAGCGTGCTGGGAAATTTCAGAGGGAAACTCGGAAACCTGGCAGCAAGAATAATCGAGGGAAGGACGATATTTGCAGCCCGTCCTTCATCTTATGATGACCCTATGACTCCTGAACAGATTGATTACAGAAGTAAACTGGGTACGGCTGCAAAGTTTTCCAGCGGTATAAATAATGTGCTTACATTAAGAAAGCTCTGGAAAAAGATGCGTCCTCCTTTAATGAGCGCATTTTCTTATATGGTTCAGCAGAATGTAAAGCTCGTTGGAACGGAGGCACCCACCGCTGATTGCATCACTTCACCACCGAATGGTTTCCTCTATTCATCAGCCGACCTTACGGTAGCGGAAGCAAATGTGACGGCAACCATTCCCGCACTGGACACGTTCATTTCCCTGCCTCCTGAGGCAAGCGGGGTAAAGTTTGCGGGAGTAATTTCCTATGGTGACCCCATAAATGAGGGGATGGAGGAGTTTGTAGTGACACCGATTGAGAAGGAAGTTGAAGGCTACAATTTCTCTGCTCAATACAGTCTGACAATCCCCTTGTCGTCCGTGCAGGTTAATCTGGCAACGCTATACCAGAGAAAGACTGTCTATCTGGGACTTATAGTGACAGATGAAGGCGGGTCTGAGGTGATAGCACACAGTGACAGCATCTCTGCAGTAGTTTAGGATAACGGGAGTATGAGCTCTGCAGAGTAATGCTCCGGAGAGCTGATATTCCCTTCCGGTTCTTTCCCCCGATACTGACGCGTGGTACCGGGGGAAATTATTTGAGTTTTTTTCTATAAAAAAGTGTGTGTTCGGAATTATCGTGATATTTATATGCGAAGACCAAAATGGAAAATTTCCGGGGTCAAAAAAATTAAACAATTTATCTTAAGATATGAAAGGAAAAAAATGAAAGAGACATTATTTAAATCAGGGACTCTGATTTTTGTATTAATAATAATATTGATTTGCAGTGCGAAATTAAACGGACAAAGCGAGGAGGTCGGGAGAATAATTTCCGGGCAGGAAGCTGATTCACTGTTCGGAGAGGTGCTATACTCCGATACAATTTCGACGGATAAGCTTGTTTCGTTGTTGGCAGATACAGAAAAATTTGTTATGTTTCAGTTGATAAAAGGGAAAGTTTATATACTGGGAGATAACCGTAATCCACTTTTTCCTAATAATTACATACCGGGTGAAAATATCCTTTTTCATCTGTTCAGCAAAACAAAAGTCGGGGAGTTAATTCTATCCGGTTCCTCACTCTTGACGATTATTGAGAAACGAAGAAGAGTTTTATCTGTGACAAATGGCGACAAGACGCTTGAGTATAGCTATCCGTGTCCTCCATTCTGTTCACCATAGTGATTACTGAAAAATTATAAAGATGATCCGTTCTTACGGGAGGGATCACTGTAAAAATACAAAATAGAAATTTAATTTATGCAATCTTTACCGCTAATACTTTTCATATCATTAAACACCATTGTGTGGCTGCTTACCCTGCTAAAGCAGTACAGGACGGAGTACTTTTATTTTTTTGTACTATTAAATGTTATGGATATTGTTACACTGGCAGGATGGATGTCGTTCGATTTTTCATCAAATGTAATTATGTTTTTTATCACGACACTGATTTTGTTATCCATACTGCCCAATATCTACAAAAATGCAAAGAGAAGACACATTTACGTCGCAGCCGCGCTGCTGATTACAGCGGTTTTTCATTTTTTTGACCTGAGCCATACAACGCTATGGGGAATAATGATTTTGTGTGTAGTGATAATTTTGATAATAACCAGAAGGATTATCGTAACTTCAACGTATCAGGGCATCCTGAACCTGATGCACCTGCTGCTGCTCTTTTATTATTTAACAGTTGTGTTCAAATTGTTTAATACAATCAGCGGAGTGGATATGGGGGTCTTTTATTTCTGGTTTTTCCAGGTGATGCACCTCCTTACCGGACTGGCTTTCTGTTTTGTGAATGTGAATACGAAACATTTCGAGATTAAGTTGGGGTGATAGTTCGTTTGCAGCTATCGTAACGGTCAAAGAACGAAAGTCATTAAGCAGTCAATAATGGTCATTGCGCTTAGCTGTCATCAGGTTGTGTATAGATGTATTAATTGCATAAAAAATGGAATTGCTGATTTGCTGAGTAGTCATAAGATTGCAAAAAAAAAACGGAGTGGGTTTAGCCACTCCGTTTGTCATTTCAGACTAATTTATTTTTTATAAACCGTAGTTGAAGTTAAGTCCGATAAGATGTGCGCTTGATTTGAATGTTCCATTCAAGTAAACAGGATCATTCGGATAGAGGGAAGCGTGATACTGGTTCGGATATACTCTTTCCTTAGAAGTCGTAACGGTTCTTTCCATAAACATAAGATAGAGATAAGCGAAATCAACGCTTAGGTTATCTGTAATCTGATAGCTTAAGCCAAGGTTGATGCCAAGTCTGTCAGCATCGGGGAGTGTGGGGTCAACTTTTTCATCGGAGACAGGGTTAGTGTCATAAAGCAAACCGCCACGAACAGTGAACATTTCACTTGCCATATATTCAGCGCCAAGTCTGGCAATCCAGCTGTTCTTATAGTCACGAGTAGAGGTCGAAACGTAAGGCTGACCGGCAACAAGGAATTCAGAGAAGGTGATTTCGAGTTTATCGTAACTTGACCAGCCGTTGTACTGGAAATCGGCAGCGAGAGTAAGGAAGTTCTCGTTGCAGCTGTTAAAAAATTTATGCGCAAGACCAAACTGAACAACCATAGGGGTATTAAGCGGAGCTGTGATAGCACCTTTAGGGAGTTGTGCAACAACGGCAGGGGGGGTATTGGCACCGGGGGTAACTTCCGCGGTTCCTTCATATTCCAGTTTCACGTTGCTTTTGAATGATAAACCCATAGAGAGGCACTTTGTAGCCTGAAAGAAGAGGGCAGCATTAAAGCCATATCCTAATTTATCCCCTTCCATTCTGATCTTTGCATCGTTAATTTTAGCTATCGGAGGATTTGCAACACCGGTTGGAACAATTACTTCAATATTCCTGGCAATAATCACATCGGAATAGAAGACATTAAAACCAACTGCTGCGGAGAGTTCATTTGTTAATTTATAGGCAATAACCGGAGAGAAGTTGAAAGTTCTGATCTCGGTTTCAACTGCCATATATTTACCAACCCAATCGTCTTCCCAGGTGGTTCCAAGTCCCCAGGGATTGTTAACACCAAAACCAACAAAAAGGTCCGGGGTGATTTCCTGAGTGAAATAGAAGTTAATGGGGGTGAAAACAGCACTTTTAAGCTTTGATTCTGTAGTTAAAGGGGTTGGACCTGTAATCTGGCTTGAGGGCATTATAAATGTCGAACCAATGCTGAAGTGAGTTCCGCGAAGCTGTACGATACCTGCCGGATTGAAATAAACGGCAGAGGGGTCATTAGCAAGACCGGTGAAAGCGCCAGCCATACCCATTGCACGGGCTCCATGCTCATTAATCTGAAAACCGCTGCCAAACGTGTTTGAAACGAACATAACTAAAAAAAACAGTGCGACTATTTTTTTCATACTTACTCCTTATATTTTTTTATGATGAATTTATTATTCTAACCGGAAAAGGATTGCGCCTTTTTCCACAGGGTTACCTTCAGATACAAGAATATCTTTTATAAACCCTGAAAAGGGAGATTTTATATCGTTCTCCATTTTCATGGCTTCAAGAATAAGAACAGATTCACCATGGTTCACTTCATCCCCGGGTTTTTTCTTGATTTTAAGAACCATCCCGGGCATGGGTGAATGGACTTCGCTCCTATGTTTGGCTTTTTCAGAGTGTTTCACAATCTGGGAAGCCTTCTTTTCCAAAACAGTTTCGACATTACAGAAAAAATAAAAACCGTTCAGTAATATAACTATTTTATTCTTATTTTCTTCAACTTTTATGACTTCATAGACCTTGTTATTGAGCCGCAATGAATAGTGGGCATTGTTGTTTTGGATAAGTTCACAGGTATATGAAACCCCGTCAATTTCAATCTTATTTTGGGAGAGTATTTTTGCCTCTTTTTCTTTAGAGTTCAGTTCAATCCGGTAATCATTAATCATTATTGCCTCCCCATTTGTTATTTTCGGAGCATGCTTTTGGGAGCACGGATGTTTCCGTTCTTTTTTTATTTCTATGGAGGGCTGCAAATGCGGTGGCAAAGAGCTCATCCTCCTCTGTGCCCTGCTTTTTCCATTCCCCCGGTGGCAGGGAGAGAAACTCCTTATCGATAAAATTAATGTTATAATCTCCTTTTCTGAACTTATCGTTATTAATAATCCATTTCAAGAAAGATATGTTGGTGTAAAGTCCTGCTATTAAATAGTTTGAGAGGGCAATACTCATTCTTTCTATAGCACTGATTCTGTCAATTCCCCAGGTGGTGATTTTGGTAAGCAGCGGGTCATAATAAATGCCAACCTCGGAGCCGAAATCTATGCCACGGTCCACACGAAGACCGGGACCTGAGGGGAGTCTGTGGAGCATGACCTTCCCTGTGGTTGGGAGGAAGTTGTTATCAGGATCTTCTGCATATATACGGCATTCAACGGCGTGTCCTTTTAGTTTAATATCGTCCTGAGTAAGGGCAAGTTTTCGATCCATGGCTATGAAGATCTGCTCGCGTACAAGATCTGTACCGGTTATCAGTTCAGTTACAGGGTGTTCCACCTGCAGGCGGGTATTCATTTCAAGGAAATAGATGTTTTTTTCGTTATCTACAAGGAATTCCACAGTACCGGCGTTGTAATACCCGCACGCTTTGGCAGCTAACAGGGCGTAATTTGTAATTTTTTTGCGCGTTGATTCGTCCAGAAATGACGAGGGAGCTTCTTCAACTACTTTCTGGTGTCTTCTTTGCATCGAGCATTCACGCTCGAAAAGGTGGAGATAGTTGCCGTGTTTATCAGCGAGGACCTGAACTTCAATATGCCTGGGGTCGTCGATAAGTTTTTCAATAAACACAGAGTCATCCTTAAATGCCTTAAGGGCTTCCCTTTTAGCAGATTCGAAAGCATCGGCAAAGTCTTCCATCCGGGTAACTTTTTTCATCCCCTTTCCCCCGCCCCCTGCGGATGCTTTAATCAGAACCGGAAAGCCGATTTCCTGAACAAGTTTGCTTGCATCTTCTATGGAGGTGACCGGGTCAATGGTTCCGGGAACAATGGGAACACCTTTAGCGTGCATAAGACGCCGGGCATCAGTTTTCTTTCCCATAGTTTCGACAGTTTTGGAAGAGGGACCTATGAAAGCGATACCGCTCTCCTCGACTGCCTTAATAAATGCGGCATTCTCAGAAAGGAAACCATAGCCGGGATGAATGGCATCTGCTTTAATTTTTTTTGCGGTGGAGATTACTTTATCCACATCAAGATAACTTTCTGCCGGATAATAGCCACCAATGGAGTAGGATTCGTCAGCGTAGCGGGTATGGAGAGCTGACCTGTCCGCATCAGAAAAGAGGACAGCGGAGGTGATGCCAAGTTCGTTAACGGTTTTAGCGATACGAACGGCTATTTCGCCCCGGTTAAAGATAAGTATTTTTTTGAACACACTGCTCCTATTTTAGTTCAACTATTGTTACACCCTCGCCACCATACTCAACCGGTGCGAAATGATAGGATTTCACTCCGGGATGGGAGTCCAGTATCTCTTTAACAAGTTTTTTGAGTACTCCGGTTCCTTTGCCGTGAAGTATTTCAATTCTATCCCGGCTTGAAGAATATGCAGTATCAACAAACTTAATTATTTCAAGTTCGGTTTCTTCAGGTTTTTTCCCCCGGATGTCCAATCGGAAGCCGTATTGCGCCTCGGTTATGAGACTGTATTCACTGAAAGCCGGTTTTTTCTTTTCCGGCGCAGTAAGTTCCAGTTCTGAGACTTTCACTTTCAGACGGATTGTTCCGGAAGTAATATGTGCCATCTCCCCGTTACGGAGGAACTCCTCAATAATCCCGGTAGAGTTTGAGCCTTTAATTCTGACAGTATCCCCAACTTTAAGATTCTGAACTTCGGCGGAGGGGACAGGTTCTTCCTTATGCAAAGTTTTCCCTTCGGCAAGGATGTTATGCAATGTCACATTAGCGTTTTTAATTGCCTGTTTTGAGGCGCCTGATTCACGGATTTCCTTGATAATGGCATTAATGGAATGTTTTGCCTCGTTAAGAAATTTCTCCCCTTCCTCGCGGGAATGTTTCAGAATTAATTTTTTCTCTCTGTCCAGTTTAGTAATTCTTTCATTATATAGAGAAATTAATCCCCGAAGCTTGGTTTCGTTAATTTCGGCGGTGCGAAGCTTTTCCTCAAGAATTCTGGATTTATTTTCCATATCCACAAGACTTTTATCGAACTTCTCCTGTTCGGGATTGAGATGAGCGGAGGCTAGTTTCAGAAGGTCGTTGTCAAAGCCGATACGTTTTGCAATTTCGAAGGCATAGCTTGAACCGGGAATTCCCTGCCGGAAAGTGTAAGTGGGTTTTAGCTCAATAGTATTGAATTCCATTGATGCATTTTCAATTCCCTCGGTTTCGTTTGCAAGGAGTTTGAGTGCGCCTAGGTGAGTGGCGGCCAGCAGGGTTACTCCTTTTTCCTTTAGCCTGCTTATAATTGCGGTTGCAAGGGCACTGCCGGCTGCAGGTTCTGTGCCTGTGCCAAGTTCATCCAGCAATACAAGGGAATGGTTATCAGCCTGTTCAAGTATATTATAGAGGTTTGATAAGTGTGAACTGAATGTGCTCAGATCATCCTCGATGGACTGCTTATCTCCAATGTCAACAAATATGTGGTTAAAGATATGGAAGTTGGAATCGGGGGAAGCGGGTATGTGGAGTCCGCACTGAACCATAATGGAGAGGAGTCCTACATTCTTCAGTACAACGGTTTTACCCCCCGCATTAGGTCCGGTAAGGATTATTATTTTATTACCGGCAATTTTCAGATTCAGAGGGACAGTTCCCTCCCGGGTAAGCTTTTTAAGGAGTACGGGATGCCTGGCATCCGAAATTAAAAGGGGTTTTGAGTCATCCAGCGTTGGGAATGAGCCCCTCGTTTCGATTGAGTACTTTGCGATTGCGAAATATTTATCCAGTTCAGCAACAATAAGCAGGGAGTTCAGAAGCGTGTCGCTGTGTTCGGCAATTCTTTTTGTCAGTTCCCTAAGAATCCTCTCGATTTCTCTTTTTTCAGCGAAGGAGAGGGAGACGATTTCGTTGTTGAGGTTAAGGGTTTCCTCCGGCTCGATATAAACTGTCTGACCGGTAGCCGATTCGGAATGAATAAATCCTTTTATGTGGCGTTTATGTTCAGACTTGACAGGAATAACCACTCTCCCCTCCCGCAGGGTGATATACTCCTCCCGCACGAGATCTTTTTCCGACAGATCTTTAACCAGCCGGTTAACGAGCCTGCGAAGCTCTTCATTTTTGGATCTGATATCGCTTCGAATCTCTTTAAGCAGTTTGCTTGCGCTGTCTTTTAACTCGCCACTTTCGGTGATAAGGGAAGTGATATGATGTTCGAGCACTTTATCGGAAAAGAGGTGATTCCCCTTGAGTTTGAGTTCCGGGGCTAATACGATATTATCGCTTAAGAAGCGGACAAGGTTCCTCGAAATCTGAGCAAGGCTGAGTATGGACATAATCTGTTTGACCTCAAGCACAGCGCCATCTATTTTAGCTATCCGGAGGGGTTCATTAATATCAGGTAGATATTCAATTGGAGGGTAGTTGGAACGAACCAGAATTTCCTTGGCTTCGGTGGCGCATTTCCCTTCAAGCGCTATAGTGGCGAGGTTATGAAGAGGACGGAGGTCATTAATCAGCAGTTTCCCAACTTCAGTCTGAGCATTAGCGGAAACATATTTAAGGACTTTAGGAAATTCGAGGGTAATTTCAGTATCGGAAACGGACATAATTTATTTTACTTCCTCATCCTGAATGATTAGTTCTTTAATTTGCTTTTCGGCATCAGGGGAATGTTTTACAAACAGGTCAACCAGCGAAGGGAGAATTCCGGCAATGGTATTATATGAAAGAGACTTTTCCTTCTGCTCCTGAGACGGGAAACTGAATGTGTTCAGAAGAAAAAAGATACTGCTAAGAAAAACTGCAAACTGCAGAACGCCTAGAATCCCTCCGGTGATCCGGTTAATCAGATTATTTACCTTATCGTGGGGGTGAACAATTCGCTTGGTGATTGCTGTGATAATTATTATCACAATAAATGTTATTACCCCTGCTGCTATTTTAGCGAAGTAAATTTCAAAGCCAAGCACTTTATTCAGGACGCTTCCAAAAGGGGCAGCGAGAATGATTCCCAGGACCAGACCGAGCACAAAGCCGACGAATCCAATAAGTTTCCGCACAAGCCCGTCCTTAAAACCGAGAATAAAAGCTATAGCAAGAAAGATCAGGACGATAATGTCTAAGTAGTTCATCTATAAAAGAGTTATAATGTTAATAAAATCAGGAGAGGATTTTCTCCACTGCTTCTTTAATTGCCTTCCCTTCGGCTTTTCCCTTAAGATTTTTAACAACCAGGGGCATAAGTTTAGGAAAGTCGGCTTTGGATACCGCCCCGATTTCCGCGGCAATATTTTTTACATATTCAACAATTTCATCCTGAGTCATTTGTTTGGGAAGGAATTCCAAAAGTATAGCGAGTTCCTTTTCCTCCTTATCGCTGAGGTCAGTTCTGCCTGCTTTCTGAAACTGTTCGATTGATTCTTTTCGTTTTTTGACCGCAGAAGTGACGAGGCGGATCTCATCTTCTTCGGTCAGTTTCATGTCCGCACCGCTTTTTTCAAATTCGAGGATAAGTGCGCGGATTGAGCGGATAGTTTCAAGGCGTACTTTATCGCCGCTTTTCATGGCTTCTTTAAGTTCCTGAGTTATTTTATCTTTCAATGACATAATAAATTTCCTTAATATAATTCAAAAAAAAGGCAGGAATTACCCTGCCTTAAATTGCTATGATTTACAGTAAAAGGGATGTTAAATTTTAACCATGGTTGAATAATTGATTCTCAAGCAAAAAGCTTTTCTCAGTTCCTGCTGGATATCCGTAACCTGTCCCATATCGCTCCCCTTATCAACTCTCATGGAAACGATAACATTTGGCATAGCCTGACGCTTGTTGTACATGATTTCCTGAATGGTTCCAAGATCAACTATTGCGTCGTTAATTTGTATTCTGCCATCCTGACCAAGCCAGAGATAGGAAACAAGTCGTTTATTTTCGATTTTCTCGACAGCCTTAGCTTCCGGAAGTTTATATTTCACAAGCACTTCAACTTCGCGCATGGTGGTAGTCACCATGAAGAAGAGAAGGAGCATGAAGATAATATCCGGCATTGAAGCAGTCGGGATTTCCTGTTTGGTATTGGCTCTTCTTTTTTCAAATTGCATAATTTCCCTCGCTGTTATTTAACTTTTTCAGGTTCAGCTAACGAAATTGTAATTGGGATTTTATCCCTGACTTCAACTTGTGCTTCATCCGGAATATTAATAAATTTCTTACCGAAGCGTCGAAGTGCGTATTCATCCCTAACCTCAAAATAAGCAAGTTTAACCTGGTCTAAAGCCATGATATACCTGTTATAATTGGTTTTTCTATCCGTTTTGACGGATACAATCAATTTTCTGTTAGCGGGTAATTCAATTTTGGATTCAATTCTCGGTTTAAGTGTTTTGGAAATCTGAGGGATTGAAATAATTGCACCATCAAGAAGTACATCGCCATTCTCATTAATGAGTACGGCAGCCATACGGTCCTTGCTGACTTCAACGGTCTCAACATCCTCAACAAATTCCGGGAGTGTTATACCGATACCTGTATCCACGTCAATAACCGTAGCGACAAGAAAGAATATGAGCAGAAGAAAAGCAATATCCGCCATGGAACTTGAAGGAATTTCGGCAGATCTTTGTTTTTTCTTTTTAATTAGTGCCATATTAAACTCTTACTTTCGATTATTTTTTGTTTTTGAGTTCGTAGAGTGCATCGATTAGCTCAATTGAGCTGGCTTCCATATCGCTGATTAATTTGTCTATTCTGGAGACGAAGTAGTTATAGAAGACCTGTAGGATCATAGCTACAACGAGACCGAAAAGAGTTGTTAATAACGCAACTGCGATACCTTCAGCAACGATAGCAGGAGAGATCTGTGCGGCTTCCTTAATAGCGTCGAATGCCTCGATCATACCCTGAACTGTTCCGGTAAAACCAAGCATAGGAGCGATTGTAATGAATGTTGAAATCCAGATAAGGCCTTTTTCAAGGAAACCCATTTCGATACCGCCATAAGCCATGATAGCTTTTTCAGCAGAGTCAAGACCTTCGTCTGCTCTGAGTAAACCGGCATAAAAAACGGAAGCAACCGGACCGCGGGTCTGGGTGCAGATTTCTTTTGCTTTATCGATACCTTCGTCCATGAGGGCTTTTTTAACTTTAACCACAAAATCTTTTGTGTTTATGCTTGCGCGTGTTAAAGTCCACATTCTTTCAATAACGAAGCCAAGACCGATAACAAAGCATGCAAGGATTGGGTGCATAAAACCGCCACCGGCGTTATATTTCTCAACTAACCAATTCATAATTCCGGTGTCTTGCGTCTGCGCAATCACGAAATTAAACGACATTAAAATATCGGTGAATACCATATAAAAAGACCTCCAATATGATTTCTTATTTGTTTATGTATGTTGATGTTAAAAATAAATTTCAGTAATTTATTCACTAAATTAATAAAATTAAATAAAATACAAAACACAATAATTTCAATTAATCAAAAAAAATGCAGGTGTAATAATAAGGAATTTTCTTAATTTGCAACAGATGAAAATCAAAGCCTGCCATTAAAGACCATCTGAACAAGATCTGCAAAGTTATCGGTTTCCTCGTAAACCATAAGATCCTCCCTTGCGCAAATCAGGTATTTCCCGGTTTCGGCATCGAAAAGCACAAGGTCCTCGTCGGTTCTGCCGATATAAAGAAAAGAGTCCTTATATTCTTCATGCCGTGAATAGTACTCCCTGAATTCACGGTTCGAGGAGATAATATCCGGAAGGGAGTAATTCCCTTCCCTTAGTGCGCCCGGGTAACAGCAGAACAACTCAACCCCGTTATAAGCAATGCCGTCCAGAAAGCGAAAGAGTTCAAACATTCCATCCTCAATAGTGGGGAAACCTTCTTCCTCCATCATGTCTTTGATTGCAAGAAAATCTTCTTTCTTCAGGGGGGTACTCAGAGTAGCATACCTGTTTTTCCGCAAGCGGTTGACGACGTTTTCTATTTTATCCATTTTCATAACCCTACTGTTACAGTAACGTGGGGGAAATATTTTTTCTGATTTTTATCGAAATAATTAATATTTTAGTTAATTTTAAACTACAAAAAAAATATGATATAAATAATGCACAAATTTTTTATTTGTTTGCTTTTCGTGATGATTCCTGAATTATGGGGACAGACAAGTGACGATGTTACGATAATCGTTAACGGGGACAGTACATCCATAACAATTAATTATAATGATGAGAAACTGACGATAGGAAACCTGACAGCTCCCAAAGTGATTGAAGCAGAACTTAATAATGACGAGACTGAAGAGTTAATAATCGTAAGCAAATACGAGGGGAATCCGGCTACGTACAGAGTATATGCAGTAAGTTTACGTGGTGGTATTTCCATTGTGGATTCCATAGACTCAGGAGTAAGAGAACCGCATGTCTATTATTCTGAAGAGATAGAGGGGAGTTTGCTGGTAACCGGTTATCCGGAACTTGATTCACTTAATGCGGGAAAGAATGAGTATTATTCCCCTGCAAATTGTCTGGTTTATGACGGAGAAAAGATCTATTCCATAAATGAAGATGTGTATACGCTGTTCAACGAAGAGAATGAAGAACTTCTGAAAGAACTCGACAACAAGGAAATAAGATCGGGGTGTGAGTTTACCAGAGAGAATTCTGCTTTGATTGCCTCCATATATATTAATTTTGTAAATGCGGGAGAGGTTTCAATGGCAGGAGCTTTTCTGAAAAACTACTATATTTGTACCGACTATATTGAATTTAAAGCGTATCTGACTAATCTTTTGGGTTTATAGAATATTTATTAAGAAAACAGAAAAAAAGAATGAAAAAAGTAAAGACCGGAGTAGCCGGCGTAGGGCATTTAGGTAAGTTCCATACAAAACTACTTAGTGAGATTGAGGTTTGTGAACTGGTTGGAGTTTATGACCTGAACTTTGACAAGGCAAAAGAAATTGCTGCAGAGTTTAAGACCAGAGCGTTCCAAACTATGGATGAGCTTCTTGCGAATGTGGAAGCGGTATCAATTGCAGCAACAACCAGCAGTCATCATGCAATTGCAAAGGAGTGTCTGGAGAAAGGGGTACACTGTTTTATAGAAAAGCCTATAACTGCCACAATTCCAGAGGCGGAAGAGTTGCTGAGTCTGGGGGCGAAGAATAATCTCAAAATACAGGTGGGGCACGTGGAGAGGTTTAATCCTGCATTGCTGGCTGTTGAGAAGTATCTTTCGAATCCTTTATTTGTTCAGAGTGACAGACTGGCATCGTTTAATCCAAGAGGAAGTGACGTTGCGGTTGTGCTGGACCTAATGATTCATGATATTGACATTATCCTCTCGCTTGTGAAGAGCGAGGTAAGCAAGGTGGATGCAAGCGGAATAGCGGTTGTTTCGGATTCGATTGATATTGCAAATGCACGGATAGAGTTTGAGAATGGAGCGGTCGCGAATGTTACTGCAAGCCGTATTTCGCAGAAGAAGATGAGAAAGATGAGACTCTTTCAGAAGGATGCTTATATATCGGTTGACTTTAATGACGGAACGTCTGAAATTATGCAGCTGGTGCCTCACGACACCCCTGTGGACGGACCATATATGAGTTTCGGCGATATGGGAATAGGCGATAAGAAAAAGAAGATTATTTATCAACAGCCCGAGAAAATGCAGGTTAATGCGCTTAAGTTTGAGCTCGACCTGTTTGTTAAGGCAGTTGCCGCTAATACAAGGACAGCTGTGACAGGCGAAGATGCCTTAAAAGCACTGAAAGTTGCAGAGCTGATAATTAATAAGATTGACATATCCGTAAACAAGATAATGAACAGATTTTAACAACCATAAAATGAGGCTAATATGAAAAGAATAGTTCTGACACTCGTAATTACTGCATTTCTGTTCCAGAGCTGCAGTGTTATAAAGACATTCACAAACCTGTCAAGACTGCAGTTCAAACTTGGATCGACTGCAAATATACAGGTTGCAGGGATTAATATCATGGGAAAATCAAAGATCGGAGATTTTTCGGCAATGGAGATATTGTCAATAACTTCAAGCTTTGCAAAAGGGACTTTGCCGCTGACTTTCACATTGAACGTGGAAGCCAAGAACCCTAATGACGGAACCGGCGGATACGCTTCGACAAATGCTACGATTAACTCGTTCCCCTACAGGCTGAACATCAACAACAAGGAAATATTATCGGGTAATATCGGTGCACCGGTTAGTGTACCGGGTACAGGTCAGGTGACGGTCATCCCCCTTCAGTTAACGGTTGACCTGGCAAAGAGTTTTAAAGACGGAAGTTATCAGGATCTGCTTGATGTGGCTCTGCAGGTAATGGGTGTAGGTAAAGGCACCTCCAACATACAGTTGTTTGCAAAACCGACAGTAGGAACTGCAATCGGGAATATCACCTACCCCGGTGAACTGAAGATAGTTGATTTGAACTATACGAATTAACGCAAACAATTAGTATAAAGAGTTTTAAGAATAAGTGCTAAAAAATAGTTGTCGTTTGAGTATGGATCTATGGAATTACAAAACTGAAGTCGAATTTTTCAAGCAAGCGCTAAGTAGTTTTGCATCTCCGGAACAAATTTTCTACAAATTGAATAGTGGATATTTTGCATATGTACCTAAAGGAATAGAAACTGAAGGCAGAACTTTGCAAAGTCGAAATTCACTTATTGGTCAATTTACAGAAAAATGGTGCAAAACTCTGCTTGAACCGATAGCAACCAAATTAAAACTGTTTGCAATAAATGGAGTTATATGCGATGAACTCGGACTTCCAAAGCATTCCAGTGCAGATTTAGCATTCTGTACATCAAGTGAAATAGTACAAAAACCTGAGAATATCAAAATTATTTTTGAAATCAAAATGAGCATAGTTTCTAATTACAAATTCGAATTTCCAAAAAAAATCAAGTTTATTGGAGACTATAAACAACATAAAGGAAATCCTTCCTTGCTTCGCTCGGACTCGATGCTTAAAGCAATAGGAAAATCAATAAATATAAGGGTTTCGGGAAATTCGGCGGCTAAAATACCAATAATAGTAATAGGAAACTCCCCAATAACTGACCGTTATAGCAACAAAGTTGATTTCTTGAAAACCTCAGGAGTTATACAAGGATTCTGGTCATTATATCCAAATCCTACTAATTCGGAACACATTAAGTCCACCCCTAAGTCAGGTTTTGAGACTATTTTTGATAAAGAAAATCTATTTCATAAATGTAAAAAATTAGTAACAATGGATATGAACTATTTTTCCTCATCAATTTCGAGATATAAACTAGGCAAAATTATTTCAATAGCAAGTCAGGAGCCTACAGACCTTGGAAAAGCTGAGAAATTCTTGACTTTAATTAGAAGCTAAAAATGAAGAAACATAAAGGTACAGAAACTAGTTCTTTTGGGACGAATGGAAGAATAAACCACGACAGCTCGAAGTTTTATAACTCCAGGTTGTACAAGGACAAAAAAGAAGATATTATAGTTATTCAACCGGAGAATGAAATTCCCAAGGAATTAGAGAATAAATTTATTCTTGGAAGTGCAGAAAATATGAAAGAACTGCCTGATAATTCTGTGCATTTAATGATAACTTCGCCCCCTTATAATGTGTCGAAAGAATATGATGAAGATTTATCCCTTGAAGAATATCTGACTTTATTAAAAAATTCATTCAAAGAAACTTTCAGGGTACTTGTAAACGGAGGAAGGGCTTGCATCAATGTTGCAAATCTTGGAAGGAAACCATATATCCCTCTTTCTGATTATATCTCCAAAATTATGTATGAAACTGGATTTAACATGAGAGGTGAGATTATCTGGAATAAAGCAGCAAGTGCAAGTCCTTCAACTGCGTGGGGAAGCTGGTTAAGTGCAGCAAATCCGATACTACGCGATATTCATGAATATATATTAATTTTTTCAAAGGGGGATTATAAACGTGAAAAAGGAGAAAAAGACAATTCAATAACAAAAGAACAGTTTATGGAATGGACTAAGTCCATATGGACGATAAATGCAGAGAGTGCAAGAAGAATTGGACATCCTGCTCCTTTTCCGGAAGAACTCCCTTTCAGATTGATTCAACTTTACTCTTTTGTTGGAGATGTAATTCTTGATCCATTTATGGGTAGCGGAACAACAGCGATTGCAGCGATAAGAAGTGATAGAAAATTTATTGGCTATGATATATCTAAAGAGTATATTAAACTGGCTGAAAAAAGAACCCAGCCATATTTACAACAAATTGTAATCAATTTTAACTTAAGTAAAGAGAACAAGGAAAAAGCAAATAATATCAACTCAATACCAGCTTTGGGAATAAAACCTGATAGTTCTATCCCGCTAGGTACTGCTGAGGATACAAATGATTATAATGCTTAATCAATCTAAGTTCATAATAAATTAAAGAATTGTCGAATGGAATGGTTTAAAGCAAAAGAAGGAATTAAGCGGGGGCTTGATTCCTTCTTTTAGTGGGCAGGGACGGAATTGAACCGCCGACACAAGGATTTTCAGTCCTTTGCTCTACCAACTGAGCTACCTGCCCTAAAAAATTCAGATTGTAAAAATAATTATTTTTGAAATACTATACAAATTTTTTTTTGAAGAGTGAGAAATAATTTATGAGCAAAATTAAAAAACGCCCTGCATGGGACCAGTATTTTTTGAAAATGGCAATGCTTGTATCGGAAAGGGCAACCTGCCCAAGAATGCACTGCGGATGCGTGCTGGTGAGGGACAGGCAGATTCTTTCAACCGGCTATAATGGCTCTATTCCGGGGGATGACCATTGCGAGGATGCAGGGTGCCTGGTGGTGGATAACCATTGCGTCAGGACAATACATGCGGAAATGAATGCCATTTTACAGTGCTCGTCGCATGGTGTGAATACGAAGGACTCCACAGCGTATGTAACAAATATGCCGTGCACCAACTGTGCAAAGGCACTTATCGCAGCAGGGATTAAAGAAATTGTAATATTCAGCGATTACCATGATACAATGGCGGAAGAGTTCTTTGCAAAGGCAGGGGTTAAACTGAGAAGACTTGAAATGCCGGAAACGACAATAGAATATGACCTGTCGAATTATTCTTCTGCAAAGAAGAAGGAGTGATCAGGGGCGTACGGAGTCGTAAATTCTTTTAAGGGACTCGTAACCAGCAATACTTCCGCGGATTGCAGCGAGTCTGTAATTATCCGATGCTTTCGCAAAATTTATTTCCATACCTAATCCCCTTTCGAAACAAAGCCCAAGGGCAACAGTTGCAAGCACGGAATTGTTGCTCACGGCATTATTCAGATAAGGAATGATTCTGATGTAGTCATCCGACTCGAATTCCAGATTCAGAATTGCGTGGAGGATGCGGCGTATTCCGGATTCGTTATTTCCGAGTTCCTCCCCTTTTTTCCACAAGCCGAGAGCGCGTTCCCTGTCCTGCTTTACGGAATTCCCTCTGTATAAAATTGTACCGAGTTCAACAATTGAGGGGATGTGATTAATTTCGGCATTCTCTGAAAGCATACGGACTGCATCTGAATTTATAAGTTGTGTGTCATAACTGTTTAGAATCAGGAAAGACCATACAAATTTAGCATCGGGATTGCCCGCGAAGGATGCGGATTTCAACATGGAGATAAGTGTATTTGATTTAAGCAGACTCATCAGGAGGCGATGCCCGAGTATTGAGTCGAGTCTGAAAGACCTAATATAATACATTGCGGCTTTGACAATATCCTTATTAAAGAAGATCCCGTTTTCATAGAGCCTGCCAAGATAATTAAGCGCTTCAGGGCTTCCGAATTCTGCTTCAATTTCCATTTTACGGACGAACAGGGTATCAATGAAAAGCGAGGGGGCACCCGGGACCTCTGCAAGAGAGCCAGGTTTTACACTATCCTGAGTACGCAGGGCATCGTTGATAACCATAGAATCGTTAACCACGTAGTGGGAATCCGAGACCGAGAAATCAATATACATCAACTGGAAAAGGTTATTGGAATTTTTTTGAATGTTTTTTTCGGTATATGTTTCGAGATCCTTTTCTGTTTTAATCCCCTTCTGTTCAAAATCCTGAATTATTTTCTGTGCATTTTTAACTCCGCTTACGGCAGCTTTTTTAAGCCAGAAATAGGAGAGTCTGAGGTCACGTTTTACAATAAGATCCTCCGAATAAATAATTCCAACCGCGAACTGAGCCTCCGGGAAATTATTCTCTGCGGCAAGGAGAAAGTTATCAAATGCTCTGAATGGATTCCACTGGGTGCCCCAGCCGTTATTATAAAATATACCAAGATTATAAAGAGCAATCGGGATCTTTCCCTGAGCAGCTTTGCTAATCCAGAAGAAACTTTTTGCCGTGTCCGGGGGGAAACCTGAACCTATAAGATAGCGCACGCCAAGTTCATGCTGGGCATAGTAGTCACCTGAATTTGCCTGCTTAGTAAGGAGGAAACTATCGTAAAGCTGGACGAGATCGTTAGGCGGTCTGAATTCAAGACTGGTCGGGTTATGAGGACGGTTTCGCTTGAATGCGAGGCTTACAGAGGTATCCACCTGAGAGAAGGCGGAGACTGACAGCAGTACAACAATTAATAAAGGGATTATTTTCTTCAATAGACTTAAAATCTTTTAATTTAAGGTGTAATTTACCGAATGAAGTATTTCAAAACCAAATAAATAATTATTTTTTAGACGTTATGAAGAGAGAATTAGTTTTATTCATTCAAATACAAAGAGCAAATAACATTTATTCCCCAATAACCAGCATTATGCATTTGCGATCCTTAATAATAGTGGTATTTTTGCATTCACATTTTATTAATTTATGATGTTGCTTTACCACAAAATCAGTTTAATATAAAATAAAACCAAGTAATCAGACAACCGGATAAAAAGGAAGATGGAAAATTATTTTGATAAGAGTTTTGAGTTAAGGTATTCTGAAATGGATAAATCCGGGTATGCATCGCCGACTACCATTCTGACTTTGCTTGAAGAGACGGCAGCGGATCATTGTCATTCTATAAACACCAGTTTATATCACCTTCGGGAACAGAATATCGGCTGGGTGCTGATTTCCGGAATCATCAATATGGAACGTTATCCCACTTATAAAGAAAAGATAGTTATCAGAACATGGTTATCTGATTACACATTCATTAAGGGGACCAGGGAAAACATTATTTTGGATGAAAAGAAAAATATTATCGGCAGGGCTAAAGGTTTATGGGTTTTCTTTGACATTAAGAAAAGAAGACCTGTCCAAATATTTAATTCGATAAAGGAGAAATGGTCGTTGTCTCCTACTGAATCAATAAGACATGACATTACCGGGAAAATGGAAGTAAATGACTCCGGAAGCAGTATCAGGAAATTTGATGTTAACCTGCATGACATAGACATGTATATGCATCTGAACAATATAAAGTATTTTCAATGGGTAATGGATTCAATGGACGAAGAAGTTGTGGACAATTGTTATCTGGCTTCGATAGAAGGACGTTTTATAGCAGAAGCAAAGAATGGCGACACAGTTTTGTCTTTGACCAAGAAAGGCTTAAGTGACAATTCTTTCCTGCATGTAATAAAAGTTCAGGATAGTAATAAAGTTTGTGCAACAGCCAAATCATTGTGGAAGAAAAAGGTAAAACAGTAGCAGCTAAGTCTTAGAAAAAGCGCTACCGGGAGAAAGAGGATATATAAATAAAAAGCCCTCACACTCTTGCGAGTATGAGGGCTTACTTGGTGACCCCAAGGGGATTTGAACCCCTGTTACCGCCGTGAAAGGGCGATGTCCTAACCACTAGACGATGGGGCCGTCTGAAAGTGTAAAAATATATTGTGGGTGAGTAGAGGGACTTGAACCCTCGGCCCCCAGGGCCACAACCTGGTGCTCTAACCAGCTGAGCTATACCCACCATGTAATAACCGAAAACATCTACAGGATTATCTAGTACGCCCGAGTGGACTCGAACCACTAACCCTCAGCTTAGAAGGCTGATGCTCTGTCCGGTTGAGCTACGGGCGCTTATTAATTCAAAATTTCAATTCCTTTGTTCATTTGTTAGGCTTCTGTTGAGCTAACAACCGAATCTCCAATTTCCGGGTGTTAGTTTTAAGCTCATAAAAGTTCTTAACCGCTAAGGACGCAAAGTTCAACGCAAAGTAACGCAAAGAGAAAATAATTATAATGAAAATCATATGTCGGGGCGGTCCGACTGAGCAGGCTGTTGCAGTGAATGTAGAATATTTTACTCAGGCAAAAATTTCTAAAGTTTCTTAGTTGCGAGGGAGTATTCTAAGCGAAAATCAGCTCTTAAACGCTAAGTACGCAAAGTTTTTCGCAAAGTAACGCCAAGTAAAAACAATCACTGTGACGGAAAGTACTCATTGCAACAGCCGACTGAGTCGGAAACCTGCGACCTTCCCGATTCCATCGGGACGCGATGAATTCAGTCTTATAATTCCATTTAGTTTTAACCAAATGTCGGGGCGGTCCGACTGAGTCGGAAACCTGCGACCTTCCCGATTCCATCGGGACGCGATGAATTCAGTCTTATAATCCCATTTAGTTTTAACCAAATGTCGGGGCGGTCCGACTGGGTCGGAAACCTGCGACCTTCCCGATTCCATCGGGACGCGATGAATTCAGTCTTATAATCCCATTTAGTTTAACCAAATGTCGGGGCGGCAGGATTTGAACCTGCGACCTCCTGCTCCCAAAGCAGGCGCGATGAACCGGGCTACGCTACGCCCCGAATTATTATTTCAATATTTCAATGAACAGAGTGCTAACTCTTAAAAAATTAGATTACAAAGATAATATTCTTTGTTTAAATTACCAATTCTAATTTAATTTTTTTTATCTTTTAAATATGAATTTGAGATTTTATAACTGATGTTCACTTTCTTTGTGACTAAGCGGTTTCTGTTTTCTAAAAAGGATTCGAAGGCTTTTTCGTTTTTCTCGGGAATTGCTATATCCGGTATAGCCATTGGGGTCGCAACGGTGATAATTGCGATAAGCGTTTTGCAGGGATTTGAACAGCTGCTTACCAGAAAACTTATTAACCTGGATTCGCATATTCAGATAACCGGGTTCAGCAATAACCAGCTTCCCGCTGTTGACAGAAACAGTGCACAAATCAAGAGGATACTTGGCGGATATGGTGAAAGAATTGAGCCTTATATTGCATCGCTGGCAATAATAAATAAAAAAGGAATGAATGAGGGGATTACGTTAAAAGGGGTAAAGAATGACTATTTCCGCAAACTGAGTGATATCCGGATTGTTGAGGGACGGGGACTTCTGAACACAGGGGAAAATGAGATGATTATTGGCCGTACTTTGGCAACCCGCCTGTTTGTTAAAACAGGGGACAAGGTTAATATTTTTGCTCTGAGGAATAATGAGGTGCCAAGTGAGGAAAATCCTCCGGCTATTGAGAAGTTTGAGATTGCAGGAGTTTTTGAAAGCGGACTGGCAAAGTATGATAATAATTTTGCTTACATAAATATTGATAATGCCTCTTCACTATTCGGTTTTGGTGAGAATATTTCGGGCTATGAGATTAAACTGAATAACGTTGGGGCTACAGACAGTCTTACTTATGTGCTACAGGAAAGTTTAAGGTATCCGCATTATGTTACTACTGTGTTTCAGATTTACAGACATATTTTTACCTGGATTGAACTGCAGAGGAAACCGATTCCGATTGTGCTGACGCTGATAATTATTGTTGCGATTTTTAATATTATCAGCACGCTGCTGATGGTTGTTATGGAAAAGACTCAGGCGATAGGGATATTCAAGTCGCTGGGTGTGAATAAGCGTAAAATTAATTTCATCTTTCTGCAGCATGGGGTGTTTATCGGGTTTCTGGGGGTTGCGGCGGGAAATCTGCTGGCATTTGTTTTAATCTGGCTGCAACTTAACTATTCTGTTATTTCCCTTCCGGCGGAGATTTATTTTACTTCGGAAGTCCCGTTAATTCTTGATCCAGTGATTTTCGGAGTGATCTCGGGGCTTAGTTTCCTGCTGGCTGTGATTGCGGCTATACTCCCCAGTTCGGTTGCTGCACGTATCAGCGCTATATCAACTTTGAGGTTTAACTGATGAAACTGGAATCGTTTATAGCCCGAAGATACCTGATGTCCAAACATAAGATCAATTTCATTACGATCATATCTTATCTTTCTATCGGGGGAATAAGCATAGGGGTGGGGGCGCTGATAGTAGTGCTTGCGGTGTTCAACGGATTCAGTGAACTGGTTACTTCATTTTTTACGGGATTCGATCCGCATATCAGAATAGAGGTGAAAAATGAGGAGGGGTATAATAAACTGGGATATGTGGAGGAAAAATTAAAGGAAGCTGGAATTGAGACTTATTCGCCGATAATCACGAGCAAGATTCTCGCTATTCAGGGGAAAATAAATCAGGTTGCGGAGATTAAGGGGATTGATTTGAAGAAGGTGGGCGGAGTTTACGGACTGAAGGAAAGTTTGTTTACCGGAGAGGTTGACACGAGCGCGGAAAAAGATAACGGGATTTTTATAGGGATTCAGCTTGCGGACAGAATGCAGGTGCTTGTCGGGGATTCAGTAGTGCTGGTTTCCCCTGCCGGAATTGAGAGATCTATTGTCAGTTATTCACTCCCCCGAATGGAGGCTTTCAGAATTGCAGGAGTTTTCAGTACCGGTAATCAGGAGTATGACGGACAGCTGATACTGGGCTCTTTCGGGAAAGTGCAGTCACTGCTGGGGGCGGAGGATAAATACCAGGGATTTGAGCTGAGACTGAAGGAGATTAATTCGTCTGAAGCGTTCAGGAGTAAATTTTTGAAGGAAATTGGTGAGGAGAATTTTAATGTGCTGACCTGGTATGATCTGCATAAGAATCTTTATTCAGTTATGGAAATTGAGAGATGGATTGCTTATCTGATACTTTCACTGATAATTGCGGTTGCTGTGTTTAATATTCTGGGATCGCTGACGATGTCCGTTATTGAGAAAAGACGGGATATTGGATTGCTGAGGGCGATTGGTCTGAGGGAAAAATCTATATCAAAGATCTTTGTATATCAGGGGATATACGTGGGAGTGATTGGGACGGTGAGCGGGTTTCTGCTTGGTTTGCTGCTTTATTATATACAGGTTACCTACAATGTGTATCCGCTGGATCCGACTCAGTACAAGATTAACAGTTTGCCGATGCAGTTGAGAATAATGGATTTTGTTGCGGTTGGGATTGCATCGTTCGTGCTATCGATGGGGGCTGCAATTTATCCGGCAAGAAAAGCTGCCAAAGTAAATCCGATGGATGCTATTAAATGGGAATAAGTGAAGTATGGATGAATTTATAATTACGTCAGAAGAGATAACCAAATCATTCAGCACGGTAACAAAGAACAGGCTGACTGTACTGAAAGGAATTTCGCTGAATGTGCCGAAGAATAAAATCACCGTTATATTCGGGGCTTCCGGAGCCGGGAAAAGTACTCTGCTGCATATACTAAGCGGACTGGATAAGCCGGATTCGGGGAGGGTGGAAATTGAGGGGACTGAAATATTTTCACTTAGTGATGAAAAGCTTGCAAGGTTCAGAAACCGGAATATGGGCTTCGTTTTTCAGTTCCATCATTTACTGCCTGAATTTACTGCGGTTGAGAATGTGATAATTCCCCAGATCGTGTTCAGAAATAATTTCAGAAAAGCGAAAGAGAAGAGCCTTAGTCTGCTTAAAGAAATGGGGCTTGAGGAAAGGGTGAATCATAAGCCAGCAGAACTGAGCGGGGGTGAACAGCAGAGGGTGGCACTCGCCAGAGCGCTTGCAAATGACCCTGAAATTATTTTTGCTGATGAGCCGACCGGAAATCTGGATACAACGAACAGCAATTTAATTCACTCTATTTTTCTTAAACTAAGGGACGATTACAGGAAAACGCTTGTTATCGTAACGCATAATCAGGAACTGATGAAACTGGCTGATTATCTTGTGGAGATGAAGGACGGGAAAATCATTCTGTAACGTTTATCGCCTGATTATTATTGTCAGACTAAATTTCTTATTGCCTGAGCAAGATCCAGTTCAACATCCTCTTCGGTAAAGAAGGGTTCGCCGTAGGACTTCCCTATTTTAAATCCGTAAAACTCCGCTCTCGATTCAATGAATTTAATAAAGCCCGGTTTGCTGATGAAGGTTTCGGGTTCTGTGCTTTTTGGATTATAGAACTGGGACTCATAAGCACGCATTGCCTTCATCTTCGCCTCGAAAGTATCGGAAATATCAACAATGAAAGATGGTTTGAATGTATATGTCTGCATAAAATAGTAGAGTTTGTGAGGACGGAAAGCTTCCTGTTGTTTTTCCCTGTCGAATGTTTTGATTTTGGGGAGGCCGGAAAAGAAGTAAGCTTTTTTAACCAGCCGGCTAACTGCTATATGGTCGGGATGCCGGTCGTTAAAATAGGGGGCAAAAATAATTTTCGGGCGATATTTTCGGATTGTCATAATAATTTTATGCAGGTTTTCTTTATTGAGTTGGATATCGCCATCGGGGATATGAAGATTCTCTCGTAAAGCAGTTTTGAGTATAATTGCGGCCTGGAAAGCTTCCTTTTGACGGGTTTCTGCTGAACCACGAGTGCCTAATTCGCCACGTGTGAGGTCGATAATTCCGACCTTAAGGTTATTATGTGCGAGCTTTAAGAGTGTCCCGCCCATCGCCAGCTCGGCATCATCCGGATGAGCGGTAAATGCTATTACGTCAAGATTCATAAGCTAAATTTTTTTATTAATGTTAGTGCAAGGTAAGAATTATTTTCTATTTAACCTAAACTAAAAAAGTGTCTATTTTTCTGGACATCCGGAGGTGTTGCATCCATGTTGAATCGAAGGAGGATCGAAGTTAGAAGTGTCTACTTTTCTGGACACTTTTGGACTTCAGATGTGGATAATTTAGAAATTTTTTTCGATGGACTTCCCTTCTGCTCCCCTTTCTCTCCCCATTCGCTCCCCTTCCGGCTGGTTCAACTGTATAAAAAAAGTGGACAATTTACTGCCGGAATTACCAGATGTATGGGATCAGGCGGTACTTCGTTTTTCTGCAGTATTCCTCATAACCCGGTAATTCCTTCTTCAGCACGGATTCTTCATTTAGCAAGCGGACTGCAAAAGCAAACGGAAGTGTTGCTATTGGGATTAAAGCCCACCATGATCCAAGGGCTATCGGCATCGGAAGAAACATTATTAGAATTCCAACATACATAGGATGACGCACAATTGAATATAGCCCCGTGGAAATGACCTCCTGATTAGCTTCGACCTCCACTATCCTGGACGCATAACTGTTTTGCCGGAAGACATTGAAAATAAGAAAATAACCGGAGAGTATTACAGCGTCAGCAATCAGTACAAAATGCACCGGAACATCTGACCACCCGAAACGACGGTCGAGTCCAGAGATTATAAATCCGCCAAGATGAATTATTGCCGAAAAGAACTGAAAAACCAGTTGTGTTTTTTCTTTTTCTTTGGCATGAATCCGGCGCTCAAGAAACTTCGGATCGTGCTTCAGGAAGTAGAAGAGGGTGAAAATCATTGGAACTATAAAGATCGCCAGAAAAAGGTAAACCTGCCAATAATTGAATGTGCCGGCGGGGAGTAAAGTCACGAGAGCCATGAAGAGGAAAAATAATGGAAACCGGGTAAAAACTTTTTGAATAAGTTTTTTCATTTCAGGATTGGTCATTTCACTTTTTTTATCAATTTTTTTTCTCTTAAGAGTATCAGATAACGGGAATTATAAACAATTTATATTCATACAACAAATTTGGTGAGAACCGGCAAATTTATCAAAATCTGTTGGACGATTGGCGCTATCAGATGATGGATGGAAGATCAACTCTTGATTTATTTGATTTATATAATTGTGCAATTTCGGTTAGCCGAAAATAAACCGTCGTGATCCATGGAAAGAATATCCTGTTTATTGGTGAAAGTAATCTTTAAATCAATTTGTAATTAATATTTATTTTGTATATTAGTATATATAATATGTGTTGTGTGGTAAAGTTGGGAGATTCCGGATCAGAAAGCGGGAAAATATTTCTTCGATAATCTATTTTATGCGCGAATGACTTTAAGAGTTTGAGGATTAAAAAATTAGTTTCTTGATTAGTCCCAAGAATAAAATGCTGAAAGCGGAAGCTGTCAGCGGATTTACTTCAAAATAACCGTATGGAGGAGATATGAAGGGCATAATAACTTTTTTGTTTATAACCATTCTGACATGTTTACTGAATGGACAGGCTTACTGGCAGCAAACCGGCGGTCCGTTCGGGGGAGCAGTCAACTCTTTCCTTGTCAATAGCAGTGGGGATATATACGCTGCAACCACCGGAGGCGTATTCCGTTCAACTAATAACGGCACTGACTGGACACCCTTAAATACAGGCTTGAATGAACTAACTGTGAATGCACTGGCAATAAATTCCAACGGTCATATTTATGCCGCAACCTGGGATGGAGTTTATAAGACAACGAATGGCGGCAACTCATGGAATCAAATGGGTTTATTCAATAAGCAAGTCCTTTCAATTGCAATAAACAACAGCGGTCATATTTATGCAGGAACTTATGCTTATGGGTTGTATAAAAGTTCCAATAACGGCGCTGCCTGGACGGAGGTAAACACAGGGTTAACAAACACGCAGGTTAATTCAATCCTAACCACTGCAAGCGATATATTGTATGTCGGAACCAATGGAGGAGTATTCAAATCAACTGATGGCGGTAATAACTGGGTAAGTAAAAACACGGGTCTGACAAACGATTATATAAAGACATTTGCAGTCAGCTCGACCGGTCAAATTTATGCGGGAACGGGTTTGGGGCTTTTCAGAACTTCCGATGGTGGTGCTAACTGGTCAGAGATTCTGGGTATGCCCACATTCTCAATTTATGCAATTGCAATAAATGCAAGCGGCTATATTTTTACCGGCACGAATAACGAAGGTATTTTCCGATCAACAACCAATGGTTCAACCTGGACAACTAATAATAGCGGATTATCAGACCGGATAGTCAATGCACTTGCAATCAAATCAGGAGGATATGTATTAGCGGGAACAACCTGGGGTGTATACCAGTCAACAAATAACGGTAATCTCTGGAACCGGTCGAATTCCGGCTTGTCAGCAGGAGATGTAAGAGCCTTAGCAATTGATCAGAGCAATGTGGTTTTTGCAGGAACATTCGGAGGAGGAGTTCACCGAACGACAAACAGCGGTATTAATTGGACTGAACTAAACACCGGAGTAGATATTTACACAGCCTACAGGAAGATCGCTTCACTTGCAATCAACAGCGACGGTCATATTTTTGCCGGGAGTAACGGAGGAGGAATTCACCGCTCAACGAACAATGGTAACACCTGGGTGGAAATAAACAACGGAATTGCAAGCGGACTTATAGCCAGGAATATTCTTGCACTTACTGTTAGCAATAGTGGAAATATTTTTGCTGGCACATGGGGTGACGGGGTTTACAGATCCACCGATAACGGCAATAACTGGGTGAAGGTAAATTCCGGATTGGGGAATCAGTATGTTAATGCACTTCTCACTAATACAAGCGGACACTTGTTCGCCGGCACAAATTCAGGCGTATTCAGAACAACCGACAATGGTAATAACTGGATTGACATGGGTCTTACAGGAAAATTCATACAGAGATTGGCGATCAGTGCAAGCGGTATTATTTTTGCGGGAGCAACCTCCGGAATTTATCGCTCAACTGACAACGGAATATCCTGGACGCAGACAAGTCTGATCAACACCTCAATAGGTGCTATTGCAATCAACTCATTGGGACACGTTTTTGCAGGGACCAGGGATGGTGGAGGGATACTGCGCTCTACCGATAACGGGAACAACTGGACGCAGATAAACAACGGATTAAATCACCTGAATATTTTCTCTCTGCAAATCAATTCCAATGGATACATTTTTGCAGGAACAATAGGAGGAGGGGTTTACTCAAGTATTAATTCAACAACGGATATTAACGAGACTGAAGATCTACCAGCTGAATTTGCACTTTATCAAAACTATCCGAACCCGTTTAATCCGGAAACAGTAATCAGATATCAGTTACCGGTAAGCAGTAAAGTAACCTTAGGGATATATGATATAGTTGGGAAGGAGGTAAGGAAGCTGGTGAATGATGAACAGGAAGCAGGAAGTCACACAGTAAAATTTAATGCAGGCAACCTTTCAAGCGGAGTATACATCTGCCGGATAACCGCAGGTGATTTTGTAAAGACGATTAAGATGAGCCTGGTAAAGTAATCAATCAGGAGACTTCTTCTACCGGGAGTTGTGACGGTTGCTTGTGTGAAGAAGTTATTAGCGCCACTGCGGAAATAATGATTACCGTGGATATGATTATTCTTGGATTCATTGGTTCTGAAATTAGTATCCAACCAAGAAAAACTGCAACTACCGGGTTTACATAGGCATAAGTGGAGGTAAGTGAGGGTCCTGCTGCATGAAGCAGCCAGATGTACGCACTGTAAGCAATCAATGAGCCAAAAATAATAAGATATATAAGTGCAAGATATGAATTGACAGTCACGGCGCTGATGTTGAAATGCTTATACTCACCTACAATAAAACTCCATATCAGCAGCATGAACCCGCCGGAGAGCATCTGAATTGAAATTGCTGCAAATTTTGATTCGGGCATCTTAGCATAATTGGTATACACTGATCCAGCCGCCCAGGAGAGTGAAGCAAACATAAGAACAATTGCACCAATGGGATTGACTGCTTCGGCACGAAGTAATTCAAGGGGACTAATCAGAAACATCAGCCCGGAAAGTCCAAGTACAACCCCTGCTGTCTTTTTAACAGAAGGTTTGCCGTTTTTCAGTCCCAGCCAATTAATAAGCAGAATCCAGATAGGGACCATTGAAACGAGCAATGAGGCTAATCCGGAAGGAACAAATTGCTCCGCCCAGACTACTCCCCCATTCCCTCCAAGAAGAAGAAGTCCACCGATAATGGTATTAGAGCGTATATGACGGGGACGAATGCTGGGTTTCTCTTTTAAGTAAACAAAGGTGATAAGAATCAGTCCCGCAATTACATGCCGCGCACCCGCCATAAGAAACGGAGGGATGGAGTCAATTGAAAGTTTTATTGCAAGATATGTAGACCCCCAGATTATATAAACTAATCCAAAAGCAAAAACAAGTTTTACTTTACTTTCCGGCAAAGTCTATTTAGCCCAATAAACTTTCTCAACCTCAAAAGGTTGAATCAACAAGTTATGCTCGGGAAGAATACGCACTGTAAAACCAAAAAGTCCGCTTTCCTCTGTTTTTATTGAACCTGTATAGTGATAAACAGAGTTGGAAGTGTTCTTGCGGGTGGCAAGTTTCATCACTTCAGTTTTATTTACAGAAGGATCCTCCTGGGTTTTAACCGGACCATAGTAGAGCTGGACAGATACTTCCGACGGTTCAATATTGCCTAATTTTACATCAACATGAACCGTATAGGCATCCCTGACCGGGATTTCCTTACCGGTTTCCGGAACATCAATTTTAACGATCTCAACCTGATGCCAGTTAGAAACGATTTTTTCTTTCCAGTCGGCAATCATTTTTGCTTTTTTCCATTGATCTGCAGAGAGAGCCGAGCGTTTTTCTGCTGCAGACAAATAGAATATTTCGCAGTATTCCCGCACCATACGGTTGGTATTGAAGAAAGAACCAAGCTGCTTCATTGACTTACGCATCATCTCAATCCAGGCGCGGGGAAGTTTATCCGATTTGCGGTCATAAAACAGAGGAATAATCTCGCGTTCAAGGGTGTTGTAAAGTCCCCGTGATTCAACTTCATCCTGATAATCAAGATCAGAATATTCCTCGCCATTACCTATTTTCCAGCCCAGTTCAGGATCAAAACCTTCATCCCACCAGCCGTCAAGAACTGAGAAATTCAGTCCGCCATTGGCAATAACTTTCATTCCTGAAGTACCGGAAGCTTCGAGGGGGCGTCTTGGAGTATTGAGCCAGATGTCGCATCCCTGAACCAGTTGCCGGGCAACATTCATATCATAATTTTCAAGGAATACTATTTTTCGCCGGAATTTCTCATCGTTTGCAATACGGAAAATTTCCTGAATCAGCGCTTTACCTTCATCATCCTGAGGATGTGCTTTACCAGCAAAAATGAGTTGGACAGGGAATTCGGGATTGAGCAGAATGTCCGCGAGTCTTTCAATATCGCTAAATATCAGTGCTCCCCTTTTATATGTGGCAAATCTTCTTGCAAATCCGATAGTAAGAACTGAGGGGTCAAGTACTTCCTTTGCTTCCCTAATTTCATTTGGATTGCCTCCGCGGGCTTTGATCTGGCTGACGAGTCTCATTCGTGCAAATGCAACGAGGCGTTCACGGCGTCTTTCATGAGTGCGCCATAATTCCTCGGACGGAATGCTGTCTATTTTATCCCACAGGGAGGGATTGTCTGTATTGCTAAAGATTGAATCCCCAAGATACTGCCTGAGCAGTTCTTCCATATCCTTTGACAGATGGGTGAGAGTATGTACTCCGTTGGTGATATGGCGAATGGGTATTTCATTAAAGGGTATATCCTTAAAGCCAAAAGACCACATCTTTTTGGAAACGACACTATGAAGTTTACTTACTCCATTGATAAAACCTGCCGTGTTCATTGCAAGATGAGCCATATTGAAGTTAGACGTTCCGCTTTCCTTGAGAAGATTTCCAAGGGAATAAAATTCCTGGTTCGAGATCTTTAGTTTTTCCCGATAGTATTTCCCGAAGTACTTTTCTATCAGTTCATTAGAAAAAACATCAATACCTGCGGGAACAGGAGTATGTGTGGTGAAAACGTTTGAATAGTAACCGACTTCCTTGGCTTCTTTATAAGAAAGCCCCTCAAACTGCATAAGTTTGCTGATTCTTTCCAGTGAGAGAAATGCAGAGTGACCTTCGTTCATGTGGCATACGTAAGGAGTAATATCCATACTGTAGAGGAAATGGATACCACCGATTCCAAGTATAATTTCCTGCTGGATTCGTGTTTCAATATTTCCGCCATAGAGGGTGCGGGTTATTTCCCTGTCAGCAGGTGTGTTTTGAGGAAGGTTTGTATCAAGCAGATAAAGGGGATTCCTTCCGACCATTATTTTCCATACCTGAAAAAAGACTTCCCTTCCCGGAAACTCAAGAGAAAGGACAACCGGATTATTTTTTGCATCTGTTACACGCTTCATGGGAAGGTTTTCGAAATCGTTGATTTCATAGCGTTCAAGCTGCCAGCCGTCGGAACTCAGATACTGCTGGAAATAACCTTCCTTGTAAAGCAATCCGATTCCAATTAATGGAAGACCAAGATCGCTTGCGGATTTGAGATGATCTCCTGCGAGAACACCAAGCCCTCCCGAATAAGTTTGCAGGCACTCAGCGAGTCCAAACTCGGCTGAGAAATAGATAATATTGAATTTCTTTTTTGAATTATAGTTTTTAGCAAACCAGGTTTGCTCTTTAAGATACTGCTGAAGTGAATCGTATGCATGATTCATTTGCGAGATGAATCCATCGTCAGAGGATAGTTCTTCGAGTCTTTGCTGACTTATTTTACCCAGTAAAAGCACCGGATTGTGATTCAAGCCTTCCCATAGGTCCCGATCCATCCTTCTGAACAGTGAACGGGTTTCGTGTGACCAGCTCCAATAGAGATTATAAGCCAGTTCTCTTAGTTTTTCAAGTTGTTTTGGGAGTGATGGAATTACTTGATATTGAGCAACAAAATTTATCATTTTACCTTCCGAATAATTATCATTTTAATAAGTTATGAAAAACATTCTACCGTACTTCCCTTCCGAAGTCCAATAGCAATTTATCGTTAAAGCAGTTTGCCATAAGCTGAAGACCAACGGGCAAACCTGAATCCGAGTATCCAGCAGGTATATTCAGTGCGGGAATACCGGCCAGATTAGCTGAGGTTGTGTAAACATCCCCCAGATACATTTGTAAAGGATCAGTAAATCCGTCACCGATTTTCTGACCAATGTGTGGTGTAGTGGGTGCAATGATCAAATCTACCGAACTAAACACAGCATCAAAATCATTTTTTATGAGTCTGCGGACCTTTTGAGCCTTTTTATAATAGGCATCGTAATAACCTGCTGAAAGTACGTAAGTCCCCAGCATTATACGGAGTTTCACTTCATCACCAAAACCTTCTGTTCTTGAGAGAGTGTACATTTCGTTCAGATCAGAATTATTAAGGGACCGATGTCCATACCTGACACCATCATAGCGGGAAAGATTTGAGGAAGCTTCGGCAGTTGTTAAAATATAGTATGCAGCGACTGCATAGGAGGTGTGGGGAAGTGAAACAGGCTCAACTTTGATTCCTCTGGACCTGATTCTGTTAATGAAAGAATCCAAAAATGATTTGATCTGCGGATCAAGTCCTTCACCAAGGTATTCCAGCGGAAGACCTATCTTTAAGCCTTCCGGTAATTTTTCAGGAACCGAAAAATTTGCCGGAGGCAACTGAGAGGAGGTGGAATCCTTGGGATCGTGTCCGGATATTACATCCATCACGATCGCTATATCTGAAATATTATTAGCAATAGGTCCTATAGTATCGAATGAAGAGGCGTAAGATGTAAGTCCATATCTCGAAACAAGTGAATAAGTTGGTTTAAACCCGTACACTCCGCAGAATGAAGCAGGCTGACGAATTGAGCCCCCCGTATCAGAAGCGAGGGAGACATCACATAACCGGGCTGCAACTGAAGCAGCTGATCCCCCGCTGGAACCTCCGGGGACATACTCCCGATTAACGGGATTCCTTACAAAACCAAATGCGGAAGTTTCGTTTGTTGACCCCATTGCAAATTCGTCGGAATTTGTTTTTCCTATTATAATAGCATCTTCAGCAAGCAGTCGTTCAATCACAGTAGCAGAATAGACAGGAGAAAAGTTTTTCAGGATTGCCGAGGAAGAGGTCATAGGCTTATCTTTTATGGAAATAACATCCTTTACGGAGATTACCATCCCCGCAAGCTTACCATGATCACCTGAAGAGATTTTTCCCGCATTCGTATCTGCTTTGCTAAGCGCTTCCTCCCTGAAAACGGAATTATATGCGTTGAGAGATTTATTCTCCCCGATAGAGTGCAGAAATGCAAGAACATTTTCGGGGAGATTAATTTCTCCGGTTTTCATTTTATTAAGTTTATCAGAAAAACAAGAATAATGAAGAGACATGCTAAAACAAGGAAAGATACTGGGATTTACATTGTTTTATCGTGAGGTTTATCCTCTTCGATGGTGCTCTTGATTTCATTTTCAACATCCTGATAAGACTTTTTAAAGTGATGAAAAGCCTTTCCGAAATTACGTGCTATCTCGGGGAGTTTCCTTGGTCCAAAGATCAAAAGAGCAACAAGGACCACAACTATTATTTCACCGGTTCCGATGTTAGAAAACATACTTTATATCCGAAAATGAATCAGGAATTATTTAGAATTTGACTTATTATCGCGGTTGATATCGTCATCCGTTTCCTTAACGGATTTTTTGAACTCCTTAAGTCCTTTGCCGATACCCTGAGCAAGTTCCGGAATTTTTTTTGCTCCAAAAAGAAGAATAAGTACAAGAGCGATAATAAGTATTTCTGTTACGCCTAAGTTTGAGAACATTATTATAACCTATTGATTAAATTATGATAAATTGATTTAAAAACCACTGCTCCATCTGTTTTTGACAGCGCGGGATCCGACGCTCTTTCCGGATGGGGCATCATTCCAAGAACATTTCCCTCTTTGTTTTGAATTCCGGCTATGTTGAGACATGAGCCGTTTGGATTGAACTCCTGAGCAATAATCCCTTCAGGTGAGGAATACTGAAAAACAATCTGGTTATTGTCCTGAAGAGATTTAAGTGTTTCCTCATCTGCGAAATAGTTGCCATCTCCGTGAGCGATAGGTACTTGCAAAGGAGAAGAAGAAATCTCTGATGTAAAAATTGAATTACGGTTTAACGGAGTAATAAACACATCCCTGCAAACAAACCGGAGATGATCGTTCCGTAGCAGTATTCCGGGGAGTAAACCGGACTCGAGCAATACCTGAAATCCATTGCAGATACCCACTACCACTCCCCCCTTGTTTGCAAACGAAACAACGGAATTCATAATCGGCGAGAGTTTTGCAATTGCACCCGGACGAAGATAATCTCCGTAAGAAAAACCACCCGGAAGTATTAAGGCATCACAATCCTGAAGATCTGATTCTTTATGCCAGAGGAAAGTGACATCGTATCCAAGTACTTTGCGGAGTGCATAATAAGCATCATGGTCGCAATTTGAACCGGGGAAAACAACAACACCGAATTTAATTGTCATCTGTCCGTTCCAGCTTGAATTCATAATCTTCCATTATTGGATTGGCAAGAAGTTTACCGCAGAGTTCAATAACCTCCTTTTGTGCTAATTCTTCATCATCTGTCTGAACCAGGAAATCTATTTCCTTGTTAATTCTGACACTCCTGACGTTTTTAATACCAAGTAGTTTTGCCCCCTGCTCTACAGCTTTGCCGTAGGGATCGAGAATAGAACTACGCCTTCGTACCACAACTTTAACCTTGAACACTAATAAACCTCGTATATTTTTATAAAATGCCTTGCTTCTATTTTTTCTTTAAAAAGTATCGAACTATATGTCTAAAGATACCAAACAAAATAACAAAAATAAATATATAAAAGAGCACTTTCAATCCGAAGATTATAAGCAAGGGAATTGAGACAAGAATGACTGAAACTATATATTTATTTTCCTTAAGTGAAAGTCTGGAAAATTTAGGAAGCGTGTCATATCTGATTTTTGAAACCATCAGGAAACTTAAAAAGAGTGTAAGAAAAACAGCATAACCCGCATAAGTCTTCTGCATATAATCCTCATTAGCAAACATTATTACATATGAGGCAATCATTATTGCGGAAGCTGGTATCGGAAGACCCACAAAATGTTTTTTGTCAAAACCGAGCAATGTGGAATTGAACCTGGCAAGACGATAAGCCCCGAAAATAAGCAGTAGTGAACTTACTGCAATTCCCCACCCCTCAAAAACAGTAAGAAAAGCAGAGTATATTAAAAAAGCAGGTGCCAGTCCAAAGCTTACTGCATCTGCCAGGGAGTCGAGTTCAACACCGAATTTACTGCTTGTATTAATCATTCTTGCTACAATCCCATCCAGAGCATCGGCAACTGCAGCTATTAAAATAAAATACGCGCCATAGAGAAAATCCCCCTGAGCTACTTTGATAACAGACCAGAAGCCAAAAAAGATATTTGCAGTAGTAACAAGATTGGGGAAAGCAGGTTTAAAGCTGAAATTATTTTTCATCGCTGCTCCGGAATCCTGAAAAGGATTGTTTCACCAGCTGTAACGACATCATCTTTCTTAAGTTCGGTAATCCAGGCAGCGGGTACAACTACATCCACGCGGCTTCCGAATTTTATCATTCCAAATCTTTCTCCGATCTTTACCCTATCCCCTTTTTGCAATTCATAAACTATCTTCCGGGCTACATATCCGGCTACCTGCGTAAAGAAGACATTCCCGAATCTTGATTCAATAACGAACTCAGAACGTTCATTATCTGAACTGGCCTTATCATCATAAGCAACCAGGAATTTACCCCGGTGATACTTCACATGAGTCACTAAGCCATCAATGGGAATTCGGTTAATATGGACATTCAAAGGGGACATGAAAATTGAAATTTGCTTCGCCTTTCCTTCAATAAAAGGAGTGCCGTCAACATCCTTAATAAACAGAACCCGCCCGTCTGCCGGAGATACGACAATATTGTTCTCTGCGGGTACCGTTCGTTCAGGGTCTCTGAAAAAATTAAGCGTAAAACCGGAAATGAGAATTGCCAGGAGAAAGAGAACAATTCGTGTCGGGGTATTGTTTAAATAAATTCCAAGTGCAATCAGTACAAATGAAATTATAAGGGCAATACCAATTAGGTTATAACCATATTTAGTAAACATTCTAAACCTTATCGTTAATTATAATTAATTGAGTCAGGAGATCAGTGTAATGACTTAATGCCGTACCTGATTTAAGATTAAACGCAAAATTCTTGTCATTAGTCCCTTTTACATCAATCACTTTGATGCTAAAGGGAGAATAGTCCCCTGTAGAAACTATTTTTCCATTTTTCAGTCTACCGTATTTCAAGTTTGCGGTTGCCAGAACGAACCCTCTTCGTTCAAAAAACGATTTGAGAACCGCGTTAACCTTTGAGCTGATCCGGAGAATCATCTTATATTCTTCATTCGTCAGGAGTAAGAAAGAATTAAGATGGTTTTCAGATAAAACGAACTTCTCTTCATCATCCAGAAAGAATTCGTACAAAGGGATAGTAATTTCCGAGAACTCCCTAACTCCAAATATCTTTGAGATCCTTTTACCTGCAACATTCTGAATTTTCACGTGGAAATTCAAAGGATCGTAATGGTCTAAAACCAAAGTGTTTTCCCCCTCGGTAAAGGCATAGGCCGTAGGGATATTATAACCGGAAAGGTATTCATGAAAAAAGGAATTGATTTTCACAATCCTGTTTCCAATATTTTTTACGCGGGCTTTTGAACTCTTTCCGATAATCAAAGAGTCAGAAAAGCTTATTTTAAGCTTGTCTTCAACCGATTCCTGGGTTGTTAAAATTTCCACTTTTCAGGTAATTTTATAAAATATTATTCAAAAAATCTTTAAACGTTTTCAATTTTTAAAATTACAGTAATAATAGAAAATAAACAAGTGGAATTTAAGTAAATATTTCTGATTAACGGCGAAAATTTATATATTTGTGGATTGTATTAAATAAAAAAGGAATACGAAAGATGTTGAAAGGTAATATGCAGGGAATGTTAAAACAGCTGCAAAAAGTACAGGAAGATATGGCAAGAGTTCAGGCTGAATTAGCTAACAAAACTGTAACGGAGGAGTCAGGCGGCGGAATGATCAAGGCAACTGTTAACGGTTCAAAGGAATTAGTAAAACTGGACATTGATAAACAGGTAATTATCGCAGATGAAAAAGATATTTTAGAGGATCTTGTTGTTGCTGCAGTGAATAAAGCACTTGCTTCAGCCTCAAAAATGGCTGATGAGGAGATGACAAAAATTACAAAAGGAATGATGCCTCCGGGACTTGGACTCCCGGGTTTTTAATCAAGGTGAAAAATTGAATATAGCAGAACCATTACAGAGAGCAATTGAGGAATTCAGTAAGTTTCCGGGAATAGGCAGAAAAACTGCCCAGAGACTATCCTTGTTTTTATTAAAAACCAATGAAGATAGTTTTAATAACTTTATTAATTCAATGGTAGATCTGAAAAAGAAACTGACCTTTTGCTCAAGATGCTATAATATCAGCGAGGATGAACTTTGTGAGATATGCAGAAGTCCGAAGCGTGAAAAGACCACTATCTGCGTGGTGGAAGAGGCAAGCGATATTATTGCTATTGAAAGGACGAATGAATATATGGGAATGTATCACGTTTTGGGGGGTGTTCTCTCCCCTCTTAGCGGTATGACACATGACCGCCTGAAAATTAAGGAGTTACTCACCCGGCTTAAAGATGAAAACATCGAAGAAATCATCCTTGCTTTGAATCCGGACACAGAAGGTGATGCTACCACACTTTATTTACTGAATTTGCTAAAGCCTCTTGGGATTAGGGTAACAAGAATCGCAAGAGGTCTTCCAATCGGAGGGGATCTTGAATTTGCGGATGAGGCAACAATCGGCAGAGCCTTAACCGGCAGGATCCAGTTGTAAAATGGAAAGCTGGTACGAGAAATGGTTCAACTCAAAGGAATATATTTCCGTATATAAACATCGTAACGAACAGGAGGCAAGAAAATTAGTTTCCCTGATAATAGAAAAGCTTTCTCCTCCTCCCGGATCCGGTATTATAGATCTGGCTTGCGGTTATGGAAGACATTCATTAATTTTTGCGGAAAAGGGGTACAGAGTAACCGGAGTGGATATTAGTCAGACTCTGATTGAACTTGCCCGCACGGAGGCAGAATCCAGGAAACTCGATGCGGAATTTGTCCGTGGTAATTATCATGAATTAGAGTGGCATGAGGAATTTAATATTGCGCTAAATTTGTTCACAAGTTTCGGATATGATGATGAGGATGAGATCAATTTTAATCTTTTTACCACTGCACACAGACTGCTGAAACCGTTAGGATATTTTGTATTTGACTTTTTTAACAGCAACCATGTGCAGACCAATCTTGAAACGACCTCACTGGAGGAGATGGACGGGGTTATTGTTGAACAGAAGCGGGAGATAATCCGGGATACCGTTTTTAAGGAGATAATAATCCGCAGAGGGGGCGAAACGGAAAGATTCGAAGAGAAGGTAAAATTATACAAAGCCGGATTGCTCAAAGAGAAACTGGTAAGTGCCGGGTTCAGAATTTTAGACTTGTACGGAGATTATAACGGAAGTAATTTTAATGATGAAAAATCGAGAAGATTTTTAGCAATATGCGAAAAAAAATCCTAATAATAATCCCGTTAATATTTATGATTGGTTGCGAGCTTTTCACGGCAAGAGATCCGGAACCGCCGGTGGAACCACGCTCCACTTTTCAACCAGCACTCTCATCTGATATTGTCCTGACCAATTTAGTTCACTCGCTTAGTGAAAAGAATACTCAAAATTATCTTGCATGTCTGACCGGGAATTCATTTCAGAAGCTGAATTACACATTTGTCCCAAGTGCCGAGGCAATTTCAAAATTTCCCATATTTCTTGAAGAATGGTCTTTGCTTAATGAGGAACAGTATCTCAATAACATTATTGCGAAAATACCTGAAGAAACTCCAATTACCCTGTCACTTCAGGATACCGTTAGGACTATTCAGGGGGACAGCGTTTTTTACTCAGCCAGGTACATTTTAACAGTACCTCATAATGATGTAAATAAACCCACAAGCTTTCAGGGGGAGCTAAAATTTAAATTATTAAGAGATGCACAGAATTTCTGGTCTATTTTCTTCTGGCAGGATATAAAGACTTCCACAACTCCCTCATGGAGTGAATTAAAAGGAGTGTTTTATTAAAAAATATCTGCCAATTTTTGTAATTATAATAATTGCCGGTTGTAATCCATTTGCACCAACGGAGGATTTTTCAGATACGGGAAATGACTCCCCAATTTCGGACCAGACAACTATAGACGGCGTTTTTCAGAATATGAGATACGCGTACAATTTCAAGGACACACTTATTTATGGAAAGATTCTGAGCGATGATTTTGTGTTCACTTACCGCGATTATGATGCGGGATATGATGTTTCCTGGGGTCGTAATGAGGAAATGAGAGTAACTCATAGTCTTTTCAGAAACTGCGAGAGGCTTGACCTGATATGGAATAACGTGGTGATCAGTTCCGGAGACTCGATTAACTACATGCAAATAAGGAGTTTTAATTTGCTGATTACTTTCAATCCTTCGGACATTGTGAGAATTGATGGGAGGGTGAATCTGAATTTCGTTAAGAAGGATAATGTCTGGAAAATATCGCGATGGTTAGACGAATCAAATTTTTAGTATAAAATATGTTATATTTTGCATTAAAGGAATCTGTAAGATCGATTGGAAGAACAAAGCTTGCGTTTTTCTTCTCTTTGTTTTCCATGACAACTGCTTTGCTGCTTATACAGTTGTCGGTTATTGCCTATTTTCTTTCGGCGGTTCTGGAAGAAAAAATTATTGAGACATTTAAGATAAATATTTTTCTTGAGGAGAATATTACTCCGGACGAAATTAAAAGTACGGAAGAAGAATTAAGACGAAAACCATATACCAAGGAACTTGAATATATATCCAAGGAAAAAGCAGCTGCTGACTTCATAAAAGAAACAGGAGAAGATTTCCGGGATATACTGGACTTTAATCCCCTTCCAGCGTCCTTTACGCTAACTCCCGACAGATCTTACATGTATGATGGGAAATCGGAAGAAATAATCAAAGACCTCAGGAAGTTGCAGATTGCCACTTCAATAGAATTTCAAAACAGTTTCCTGAATGACGTGAATAAATATATGCGCAATGCGAACAGATATATTGTCGGATTGACAATTTTTCTAATAATACTTGCTGTGTATATGGTCTATTCAACTTTAAGGCTGATAATTCAAAGTAAAAAAGAAGAAATTGAAACAATGAAACTTGTAGGGGCTTCCACCTTTGCAATAAAACTACCCATTATTCTTAACGGGATACTCCTAGGACTTCTGGCTGGAATAATAACTATTGGAGTAATGGCAGCCATACATTTGTCTATAAGAAATCAATTTGATGTTTTTATGTACCTTAATCAGAAGAACTATCTCATATACATTGCTGTGGTTTTTTTAATCGGACCTTTCTTAGGATGGTTTATCAGCATACTGACGCTCAGAAGAGTTTCATTAAGATTTTAGAAATTAAAGTAAAAAGAAGCGTATGAAAAAAAATCATTTATTAAAAATTCTTTTATTATTCTTACTTCTTGCTTTCGGAGGAAGCATTGCCCAGACGGAAAAACAGCCACCCATTATCCCTTCCGAAGGAAGTATTGACCCAAAAGAGTATAAAGTCGGTCCCGGGGATATTCTTTTTCTTTCTATAAAAGGTATAGAGGAATATAATTTCAATCTGGGGGTAACTCCCGAGGGGAGCGTGTATATTCCAAAGACTGGTGGAATTGACTTAAGAAACCTGACTCTTTATGAGGCAAAGGAACGAATAAAAGAAAGAGTTCTTAAAGAATTCCGGAATGTTGAAATTTTTATATCACTCGCCAGCTACAGGACTATAAAAGTCTTCCTTCACGGGCATGTTAAAAACAGCGGCTCAATTCCACTTGCTGCTAATGCAAGGGCATCTGATCTCTTTACAAATCAGGACATACTTTTACAAGATCCGGATTTGAGGAATATTAGAATTACCAGCAGTGATGGCAGCGTAAAACGTTTCGACTATAAGGCTTTCCTGAGATATGGAAAGAAGTCAATGAATCCTCTGCTGGAAGACGGCGATTATGTTTATGTAACTAAGGAAGATAATACAGTCAGCATTATGGGAGGGGTAAAGTATTTCGGCAAATACCCTTACGTGGAAAATGAAGATGTAAAGAGTCTTATTGATTTAGCTGGGGGTTTTACCAAAAAAGCCCGGGAAGATTCAATTGAGGTTATTCGTTATGATGATAACCGCCTGACACAGAAAAGTTATTTCTACGATCTGAAGGATATCGAGAGAAACCGAATCATACTTGAAAAGGGGGATATTGTGGTTGTGCGGGAGCATCCCTTGATATATGAAGACAAGGTGGTTATAATCAACGGATTTGTCAGGACTCCCGGAGTTTATAAAATCGTGGATAACGTTACTACTTTGCACGAGATAATTGAACAAGCCGGGGGATTTTTACAGGAAGCTTCATTATCCGACGCAACGCTTACGCGAAGTATAGGAATTAAAGAAGTTGACCCCGAATTCGAAAGGCTGAAACTCATACAACGAGAAAATATGACCGATGATGAGTATGATTACCTGAAATCCAAATCACGACAGCGAATTGGAAAAATAGTAGTGGACTTTGTTAAACTGTTTTCCAACAATGACAGAAGCGAGGATATCGTCCTGAGGAAAGGGGACATTATTGATATCCCTGAGGCAAAAAATTACATAATAATTCTGGGACAGGCAGTAAATCCGGGCAAAGTACCATTTAATGAGAAGTACTCGGTGGATGATTATATAAGCATAGCGGGAGGATTTGGCTGGAGGGCATTGGAATCGGACGTGAGGGTAATAAAAGTAAACACAGGTGAATGGGTGGATGCCGATGATATAGATCAGCTTGAACCGGGGGATACAATCTGGATTCTAGAAGATCCGCCTCCTCCAAAATTCTGGGATATTTTCACCACTTCATTAACTATACTGGGACAAGTGGCAACAGTAATTGCAGCAACCGTAGCAATAATAGTGAGCATGAGGTAATATGTCAATACATTATATTCTTAACGCAATTATAACCCATAAAAAAAGAATTATTGCCCCTGCAATAACAGGGACTGTTTTTTTGTTCCTGATTCTTTATTTTATTTATCCGATTACATACAAATCGACCGTTACAATCTTACCTCCTGAACAGAAATCCTCTCCGGGGTTGAGTTCATTGCTGCAGGGAGCAAGTTTTGGCGACATGCTTATGTCAACAGGAAGTGCAAATGCCCAGCTCTATGGGGAGATATTAAAAAGCAGATCCGCTTGCGAATATGTGGTGAAAAAATTGGACTTGTATGAGTACCTTGACAGAAATAACCTCCAGGATGCTGCAGAAAAATTAAAATCGGAAATGGATATAGATATCAGCAAGGAAGGAATAATTAAACTATCCTACCGAACCAGGACTCCCCTGTTCGGATTTTTTTCTTCCTCTTCAGATTCCATAAAAAAACTAAGTGCTCACATATGCAATGCCTATGCGGAAGCGCTTGACTCAATTAACAAGATTAAACTCACCGCTAAATCGAGAAAGACAAGGATATATATAGGCGAGCAGATTGATATAACCAAGTCGAAACTCGACTCGGTTGAAACTGAACTTTACACTTTTCAAAAGAAGCATAAAGCAGTTTCCATGACTGACCAGTTGAAGGTCTCCATAGAGGCAGCCGCAAAATTAAAGGGGGAACTAATCGCAAACGAAATCAACCTTGGTTATCTGTCCCAGAATCTCAACACAGATAACACCATCCTGCAGTCCATCCGTAAGAAGAATGCAGAATTGAAGGAACAGTTGAGCAAACTGGAGTCATCCAACAACGATTTCATGATCGCTTTTAAGGACGCACCCGAGTTAGGTGTGCAACTGGCAGGAATATACAGGGAGTCAAAAATACTTAATGAAGTTTATTTGCTTCTTCAGCAACAATTTTACAAGGAAAAAGTACAGGAGAACCGTGATATCCCGACTGTTGAGGTGCTGGATACAGCAATTGCTCCCACAAAAGCTGAGAGTCCAAGAGTTGTATTTGCAACTATTGTAGGGGGAATTATTATTTTTCTGCTTCTGTCCTTGTCAGTTATTATAGATTATAAAAAGATGAACAAGTATTTAAATCCCGGAAAAGAGAGCAGCAAATGACAAACAGCAGTTCACTGAAGAAGGTAGCAGTAGTTACTGGAGGTGCCGGGTTTTTAGGCTCACACCTGTGCGACAGACTTTTATACGAGGGCATGAAAGTAATCTGCATAGATAATCTTATTACGGGGAATCCGGACAACATTTCGCACCTGATTGGAAATGAAAATTTCCTATTTATAAAACACGATATAACTAACTATATCCATGTTCCGGGTAAAGTGGATTACATACTCCATTTCGCCTCCCCCGCAAGTCCAATTGATTACCTGAAACTTCCGATACAAACGCTGAAGGTCGGCTCCCTGGGAACTCACAAAGTGCTTGGACTTGCCAAGGAAAAGAATGCGGTATTTCTCCTCGCTTCCACAAGCGAGGTTTATGGCGATCCGGACATTCATCCCCAAAAGGAAGATTACTGGGGAAACGTGAATCCTATCGGGCCTCGAGGAGTCTATGACGAAGCAAAACGGTTTGCTGAAGCCCTGACTATGGCTTACCATCGATATCACAATGTGGCAACCAGAATCGTAAGGATTTTTAACACTTACGGACCGCGGATGAGATTGCATGACGGAAGAGCTTTGCCAGCATTTATTGGTCAGGCACTATCAGGAAAAGATGTTACAGTTTTCGGGGATGGTTCTCAGACACGGAGTTTTTGCTATGTAAGCGACCAGGTCGACGGCATTTATAAGCTGCTGATCTCACCGGAAGTTGAACCAGTAAATATCGGCAATCCGGACGAAATCACTATGAAAGAATTTGCAGAAGAGGTTATCAATCTCACAGGTTCCAGGAGCAAGATAATATTTCAGGAACTTCCAGAAGACGATCCAAAAGTGCGCCAGCCCGATATTACCAAAGCAAAGAAACTACTGGGCTGGGAACCCCAAGTGCAACGACACGAGGGCTTGCTAAGAACCATTGAATTTTTCAAGCAGCAATTAAAAATTGATTGATGAATTCAAAACAGTTTTTTAAGACGGTTGCCGGTGCTTCTCTGCTGATAATCCTCTTCAATTTGCTCTCCCGATTTCTTGGATTATTAAGAGAAATTATTTTCGCACATAACTTCGGGGTTAGCGAAGAGTTTGAGATATACTTAATTACCGCAGTCTTTCCCACCGTAATCAATCTTATCTTATATTATCTTGGACAAAACTTTTTTATACCTGTCTATAATAAAACTAAAAACGAACATCCTGAATCGTTAAACTCTGTGACTCAGAAATCGGTAATCTTCTTTGCCTTGGTTGCCTTGCTTACCGCACTGGTGCTGGAGTTTTTTTCTCCAGAGATAATTTCTTTTTATGTCAATTCACAGAATCCGGTAATGCAGGAACTTGGATTAAACATATTCCGGATTCTGCTGCTCACTATTCCAATGACCGCAGTGGTTTCTATAATTGCAGCTTATCACCAGGCACGGTACGATTTTAAGATCCCGATTATTTCTCAAATTCTTTTGAACGTTGTTTTTATTGCTGTACTGATACTTTTCTCAAAGGACTATAACATTTATTCCATAACCATAGCATTTGTGAGTGCAACTTTTATTCAGCTGGTTTATCTTCTCTTTGTTACTCCGGAAATATTCCGCGGAACAAATCCGAAATTACTTTTTAACATCAGGGAGTACAAGGGTATTTCATTCTCTTTACTTATTATCCTCATTATAGAGATAACAGGTCAAATGTATGTGGTCTTTGACAGGTATTTTTACGAGTACGTAAACAAAGGAGGTTTTGCAGTGTTAAACTATGCAACTACAGTATATTTACTCCCGGTTGCATTTATCAGTGCGAGTCTCTCACTGGCTATCTTCCCCAAAATCTCTGATACATACCATAAAAAGGATTATAATAGTTTTAACCGGTCAATTAATGATGGATTCTTAGTACTTGGATTTATACTTGCCGCTTTTACGGCGGTTTATTTCTTCTATGGCGATTTTATAATCGGCTTATTTTATCAACGGGGACAGTTCTCAGCAGTCGAAACTCTCCGCACAGAATCACTTCTCCGGATTTTGTCTATTAGCCTCATTTTCTACGGCATATACGCAATAATACATAAAGTCTATTTTGTAATCGAAAAGCTCAAACCCCTTTTATACATAAATATTGCGGCAATCGGTATAAAATTCTTAGGAAATACAATTCTGGTAAATCTCTATCAGGAGATGGGATTGGCTTTAAGCACTATTATTTCCTACTCATTTCTGTTCTTTGCATCAATCACCTATTTATTGCTAAGGAAGGAAATAATTATAAAGCCAGATACACTAAAGGAATTTTTTATTGTGCTTCTCAATACCGGAATTTCAATATTAGCCGCATATATATTTAATTACTTTATCGAACCGGTAAATGTTCCCCCTTCTCTTGTCGGGATTTTGATTTTCGGAGTAGTGTTCTCGGTCAATTCATATCTTTCCGGCTCAAGGATCATGTTTCTTTTTATTGAAAACTATCTACCGTCGGGATTAAGCAGCAAAATTCACAACAGCGGTGGGAAAAATGAATAACTATAAAACCGGGGTTTTAGAGAGAATCAATTCTAACAAGCTACTGAAGTCTCTTTTCATTTTCTTTTCTAATAATTTTTTATACCTTTTACGATCAGTGAGATTAAATCGTAAAAAGGGAAAAGGAATTTTAATAGTCTCCTTACACTTGATGGGGGATACTGTTTACACAATTCCGGCAATAAGACATTTGCTAAGGGATAATCCCGGTAAGAAATTTCATGTATTGTGCTTTGCCCCGGGAAGAAAGCTTTACTCGGAATTCTTCCCCGAAATAGAAATACATGCGATTTCTAGAAAAGATTTTATAAAAAACAGAATTGCAGGAAAAAAAGTGAGGGAAGTCGTAAACCGCATAAATGCAGAAACAATAGTCGATATTACGGGAGCAATAACATCCGTAACATCAGTTCTGTTCGCATCGGGCAAACTTACCGGAATGAATTTAGCCGAGTACAAAAAAGTGTATGCTCACTTCACACCTTTGCGTACTGAACCCCACTTGATGGATATGTATCTCGATGCAGTTTCGGTTTTGTTAAAAGCCCCGGTGGACAAAAAACTTTACGAATTCAAACCTACACCGGGCATTCCGGGCAAATTATTGATCTTTCCCTTTGCAGGATGGAGTGCCAAAGAGTGGGGTTTTGAGAAATTCCTTGAGATCGCCAAATTTCTGAAGGAAAACTATATCGTAGAGTTCATAGCAGAACCGGGACAACTGACACCGGAAAGGGAAAGTAAACTTGCCGGTAATAAAATAAAGGTAAATTATTCCGGATCACTGGATGAACTGTTCAGGCTTATTAAGGACTGTTCCCTCTTCATTTCCAACGATTCCGGACCTCTGCGTGTAGCCCAGGCTCTGGGTAAACCGGTATTCATAATCTACGGACCTTCGAATCCGGATTATTCAATTCCCTTCCCCGTTTCCTCTGACGGAATTGGAGATAATGCGGGGTATATCAGAAAATTTATTCATTGCTCCCCTACAGGTACACAATTCTGCCACACGCTTGGGGGTAGAAGATGTCCCACGATAGAATGCATGAGAGAACTTTCTGTTGATAATGTGTATGCGAAACTTAGCAGATTTTTACTAAATCTTGGTACCAGGGCGTGAGGATGTTAAAGAACATATTTGCTCATGCAAGGATATTTCGCGAAGTCTTCACATTTAGAGGAATGGCGCTTGGTTTCATGTCCGCCCTGATTCTCTCACTCTTCTCGGGGATCATGGCATTTCTATTTATCCCAGTCATTATTCTTTACCTGGTAGTGTTGGATAAAACAGAAATCATTCTGATGTTAATCGTGTTTTCATTTCTCGCTGTAACAAGGAATATAAGCAGTGAATTGCGTGATGTACTCCAATTTATGAATATTCTTCTCCTTTTTCTTCTGCTGGTAAAAAAGCATATGAAAAAAGAGATTGCTCTTCCGGATATGCCAAAGGAATTATACGTTTTCCTGGGAGTGTACATAAGTGCATTGCTAATTGCTTCAGTATTTGCAGGACAAGTATTTACCGGACTGGATCATATAATCCGTCAGGTGATTTTCCTGGGAATGATCTATGCCATTTTTCTGCTGATTGAAAACCGGCAGGCTGCGTACTATCCGGCATACGGAATAATTGCCGCGGCATTATTCCAGGGAGTTATATCCATCTATTCCCTTTACCAGGTGAATTTCGATCTGACACAGTTTGGTGCAGATTACTTTCTTTCTCTCAGTACCGATCTGACACTTAATAAAAACACCATAGGGATATATTTGTTGTATGGACTGATACTTTCCGCAGTGCTTTTCAGATTCCGGGAATCATTTATATATAAATCTCTCATCACGGGCATAATATTTATTCTACTCATCGGAATGATTCTGATAAATTCCCGGGCAGTATTGCTTGCACTTGCTGTTTCATTCCTTTTTCTCCTATATAAACTCAAAGTAAAGTATTTTTACTACAGCCTTACCGGATTACTGATATTGGTTGCGATGGTTTTCCTCCCTCCCTTCAATGAGTTTTTCGAACTCTATTTCCGGGTGGAAGAACTTTTCGGACAGCGGGACATAATAACGCAGTCATCATGGAGTCTTATTCAGAACGAATGGTTGATGGGTACCGGACCAGGTGGGACAAAAGCTCTCATTTATAAATATATCCCATTCATGCTCGGTTCGCCAGAGGAAATGTGGATACGTCATCACTTTTACCAGATTGAATATGGTCATGCACATAACTACTTTTTATTCATGCTTTCCGATCTAGGTGTATTAGGATTAGCGGCCTCCCTTATTCTCTGTTACGCGTATATTAAAATTGGTTTAACAGTTATGGCAGCATACAAACAGATAGAGCCAAATCTTTACTTTTTCTCCGCAGCTTTATTAAGTCTCGGAATAGGTATGTTTGTAAGGGGATTCTTTGAGTGGGGTGGTATTTTGGGATATGGAATGATAAACACCGATTTACCATTCTGGACGGGTTTTGCAATTCTCATATACCTTCATACCCTCCAGATTCATAGCACAAAATCTGCGTGAAACCGGATTTTCCGCAAGCTTTCTGTCCCAAAAGTATTGCAAGAAAATCATTTAAAATTGAAATTTATATCAATTATTACAAATTCTATTATTATTTTTGTAAGTTGGATTGATTAATCTATTTACAAAATATATTCTTGAAAAGATTCCTACTAAGGCTATAAGATGAAAAACTATTTGCGGACGATTACGGGAAAAAAAGTAGTTGTTACCGGCGGACTTGGATTTGTCGGACACAATCTGGTAAAAAAACTGGTAAACGAATACCAATGCGATGTAACGGTTGTGGACGACTGCAGCAACAGCAGTCCTGCTGTAATGAATGAAATCAAAGACCGGGTGAAGATAAATATAATATCCATTCTTGATGATAAAAACTTCTTCCCCTTGCTTGATGATGCACAGTATATTTTCCATCTTGCCTGTATTCAAATAGGTCTCGCCACATCACAGCCTTTTCTGGACCTCCACGTAAACGGTGAAGGGACACTGAAAATCCTTGATTATCTTCAACAAAACAGAAGTGAAAAACTTGAACGCATACTCTACACCTCCTCCGCATCTGTATATGGCAGCAATACAAAACTCCCTTTGGAGGAGGATGATCCGAAGAATGTTTTAAGTCATTATGCCGCATCCAAACTGCTGGGGGAGAACTACATGAATGTTTATAACGTTACGTTCGACCTTCCGGTAACAATAGTCAGATACTCAAATGTATACGGTTACGGTCAATCCCCGCGAAATCCCTATTGCGGAGTACTTGGTAAATTCGTGCACAACGCACTGACCGGTGCACCGCTTAAAGTATTCGGTGATGGTGAACAAACAAGGGACTACACATTTATTGAGGATGCTTTAACTGCAACCATATTAGCCGCCGTTCACCCGAAAGGACTCGGGGAAACCTACAACATAGGTACTTCGGTTGAGACCTCAGTAAACAAGCTTGTTGATCTTATCGGGGCGATGGGAATATCGTCATCTGTGGAATACGTGCCCGAACGCGATATTGATAATATCCGGCGCAGAGTAATCAGCGTATCAAAAATTCAGAAAGAACTGGGCTGGTATCCCGGGTACAACATTAACAAAGGATTGGACGAAACAATAAAGTGGTACAAAACCACACTTTAATATTACAGAACCAAGATCCGGAATCAATAGATTCCTTTTCATTGAACTGAATAACGTAAAGGTTAATGCATATAATGATGTTCCAATTCAGGGAACTGATTGGTTTTAACTTTTTAACTGCTTGATATAATATTCCGAATCCCGCTCCCCAAACTCAAGCCGGAAGCCTTGCCGCAAATAAAAATCAATCGCTTTTTTATTATTCCTTCTAACTCCAAGCCCGTAACTATTTATCCCAAACTGAGCAAGCAATTTCTCAAACTCCGCGAGCACCGCACTCCCCTTCCCCTTCATCTCCAAATCGGGATTGGTGGTAATGGAGAGCAAAATCACCTCTGCTTCCGATATGATGTTCTGCTTTTTAAATATTAAAGAGAGGACCCCACGAACCTTCTCTATTAAAAAGCGCGGATGCATGATCAGCAACCATAGAAGCTGGAAAAAGTTGTTTTTAATAAAGGGGTTTATCAAACCTGAAAGGTCCTTCCCACCAACTGCAAATCCAATCCCCGTTCCCTCCGGAGTATAGAGGATAATTCCGTACTCGCACTTCTCAATTATCTTTTCATAATATTTTTGCAAAAGCCTTTCCGGCAGGACAGAAGTAAAATGGGCTTTATCAAAAGAAAGTTTATGCAACCTGCAAATCTCCAAAAGATCGGACTGATCAATACTCTTAACTCTCAACTTCGCTCCTTTTCAATGCGCTTTTATAGATACCGATCATCTTATCGGTATTATGCTCCAGATCATAAAATTCTGACACAAAAGCACGTCCATTATTTCCCATTTCATTTCTTTTAGCAGGGTTCAAAACTAGAATCTCCATCGCTGAAGCTGCGGCTTCCTCATCACGGGGATTAACAAGAAAACCCGACTTACCTTCCGCCACTACTTCCGGAAGTCCGCCAATTCGTGAAATAATCACCGGTTTACCACAAGCCTGTGCCTCCAGCACCGCCACCCCAAACGACTCATCTTCAAAAACAGAAAGCGCAACGTAAATGTCCAGTTTTTTATGATATTCCGGTATTTGCTGATATGGAACAAATCCGGTAAACTCTGTAACTTCCTCAATTCCCAGTTCCTTTGCCAATTGCCGGTAATACTCGTACATACTTCCACCCCCCACAATCAGTAGACGTAGTGGTAATTCCGGATGTCTCTCTCTTGTCAGCTTAAAAGCCTTCATCAGATAATCTATACCATACCATTTTTCCAGACTCTTTACCGTCCCGATAACAAGCTCGCTAGGGTTTTCTGCACCATCCGGTTTAAACACTTCGGTATCAATCCCGAAGGGAGTAACCAGCACCTGTTTTGGAGTATATTTCGAAGTCTCCTTTGCCATAATACTACTTGTGGAAAGGATAATATCCCCCTTTCTGAACACCCATTTAAGCGAGCCTTTATGCAGAAAAGACTTTTGCGGAAAGCTGTAAACATCAAAGCCCCACACCGAAACTATGAAAGGGTGGAAGCCGGAAAGCGAACCCAGCAAACCATAACTTGAAGCAAGGTGTGCATGCATAATATCCGGTTTTACTTTACGCAGGAGTGATTTTAATTTCGGCAGTGCCAGCAGATAACGTAGTTTTGCAAAACTTCCAAAGCTCTTTGCATTAAGCGAAGCAGGCAGCCCGAAACTGAAAGTTTGGATATCCCGGTTAAACTGTGAAGTATCCGATTCGACAAAGCCGGCGACTATAACCTCCACCCCCCGGTCTGCAAGAGCATTAGCCCATTTAATCGTATGCGCCGAATTAAGCGCTGCCAGCAGTAGTACTTTCATACGATTATTGAATCACCTTAAGATATTTTTCAGAAAGAGTTTTATAATCATAATGCTCAATCACATGCAATTTTCCCCTTTCCCCCATCAATTGTCTCTCCTCACCGGTCATATTCATCAGCGTCAGCACCGCATCAGCAGCAGCTTTCGGATCCTCCGCAGGGCATGAAATTCCGCACTCCCCTTCCGCCACTAGATCATTCCCCGCATTTTGGCATTGGATCACGGGTTTTCCCTGAATCATATATTCATACAACTTATTGGTATTCACGCCGAACTGATAAAGCTTCAACTTCTTAAACGCAATAAAAAGTACATCCATTGAAGATAGAAATGCAGGCACAGCCTCCTTGGGAATGCGCCCATAAAACACGGCATGCACATTATTTTTCCTTCTGTTAAGTTCCATCATTTTTTCCTTGTCGGGACCATCCCCAACAATTAAAAATGCCACCTTCTCCTGTTGCAATAGTGCCGCGGTATCAATCAGTTGATCAAGGCAGTTTTGCTGGCTGATATAACCGGCATACCCAACAAGAAAAAATCCCAGAGATTTGTACGTTTCAATAATTTTCCCCAGATCCTCAGGCAGGGGCAGATTACTTTCCCTCCAGGATTCAATGTCAATCCCGTTAGGGATCATCGCATATCGGCTTAAAGGCAATTTATACTTCTGCATATGCGTAAAACCATTCGGCAGAACACAAACAACCTTATCCGCATATTTATATATAAACTTTTCAGTAACTGAAAGAAAATAAATAAAGGGATGATAGTGAGAATATCCAAAAAGCTCAATCAGCGACAGAGGTTGAATATCAGGGATTTCATACACCAATTTTGCTTTAGCAAACCGCGCAATAAGAAAAGCGGGATAAAAGTCAAGCAGATAAGTAGAAGAAGCAATTACGAAATCAGGTTTAATCCTGCGTGCAAGCCGTTTGGCTGCAAAAGTAAGCCGTAGGATGAAAAGCATAAAGCAAAAAAGCCGGGCAACACCAATCCCCTCATAAGCAGGAGTTTTAATCCAGTAATAGTCAACGTTATCTATTTTATCCATTTGTAAATTCGTCTTTACATCAGGCTGAGTATGACGCGTATGAACAAAAGAAGCAGCAACTATTGAAGATTTATTCCCCGCCGTTGCCCAATTCTTGCACAAATAATAGGGACGCAATTCCATTCCAAACTCTTTCGAGCCGGCAAAATTATTAATATAAAGAATATTCATCAATCGATTAGTATAATCATAGTTGTCGGAAAAATCAGAGAAAATAACTTTTTTTCAAAATATAAAAATAACCTTTTTACACGAAATATCATTGATAAACTTTCATAGAAGTTTCAGAGTGGAGAAGGAAGGAAGTTCAGTTTGCTTCGCTGCTATTAGGATCGTTTACAGTGTTTTTTAACATTCTTAACATATATAAGAGAAATGCAATTCCGACAGAGATCCAGACAAGCCAGCTGTAACAGTGATGCATCTTGACAGTCTTTGAGTGAAATTAATTCCTCGTAATCTTCTTACCTTTTTCTTCCGACTTCTGTCTCCTTCTCAACAAAAAAACAACCTAGCCTCTTTTCACCCTTCCCTTCTGCTTCCCTTCTGCTTCCCTTCTGCTTCCCTTCTGCTTCCCTTCCGAACCTTCATCCTTAAATGAAAAATGCTGTTTTTAGCCCATTTTCGCAGTTTGACAAAATATACATAATTTTGACATTTTGTACACAAAGCCCCTCTAACTTGCCTCTGCCATGCCTTAAACTTGCCCCAAACTTCCCCCTTAAATTTCCCGTCTTTTGCCTTCCAATCTTCGACCGATCCCCCTTTATAAAAGTTACAAACGCTACTTCACCAGGCTCATCTTAATTGTCTTCACAAAATCACCTGCAATTATCCGGTAGATATATACTCCGCATGAAAGAATTTCCTGCATTAAAACTTATGTAAGGTGGCTTTCCGTTCGGCAGCGAATCCAATATCCTGTTTACTATCGTGAAAGGTTCATAATTATCAATATCTAAACACATGATTGATAAGCAGCATAATCTTAAATTATTTGTTCGATTTAGCAGAAAGCTTTTATGATTTGCTGACAGTGTTTTTGTTAATAAATCATTTTATACAGACGGTCGTAATAAGAAAAGGAAATCAAGTCCGAATTTGTAGAGTCCTGGTAAATCATGAAAATGACTTTGAAGGTATCTGTATTTGTAATAAATTTCCGGATAGTCAGGCTTCTCAGGGAGGGTTATTTTTTTATTTACTGCTACTGTTTCTTCTGTCCTGGGATAGAACTCCCCTTTCCAACTCTTCTTTTTAGGTAGCCAGCCGATATTTCTCATTCCCCTTTTTATGCTCCCTGTCTTTTTTGAAACCACGGTAAAGCCAACCTCATTAAAAAGCTTTAACAGAGTTGCCGAAGGAAAAAAGAAGATGTGTCCGCTTGGACTTCTGGCAGGAAGTTTCTCCTCATTGTAAAAATCTATTAAGTTCCGGCAATCATTTGCACCATTAGGAACAGAAAGAAAGAAGTTGCCATTATCCTTAAGAATTCTTCGGCATTCCATTAGCATGGTTTTGGGATCTCTAACGTGCTCAAGGACATTATTGACATGGACGTAATCGAAGAATTTATCAGGATAATCAGCATCAATTATTTCCCCCTGTTTAACATTAAGTCCCAGCTGTTTATTAGCGAATTCTACTGCATCAACACCGAACTCCAAACCGTAAACATCCCAGTCTGAATTTTTTCTAATTCCATCAATAAAGAATCCGAGTGCGCAGCCTACATCAAGAAATCTGCCGGAGGAAGCAAGCTTCTTCAATTTCCGGGAATAGAGTTTTCCTTTAGCCTCATCGTGCCAGCGATTGAAATTAAAGTACTCGCCGGAATAAAACTTGCCAAGATCTTCTGCAGTTGGCATTGGATCGAAGTAAATCCCACCACATCCGGTACATTCGATCAGGTTATACTCGGTTTTGTAAGTGAGGGATACTTTACATAAAAATTTTTTCTGTTTACCTGAATCGCACAGTTTGCAAGTCTCCATGTCTGCCTTTTTTTTTAGATTTTTAACAACAAAATTACGATTTTTTATATTTAATAGTGTAAAAAGAATAAATCTGGGGTACTAATTAGTTTAGTCTATTACAAAAAAGTCATTAATTGTAAAAAATGGAACGCGGAAAACACGGATTGTTGCTGAAAAGGCGATTTTAGCTTGAAATCAGGATTTGCGACGCATAACCACTTTTAAAGTCGCAGATACAAAAATCCTCTAAAATCCCCTATAAAATTGCCACTTTGTTGCCCAAAACCGAAATGAAGTGAAAAGGGGGAAAGCCCACTGAAAGGGAAGCAGAAGGTAAGGGTTACTAAAATTTCAAGGAAAATCAGTTCCCAAGAAAAGAATTTCCAATAATGACAATTTCCCTAAAAAAGCTTTCAGGGGGAGGATTTTACTTTGACTGAGTCTTTTTTCACTTTTGGGGAGAAACGTGATATTTTGTCAATTTTTAGGAGGGACCGGGTATCTTCTGATGCAGGAATTACTGTACTTTCTTCCTGAAAAACAGCCTCCTTTCCCTCTTTGTAATCATATATATACGAAATCCTTTGATAGGATTCGGTTACTACAAATACCAGGGAAAGTACAATAACCAGTGCCATTCCAAGCGTACCCCCTTTTGAAAATGAAAACCATTGCAGGAGAATTCTCGGATCAAGCCGGTTATATATTTTTTCTTCCAGTTCCTCAGTTGGTTCAACCTTTTCCAGTTTTGCCAGCGCTTTAAGGATTTCCTCTTCCTTGTTATCAAAATTTTCTGTGTTCATACGTTTTTTAATAGTTTTTGCAGTTTTTCCCTGCCTCTATTGATCCTTGATTTAACTGTTCCAATCGGGAGTCCGGTTATCTCAGTTATTTCCTCATAAGCAAGTCCCTGAATATCCCTTAAAATCACCATTTCCCTATATTGTTCGGGAATCTCAAGCAGCGCTTTTTGTATCAATTCACCCGTTTGCCCCGATTCGACCATTTTATCAGGGCGATAAGTGCTGTCTGATATTTCATAATCCTCCCCCTCTTGTCCAAAATTACTAATTGAGAAATTCTTGCTGCTTCTTATTTTCCGGTATTCGGTTTTTGTCAGATTGCTTGCAATAGTATATATCCAGGTAGAAAACTTCCCGATATTTTTATATGAATCAACGTTCCTGAAAACGCGAATAAATGTTTCCTGAACAACATCCGAGCATAATTCATAATCTCCTAGAAATCTGTATACAAAGTTAAACAGAGGACTTTTGAAACGTTTTACCAGAATCTGGAAAGCAGCTTCAGTCCTGTTCAATTTGAACTCAATAATAAGTTCCTCATCTGTGTATTCTGATAAAGGTTTTAAGCTCACTCCGGATTACACTCCAAATGACCAAAATAGTTCCTAATTCTACCGGATGAGTACTTCACTTTTTAGGTTTAAGAGTTAAATGGTGAAAATCAAAACTAAAATCGGTATCAGGAGAAACTGCCTCCATCTTTACAAAGTCAATTTTGCCAGATGGGGTAAGATGGAAATTGACAAATGCATCTGCTCTGAGCTCCGGATCATACCAGCGGACCACGAATGTGTTGTACTGCCAGTGTTCAAGCTCCCCCGCCAGTACTTTAGTCTTGGAAAACTTCATAATCAGTTTATCACCGGTTAATTCAATTACTATATCTCCATACCAGTCATCTGTAAAAACACCTGCGTAACCGGAAAGAGGTAGTGAAGGAACGGAGGTCTTGTTTCTTTCACTTTCCAGTTTTGCCAGAAAATTCGAGGTATTGGATTCCCCTCTTTGCTTAACTATCTTATATGCTTCAAGCCAGTCTTTTTTGGGAGCATTAATCAGATAGTCAACAATATAATTGGTAATACTGCTGAAAACTTCTCCGGTTTCGGCGTTAGTCAGTACTGCAACTCCGATTTTCAGATCCGGTATCATAGTAACAAGGGAGTAGTAACCCGGAAGTGCTCCGCTATGGGATACCATTTTCAGACCACGATAGTCTCTCAGACCAAATCCGAGTGCATAACCGCGGAAATTAGACTTGAGGGGGGCAAGTTCCTTTACAGGATTCCGCACAGGAATTGGGGTAACCAAACCCCAGAGTTGTTCAGTAGTTTTAGGAGAAAATAGTCTTTCAGATGAACTTACCCGACCTGAATCCATTTGCACTCTCATCCATTTAGCCAGATCAGACGCGGTTGAGTTAATTCCTGCTGCAGGATTGGCATTGTCTTTTAAGAATGGAGCAACTTTACGAATCTTCCCGTTAATAACAGCGTGAGTACCTGAGACATTACCGCTATTAAGTAAATCTGCGAACCTGAGTTTGCTTCTGTTCATTCCTAGCTTTTGGAAAATTTCTTTTTCAACAAAATCCTCCCAGGAAAATCCCGTCACCTCTTTAATCAGAACTCCGGCTACTATATAAAGAACATTATCATAAGCGTACTGCGATCTGAAGCCTGAAGAAAAAGGAAGGTACTTAAGCCGCTTTACAATATCTTCCCGGGAAAACTCTGACTCAGGCCACCAGAGGAGATCTCCTGCGCCAAGGTCCAGTCCAATTCTGTGCACCAGCAGGTCGCGTACGGTAGTTTCGCGGGTGATGTAGTGATCGGATAACTGAAACCAGGGGATATAGTTTACAACCGGTTTATCCCATTCCAGTATTCCCCTATCAACCAGAATGGCCAGAGCAGTTGCGGTAAAGGCTTTTGAATTAGAGGCAATCCCAAACAAGGTATTTTCATCCACGGGATCGTTCTTTCCGAGCTCTTTTGTCCCGTAACCTTTAGTCAGGAGTGTTTCTCCGTCTTTAATTACAGCAACGGAGACGCCGGGAACCTGAAATTCTTTTAACACTTGTTCAATGTACTTATCCAGATCCGCAGGCAGTTGGGACTGCGAACAAATATTAGTTGCTATGCTTAAAACAAATAGAATTACAAACCTTAATTTTCTGAACATATTTACCTCAAAACAATATTTTAGTAATTTGCTGACCTGTTATTTTATTTAACGTAATTATCGGGGAACACAAAAACCATTAATTTAGTCAAGTTGTTAATTCTAAAAGAGTCTGAAACCTCAGGTAATTATCTGAGTATTCAATGCTATTTCCTCGAGAACAGAAGAAACCCTGAGGCACTCGCTCATAGGACCGGAGAAAACAATCGCTTTCCCCTTAACGTGGACTTCGAATGCAAAATCGCGGGCTGCTTCGAAAGAACAATTTATTGCCTTAATCAGTTGATTTATCACTTCGTCAAAAGTATGCCATTCATCATTAAAAAGAACCACACGGCTCAGCAAACCGACGGAGTCTTCAATCTCTTCATTAATATGCTGAGATGGATCTGACAACTGATATCTGATATTTCTGTACATAATTGTTTTAATAAAAAAAATAAATTCTATTTTTCTAATATACAAAAAAGAGTGTTACTTTCTGCTGTTGATCCGGCAGAAGGTACTTTTGGAATTTGAATTATTTCTTATCTTTGCATGTTAGCTTTTAAATGGAAAATAATTTAAGAGGCATAAATGAGAATAGCTGTTTGTATAAATAATGTTCCGGATACTTCTTCAAAAATCAATGTGGAGGCGGATAATAAAAGTATTTCCCAAAAGGGTTTGACTTTTACTCTGAATCCTTATGATGAGTTTGCTATTGAAGAAGGATTGCGGACAAAAGAGAAGTCAGGGGGTGAAGTTTTTGTGCTTAACGTCGGAGGGGAAAGTAATAAAGAAACCATCCGAAAAGCACTTGCTATGGGAGCTGATGAAGGATTACTTATTAAAAGTAATCAGTTTGAGCTTGATTCATTAACCGTAGCTAAACTTCTGGCTGAAGAAATCAAGTCTCTTAATTCCAGCATTGTTTTTACCGGAAAGCAGTCCGTGGATTACGATAATTCAGCAGTAGGGACCATGCTTGGTGAATTACTGGGATTCAACAGTGTAAGTAACGTAGTAGCCTTTTCAATTGATGGAGAAACAATTACAGCCGAAAGAGAGGTTGAAGGGGGCAGAGAAGTTGTAAAGACAACACTCCCGGTGGTTATCACTTGTCAAAAAGGAATAAACGAGCCCAGATACGCCTCATTAAAAGGAATTATGGCTGCCAAGAAGAAAGTTATTTTAGAGAAGGAAGCTAACGTACCTGAAAGCAAAATCCAGTATCTGAGTTATAAATCTCCTAAAGCTAAATCAGGAGGTCAGATACTTGGTGCCGATGTAACGGCTGTTCCGGAACTGGTAAAAATCCTGAAAGGAGCAAGATAATGAAAAGAATAGTTGCTTTTGTTGAGCAGAGAGACGGAGTAATTAAAGGCTCATCCTTTGAGGTAATTTCATTAGCCAACCGACTCGCAAATCAACTGAATTCGGAATTTGTTGCCGTAGTATTTGGCGATCAGATACAGAATATTGAAAATGCAGGGAACTATGGCGCCGAAAGAATAGTACATTTTAAGAGTCCCGAAGCAGTCAATTACTCCCCAAAGACTTACAGGGACGCTTTACTTGAGTTAATAAAGAAAGAAGAGATCGGAATTATTTTAATGAGCAGTACAGCGTTGGTGAAGGATCTGGCACCGCGTCTTGCGGTTCATCTCGATGCTGCGCTGGTTTCAGACTGCACGGATATAAGTGTTTCAGGTGAAGAGCTGGAGGCAACAAGACCAATATTTGCTGGAAAAGCTTTTGAAGTTGTTAAAGCTAAAACCCCTTATCAGATATATACAATCAGACCAAACATATTCCCTGCAGAAAAAGAAAGCAAACAAATTAAAATTGAAGAAATACCACTTGCCACGGTTGATCAGTCTATCGTCGTTCAGGAAGTTAAGAAGTCTTCGGGAAAACTTGATGTTGCTGAAGCGAGTATTGTAGTCTCAGGAGGACGCGGGTTGAAAGAAGCCTCCAATTTCAAACTGATTGAGGAACTAGCCGAAGTGCTCGAGGGAGCAGTGGGTGCTTCAAGAGCAGTTGTAGATGCAGGCTGGAGACCTCACAGCGAACAGGTAGGACAAACCGGAAAAACCGTTTCTCCGAATATATATATTGCTTGCGGAATTTCAGGCGCCATACAGCATTTAGCTGGTATGTCCTCCTCAAAAACAATCATTGCAATAAATAAGGATAAAGACGCCCCTATATTTAATGTCGCGGATTACGGTATTGCAGGGGATCTGTTCGAGATTCTCCCCGAACTGACTCTGCAATTAAGAAAAGGGTTATCTTCCGTATAGGAGAGAAAAATGTTTGATAAAGTAGAATGTGAGATTTTTGGATTGTCATCTGCTCCGACTACCGGAGGAGCATATGCACTGCTTCTTAAAGAAGTTGATGGCAACAGGAGACTGCCGATAATTATCGGAGCATTTGAAGCTCAGGCCATAGCAATGGCACTGGAGGGCTCAAAAGCTCCAAGACCGCTGACTCATGATCTGCTTAAGTCTGTAATTGATAACTTAAGCGCGAGAGTTCTTGAAGTCGTTGTAACCGAACTGGTGGATAATACTTTCTTGGCTAAAATTGTTGTGGAAATGAGCGGACTTACAAATGAAATTGATGCCCGCCCATCAGATGCAATTGCGCTTGCTCTAAGAGCCGAAGCCCCTATATTTGTTACAGAGCAAGTAATGGAAGTTGCAGCTTTCAAACCGGAAGCAGAAAAATCCGGAAAACTGGAATCATTTGAAGAGGATCTTTCAAAGGAGGAAAGTGAATCCGATACTGAAAAAAGTAAAGGCGGAGTAAAGACCAAAGAAGCCCGGATCTCCGCCCTGCAAAATATTTTACGGGAAGCAATTGAGAATGAGGATTACGAGAGAGCAGCAAAAATAAGGGATGAAATAAAGAAACTAAGTTCTGAGAATTAATTTTCGCTGAACACATGATCTCCTATTGCACATTCTCCGCATCTTTCTCTTGAGCAATAGTTTCTGAATAACTCGAGCAGTCCCAGGTAAATCACGGACTTATCGTATTGGTTTTCGATCATTAGTCCTTTTGCCATCTCCCGGACTATACTGTTATCCAGCTTAAGTTTGGAATTCGAAAATACTGATAATGTTTTTTTTGCGAGATCAGTTTTATTGAAGAGAAGAAAGTAAACATACATAAACGGAAGGATTACATTCAGGACTATTTCATCTGCCCTGTTAACTCCAATAAGCATTTTGTTGGGTGTTTTAGCAGGTTTATCCATTGTGTAATGTTTTTCCCAGAAACCTTCCGCCTTTTGCAGAAAACAATTCCTGACTGAATTAATAAGTACAGAATCAGAATTAATTTCCGTAAACTTTTTAACGAGCACGGAAATAAGTTCTTTATTCAGAATTGAATCAACAATCCTTGCCCCTCCGGCAACACGTAAAGTCGGGAAATTCTGCGGGCGCATTTTATAAAAGTGCCACTCTCTTTCATTAAGCGTATTCCCGTCATAAAATGTGCGCACAGAATGCCAGGTTTCAGTTATTTTTCTTATGTATGGGTCGCCCAAACCTTTTTCGGCATACTTCCCGGCAATTCCGGAAATAAATAATAGTGAAGATTCGTAAGAAATAACTATATTTTCGTTAGAATTTACCTTTCTAAGGAAATTTAAATTAGCATACCGGGAAAGTTTTATCATGCTGTCTTTATTCAAAGGATAACCAAGGGCTTCAAAAACCGATTCATAAAGAAGTTGTTCCCAGATTGCCCTGTTATTGATTTCGTTATAAGAAAATTGCTTCTCGTAAAATTCTTTAGGGATTTCATACTTAAGAAAAGGTTCGTTTATCCCATTCTCCTGCAGATACAGCAATTCACGAATTCTTTCAATTAATCTCTCGCACTTTCTCTTAAACTTCTGCATACCAAGCTGGTGAATAAAATCCAGTTTAGCTTCCACGTTTGGTTGACTGAATACCCATTTGCAAATTAGGTGATCAGTTTCGTCACGGAGTGGCTTGTTTTCCGAGAAAGTTTTGAGGTCAGGAGGAATGTTTTTGATTAATTTATAAATATTAAGTGAAGGTATTTTCCGTCCACTCTCAGTATAAACATAGTCAGCATGATTTGTGCTGTTATTAAAATACAAATGAAGGATTACATGGTTATATCTTTTATTCCGTGAATGGCCATGGTATTTCCAATCGCGGTATTCAAAGTCAATCTCAACATCCCCCACGTACACAATATTACCGAATTTGATTCGGGCATTCTTAAAATCAGGACCAGCTGTATCGCTGTTCAATTCACCTCGATTAAGTATTTCAATTGTTTCTCCGGAAAAAGAATAGACATCTTTTTTCAGATCATTCTTTATCCAGTACTCATAAAGAAGACTTTCTTTATATACAATTGATGACTCTGGCATTATTAATCACTCCCCGATTCGTAAATAATTTGTTCTTTGGAAGCTTTCTTACCCAAAACATAGAAACAGGAAATAACCAAAGGATTCTCATCAATTATCATTTCCGATATTGAATATGTCCCCTCTTTAATCATATATAACTGATCATATTTCTTATTATTTACCAGGATATACAAATTAACTCTGGTTTTGTTAATGATTGAAATATTTACTGAAAAATAAAAACAGTTTTGCTTTGGAATCAATTTGTAATCGATTATTTTTACTGCCGGAAGTTCACAGGCAGGGATAAGATTTTCAAATGTAATCTGATCAGGAAAGACCGGTTGAAAATCCGCATCAACGAGATCTTCAATTTTGTAAATTACTTCAGAAGATTCTGTTTTTCTTTTCACTTCAATTAATAATGTATATTGCCATATCGAAAAATAGCGTAACATTCATTAAAAACCAAGAAAGGATTATTAATAAATCTTTTTTTAGCAGTTTTTTTCTGTTGTCACGGGGAGTGAAAATATGAATTCCAAGTTTAAAAGCTCGTTAGAAAATAGTAATTTGCAAATATATTTTTTAATTTTATTTGTATGAGAAAAATAAAAATCGGCATTGATGTAGGCGGTACATTTACTCACGCAGTAGCTGTGGATATCTCAGATTATTCCATAATCGGTAAATCGTGCATCCCCACTACCCATAAGGCTGCAGAAGGGGTTGCCCGCGGAGTGGTGGACTCTATGCTCCAACTTATTAACGACACTAAGATTGATCCGCAAGAGGTTATTTTAATTGCCCACTCTACTACCCAGGCAACTAATGCCCTCCTGGAAGGGGATGTAGCTATAGTGGGGGTGATTGGAATGGGCTCCGGTTTGGAAGGTAAAATCGCGAAAAAGGAGGCTAATCCAAAAAATATCGAGCTCTCTCCGGGCAAGTTCCTGCAAACCCGCTTTCAGTATATAGATATCTCTGTTGAGAATTGGAAAGAACAGATTCCCGAAATTCTTTCAGAGCTTCTTAACCAGGGGGCGGAGGTATTCGTTGCATCTGAGGTCTTTGGTGTAGATAATACGGAAAATGAGGATTATGTTGTTAAAATTGCATCCGATATGGGCTTCAGGGCAACCGCTGCAAGCAGAATATCCAGGCTGTATGGTCTGAGAGTCCGCACCAGAACTGCGGTTATAAACGCCAGTATGATGCCTAAAATGCTTGAAACTGCAAATATGACTGAACTTGCAGTGCGGGAAAGTGGAATCTCCACTCCGCTAATGGTTATGAGGTCCGACGGTGGTATTATGGATATTAATGAGATGCGTAAAAGACCTATCCTGACTATGCTCTCCGGTCCGGCTGCAGGGGTTGCCGCGGCACTTATGTATGCCAAGGTTTCCGACGGGATTTTTGTTGAAGTTGGTGGAACCAGTACTGATATTTCCGTAATTAAAAATGGAAAACCGCAGGTTAAAACTGCTCAAATAGGAAAAAACAGACTTTTCTTAAGAACTCTGGATGTACGTACTTTGGGTATAGCAGGCGGATCTGTCCCGCGTTTGCTAAAGAATAAAATTATTGACGTTGGACCGAGAAGCGCTCACATTGCCAATCTTCAATATACTGCTTACTCCTCAGTGACTGAATTTAAGAACATTGAAATTAAATTTGTTCAGCCTCTGAAAGGTGATCCGGAAGACTATCTTGCAATAAATGTTGGTACTGAAAATCTACTTACCGTAACACCAACTGAGGCATCATATCAATTGGGACTGGTTAAAGAAACAGGGCATGGTGTTGGAAATGATTCTGCTATCAGGGATTGCTTCACTTCTTTAGCGGATAGATTAAATTCTTTACCGGACACAATTGCATCGGATATTCTTACTATCAGTGCAGAAAAAATCAAACCGGTGATTAAACAACTAAGCAGAGAGTATAAACTTGACGAGGACCTGATCCAGTTTGTAGGCGGGGGTGGCGGGGCTTCAGCTATTGTTCCTTTTACTGCCGGGTATATGAACCTTCCCTATAAGATAGCTGAAAATTCGGAGGTTATTTCAGCTATCGGAGCTGCACTTGGTATCATCCGGGATTCAGTTGAGAGAAATCTGATTAACCCAACTGATGCCGAGCTTTCGGAGCTCAGAAATGAGGCTTATAATTCGGTGATCTCGATGGGCGCCGTCCCGGATTCTGTGGAGGTTTCCATAGAAATTGATAACAAGAATAAAAAAGTAATAGCAACTGCAATGGGGAGCAGTGAAATGAGAACCCGGGAATTGGGAATAAAAGAACTTGATGAAACGGAAATAAAATCAATAGCTGCAATGTCGCTTAAAGTATCCCCCGAAGATATTGCGATTACCGCAAGTACTTCATTTCTTTATACATTGCTCTACAGCCAAAGAAAAACACATTTATTTGGGCTGATTAAGAACGATGTTAATAAACTTCGAGTTATTGACAAGGAAGGAACCATCCGTCTGCAATTGAACGATGCATTATCCAGACAAGTACTCCCGAAGGAGGTAAAAACTGTGATCTCGGCTCTTATTGCAAAGTTAACTACATACGGTGACGCAGGCGCACTCCTCCCGGATATTTTTATTCTGGTTGGAAACAAAATAATTGATATGACCGGTTTAGTTCTGGAGTCACAGATTTTGTCTATGTGTGATCTGGAGTTGCAAAAGGTTAATCCGGAAGAGTCTGTAATTATAGTAGCGAGGACTAAAAAATGAGCGAACTTTTTAACAGCTTAAAAAATGGTTTGGTTGTTAGCTGCCAGTCTGAAGGGGACGATCCTTTCAACACTCCCGAAGGGGTTACACTCTTTGCCAAAGCTGCGGTTATGGGGGGGGCAGCGGGGATAAGAAGCCAGGGAATAGATAAATCCACAATGATTAAAAATTCTGTGGATGTACCGGTTATTGGATTATTAAAATCAACTTTCCCTGACGGAACTGTAAGAATTACAGGAAGTTTCAAGGAAGTGGAGAAACTGACAATTATTAATATGGATATTATTGCTGTAGATGGGACTTTCAGGTTAAGGGAAGGACTAACGGGTCCTGAGTTTATTTCTGCTATTAAAGAACGTTTTGATTGTGTTATTATGGCGGATATTTCCACTGTGGACGAAGCACTGGCTTGCAGTAATGCGGGGGCGGATTGCATCTCTTCCACTCTTAGCGGTTACACTCCGGAGACGGCCCATAAACCGAAATTAATTCCCGACTATGAACTGGTGGAAATACTCGCGGGAAAGGTGGATAAACCAGTATTTGCAGAAGGAAAAATTATTACTCCGGAGGCAGCATCTGAAATGATTAAACGGGGCGCCTGGGGGGTTGTGGTTGGAACAGCAATTACACGCCCGCGCGTTATTACGCAATGGTATATTAATGCGATGAAAGAATCATTGGAATTATGAAACGGATTAACTTTGGAACAGATGGCTGGCGAGCACTTATGTCCACTGCTGATTACTTGAATGATAATGCGCTCATTAATGTGGAATCTGTGGAAATTGTTGCCCAGGCTTTTGCAGACTATCTTAGGTCTTCCGGGAAAACGGTTAACGGGGCTGCAGTGGGTTTTGACGGCAGAAGGAATTCGGAACTTTTTGCCGGTGTTTTTGCTTCCGTACTTTCAGGAAATAGTATTAATGTTTTCCTATCCGACAGGATATGCCCAACTCCCCTGCTCTCTTTTTATACAAAACATTTTGGACTTGATGCAGGAGTCATGATTACTGCTTCACATAACCCGCCAGAATACAACGGTATTAAATTCAAAGCCGCTTACGGAGGTCCATTTTTAACCGAGGATACTCTTATGGTGGAGAAATTACTGGCGAAAAGCAAGGTTGTTCGAAATAACTCCCTCGTTTCAAAGGTTGATTTTTTTTCCCCTTATATTGAACATCTCCGTAAAGAGATTGATATTGAAATGATCAGCAAAAGCAAATTAAGTGTTCTGGTTGACTCTATGGGGGGCGCCGGGGAGAATTTAATTGAGTCGTTTTTTTCAAACTCCACTCTTCCCCATGATCCGGATTTCAGGATTAAAACAATTTTTGCCCCGGCAAATGAATTGTTTTACGGAAGGTTTGCTGAACCAATTGAAAAAAACCTTACCCCGCTAAAATCAGCATTGATGGAGGGAAAGTACTCGATGGGATTAGCTACAGACGGTGATGCAGACAGGCTTGGGGTAATGCTTGAGAATGGTGAATGGTTGAGCGCCCAGGAAACCATTCTGCTTCTGTCTGATTTTGCAGTTAATAAGAAAAATCTGCTTGGAGCCGTGGTGAAAACCTCCTCTGTCACGGACAAGATTTCGCAACTTTTTTACGAAAGAGGACGGAAGGTGTTGGATGTACAGGTTGGCTTTAAGTATATCTGCGAGGAAATGATTTCCGGCGATGTTGCTTTCGGAGGTGAAGAGAGCGGTGGTTTTGGTTTTGCTAATCATCTTCCCGAAAGGGACGGAATTTTTTCTGCTTTGATTTTTATTGAGATGGTAGCCGGTTCGGGATACTCCAGTCTCTCAGATTACGTAAATATCAAACGTAAGGAGTTCGGAAAGATTTTTTACAGCCGTATTGACCACCACTATTATGAAAAAGATATCAGCTTAAAATTACCCAAATTACTGGAATCCCCTCCAACAGAAATTGCGGGCTTCCCTGTTAAGTCTGTTCAGAAATTTTACGGGAGTCACAGGAATGTGAACGGAATTAAATTTTACCTTGAGGGAAAACCCCGTTGGTTATTAATCCGTGTTTCAGAGACAGAACCGATGTTTCGTTTTTACGCTGAGGGAGAGAATGATTCCGAGGTGTTTGACCTTTTGGAAACCGGTAAAAATCTGATTCAAGGAAAGAAAATAGCATTATGAATATATTTGCAAACCATAAAACTGCAGTGGATAAACTTTCTCAGCTGAGCGATGACTTCGTGCTTATCCAAAACCCCGACTATGTATTTCCTGAATATGAGGTAACTCCTCTTGCCCCTAAACTCACAGCCCCTTTACAAGGAACCATTGGCGTCGTGATGGATATGGATGGTACAACTACTACTACCGAGGAGCTTTGTATTTTTTCGCTGGAATACATGGTAAGACAAATGTCGGGTCTGTTAACTAAAGAGGTCTGGGAAGGTCTTAACCACAACGACTATCCATTCATTATTGGTAATAGTACAACCAAACATGTTGAGTATTTGATAAGCAAGTACCAGCATACATTCCAAAGGGATGCTATGCTGCGTGCTTACTTCTACTCAGTTATCTGGACTCTGAATCTGGGGCATGACGAAGGACGAAAAAAGGAAGTGCGGGATTCTCTTGCTGCCCTTAATTGCAAAGAACTTTTAGAAAGCAGGCATTTCGTTGATTTTCTTGCGATCGAGCATTCGCAGGCTGAAACTGATGAGTTTACCGATTTTATTAAGAATGTTTACGGAAACAGGATAAATCCAGCTTCATTTTCTGAACTAGTAAGAATCGGGATTGATATCTACTATCAGAAGTATCACCAGATCCTGAGAGATCTTGATTTAGGCAGGCGAGATGATATCATCGCAAGCCTTTCCTTTGAAAGCGGAAGGAAACTGATAGAACCAATGCCGGCGATAGGGATATTTATAGCTCTAATAAAGGGGTGGCTTGAAGATGATATTGTTAGACTTATTCCTCAGCTTCTTGACTCTTACAGGAAAAAAATGAATAAGGATTTTACCGTAAAGAATATGGACCTACTAAAAAAGGACCTTCTTGATACTTCGGATTATTTCAAAAAAAATCCCGCTAAATTGGCGGTAGTAACTTCGTCGATTGCTTACGAAGCTCAGATAGTACTGCAAGAGGTTTACAATGTACTGCAGGAAGAAGTAAGAGCATGGGAAATTTCTCACAGCCGAAAGCTGAAAATTGAAATGATGTTCAGCAGGTACAGGGAAATATATGACGGAATTATAACGGCAAGTGATTCAAACGAAATTCGTTTAAAACCCCACAGGGATCTTTACTCAATAGCTCTTCACACCCTTTCAATTCCAAAGAAAGATTTTAGTAAAGTGATTGGATTTGAAGACAGTGAGAGTGGTTCAATCGCCATCCGAGCAGCCGGTATCGGCAGGTGCGTTGTTGTTCCATTTAATCAGACTTCCGGGCATAACTTTAATGCCTCTTCACTTATTGCAGAAGGCGGTTTGGCAGAAGTAATATTAAAAAATTCGGAACTTATTTATGAATAAGAAATATCACGTAATTTCAAATACCCACTGGGACCGTGAATGGCGCTACCCTTTCCAAAGAAACAGGCAGATGCTTGTTGAGATGATCGATGAGGTCCTGAAAATTCTTGAGGATCATCCCGACTACCGGGCTTTCCACCTGGACAGCCAGTCAATTGTACTCGACGACTATCTTCAGATCCGCCCTGATAAACAGAACGCGATTAATGAATTCGTAGAGAAAAATAGACTTCTTATTGGTCCCTGGTACATTCTGCCCGATGAGTTTCTGGTAGGCGGGGAGAATCTGATAAGGAACTTGTTACTCGGCCATAAGACATGCAAAAGATTTGGAAGAGTAAGCAAAATCGGTTACTCCCCTTTCTCGTGGGGGCAGATATCCCAGCTTCCTCAAATTTACCGCGGATTTAATATTTCGCTTATTATGTTTTACCGTGGAGTTAACTCACTCGACAGCGATAAAGCGGAGTTTATCTGGGAAGGGGCGGACGGAACACGCTCTCTTGCTTCCCGATTTTCCACCATGCCGAGATACAATTTTTATTTCTATATCTACCGTCCAGTCATCCATAACGAGGATCCCTATACTATTGAACACAAATGGTCTAAAGAGGGAACCCTCTTCCACTTTGCCTCCTCTCCCCTTTATGATGAAGATTACTATATTATAAACGAACCGGATACTTTTTACGAGGAAAATATTGTACCCTGGGTTAAGAAACTTTCTGATTTGCAGGATAATGATTTTACGACTGAGAATGTTATCTGGATGGAGGGGCATGATTCCAGCGGTCCCAATGCCAAAACAGTCCGGATAATTGAGGATATTAAAAGACTGATACCCGGAATTGATCTGCTCCACTCAACACTTGAGGACTATCAGGAAGCTCTGCAGAAAAGCGTAGATACTTCAAAACTCCCTTTGGTGAAGGGAGAAAGGCGCAGCGCACAGTATGACAAAAGAAGCGGAAATCTTTACGGGCATGTTATTTCCTCCAGAACTTACCTGAAGATGGCTAACTTCAATTCCGAAAGATGGTTGCAGTACTACGCAGAACCGTTTAATTCTCTGGCAGGTGTTTTTGGAATGGATATTAACGATGGCTATCTGGACCTTGCATGGAATTACCTTATCCAGAATTCTGCTCACGATTCAATAGGAGGATGTAGCCGCGATTCCATACACGCAGATATGATATGGCGCTACAAGCAAATCGATGAAATTTCCACCGGAGTTTTTTCGCGTTCTATTAAGCATCTGCTTCTTAATACAAATACTGCTCCCCTTAAAAATAAGCATGACTTGTACATTACCGTTGTTAACCCCAGTTTCGTCCCGCGTGATGGTGTGGAGAAGGTTGTGATAGATATCCCTGAAGAGTTTGACAAGGGGGCTTTTACCCTCGTTGACGAATCGGGAAACGAAATCCCATTTCAGCTTCTCTCCGTAAATGATTCTCAGCCCGTGCTGGAAAGTTTGAAAAACAGGCCGATGTACCTGCAGATGAAAAGATATACAGGATTGGTGAAAGTTAGCGGAATTCCATCTTTTGGATTAAGGACTCTCTCCGTTGTCCCTAAAAATAGGTTTACGCAAATAAAAGTCAAAGGAAAAGTTCGTTTATCAATAGAAAAACGAATTATTGAAAATGATTTTTATAAACTGAAATTCAACAAGAATGGAACATTTAACATTCTTGATAAAAAGAGCGGAAAGCGGTTTAACGATCTTGGCTATTTTTACGATGAGGGGGAATCAGGAAATGCATGGGTGCATAAATCCGAATCCCCGATTATCACGACTCTTAATTCAAGACCGGAATTCAGCAATTTTTCATCGGGTGAATTGAAATGCTCAATAACTGTCTCCCACAAAATTAAAGTACCTCAAAACCGGTTAGTATCTTTTAAAAAGAAGGATGCAATCAAACAACGGATTCTTCTGACTGTGGAATTAACCGCAAATTCCTCGTGTATTAGTCTTTACGTCTCGTATGATAATCAGATTCTAAATCACAGGTTGAGGATAATGTTTCCGGCAAATCTTGCGGCTAAATATAGTTTCGCTGAGGGAGGATTCGATATCACAAAACGAGCTACCGAAAGACAGGAAACTGAAAACTGGGTGGAACAACCCCAATATGACTATCCTTTCCACCAGTTTGTTTGTATTCAAAATGAATCAAAAGGATTGGCAGTCTTTGGCAACGGCCTTAAGGAGTATGAGGTGTTGAACGACAAAAAACAAACTCTGGCAATAACTCTCCTGAAGGGATTTACCTACAAAATTGCTCCGAGTTCCCAGCAGGATTATTCACACGAAAATGGCTCACAGGTTTTAGGACCATTTGATTGCAAACTGGGGCTATATTTTATCGACACCGGAGGAACAGATTCTAAACTAATTACCGACAACGTTTATAATGCAGCTCTGAATTTCCATAACCCACTTCATCTGATTCAGCACGGAAAAACCGGTGGAACACTTCCCCTTTCGGTTTCTTTTATCTCGTTCAAATCGCTGACAATAAAAGTCAGTGCATTTAAAATATCTGAGGATGGTATGGGATTTATTCTTAGAATTTACAATCCTTCAGAAGACACACTGAATGAACAAATCCGCTTTGCTTTTCCGGTAAAAACAATTTCAGAAGTTAATTTAGAAGAAATTAATGAAAATGCACTCAGTTTCAGCGATGGGACTCTGGATATTTCTATTCCTTCAAAAAAAATAAAGACTTTAAAAATATGCATCAAATAATTTCAAGGAAAAAAATGAAAAAGTTTAGTTGTATTCTTCTTGTTTTAATTCTTAATATTAATTTATTTTCCTGTACTACAGCACTTATCTCAGGAAAAGCCACAATCGATGGAAGTCCCCTGTTAATCAAACACAGGGATTCAGATTATATGCAAAACCGGATGGTCTTTTTTAAGGATGCCAGGTATAGATTTATCGGACTGGTAAACAGTCCTGATGAAAAAAATCTGGAAGTTTGGGGGGGGTGTAACTCCGAAGGATTTGCGATAATTAATTCCGCTTCTTATAACCTGAAAGCAAAGGACGACAATACTGAAGAGGCCGACCGTGAAGGAATACTGATGAAGATCGCTTTGGGGAATTGTGCTACAGTTGCCGAGTTTGAAATGCTTCTTAATGATCTGCCCAAACCGCTTGGTGTAGAGGCAAATTTCGGAGTGATTGATGCACTGGGAAATGGTGCTTATTTCGAGACAAATAATTTTTCCTATACTAAATTCGATGTGAACGATACAAAAGTCGCTCCTCACGGTTATTTGATAAGAACCAACTATTCCTTCAGTGGCAGGAAGGACGAGGGCTATGGATATATAAGATATATGAGCGCCGAGGAGATGATATCCCTGGGAACCGCATCCAACAGGATAGATGTAAAATATGTTTTTAACAATTTATCAAGAAATCTGCGTCATGCTCTAACAGGCGAGGATCTTACAAATAACCTTAATGCAGCAAATGAAATGAAGTTCAACTTCTTCGAGGATTTTATTCCTCGTTTTTCATCCTCATCCTCCATTATGATCCGGGGAGTAAGAAAGGGTGAATCACCTGATTTTTCAACTATCTGGACAATACTCGGATTTCCCCTTACTTCCGTTGCCATACCTACTTTTGTATGTGGTGGTGAGAATCTTCCTAATGTGCTTGTAGGGGATAATACCGGGAATGCCCCATTGTGCAACTTTTCCCTTGTATTAAAAAATGATTGCTTTCCGATAAAAAGAGGTTCGGGGAAGAGATACATCAACGTCTCGGCTATTTTAAACACTGATAATACCGGAATCCTGCAGAAACTCAAACCACTTGAGCAGAGTATTTACGATAAGACAGACATTTATCTTAAAAAGTGGCATGATTCAGGGAGTGTTAAATCTATGGATATCAAAGAACTGTACGACTGGATTGATAATTCCATTCTTTCTTCTTACAAAAACTTGTTTAATGTAAATTAATAACATGGCAGCTAAAAAAAATCCAAGCATCAATGAACTTCCGGCCCATTTAAAAACAGGGAAATTCAAACCTGTTTACTTCCTTTTTGGCAGCGATAGTTACGGACTGAATAAGGTTGTTGAGCTTATTGAAAAAACTTTTGAGCCAATCATCAACTCAGAGTTCGATAGTAAGATCTTTTTCGGTTCGGATAGTACAGATGCGGAGATTGTCGATTTTCTGACCACATTCCCCTTCGCCTCGGAAATTAAACTCGTTATAGTTAAAGAGTTTAATAAACTCAAGGATCATAAACTGATAGATAGCTATATTAACAATCCCATGGATACTTCTGTGATGGTTTTGGTGTTTGAAAGCGAAGTTAAAAAGTTCGATACGAAATTCTATAAATCCCTGATCGAAAAAAACTGGCTTTACGAAGCAAATCTTCTTATAGAGGAAGAACTTGCTAACTGGATTTTAAAATACTTCGCATCCCGCGGGAAGAAAATATCCCCTCAGGATGCAGGTTACTTAATTGATGTAACAGGAAATAACCGGGAACTTTTACAAATGCAGGCGGAAAAGATACTGACCTATGCGAGGACGGAATCCGAAGTCACCTACGAAGTAATAAAAAAGCATGTTTATGAAGCTCACAAATATACTGTATTCGACCTTTTCAATTATTTGAGTCAGAACGACAAAAAGAAATCGATGAAAATAGGCCTGCATATTGCAGAAGAGGAGGAGGTAATTCCGTTAATTGGAAGTCTGAACAGATTCTTTTCCGGAGTAGCTCAGGTTCCGGAACTTGAAAAAAGCGGACTTGACCAGGTAAGCAAAGGAAGAACTGTGGGGGGTAACTACTACTCTTATCCTTATTACGTTGCAGCAGCAAGGCTATATAATACAAGTCGCCTTAAAAGAATTTCGGAGGCGTTGCTGGATGCTGATTTAGCGGCAAAATCATCCCAAAACTCGGTGTTGATCATTACTACTCTGCTCGCTAATATTTTCAGTGATTAAACAAATTCACAGCTAATAAAAGCAATTTTTTATTACGAGCAAAGAAGTATAAATTTCTTTTTAAACAACTTTTTTTTACTTAAATTTAGATTCTAAACATTACAATTAATTAATCACCGGTAATGACTGACTCAAACCAGGAAAAAAGAGAAAAACTGATTGAGATAAATCTCCGCAGGATTTTGAATGGGGATTTTAACCTGAAACTCAATGAGGCAAAAATACTATCAGAGGAAGCTCCATCTGATTACAGGATTTCCATAATCCTAGCTTATTCCCTGCTTGCCAACCAATTTGCTCTGCAAGCTGCAAAAGAACTTGAAAAAGCCTCCGAAATCTCGGATGGAGATCCAGAAGTCTCTCTCTTCAGGTCGCTCTTCTTTTCTTATATCGGTCAGTATTCAAGGTCCGAGGAGGAGTTAATTCTCTATACAAGATCCTTACAATCCTTACCGGGAGTTGCCCATCATATGTGGGCAAAAGTCAAAGCATCCAGGGGTGAATTTACTTCCGCATTCAAGGAAATGGAGAAATCCCTTGAACTCAGGGAGATACTTAAACCCGAGGACAAAAAAGTTCTAGAGCTTTTCAAAGAAGCTGCCGGACTGGATAAGAAATTTCAGCAATGTTTGTCCAACAACGATCCGGAATCAAATAAGTATGTTCTGAATGAACTTATCTTTTCCTGCGAATGCCGGGAATATTGGTTCGCAATCTGGCTGGCAAATCAAATCCTGGCTGACATGTCCAAAACCGCGATGCATAAGGAAATTCTTACTATTCTTATCAGAACCTATATTAAGGCACAGCAGACTCATCAGGCAATTACTTTCCTGGATATTTACCGGGAACGGTTTGGCGAGGATGAATCTGCAATAATTTACAATGATGAAATAGATTCTCTCATTGTAAAGCAGATTGCTTTGGATCCTTTTGCCTTTAAGAACGATAAAAAAACTAATTCGTATATAACCGGGGAGACTGAACGGGAAACAGAAGAAGAACTCGCTTTAGTCACTAATCCATTGTCACTCTTCTCTCTTTTTTCTGTTAACCTTTATAATTTTGTGGACGAACTTTCTTCTGGTCAGAAAACATACTTTAAAGAATTTAATACCAGAGAAACCAACTTTATCGGAGCTGATTTAGCCGTTAAAAATCCATTTTATAAGACAAAATCTCAAAACATTACCGGTTCAGTCCGGTGGTATAATAATCATGACTTTTATAAAGAGAGTGTTTTTGAAGTACAAGTGGAAAAGGAATGGGAGTACTTCCTTTTCTCACAATCATTTGGCTCAGAACATAAAGGTTTCTGGAAAAAAGGCACAGGCAGACTCGAAATATATCTTGCTAATGAACTTATCGGTAAACGGACTTTCATATTGGGTGATGAAAATATTAAGGAGGATTTAGAAACTGAAAAACCAAACCTCCCTACAGGATCTGCTAGCGCTTCTGATACATCAACTCAGAAGGAAGAACTAACTAAATCACTTGATGAACTGCTAGCTGAACTGAACTCCTTTATCGGTCTGAATTCCGTCAAACAATCCATGCGCGATTTCGTTGATTATCTTCAATTCCAAATGGAGAGAAAAAAATCGGGTCTTAAAAGTGAATCGGTAATTTCGCTCCACACTCTCTATCTCGGTAATCCGGGAACCGGCAAGACTACTGTCGCCCGGCTTATGGGAAAGATATTTCACGCCATGGGATTGTTAGAAAAGGGACACTTGGTGGAAGTTGACCGGAGCGCGTTGGTAAGTCAGTATATTGGAGAAACAGCTCAAAAAACCGATAAAGTCATCGAGGAGGCAATGGGGGGTGTTCTTTTTATTGACGAGGCATACACTTTATTCAAACAGGGTAATGCTCAGGATTTCGGCAAAGAGTCTATTGACACACTATTAAAACGAATGGAGGATAAGGCGGGTCACTTTGCGGTTATTGCCGCAGGTTATCCGGAGGATATGGAAGTTTTCCTTTCTGCCAATTCCGGAATGAAATCCCGGATTAATTTTACTTTTAATTTTGAAGATTACACACCCGACGAATTGATCGAGATTATTAAACGCTTCGCTGACAAGGAAGAATTCTGCCTTTCTGAAGACGCAATTGCTATGATTAAAAAGCATATTACTCTTATGTACCGGGGAAGAGATAAGACATTTGGGAATGCCAGATTAATGCGGAATATTTTTACCGATGCTAAAATGCACCTGGGTAAAAGGTACCTTCAACTCCCTCAGGAGGAAAAAACCAAGGAAGCTCTCTCCTTGATTTCCGTTGAGGATGTTGCCCCTATTTTCTGGGAGACTGTTGTTAAAAAAGCCAAATTGGAAGTTGATGAAGAGAGAGTTCAAAGTCTGATTGAAAAAATCGATGGTCTTGTTGGACTCACAAATGTTAAAGATGAGATTCACTCACTTGTAAAACTCGCCAAATACTATTATGAACAAGGAGAGAATCTTAACGAAAAATTCTCTGACCATATAGTCTTCACTGGTAATCCGGGTACAGGAAAAACTACTGTCGCCCGTCTTGTTAGTCAGATTTATTCGGCACTTACTATTCTACCAAAAGGACATTTAGTTGAAGCTGACAGACAGAAATTAGTGGCAAGTCATATTGGGGGAACCTCTGAGAAAACGAATCAACTGATTGATAGCGCAATGGGAGGAACTCTCTTTATTGATGAAGCTTATACGCTTGTTAAAGGCGGTGATGCTTCAGGTAGTGATTTCGGAACAGAGGCAATAGACACACTACTGAAAAGAATGGAAGACGATCGTGGAAAATTTATTGTTATCTCGGCAGGTTATACAGATAATATGTCCGACTTCCTGAAAAGTAATCCGGGTTTAACCTCGAGGTTTACAAAGTTCTTTAATTTTGAAGACTATACTCCCGATGAATTAATGCTACTAACTAAAAATATGCTCACTGGGAAAAGTCTTTCTCTTTCTCCTGAAGCCGAGGAAATGCTTGCTAAACATTATAACAACCTTTTCCGTGCACGTGATAAAAACTTTGGAAATGCACGTCTGGTGAGGAGCATTGTTGACGGAATTCAGAAACGACAGCTTTTAAGGTTGGTGGATAGCCATGCAGAGGAAAGAGATATTGAAAGTTACAAAACCATAAATTCAGAAGATATCAGACCTCTTGTGTCCACTCTAAAAAGTGAAACTAAAAGTAAGAGTTATAAGATTCGGGGTGACGATGAAATGCTCCAAAAATATATGGATGAACTCAACCATCTCACCGGACTTTTCTCTGTTAAGTCATCTGTTAAAAAACTTATTCAGGGACTAAAAGTGACCAGACTGCGCGAAGATCGTGGTTTGAAGGTAATTCAGAAATCACTGAATTCAGTATTCTTTGGTAATCCCGGAACCGGTAAAACCACTGTTGCACGATTGATAAGCAATATTTACAGGGAGATGGGAATCATTGAAAAAGGGCATATTGTTGAAGTGGATAGATCTGCTCTTGTAGCGACTCATATTGGTGAGACTGCCAAAAAGACTGACGAAGTAATCCATTCTGCACTCGGAGGCACCTTATTCATAGACGAGGCTTATACCCTTTACAGGGGTGGAAATGATTTCGGGCTTGAAGCGATTGACACACTTATTAAGCGAATGGAAGACTTTAGAGACCAACTCGTGGTTATCGTTGCAGGTTATACGAATGAAATGAAAGTATTCCTTGAAGCAAATCCCGGTTTGAAATCCAGATTCCCTCACTATTTTAGTTTCGAGGATTATACCCCTCGCCAAATGCTTGAAATAGTTTATCTGATGAGTGATAGAAATGGATATATTCTGGACGAGGGTGCCCTGCAACTTCTTCTTGAGATATTCAAAAATGCATATGAGCAGAGAGATAAGAACTTTGGAAATGCTCGTACAGTTAAAAACATACTAATGAAAGCTATTTCAAATCAGGAAGATAGAATTCTAACTATCGAAAACCCTACGGACGAAGACCTCATCACAATAAAGTTTGAGGATGTTGAAGCCGTAGATTTATCATCAGACTTATAAAGGAAATATTATGAAAGACCATTTTCTCGTAGAAGCAATTAAAGAAGCAAAATTAGGACTTAGCGAAGGGGGAATCCCAATCGGATCCGTATTGGTTAGGGATGGGAAAGTAATTGCCCGTGGCCATAATAAGCGAGTCCAGGAAGGTAATCCGATGATTCACGCTGAGATAGACTGCCTTATAAATGCCGGCAGGATTGGGAGTTATAAAAATACAGTCCTCTATTCAACTCTTATGCCTTGTTATCTCTGCTCCGGCGCTGCGGTTCAATTCAATATTAAAAAAGTTGTTGTGGGCGAATCAAAAACTTTTCCCGGTGGCAAGGAATTTATGGAATCTCATGGAATAGAGGTTATTGATCTGAATGATCAGGAATGTATGGATCTGATGACAGATTTTATTTCAAATAATCCCGAATTGTGGAATGAAGACATCGGAGAATTATAGGCGATTTCCATATGAAAAAACTAATAGTTATTGATGCTCTTGCTCTGGCTTATAAAGCTTATTTTGCATTTTCCAAAAGACCGCTAACCACAAAATCAGGAGAACCAACCAGCGCAGTCTTTGGCTTTGTTAACCAAATAATCAGAATAATTGAGGAAATACAGTCTGACTATATTTTTGTTGCGTTTGACTCAGCTGAACCAACTTTCAGACACAAGATGTATGACCTATATAAAGCAAACCGGGCTGAAATGCCTGATGATATGATCCCCCAGTTACGACGCATCAAAGATATTGTCAACGCCCTTAACTTTCCCCTGCTTATTAAACCAGGTTACGAAGCTGATGACCTGATTGGTGCTCTGGTAAAAAAAGCTGAGAAGAATGATATCCACTCTTTTATCGTCTCCCCCGATAAAGATTTGCTTCAATTGGTCAACGATAAAACTCATGTGGTTAAAATTGACCGCAACACTAATGAACTGGATATAATTGACTCCTGGAAAGTACTGGAAAAATATAACTTCCAACCAGTCCTTATTATTGATTACCTTGCAATACTAGGGGACTCAAGTGATAACATCCCGGGTGTTAAGGGGATTGGTGAAAAGGGAGTTATGGAATTAATTCCTAAATTTGGATCAATAGAGAATATTTTTAATAAAATTGATGACGTTCCCCCCAAGCTTAAAAACAAACTCTTGGAGGGAAAGGAGTTAGCATTTTTATCAAAGAAACTCGCTACTGTTGATACCAGCGTCCCTTTGGATTTTTCACTTGACAAAATTCCAATCCCCTCGCCTGATTGGAAAAAGTTAGAAGTTATATTCGATGAACTGGAATTCAGAAATACTTATATCCGTCTTCGCAAACATTTTGACGAGGATACAAAACTCACCTCAGTGCAATCGAAAATTCCGACCCAAAAGAAAACCTCAACATCTTATGTACTTGTAAAAAATAAGAAGGAAGCTCAAATACTGGCAGATATCCTGCAAAAAAACGATCACTTTGTTTTCGATACTGAAACTAATTCGCTTGATACTCTAAACTTGCTAATTGCAGGGATCTCTTTTTGCTTTGACGATAAGCAGGCTTGGTTCGTAGCAGTCAATCCTTTCCCAACAACCGGAGATTTGTTTAGCGCGGACCTTTCCGACCGTCTTTATCTCAATGACTTTGTTACTATATTCAAGCCGGTTTTCCAAAACGGAAAAATTAAAAAGATTTGTCAGAACGGTAAATTTGATTTAGCTGTTCTTCGAAGTCATGGTATTAATGTCGAAAATTTCTTTTTTGATACTATGATCGCAAGTTATTTGATTGACCCCGATCAAAAACACAATATGGATGACCTGTCAAGAAAATACCTCAACCACACCCCTATCCCCTTATCAGATCTTATTGGAAAAGGTAAGGAAGCTGCGAAAATATTTGATGTGGAATTGGAACGCCTCTCTGAATATGCCGCGGAAGATGCCGACATCACACATCGCTTGTACAAAGTGCTTGAAAAAGAAATCAAGGATAACAATCTGGAAGAAGTGGCTTATAATATTGAGTTTCCGCTAGTTAACGTGCTGGAAGATATTGAGCGAACTGGAGTAAGAGTTGACAAGGAAGTTCTGTATAATATCTCCTGCGAATTATCTTCCAAGATCGATGATTTGATAGAAAGCATATACGCTAGCGCAGAAAAAACATTCAATATTAATTCCCCTCAACAACTTCAAAAAATTCTGTTTGAGGACCTTAAACTACCTGCTGCAAAAAAAACTAAAACAGGTTATTCGACTGATGCTCAGACTCTTGAAGCTTTGGCAGATTCTCATCCTATTATTAATCTCCTGCTCGATTACCGCACTATCTCAAAACTAAAATCAACTTATACCGATGCCCTTCCCAAATTGATAAATCCATCCACCGGTAGGATTCATACATCTTATAACCAAACAATTGCTTCCACCGGACGCCTATCCAGCAATGATCCTAATCTTCAGAATATTCCCATCCGCACAGATTACGGCAAGGAAATACGAAGAGCATTCGTTCCCGCAGATGAAAATCATCGTATTCTAAGTGCTGATTATAGTCAGATTGAACTCCGTATAATGGCTCATTATTGCGGCGACGAGAGACTGATTGATGCATTCAGGCATAATGAGGATATCCACAGGAAAACCGCAGCACTTGTTTTCCGGGTCCCTCCGGACGAAGTTACGGCAGATATGCGCCGGAAGGCAAAAGAAGTTAACTTTGGAATTTTATATGGGATAGGTCCCTTTGGATTGAAAAACAGACTTGGGATAACACAAGCCCATGCCAAGGAGATAATTGATAATTACTTCCACACATTTCCCGGGATTAAAAACTTTATGAACAGCTCGATCGAGACAGCCAGGGAAAAAGGATTTGCTTCATCCCTGACGGGACGACGGCGCTTTTTAAAGAATATAAATAGTAGCAACGTTGCTATAAGACAATTTGATGAGCGGGTTGCTATCAATATGCCCATTCAGGGAACCGCCGCTGATATGATTAAAATTGCAATGATTAAAATATTTCGCTATCTTACAGAAGGAAATTTTAAAACAAAAATGATTCTTCAAGTCCATGATGAACTGGTTTTTGAGGTCCATAAAAAGGAACTGGAAGAAGTAAGCATTGTAATCAGAAAACTTATGGAAGAGGCAATGCCGCTTCAAGTCCCAATATTGGTAGATTTAGGCGTCGGCAATAACTGGATGGAAGCGCACTAAAAACGAAAAATTCTATTTATAAATAAACAACGAAACTCTATGTATATTATATTGTTCGGTTCTCCAGGCGTAGGAAAAGGTACACAGGCAAAAATTTTAAGTGAAAAATTGAGAATTCCCCATATATCAACAGGAGACATCCTGAGAGATGCAATTAGAAATAAAACCACGCTTGGTCTGGAAGCAAAAAAGATTGTTGACTCAGGACAGTTAGTGCCGGATGAAATAGTTGTCGGTATCATCCGTGAAGTTCTTAAAAGTGAACAAACAAAAAATGGGTTTATCCTTGATGGATTCCCCAGAACAGTTCAGCAAGCCGAATCACTTGAACATTTATTCAATGAATTAAATATTTCAGAAGTTTTCCTTATTCATATCACCGCACATACTGAAGAAGTTATAAGACGATTATCATTAAGAAGAAGCTGTAAACAATGCCAGGCGATATTGAATCTTAACGAAATTGAGAATCCGGAAGTTTGCCCAATTTGCGGAGCTATAAATTCACTCTACCAAAGGCACGATGATGAAGAGAGCGTAATAAAGGACCGTATAAATATTTATAATATCACAACATTTCCGGTTCTTGATTTTTATAAGGACAGAAAAAAGTGTTTAACTATAGACGGATTTCAGCCAATTGAAGCCGTTAATGCACAAATAATGAAGGAACTTAAACCGGATTAATACCTATTCCCACTTAAAAAATCTGATTTTGGGACAAAATTGATTTTTTCTCATTTCCGAAATATATTTAAAACTAGCCCGAGCAATACAAAATTGGTAAAACCTTCCCTTCTGCTTCCATTCCGCCCGGTTTTCCCTTCTGTTTTTAGGGGTACCCGGATGTTTCCAAAGGCGCTTTGAAACGGCTTGAGCAAACCAATAAACGCGACTAACTTAAAGGCGGAATATTTCCTTTGAGTTGCTTTTACTGTTTATTACCAAAATAGTAAAAGTATGAAATCGTCTTAAGAATGAATAAATATCAAAATATTATATTTAATAAAAATATGACCATTTAGTTTTATTTCTCAATCTTTTATTTTGTCAACAAAAGTTTCGAAACCTTTCTGATGCCACTCATCTCAAGTACACAATAATAGAAACCTGAACCTAATCCTTTCGCGATGAAAATGACTTCATATTCGCCGGCAGATTTGAATCCCCTCTCTATCATTACGACCTCACTTCCTAGGATGTCAAACACTTTCAGAGATATCTCTCCACTTTGTTTCAAACTATATTTAATCTTGGTGGAAGGATTAAATGGATTTGGGAATACTTGTAATCCAATTTTCAAAGGAACCTCCGTGTTTTCCAAACTCTGTGGGATATTTTGCGCTCCGGGTGTCGGTGGATTGAATTGCCAATTATTTGAGCCATCAGGAATCCTTGCAAACGATAGATTTCCTTGCTGCTGTCCAAAAGTAATTGAGTCCTGTACTGTGATTCCATCCTCAGCAACCAATCCTATGTACTCTCCCCCCGCTGATAATTTGAAATTTGTGTGTATTCCCGGTTGTCCGGAATTTTCATCACACCAGATTACCAAATAACTATGTGGATCGATATACAGATTTGGCTGGCTGAATCGCCACTTTATGAGATTGTCTTGTTTATCTGTTAAATACTTCCCTGTTAAGAGGATGGGAGAATTCGTTGAATTATAAAGCTCTAACCAGTCATCATATTCCCCCACAGGATCGGGAATAGCTCCTTCATTATCTGCCATAAATTCATTAATATATAATCCTTGTGTTGATGTGGATTGGGTTAGAAAACGCACAGGATCTTTCCTGGGGTAAATCATAGTCCTTTGAATAGCATCTGTAATCCTGATCTTAAAAGAGGCTTTTTTCCCTCCCCAAGTGGAGGTATCTTCACAATCCATCTGTCTTTATCCCTAACACGCTTGCCATTGTTATCTGGGTCTGTGATCATCGTGTAATTCTCAGTCCCCGCTACTCCCTCAATACTTAAGGCAACTGCCATTTCCATTAATCCGTAAGTGCTGAAACCCGATGCCACAACAGTAATAGTATCTGTTCCTTTTGGATTTTTCGGAAAGAAATCAATTGAGTAAATTATTGGTTTCGCATTACGGTAATTAAGTTGTGTACCAATAGAATTATATCTATCTGTAAGGAATTGTTTAATCCCCTTTTTTACATGCTGATTTGAATAGAAAGTGCCATATGAGTTATAAAAATCATTCACATCAAATCCCCAGTCTTTTACTCTGAAAGAGTCCTCTATTGCAGCAGGAGCAATCATATCCCTAAGTGTATTTATCCTCTCCTCCCATACAGAAAGTTTAATGACTTTTTCCCTATAGAAGGAGATGAAATGTGTATATAAATCCCTGTACTGATCATTGACAAAAAGTTTTTCAACTAAAGGTCTTGAGCCGGCAGATACTCCTGGATCTGTGTAAGGATTTGCCGTTGCCCAGTTGTATGAAGTCCAGCCAATTCCAAATGTGTTATCGTAATCGTATGGAATAATCCGGAACTGATCGTTAAAGGGATGATGATAGAGGTAATAGTTGTTTGCAAGGTTCCAATATGCATCCCAGCTTCCGGTCATAATATTGAACGCCAGGTATTCAAGCACCTCACCTACATCCAGAAAATCCTCAAGGGAATCCGGCAGGGCTCCATCAGGAGTGTTATTGATAATCCCAATCAAGCGGACAAGTTTGGAGAAGTCACCCGTTTCCTCATTCTGAGTTAATTCATAGACCGGGACTCCGTTATTGTTAAGATTTTTATATACATTCGGATCAGGACCCCGCCACTTCAAATCTGCTGGATAGAGGCATTTCCACAAATTTCCAGTATCATCCGGATAATTTTTATTCAGGAATTCATCGTCAATATGCTCAACATTTATGTAAAGCCCGTAATATTTATTGTTAATATATACTCTAACATGGTTGGCACGCGAGGCGATTACCCCAAGTGTATCGAAAATTTCAAAGCATAATTTACTTCTAACTATTGAAGGATCATTATGTTCCCCGTTGAGATTAAGTTTATCCACACCATAGAATTCTCTCCCTTGAATAAAAGAATTAAAAGAAATTTTAAACGATTTCTTTTGACTGTAACGGGATGTGTTTCCCCTTAGCCTGAAACCTATTGAATCAATTGTCTCATCAATGTGATTATTCCTGAATCTGAAAATCGCATAATGCTCTGAATCACTCTGTACATTATTATAGATCCAGTTCAGGGAGGACGAATCAATGGTAATATCCACACGGGCAAGATAAGTATCGTCGAACACTTTCCACGAGAGATCATTCTGAGGAAATGACATAATTGACCACAATACTACAAAAATAAGCGTAAACCGAAACATTAGTACCTGCAAATATTTTTTCAAATTCAAATTATTAATATATAAATTTTAATGATTTAACCTAATAACTCCCTACAACCTCAATCCTTTGGGATATGGATTTATAGACGTATCTAATAAGTGAGAATTTAAGAATGTTTCTTGATAAATAGAAAAAAAATGGGGGTTTTTGTTCGATTTCAGCTATTTACGATAAAATAAATCGGTTTTTAAAATGGCACTTTATTTGCTTATATGAGGGCGATGTTCTAATATACTAAAAAGGAAAATTATGCATTCAGAAATATTTAAAAATTATACGCAAAACGATAAAAGTGCCATAATTCCCCTGCTGCAGGATGTCCAGCAAATTTACGGTTATTTACCTGAGAAAGTACTTCTGGAAGTAGCCAAGTTTACTGGATTAGCTTTAAGTAGGGTTTACGGCATTGCTACTTTTTATAATCAATTCCGGTTAACTCCCTTGGGCGAAAATATCATCAGAGTTTGTAGAGGAACAGCCTGCCACGTTAAAGGTTCTGCTAACATTCTTTATACACTTGAACAAGAACTCAAAATTCAAGCAGGTGAGACCACTAGAGATAAGAAATTTACTTTAGAGGTTGTAAGTTGTATTGGTGCTTGTAGTATTGCCCCCGTTATTACCGTCAATGATGATTATTTCGGAAGACTTACCACTAAAGAGATACCGGGAATTCTTAAAAAATATGCGAACAAACCCAAAGCTGAAACCAAGAAAGAAGGGAGTGCATCATGAATAGCTTCATAGGCTTATGCTGCAAAGAGTGCTGGCATACAAACGAAAAACCCTGCAGTTCTTTTATACAATGCTGCACAGAAGGTCCTCTATGCCATCACGACGAGAAATGTGCTGAAAAAATACGCGACTACAATAAAGTTCTGACTTTCCAAAAACACGATTTTCCTATCATCTGGATTGGTATGGGGACTTGCGGTTTAGCTGCAGGTGCTAAAAAAGTTGAGGAGGCAATTAAAAATGAACTTAAAAAATTAAATATTGAAGCCAAAATTCAACCGACTGGATGTGTTGGTTATTGCAGCCGCGAGGTAATTGTAGATATTAAACTTCCAGACGGGGACAGAATCTCTTACTTCGAAGTAACCCCAAAACTGGTCCCAAAACTCCTTAATACAGCCCTTGTTGAAAAAGGTGTTTACAAGGATAATCTTCTTGGTACTTATGGAACGGGAACAAAAGAAGTTCCGAATATTAGCCAATACCCCTTCTTTAAGAATCAATTGAAAATAGTACTTCAGAATTGTGGAGTAATCGATCCTGATTCTATCGACGCATATATTGCAAATGGTGGATTCAAAGCCCTAGATAAAGTCCTTAGACATATGCAGCCCCAGGACGTTGTGCACGAGATACTGGAAGCTGGTCTTAGAGGCAGAGGTGGTGGAGGATTCCCAACAGGTAAAAAATGGGAAATGGCACTGGATCAGAAATCAGATAAAAAGTACTTGATTTGTAATGCCGACGAAGGTGATCCGGGGGCATTCATGGATCGCTCCGTACTTGAAAGTGATCCATTCAAACTTATTGAGGGAATGTTAATTGGCGGATATGCGATTGGTGCTACTGACGGTTATATCTACTGCCGCGCTGAGTATCCAATGGCTATTGATAAACTTACTCATGCAATTAAAAAATGCGAAGAGTATAGTTTAATTGGTGATAATATTCTTGGATGCAAGTTCTCATTTCATCTAAAGATTAAAAAAGGCGCTGGAGCTTTTGTCTGCGGCGAAGAAACTGCTCTAATGGCTTCAATTGAGGGTAAAAGGGGTATGCCCAGACCAAGACCTCCTTATCCGTCAGTATCAGGATTATTCGGAAAACCCTCCGTGGTTAATAATGTTGAGACTTTTGCAAACGTTGCACCGATAATAAATAAAGGCGCTGCCTGGTTTAATACTGTTGGAACAAAAAACAGTAAAGGTACAAAAGTGTTCGCATTAAGCGGAAAGATTACAAACACTGGCTTGGTTGAGGTACCTATGGGCGTAACTCTAAACGACATCGTTAACGTTATTGGTGGTGGTATTCCTAATGGCAAGAAATTTAAAGCTGTACAAATCGGCGGTCCTTCGGGAGGTTGCCTCCCACAGAGCGTTATTGATACTCAGGTTGATTACGACTCTCTGAAACAAGTCGGTGCTATGATGGGTTCAGGTGGATTTGTGGTAATGGATGAAGATACTTGCATGGTTGATATCGCTAGATTTTTCCTTACTTTCATTCAAAGCGAATCATGCGGTAAATGTGTTCCTTGCAGAGAAGGTACAAAAAGAATGTTGGAAATAATCGAAAGAATCCCGAAAAGCTATAAACACACTAAGGATAAAATCGAAGAACTTAGAAGATTCAAAGGTATTGTTTATCTCCAGAGACTTTCAGAAGTCATTAAAGATACTTCCCTTTGTGGACTTGGACAATCAGCTCCTAATCCGGTGCTTTCAGGTCTTCACTACTTCAGGGAAGAGTATGAACAGCACCTGTATGAAAGAAAATGTAAAGCGGGAGTTTGTAAAGACTTGCTTACTTACACCATCAATAATGAACTTTGCGAAGGATGCGGAGTTTGCGTTAGAAAATGCTCTGCAGATGCAATTGTAGGTGAGAAAGGCAAAGCCCATTACATCGTTCAGGATAAATGCATTCAGTGCGGTATGTGTTTTGAAGCTTGTAAATTCTGTGCAGTTATTGTTAATTAAGGAACGGAGATGAAAATGGTTGAACTCACAATAAATAAAATAAAAGTAAAAGCAGAACCGGGAATGACAATTCTTGACGCTGCGAAATCAGTCGGGATATCCATCCCGACATTATGCCATATGAAAGACCTCTTCCCTACCGGAGCCTGCCGTATTTGCTCTGTAGAAGTGGAAGGACAACGAAATCTCATCCCATCATGTGCTTATCCTGTTTATGAAGGAATGAAGGTCGAAACAAATTCTTCAAGAGTCTTGCGCGCAAGAAAAACTATCGTTGAATTGCTTATCGAGAACCACCCTCAGGACTGTCTCATATGTGTCCGGAGCGGTAATTGTGAACTTCAGAATCTCTCGATAAAGTACGGTGTAAGAGAACACAGGTATGCGGGAGAATCCCGCCAGCACGCTGTTGACCTCTCCTCCGCTTCGCTGGAAAGAGATCCTGCCAAATGTATTCTTTGCGGCAGATGTACAAGAGCTTGTAACGAGATCCAGAAAATCGGTGCAATTGACTTCACTAACAGAGGATTCAAGACAATAGTGACTACCCCTTATAATAAAGGACTGAATGTTAGCGACTGTATCCTCTGCGGCCAGTGTATTTTGGTTTGCCCCACCGCCGCATTAAGAGAGAAAAGTGCAATGAAAGACGTTGCTACAGCTTTAGAGAAAAAAGGCAAATTCACTGTCGCTCAAGTAGCACCCGCGGTGAGAGCTTCACTGGGCGAGGAATATAATATGCCCCTCGGTACAGATGTAACCGGTAAATTGGTTACTGGCTTAAGAAGATTAGGATTCAAAAAAGTATTCGATACGAACTTTGCGGCTGATCTTACTATCTGGGAAGAAGCTAATGAACTTATTCACAGAATACAGACTCGTGGTATTTTACCAATGTTCACAAGTTGTTGCCCCGGATGGGTAAAATACCTTGAACAAAACTACGGAGATCTTATTGGACACGTATCAAGCTGTAAGTCCCCTCATGAAATGCTTGGTGCAGTTACTAAAACATACTATGCAAAAAAGATGGGACTCGATCCTGAAGATATTTTCGTTGCCTCTATAATGCCTTGCACCGTTAAGAAATATGAGTCCGAAAGACCCGAACTTTCCGGAAATGCGATGCAGGATGTTGATGCAGTGCTGACAACAAGAGAATTAGTTAGATACTTCAATCTTACAGGTATTGACTTTGACGATCTTGATAGCGACGATTTTGACAGCACTCTTGGTGAATCCACTGGTGCTGCCGCAATTTTTGGAACCAGCGGTGGCGTTATGGAAGCCGCTTTGAGATATGCTTATTTTACACTGACTGGTCAGCATCTCGATATTCTTGACTTTGATGCTGTTAGAGGCTTGACAGGAATTAAGGAAGCTTCGGTAGATATTAACGGTTTAACACTGAATATTGCTGTGGTGAATGGAATCGGGAATGCAGCTCAGGTACTTGATGAAGTCCGGGCAGGAAAATCAAAGTATCATTTTGTTGAAGTAATGGCTTGTCCTGGAGGTTGTATCAATGGCGGCGGTCAGCCAATCCATCAGAAACAGGACAAGGTTATCAAACGTATGAAAGCACTCTATGAGATAGACAAGAAGATGGTTAAGAGACGTTCTTATGAGAATGAGCATGTGAAAACTCTCTACAAAGAGTTTTTCGGAGAACCAGGAAGTCATAAATCTCATGAGATATTGCATACCACTTATCAGGATAAACGCAAGATCAAATAGAACCAAAGAACAGAATATAAAAGACACGCTCTGGCGTGTCTTTTTTTATTTAAATCAACTTGTATTTCTCGAATATTAACGTTTTATTTCTATTTAGAAATTTGGAAATTATGGAAAATCAGGACAAAATTAAAAATATAACAACCAATCGTAAAGCAAGATTTGAATATTTTATTCTGTCAACTTACGAAGCGGGTATTGTTCTTCAAGGAACCGAAGTTAAATCCCTCCGGGCTGGAAAGATCAATCTTGTGGATAGTTATGCCATATACAGGAATAATGAACTCTGGTTGATAGGTACTCACATAAGCGAGTACACTCAGGGAAACATCAATAATCATGAACCAACCAGGGACAGAAAACTTTTGCTAAACAGAAACGAAATGAGAAAATTATCTGCCAAGTCAAGCGAAAAAGGACTTACGATTATCCCTCTCTCTCTATATTTTAAAAACGGGAAAGTCAAAGTGGAACTCGGCTTGTGTAAAGGTAAGAAAATTTACGACAAACGCGAGTCTATTGCAAAGAAAGACCAGAAAAGAGATCAGGAGAGGCGCGATCATAATTAACTTGATTTTTTTAAAGTTTTTATCTTATTATTTTTTCCATATATTTGCGAATAATTTTTTTATTTATAACAACCCCGAAAAAAATTAATTATTTAGGAGTCACCAGGAAAAATTGAAAATTCACTTCCCCCCAATTAATGAGCAGATGGACCTCATAAGAAGAGGCGCATCAGAAATAATACCGGAAGAAGAACTGCTTCAGAAATTAGAAATTTCTCGTAAAGAATCCAAACCTCTGAAAATTAAATTAGGTTGCGACCCAAGCAGACCTGATCTGCACATTGGTCACGCAGTTGTTCTAAGAAAACTTGCACAGTTTCAGAAACTGGGACATCAAGCAATTTTGATTATCGGTGACTTCACCGGAATGATTGGAGATCCTTCGGGCAGAAATGCTACAAGGCCTGCATTAACTCTTGATGAAACTCGTCAGCATGGTAATTCGTATTTCGAGCAGGCATCAAAGATCCTTGATAAAGAAAACACAAAAATAGTTTACAACTCCGATTGGCTCGGGAAAATGTCTTTTGAGGATGTCATAAAACTTGCTTCCAAATATACCGTTGCAAGAATGCTCGAACGCGATGATTTTACCAAAAGATATAAAGCAGGTGAGCCGATTAGCATTCACGAATTTTTATATCCGCTTGCGCAGGCAATGGATTCCGTTGCTATAGAAAGCGACGTTGAACTTGGTGGAACCGATCAGAAATTCAATCTCCTTGTTGGAAGAGATATTCAAAGAGAATTTGGCATGAAACCCCAGGTTATCCTTACTATGCCTTTGTTGGTTGGAACTGATGGAGTTGAGAAGATGAGTAAATCTTATAACAACTATATCGGCATTTCCGAGGAACCAAACAATATGTACGGAAAAACTTTGTCAATTGCCGATTCCCTGATTTACACATACTTTGAGCTTGCAACAGACGTTTCCAAGGAAAGACTAACAGAAATTAAAACAGCTTTGTCTGATACAAAAACCAATCCCCGTAATCTGAAGCGTGGACTCGCCAGAACTCTTGTATCATTATACTACAACGACGAAACCGCAATTAATGCAGAACAAGAATTCGATAAGGTGTTTATTAAGAAAGAAACACCGGATGATATTCCTGAATTTGACTATTCGTCGCACCCGAAGTCTATTAATCCTGTTGATCTACTTATACTTACTAACCTGTCTCCATCACGGGGTGAGGCAAGGAGATTGATCCTTCAGGGGGGGGTTTCGGTGGACGGAAATAGAATTGAAAACTTAAACACAGAAATAAATATAAATCACGGTACAGTAATTAAATTGGGAAAAAGAAGATTCTTAAAACTGACCGTTAATTAACATATAATAAATTTCCGTCCGATGCGGAAATGAAAGGAGATGACGTATTGTATGTACCAACCAAAATATTCTTTACAAAAGGCGTAGGAAGACACAAAGATTATCTTGCCTCATTTGAGCTTGCTCTCAGAAATGCGGGTATAGAAATCTGTAATTTGGTAACCGTAAGTAGTATTTTCCCTCCTCACTGCAAAAGAATTTCCAAAGAAGAAGGACTTAAACTTATCAATCCGGGACAGATTACGTATTGCGTAATGGCAAGGAATTCCACCAACGAGCCAAACCGTCTAATTGCATCCTCGATAGGAGTAGCTCTCCCCGCAGAACCGGGTATGTATGGCTACTTATCTGAACATCATCCGTTCGGAGAACCGGAAAAAACTGCAGGTGAATATGCTGAGGATCTCGCCGCCACTATGTTGGCGACTACTCTTGGTGTTGAATTTAATCCTGATACTGATTGGAGTGAGCGGGAAAATATTTATAAGATGTCGGGTAAAATTGTGCGCTCCTTTAATATAACACAATCAGCCGAAGGAGATAAAACAGGAATCTGGACGACAGTCCTGGCAACTGCCATTCTGCTCCCCTAATTTTTTTAAGGCTGTCCAAAGGAACAGCCTTTTTCTTTTTTAGACCATTCCTTCATATATGTCTTTGCAATCCTCACAGACATCCCGGATGAGTTTATTGAGTTGGGTAATCTCTTTCTCAAGCTCCGCAAGGGGTTTAGCAATTTTTGTCATCAGGGCAGGGTCTATCTCATTAATTTCAAATCCTTTGCGAAAATCATTTACAAATGGATTTAGATTATTTTTTAATGTGGTCAGATTGTTTAGCCCTTTATAGATCATCTCGTGGTAATAAGTTACCTGTTTCATCGCTATCTCCTTATAGTGTGAAAATTATTAATTTATAAATTCAATAATTCTGCTGATTACCTCACCTCTCTCTTTTTCCTCTAAAAGATTATGCCCTGAGTTTCGGAACTCCGTGTATATATACTCAAACTTTTTTTCTGCCAACAGCTTTCGTACCTCTTCAGGAATTACAGTAGTATCGTTTTTTCCGCATATAATCAATACTTCGTTGCGCTTGATTCTTTCGTAATTTAGATCCTCCAACAGAGACCACAACTCCCTTACTATTGATAGAGGGAATACTGGAATGGCGAAACGTCTTGAAGTTCCCATCATTTCAAGTTTCGATGCGTTCTTGCTCCCCTCTTTTGAAAGAACCGGATTGAAGTAACTCAATAAATTCCATATATATCTGTTCCGGATAAGTCTACTTCCCCACTTGTGATCATCTTTAATCACCAGATACGGGGAAGTCAGTACGATCTTGTTTATTTCCCGCATGGATGCCAGATGAAGCGCAAGCAGTCCTCCCATTGAATGACCAACCACACTTATCTTGCTGCTGATCTGCTTCAGGAGATCATATCCGTAAACCACATCCCTTAACCAATCATTATATTTTATCTTCTGAAGGAGATGAAAATCATCTATACCAAAACCCGTTAACATGGGTGCGTAATAAGTGATGTTTTTTTTCTTCATCTCCTCAACCAGAAAGCGGAACTCACTGGAAGAGGCTGAAAAACCATGTATCAGGAGTACTGACTCCCCCTCTTTGTTCCCCGAAAAGTGAAAATATGGATGCACTTCAGCAAAGCCACCTATTTTCTCGATCCCTGTAAAATACTTGAAATATTTTCTCGCCTTCTTGATTCTGTTTATAGAGATAAATTTCTCTGCAATAATCAGAAGAATAAGAATCGCTAAAATATTAAGAAGATAATCGGAAAACATGCTTAAATACTAAATATTTGAATTTATAAATTGAAAATAGTGAAAAAATCCCGTTCTGTCAATATCAATCAGACATTGATTGCTCCCCCGTGCTCCGCTTAAAACTTTATTGGGTTATCGAAATACGAACGTCGAGACCTGCTTCAGTAATTGTAGAAGGAGGAATTCTCGCTGCTCCTTCAGGTGTAACCGAGGAGTATTTATAAAATATTGAAACGGTAACCCGGGAAGATATGATATATTTTATTCGCGGTTCGAGAGTTGAGCGAACAGTTCCATCCTGAGGAGTACCCTCTTCTTTGAAATTTTTCATCTCATAAACAATATTACTGTTTGTAGTATTGCTGTAAGAAAGCGCAAACTCAATATCATTTTTGAGTGCAATACCAAACAATGGTAAATCAAATCCGGTCTTAGAATAGTTTATTGAGAAGCCAATTTCTCTCGAAAATGTTTCGGTAATATTCTTTGTGGTTACTCCGAGATCATAGCTTGAACGTACTCCGTATTTCAAGTTTCCTGAGAGATTTCCCCCCCATAGCTCGTTAAACGTAACGTTAAGTCCAATTAAAGGTGAAAATCCAAATGAAATCCTCTGACTTTGAGTAACTTGCTTTCCGTCCGGTAAAAGTTTCCAGCTTTCGGAATAACTCGAAGTGTAAGAATGATCCATACTTACGCGCTTCGCAAAACTCTTGAATACGCTCATCTTTTCAAGACCGTCCCACGTAAGTCGCCAGTTCGCTCTTGGAATGTAATTCATAAATTCCTTTAAGAACGGAACCTTGGTTAAGAATGGCAATGTTTCGAATCCCTGCACAAAAGCATTCGAGAGATTGGTTGCAGCATCAGGATCATCAGGATTATAAAGTTCATGAACTTTTTTTATACCACTATCGAACATTGAGAAAAGAAGAACAGGTGGTAAAGTGATAAATGATCTTTCAATTTTTCCGGAAGATGATATATTTTGAATTGATACACTTCCATCATCATTTGTTTTTAATTGAGTGGATTTACTTAAATCCCACCCGATTTTCCAGTTCAGATCAATCTTAGCCCCTTCCCACAAAGGTTTTGAGGTCTTGAAGTCAATCGAATTCTTCTGGGTATAATTATCGGTCAAATTACTGTTTTCCATGTGGGCTCTGGGACCAATATCTGTACCCAGTCCAAGCATATAAAGTCTGGATGGACCTTTTTCAACATCATACTTAATTCCCCAGAAATTACTGAATCCGGATAATGTTCCCTTAAGACCACCTGCAGAATAAGAGTTATCATTTGAAAAATTAATACTTATCGACTCGTAATCGAATAGAGCTATTTTCACGAGGGTTTTCATAAACATCAGGGCATTTTTCAATACAGATGGCTTCTTGACTAGATTTGTCGTATCAACCATCGTCGAGTCAGTAAAAGTCGTATCGGTAGTTTCAAGAGTTTCCCTTTCTTTTTTTAGAACCTCTTGTTTCTCCATCCATTCCTTCAACTCTTCCTCACTCAGATTATCAGGGATCTTCATCTCTTCTTCTTTTTTCTCTTGATCTTCAAAGTTGCGTACCCTGCTGTTTTGAACTGGTGGAGGAGGAGCGATTTTTGTATCCTCAGGATCCTCTGCAAACAAAGGTGCTGTCAGTGCCTTTAAGCGTAAGGTAAGGGATACTTTAGAACCACTTCTGAAACCTGCTGATCGACCAAGTACCTCCTGTCTGAAATCATTCTGCCAGCTATACTGAACATTGTATCCCATGTTCAGAGTAAAAAACTTATTTAAATCCCAAAGAGTGGGTATCCTGGGTGATGTTCTGAAATCCAGAGTTTGAGAATAACTGTAATCCCGTCCAAAGAAACCACTGTTTACTATATCCCTCCAAACATTTTTTTCGCTCTTTTCTAAATTCCTTTCATCTGTCTCAAGATATGTCAAAGAAGAGTTTACATCCACAGAATAATTTGCCGACAAATTCAGGAAACCATTCTCGCTGAACTTCCATGCCAATGTAAAACCACGTGTTGCTGAAAAATCACGATTAGTAGTTGTGTCCGGTTTATTGTTATTTATTGGTCTAGTTATGTTTGTTCCCTTGCTCCTCTTCGCCGTTATATTCCAAGTAAAATTTTGCGGAGTATAATATAACTTAACATTTCTGTAATCTATCAAAAGGGATATTACGCTTCCAAGTACCGGTATGTCTGCCGGATAGAAATGATAGTCCTGACTTATGTTTACACCATATACGATTCCTGCATTCCATATCCAGCTTTTGTTAGATTCAACAGAGGGACTCCGAGAAAACGACTTATTGTAGTTAAAATTATATGTCAGGCTGTTAAACGTATCTCTAATAAACCAATGTTCAATAGGTATTACAAGTTTAATCCCGGAAAGAGTCCATGAGTCGGAAGTAGTAACGCTTTGAGTTTCCATTCTGATCTGCTCAGCTGTTTTGTACCTGGAATTCTTTACAGCCTCTTCCACACGTATATCGGTTTGTGGCATATATAGTGGTTTGCCGACTGATTCAGTGTGAGAGTAATTTAAGCGCAAATTACTTCCCGTAAGGGGTAATGGAATAAACTTAAGTAGATTTGCATCAACACTCACGCCCCATGCCCGTTGATCGACTCTGGATCCAAACCTATCTGCTAGTCTATGAAAGAATGGATCGGTTTGACTCAAATTAAGATTTAGTGTTAAAATATCCGCAAATTTTATTGATGTTGAACCACTGTATGCCCAACCGGGAGTATCATCTGCTCCAATTACACGCAGTTCATTCACCCAGATTTCCCCGCTCACTGAAGTTTGATTAACTGGATTTTTTTTGTTCATTATGCCTATTGAGAGAAACTTGATATTTGTAAGACTCGGATTCCCCTTAATACTGTATATAACCTGTTTCCCTGTAGGAAGTGTCGCCGTATCTGAAAAAACTGTGTTTGTCGATCCAGTATCCCTTGCCTGTTTTATAGAGGTTATCTGGCTGAATACAAGACTCACCTCATCATTCCAACCCTCCTCAAGTATCTGGCGGTATTCATAGAAGTTGTTTGAATCAGCTCCAAATTTGAAGTACACGTCCAGACCTTTTGTCTCCTGATCTCCATGCAAAAAGAGTTTCATCTCAGAATAATTGAACACGTCCAATGGTCTTGGGAGGTCTTTATATGCCTCTCGTTTATCTCCATATTTCAAATCTTTCAAAATTAAATTAAGAGACTGTTCATTTCTATATATTTCTTCATCGGGACGACTTCGGTCTCTTTCTCTGCCTACTCCCTGAGGACTTTGATAGACTTTAGGATTATCTTCTATGTTAATTACCGATATTGAAAGGACTTCATCTTCCTTGTCAATTTTTCGCCACTGATTTCCGACAAGATTAAGTTCTGTGATTCTCAGATGAACCAATGAGTCGGTACCGGTAATAAAAAGTCTTACAAACTCAACAAAACTCAAACTTGGAGTACCAACCTGATCCCGAAAATCTTTTAACGGGATTCGGTACAGAAACCACTCTTCGTTCCCCCCCCCCACTATATAAGGATTTATTGTGGAATCAGGTTCAATCGGTATCTCATATCTGAAATAACTATTCAGCTGATCCAGAGTTCCATTCCTGTTCATATCCTCTGTATCAGGGAATCTACCAACGTCGGTAAGAGCGGCATTCCCCTGAGTTCCGTTAATACTCTTAAAATCATAAATACTATACTTTGTCTTTGCTCCCGATACGTAAAAGAAATTATCTCCCGAAGGATCTCCTAACTGAACTCCCGGAGGTAGCAGATTTTGTTCACCGGCATCATTCAATCCATCAATACCAAGATCCTCCCCTTCATCAATAAGGTCGTTCCTGTTAATGTCCTCGGTGTTCAATTCGCCGTTTGGAATTACATCTTCGGAAATTTTACCAAGATCAATATATATCTTTGTCCCTGGACTATAACTTTTAGCTTGCATCCAGAATTCGATAAACTCAATGTTCTGAGCTTCAAGGTTACTGGCCGTGGATGATAGAGTCTTCATCATACCGCCGTATACCAACGAAGGATCCGATATAATCGGATTGTAGTTATACGTTCCCGATTCGACAGGATTAAATACATAGTCAAGTACTGTGATTTGCTGATCGCTTTTCGCCACACTTTTATCAGGCCAAATTACGTTTACATCAACATCCGAAGGAAGTATGTTGAACCACCAGCTCTTGCCCTTATACCTGATAGTCGATGAATCAGGTAAACTTGGAATACGTGTTAATCTTGAAAGCTTGTTCGGAGTACTTAGGTCCTTCCATGATGTGTAGGAAATTCCAATCGGCAGCACAGTTTTTGAGGCTTCAAAATCGTCTATGTACGCAATACTTTTTCCGTTGTCCGATTCAATAGTACTTTTTTTAGTGTTCGGATCGGGATTCATGTAGGCGAACTCACCTCTTAGAGAAATAGTGGACATTTCCCTGGTACTAAAAATATAATCAAGTGCCTTGGTTAAAAATGGAAGATCTGCAGACGTAGAAAAGTCCATTCCATATATCGCATTACTCAGCGGTTCATCACCAATTCTTACTTTATCACTTAGAGTTTGCTGAGTAAGACTAAGTGCAGTAAAACCGAGTTTTGTTCGCTTGGAGAAGTCAATCTCACCCCGCATGCCGAAAAGTGTCTTCGATGCAAATTGATAAAGGTCATTTTCTTCATACGTGATTTTCAGATTTGCTCCCGGAACCAAAGCGGCGTCATTCCTTATCGTCAATTGTCCCACATTATAGTCAATATAGTAATCAACTCCGGGAGTAAGTTCCCTACCGTTAAGAAGAACTTTCACAGAATTTTCAACAAGATTAAATCCAAGACTGTAAGTAGACGATGAAGAACCTGAAGATTTACCCGTGATTACCCACTTGTCCTTTACTTGATTTTGTTTTGCGAAAACCACTAGCTTGTCGTAAACATCATTATACCTGAGTGAATCATAATCAGGCAAAACACTCAAAGCCCCTGAAAGGCTTCTTCCGAAAGGCTGGAGGACAGGGAATATTACCTCTCCGGTTTCCGGAATAATGGTTTTATCGGGTAAAAAGTCAAATAGTCCGTCAGGATTAGGATTGTTTCCAGCATCAAGATAATCAAGTCCAAATGCATTCAGCAATTTAACACTACCTAGTACTGACTGTAGTTCCTGTCCCGGGACATCATACTTAATATCCAACTCAAAGCCATCTTTGTTTATATTTCTTGGACCGAGTGGATAAATATTCTTTAGGAGCAATTGCCAAGCGGTAGTGTAGGATGGTTGCAAGTTTTCAGGTTTAACCAGTTTGAGGATCATTCGTTGTGAAGTATCGCTCCCAGCTTCAGCTATAAAATCGCCGTAGAAGATATCATCATCAATTGCTGCAGTTGGTCCATCTATCTGATATGCTACTGCAATAACTTCATTTTCTTCAACTCTGGTTTTGAATGTTATGTACCCTGTCTCTTTATGAAGAATATAATCAATATTTTCCTGAAGCAGTATGAACCTTGTTTTTACAATCTGCCCTTCTACATCGGTGACACTCTCACTGCGAAGAGTTGGATCATAACCTGCCGAGCGTTGTGGGAGATGAATAAAAGCATTTGCGTTTCTCTCATTTGGATTTTTCAACGCTTGCTTAACCGATTTCCAGACTTCAATGTATTTTACAGTATAAAAACTATTAATAACAGGTTGAGCGTTTGCGTAGTATTTATTAAACAGGTTTAAAGAGGCGGAAGTATCCGCATAAACAGAATCAATAAAGTAGTGGTTTTTTGAATAATCATAGGCTCTGATAGTAAAGGGAGTTGATTGAGATCCTCCAGAAAGTGATTTTTCTTTTGTTTCACCTTTTTTCTGTGAAGCAATTGTGGTAAGTGTTAATGGACCCATTTTAAAGCGCGCCTTAATACCGAACAATGCTTCGCCACCACCAATCAGCGAGGAGGTCTGCAAAGAGACGTTACCTGCTTCAATACTTTGGATTATCTCATCCTCATATCCTGTGTATTTTATCTTGAGCTGATTCTCGTATTCAAAGGTTCTTTCTGTATTCCAGTCTGCCCCAATTTGAAGCTTGTCCCCAATCATTCCATTTACGTTAACCTGGACAGTTTGTCGGAAATCAGGTTCGTTCCTTGTATTACCAAGAGCTGAAGCAGTAACTCCCTCTGTGGTTTCGGTTCTCCATGCCCCATGAATATCCACTGCTCCTCCAATCTGGAGACTTATTTTCGGAGTTCCAAAAATAGTCAGCACTCCGACACTCGGAAGAGGTATTTCAAAATCTGTAATACTCTTAATTAATTCCCCCAGTCCTTTCATTGCGGTGTCTTTTAATTCATACTTGTACGCAAGGTCATCCCATAATGTCCTCTCGCGCGCCTTTAATCTGTAGTTTATGTAATCTTCTAAAGGAACTTTTAAGATCACCTTTACAGTCTGCTCACCTATCTTATCTCTGATTTCAACAAACTTGCCCGTTGAGTCAATCTGTATTACTCTCTTTTTATTTGTAACCGAGGGTTCGATGAAAAATCCAGAAGGCTTTTGCTTGTAAAAAGATATATATGGCACGTCGCTCCTCTTGACCTTGAAGTGTTCAAGTCTGGCAGTTGAGTCCAATAACCTGGGATCTTTTTTAACACTATCTGCAGCAGCTAGGGAATCGAGCAACAAGGAATCGAGTGCAAGTGAATCAGTGAAAACAAAACCAAGGCTGTCCACTAAATGGTTATTAAGCCCCGTATCGGGAGGAACTGTAATAAAGGAAGGTATTCCTGAGTTTCCTCCTAATAAATCAAAATCCGTTAAATCAGTGTTAAGTGGTGATGAGTCGGTTAAAACGTTTTGAGTATTTAGTGATCTTTCTAAAAGGTCGTTGGCATTCAGAGATGCAACATTTCGTACTGACGAAAAGTAGTTCATGAACGCATCGAACCAAAGCTGTGAATCAGCCTCGGTGTGCCCAGCGCTCTTAAATCCCAGACTTAGTACTACTGTCGAGGAAATTAATAAAGCAATAAGGGAAGAAACAATGTCCCTTAAGAATGAATATTTAACGCGAATAATCTCTGTACCTTTTCAAAATGACCGTAGAAATATTCTATAAGCACTTTCCTTATCGATTTATTATTTAACCATTAAAAATAATTATAATACGAAAATTAATCAACAATATTTTAGTAAAAAAGTCAAAAAATGGGCTATTTATAAATATTTTTGCTCTTTTGCATACTTCTCCAGTTCATCATGAAATTTGGGATTTGCAATCTTGATAAGTTCTTGAATTCTTTCCCTGATAGAAAGCCCGTGAAGCTGTGCAACTCCGTACTCAGTAACCACATAATGAACATCACCGCGGCTTGTAACAACGCCGGCTCCCGGCTTCAACTGCGTACATATTTTTGAAATATTCCCATCCCGCGTAGTCGAAGGAAGTGCGATTATTGGCTTCCCTCCCTCCGAACGGGAAGCCCCTCGAATGAAATCCACCTGTCCGCCAAATCCGCTGAATAGCCTTGTTCCTATTGAATCAGAGCAGACCTGACCTGTTAAGTCAACCTCGATACAAGAATTGATCGCAACCATCTTCTTATTTTGTGCAATAACAAATGGATCGTTTACATATTCTTGAGGATGGAATTCTATCATAGGATTATTATCAATGAAGTCGTACAGTTTCCTGGTACCCAGCACAAATCCTGCAATCATCTTTCCGATATGAATTCCTTTTTTCTTATTGGTTATAATCCCCTTTTCAACAAGATCAATAATTCCATCCGAAAACATCTCAGAATGAACACCAAGATCTCTTTTGGTGTATAAACACTTAAGAACCGAATCAGGGATAACACCTATTCCCATTTGAAGTGTTGAACCGTCCTCTATCAGATCGGCAATATTTTCACCTATACGGTCATAAATTTGCTGCATATCTTCTGTCATACCCTCATGCCCCTGCGGAAGTTCCAGAAGATCGACATCAGTCTCAACAATGTAGTCTATTTTATTGATATGAATAAAACTGTCTCCTAGTACTCTAGGCATTTTCGGATTGATTTGCGCAATAATTATATCTGCAACATCACAAACTGTTTTTATAAGCCCCACCTCTATTCCGAAACTACAGAAACCATGTTCATCCGGAGGAGAGACGTGAATCATTGCAACGTTACAATGAATGAATTTCTTTGAGAAAAGTAGTGGATATTCATAAAGGAAGATCGGTGTATAGTCAGCAATTCCCTTGTTTACGGCTTTTCTAGCTGCACCCCCCATAAAAGTCGAATTATGCCAGAAATGTTTTTGCATTCCGGGTTCCAAATACGCAAGTTCTCCAACTGTTAGAGGATGAACAATATTCACGTTTTCCAGCTCGTCTTTTCTTTTTACCATTGCGTCAATAAGTGCAAGGGGGAAAGCACAATTGGAATGAATAACAACCGTATCTCCGGACTTTATTGCTTTAACTGCTTGGTCAGCCGATACAACCTTTTTACTATAAATAGTAAGAATGTTAGTCGGTAAATTTGTCTTTCTTGAAGTTGCGTCTGCTATCATATTAAACTCCCTACTTAATTATTTGAAAAAAAGTGAATTCTTTTATACTCAACATCAAATGTACTCGCTATTATCTCGTTAGAGCAATACCCGTTGTGAGTACAGACTCCCTTTGCCAAACCGGGGACATCAAGAACTCCTCTCTGAAGTCCTTTATCTGCAACCTGATGTATATATTCTATAGATGAATTGGTCAATCCATAAGAAGCTGTTCTTGAGACAAGAGCAGGCAGATTTGGAATACAGCAATGAAATACACCGTGCATCCTGAATACCGGATCGGAAATTGACGTCGGTCTTGATGTTTCGATGCACCCTCCCTGATCAATGGAAACATCAACTATCACAGCACCTTGTTTCATAGTTCTTACCTGTTCATCAGTTACCAGATGAGGTGTTTTTTCTCCACGTATCAGAACTGCTCCTATAAGCATATCAGCAAACTTAACTCCTCTGGCAATTGTTGAAGGATTAGCCACCACAGTAGTAACATTACTTAAATTTTCTTCTATTTTTCTTAATCTTATAAGATCTTTATCAAGTACAATTACCTGTGCTCCCATTCCCAGAGCAGTTTTTGCAGCTTGATATCCAACAACACCAGCGCCCAAAATAACTACTGCAGCTGGAGCAACACCAGTCAATCCACCAATTAATACACCTCTTGAATCTTCATTAGTACTCTCTAGATATCGTGCTCCCTGAATAACTGCCATTTGACCGGCTATTTCGCTCATACAATGAAGTATCGGAAGGTCACCATCATTTTCAATCAGTTCATAACTAATGGCTGTTATCTTCTTTTCAAGCAATAAATTAAGAACTTTTTTCTCAGATACTGACAAGTGAAGAAATGAAAAAATTATTTGATTTTCCTGAAGCATAAAGCATTCATCCGGAGTTAGACGGGCTACTTTAGCTATGCACTCACTTCTTTGGAAAACCTCCTCAGCGCTATAGACAACCTGTGCTCCCATATGTTTATAGTCTTCATCGGTAAAATTACTTCCTAATCCTGCTCCCTTTTGAACATAAACAGTATGTCCGGCTCTTACCAGCGAGTCAACTCCCGCAGGGGCTAGAGCAATTCGCTTCTCTTCAAATTTGGTCTCTTTAGGTATACCTATTCTCATATATTCACTCCTTGAATAAATCTTAGTTTAATTATTTACCAAGTATCGTTTTATTTTTTGCGTAGTGGTTTTTTCAAATTCATTTTCGCGGATGTAAAACTTCTTGATCTGCTTGAATGAAGCAAGTTGTTTGTTTGCTTCCTTAATAACGTCAGAGATTGTGGTATTTATTAGTTCCTCAGTGATTTTTGCATTCATTTTTTCAGCTAACTCAATAAATGCTTCTCCGTCAATCACAATCTTTGCGGAAATAATCTCGTGATGCTTGGTGTCTTGTTCTCCATAAATAAGTGACTCCAGAACAAAAGGACTTCTATTTAATACATCTTCAATTTCCTCAGGGAATACGTTCTTTCCGTTATTTGCGATAATAACGTTCTTTTTTCTCCCTCTTATATGCAGAAAACCATCTTTATCAAACGACCCCAGGTCCCCCGTCCTGAACCAGCCATCAACTATTGAATCTTTGGTCAGTTTTTCGTTTTTGTAATACCCAAGCATTACATGTTTTCCCTTGATCAGAACTTCGCCAACTCCGTCATTGTCGGGATCATCAATTTTGACCTCGGTATTCGGGAGTGGAAGTCCAGCAGCATCATCCTTAAAATTATCTAGTCGGTTCAGAGCTGAAATTGGAGAAGTCTCCGTCAGACCGTAACCCTGAACAAAAGTGAAACCAAATTCTCTTAGTCCTTTTGCTACTTTTGGATCAGGAGCAGCACCCCCTGCAATGAATATCCTGATCGACCCGCCGAATCTTAGATGTATCTCTGCAAAGATTTTCTTCTTAACACTTTTCCAGCCGATCATCTCAAATATGTTTGAGATTTTAACTAGCGGAGGAACAATCTTAGACTTGACTTTGTTGTCCATTATGGCTTTGTAGATTCTTTTAAACATTTTGTCATAAAGCAGAGGCACCGCAAGAAGGACAGTTGCTTTAACGCGTACAAGGTCTTCCACAACTGTTTTTAATGACTTGGCGAATGAGACTGAAGCCCCCGAATACAATGGACACAGAAATCCACATGTGCATTCATACGTGTGATGAATTGGAAGAACCGATAGGAATTTATCGGAAGGACCAATATAGATCATCGAACACATACCCATCAAATTTTCTGAAATATTTTTTTGTGAAAGCATTACTCCCTTTGCCCTGCCAAGCGATCCGGAAGTGAAAATAATTTCAAAGAGTTCTTCAGGATTAATCTTGGGTATGATAGCAGTACTTACCGGTAAAGCTGATGAAATCAGTGATGACATTGAAAGTACTCCGTCTTTCTCTTCCTTAAGATCCATTGATATGTAGTGTTTGACCCTTTTGAGCGAGGAACGAGCTTCTGTAAATAGCTGGCTATAAGAATCTGAAAAAACAATAACTTCTGAATCAGATTCGTGAATTATGTTCAAAATCTCATTTGAACTGAGATTTTTATCAATCGGGACAATCACATAATTGAACATAGCTGAAGTCAAATAAGTGATTCCCCATTGTACCCTATTCTCACTTATTAAAGCAATGTGTTTTCTCTCTTCTATTCCAATCTTCCTAAGTGCTCCTCCGAATTTTAGTATCAGATCCAAAAGTTGACCATATGTTACTCTAGGGATCGAAGTTTCACCAAGGTCCTCCATTGCAAGTTTGTTTGTGTACTTCCCGGAAGATTGTATAATCATATCCTGTATAGAGGATATCTTCGGTACATCATAGAGCTTGTAATTATGTCCCATATCAAACCTTTTCTTGTTTTTACTTCTTTGTACAATAACCTAAAAATATCAGGCAAAGATAATAAATATTCTGCTAATTTTTAACTCTATCTTTCATTTTCTTAACATTCCCTTAACAATATATTAACACATCGGTAATATTGGGATAATATTCTCTTAACATACCAGGCATAACTTTGCATCGGAAATTAATTTTTTTTGGAGACAAAAATGAACGTAATCAAAAAACTCAAAATGATAACACTATATTTTCTGATAAATACCCTTGCTATTTATGCACAGCAAGGGGGAACGGTTAAAGGCAAAATTACAGACGCAGCCACAGGGGAAGAATTGCCGGGTGCTAATATAATTTTACTCAACACTACTATTGGTGCTTCCACGGATCTGGAAGGGACCTTTGTCGTTAAAAATATTCCCCCCGGTCTTTACAGTATGCGCATTTCTTACATCTCATATCAGACAATTTTAATAAATAATTTGCAGATTGATGAGGGGGATATGAAAACGTTCAACTTGACTCTGGAACCAGTTACCACTGAATTAAGTGAGGTTATCGTCACAGCTGATGCCTTGAAGAATACCGAAGCAAATATGCTTAAAGTAATGAAAAACTCGAACGGTATTGTTGATATAGTTAGCGCTGAGTTAATTAAGAAGAATAACAGCTCCGATGGTTCTGATATTCTGAAAAGAATGTCCGGGATTACTATTTCCGAAGGGAAATTTGCTTATATACGCGGAGTTGGAGACAGATATAATAATACCCTACTAAATGGAGCTACTGTATCAAGTACGGAACCTGAGAAAAAGAGTTTTTCGTATGATATTCTATCCGCAAGTCTGATAGAAAACATCGTTACAGCAAAGACATTCACTCCGGACCAACCGGCAGAGTTTACCGGAGGTCTGGTACAGATCAAGACTGTTGAATTTCCAGAAAGGTTTTTCGTTGATGCCTCTACTTCGACCGCTTTTAGTCCAAATTCAAATCTGGTTTCTTTTAACTCATACCAAGGTGGTTCTTTAGACTGGTTAGGTCTTGAAGATGGAAGCAGAAGTCTCCCTTCTATCATTGGGACAGTTCCCGTAGTTGCAGGAAACTATCCAATTGATACTGATAAAAAGCTACAGGAAATAGGAAGATCTTTCTCTAACAACTGGGTTGCTAATTCCGTAAAAGCCCCACTAAATACGAACATCAAACTTTCTTTCGGAGATAGATATTATTTTAACGGAAGCACTCTAGGATATATCGGCTCCCTTACCTACTCAAACAATTATGATAACAAAGAGATTGAACGGAATTTGTACGATTTTGAGGGACCCAGAATCCTCAAATCAGGAATAAACTCTACAAACAACGTAACGTGGGGCGGATTATTCAATATTAGCTTGAAACTCGATGACCTTAACAAACTGAGTTTTAAGAACATGTACAACCAGAATACCGATAACGAGATAACTATCCTTGAGGGAGAGGACTTTTATTCTACACAGATGCGAAAAACCACTTCGATGCGATTTATATCCCGATCCCTCTTCAGTACTCAACTGTCTGGTATGCACTTAATTCCGATTTTGCGAGGAACCAAAATAAATTGGATTGCTGACTATTCGCAGGCCCTTCGTGACGAACCAGACGCCAGAATATCTGCCTATCAAAGGGATGCGCTGGAACCTGACGAACCATATAGATTTCTTCTTGATCAGTCAGTAACCTATCGCTTCTTCAGTGAACTTAAGGACAACAGTTCCGGATTTAAGGTGGATTTTCATAACTCACCTTTTGCGAGTCCTCAATTTCTTTCTTTCAAATACGGCTTAGCAATTGAAAATAAGATTCGTGTTTTTGCTGCCCGCTTTTTTGGTTTCAAGAATAAACCCGGAGGTAACTTCATGTTAGAGGATAGTATACTCCAACAGACTCCGGATAAAATCTTTAGTCCCGAAAATATAAATCCAACATTTATCGAACTAATTGAAATAACCAAACCGAGTGATAACTACGACAGCAAACAAAAAATTTTCGGTAGTTTTCTCATGACAGAAGCGTCTTTACTAAAAAATATTAAACTGATTGCAGGAGTACGCTACGAGTTTTCAAATCAAATTCTTTCTTCCTCAACATCTACCGGAACCCCGGTGGATGTTAATTCAGAATACAGAGATATCCTTCCGAGCGTTGGTATAACATGGCTTTATAACCCTGATATTAATATAAGATTTTCCTACAGTAAAACACTGGCACGTCCAGAATTCAGGGAACTAGCTCCTTTTACTTACTATGATTTTGTTGCCAGCGAATCAGTAATGGGAAATCCCGGTCTGAAACGGACGATGATAAACAATTTTGATATTCGGTTCGAGTACTTTCCGAGCGGGAACGAATTAATAGCTCTTAGTCTTTATTCCAAACGTTTTGAAAACCCAATCGAGCAAGTGCTTATAGCTGCATCTCAATTTAATCCTATCCGAAGTTACGCCAACGCAAAGTCAGCTGAAAACTATGGAATAGAATTTGAACTGCGTAAGAATCTCTCTTTTGTCTCGGATATCTTTAATCACTTTTCATTTGTCGGTAACCTGAGTCTTATTAATTCAATTGTACAGCTAGATATAATCGATGAAAACAGTTTTCAGGAGAAATCAAGGAAAATGCAAGGGCAGGCTGATTTCGTTTTTAACGCCGGATTTTATTACGACAATTCATCTCTCACCTTCTCTGCTTCACTTGTGTATAATAAAGTTGGTGAGAAAATTGCAAAAGCAGGATTTGCGGGACTTGGTGACGTAATTGAAAAACCGAGAGATCAGATTGACTTTTCGGTATCCAAAGACATCTTTGAATTCCTTAATCTTAAATTCGTCATAAAGGATCTTCTGGCACAAGATCACATCTTCATTCAAAAATCCCCCTTAGGAGATAAAACCTTTAGCCGGGATCTAAGAACGTATAATTATTCACTGACTTTTTCTTACAAATTTTAACAAACAAAATAAAGGAATAAAATGAAAAAACTAGTTCTCTTAATCAGCATTCTTTTTCTCAATCTTACTTCTGCACAGATTGTTGTGCAGGGAGACCTAACAACGGATCAAACCCTGACCTCTTCAAGCACCTATCTTTTAAGGGGTTTTGTGCGTGTAAAAGCCGGCGCAACCCTGACAATTGAACCGGGGACTGTAATATATGGCGAAAATAGTTCGCAAGGCAGTTTAATAGTCCAGCCCGGTGGGAAAATCGTAGCTAATGGAACAAAGGAGCAACCGATCGTTTTCACCAGTGAATTCCGAAAAGCAGGCGCTTCAAGACCTCCAACATACGGAGACTGGGGCGGGATAATAATTCTTGGTAATGCGCGGATAAATGTTCCCGGAGGGACATCACAGATTGAAGGTCCCGGTGATACATTTGGAGGAACTAATGATGATGACAATAGCGGTGTACTTAGATATGTGCGAATCGAATACCCCGGAATAGCCTTCTCACCAAATAATGAGATTAATGGCTTAACGTTCGGAGGTGTAGGGCGCGGAACAACAATTGAATATGTGCAGGTCAGTTATAGCGGTGATGATAGTTTTGAGTGGTTCGGTGGAAACGTAAACGGTAAGTATCTTATTGCATATAAGGGGTGGGATGATGATTTTGATACTGACTTTGGATACGCAGGAAAACTTCAGTTCCTATTGAGTGTAAGAGATCCGCAGATCGCAGATCAGTCAGCATCAAATGGTTTTGAGAGCGACAACGACGGATCGGGTTCCGGCAATACTCCCCTTACATCTCCAACATGGTTTAACGTAACTTTAATCGGACCGAAGCAAGATGCTTCAACCCAGATTAATTCTTTGTACAAACGGGGAATGCATTTGAGAAGAAACTCACAGAACAAAATCAGTAATGCATTGATTATGGGTTGGCCAACCGGTATACTTCTTGACGGAGCGCCTACAATCAACGGAGCAATTAATCAAACAAACTATATTAAGAATAGTATCATAAGCGGAAGCACCTCTGCTTCTGTGGATACAACTAAATCAACGGGAGGTTTTGCCCCAGTAGATTGGTTCACGACTGATATGGCCGGAAGAATTTATACAACTAATGGAGAAATCCAGCTATCGAACCCATTCAGCAGTACTCAACCTTCATTCCTTCCAACATCCAATTCACCCGTGCTTGTGAGTGCCGCTACACCACCAAATGACGGGTTTTTTGATGCTAGTGCTAATTATGTCGGTGCCTTTAAGGACATAGATTGGACATCTACCTGGTCGGACTTCAATCCGGTTGGACCAACATCTGTCAAGAATAAAGTTGCAATTAGTGATTTTCAATTAAATCAAAACTACCCAAATCCATTCAACCCTGTTACAAGTATTTCGTACCAACTCCCTGGATCGTCAAATGTTACTCTGCGGGTATTCGATATTCTTGGAAACGAAGTGGCTATCCTTGTGAATGAAAGCCAGGCTGCAGGAAGCTACTCAGTAAACTTTGATGCAGCTCAGTTATCAAGCGGTATTTACATTTATCAGTTAGCAGTAGAAAGTTTTATACAAACTAAAAAAATGACGCTTCTCAAATAGTTGACCTAACCAAATGGGTTAATTTCCAAATCCCTCCCCCATGCAAAGCATGCGGGGAGATTTGTTTTAAATAGTACTTACTTGCGAGAGGGATTGGTAGAATATAATAATTTCACTCATCTCGATTTGTTTTTAATATCCTATAATATTATTATCTTGCATAAGATAATAGGACAATAAATGAAGCTTTTTATATCTTTCCTCTTTCTAATTAACGTTTTTGTTTTCCCTCAAGTAAGCGTGCTTGATTCACTTTTAAATCAAATAAAAAACAAACATAATCTGGTAGGCATGACTGTAAGCGTATCGAAGAATGGTGAAGTTGCTTTCACAAAGGGATATGGTTTAAGGGATGTTGGCCGCAACCTCATTATGAACGACAGCAGTGCTTATAGAATTGCGTCGATTTCAAAGACGGTAACATCCATTGCACTCATGATATTGTACGAAGATGGTTTATTTTCGTTTGAGGACGATATTAGCAATTACATCGGTTTTCAACTGCGAAACCCCAATTTCCCAACACAGATAATAAAAATCAAACAAATTCTATCCCACACCAGCAGTTTAAGGGATGGAACTGGTTACGATGGATTCCTCTCAGCAACGTATTCTCAAAATCCTCCACCCCCTATTTCTTCATTACTAATCAGCGGAGGTAATTATTATACTGCAAATATGTTTAGTTCTTCAGCTGGGCCAAACAGCGACTATTTTTCTTATTCAAATATTAACTTCGGAATTATCGGATCACTGATAGAAAAACTCTCCGGAAAGCGATTCGACATTTTTTGCAAAGATAATATATTTGATCCACTTGGGATAAATGCAAGTTATAATATTGACCATTTTAACGATGTGAATAACATTGCTGTGTTATACAGGAGAAGCGGGAATTCCTGGTCGCCACAGCTTGACAACTACGGTGGTATCAAACCTCCGCCACGAAATCTTTCTGCTTATACAATAGGTTCTAATGGTGCCGTGTTCGGTCCTCAAGGCGGTTTAAGAATAAGCGGTACAGATCTTACAAAAATAATGTTAATTCTTTCTAATGGTGGAATATACGAAGGTATTAGAATTCTGAATGATTCAACCGTCGATAAAATTCTGACTCCTGTATGGATCTATAATGGTTCAAACGGTAACAATTATTACGGGATTTTTAATGCGTATGGATTTGGGTGCAGCAGAACCACAGAACTGCTTTCGGGAGAGATATTATATGGGCATCCCGGAGAAGCATACGGATTGATCAGTGATATGTATTTCTCAAAAGTTAAAAACTATGGAATTGTGTTTATAACTAACGGGGGACAATAGGGAAACGGAGTTTATAGCGGGTGGTACAACGTTGAAGAACAAATATTTACAAGTGTACTTCAGCAAATCAATAATATTCTCCAATCTACTAGGGAGACTACTGGTAATATTTCAGACTATTTTTTAGAGCAAAACTACCCAAATCCATTCAATCCGGTTACGAGTATTTCATACCAAGTCCCCGGACCGTCCAATGTTACTCTGCGAGTATTCGATATTCTTGGTAACGAAGTATTTACCCTTGTGAATGAAATCCAGATTGCAGGTAGCTATACAGTGAATTTTAATGCAGCTCAGTTATCAAGCGGTATTTATATATATCAGTTAGTAGCAGGAAGTTTCATACAAACGAAAAAAATGATACTATTAAAATAGTTGGTTTTTAGTGAAAATCTTTTAACTTTAAAGGACAAAGATTTAAAAAGTGTTGCATCATTGTCAGACAGTAATTTTCCCCTAGAGCCGTGCGAAAGAGCCTTAAATGGGAAGGGAAAGGGAAAGTTGTTCAAAAAAAAGAGGCTGATATACAGCCTCAATATTTTGAGCCACTTGCCGGATTCGAACCGGCGACCTGCTCATTACGAATGAGCTGCTCTACCAGCTGAGCTAAGGTGGCTTATGAAAGTCAGTTTGTGGCGAATTCCGTATGAAGTAAATTCCGCTCTCAAACAGAGGAATAGTTCTCTATCTTAATTTCTTCTTATGTCTGTTCTTTCTTAAACGTTTTTTTCTTTTGTGAGTTGACATTTTATGTCTTTTTCTTTTTCGTCCGCAGGGCATTTCGTCTCCTTTAATTCTTCTTTTTTAATGTGATTCAAATAATTGCTGTGCCTGTTTGGCGTAATCTGAGTTCGGATCAAGTTCAATAACTTTTCTAAACCACTCTTTAGCTTTTTCCCTGTTTTGTTTTCCCAAATTCACAATACCTAAATTATATGTTCCGATTATATGATTCGGTTTTATCTCTAAACCCTTCAACATTATTTCTTCTGCTTTGTTGTATTGTTGCAGATTAAAATAGCAAACCCCTTTATCAATTATAACATCAGGATTCTTTGGATCGAGTTTAAGGTACATATCGTAATACTTTATTGCATCTTCATTAAATCCGTTATCCATTAATAGATGTCCGAGTTCAACTATTTTTTCTTTATCTCCTTCGTTATTTTTTACGTAATCACGTAATTCATTTATTCTGTTGATCTCTGCTAAACCAGGACCCTGTGTCAGGTTCTGTTGAGTATTATTGTTCGCTGTCGCTGTGTTACTAACAGGACTGTCGAACGTACCGGTAATTAATAATCCAATTAAAACAATCCCAACAATCACAACAAAAATGAGAAGTATTTGTGCGTTTGAAAGATGCAAGCCTGGCTGCTTATGTGTCGGCTGTTCAGAAGGCTTTTTGCTTTGGCTCACTCTTGCACCGCAATAAGGACAAAAAACAAATTCGTTTTTTACCTCTGCTTTGCATATATGACAATTTTTTGGCACTTATCTACTTTTATTATTTATCAATTAAATTAATGTTAGTTTTAAAATCCTTGGAAAACTTAAATATAGGTACGAAATGTTCAGGTACGAATACCTTTTCACCCGTTTTCGGATTTCTTGCATATCTGCTTGTTTTTTTCTTTACCTTATATGAACCAAATCCTCTTATCTCTATGCCGTCTCTTTTTTTTAAAGTTTCAGCAACAACTTTAAAAAAACCCTCAACCACCGCTTCGGTTTCTAGTTTAGTTATTCCGGTTCCATTCGCTATCAATTCGATGATTTCAGATTTCGTCATTACTGCCTCTTGGTAAATTCTGCAAAGTAATTATAAATTAAGACTTTAAAGTTATTAAATTTCTACAATAAATGCAATTTTTTGTTCCCTGAATTTATTCTTTTTCCAGACTGGACCAATTTTTCGTCATTTTACACTGTTTATTTCTATATTTGGTTTGTTTTTTAATATTTATCTGAAACAGATGACCTACAAACTTAAAATCGAATATGACGGTACCCGCTTTAGTGGATGGCAGGAACAGATGAATCAAAAGACTGTCCAAGGTCAATTAAATCTAGCGGCAAAATCAATTTTCGGGATTATGAACCTCTCTGTGACTGGATCGGGAAGAACGGACAGAGGAGTGCATGCCATTGAACAAGTAGCTCATTTCGCTGCTAACAAGAAAATTCCTACAGATGTTTTGAAACTTAAATTTAACGACTTCCTCCCACACGATATTAATATCCTTTCCGTGGAAAAAGCACCGGACGCATTTCACTCAAGACACAGTGCAATTAACAGAAGTTATTTATACGTTATCGCTAAACGTCGCTCAGCTTTTGGGAAAAATTACGTTTGGTGGATCAAGGATAAACTTGATGTTGAGAAAATGTACACGGCTTCTCAAACTTTTGTGGGTCTTCACGATTTTTCATCATTTGCAGATAAGGATCTGTTGGATGGAGCGACAAAAGTAGGATTGGAGAGTATTGAATTTGTTGAAAACAGAGATTATCTTATCATACGGATTGTCGCCTCTCACTTTCTTCACAAAATGGTACGTCGGATCATCGGTACACTTGTGGAGATTGGAAGGATGACCATAAAATCCGCAGATTTAATTGCTTGTTTAAACAGTTATAACACCTTACCATCCCGATACACAGCTCCTCCATCAGGTCTTTATCTTGAAAAAGTTGTTTATGGTAAAGAGGATTTCCGTAAACCGCTGGAGCAGTTGCTCCCCTCTCTCCCCTTTTTCTATTAACATTTAGGTATTGATAATATGCATTTCACACTCAGCACAATGGAACTCAAGTTTGTATTTGTTCTTTCTGTCCACTAAATAAAGTGGTTCAGGGAGCTTTGATTGGTTGTGCTTCTCATCAAACGGGCACATTGTGAATTCATTTTTTATGCAATACTTTGTCACCATCAAAGTCTTATTTCTCACATCCATCGTCTGTTCCATTCCCCCGGTTATTGCTTGAACATTATGACGCGAAAAGAATTGAGCAGCTAATTTATTTACGACATTCCCCCTATAATCAAGCACCTTTTCAGGATAGGGATAATTGTTTCTTATTATCTCAAATCGCTGGGGAGTGTAGGATAGCAGTCGTTCTTTCATCAAATTAGTGAGAAGTGTTCTACGGAGTTCATTCAGTTTGCTTAAACTTAATCCGATTTTTGCAGAGGAGCGGACGATCACCCCGGTAACATTGAATAAAGTCTCACCACTTTTAGAGAATTGTTTTATAATTTGAACTTCGGACAATTCCTTTATCTCATCATCGTAAATATGAAGATGTTCGGTTGCAACTATTCCGTCTTCATCTGTTCCGATCAGCAATAAAACATCTCCATCTATTTGGACTTCAATACTTGCATCTATTCTTCTAATCGTTTTATCGCGGGCAAGTTCTCTTTCAAATGCAATATTGTTGTTACGATATATTTTCTGACCCTTAAAAAAATCACTTATTTTGTTTGTGAAAACAGTACTGCCTGAACTCCTGTTTACATTCATTCCCTGCAACACTCCGTCCTTTGTTAAATAACAAAGTCCGTCACCAGGAAGAATTATATCATCAGTTTTTATTGTAAAGTAGTTATTTCCAATTACCGAGATCTCACCCAGGAACTCCCCGACGGCTTTTGGAGTATCGGTTTTTGCTATCTTATCAACTTTTCCGTCTACAAAATATTCAGTAAATCCCCTGTTGAATGTCTTCGCAATTTCCGGCTCAAACGAGTGAAATACTTTTCCGCTTGAGCTCTTTTTATAACCTGTTTTTCCTTCGAGAAACTTGTCAATTTCCCTCCGGAAAAATGCCGTAGTGTTTTTAACGTAGTTTATATCCTTTAGCCGTCCCTCGATTTTGAAGGAGGATACTCCGACAGCAATCAACTCGGACAAACGGTTTGAGAGATTGAGGTCTTTTAAGGAAAGAAGGTACTTGTCTTTTATAAGGACATTCCCCTTTTTGTCAATTAAAGAGTAGAGCATCCTGCATGATTGCGAACATTCCCCCCTGTTTGCACTTCTTCCCGTTGTTGCATAACTCATGTAACACTGTCCACTCAGTGACACACAAAGTGCACCGCTGATAAAAACTTCAAGTTCTATTTGACTGGAAGAACTGATCTCTTTAATTCTTTCAAGAGAAAGCTCCCTTGCCAGAATTACCCGTTTTACTCCTATCTCCTCAAGAAATTTGACTTTTTGAAGTGTATAGTTATGAGTTTGAGTGGAGGCGAAGAGCGGAACCGGAGGGAGATCCATCTCCAAAAGGGCAAAGTCCTGAAATATTATAGCATCGCTTCCTAAATTATACAGATCATAAATGAGTAGTCTGGCATCCTCAAGTTCATTATCGAAGAGAATAGTATTAACTGCCACATAAACTTTTGCGTAATAGCCGTGTGCATATTTTATAAGTTTTGAAATATCTTCAAGGCTATTACCGGCTGCTTTACGGGCTCCGAAACGATCGGCCCCTATGTATACTGCATCCGCACCATGATTTATAGCTGCTATACCGGAGAGCAGATCTTTTGCAGGTGAAAGCAGTTCGATCTTTTTCAATTTATTTTTTGTTTTTAACAAGCATTTCGTTCATTTCGTCTACTATTTGGGTAATTTCATCCTCTGAAAAATTTTTCTCTCTGGCCGCGCTTTCGATCGACCCCCAGGATGGTTCACCACATCTCAGGCACCTGATTCCCCGCTTCATCAAGAATGTCACGCTATCGGGGTATTCATTCACCAGATCTTCAATTGTCATTTCCCTGGATATCATTTTCTTTCTTCTCTTTTTTCTTTGAAGGTAATGCAAAAATCAATCCAAGCGCAGCTCCGTATAACGTGGAGATGTATGGATTACTTTGTATTGGGCATCCGTTTTTACAACCGATGTAATAATAATAGGCGAAACCGGCTGCAGCACCAATCAAAATGAATGAGTATCTTAAATATTTTTTCATCATTATTCCTAGTTATATAATTATTTTCATTTTGATGACATCCGGCAAAAAAAGATTCTTCTTTTAATAAGCAACAAGTTAATTCTGATTTTTATTTCTCACATTTCAGTGTTTCAAGTTGATCACGTAACACTGATGGAATTTCAATTTTGCCACCTACGGTTTTTAAGATCGCTAAGTGAACAGAATTCACGGAAGCGGCCAATTCATCCCCTTCCTTCAGAATATCGTACTCCAGTTCAAAGGAAGATGCGCGGATCGTTTTTAGCTTCAGGATGTATGTTACAATATCCCCTGCTGACAATGGTTTTACGTAAGTTGCGTCGCAGTGAATTATCGGGTAGATAATCTCGCTATTCCTGAAATAGTCTTTGTAGTAGTTCTGACTTTCCAAGTATTCCTCAAAAACTTTATGGACTAATTCGAAAATTTTACCATAAAAAAGAACACCTGCAAAATCACAATCTGCAAAACTAATAATTCCTTTCGTAATGTACACAATTCCTCGCTTTTCTTGCTATTCAAATAAATTTAAGCAATTAATATAATTATAATTCATCCTTTTTCAAATTCCATAAAAATATTTTAGTTTTTATTTATTGGCAAAATTGTTAAATTGTATCAAATCTTTTCGAACATATTTATTTGATATTTGTAATGAACAGTTTACTCGTTATCCCCTCTATTGACATTAAAGCCGGAAAAACCGTTAGGGTGGTTCAGGGCATTCCTGAACTTAATTGCACTGAGTATGGAAACGATCCCGTTGAGATGGCGAAAATTTGGAGAGCCGAAAATGCCAAGATGTTGCATATAGTTGATTTCGATGCAATTGACGACAGCAAAGTCAACCTCCCGATTATAAAGAAGATGGTCGAGAGTGTTATTATTCCGGTTGAATATGCCGGGGGTATCCGTTCAGTTGACGATGCAAAAAGACTTCTCGACATAGGAGTCTGCCGTGTAGTGATATCATCGCTGGTCATATCCCGTCCCGATGAATTCCGAAGGGTACTTGATACAGTAGGTCATAATAAAGTAGCAGTTGCGATAGACGTGATAGACAACGAAGTGGTAATAAGACATAGAAAAATTAAGACAGGCATAGCTCCGGTTGCCCTGGCTGTTAATTTAAAGGATATGGGTGTAGAGCGATTCATTATAACCGATGTTAACCGAAACGGAATGCTTCTGGGACCTAATTTGGGTCTTTCATTGGGCATAGCTCAGGCAACTCAGAGGAAGGTAACACACTCCGGAGGAGTTAGAAATAAGGATGAATTAATGGACATCAAGTCGCTTTCTTTAAGCGGAATTGACTCGGTTATTATTGGCAGGGCGCTCTATGAAAACCGTTTCGCTTGTCAGAAACTATGGCGCGTAGCAGAATCAGGAATTTTTAATTAAATGGAGTAATTATGGCTGAAGGTGAAAACAAATCTGTTCAAACAAGTTTTTGGGCTAATATCTTTAAATCAAAAACGGAATCAGAAGAGATATTTGAAATCCTTAAACAAATTCCTCCATTTGAAAAACTCAAAGCGCGCGAGGTTAAAGAAATTATTCCCTTGATTCACTACCGAAGCTACACCAAAGGGGAGGTGGTTTTTCTTAAAGGTGACCCCGGTATTGCCCTCTATATTATTATTTCCGGAAAAATTTCCATAATTGACGACACGGGCGGACATAATCTTAAACTTGCTGAATTTACCCGGGGAGATTTTTTTGGTGAAATTGCACTGATAGACAACGAAAAGAGGTCTGCCTCTGCTTATGCTGAATCCGCTTGTAATCTTGCTGTAATTTTCAAACCGGATCTGGATGAGTATATCAATAAGAATGCAAAAGCAGGGGTAGCAATCTTATCGGGACTTGCAAAAATTGTAACTGCCCGCCTTAGAAATGTTAACAATGAATACTTCAATCTTTTTAAGCAATTTTCAGCGAAAGGAGACTAGTTATGTCTATGACAATAAAAAAAATTCTTGTCCCCATTGACTTCTCCGAATCTTCAATTGTATCTCTCCGTTATGCACTTGAATTTATCAGACTTTTTCAGGCGAAACTTTGCATAATTTATGTACTGGAACCGGTAGTTTATCCTCCTGACTTTAGTCTGGGACAGATTTCTCTTCCATCGGTGGATCTTGAGATGGATAAAAGAGCCCGGGAAGAACTACAAAAGATTGCAAAAAACGAGATACCTGAGGGAATTGAATACGAATTGATTATCAAGAGTGGGAAGCCATTTGTGGAGATTATCGAGGCAGCTCAAAACATGGATATTGACCTGATTATTATTGCAACTCACGGGCACTCCGGAGTTGAGCATATACTCTTTGGTTCTACAGCAGAAAAAGTTGTACGCAAAGCTCCCTGTCCGGTACTAAGTGTACGTAAATCAATAAAGGGATTTGACGTAAAGACTGAAATTAAAAAGGGTTAGCAGTACTTACAAATTTCGCTCCAGAACAAAATCAACAAGGTTAATAAGAGACTCTTTAGCAGATGAATCGGAGAATATTGCCAATTCCGCCTTTGCCTTATCACCTATTTGGCGCGCCTTCTCCTTGGCGTATTCCAATCCTCCATTTGCTTTAACAAAGTCAATTACTTTTTCAATGTTTTCTTTTTTCTCCCCTTTTATAAGTTTTTTGATCCTGCCTGTTTCTGATTTCTCAACCCTGTTAAGTGCATGAATCAGCGGTAAAGTCATTTTCTTATCTTTAATGTCTGCCCCAATAGGCTTGCCAAATAGCTTTGTTACACCTTCAAAGTCGAGAATATCATCCCGTATCTGGAAAGCAAGTCCCAGATTCTCTCCATAGCTTCTCATTGCCAGAATCTGTTTCGCGTTGTCTGTAGTACTGGCACAGCCTAACTCACAACAAGTTCCAATCAGCGAAGCGGTTTTATCGGATATTATTTTGAAGTAGGTAGTCTCATCAATATCCAATTTTCTGGTCTTTTGGATTTGAAGCAGTTCCCCCTCTGACATTCTTTTAACAGTTTGGGTAATAATCCGGAGAAAATCAAAATCCCCCCCTTCAACGGCTATCATAAGTCCGCGGGAAAGGAGGTAGTCTCCCATTAAAACTGCTATCTTATTCTTCCAGATTGCGTTAATACTGGGGAATCCTCTCCGTTTATCGCTGTTATCCACAACATCGTCGTGTACAAGCGTTGCAGTGTGTAGCATCTCAACCAGCACAGCTCCACGATGTGTTCTTTCCCCAATTTCCCCGTTAATTTTTCCGGATAACATAACCAGCAAAGGTCGAATTCTTTTTCCCTTCTGTTTCATAATATACCTGGTTATAAGATCAACCAGAGGTACTTTTGACTTAAGTGAATTCCTGAAAATCTCATTGAACTGAACTAATTCATCTTTAATTGGCCTGCTTATATTACTTAATGTATTACTCATTTTCCTTCTTCATTGAAAACTTGGAGACAAGTATGCTTATTTCATATAAGATAACCAACGGAATTGCCATGAGTACTTGGGAAATCGGATCAGTACCGGGGGACAAAAACGCTGCCAAAATCATAATAACGATGATAGAGTGCCTTCTGTATTTTCTCATTATCTTCGGAGTCAGTATCCCAAGCTTCGAAAGGAAAAAGGAAATCATAGGAAGCTCGAAAATCAATCCTGCAGCAAGCATTATACTAAGGACTATTGAGACATACTCATCAATAGAAAATTCATTCTTGATCGTTTTTGTTCCAAAACCTGCTGCGAAGTCCATTACTGTTGGCAGCATTATAAAATATGCAAACATCAGCCCGGTAATAAAACACAAAGATGAGAAGACTACAATCGCGAGTATGTATCTCCTCTCGTTTTTCCGTAGCGCAGGAGCAATAAACTTCCACAACTGTAGGAAAAGATTCGGGATACTTACGATTATTCCGCATATTATTGCCACTTCAAAGTATAGGAAGACTTGTCCAAAGGGCTTAAGATTCTGCAGACTTGCACCCACTTTTTTTGCAGGGAGTAAAAGAATGAAATCAATAATATACTCAATAAAAATACCACAGATAATTGCACCAACCGCAATACCGATAATGGCATAAATAAGCCGCCACCTTAGTTCCTCAAGGTGTTCCAGGAACGTCATTTCCCCTTCCTGTTCGGTGTCTTCTTTTAATTCTTTATTTATCTCTTCAGCCACAACTCCCCGTGTTAATCCGCTTTACTAAATAATTGAAAATTTGAACAGAGCTTATTTACTTCTTTCCTGACTTCTTTCAGAACTGTTTCATCTTCCGGTTTTGAGATGGCTCTGTCAATAAATCCGGCGATTAATTTCATCTCATTTTCCTTCATGCCTCTGGTAGTAACTGCGGGTGTTCCAATACGAATTCCGCTTGTAACAAAAGGACTCTTTTGGTCAAACGGTACCATGTTCTTGTTTACTGTGATACCGGCCAGTTCCAAAACTGCTTCGGCTTTCTTACCGGAAATCCCTTTATTTGTAAGGTCAATCAGCATCAGGTGATTATCAGTTCCTCCTGAAACAATCTTATAATCACTGGAGGTAAGTTCTGCTGCCAGAATGGAGGCATTCTTTTTTACCTGTATAACATATTTTTCAAATGAACTTTCAAGCGCCTCTCCGAAAGCAACTGCCTTAGCCATTATAATGTGCATAAGCGGTCCTCCCTGAATTCCGGGCATTACTGTTGAATCGAGCATCTCAGACATCAGTTTCAGTCTGTCCCCTTTTAGTGTCTTAACCCCTTCCCTGTTCTCGAAATCCTTTCCCATAAGTATAACTCCGCCACGCGGACCTCTTAAAGTTTTATGTGTTGTGGAAGTCACTATATCGCAAAAAGGAATCGGACTGTTTAGCAGTCCTTTGGAAATAAGTCCGGCAGGATGAGCCATATCGCAAATAAGATAAGCACCAATAGAATCGGCAATTTCTCTGAATTTCTTATAGTCCCAGTCTCTCGAATATGCACTTGCACCGGTTATTATCAATTTTGGTTTTTCCCTTTTGGCAGTCTCTTCAATTACGTAATAATCCAGTCTCCCCGTCTCTTTATCCAGCGAGTAGCTTATCGCATTGTAAAGAATACCCGAAAAGTTAACTGGAGAACCGTGAGTGAGGTGCCCGCCATGAGCCAGGTTCAGCCCCATAAATTTGTCTCCAGGTTTCAGGAGAGTCATAAAGACTGCCATATTAGCTTGTGAACCGCTGTGTGGTTGAACATTTACATATTCAGCACCGAATAGTTTTTTCAGTCTTTCCCTGGCAATTTCCTCAGCCTGATCGATAAACTCGCAACCGCCGTAATATCTTTTCCCCGGATACCCTTCGGCATATTTATTCGTTAAAAGCGAACCCGCAGCGGTTAAAACTGCAGGACTTACATAATTTTCAGATGCAATCAGTTCCAGATTTTCTGTCTGACGCTTTGTTTCCGAGGCTAAAACAGCCGATATTTCTTTATCCCTATCAAGTGTATACATATCATTCATCCTTTACGGAACAACTATACTTTTGCCAATCCAACCGAAACAGCTTCCTGTCACGGGAAGAGTTGTACCGGATTTAATCTTCCTGAAGAAGTAGTCTTCTTTTGTAGGTGTGGAACCGGATAATGCTCCAACCCTATCTCTTGCCTGTGTTAGCGAAGGATCCATATTTGCTGCTCTTCTGTATGTGTCAACAGCTAACTGATATACTACTTTTGTTTCGAAATCGAAAGAACAACTTCGGGCAGACTGTTCATAAAGCATTCCTTCATAGAATAATGCCAGAGCCCATCCACCTGCCACCTCGCTTGCTTTTTGGAACTGTGCTCTTGCCTGTGAGAGTTGTCCCCGTTCCTTGTATACAAGTCCAAGGTTTAGATAATGCTCTTTAGTTTTTGAATCCAGCTTAATAAGCTTGTTGTACTGGTCAACTGCTTTGTCGAACATTTCAAGTTTCTGGTAAGCTAGTGCTAGCTGAGTATTGTAATTAATTGTTTCCGGTTGTTTATTTACCAGGTACTCAAGAGGGACCAGTGCTTCTTTGTACTCATTAACTTTAATACATAGTGATGCATATTTCCAGCCCTTTGCAAGATCATCCTTATTGAATTCCCAGCTTTTCTTGGCTAGTGCAATAAGTTCGTCAATGTTCTCTACCAATCCCTCAAGCTCCGTATTCCATACAGGATTATTAGGCTCGCGCTCTGTCAGGTAAGAAAAAATATCAAGAGCTTTCGTCTTGTAGTCCGGATTTTCCTGCATACTAGCTTTATAGAGTTGACCTAATTGATTGTACCAGTAAGGATCTGCAGTGGAATCCATATCAATAGCTTTCTCATACTCAGTAATTGCTGCTTTCTGATCTCCGTACCAGGTTTGCATAACAAATCCTTTTTTTCTCTGAAAATAAGGTGCATCTGGAGGATAATGCTTTATTGCCATTTCAATCATGTAAAGTGTGGTGTCGGCAATCTGCTTCTGACCCTCGTCGGTTGCCTGAGTTGAGTCGTGCAAATACCAGAGTGCTTCTTCCATTTTGTGATAAATCCATTTATTGTACTTTACCGGGTCTATCCTCAGAATATTCCATGCATAGGGCAAAGCACTTTCGTAATCTTTGTTTTTATGATATTCGGAGAAGAGACTGTACTCTCTAGGCAATATCAATGAGTCCGGTGTCTGCGCTTTTACTGTATTTGAAAAAGTGACAAATACAACTAATAATAGAACGGCTAATTTAAATAAGTTTTTCACGGTTGTATCCTTAATTATGTTACATTTAACATTGTGTGAATTATTTATCCTGTCTTACAAACCAAAGCTCCCCAAAACTCAGGCCAATCCCTAATTTGAACATATTTTCATGAACAAGGCTGTTTTTCGTAGTTCCGCGGTTAAGGTACTGTATAGCAAAGTCAACAGTATTGTCCCTTCCAAGAGGCACTGAGACTCCCGCACTGACCGAAAACTGGTTAATTTTCTCTCCGTTTAGACTCACTGGCAGATTTTCATAACCTAAACCAAACCGGTAAATCATCAGTTCTTCAAATTTGGTTCCGTCCGGATCTTCCCTGTATTCTATACCAAAACTAAACTTATTAACGCTTTCCGCTTTCAAACCGCTCCCTGTATTCCAGTTTCCTATACCGGAAGAGGTTGAACCCGAACCAAAACTCTTCCATTGCTGCATTAAGTAATCAGCATATATCTGATAGGACTTCCCGATTTTGAAACCCAGTCCAAAAATCATTCGGACCGGAAGCGTACCAATCTGGGACTGGTAATCTGTTGTGTCCAGATAGGTATCAACTAAACGGGTAGAGGTAATATCAATATTGAAGTCACTCACAAAGTTGGCAGTGAATCCAAGAGTCAGATTATTCAACGCACCTGAAAATCCGAAAAGTGAATCCAGCGAGGGAGTAATAACTCCCACTGTCCCTCCTAAAAATTTTCCGTTGACTTTGTCTTTATACTGCGATGCGGAAGATAACGCACTTTCGTAATTGACTTCGGTATAATAATTCAGATTCCCAAAGTAGTAATCCAGCGAAGCTCCCACTTTTATGTTTAACGGAAGACGATATGACATACCTACAAAGACCTTTGAAAGACCACCATCCCCTTTGAAGGTCACGTCGTAATTCACATTATCGGTCGACTGATTCTTAAGAACCGACTCATAGGCAACCGTTGTGTATGGCAAAAGCCCCGCAACAGCGGTAATTCCATAATCCCTTTGAACCGGTATCCCGAACATAAAGGCGGTTAATGATGTGCTCGAGAAAAAGTTGCTGGTCTTCTCGTCAGAAGCATAAAGCCCTTTAAAAGTGGCTGCAACTTCAAGTCGCGTAAGCCTCAGCAAATTCCATGAAGCGGGATTAAGCGAAGTAAGAAAGTCACGGTCTTCAACAGTACTACCTAAATCTCCCATACCAAGTCGTCTCGAAGTATGGGAATACTCCATTTCGCCATAACCAAATTGAGAGTAGAAACTGTTAGTCTGTCCTTGCAGGCTGATTATTCCCGCTGCGGTAATTACAAGTATTATATATAATCTCTTAATCATTCTGAAACTCATTTTCTGTGGGAATAAATCAAATTCAATCTTGGCTTCAATGTATCCTCAACAGCACTGAATCCGTAAATAGCATACATCTCAAGTCCTTCCAATGGTCTTCGCGGAGTTATCACAATTCCATTGTTTGTCTTCAGGTTCAGCATTTTATTTAATATCGTTGCAATATTTCCGGAAAAAGTATTATCGCTCCTCTCAAGTAAAACGGGCGTATCGTATTCATTCTTTACAGTATCAATTGCAAAGTATGCATAAACTCCTTCAGAATAGCCGCTTCCAACTCTGGATGAAGCCCAATCCATTTTCAGCGTGAGCTTTGCATAGTTAATAATTGCGTCAGAAGGAAGCCCGGACAAATCGAAAAATAATTTTCCGTTGGCAGTTAGTCCGCTCTGTACCTGAATAAACTTCTTGGGTACCTGGTCTAATTCACCTTTTACCAGATGTATATCCTGTAGCGTGTAGTAGGTTACTGTATCAGTATATTCAGTCCCCTTCTTAAGAATTAAAGTGATATATGGTTGAATAGATTGAGCAAGACTCCCCGAGTAACCCCAGAAACCATATATCCTTCGTGTGTTATCGGTAGGTTTAAGGTAAATTCCGAAAGTATTTGCCGAAGAATTGAGTTTTTCATCGCTCAGCCAGGATCTGACCAAATTAACATCAAGCTTAAAAGAAATCAGACTGTCTGTAATTTGTCTTTCAGAAGATATATCCGCTGCATCATAAGTCAGATGACCAATGGAGTCATAATTAAAAGTTGAATAACCCCAGTTGTATGTCACCTTATGTGCTGAAAAATCGAAAACTCCGTTCGAATCTCCATAACTGTAAGAATTTGTCAGATTGACTTTGGCCTCCAATATTTCAATACTATCCAAATCATTCTTATATGTATCTTCCAGAAGGAGGGAGAATTTTATCAAGGTAGTAGCCTCAAGAAATTCCGTTTTTCCAAGCAACAGTCTGTCAGCCGAGCCCAATGCCAGTATTTTTTTAAACGAAGTTGCATATTGCTGAATAGTATCTTTATTTGTATCCAGTGTAGTTACCTGTACGGTATTGTTCTGATTCAAAGCAGAGCCCAGACTACTGGGATCATCCGAACACGAAGAAAACAATATCATAGCTGTTATAAAAAGAAACCCGGTAAGTCCCTTTATTAATAATCCGCTATTTCTGAACATTTATATCCTTTCTTGAAAATGTGTCTGATCAACCTTCAATAAAAGATTGATAACATCAAATTTGCTGATTTTATTTGATTTTTGCAAGTGATAAATGCACACACCGTTAAATTTCACATCGTTTGTGCGCATCTGTGAGGAGGGTATTCCCCGAATTACTAAGCCATTCATCTCTGAGGAACCTGAGGGGAAATTCCACCTCAGGTTCATCGGATTCAAAACATCGGACATACTTTACTGATTAAGAATATTCTGATACAATTCAACATAACCACGGGCTGAGGATTTCCACGAGAAATCACTCTGCATACCGTTGGCAATAATTTTATTCCAGGTCCCTTTATCCTCGAAAATCTTCATAGCCGAGGTAATGGACTTGATCATATCACCAGCCGTATACTTTTCAAAAACAAAACCGTTGCCGGTTCCCTTTGCTGAGTCAAATTGTGAAACTGTGTCGGCAAGTCCGCCGGTTTTTCTGACAATTGGTATGGTCCCGTAAACAAGACTATACATTTGATTTAAACCGCAAGGTTCATATTTTGAAGGCATCAGCAGCATATCTGCGCCTGCCTCAATCAGGTGAGCTAGCTCATTATCAAAACCAAGCAGTAAACCTAGTTTATGTGGATACTGTTTATGCAGCTTCTCCAGTTTCGTGTGATAAATTTTCTGACCGGCTCCAAGCACAACAAACTTTACTTTCATTTTTGCAAGTTTGTCGAACGAATCCACGAAAAGGTCAATTCCCTTCTCTTCAGTAAGTCTCGAGATAATTCCAATAACCGGCTCATTCAAATCCCCTTCAAGATCAAATCTTTCAATCAATGCCTTTTTATTCTCGAGTTTTTCGTCAATGCTCTTAAGCACGTAACGCTTGGGAATGAACTTATCTGTTTTTGGATTCCAGTCGGACTCATCAATACCATTTATTAGCCCGGCAAATTTCTTCTTTTTCTTCTTCAGCAATTCGTCCAGTCCTGAACTGATTACCTTATTAGCCATTACTTCTTTTGCGTATCCCGGACTAACTGTATTTACAAAATCAGCAAACTGGATCCCGGCTTTCATATAATTTACTTTGTTTCCATGCAAAATTCCATTCTCATTTATCATAGAATCGGGTAAACCCAGCCCTTTTAAGGTACCTTTTCCAAAAATACCCTGATTTGAGAAATTGTGTATCGTATATAGAATCTTAATCGCTTCGGAGGCAGGATTTCTTTTCTTTAAAGCCTTAAAGTATGCCGGCACTAACCCCGTCTGCCAGTCGTTACAGTGAATAATATCAGGTTGCCACCCCAGTTTCTCAATAAGTTCGAATATTGCATGAGAAAAGAATGCGAACCTCATATCATTATCAGGATAATCCTCACCGCTCAGAGCATCACCATAAATACTCTTTCTGCTTCCAAAATAGAGTTCGTTATCCAGAAAATAAATCTGAACACGCACTTTCGGAGATGGTAAAAACGACGATTTTAACGAAAAAGTGTAATCTTTGTCCCCTATTGTAATAGGGATATCTTTAAGACGAACAACATCATGGATCTTAAACTTGCGATTATCAACGGCACCATACTTAGGAACTACAACCCTTACCTCGCAGCCAAGCTCTGCAAGCATTTTCGGCAATGCAGAAGAGACATCGGCTACTCCGCCAACTTTTACAAAAGGTACTAATTCTGGTGTTACGAATAAAACTTTCAGTTGTTTATTATTTGTCATAATATTTTTAAGATTGTGAATTACAAAAATAACGAAAAAATCATTTTTTTCCTAAGATAAAAAACAACAAAATGGGCAGGAAACAGTCTGAACGTTGCGAGAAAGTGCGTATTTATGGATGATTAGTTGTTGCAGGATTGACCCCTGTTTTCGTTCGGGTTTTTACAAAGTATATATTGTTCCGCAACCGGGATTGAGTAGAGAACTCAAGATTTCGCCATACCAATAATTATCATATTGTGAAAAAATAAATCCCTGCCAATATCACCAATACCCCGCATACCCTCCTGATCCACAATGTAACCCTGGATTCTTCTGTCCAGTTTAAATATCCCTGAACTTTATGTGATGCCGTTCCCGCTCCTACTATTACTGCACAGTGCCCTAAGGCAAATGCCCCTAAAAGAAATGTCCCTTTCCAGAAACTCTCTTGTGCTGTCTGAAAGACAACTCCTAACACTGGTGCCAAAAAGGCGAAGGTGCAAGGGCCTAATCCAATCCCTAAAAGCAATCCCAGTATAAATGCGGCCACAAGCCCTTTGCTCTTTACTCCTTTGATGTTCACATTCCCTAAATTGATATTTATCAAATCCAGCAAATATAGACCAACTATGAAAAATATTCCGGCAACAAAGTAATTTCCATATACCCCCACATCCCCCATAATCCTCCCCAATGAAGCTGTGATTACACCAACCAGTGCTATTGTGATTAATATCCCTAAACTAAATAGAAGAGAAAGCGAAAACGCACTCCTGTCACTTCGCTTTCCCTGTGTATTGATAAATCCAATTACTAAAGGGATACTCGATAAATGACACGGAGATAGTAATATACTCAAAATACCCCATCCAAATGATGCCATTATAGCAATGTAAAAATTCTCATATAGCGCCATCGTTAAGTAAGTGAATATGTCTTCTATCAATTTCTCTCCTTTTTCTATTTAGATTTGTTTGGTTTTAATCCGTTCTTTTTTAAAAACTTATCTATCTCTTTCTCCGGATAAAATCCTTCATGCCTGTGTATCTCTTTTCCGTTTTCGTTAAGGAATACTTGTGTTGGTATCAATTTTATTTTATATTTTTCAGCATAGATTTCTTCTTCTTCTTTCCAGACATCGTAGAAAATCACCTTAATTTGATCTCCGTATCTCTTCTCAATTGAAGCCATCACCGGTTGCATCTGCTTACACGGAATGCATTTTACTGATCCTAATTCCACAAATGTAATTTTAGGTTTTTTGACTGTCTCTTTTTTGTCATTCTGTGCAAATAATATTCCAGTTGTCAGCATTAACAACGCAAAAAATATTCTTATTAAATTTTTCATATTACTCTCTACTTTTTTAGCCATTCTAAAATCAGCTCTTCTTTAGGGATGTAACCGCTGCTTTTTACTTCATCGTCCACTGCCAAACCGGGAGTCATCATTATTCCGTATGCAACTATTTTATCTATTTCGGATACTTTTTCCACCTCAGCCTCAATCTGATGCTTCTTGATTATCTCTTTAACCCGTTCCTCAAGAAAGACGCATTTTTTACATCCGGTACCCAGAATTGTTACTTTCATTTTGTTTTTCCTTTTATTTTTTACCTTTTACTGTTATACTGTATATTCCAAAATTATAATTCAAACCGGCTTTCGCTTCCTCGGGTGAGATGTGTTTTAACAATAGTGCCCGGGATAATAAAATTTCTTTTGTCTGAACTATTTCTGCATTCTTGAATCCCCTCTCTTTTATCAGATTGATATATTGTTCTTGCTGTAATGCGCCGGCAATACAACCCGTGTACATTTCGGCTGATTTTTGAAGTCCCTCTGGCATTTCTCCCTGAATCACCACGTCAGAAATACAGAAATGAGCACCCGGTTTAAGTACTCTGAAAATTTCCGAGAAAGCTCTCTCTTTATCCGGTACCAGATTCAAAACACAATTGCTTAGTACTACATCAACTGTTTCCGATTCAATCGGAAGGTTTTCTATCTCGCCTAATCTGAACTCCACATTTTTATACCCAAGCTTTTCTTTATTTTCATTTGCTTTCTTGATCATCGCTTCCGCCATATCCACCCCAATGACTTCTCCGCTTTCTCCGGTAATTGAACGGGCTATAAAAACATCATTCCCCGCCCCACTGCCAAGATCAAGAACCGTATCCCCATCTCTTATTCCTGCATACTCTGTTGGCACTCCGCACCCTAGACCCAGATCTGCATCAGGAACGTATCCTCTGATTTTATCGTACGAATCCCCTATCATATTAATCTCCAAAGTCTGCGACCCGCAGCAGCAGCCGCATCCGCAGTCAGAACTTTCCTTGGCTATTTCACCATATTTTTCTTTTACTATTTCCTTAATTTTTTTTTCTTCCATTATATTTCCCTTTTTAATTACTATACTCTGTTCCACTGTTAAAATACTTTGCTTTGAAAAACAAAGCAACGTTAACCAATGCTATCAATACAGGCACTTCAACCAGTGGACCAATTACTGCCGCAAAAGCCTCACCGCTATTAATTCCAAAAACTGCTATTGCAACAGCTATCGCCAGCTCAAAGTTGTTGCTGGCAGCTGTAAAAGATAGTGTGCATGTTTTAGGATATCCCGCCCCAAGCCACATGGATATTCCGAAGGAAACGAAGAACATCACTACAAAATAAATCACTAGTGGTATCGCAATCCTTACCGCATCCAGCGGAAGACTTATTATATACTCCCCTTTCAGAGAAAACATTACATAGATAGTAAACAACAGAGCTATCAGTGTGATGGGACTTATTCTCGGGATAAAAGTTCTTTCGTACCATTCCTTTCCTTTTAATTTCAGGAAATAAAAGCGGGTTAGCATTCCGGCTATAAACGGAATACCAAGATAAATAAATACACTCTCCGCTATTTGTCCTATGGTAATGTCAACTGTAAAAGTTTCCAATCCCAGCTTTTCGGGCAGAATTGTGAGAAATATATATGCATAAACAGAAAAGAAAAGAACCTGAAATATCGAATTGAATGCAACTAGTCCTGCTGCATATTCAGTATCTCCTTTTGCCAGATCGTTCCACACAATTACCATCGCAATACATCTTGCAAGTCCGATAAGTATTAATCCTGCCATATATTCAGGATACTCCTGCAAAAATACTACAGCCAATCCGAACATTAGGAGCGGACCGATAATCCAGTTTTGAATTAACGAGAGGGCTAAAACCTTCCAATCACGGAATACTTCCCACAATTCCTCGTATTTTACTTTTGCAAGCGGCGGATACATCATAAGTATCAATCCGAGGGCAATTGGAATATTCGTAGTCCCTGAATTATATGAATTCCAGAAAGCAACCACCTCTGGATAAAAATAACCCGAAAAAACTCCCAAAAACATCGCCAGGAATATCCAAATAGTTAAATACCTGTCTAAGAATGATAACCTCTTAGTCAAAGTCATCATTTAATCCCTTCATAAAACTTGAAAAAATCTTTCTTTATCTCATCCCGTATTCTCCTGAATTCATTCATTACTTCCTCTTCAGTTCCTGTAGCTTCAGCCGGATCTTCAAAACCAATGTGTATTGTTTCCCCGACTCTGCCAAAAAACACCGGACAGTTTTCCCTCGCATTATCACACACAGTAATCACATAATCAAATCTCTCATTCAGAAAAATATCCGCTTTTTTTGGATAATTATCGCTCAGGTCAATTCCTGATTCCTTCATCACCTGCACCGCTTTCGGATGCACCCTATCCGAAGGATTAGTCCCGGCGGAAAACACCTCAAGCGTATCATCAAACGACTTCATAAACCCCTCCGCCATCTGACTCCTGCATGAATTCCCCGTACACAAAATCAATATCCTCCTCTGCATCTATATCTGTACTCCTATTTTTTTATCTGTGAAAATCTGTTTTATCTGTGTCATCTGTGTGCTATTCTCCCTTCCTGATTGAAAACTACTAAAATAGCGTCCCATAGACCAGTCCGCTCAGCGTTGCCATTACAATTACCAAAGAAACATACACCACCGTCTTCTGCGTCCCCATCACACTCCTGATCACCAGCATATTTGGCAAAGACAATGCCGGACCCGCCAGCAATAACGCCAGCGCCGGCCCCTTCCCCATCCCGCTTGCAATTAACCCCTGCAGAATCGGTATCTCCGTCAGTGTTGCGAAATACATAAATGCTCCCGCAAAAGAAGCAAATAAATTCGACCACATACTATTCCCCCCCACCATTGCAACTATCCACTCATTTGGAATTATTCCGTTCGGATTTTCCTGTGACCCCAGTAAAAATCCTGCCACAAGCACTCCCGCCCCCAGCAACGGCATTATCTCCTTCGCAAATCCCCAGCTCTCTCCCAGCCACTCATTAGATTCATCCTTCTCTAAACCCAATATTACACTCGTGGCTATTATCCCGGCTATAAACCCGATTATTGGATTATCATATAAAATAACCGACACTATCGCCACCATAATTGATCCGATTATCACTCTGACTTTATTTGCTTTTAATATAAATAGTAAAGACAATGCAAATCCAATACTAAATACTGATGTAATAAACCACTTGCTTGCAAAAATAAAATACCAGAACCCGCTCAAGTCATCTGACTTACCCCAGTTTGCAAAAACTAAAATCGCCACCATTATAAAAAAATGAATAGCAGTCTGCCAAATCGGCCTCTGCTCAGGAATATCAGGGACACCCAACTGAACCGCCTCTTTTACCTTCTCTTCTTTTCTATATATATACGCCATTACCAGTCCTATTATCACACTGAAACTTACAGCCCCTATTATCCTTGCCATCCCCATCTCAAACCCTAACACTCTTGCTGTCAAAATTATCGCAAGTATATTAATTGCCGGTCCTGAATATAAAAAGGCAACCGCAGGTCCTAATCCCGCTCCCCTTTTATATATACTTGAAAATAACGGGAGTATAGTACAACTGCATACCGCCAAAATCGTTCCTGATAGTGCTGCCACTGTGTATGCAACCCATTTCCTTGCTTTTGCACCAAAATATTTTATTACCGACCCCTGACTTACAAATACTGCAATCACCCCTGCAATAAAAAATGCTGGGATTAAACATAATATCACATGCTCTTGCGCATACCACTTTGCTAATACTAAAGCTTCATTTACCGCCCCCTTGAACGTTTCTTCCTCTATCGGCAAAAAATATGCAAATACAAAGAAACCCAGAATCCAGAGAAAACTTTTATACTCCTCTTTCCACTTCATTTATCGATCTTACCTTTCATTTATACTTTCAGCGAAATATTAATCGACGCCGCATATAATTTTTCTGTCAACTTTATTAACCAGCTTCAGATCATTCTTTATCGTAATATCATTGTTTAAATATTTTATAAATAATGCCAGCATATCCTGAACATAAACAGACTCCGGCGATCTTACTAACTCATAATTCACCCACTTCCCCTCTTTATCATCAATGATAAGACCTGCATCCTTAAGTATGGATAGATGTTTGGAAACTGTCGAATTGGCGAGTTTTAGGACTGAACTGACTTCACACAAACACAATTTGCGTGATTCCAACATTTTCATAATTCTGACCCTGTTCGGATCAGAAAGTGCTTTAAATATTGTTACTAATTTTTTCATTTCTCAAAATATATTTCGTTAATTAGCGAAATATAATGATATTTTTTCGGATTCCAAAAAGGTAATTTATTTGCCATTAAGTTGTAACAAATTACCGATCCCTTAATATTTATTAAGATACGAAATTGCTTTTTGCAAAACTTAATCGGTAGAAACCGTTAAGGAACTTCTCTTTTTACACCAACCTGTTAACTAATGGAAATCTAAAATTTTTCTCTCTTTAATGAAAGATCTTTGGACCGACTCTGATGGTAGGAATTAAAATAGGGGGATTATATTTTATAGTTTTGATATTATTTCATCATCATCAACTTCTTTATACTCCTGAAATCATCTGCATTTAATTCATAGAAATAAACTCCGCTCGATAATCCGTAAGCGTTGAAGGTAATTTCATAGCTCCCCGGAGGCTTTTCCTGATTCACAAGCACTGCAACTTCATTTCCAAGAATATCATAAACTTTTAAGGTAACCATTCCCCGTTCAGGTACTTCATATCTTATCACGGTACTTGGATTGAATGGATTCGGATAGTTCTGATACAGAACAAAATTCTCATTTGGAATATCCTCATTCTTATCATAAATAAAAGTAATTCCACCGTTGGTCGTTTTAAGTATCGTACCACAAAGCCCAACAGCCCAGACCGTTTTCGCATCAAAAGATGTAATACTAAATAAACTATTAGCCGTTCCGCTTGTTTGAGCCACCCAGTTCTGACCTCCATCGGTTGTCCTTAAGATTGTGCCTGGCCCTTCCACAACCCAACCATTATTCGCATCCGGGAAAGTCAAACAATTCAAACCACTGGCTGTTCCGACTGTCTGTTTCACCCAGTTCTGTCCCCCGTTGGTAGTCTTTAAAATTCCTGAACCTCCCGCAATCCAGCCCGTATTTGCATCCGCAAATGTTACATTATTCAATCCTGAACTCGTACCGCTTGTTTGAGGATTCCAGATATTACCTCCGTCTGTTGTCTTTAGGATTGTTCCGGACCAACCTACTGCCCAACCGGTATTAGCATCTATGAAAGTTACCCCCCTTAAATCATTATTTGTCAGACTTGTCATTAACAACCAGTTCTGACCTCCGTTGGTTGTCTTCAGGATTATCCCATTATCAGCAACTATCCAACCGGTATTTGCATCCGCAAAGGCCATACTCCTTAAAGTATAATATGTCGTAGTTCCATTATTTTGCACCCTCCAGTTCTGACCCCCGTCGGTTGTCTTCAGTACAGTTCCGGATTTGCCGGCAGTCCAGCCTGTATCCGAATTAAAAAATTTTACACTAAATAAATCATTAGTGGTTCCGCTTGTTTGAGATACCCACATCTGACCTCCGTTGGTTGTCTTGAGAATAGTGCCGAATCTTCCGACTACCCATCCTGTATTTGCATCTGTGAAGTCAATACAGTAAAGCGTATTTCCTGATACCCCGGTTAAAGATTTCCAGCTTTGACCTCCGTCGGTTGTTTTAATGATTGTTCCATAACTCCCAACAGTCCAACCGGTATTCGCATCTATGAAAGCAGCACAACGCAAATAATTAGCTACTCCGCTTGTTTGAGGCATCCAGCTCTCCCCACCGTCAGTTGTTTTCACTATTATTCCGGAACCACCAACAGCCCAGCCGGTACTCGGATCAGTGAAAGTTACATTATGCAAATCATAGTTTGTTCCGCTTGATTTCGGTACCCAGTTTTCCCCTCCGTTGGTTGTCTTCAGGATTATCCCAATATCAGCAACTATACAACCGGTATTCGCATCTGAGAATGTCACACACTCCAACCAGTATGTCGTTCCGGTTTCTTGTACCAACCACATCTGACCTCCGTTGGTTGTCTTCAGAACTCTCCCCATGCTTCCAACAGCCCAGCCGGTATTCGTATCGGTGAAGGTTATACTCTCCAAAGCATTAGTTATTCCGCTGGTTTGAGTCACCCAGCTTTTTCCACCGTCAGTTGTCTTGCAGATTGTACCGGAAGTCCCAACAACCCAGCCGGTATTTGCATCAATAAAGGTTACACTGTAAAGCCACTTATTAAGTCCGCATGTCTGTGGTACCCAATTTTCACCACCGTCGGTCGTATTTACAATTGTGCCGGATTCACCAACAGCCCAGCCGGTATTGTAATCTGTAAAGCTAATACTCCGCAGGTCATTATGCGTCCCGCTTGTTTGAATAATCCAGTTCCTTCCTCCGTTGGTTGTCTTCATAATCGTACCGGATGCTCCAACAGCCCAACCTGTGCCCGCGTCTATGAATTCAACTGAATAGAGTGTATTCCCCTGAGGTAGAGGATTCTGCCAGAACCATTGTGCACTTACTATTTCTGATAAACAGATTGTAATTGAAAGCAGTAATATTGTTTTCATAGTTGATAATTACGTAGTTATTTTATATCAGTAAAAGTTATAGTTTATATAGTTATAGTATTATTATATAAAAGGACGCGGTTTTTGGTGTACCCTTTATAAAATTATTTTACATCTTCTCTTCCCTGTTCACATAATCTTCACACTTATCATATTCACATCTCACACACAAAATCACTCAGAAGCACATAGCAAAAGCTGCATTATTTTATAATATTTTTATTTTAGTCTGTTTTTCTCGCTTTGTGAACAATACTCATTTTAATACAATATTAAGGATTAATATTATTATACGCAAGGAAAAAATGTTTATTTGCTGAGATGTTGATTTGTTGAGTTGACGTAAAGGACGGAGGGGGAACAAAGTTTCCCCCTCACAAGAGAGGGGTTTTAAGATAAGAATTTGTGAAAAATTCAAATTACTAGCCGGAAGTTTACATAATAAATTAAAAAACCTGCATTTTATAAAGTGAAAAATCGCCTTAGCAAAAGGGTGTTTTTTGGCATAATTTAAAGGGGCAGAATGGGAGCAGAATGGGAGCAGAAGGGGAGCAGAAGGGAAGGGTAAGCCGAAAAAAGGGGTATTTTAGTGTTTATATGAACATTATTTTTTGCATATTAGTGTTGAATTTTTCAACACTAGCCAAAATTCTTGACTACTTGTCTAAAAAAAAACAAATTTTGACTAGTGTAACTCTTTATAAATAAAGGACTTAACCAAAAAATAGCCCACTAGTCAAAAAAAATCCCTATTTTTTTCTTATATATATATTTCCTTGATATATAAAATATACAAAAAAAATATAGTAAAATATGACTAGTAAGGACTTTGCCCTTATTTTATAGGAGAATGCTTAGTCAAAATTCAAAATAAAGTTGACTAGATTTGACTAAATCTTGACTAGTACCCTTTTCGCCCTTATTCCATAGGGTTGCAACGAGTCAAATTTATTGACAAATTTATGACTAGTGTTTTTAAAACGGCTGTAATTGGTTTCAGCCTTATTTTATACAGTTAAAACCACGCATGACTTATCGCTCTGAGACTCACAGTTTTTGCAAATTATTCATCCTTGTCACTATAAATTGAATTTAAGACACCGTTTCCGATTTGACTTTTTGGGGAAAATTCTGACTAGAAGTGGACTTCGCACTTATTTTATAAGAGTTTGTACTAGTCATAATTTAAAATAAATCTTGACTAGTGAAAATAAAAATTTTAAAATTCTTCATTTTATGCTTGCATATTAATATTTTACATATATTTTAGCAGAGTAAATATTAATTATTTATGTAAATGGGTGAATTAGTTTATAAAATTTCCAGGTGATAAAAATGTGTTTATTGTGCCGGGGTTCGTATGCTGAAAGTCAAAATCGTAGAGTTTTTTGTTAAGTATTTTCCGCTTGTTGTTACCATAACGAAAAGTACAAAGATCAGTCCGTATTTTATTCTTTCCGTTTCCGCCCTGGAAACCGAATACGGGTGTTCCAGACCTGGAGTCACCATACCCCCCCCGCTTATCAGTAATCAACTTCCAGGTGTATTCATTTCTCCGGGAAAAACTATCTGCTGTCAAATTGAATTTGTTTTTACTCTTTTCCCATTTTCTTGCAGGATTTCATTTACGCAATATTGTTTACTATGAGGCACAAATGAAAGGTTTTTTAAATCTTTTCCTGATTATCTTGATTCATTCAATTGCTTCAGCTCAACCTGCTGATCCGCTTGCTTTTAATTTGTCGGACTGCTCCCGCATATCTGTTCCTTATCGCCTCTGTTCTACCGGTTTATCATACCGGAATGTTACCTATCTCGCTGATATGGACAATGCCGGGAAACATGAATTCGTTTTCAAACCGCCTGAATCTATTGGCATAAAATCCGGATAAAACTTTTAATCGCAATAAAAAAAGACTTTATTGATAAAGTGATTACACAATAATAGAGCCATTTCCACTCACATCTGTTTTATGGGTTTTATTTAAAAGATGTTATCTTTGTAAATATGTAAAACAAAAATCTTTAAATACTCGTAAAAATGACTTTATTAATAACATATCTTCTTCTTGCATTGGTTATATCTTTTCTCTGTTCATTTATGGAAGCAGTACTCCTTTCTACTCCGACCGCCTATTTAAAATCCCGTGAAGGAACTAAAAAGAAAGGTCTTAAAAAACTTATAGCCTATAAACAAATTGTGGACCGTCCCCTCTCTGCTATCTTATCCCTGAATACCGTAGCCCACACTGTCGGTGCTGCTGGTGTGGGTGCACAGGCAACAATTGTATTTGGGGATGAATACTTTGGTCTGGTGTCTGCCATCTTAACCATTCTTATTCTGGTACTTACTGAAATTTACCCCAAAACAATCGGGGCAAATAACTGGAGCAGTTTCTCCAATCTTGTGGGACACATGCTCTCTGTTACCATAATTGTTGCTTATCCCCTTGTTGTGCTTTCTTCATTTCTTACCAGGTTAATATCCGGCGGTAAAAGCGAGTATGCGGTGAGCCGGGAGGAGATATCAGCTTTAGCTGAAATCGGAACTTCGGAGGGAATTTTCCACGAAAAGGAAAATAAAATTATTCAGAATCTCTTTAAATTGCAGAATCTGAAAGTTTCCGAGATCGTTACTCCCAGAACAGTAGTGGTTTCTGCTAATGAAGAAATGACGCTGGAAGAGTTTTTGGAGAATAAAAATTATCTTAATTTCTCGAGGATTCCGGTTTATTCTGCCAATCAGGAGAATATTACCGGGTATGTATTCAGACAAAATGTTTTCGAAAAGCTTGCGGAAGAATTTGAAAACCTGAAATTGAAAGATATTAAAAATGAGATAGTTGTCGTGCCGGAAAGCAAACAAGTATTTGCTTTATGGGAATACCTGCTCGAAAAAAAGGAACACATTGCGCTGGTTGTGGATGAGTATGGCGGGATGGAGGGGATCGTTACTATGGAGGATATTATTGAAACTCTCCTCGGATTTGAAATTGTTGACGAGAAGGATACTATTACAGACATGCAGCAATACGCCAGGGAAAGGTGGAAACAGCGTCAGGCTAAATATAAACTGAAGGAAGGTTAATCCGGATACGGAATTCTTTATCTGCTTAAGTTCATAAAACGAAAATAAAAAAAGCCGGGATGATGTTCCCGGCTTTATTGTATCTATTAAGATTACTTCTTACATTTCCTTTTCTATAACTTTAAGCAGATTCTCTATTTTTTCTATCCGTAGTTTTGGATACGTCTCCCCAGGCTTGATGTTCGCTGCATTCCTGTAGCTCTTTAACGCATCTTCAAATTTCTTTGCTTTGTACATCTCATCCCCGGTCCTTACAGCGTCAGTGTAACTCTGGTCAATCTCCGGTTGGACTTGCTTCATTTTGATCTTGTCCCCCGCTTCATCAACCATACGCTTCTTGAATTCTTCCGGATATCCGACGTTGATCGGATTTCCATACTCGTCCTTAACTACCCCGTCGTTGTATTTCATCACTAGGAATTCGCCGAAATTCCGCCAGTCCTTAACCAGTTTATCTGCGGTTTCCTTCGAGTGGTTAGTCAGGAATTCTACTGCTTCGCTCCTTGAGTTCTTAAGCAGGGTTAACGCTTTCTTTTCCACATTCTGCTGCTCTGCTATGTAAAATCCTTCATGTTTGCTCTGCTCTGTTTTTATATCGTCGATAATCAGACTGTATTTTGGATAAGCGTAGTTCGATACAAAGTTAAACACCCAAAATGCGGATTCCCAGCTGAATTGTTTTAACGATGCAACCCCGTGCTTAAAATGACCGGAAATATCTGTTGCACATGCATACTGCGGATAATATACCGTCATATATGTATCATCTACTCCAAACCAGATCACCCCCCCCACTTCGGCTGGCATGTCGCTCCTCGCCTGGGTAATGAATGAAAATCCTGTTTGCGGCGTTGATATGGGGCGTTCGTTGAAATAATTTTCTCCCTGATACTTGAAAGTAAGCGGTCGCCATCTGTATGGCATTGAGTATGGCCCGCAGGCAACTCCTGTGGTCATATCCAGTTCGGTTCCCTCGTAATGATCTCTCATAAGATGCATCACGTCCTTTACACTTAATTTATTTTCGGGTTTTACATAAAGGGGCATTCTTTCCAGCGATTCCCCTTTTATATATGGCATGTATTTATCTATTCCGCTGTTTACTCTTCTGAATAGCGACCACACTCTTGCATCACAGAATCTTATTCCGCCAAATGAAAGCGGATTATAAGCATCTGTAAAATTAAATTCGGAATCTTTACCCGAGAAATATCCCATCTCCCGTGCAAATGATATAACGTCTTTTGAGTAGATGCAGTTTCCCGGATCGTTTAGGGGGAACGTGGTTATGCGCGCCTGGTTTGCATGCCCTGATACGTATCCGTCAGGTATTCTCACTGCCACCCACACTGCTCCTTTTTTGTCCGGTCCCTTGCCAATCATTTCAAGTATCCATGCTTCATTTGCATCACCGATTGAAAAAGATTCCCCAGAGGAATAATACCCGTATTCTTCTGCAAGTTCTGTCATTATTTTTATAGCTTCTCTTGCGGTTTTTGCCCGTTGTAAAGCAATATAAATCAGACTCCCGTAATCCATAATTCCTTTCGGATCAACTAGCTCCTCCCTGCCGCCGAATGTGGTTTCTCCTATCACTACCTGGTGTTCGTTCATGTTCCCTACAACGTTATACGTCTCCCTCGCCTGTTTTATTTTGCCAAGGAATTTACCCGTATCCCATTCATAAATACTTAGCATTGTCCCTTCGGAAAATATTCCTTTAGGGCTGTGATAAAGTTCACCGTACATATGGTACGAATCCGCTGTATAAGTGATCATCACGGCTCCCTCTTTCGATGCTCCTTTTGTGACTATAAAGTTTGTGCAGCTGTATGCTATGCCTGTAATTAGAAAAAGAATTATTAGGATTTTCTTCATACTTTCCTCATTCGTGAATAAATTAAGTTTTAATAAATGAATATTTAAGATACAAAATACAAGTTCATTATTAAAAATTCTTGCAGGGAAAAATTCACCTCTTTCTGGTTATCCCTCCCTTAAAGCAGTATCCCTCCAAGAAATAAAAATGCCATTGAGAAGTAAATTATTATCCCGGTAACATCCACTAGCGTGGCTACAAACGGAGCCGACGAAGTCGCAGGATCAAGTCCGATCCTTTTAAGCAGCAAAGGGAGCATTGAACCGGTTATTGTTCCCCACATTACCACTCCTAACAGGGAGAAGCCTATCGTCATTCCCATTAACAACCAGTATTCGCCAAACGGTGCGGAAGTATATTGCCAGATTAATATTCTTAAAAAACCCAGCGTCCCCAAAATGCCTCCAAGAATCAATCCGGAAAATAATTCGCGCTTGAAAACAAAAAACCAGTTCTTTAATTTTAACTCACCCAGTGAAAGTGAACGTATTACCAGCGTTGCAGTCTGCGAACCGGAGTTACCTCCACTCGAGATAATCAGAGGAATGAAAAGTGTTAATACCACCGCCCTGCTGATTACATCTTCAAAATAATGCATTGCCGAGGCGGTAAGCATTTCGCCCAGAAATAGTATGCTTAGCCAGGGGGCTCTTTTCTTCATCATTTCCCATAAGGAGATATCAACGTAAGGCTCTTCCAATGCCTCAACAGCTCCCAATTTATGGATGTCTTCCGTTGCCTCTTCTTCTGCAACGTCCAGAACGTCGTCAATTGTTACTATGCCTATCAATATTCCGGTAGCATCGGTAACCGGAAGCGCTATTCTGTCATACTTCTTAAATACCTCGACTGCATGCTCCTGATCATCTGTAACGGTAAGGCTGATATAATTTCCATCCATCAGGTCCACTACTCTGTCCGCCAGTGGAGCAAGCAAAAAATCCCGTATTCTGATATCGTCAATCAGTTTCCCCCGCTCATCAATCACATAAATTATGTTGAGCGTTTCACTGTCTTTCCCATATTCCCTTATGTGACTCAGTACTTCACTGACGCTCCAATGCTCCTTTACTGCAATGTAATCCGGAGTCATTAATCGTCCAACAGAGTATTCCGGATAACCTAATAGTTTCTGAGCAACTACCCTCTCCTCAGGCGAAAGCTTAGCGATTAACTGTTTGGCAATCGGGGCAGGTAGTTCCTCCAGCATCGCAGTACGATCGTCAGGTGACATTTCGTTAAGGATTGAAACCACTTCTTCATTCCCAAGCGCTTTGAGCAACCCGAATTGCGTATCAAGTTCCAGATACTCAAATGTGTCGGTCGCTAATTCCTTATGAAGTATTCGGAATAAAATTGCCTGTTCATTGACCTCAAGATCAGTAATTAATTCCGCAAGGTCTGTAGGGCTCCAGTCCTCCAATACTTCCCTTAAGGAAGCAAAATCTCTCTTGTCTATTAAATCTTTTATTTCCGGTTGGAGAATTTGTCCAAGCATAGTCACCTCTGATTGGGTTAAGGTATCATAAATTTATGCAGGCCCGATGTGCTTGCCGTAATAGTCAGTAGCCCTAAAACAGGGCAATTCCAATATTCAATATAAGGATTTTACAGAAATTCTTTGTCGTTTTTTTTCTTCCCCCTGTTACCTGGAAATCAGATCGCTTCTTTCTGTCCAGATTACATAACCGATTGCTTTGCCGGGATCATCTGCTCCGGTCATTATCAGCGTATCATGAAACTCCCGCTTTATTAATCCCTGGTTCAGGTTGATATAATCGTAGTATGTCACTCCCAGATTATATTTTGTTTCGATCTTATATACCTCTGTTAATCCAAGCGGATTGTTTAACATCTCCGTTCCGATTACTTTCCTGACACTGTGCCATGGTGTCTGGAACATTACCCATGACTCACCTGCCTTCACCGGATATCTGAGGAGAATTTGGGGCGATTCAAACGCTGAGATTGTGTCCGTATTTGGTTTGTGTAGTATTAAATCATCCCCCATGGCGCCGCGTATTTGTAAATATTCCTGAACGCTCAGATATTTCCCTTCTTTTCTTTTCGGCATCACATAGGCTGTTACACCATTGTTTGTGTAAGCAAATCTGATCAGATTTGAACTGTTATTTATGTACCAGTGGCTCTGTACAAACAAATCTTGCCCGTCTTGTGTCTGTGTCCTTAATCTCACTAAACCTGATTGATTCAGAACTTCGTCATTTTCTTTTTCACACGTAACCACCGAGTTTTGAAATATCGTATCCTCGGACTGGAATACCCAGAGCGTGTCGTACCTCTTGTTAACCATCGTAGTTATGTACCCCCATGTGGAGCCGGTTTGCATTTTCAATTTAGCGGGCACTAATATATCCCCTCCTGTACCGCTGTCGTTGCATCCAATCAGAAACATTACAAAAGCTGTAATTACATAAATCATTTTTTTCATATTTATAATTCCTTCCATTCGCTATCTATATCTTGCCAAAAAGTTCCGTTCTCTCTTCAGGATTGATTATAAAAATCAAATTATCTCCTTTTTCCAGCATCATATTCTCATCAGGATTAAACTCCCATTTATCTTTTCGTTTATCGCTATCAGCAAAGCATTTCGGTTGTTCTTAAGCCCAAGGTCTTTCAATACTTTGCCGGCTGAACTGTTTTTAACGGGTATTTCTTCCACCCTGAGTGCTTTATCCCTGTCTCTAAGCATAGTGTCAAGAAGGGTAACTACTGCAGACCTTATCATCTCCGAAGCAATCCTAAGTCCGCCTATTACATTTGGACTCACTACAGAGTTTGCACCCGTTTTTTTTATCTTGTCAAAATTCTTCGCATAATTTGATTTGCTCACAATTCTCAGATCAGGAATCATTTGCCATGCTAAAAACGTGATCACCAGATTTACATTATCGTCTGTTGATACCGCAAAAAGACCGGCTGCTTTCTTTATTCCTGCGATTTCTAAAACATTCTCTTCTGTCTCGTCACCATTCAAAGTCAGAAAGTCTTTTCCTCAAGCAGTTTGCAGTGTGCCGGATCTTTCTCAACAATTACAAATGGTCTGTTGGTTACTTTCAGTTCCTCTGCAATTTGTACGGCAACTCCAGAGTAACCGCATATTATATAATTTGAATTAAGATTCTTGATCATCTTTAACTCTTTCCTTTTTTTGAATGAATGGAGTAATTCTCCTTCCACAAAAAGGGCAGTACTACTTGATACTATTTACGTAAATCCTGCAATTCCCGATATGGCTATAATAATGACTAACGATCTTCCGTACTCATATCTGCTGACGTCAATTATTTCCCCGTAACCGATCGTATTTATGGTGATAAAAGTCATATCCAAACGATTGAAGAGACTTTCCTCCCCACGACTGACAAAATAAAATCCCGCCGTCCCCGTAATAATAATTATTACAAGGATGTTGAATGGGACCAGCAGCCGCTTGTATATATGCATCGTTTATTTGATGATAACCAGTTTCCTGTCCGCGCTGAATTTATCTGTCATAATCCGGTAGATATATACACCGCTCGAAAGCCCTCGGGCGTCAAACTTGATTTCGTATCCTCCCGCCTCATGAACACTGTTTACCAGCGTGATTATTTCTTTGCCAAGTATGTCGAACACTTTAAGACTTACTCGACTTTTCTCCGGAATTTGGTATCTTATCATCGTCTCAGGATTAAACGGATTTGGGAAATTCTGTTCAAGCGAATAGTCCATTATCCCGCCGAAATCAACTTCCACCGGTGTATAGGTTCGGAAAGAACCGTTATAATCAAGCTGCTTCAGTCTGTAAGCGTTTATTCCTTTATCCGGATTATTATCCGTAAAACTATAGATCTTCTCAACTGTGGATGTCCCAATTCCTTCAACAAAACCAATCTCTGTCCAGCCTGCCGTACTTTTCCTTTCGATCGAGAAGCCCTTGTTGTTTGTCTCGGAAGCTGTACTCCACTCCAGCACAATCTCATTATCCCTGCTCGTGGCAGTAAAACCCGTTAATTCTACCGGAATCACTGAATAGTCCATTACCCCGATATCGTCAACATACCAACCGTCTTTGTGTATGGACCCGTCGCTTCTTAACTCAAAGCGCAATTTAATCATGTTGTTTGAATATGGAGCCAGACTTATTTCTTCCTTTACCCAGGCGCTTCTCAGTCCGTCATAAACGGGCTGACCGTTTGGCTGAAATGTTCCCTGTCCCGGTTCAGTATATTTTCCCTGCAGGGCTATCCAGGTCGAACCGTTGTTTGTGGAGATTTTCACCTGACCGTAATCCCAGTTGCTTTCAATATCGTATCTTGTCCAGAAAATAAGTTTAGGACTTATTGCGTTCATTAGGTCTATAGGGTTCAGAGTAGTCATCGTCACGGTAGCGCTGGCGACATAGTTGCCTGATGGGCTATCAGTAAATGAATTCGGAGCGGTTACAAAGGAAGTGTTTGTTTCCCCCCATACCGGATTCACCGGAGTAGAACTTACGCTCCAGTTGGTGGTTACTGTATTGCTGCTGTCTCTGAATCTGTATGCCGGTATCCCCAGGGGAAGAGAAATTGTATCACTGGACATTATCACCCCCTGAACTGAGGTTCTGCATAATAGTTTTATCATCTGAGTGTGTGGTGCATCCTCCATTATCTTGAATGCAATTTCTGAAGCGGTTGTGTAATTGCTTCTTGACTGAATCGAGTCAACATTAAGCACCGGGGAAAGTACCTGCGCTGAACCATTGAGCGAGACAAGCTCAACCCCAATGTTCAATCCTGTGGATAAACCGTAATTCCGCAAGGTTACACTCATATTCACCGAGTCTCCGGGCATAAAATATGGTTTGTCATACTCTGTCGATATATACTTTATAAAATCACCCGCTACCCAGGTGTTAAATAAATTCGGTACTAAATTCCCCTGCGCAAGAGGAAATATTCTGCTCTGCGGAGGCCAGAAACCGTCTGAATAACTTCCGACTTCAAATGTGTAAGAATATGCTTTCCCTTTTGATGTCTGCTCCCCATACATCCAGTCCCTCACCGTGCCGTTGGATACATAGGATAATGTCTGGTAACTGTTTCCGTAATCATATCCGTTGAACTGCGACATGTACGAGGCATACTCAATATATGTGGATGAATCCGGGGTTAACTGGTTTATATATCCCCACGGATATATAATTGAGTTGTTATAGCTGTGATAATTGATGTGTGTTTTGATATTCTTGCTCTGAACAAAATCTCTGAAGTAAAATGCTTCGGGCTCCGAGAATGAGGATGGACCCCTGTATGTCTCAGAGGATGGTGTACTGCTACTGCCTGTATTGTCAAACCCCCACTTGTATCCAAAATTCCTGTTCAGATCCACTCCATACGATCCGGAGTTGTTTCGTCTGTTCTTTCGCCAGTCCCCCCCTCCTGATGGATTGGTTGTCTGATTATAAACATATCCGTCGGGATTAAGCACCGGGACGAAATAAATCTCCCGGTTATTTACCAGGTAGGTAACTTCCTGATTACTGCCGTAGTTTTCCAGCATGTAGTACATGAAGTAAAGTACTGTAGCCATGCTTTGAGGTTCGCGTGCATGTATCAGTGCATCGAAAAATACTTGCGGCTCATTCTCATTAACGTTCGGATTATCCGATATTTTAACAGCCCATATTTGCCGCCCCTCGTGAGTTGTGCCTAAGGACCACTTCGGAGTGATCAGGTTCGGATACAGAAGTACCATGGAATCCAGTTTTTGAACCACTTCCGCAAAAGTGTAGTACCCCCCCATCGAGCCAAATCCAAATCCTTCTACTCCGTAGGTCTCCCCGCTTTGGCTGATTATCTCAGCCTTCTCCTCTTCCGTTGGAACTGGAAGGCTCTGATAATAACTGTACCAGTCCTCAATCAGTACTTCGTATGTTATACCGAGACTCCCCAGTTTCTCAAGTTCATCGCTCTTAAGGAAAATAATCAGCTCATTTTCCTTGTTTACTTTTCCCTCTTCCAGGGGAAGCTCAGCAGTCAATAGCCTGGATACTGTCTCGCTGCTCTCTAAGGATATTTTAACCTGCTTAATGTTTTGCCCCGTTACGAAGCCTGTAAAAAGAAGAATTAATGAAATAAAGACCACACTTTTCAAATCCGAAACCTCTTATATTAAATATCCAAAAATAATCTTTTGAGCGGAGATAGGGAAATGAATTTTTCGGGGATGTATATAAAAAATCCCCGGGCTGTTCTGCCCGGGGATTTGAGACGAGGTTCGATTAGTCTCTTTTTACTTTATCAACATTAACTTCTTTGTTGCGGAGAAGTTCTCTGCTTCAAGTTTGCAGAAGTAAACACCTGTTGAAAGCTGGCTTGCGTTGAAGCTTACTGAATGTTTCCCGGCCTGCTGAATTCCGCTTACAAGTGTTGCAACTTCATTACCCAGCACGTTGAATACCTTCAGGCTTACCTTGCCGGATACCGGTATCTGATAACTGATAATGGTTGATGGATTGAACGGATTCGGATAATTCTGATAAAGTGCATAATCGGATACCACTATGTTCTCCTCGTTGACCTCAGTAACACCTTCCGGCTCTAATGTGAAGTTAAGGTTTGATGCTGTCACTGAGTAGGATACAATTGCTGTTTGTGAATTTCCTGAGATATATCCCTCTTTTCCAGCCATAAGTACATATTCATCCGGCACTAATCCCGCAATTGTGTATTTTCCGTTAATATCCGAAATCGCGTAACCATATACTTCCCCTTCTGAACTAACTGCATAAACAAATGCGCCGTTAACTCCGTTACCCGAATTGTCCCTTATCTTTCCGTTGATCTGTGCAAAACCGGAATCGGGGAGTGTAAGCACGGTTATATTGATATCAGGTACTACTCCGTTATCAGTTACCACTACAGAGTCTGCCAGTCTCCAGTTGAGTGTTGGCACTCCGTCATATCTGAAATACGAAGGCTTGTAACCCATCGGTGGCACTGCTAGAAGAATATACTGGTTCGGAATAAGATTTGTAAAGCTGTAAACACCTAAAGAATCAGTAAGGGTTGTGTATCTTCTTGGATGATTGTTTACCATCGGATGTACATTCATTCTCTTCTGGATTGCATGCACAAGAGCTTCAACACCTGTTCCGTTGGTATCTTTTACCATACCGCTTATTCCGTTTGCATATACCGTTTTGTGCGAAAGTACAAAATCAATCCCGGTGATATTTCCGCTTACGGGGAGTTTGTCTGCTTCTGTGATTAAAGTCTTGTTCTCCCAAAATTCGGGATAGAAATCCAATACGTTTAATGGCTGAGCAAATACTATCAGGGTGTCGTTTTCCCTGGTGTTGAATGAGAATCCGCCAAGACTGTCTGTTCTTGATTCCTTTAACATCTGGAAGTGCGAATTAAGCTTTGTTCGGTATAATCTTACACGTGCTGCTAAAGGATTCCCCAGAGAATCTTTAACTGAGCCGGTTAGGGTGTAAGTAACCGGTAGTACAACTGCTGCAAGTCCGATGTTGATATTCACGCTGTCACCATCTGCAAGGATTACTTTCGTTGCAGTTTGAATTTTGTTCACATTATCAAAATACTCAGGAACAAAACCCGGTGCGCATGTATAAATATAATACTCGCCTACTGGCATCTGAATCAGATAATTGCCGTTACTGTCCGTTCTTGCAATTCTGGTGAATGGATGATGATTGCCGGTAAAGAATTTCAGAGTGGCTTGGTTAACTCCTGTAGTCGTGGCATCGTCCGTGACCAGTCCGTAAACCTTTGCGAATGCCGGAGGTAGTGGAGGTAAAATCGCCGCTAGTGCAACGTTTATACTTTGTGTAACTCCTTCAGCTACCGCAATTTGCGTGGCATTCTGTAACGAGTTAACATTATCGTAATACTCAGAAATATGTCCGGGCGCGAATGTATAAAGGAAATAATCTCCGGTTAAAAGCACTACGTTGTATTGCCCGAGACTATCAGTGCGAACAATAACCGTTGTACCTGCAGAAGGAGCCGGGCTGTTACCTGCCCTGAAGAATTTCAGGCTTGCGTTCACCAATGGCAATCCGGTGGTCTCATCCGTAACTACTCCTGCAATATTTCCGCTTGGTGGGGGTGGGGGTGGCATTAGTGAGATCTCGACACTGTTTGAAGGATCGCTCACCGTTAGTCCTTTTACAGCTACAATATAATACGAATAAGTTCTGTTTACTGCCACGTTAACGTCCGTGAACAATTTAGTATTAACAGTAGCAATTTTTCGAAATACACCCGTATCAGCCAATGCACCGTTTTTCTTATAAACAGCGAACCGGATGAAGTTATTCAGTGTATCCATGTGCTGCCAGGTCAGTTTTACTTTCTGCAGACTGTGTGGTCCGCTGATTGCTTCTGCAGTCAGATCAGTAGGGGCTGAAACTTGTGCGTAGGATGCAATTCCCATTACCGCCATCAGGAGTAAAACTAAAAATATTCTCGTTTTTTTCATTTCCATACCTTTCAATCTATTAATCTTTTATCGTTCAAACAACAAGAATAATGCCAGCGAAATAATGAACGTTTGTTCTATTTTCTGAACTTAACACTGCGCAAATTTTTCGTACTTGCGGAAATATTTTCACCCTTTAGGTTAAAAATTAATTTTATATCTGATTATTACACCATCCCACTTTTCCCTGCCGGAAAGAAGAGGAGCTAGCGTAATTTGTTCCTGCACTGAGTTTTTAGGAAAAATGTAGAAATCCAGTTGTAAATATATCCAAAGCGCTGAATAAATAGCTAATGAAATATTTCTCCACTTATACGCCGTGTTGTAATCTTGGTACATTCTTTCGATATTGGCGGGATCAGTTTCCCTCAGATACTCCTTCTCTTTCCTGTTTGCATCAAAAATAAAGTAAACCGAGGAAATTAAAGCCGTACTACTCAGTATCCCGAACGAGATCCCCTTAACTTTCTCCCCCGAACAATACTGCCCCCAGCCGGGGATTATCATGGATTTCAGGTAGTTGTAATTCTGCTCTCTTACAATTACCACTCTCTGCTCCGGAGGAACTGATTTAATCTCTTCCAGACTATCCTTTTTTGCGATTTCTTTATAAAGTTCGTAAAGGTAATTGTCCTTTATTTTGTTGAAAAAGGCAACAATCTTGGGGGAGGTTTCTCGGGTATCAAGTTCATAGTCACGGTTTATTTTCAACAACTCGAGGAAGTAAAGTTCCGAGGATTGCTCATCCCATAAAAGATAGTGGGAGATAGCTTTCATTTTCAGAATCTCCGTTTTTTCCCGGCTGTCGAGCTCCTTATTCAACAACAACTTCCCCGAATATGTGATGACTTTCATATACTCGAATGAATTGAACATCTTTTTAAGGGAGTCTATTGAGGGACTGTATTCTTGTGAATACCCGTTAATTGCAAAGCCCAGGAGCAAAATTATTAAAAAATCCCTCATTACTTAATAAGCAGCATTTTTTTGACGTACGATTTCTCCCCCACTGTAAGCTTGTAGAAATAGACCCCGCTACAAAGTTCCCTGCCGTCGAAGTCCACGGTATAAAGACCGCTTCGCTGTTCCTGATTCACTGGTGCTGCTACTATATTTCCCATAATATCATAAACAATCAGGGATACATTTGCGAAACCCGTTTCACTGGCATCAATCCTGTACCTGATGGTAGTAGTAGGATTGAACGGGTTAGGATAATTCTGCTCAAGAATGTGAACTTCCGGGATTAAATCCAAACCAACTTCCGCATCAGTTAGAAAATCCAGTCGCTCAATATAGGGCACATTCTGATTGTTGGAATTTCCTCCGAATACATATATAGAGTTATTATACCGGACTGACATGAATTCGCGTCTCGGATAATTCATTACTGGTCCCGGTTGCACGGTAATAGACTCCCCGGAGACCGTATAAATATCCGAATTACTCAGGGAATTATTCCCCTCATTAAAACCACCAAAAACAAATAGCTTATTATTTCCGAAAACCACTGCGCTTCCCCCCGCTCTTCCCTTGGGCATTTTTGTCGTTAACTTTACAAAATTCCGGCTATTGATTTTAAACCTGTAAATATCCTGTGATATCCCAAACTGAATCCCCCCGAAAATATATATTGTACTGTCCATTCTTGCCGTCATTTGTTGTGCCGGTGAGCTGCTTGGGTTAAAGGGACCATTTGTCATGTATGTGAATTTCCTTGATGGAATATCAAATTCGGCCAGATAATTAATTCCCAGAGTATCTGTCTTGTGATTCTGCAGCCCCCCAATAAGATATAACTTATTGTTATAAATCTCACCCGATGGGTATATTCTGTTAAAATTTGGATTCATAGTCAAATATCCTGATCCCCCTGAAAAACTCCACATTTCCAGATAATCCTTAAACTGGGTTAATCCGGACACTCCGCCGAAAATATAAAAGCTGTCGTTATGAACTCCTGCAAAAAATCCTTGTCTTTTTAATTTCATATTTCCAATAAGACGCCATTGGCTTGTAGCTGGATTATATTCCTGAATAAGATCAACTTTTCGGCGCAGGGAATCACTGTAACCTCCTAAAATGTATACAAGGGAGTCCTTCACAATTGCTTCCCCGCCGAACACGGGAACGGGCATGCGTCCGGTAACTTTCCAGGTCAGACTTTGACCTGTAAGAGAAATACCGGCGATGATTATCAGGAATATTATTTTGTTTACTTTTTCCATACTATTTTGTTATCAATTTCCATACCACTCTTATCATCCTTCATTTAGCAAAGTTATGTTTGACAAGCAAATCCTCTCCCTTACTCAATTTGACTTTTTCTGAATAAACGGGAAAATCCGGATTCTTAATAATAATTTCGTATGATCCGGTTTCCAAATGGATTTTCCGCATTATTGGTGTCTCTCCATAACTCTTCCCATTTATGAAAACTTCCCCCCATGGCAATACCTGAAACCCAACACTTCCAAACACTTCGTCCAGATTTACTTTTAGAGAAAGCAGAACACCTTTTTTTACTTCAACTCTTGTTATATATTCTGGATAATCAGGATGTACCATTTTAATCTCCTGCAACCCCTCCTTTAATTGGAGTGTTTTATTAACTGGAGTAATATCAACTCTTCTGTCCGTTATATATACCGTTGCCCAGGGTGTGCAGTTTATACTGACATCAATATCCGTTACTTCTTCAGTTTTGTCCTTTTCGTTTTTGATTATTTCTTCTTTTTTCAGGGGCAACCCGCTTGGGTCTTCTGTCTTGTTATTTGTTTCATGACTTGTTCCTTTTTGTCGGGTTGGCATACTCACTGTTTCCCTGACCGGATTTTCCTCTTTTGAAATGGTCTGGTTCTTTCTTTCCAAATCTGAATTGCTACCCTTAAACCCTATGTAATAAACCAGTACAAAAAGCATTAAGAAAATAGGAATTAGCCACCATTTGTGTTTTACAGACTCATTCTTAACTTCTTTATTTCGGATTTCTTCAACCGGCACATTCATCTCCGCAAGCGCTTCGATGCACGTTTTGCTTCTTTTTGCCTTGTTCTTTTTTAACAGTTTTGCGATTATATCTCTCACATCTTCTGGTATAGAATTTATTCCATCCAGAGCTAATTCGTCATAATTCAGTATGTAATTTATGGTGGAATTTATGTCATTCTTTGCAAATGGATTAATACCCGTGTACATTTCAAAAGCAACTATACCTACTGAGAATAAATCGCTTTGAAAACTTATCTCCCCACCGGTAATCTGTTCAGGAGACATATAACTTGGAGTTCCAAGGATGGTTGATTTCATAGTGACTCCGGAATCGTTAGTAGCGGATGCCAGACCAAAATCAGCAATCTTCAGGATGCTTTTTTCGTTCACAAGTATATTTTCCGGTTTTATATCCCTGTGAACTACTCCGCTTCTGTGAGCATAATCCAATCCTTTTAATAACTGTATAAAAATCCGCTTCTTTTCTTCATCATTCGGCTTTTCCTGTTTGAGATATTCTCTTAGATTCCTGCTTTCAAAAAACTCAAAAGAGATGTACAACTGGTTTTGCTCCGAACCAAAGTCAAGTACCCTGATAATATTTGTATGGTCAAGATGGGCAAGTATTTTTGCTTCTCGTTTAAATCGCTCCTTTACAGTCTGATCACTCAGATTATTAGTATCAAGAGTCTTTACTATGATCCTTTTCCCCAAATAATGATGTTGGGCAGAATAGACGTTTGCAAACTCATCTTTTTTTATGGTTTGGATAATCTCGAATTTTCCAAAAAGCAACTTTTCTCCGCTATTGCTCATTGGTTCCTTCTGTCTCTTTGAGTTTCATTTGTATCCATCTGACCGATACTCCGAGTGATTTTGCTGTCTGAGTTCTGTTACCATTAAACTCTTTCAATCTTTTATGGAGTATAAGTTTCTCAAAGCTCTCAAGTGTCCCGGAAAAATTTGTTAGTTCATCTCCTTCCTCAATTATAATATGCTCAGGCATAAGGACTTCGTTATCGCATAGTATCGCGGCTCTTTGAATTACATTATCCAGTTGCCTGACATTTCCGGGCCAATGATAATTCTCAAGTTTGTTTTTTGCCTCCTGGGTTATCTCGATCTGCTTTCCAAAATAAATTTTAGCAAAGTGATTCGCTAACAATTGTACATCTCCCCGTCTGTCCCTTAGGGGAGGTATTGTGATGGGAAAAACATTCAACCTGTAAAACAAGTCCTCCCGGAATTTCCCCTCTTTGACCAGTTGTTTCAGATTTTTATTTGTAGCTGTAATAATACGAACATCAACTTTGACCGGATAGGTTTCGCCGATCCTGATTATTTCTTTATTTTCAAGCACTCTGAGAAGCTTGGCTTGCAAGGACATTGATATATCACCTATTTCGTCAAGCAGGAATGTTCCTTCGTTGCAGACTTCGAAAAGTCCTTTCTTATCATTATTTGCGCCTGTGAAACTCCCTTTCTTAAAACCGAATAATTCACTCTCCAGTAATGAATCCGGAATAGAACCGCAGAATTGTGCCAGATAGGGTTTATCCTTTCTTTTACTGAGCATATGTATGGCTCTGGATACCAAATCCTTCCCGGTCCCGCTTTCTCCCAATAAAAGTACGGTGGCATCTGTCTTGGCAACTTTGTGAATCAGCGCTGTAAGTTGTTTCATCGAAAAACTCTCGCCGATTAGTTCTGGAATACGGTTGAACGATTCAAGTTGATTCTTTAATACCGTATTTTCATCGATTAGCTTCTCATAGCTGCTAATCTTATCCAGTGCAAGGGATACCAAATTCCCGAAAAAATCGAGGAAGAGCAAATTCTCTTCATTGAATTCCTGTCGATTCATCAAGCTATCCGCCAGAATAACCCCGGCAATTTTGCCGTGACTGAATATCGGAACTCCAACAACAGACTTGATATTATGAATTAAAACAGAATTGAATTGAGAAATCCCCGGTTCGTTCTGAACATCGTGATATATACAGGGTTTTTTAGTCTCAATTACCCTTTGAAGTATTCCTGATGAAAAAGAGGATAGGTCACTTATACTCTCCTTGTTTATATTCCTGGCTGTTACAATTTTAAATGTTCCGGCTTCTTTTTCGTATTTTACGAACAGTGCTCTTTCCGCATTTAATATTTTTATAATCAGATCTATAGTTTCGTCAAAAAGATTTTCCTCGTACGTTACAGAATTTAATGCCTTGGAAATTGAGTATAGCACATCAAATTGTTCTTTATCAATTAATCTTATTTGGTCGATTTCTTTTTTCAATTTCTATACAAAATGAATTATTTAGAATTTCTTATGTAAAAGGAGGCTGGATTTGAACGAATCTTATTCGAAAACTCATCCACACAATATATAACCCAGAAATAATTCCCTGTTGGAAGATCCTTATCCACTTCAACAGATAGGGAATCAGCCGAAATCCCCGACTTACTCCATACAAGTACATTGCTAAAATCCAGTTCATAACCATAAATCTCTACGTTCTGATAATAACTGAACCCCGATTCATAATCGTACCACTTGAGAACCGGTCTTCCGGAAACGGTATCATAATTAGACGGACTGATAAAATCAATTGCCTTTGAAATTACCCTTATCAAAGAACCCTTTCCTATTACATTTAACTCTCCTTTACTTTCACGGGAAATAATTTTAATTTCTTTTCCGATTAGTTCTTCAAGATTTCCTACCGGCAAATCATAAAGGTACGTCTCACAACCGTAATATTTATCGTTTGTATTATAAGTCATATACTGACTGAATCCGGCTGATTCGCATTGCATTATTAAGGAATCCATATCTTTGTCCGAATCGCTCACTTTTGCCTTTACAACCAACTGGCTGAGCGGAGGAAGGGAATACCTGCTCATAACTATACTGTATATTCTGAGACTGTCAAGATGTGGGATCTGATTAAGATAACTCTCAACATATACTTTTTTCTCTCCGTCCCAGTTTATTTTTATGGAATCCTTTTTATATCCTTCTTTGTTAAAAATAAGATATGCCACATCCTGCTCAAGGCTGGTGATTTCAAAATATCCTGCATTATTTGTCTCTGCAACTATGCTTCCCTTTTGGTTTGAAATGACCACACTGCTCAAAGGAGTTCTGGGGACACTCTCTGTCTTTATATATCCTTCTATACTACTAACTTTTGAATTCGGATTGTTGGGATCAAGCGGATTTTCTCTTGGTGCATTACACCCCGAAATAATGATAATAATACTTAAAAGCACTATTTTTTTTATTATCCTTAGAGCGTCTGTTATCTTGCTATTTGTATTTCTATATTGCGTTTCCACTATTTGAATATCTGCGAAAAATTCTTTTCTGGTTTCTCTTATTCACGTCTCAAAGATAATAACTATGAGTTACTTCATTAATACCATTTTTACTACTTTGGAACCTGCTTTGTGCCGGATTTGACAGAAATACACTCCGCTGCTAAGATGAGTTCCATCAAATATGATTTGGTGTTTCCCTTCCATTTCTTCACTGTCCTTTATAACTTCTATCTCTCTTCCCATTATGTCATAGATCACAATCGACACCCTGGACCGTGACGGAAGAGAGTAGTCTATTTTCGTAATTGGATTGAAAGGATTTGGATAATTCTGCAATAATTCAAAATCGCTGACATCTGCTGCTGCCTCCTTCTCGTCGAGTGAAGTAACTACAACATCAGGACTGAGTTTTCTGTTTATCATAATCATGACCGCATCTGCCAAAAGATATTTACCTGTTTCCATTAAGGTATTATCGAGTTTTAACACAGGGCAGTATCCCTCTGAAAGAAATACATCTCCGATTTTGCGCCAGCCACTGTTCTTTTGATCACTTTGATTGAAGATAACCTCGGTTGAATCTGCTCCACTATAAAGAAGATATCTTGCCGAACTGGTAAAAATAAAATTTGGCACTTGATATGCATATACCGAAAACCAGGCTGAAAACGGGACTTGGAAATTATAGGTTATTGATGCGTAAGCAGAATCACTTGCCCTGTATATGTTTGGCTTATAACCAACCACCGGAAGTTGATACCAGTTTCCGACTCTCACTACTCCTGTCTCCTCTTCATTAAGGATTTTTGCCTTGGGTCTGAAAATATTACCGTTTCTGTAGGGAAGTAAAGCGCTCTGTGAATAAAAACGCTTACTTAGTGTATCTCCTCTTATTCCATTTTCCGCTCTGAGCCCTTCATAAAAGAAGTACGTTTCGCCTTTTACATTTTTTGTCCGGTTATAACTTACTCCGTTGATAAGGTAGTCAATCGGTGCAAGATATGTTCCTGCTTTTATCAGCATCCCGGCAAAGAAAATATCTCTTTTCCCCTGTGAGATATAATTTAATTGCGTATTTACTTCGTTTGAGTAACTGGCAAAATTATCTCTGTAAAGTTGTGGAATATAATTGTCAACAATCCCGCTGTCAACCCATGATTTATTGTCCTGCAAATAGTTTTGATAACCCCATGGATAAACACTTGGTGCGGAAGAAATTATCAGATGCTCCCCTCTCGCTTTAACTGAATCACGCATCCTTCTGAAAAAATCATTTAACTTGTTTGCACGCCAACGCATCCAGTCAGCATTATATGTATGAGTTGGAGGAGAATTCCCGTTATTCTCCGCCTTATAAATCTCCACGGTTACTGAATCATAACCCCCTTCGGAAGGCATTGCGGGCAATCTATCATCTCCCTGAACTCCGTCAATATCATATTTATCTGCCACTTCTGTAATAAGTGATAACAGGAAATTCTGAACTTCCGGATTTGTTCCTGCCATCCAGTCGAATCCATTTTTAACCACAAGATTTCCGGTAGCATCCCTCGCTCCCCATTGCGGATACTTCGCTAATATGTGTCCCCCGTTCAGGGAGTAGGAAGGTGAGAATCCGAATTCGAACCAGGGAATAACCTCAATTCCATGGATGTGAGCTTCTAAAATAATTCTGTCGAGGGGATCCCGGTTCTGAAATTGGGCAACCGGAATTATCGGTGCACCAAATTCCTCCTGCATTACTTGACTGGGATAGAGTGTATACCCCTTGTTCCATACCACAGGGAAAATAACATTAATTCCGATTTTACTCAGATATTCCATCCCGTCCGTAATTGATTTATCGCTGTATAGAATATAGCTGTCTACATTTGTTATCCAAACCCCTCTTAACTCGCGCAGGGGTTGAGGATAATTATTTGTCCAAAATAATAACAGAACTATGATAACGGCTTTTTTCATTAATTCTTTCTATCTTATTGTTTGATACTCATTAAAGAAAAAGTTCGGATAATTTTTTATCCCTTCATAAAAAAAGAAAACTTCTCCATCTATTCCATACTGGCGATTAAGCTTGATGATCTCTCTCAGGAACTCTTCTTTTGCATAGTATGAACCAACTTTTAGTAATATTCCTGGAACGAAAATCTTTATTTTTTCTTTGGAGATTTGTTCATTAACTATATCATCAAAAAGTTTTTGATATGCTTGCAAATCATATCTGTACAACTGAGGAATGATCTCCTCTACATATCCGCGTTTTACCCATTCGTTCCAATCCTGAAGATATTCATCTCTTGCCCAGGGATGTATACTGGGAGCCATAGAAACAATCACATTGCTCTTGATTGCCTTTACTGACTGATAGATCTTTCCCATAAATTCCGTCAATAAATTGGCACGCCATTGAATCCAATCAGTATCCCGGTAATTTGATGGTGGCTCTTTTCCGTTATGCTCTTTTTTATAAAGTTTAACTGTATAATCATCATATCCGGATTCCGAAGGCATTGCCGGTAAACGGTCATCTCCCTGTATCCCGTCTATTTCATAATTCTTAACTACTTCCAGCAGTAGGGATAGCATAAAATCCTGAACATCGGGACGAAATCCGTTCATCCACTCAAAATTGTTTTTACTTACTAGTCTCCCTTTATAATCTATCCCTTTCCATTCAGGTTTTAGTTTAAGAATATGTCCGCCGTTGAGATTATACGATGCTGCAAAACCGAACTCAAACCAGGCATATACTTTCATGTTTCGCGAATGCGCCTCCTCAATTACTTCCTTCAGGGGATCTCTTCCGGCAAAGTCCGGATAAATATTGACACCGCACAGATCTTCCATTATTTTGCTAGGGTATATCGTAAAACCCTTGTTCCACGTAACCACATAAATTGTATTAATACCCGATTTCTCACACAACTCCACAGCTTCCGTAATCCTTTCCCGGGAACGGAGCACATCACTATCGACGTTTGTCATCCATACACCGCGGATAGACGATTGAGCAAAACTTACAAACTGAATAATAAGGAATAGAAATAACGCAATTCTTCTCATGTAGTCCTCTTGAAGAAAATTTATTAATTAACTGTCAATTATCGGGAAATACCCGGGCAGAGTATTTAAACGTAACTATAGGAATACTTTTATACCGCCAGAGATTTCCCCCATTTGAAAACCACTCACATTTTCAAGGTCGAGTTTTAACGTAGGCCAAAGTTCTCCCATAATAATCTTATAGCTCCCCCCTAAAGTAATCCAGGCAGGTCCATAAACATTTATATCAACGTTTATTCCCGCTGTTATTCCGCCGCTCCAGTCCATCTGTTCCTTTGCCGGAACATCCAGATACCCTGCAAATATCTGCAAGGAACTATCTCCAACTGCATAAACCGAATCGTAGTAGGCGCTCCGGTCGCTCCTCCAGTTATATATCCCAAAACCAATGTTCATGTTTGCCCGGATGAAATCGTAATCGGCCAGTTTCACAATGGCATTTGCAGATACTCCTCCCACTTCCAAATCCATGGTTAGCTTGGGAATAGGAATTGTGTATTCTTTCTCAACATTATTTGTCGTGATCTTTCTGGTAATAAAGAGTTTTTCGTCATTTACTTTTGTAAACTTAAAGTATTCAAACTTTCCTATCCATGTCCAGATCTTATTTACCTCCTGGCCAAACCCGATACTCCCGCCAGTTGTGGCTTTGAACCTGTCACCGAGTGTTCCAACCGGGAAAAAATAGTTTCCACTTGCTGTAACAACAAATTTGTTGTCTTGTGATTGAGTCATTGATAAACTTGCTGATGCAAGAAGTAACAGAATTAAAATTCTCATTGTGTTCTTCATAATTAATACATGAATGTTAAACCTAGTTTCACACTATAATAATTCTTAAACGGGAAAATATCATAACCGAAATCCCCATCTGTAGCTATTATATGATTATAATTAAACCCACCATAAATACTGAATAACTCCGTCAGTTTATAGGAGGCGTTGAGTCCACTCGAAATAAAAAGCGGATTTCCGGACTTGAATGGGGCAAAGTTACGATAAGAATAGATAAATGTATAGCCCACAGTCGGATAGTACTTTGACCAAGTCTCTTCTATGTATATCCTTCTTGTGTAAAAAATAATCCCTCCTCCCAGTGACGGAGTGATTGTCAAATCTGCAACCGGGGAGTAGTTATATTCCAAATTCAACTTGATAGGCATGACATCCATTTTTTCAAATGGACTCAAGGTAGCTTTTATGGTTGTGTCGGTAAGATCAACTGAGATATTCCCCTTGTACCGGTATTCCCAGAAATCCCACTGCAACTGTTGAATAACTGAATCTTGATTTATCGTGAAAAGCTGGTACCCTGCACTTATTCCGAGTGTCAGGCCTTCATAGAGTTCAAAATTAATATCTGCTCCACCACCCACTCCGGCAGCCTTCCAGACGAGAAACCTTTTGTCAATTCCGGATGAGTAATCCGAAAAAATTTTTATATCCTTCAATGTCTGAGCGGTTAACAAACCGGTCAGAAACATTAAAAATATAATAACCTTGCTAAGTATTTTTTTATTCATAATTCTTTAAATAGTTAAATTCTTCCTTTATTACCGATCTTTGGTTATTGCAGTCCTATTAAAAAAGAAAATCTAAGAATATCTCCCAACCTTCCGTAATCACTATAAGCAAAATCAAATTCGATGGGGTAATTATTAAATTTTGGATTTAATCCAATCCCAACGCTGTATGTCTCCTCGTCATAAAAGAATTTGTACCCGCCTCTCAGGATTAACATCTCTTGATAAGATACTTCCAGACCGCAGTTTATACGTTCATTATTATCGTTTGGATGAATTGCCTCTACAATTCCCGTGACTCTGTATCCCTCAATCTTGTTTTCATATAATTCACCGGCAAGTCCCAATTTAAGATTTGACGGCATTTTGAATGGTTCGTTTTTATACTTTGTGTCAACACCAAAATTCTGGATCATAGCCCCTAATCTTAATGACCCTAATCCCGTGTAGTACAGTATACCTCCGTCAAATAAGAAATTGCTGGCACTATAGATATCTATTGTTTCCTGAACATATTTGGCAGTTACCCCAAACGAAAACCGGTCTGTCAGCATTCTGGAGTAGGAAAGCCCAAAAGCAAGTGCACTGGCTGAAAAACTGCCTATTACATCATATACCCTCTGTCCCTCAATTTTCTTTGTCTTGGGCATACTCCCAAAATCTACTCCTATAAATCCTGCGGTAATAACCCCGAAATCCGATTTGTAAGATATTGCCGAAGCATAATTCTTGATCTCCGCAATCCACGGGGAATAAGATGTGCTGAATGATATCAACTGATCTGTGAAACCCGTAGAAGCCGGATTCGAAAAAATACCGGCAGCATTTACATTGGATAATCCAACACCCGATTCACCAAGTGCCGCACTGCGTGCCGTCACGGGGAGATTTAAGAATACAAAGCCCGAAGTGGCTGTTTTCTTAAAATCTTGCCCGATACTGAATGATGATAAAACGATCAGCATTAAAATAAATTTTCTTTTCATACGATTATTCTCTTAATCTTCTATCTGACAATTGCTAATTTTCCGATTTTTATACCTGATGGGGACTCAACATGAAAAATATAAATCCCGCTTTCCACATACTGACCATAATCTGAAGTCTGATCCCATGTTACTATTCCTCCGACATTCGCTCCAACTTCTATCTTTTTTACCAAATCTCCCCTTATCGTATAAATCCTTATTGAACTTGGATTTGGTACATTTACGAATTGTATCTGATCAGAATCACCCGGCCGGCTGAAGCCCTCCCCAATTACAAATGGATTGGGAACCACCAGAACTTCATTAGGATTGTCCTTTGCTTTTAATGTTGCAAGAAACGGAGTAAGAGTTCTGTTTGCAAATATTGAGGACTCCAACGGTGGAACCCTGTTGGAATTTGTTTCCGGAATTCTCGCTGTCGGATTGACGCTCCAGCTTGCACGTCCTGTATCATACGAGACAATAGAATAATAGTAAGCAAGTCCGATTTGAACCGCGGTATCAATATATGTGTATTTCCCACTAGTAAGATCATAATAAGTTGGATCGCTTCTTACGATATTTGCCACTGTAACCCATGGTCCGATCGGAAGGAAATCAGATCTGTATATTCTATAACCAATAAGGTCATCGATTCCATCATCAGGATCTGGCACATTTTCTGCCTCATTTCCCCATGACAGCGAATTCGCTACTACCTCCCCTTTTGAGAACTCAACTGTAAATTTTGGAGCAGGAGGAGGATCAGGGTGATTTAATCCATACCCCGCCAGGTATTGGTCATAGGTGAATTTTGCCTTGTCCATAGTAAGATTGAATGCTTTCTGCGCTTCAGTATTTATCTTACTCGAAGTAACTGTGGGATCAATAGCAAATGAATAATCGGCACCATTTACCCCTTCGGCTACTGCTATAACTATTGAATCTCCCGGAGCTAAATCCCACGGACCCAGAGTCATTAGCGACCACATTCTGTTTTTTCGCATAAATGTGGTGTCCGCCGGTGATGTTACATATTGATATGCGTTCGAGATATCCGATATCATCGCGTACTTTCCTTCGTTGGTACCGGGTACCCCCGTTAATGGTCCCTGAAGATCCAGAGTATTATTTCCGGCTGACCATCCATACTTTGCCACTCTGGTTGTACCTCCGGTTTTGTCTTTCGAAGAGTACAATAATCTGACTCCAACATATCCGGGAGCAAGGTATTCCCCTTGAACTTTTCCGTTTACGACTCTTCCCATTAATGGACTGAATCCAAACTCCTCATTTGAAGTCGAAAGCGGATAATCTGCTGCTCTTCCGTACATCATTTTTCTGTTTGAATCATAAAAGAACCAGGTGTTTCTGGCACCCGAAGATAACTGGGGAAATATAACTGTCCATGCTCTTGAATTTGAGTGCATTGCATAAGTCATTGTGGCAATAAAGTCTTTTAATGAATCAACCACGTGTCTGTCCGGAGCAATTTGTTTTATTTCTGTGTAAATATTTTTGAATATGTACTCGTATAAAATATAGTTTTCGTCTTTCGCATTACCACTCCACTGATGCACCCTTCTCGTGACCCGTAACGGCAACTGTCTCTCCTCAATTGTGGAGTCCACTATATAATTCGTGTTATATTCCCAGATTGTTTCAATTACTTCCTCTCCTTCCTTATCATTCTTTTTGAGGAAGTAATTCTCGCCGTTTTTGTATTTATGCCCATGCTTCTTGACAATATACTTTGCATTCTGTTCTGTTGATACGGTACCTGCGTATATAGACCAGTCTTCTACAACCAACACAGAGTCATTTGTTTTCTTTGCTCCAACAATAAACCCGCCTGTTGCAAGATGCGTCGGAGAACCACCAATATCCTCTCTTATCCAACTTGCGTCGAATGCGGGCCAGTCTAAGCTCGGTCCCGATTTTTTCCAGTCATTAAAAGATGATCCGCTTTTGCCGTAAAGCACACTGTGCCATAATGAGCCCCTGGTGAATACCTGCAGAGCAGATTCCACTTGCGGGAAAAGATTGGTGATCAATACGATTGTTAAAAGAAATATTAATTTGATTTTCATAAATTCCTAACTCTTAATTCCTTGTTTTCCTTGCTTAAAAACCAAGCCCTACCGTGAAGAATATCTGCCTTGGAATATTTCTGTATGCTTTGAATTCTGCCGTTATATAACTCTTTCTCAGTGGATCATTCCCCAAGTCCGCAGTCGTATATCCATATTCTACCCAGTTTGTTATGTCCTCAGTTGTTGAGATCGGGGTTAACCATTTGTTATCAAATAAATTCATAATTCTGAGACCTAAAATCAATCTAAGATCGTCAATCGTTATATTTTTTGTCAGGTTAAAATCAAACACCGACTCAATTGGATATCTTCTGTTATTCACCACATCCTTCAAATCAAAACCGGTAATATATGTGTAAGGAGCTCCCGATTGCATTGTGTAGGTCATGCTTAAAATTGTGTTCTCAAGAATATAAATTCCAAGGATTGAAGGTCCCTCTCCTTTGTTGAATCTGTACTGCAACAGTCCTCTAAGATTGTGAGTCCTGTCACTATACCCAACTGTTTCTCCTGACTTCCTCGAAAGGTAATTCCTATCCAGATCCGGATATATCGAGGATGGTCCATAAGTTCCTTCTGTGGTTTGAGATAAACTATAGCTTAGCCGGTAGGACCAGTTTTGGAAATTAATTTTCTCAAATGTGAATTCAGCTCCAATCGTTGCCCCGAATGCATTATTATCAAAAGTTGTATAGAAATAGAGCGGTTCACCGGTTGCTGAAAAACCAGCACTTCTGGTATTGGATCCTGTATAAGAAGCGACCGGAAGTAATCCAATCTGAGTCACACGGTCATTATAATACAAGGCTACATCCAACCTGTGTTCGTCTTCCAGCATCTGTTGTAAACCAAATTCATATTGAATGGTCTTTTTGGGTTCGAGATTTGGATTACCCATACCTGTCCAACCAGATTGCGTTCTGTTTGATAAAGCATGACTGAATATAGGCATGGATGAAAAATGTCCATACTGAATTCTGAAAGCTGTATTTTCGCCCACCGGGAATGAGATACCAATTCTCGGTAAAATAATGAACTGGGTTTTGGATTGCTCTTTGAGAGGATTTCCGGGATTGTTCAAAACCGGTTTGCCCGGATAAAACATATTATAAATATCTATGGGATACAAAGTTCCGAAGTTATAACTCTCTGCTCTGACACCTATGTTTGCTATCATTCCCGAGTATTCCATTTTGTCCTGAACATATACTGCGAAATTCGTTGGATAAGCTCTGTAATACTCTGCAAATCCGGCTCTTGTAATGTATGAATTAGCCAGAAAACTGCTGTTAACTCCGGTGTTGAACATGTCCCAATAATATGCTCTGGCTCCTGCTTTCAACAGGTTGGTCTCCAATATCTGATTTGTGTAATCCACACTTAGACTCCAGTGATCTGTCCTCGTATCCTGAAAATAGAGTGTACTGAAAGCATCCGGTGCTCTGAAATAGTCTGTTTCCCACCAAATACCGGCTCTTAAAACCGAACCTTGCGGATCATAGAGACTATCCAGAACGTCCCTGATTTGAGTGTATCCGGGCAAATACCTATATGGCAGTTCGTATTTCTCATACTGATGAGTCAGGGTTGCTTCAATTGAAGCCTGATTGTTTATTATGTATATATAATTTAGACTCTGTGCAATCGTTTGTTCTGTTCTTACCGGATCAATATTGACATAATATTTCGATGATAAACCGGGAGGTGTGAATGCAATTCCTGACCATCTGATATCATCCGAACCGGACCAGATTCCTCCTCTGTATTTCTGGAAACTCAGCATCCCCTTAAACTTATGATTTGGGATAGGCTGGTACGTCAGATTCGCAATGTAGTTCTGATATACTTGTGTCTGTTCAGCGGTTGGAAGTCGTGTAGGATTGTGCTTGTATTCTCCTGAAAAATAGAATTTAAGTTTATTGGGATCTTTCCCAAGCGGACCGCCAAATCCAAACATATATCTCTGATAAGCCCCATTCCTGTAATCATAGACACCCAGTGGATTATTTTCAGATGGAGTGTGGTTTCGAACCCACAGCTCATGAGCCCATCTAACTTCTCTGTCAACTACTGATTCAAACAACTGTCTTTCATCAGCTGTTGCAGTATTACTTTTTATTTTATCATATAACCAGCCGTATCTGTTAACCGCAGTAATTCCCAGAGAAAGGAGAAAGTTTTCATCATAACCTCCGGAAGATTTCTTCGCCCTCGCTATCCAATTATCAAGATTCCCCCACTTTGTCCATTCGTAATTATTCTGATCGTAAAGGTAACTGCCATAGTGATACTGCCCCGCAGGCCTGTATTCCATCCTGAACTCACCCGTAAATTTGGGTGCTCCTTCTTTTAATACCACTTTCACTACACCGGCCTGTGCATTTCCATACTCGGCAGAGAAACCTCCCGTTATTAATTGCATCTGTGCAACTCCTATCGGGTTCACGTCGTATTTCCACGAGTTGTTCGATTTTTCAGTACCAAAAGTACCCGGGCCGCTTGTGGCTGAATTCACTTGCTCAACACCATTTACTTGAAAATTCAACTCATAAGAAGATGAACCTCTCACAGAATAATTTCCGGTTGCTGATTTCTGTAATCCGGCATTGAAATCAAGTGCTCCTCTTAATCCCTCGATGGGGGCGGATTTGATCTGTGTCTCGTTAAGTGTGGTTGAGGTGGAAGTCTGATCCTTGATGATCTTGGGTTTTTCAGCTACTATAACAACCTGTTCTAACTGAACCGTTGCATCTTTGAGTTCAAATTTTAATTCTGTGGTCCTGTCAACAATTATATCAACCTCACTGATCGTCAATTTGGCATATCCAAGAGCACTTGCAGTTACGCTGTAAGTCCCGCCTGGTATGTTGAGAATTGAAAATTTACCGTTTAGATCAGCTGCTCCTCCAATCGTCGTACCCACTAACATAACATTCGCTCCGACTATGGGCTCTCCAGTTCCGGCATCTTTTACTGTACCGGTTAGTTTACCTCGCTGTCCCTGACCATGAAGGCCGGCAATCATCAGTAAACTAATAAGAAGAATAAGAAAACTTTTTGGATGGCTTAAAGAAAAATTATCTTTTTGCATATATTTATTTAAAGAAATCATAAAAAATATTCTTACAAAATTAATAGGATTATTTGTAAAAAAAAATCTTTCCGGTAGGTTTTATTTGGTTTTCTCTTTGTTGTTCTCAAACCAAGCTTTTCTCTGATCCTGCCCCTTTTTAGTATGACATTTTTTGTGTAAATTTGGTTTTGAAAAAATGTAAGGTAAAATTATGAAAATTATCTTTCTGCTGATGTTTTTATTAATCATTTCACAAGTTACACTTAAGGCACAAAATATGAAACCTTCTTGGATGGATAATTCAGTTAATAAACTTTCAGATGAACTTCTTCAGAAATACGGAGAGTCTCAGAAAATAAGAATTGAGTCGGGTCTAAAACAAGTTGCGGAATTTTGGAGGCTTGAGGATGGTGATGATAAGAATTTTAAGGAGTTCGTTCTTACTAATTTTGCCGGGGATCAGTCCCACCTTGATGCCCTCTTTAATCGATATCTTTTCCTACTCGAAAAAATTGATGGGCATATGCTCGAGATTGGCAGGAATTTTAGACTCCAGACTGATCTTGATCTTGGTCCTATCTATCCCTTTGATGAAATTTTCGCAGCATACAATCCCGCTGCTCACGTGAATGATGATCTCTTTAAAAATAAAATCGCTTTTATAGCCCTGCTAAATTTCCCACTTAAATCAATTAAAGAGAAGACTACCGAAGGGAAAAACTGGACGCGTCGCCAGTGGGCGGAAGTGCGTCTTGCAGAGCGTTTTTCAAAGCGAATACCGGCAGATATTCTTCAAAAGGTTTCTGTAGCCGGTGCTCTGTCAGACCAGTATATAGCTGAGTACAATATCTTTATGTACAACCTGTTGAACGAGAAGAATGAAAGACTGTTTCCGAAGGGTATGAGACTGCTTTCACATTGGAATCTTCGTGATGAAATTAAAGCAAATTATCAAAACGATAAAAACGGACTTGAAAAACAAAGAATGATCCGCAAGGTGATGGAGCGAATTGTTGATCAGTCCATTCCCGAAATAGTTATAAATAACCCAAACTACGACTGGAATCCTTTTTCAAATATAGTAACTCCTTCAAAAGAAATTGATAAGGAATTCCCTATCGTAAAATCAAATGTAAATTTGACCGCTAATGAACCGGATACCCGCTATGATATCTGGCTCAAAACTTTTTTAGCTTCAAAACTTATTGATCCTTATTCGCCAACAGCCCCAACTCATATTGAGCGTCGCTTTAATGAAGACCGGGAACTAAGCGAAGCACGTGTTAAAAAAATGTTCGAGGACCTCCTCTCCTCCCCTCTGGCTAAGGATGTGGCTGCACTAATAAAAGCAAAACTTGGTCGTGATCTTGAACCCTTTGATATTTGGTTCAATGGTTTCAAACCAAAAGGTACAACTTCTGTAGAGGAACTTGATGAAATTGTAAGACAACGCTACCCGAATCCGGATGCATTTAAAGAGGCTTTACCCGAAATTCTTGTTCAACTTGGTTTTACTCCGGAGCGCGCAAAAATTATTGCCGGTAATATCGGAGTAGATCCTGCACGCGGTTCCGGACATGCAATGGGGGCTTCCATGAAAGAAGCTATGGCATATCTCAGAACCCGTATATCAAAAGATGGCATGGACTTTAAGGGTTTCAATATTGCGATTCATGAACTTGGTCACAATGTTGAACAGACTATCTCGCTTGATGATATTGATTATTACACGCTTGCAGGTGTACCTAATACTGCGTTCACTGAAGCTTATGCATTTACTTTTCAGGCGAAGGACCTTGAACTACTCGGTTTTTCTTCATCCGATCCTGAGAATGATGCGCTTGAAACTATCAATGACTTCTGGCAGACTTTTGAAATTGCCGGAGTTTCTCTGGTGGATATGGAAGTTTGGCATTGGATGTATGATAATCCGAACGCAACTCCTGATCAGTTAAAACAGGCTGTTTTGGCAATTGCAAAAAATATTTGGAATAAATACTACGCTCCGGTTATCGGTGTAAAAGACGCTACCCTGCTCGCTGTTTATTCCCACATGATTCATTCCTTCCTATATCTTCCTGATTATCCTATCGGACACTTGATCGCCCATCAGATTGGTGAGCTTATGAAAAAGTCTGGAACCATAGGACCTGAGTTTGAGAGGACTGCAAGACTCGGAAGGATTTCTCCTGACCTTTGGATGCAACAGGCAACCGGTTCTGATGTTGGAGCCGACGCTTTAATTCACGCAACTGAAAATGCTATTAAATTATTAAAAAAGTAAAGGATTTTATGGGCTTCTCAACTGACGCAATTCATGCTGGACAACAACCCGATGAGGCTACAAACGCCGTCATTACTCCAATTTACATGACTTCGACTTATGCACAGCCTGAGTATGGAACATCAAAGGGTTATAAATACGGAAGAACTGCAAACCTGACTCGGTTTTCACTCGAGCGGAATATCGCAACTCTCGAAAAAGCCAGATACGGACTTGCTTTTTCATCTGGAGTGGCTGCAGTTCATTCAATTTGCACACTGCTCAAAAACGGTGACCATGTCATAGTGGGAGATAATGTTTACGGAGGTACTTATCGCTTGTTCCAATTTGTAATGAAGGACTTTGGACTTGATTTTACATGGGTGGATACTTCCGATGTGGCAAATATTAAAAGCGCTATTAAAGAAAATACTAAATTAATCTATGTTGAAACACCAACCAATCCGCTGCTCACACTTACTGATCTTAAAGCAGTTTCCTCACTGGCGAAAGAGAATGATCTGATTACGGTTTGCGATAACACATTTATGTCCCCGTATTTTCAAAACCCGCTAATTCATGGTATTGACATAACTCTCCATAGCACTACCAAATATCTTAACGGACACAGTGATGTGATAGGCGGTATTGTAGTAACAAATAATGAAAAAATATTCGAACGCCTTAAGTACATACAGAATGCCCTAGGAGCAGTACCATCCCCTTTTGACTGCTGGCTCACATTACGCTCCACCAAAACTCTTGCTGTCAGGATGGACCGTCACAATACCAATGCGATGGCGATTGCGAATGCCCTGAAAAGCAATCCTGCAATTAATCGGGTAATCTACCCTGGTCTTCCTGACCATCCGCATCACGAACTGGCTAAAAAACAGATGAATGGTTTTGGAGGTATGGTATCAATCGAACTCCCTTCCTTTGAGGATGCTAAGCGACTGATGAACCATGTGAAGGTCTTCACTCTTGCCGAAAGCCTCGGAGGGGTTGAATCGCTTCTTTGCCATCCTGCAAGCATGACACACGCCTCTGTACCAAAGGAAGTTAAGGACAAAATCGGCTTGACCGATGGAATTGTTCGCCTTTCAGTGGGTATTGAGGATGTGGAGGACCTGATCTCGGATTTAACCTATGCAATTAAATAATTTATAAAGGAGGCACTATGGACGAAAAAAAATCAACTAACGAAAATGGTGTCGATGAATCCCGGTATTCTATGGAAACGCGGGTCATTTACGGAAAAAACATTTCGAAAAAATGGGATTATGCACATCATGTTACTGCTCCTCTGACTTCTTCTGTAATTTTCCGTCTTGATTCTGTCGAAAGGGGCGCTGAAGGATTCTCGGAATTTGCTAATCCTAATTTCATGGGGGAGGAGAGCGAACCTATATATATCTACGACAGACTTGGTGAACCAAATAAGGATCTCCTGGAGGAAAATCTGGCATTTATCGAAAATGGTGAGACTGCCGTTTGCTTTTCCACAGGAATGGGAGCTATCTCGGCTGTTCTGGGTATTCTTACAAAATCAGGTGATGAAATTATCTCGCACCGTACCTTATATGGCTGCACTTTCTCGCTGTTAAACAATTGGTACCCTAAATTCAATATTAAAAACACTCCGGTTGACCTCACGGATCTGGAAGCTTTCAGGGATTCTTTGTCTTCTGCTACAAGAGTTGTTTACTTTGAAACTCCAGCAAATCCCTCGCTAGATATTATTGATATCCATGAGATTAAATCAATAATTGATGAATTTAACGAAAAACGACCGGAAAACGAGAAAATCTATATAGTTGTCGATAATACATTTGCTACCCCATACTGTCAAAGACCAATTAACTTCGGGGCCGACTTTGTTGTCCACTCTCTTACGAAAGGAATTGGCGGTTTTGGTACTGATATGGGGGGGGTGGTTATAGGAGCGAAAAAGTACCGTGACCTTCTTCTCTTGTTCCGTAAGGATTACGGTGCGGTTCTTGCCACAAAAGCTGCCTGGACTATCCTGACTTATGGTTTGCCAACTCTGCCACTTCGTATCGCTAAGCAGATCTCAAATGCCCGTTCCATATCGGAATTTCTTGTATCTCACTCTAAGGTCGAGTTAGTGAATTATCCAGGATTACCTCACTATAAATATCATCCGATTGCGCAAAAACAGATGCGTGATTTCAATAATAACTTTGCTCCTGGTAGTTTAATATTTTTCAGTCTTAAGGGAAAATCTCCTGAGGAAAAACGGAATAAAGGAAAGATATTTATGAACTATGCGGGAAAAAATGCTTATACAATGACGCTTGCTGTCAGTCTGGGACATACGAGAACACTTATCGAACATCCGGCTTCCATGACTCACTCAGTTATTCCGGCAGATAAAATCCTTGATTATGGAATTGATCCCGGGGGTATAAGAATAGCCGTTGGAATCGAAAATGTTAATGATTTAATTTATGATCTCGAAAAGTGCCTGAAGATAGTGTAAGACAAAATTTGACTTCTGTTGATGCTGTCCTGAAGCGCCCTTAGGATGCCTGATATCGTTTACTGAAAAAGGGCCGAAAGGACACCGAAAGGGAAGCAGAAGGAAAGGGTTTGCAGAAATATATCCATTTTCTGTGTTTTTCTGAATTGCCGGATACCAGATTGAATCTCGGTTTTCGAGACTTCTGATTATAAAGAAAGGCTATTAATGACAAAAAAGAGCTATGGTTTGGTCGATCTTACAATCTTTGATTACCTTCCGGTTAGTATCCTGTAAATTCTTCCAATTCAGTAAGATAGCTATAACCCATTGTAATTCCACCATAAGATAATGAAGCACGCGTCAGACCGGTTTTACGTTTCAGAGTATAATCCCCGCTTCCTCCTGAAGTGTGGAAATACATCTTCGTCTCATTTGCTGAGATCAACTCATATCGGTTAAACGGCAAACCCCCCTTAAGAATTCTACTCCATCCATTGTATCCGATTTTGTTTTGACTATCCAGAACCAGACTGAAAGTTGTATCCTGTATTACTGTTCCGGTTGAATCAGAATACTTTTCCATAACTGAGAAAATATTGTCCTTCCCAACCTTCTTTTTTGCAGTTATTTCCCAATATATCTTTCTTTTGAACTCCAGGAAGAATAACCTGATGTCGGACTACCTGCATAACCGGATGAAGTAAATGAAAATCTCCATTTATTCCCTATCTTCAAAGGGAAATAGTCATAATGAGTCCTTGTTAACTCAATATCCCAGACCGTCGGATTACTCTTTGGGATACAACATTCAAAATCGCTAAACTCAGGATGCCTTACTTTAATGGTGAAACTGTCCCCTGTCACATTACTAAAAACATAAAAACTCGTGCTATCGGTAACTGTCGTTAATGTGTCCAGAGTTAGGACTGCTTCTTCTACAGGAATACCACCTGAAAAAACATGACCGGTTATATCTGTTTTGTCCGGTTTAACAATAACCGGATTTGTCAGATTATTTTCTCCACAACTGCTTATCATCAATACAGTCAGAATCAATAAAGCAGTAAATATATTGCTGGAATTTTTTTCCATTGTTTTAGGTAATTCTTTATACACCGGATTCTTAGGGTATGGCATCCGTTTCAATCCTGCAATATTCACACCCGCAATTAGCATATATATCCTCATAACCATAGTCAATAGTCAATTCTTCGCCGGCTTTAATATCCCTGCTCGAAACTAACCACAGACTTTCCTCGTCTCTGTCCCAAACCTCACAGTTGCAGTCGCAATTATGATTTATGTACTTGATTTTCTGCGTATTGGCCACATCTATATAATTCAACTCATTCCAGAAAATGTAAACATTTTCTTCTTCATTCTCCCGCCTTATGCATTCTTCTTCAGAAATAATTTCTCCCTGAATAACAAGAATATGTGCATTTGCAGGAATATCGACTGATGCGAAAATCCCTTTACCGTGTATTTCGCTCTCTCTTACTTCAACATAGTTTTTGTACTTGCTCATTGGTCCTGTTTAGTTTCCTTTTTCGATATCTCCTTGATAAGCATTCCGACTAATGATTTTTCCAAAATCGGATAACTGTATTTATACTTCTCCTCATATGTTTCCATTTCATAATTAAAACGTTTGAGTTCCTGGTTGTTAATATTATAGTAAGCAACCGCTACAATTCCGTAACTCATGGTTTCCAGATTAATCCTGTATAAGGTTTTGGTCCTCATAACTCCGGAGACCACCCCTTCAATTTTTTGGGGCGATCTGTGAACTTCCAGAAGCCATATTTCAAATTTGGGTAAGGTTATGTGCTTTATCTGATTATAGTCATACCATACCTTCTGATTGTCGTTCACAACTAGCGGTGTCCATTGGTGTGCTTCTTTCTGTCCATTGGCTGAAAATATACATATAAAAGACAAAAAAATAGCCAAATAAACCATACCAAAAATTTTATTGTAATTACTCATATTAGTATCTTTATTTTTACAGTTTCAAAATTAATTAATTTATCAGCTATGACCAAAATTTTATTTATTTTAATTGTCCTTGTTTTTTCAGGTGACTTGTTCCCTCAGATCAGCGTGTCCAACAACCAGCTGAATTTTTCCCAGGTTTATGTTGGTTTGAAGGATTCGATTCCCTTTTATCTGATCAATAAAAATTCACAATCGGTTATTGTTAAATCTGTCAATACCGTTAATTCTTCATTCTATTTGTCGAATAACTCCTTTACAGTCCCCGCTTCTGACAGTTTACTGATCTTTCTTTATTTTTCTCCTAAACAAAATGTTATCGAGTCAGGAACAATGACCCTTGCAACGGATGATTCGTCCTTGGCTGTTTACCTTAACTTCTCTGGATCAGGTGCATACAATGACTTCTATCAAAACACGACATTTAATCTATACGACACCCCCTTAAAGAATGCTCTTGCTTCACTTGTCGCTAATCATACTTCACTCGGTTATAATACTGCTAGGGACAGGATGTTTGATACTATTGATAAACAACCGGGAGATACTATTGAATGTATTTATTCAGGAATAAAAATCAAAGCACAAAACAGAACTCAGGCTCAGAATGCCGGCTTTGATACTGAACATACTTGGCCTCAGGGAACCTTCAGCCAGAATGAACCAATGCGCTCGGATTTGTTCCACCTTTACCCCACAAACAGTAGCGCAAATAACACCAGAGGCAATCTGCCGTTTGGTTTCGTTGTCAATAATGTTAACTGGAGTCAGGGAGGTAGTAAACGTGGTTCGGATTCTTCGGGAGTGACTGTTTTTGAACCTCGTGATATCCAGAAAGGAAATACTGCTCGCTCTGTTTTTTATTTTATAATAAGATTTCAAAATTATGGTTCCTATCTTGGTGCTGATCAGGAAAAAGCACTTAGGTATTTTACTATAATTGACCCCGTGGATTCCCTTGAGAGCAGAAGAAACTTGTTGATTAAAGGTTATCAGGGGAAATCAAATCCTTTTATTGATCACCCGGAATTAATTGAGAGAATATACTCGTTTACCTCAAATACATCATTCCCTGTAACCAGATTTTCAGACTGTTTCCCTATGACGATAAGATTTGATACAACTGCTGTTAACTCTTCTTCTCTTTCTTCCTTGATTCTGACAAACAAAGGCAATTCAGCGCTTACTATTGACAGCATCAGAATATCTTCTTCAGCATTTTCTTTTACTCCGGTGGCTCTAGTTCCTGCATTTAGTTCGGTTGAACTCCCTCTCCTGTTTTCCCCGTCTGTGTCCGGATTATCATCAGGTACTTTAAACATTTACTCAACCGCCGGGCTTAAACAGGTTCCGTTAACTGGATTCGCAGGGCAGACCGTAAACATAAATGATGTGTCCCCCGAATTAACTTTTTCTCTCTCTCAGAATTATCCGAATCCGTTTAATAATTCTACGGTTATTAATTTCTCCTTACCGGCTCCGCAATACGTAAATTTGTCATTGTTTGATATCCTTGGCAATAAAGTCCTTACAATCAACGAGAGTTATTTTACATCCGGCACTCATTCTGTTTCTTTCTCATCTGATCAGCTTGCTTCAGGGATTTATATCTACAGGCTCCAGACAGAGAATAATGCGATGGCAAGGACATTGCTTTTGCTTAAATAATCCTCCTGTTAGTTTGCTATAAAACAAGAAAGGCTGACATTCCGGTCAGCCTTTCTTAATTCTTTCAGTACGTCAGAACGACATATTACTTCATCAACATCATTTTCTTAACTGATGAGAACTTGCTTCCGTCAACGCCGCTGGCATCTATTCTGTAGAAATAGATACCGCTTGTAAGATTGGATGCATTGAAGTTAACTTTGTATGTTCCTGCCTTAAGATCGGCATTTACCACACTCGCAACTTCCTCACCAAGTGTATTGAAAATGTTTACAACAACCTTCGAATCAGTTTTTAATGCAAAGTCAATGTTGGTTGTCGGGTTGAATGGATTAGGATAATTTTGTCCGAGTGCAAATTCACTTGGCAAATCAACAGCGGCTTCAATAGCATTTGAATATTCAAATGTTCCGTCAAAGTCAACTTGTTTCAGTCTGTAAGTATAGTTGCCTGCGGTTAATCCTTTATCTGTAAATATGTAACTCTGAGCTTCTGTGGTTGTTCCTTTACCGTTAACAAATGCAATCTCAGTGAAGTTACCGTCAGCGGTCTTTCTCTCAACAGAGAAGCCCTTGTTATTTGTTTCAGTTGCAGTTGTCCAGCTTAAAGTAACAACATCTTTGTCTGATGTTGCAACAAATGAGGTCAACTCAACAGGAATTGGAAGCAGAACGCCCTTGAATACAAACGGAACTCCTTGAGCAAATATTCCAGCAGTTCCTCCCGAATCCGTTGCCGGAGCCCAGGTAGAAACTTGCCACTGAATTGCATTTCCTGTAACCTGAGTTCCAGGAATTGTGATTGGAGGAGCCCATGGTCCGGATGTGCCTGTTCCGCCGAATGTGAAATCAAACCAGTATGTTCCTGGATCCAGTGTAAATCCACCGGTAGCTGTATTCTTCATAATTGGTCTGGTTGTTCCGGCAGCACCTTCAGAGTATCTGTAAGCATTTGTAAATGCAGTGGCTGACATCTGATTTAATGTTCCTGCTGCATCACCTGCAACAACAACACTTCCGGGTTGTCCCGGTTGTCCGTTCCATATTTTATAGTTCATGAAATTAAACGTAGAAGTAGTTGTGGAACCTGTTTGATATCCAAAAGCCTCAACTAAATCAACCTGCCATCTTGTATCAGGGGGTATGACGAAATCGTCTGCCATTCTGTATCCGGCTGTGTTGCTTATACCAAATCCAAGTATATTCATTCCGGTAGCTAAAACACTTCCGTCAGCTCCGCCTGGTCCGCCTCCCGGATGTGAAATAAATGGACCGTTCGTATATATGGCATTGGCAATTGCTACATTTTTAGTAAGCGTATCATTACCCGGTACCATATCGCCGCTTAATTGTGTGAACAGTTTTGCGACAAATGATCCCATGCTTGCTGTCCAGCTGTTGAATGTTAGATCCTGGGTTGCTCCCGGAGCTAAATTGGTAACTGTCTGGGTATGTGTGTATCCACCCGGATTGATTGTCAGGGTTACGTTGAATGTCTGTGCAAGTGCACCTAAATTCTTTACCGTTCCAATTGGAGTAAATGGACCCACAGGTAATTCTGCGGGCATATTTAAAGCAATCGGTGCAACGTCTTTGTCAACCGGTGTTTCTACGTAAACACTGTCAACATAAAGACGTAACTCATCTGTTGCAGCATATCTGAATGCAACGTAAACATTCTGCCCAGCGTATGCACTTAATCCGAATGCATATAAAGTAGCAGTTGCCATTGGTCTGCAGGAACCAATGTAAGTATATCCTGTTGGTGGAACACCACCGGTTGTGGATACCCATATCTGAACACTATCATAGAAAGATGATGAACCTTTTCCCCAAAACTTGAATTCATCACCACCATGAACTAAAAACTGTGGTGTAACCAGCCAGTCATCATTCGCTAGGGTTGAACTTTCCCATCGGACTGCTGCACTTGCAGTTCCGAATATCGGGGTAGAGGCGTATCTTTCCCAAGTGTACAATCCGGCGTCTAATGCATGAACTGCCCAGCCGGTTGGTGGGAAGGTGGCTCCTTCAAATCCTTCTGACCATTGGATTACTCCCTTTACTCCCTCAATCGGTAGAGTTTTTGGATTTACATAAGGGGTGTTTTGGTCAAGCATTACTTTCTGATCTTGCGTCAGGGTTGGTTTGCTCTCAACTTTTGTATCCACTAGCTGAGCCAGTACATTGAGAGTTAAAAAACTAACCAAAAAAAGAACGAGTAAACCTTTTTTTAGCATAGAACCTCCAAAATAATTAAATAAATAAAGCACTAATTAAAATAGAATTTCTCCGCAAAATTCTTTGCGGAGAAATGTTAACAAATCTTACTTGTTAAGAATCATCTTCTTTACAGAAGAGAAATTCTTTCCGTCCGTTCCGCTAGCTTCCATCTTAACCAGGTAGATTCCTGACTGTAAACTCTTTCCGTTGAATTGCACAGTATGCGAACCTGAGGTCATTAATCCATTAACTAAAGTTGTAATCTCTTGTCCGAGGATATCAAATACTTTCAACGAAACCCTTGAGTCTGCAGCTAAGTTAAATCTGATGTTGGTTGTCGGGTTAAATGGATTCGGATAGTTCTGCTCTAAAGAGAATGCTAACGGATTAGTTACACTAACTTCAACATTCTTGGAATATTCAAATGAACCGTCAAAATCTATTTGTTTAAGTCTGTAGGTATAGTTTCCAGCAGCCACTTTCGAATCAGTATATGAATAATTCTGTGCTTGGGTTATAGTACCGGCACCCCCCGTGAAACCAATGGTCATAAAATCCCCGTTTTGAGATTTCTTCTGAATTTCAAAACCTTTGTTGTTGGTTTCTGTTGCTGTCTGCCATTCCAAAACAACTGTGTTGTTTGTTACATTTGCAACGAATGATGCTAATTCCACCGGAATAGGATCTGTTCCGTACAAGGTAATATTATCAATCACCCAGAAATAGTCCCAACCTGGTTGAACTGAATGAAATCTGACCTTAACATTTGCCTGACCTGCTGCAAGTGGTGAAATATCAATTAATACATGTTCAGTAATCCTGGTATTTGATGTATTCTGATAAGTTAAAACGTTGGTCCAAACGGTTCCACCGTCCACACTGACGTCAACATAACACATATCCGCACTTGTTGAAAAACCTCTGAAGTCGGAATCAAATTCGAGGAATACTTTGCTGAACGCTGAAAAATTCAAACCCGTATTAAGGGTGGCTGTTGTATTTGCCGTAGAACCGGATCCGCATTCATCAGTATCAGCTGATAAAACTGCTCCATCTAACAATCCCATGTAGGAATTTGGCCATGGAGGAGTAAATATTGTCCATTGACACGTCGCTCCGGCTTCATTTGTAATTGTCCACGCTCCTGCGCCTGCTGTGAAATCTTCAAAAAATGTAGCCGGATCTCTCATCGTTCTAAAACTCCAAACGAGTCCCTCTGTTGAACCAGTTGGACCTGTTTCGACTATTTTCCAATAATAAGAAGTCGAATAAAGCAGTGGCTCTACTGAAGCTAATGATTGTGTTGTTACAACTGCTCCACTATAAAGTAAAGCAGATGGATCCATGTTTTGCACCTTTGTTTCATCACTGCTGAAATATACAGATAGTGTTGTTGCTGCAGATGGATTTGCCCAGGTTAAGTTGTTTCCTGAAAGAGGAAGTCCAACAGCTCCGTCTGATGGTGTGGGATTTGATGCCATCCCCGGACCAATTAATGATCCAACCGTAAAATCATCAACAAGAACGGTAAATACATCCGTTGAATGATATCTTATTGCTATCCTTACTGTGTTTCCGACAAATTGATCCAACGATATAACCTGCTCTACCCATGTACTTGCTGTATTCAAAGTGTAAGCTTGAACTGGATCTACCGGGAAATCAGCTGGTGTAACTGCATTTGGATTTGTGGAGACATAAACGCTTATATATTCCGGACCGTAGGCAGTTGACAGGATTTGTGTCCAGAATGATAAATAGGCATTAGTCAAGGCTGTTAGTGGAATTGCTGGTGAAATCAGCCAGTCGTTATTCCCTACTACAGGATCATTGTACATAGTTGCAACTGTATTAGTCCCGGAATGTGCTGCAATAGTAGTAGAAGATGACCAGTCTACTACTGTCCAGGCAATTGCTTCTCCGGAATGTGGAAATGTAAAACCATTTATACCCCCTATTAATCCGCCGTCAACATCAACCAAAACCCAGTTTCCAAATGTTAATGATCCATTAGCATATGAATCGAAATTATCAGAAAAAACAATTGATTCAGTTGCATTGAAATTTGCTCTGATTTCATTTGATTCAGTTATTCTCTCAGATACTTTCATTTTGGGAGATGATTTACCCTCAGGGATCGTCTGACCCTGACTAAATACTTGTCCGCTAAAAACGAACAAAAGAAGAAAAGTTACTAAGTATTTCATAGGACTCCTATTTATTGTTAAATAAAGTAAATTAATTAAGAACAAATCCTTCTGCCTCTGTTATTTCAACTTTGGCAACTCATTCACCGAATCTTACAGATTCAGATTATCATTTTTCTTTAATGAATCTTCTTCGAGTCTCTTCTTAAATGCGACAAATTTTTCCAGCATTTCATTATCATGCGTGGCTAAAATCTGAACCGCTAATATCCCTGCATTCTTTGCCTGGTTTATCCCAACCGTTGCAACCGGTACTCCCGGAGGCATCTGGACTATGGACAGTAAAGAATCCAATCCCTCAAGGGATTTGGCTTTTACAGGCACTCCTATTACGGATAATGGAAAATACGAAGCTACAACACCGGGTAGATGTGCTGCCCCTCCTGCTCCTGCTATTACTACTTTTATTCCTCTCTCAATTGCGTCGGAAAGGTACTCCGTTAAATACCTTGGCGATCGGTGGGCAGAGATTACCTTTACCTCATACTCAATTCCGAATTGCTTCAGAAGTTCATAGGCTTCCCTCATTATTGGCAGATCCGAATCACTGCCCATAAGGATAGCTACTTTATTGGTCTTATTCACTATAATCTCAAAAAATAATTACTAATTTAAACAAAATATCACTAAATACCAAACAAAAATTCTTTATTTCAGAAAAATTTCCTTAACTGGGAAGAACCTGTATCCCTGGATGCACATCCCGTCTTAAAAGTCCCTCAATTGCTGCTAAAGTTCCTCTTTGGGCACTCGGACAACTTCCACAAGCTCCCTGGTATCTTACTCTGAGCGTAAGTCCTTCTAAACCCATTACTTCCAGTCCTCCACCATCATTTGCCAATGCAGGTCTTATTTTTTGATCCAAAACTTGATTTATTTGCTTCATCAGGTCACTTTCATCCAAATTAAGACCTTCCGGGGTTTTCTCCTCGGGTATATTGGCTTTTTCAAAATTCTTTACCGTTTCTATCAGTTTCTTCTGAATTGGTCCCCATTGAAATTCTCCCCCCTTTTCAACTGTTACAAACTTATCCATGTAAAAAACAGATACAACCCCTTCAATCCCGAATATTGCTTTTGCAAACGGATCTTTCTCTGCTTCTGCCTCTGTCTTGTAGCTTCTTGATTCGTAGCTCAGGAGTCTTTCATTTACCACAAATTTTAATGCTTGTGGATTAGGCGTAAATTCAACATCTATTATTTGCATACTAAACCTCTTTTTTTTCTAAAACATTTTACTATAAACAATAGTTCACTCGTGTTTATATAAGTTTTTCCTGGTTTCTTATCTTAATGTGCAGTTCCTTTAATTGCTCATCCGAAACATTTGAAGGACAATCATCCATCAGGGATACACCACTGGCGGTTTTAGGGAATGCAATCACTTCCCGGATTGATTCTTCCCCCGCAAATATCATTGCAAGCCGGTCAAAACCGAATGCTATTCCACCATGTGGCGGAGCACCAAATTTGAATGCATTCATTAAAAATCCGAACTTCATCTCGGCTTCCTCTTCCCCTATCCCAAGTGCTTTGAACATTTTTTTCTGAAGGTCCGAGTTGTGGATCCTGATGCTTCCTCCAGCAATTTCACTCCCGTTAAGTACCAGATCATAAGCTCTCGCTTTCACTTTTCCGGGATCGCTTTCCATTAAATCCACATCTTCTATTCGCGGAGATGTGAAAGGATGATGCATTGCATAGTATCTTTTTGTCTCTTCATCCCACTCGAATAAAGGGAAATCGGTAACCCATAATAACTTTGGCTCGGCATTTGCCTTGATAAGCATAAGCCTCCTCGCCATCTCAAGCCTTAAATGTCCCATCAGATTCAATGTCTTTATTTTCTGGCCCGATAATATTAATATCAGATCTCCCGCCTTAGCCCCCAGTTCTTTCACAAGGTTTTGCTGCTCCTCCTCTGTAAAAAACTTCATTGTCGGTGATTCAAGTCCCTCCTCCTTCACCCGGATCCAGATTAATCCTCCGGCACCAAGTTTTTTCATGAAGTCGGTAAGTACATCCAATTGGTTTCTTGTATAATCTCCGCATCCGGGGGCAAGCAAACCTGTTACTATCCCCTTCTCAATCTGATCCCTGAATAACTTGAAACCCGTATTTTCAAACACTTTATTCAGCGTTTTCATCTCAAGATTAAAACGAAGATCCGGTTTGTCGCTTCCGTATTTCTCCATCGCCTCATCAAACGTCAGCCTTCTTAACGGCAATTCCAGATCTTTTTTCCAGACCTCCTTATAAAGTTTTGCCATTAATCCTTCCATCATTTGGAAAACATCATCCTGATCTACAAATGACATTTCAACATCAATCTGCGTGAACTCAAGCTGTCTGTCCGCCCGGAGATCTTCGTCACGAAAGCATTTCACTATCTGAAAATACCTGTCCATCCCCGAGACCATTAGTATCTGCTTGTATTGTTGTGGGGATTGAGGTAAAGCGTAAAATTTTCCTTTATGAAGTCTGCTCGGTACAAGAAAGTCTCTCGCACCTTCCGGTGTGCTTTTCATTAATATCGGGGTTTCTATTTCAACAAAACTGTTTTGGTCGAAATAATTTCTGGTCACCTGGTACATTTTGTGTCGCATAACCAGATTTTTCTGCATTCTCGGTCTTCTTAAGTCAATAAATCTGTACTTCAGCCTCAGATCTTCCCCGGCTTCCGTCTCATCAGATATCTGGAAAGGCGGGGTTTTTGCTTCATTCAGAATGATTAACTTGTCCACCATTACGTCAACATATCCTGTGAGTAGCTCTGGATTTTCTGTCCCCTGCGGACGCTTTCTTACTTTCCCCTCAACCGAGATAACATACTCACTTCTTAAATGCTTTCCTTCATGATGGGCGGATTCATTATATCCCGGCTCGAACACAATCTGTGTTAATCCGTATCTGTCGCGCAGATCAATGAATATTACTCCTCCAAGATCTCTTCTCGTATCCACCCATCCGTTTAGGACGACCTTTTCGCCAATATTTGATTCTCTTAACTCACCGCATGTGTGCGTCCTGCTGCTAAACTTCATTCTTAAACTTTCTATCCTTTTCTTTTTCTCTATTGTTAAATATTCTTTTATTCTTCTTTCTTAGCCCTCAGCGAATCCCATATCATATAAGCACTTAACAATGCAAACATCATAAGCGCAATCAGCTCTGCGGAATGGGATTCAAACCACTCTGCATCCACCCAGTTGTATCCAAGATACCTCAGGAATGCGCTGAATACCCCCATCAGTGCTCCGCCTGCTATAAATCCTGATGCAATTAAAGTACCTCTTTCTCTTCTTGCTGTATTCAGTCCTTCGTCTCTTGATCTAGTGGATACATAGTGTGAGATTAATCCCCCAATTACCAGAGGTGTGTTAAGTTCAAGCGGTATGTACATTCCCAGCGCAAAAGCAAGTGCCGGCACTTTTATCATCGTGAGTATGAGCGCTATGAAGGCACCCGCAATATAAAGCATCCATGGTGCTGGCTGATCACTCATCAATGGTTGTATTACCGCTGCCATTGCGTTAGCCTGCGGTGCCACAAGTGCTCCTTCACCCGTAAATCCGTATGTTTCATTAAGTATCATAACCACATAACCCACTGTCAGAGCCGAAAGCAAGGTACCTAGGAATTTCCAGCTTTCCTGCTTATATGGTGAAGATCCAAGCCAGTATCCAATTTTGAGATCAGTAATAAATCCCCCCGCCATTGATAATGCTGTGCAAACAACCCCCCCGATTATCAACGCCGATACAATCCCGGCTTCCCCTTTTAATCCTACCGAAGTAAGTACTATCGAGGAAAGAATCAAAGTCATTAAGGTCATGCCCGATACCGGATTTGTTCCAACTATTGCAATCGCATTTGCCGCAACTGTGGTAAACAGGAATGAAATAATCAGAACTATGAGTAATCCAACAATCGCATGGGTTAAATCGGTTACCACTCCGAACTGGAAGAAAATAAATATCATGACTGCGGTAACTAATATACCGGCGGCAATTATATACATCGGTATATCTTTTTCTGTTCTTAATACATTATCGCTGCCGGCTTTCTTCCCGAAGATTTCCTTCACACCAAGTGAAAATGCGGATACTATTATTTTCGATGACCGGATAATCCCGATTATACCTGCCATGGCAATTCCGCCAATTCCGATATGCCTTACGTAATTTCTGAAAATCTCCTCAGCCGACATGTCGCTGATAAGCTTCGTTACATTTGCGCCCAGAGGGGTTGTTAATCCACCTCCTATATATGTAACTACCGGGATAAGCAAATACCATGAGACAAAAGAACCCGCTGCAATTATTGCCGCATATTTCAGACCGACTATATACCCAAGCCCCATAACCGCTGCCCCTACATTCATCTTGAATACCAGCTTGTACTTCTCGGAAAGCATCTCTCCGAATGCGAATACTCTGGTTGTGAATACTTCGTTCCACCATCCGAAAGCGGCTATTGCAAAATCATATAACCCGCCGATTAATCCGCTTACTACCAGCACCACCGCCTGGTTTCCCCCTTTTTCTCCTGCCACCAGAACTTCAGTAGTGGCGGTTGCTTCTGGGAATGGGAATTTTCCATGCATTTCAGCAACAAAGTATTTCCTGAAAGGAATTAGGAAGAGTATCCCTAAAAATCCTCCGAAAAGCGAAGCAAGGAAAATCTGATAAAAGTGAGCTTCAAGTTGCAGTATGTAAAGTGCCGGTATCGTGAATATTGCTCCCGCAACGATTACTCCTGAACTCGCTCCGATAGACTGGATAATCACATTCTCTCCAAGCGCATTGGTTCTCTTTAGCAAGGCAGAAAGCCCAACAGCAATAATTGCAATCGGTATTGCAGCCTCAAAAACCTGTCCTATCTTTAATCCCAAATAGGCTGCCGCGGCTGAAAAGAGGACAGCCATAATTAGTCCCATTATTACAGTGTAAATGTTTACTTCCGGATATACCTTATTAGCCGACATAAGGGGAATATATTTTTCCCCCTGCTTTAACTCCCTGTATGCATTTTCAGGTAATCCTTTTACGCCAGTTGAATGTTGATCTGACATTAACCATACTCCGTTTAATGACAAAAAATTGAAAAATTAAACTTTAATTTAATTCCTGAAGAGTAATTAAACAAAGAAAAGATTCAGAATGATAACTCCCGCTTGCAACAAAATTAAAAATAATAACTAAATGTCTTGTCGTTCGATGAAACGCCAAAAAGATGAAGCTAAAAATTAGTAAAACACTGAATTTTTTCCTTCGGAATTCTGTGCGTATGGTTATCCTACTGTGGCTCGGTTTCCGGGCTGTGCAATGTTTCATTCCAATCAAGACATCGCTTTCGCTCTGCGTTACATTGCATTTAGGAATTTATTTTCGATTGGATACCCCATTCCAATTATGAAATTAATTAAATAAACGCCATTGTAATGTGCTTTTCTTTCTCTGCAAGGTTCTGCCTGTCGGAGATATATCGGGGCAACAACCCAACCTTCCAATTTCCCTCCATCCCTCCCTCTCTTCGTCCTTCGACTTTTGTGACAACTTAACAAATCAACAACTCAACAAAAATCCCTCCCTCTCCTCATAAAACGAAAAGAGCGGAGTGTGGTAAGCTCCGCTCTTGTTACAAGTGTTTCTTTTATTTCTGCTTATTTATATGAATGCAATACACTCATATAATTAGCTCTTTCATATTGAGCAGGGTCCGAAGCATTCAGATAGCTCATGCTGCCTCTCATTTGCTCTAATGATTCATATTCATTTGCTTCCATCCAGAATTTCATCTTCGTCAGCATATCGGTTATATGACCGATTCCGTTTTTCAGCAGACACGATAGCACTTGTGTAGCCTTTGCTCCGGCCATAACCATTTTAATTACATCCTTCTCGTTGTATATTCCCGTGGTTGCTGCAAAATCAACATCAACCCTGCCGTACAACATTGCAATCCATCTGAGCGGAAGCCTCATTGCAAAAGGAGTACTCAGCAATACGTTCGGCACAACTTCCAGTTTCTCAAGATCTATATCAGGCTGATAAAACCTGTTGAACAGCACCAGACCGCTTGCCCCTGCCTGATTTAATTGCTCAGCCATCGAGGCTACGGATGTGAAAAACGGATGCATCTTTACGGCGATCGGAATATTAACACTCTCTTTTACAGCTTTCACAATGTCAATATACTCTTTCTCAATTTCCGCACTGGTTTTTACTAGCGAAGTCTGCAATAAATAAATATTCAGCTCCAAAGCATCCGCGCCAGCTTCCTCAATCTTCTTTGCGTAGCTTGTCCATCCTCCCATCGATTTTCCATTCAAACTTGCTATAACCGGGACAGATACACTTTCCTTGATTTTTCTGATGTGATCAAGATACTCTTCCGGACCGGTTTTAAACTCAAATGGAGTCGGTAAGTAATTTGTTGCTTCGGCATAACTCTCGGTATGTATTGTTGTGTGATGATACAACTCCAGGCTTTCGTGCTCAATCTGTTCTTCAAAGATGGAGTATAAAACTACTGCTGCAGCACCGGCATCTTCCATTGCTTTAATGCTTCCTATATCCTTAGATAATGGTCCTGCAGAAGGGATTATAGGATTCTTTAACTCAAGTCCTAAATAATTTGTTGATAAATTCATATTTATTCCTTTTTTTAATTTCTACTTTGTTTCACTTTTAGTTATTTATCAAAAATAAAATGCAGCGCATTTTCATACGCTGCATAAATTATTATTTCCCTTCCTCAGGTCCGTATTTCATTTCTGCTAGTCGTTCGTAGTACTTGTACTTCTTTTCGACATCCTTTTGCGCTTCGTCTAATAACTGCGCGGCAAGTTCAGGATGTGATTTTGTAAGCATTTTGTACCTGGTTTCCAGATATGCATAGTCCTTTAATGGTATCTTCAGACCTTTGGAATCAAGCTTGAATGGATTCTTTCCTTCGGTTGCCCAGTCCGGATTGTATCTGAACAATGGCCAGTAACCCGAATCAACTGCTGCTTTTTGGTTTTTCATTCCGGTCCCCATGTTGATACCGTGAGCTATACAGTGACTGTATGCAATTATAATTGATGGTCCGTCGTATGCTTCAGCTTCCATGAACACCCTTACGGTATGTGCATCATTCGCACCCATTGCAACTCGTGCAACGTAAACATTTCCGTAGGTCATTGCCATCATGCCCAGGTCTTTCTTTGCCATTGGTTTCCCTGCTGCCGCAAATTTTGCAACTGCTGCACGTGGCGTCGATTTGCTTGCCTGTCCACCAGTGTTTGAATATACTTCTGTATCGAGCACCAGCACGTTTACGTTCTTTCCGGAAGCCAGAACATGATCAAGTCCGCCATATCCGATATCGTATGCCCAGCCGTCTCCGCCGATTATCCAGATTGATTTCTTCACCAGATAGTCTGCTAATGAAAGCAGATGCTTTGCATTCGAACTCGTCATTCCCGCAAGTTTGTTCTTTAGTGTTTCTACTCTTTCCCTCTGCTCGTAAATTCCCGCTTCATCTTTCTGATCTGCGTTTAATAATTCATTAACCAGTTCCTCCCCTATTTCTCCCTTCATTTTTACTAAAATATCCTGAGCTTGCAAATTGTGCTTGTCTACTGCCAGTTTGAATCCAAATCCAAACTCGGCATTATCCTCAAACAGAGAATTTGCCCATGCTGGTCCGCGTCCGTCTTTGTTCTTCGTCCAGGGAGTGGTAGGCAGGTTACCTCCGTAAATTGATGAACATCCCGTTGCATTAGCTACAATTGCTCTGTCTCCGAATAACTGACTTACCAGTTTTACATAAGGAGTTTCCCCGCAACCGCTGCATGCACCCGAAAACTCAAATAACGGTTCAAGGAACTGACTGTCTTTTACCGCCGTCAGATTTAATTTGCTTCTGTCAAATTCCGGCAGTTCAAGGAAAAACTCGAAATTCGTTCTTTCGGTTTCCCTGATCGGAATTTGTGGTGCCATGTTGATTGCTTTTAATTTGACTTCTTTTTTATTCTTAGCCGGACATACGTCAACGCAAAGTTCACATCCTGTACAATCCTCTACTGCAACCTGAATGGTATATGCCAAACCTTCTCCCAGATCTTTCCCTTTGAATGGTGTCCACTTGAACGTTTCAGGTGCCCCTTCAACTAATTTCTGGTCATATACTTTTGCTCTTATTGCTGCATGCGGACAAACAAGCGCACATTTGTTACACTGAATACAAACTTCAATATCCCATACAGGAACTTCAAGCGCTATATTTCTCTTTTCCCATTTCGTTGTTCCAACCGGGAATGTACCATCCAGCGGCATCTTGCTTACCGGAAGCTTATCTCCGTGTCCGTCAATAATAATTCCCGTTACCTCTTTTACAAAATCTGGCGCGTGGTCCGGTACTGCGGGTCTTAGCTTGAATGTACTTGTTATCTTCCCTGGTACTTCAACTTCAAACAGGTTTGCTAGCGTCTGGTCAATAGCATCAAAGTTCATCTGAACTATCTTTTCGCCTTTCACACCGTATGTTTTCTTGACTGCATTCTTGATCAGCTCGATAGCCTTATCTTTCGTGAAGATGTTTGATATTGCAAAGAAACAGGTCTGCATTATCGTATTGATCCTCACTCCCATTCCGGTTTGTCCTGCTACTTTATAAGCATCAATTACATATAACTTTAACTTCCTGTCAAGAATATCCTGCTGAACTTTCATCGGAAGTGAATCCCAGACTTCCTCTTTCGGAATTTGGGTGTTTAGGAGGAATACTCCCCCTTCTGCTGCATCCCTTAACATATCAATCTTCTCAAGGAATCCTTGCTGATGACATGCAATGAATTTAGCTTTGTTTATTAAATATGTCGACTTAATCGCCTCAGGTCCGAATCTTAAATGCGAGGTTGTTGTTGAACCCGATTTCTTTGAATCATACACGAAATATCCCTGGGCATAATAATCAGTCCCTTCTCCGATTATTTTAATTGAATTTTTATTTGCTCCAACAGTACCGTCTGCACCCAATCCGTAGAATTTCCCCGTGAATGTCTCCGGATGCTCTACTGTAAACGATTCGTCATATTCAAGACTTGAATTTGTTACATCTTCAATAATTCCAATTGTAAAATGGTTCTTTGGCTTCTCTTTCTTCATTTCATCGAATACCGCTTTAACCATCGCTGGAGTGAATTCCTTTGACGATAAACCATATCTGCCTGATAGAATCTTAGGATATGCCATCCCTAATTCACCTTCGTTATATTTTTCAGATATTGCGTTTACCACATCAAGATATAATGGATCTCCTGACGATCCCGGTTCTTTTGTTCTGTCAAGAACTGTGATTGTCTTCACAGTTTTTGGTAATGCATCAATAAACTTCTTTATGGAGAATGGTCTGTATAATCTTACTTTCAGCACCCCTGTCTTCTCTTCCTTTGCAGTTAAATAACTTACTGTTTCCTCAACTGCCTCTGCACCTGAACCCATTATTACTATTACTCTCTCTGCATCGGGGGCACCGTGGTACTCATATAATTTATAGCTCCTTCCGGTCAGTTTGGCAAACTTGTCCATCTGAGCCTGTACAATATCTGGACAATTAATATAAAATGGATTAACCGTTTCCCTTCCCTGGAAATAAACATCAGGATTCTGCGCGGTTCCTCTCATAACCGGGTTATCAGGGGTTAATCCTCTTTTCCTGTGAGCTATCACCAGATCATCATCAATCATTGCTCTGATCTCTTCTTCTGAAAGGAGGTCTATCTTCATAACTTCGTGTGAGGTTCGGAATCCGTCAAAGAAGTGAATGAAAGGTACTCTCGCTTCCAGTGTTGCCGCCTGTGATATTAGCGCAAAATCCATTACTTCCTGAACCGAGTTGGACGAAAGTAGCGCAAATCCCGTTGATCGGGTTGCCATTACGTCACTGTGATCACCAAATATTGATAATGCCGATGCCGCAATTGACCTTGCTGATACGTGAAAAACCGTTGAGGTTAGTTCACCTGCTATTTTGAACATATTGGGTATCATAAGGAGTAAACCCTGGCTTGCCGTAAAAGTAGTTGTCAATGCTCCGGTCTGCAATGCACCGTGTACACTTCCCGAGGCTCCTCCCTCACTCTGAAGTTCACTTACACTGGGCACTAAACCCCAAATGTTCTTTTTACCTTCTGCTGACCAGGCATCGCACCACTCCCCCATATTTGAGGATGGGGTAATGGGATAAATGGCTATCACTTCATTTGTTCTGTACGCTACATAAGCTGCAGCTTCATTTCCGTCTATTGTTACTTTTATTTTTTCCATTATTTTTTCCGGTTATTAATAAATAATTTTCTGTTTTATCTGCCTTTGATACGCAAAAATTATACCACGAATAATTCCACAAATACCCCTTTTTCTCCTCTTTTTCTTCACTTTTTTTAATTAATGCAAATCGGAAATTCTTTTTTTCTTAATTTCAAGAATTCAGACCCCTCAGATTCACCCCCTGTTTCTCTTAAATTCTCCATTTTTCTTAAAAATTGATGCCTTTTTATGTATATTCCCTCCACTGTTAAAATTTTCAACATCACTTTGCCCAATCCGTATCTATCCCAATTACATAAAATATTTTTCGAAAACAGGTATTGCCTCTTAAGTATATTCTGTTTTCACATTTTCCTCTTCAGAAAACGTACAAGCAAAACGGCAGCGATGACCACCGCAACAATAATTATCAGAATCACTTCACTAATCCCAAGATGCATAAAACCTCCGCTTGATCATTATTCCAAATGCAATTACTTGTTTTTAATTTTCATCCTTCCCGTTTCATCAGCATCAATCATTGCATTAAGCACCATTCCGGGTGTAATATTCCCAACCTCGTGGTGAATACTGTCCTGCGGTGCGCAGGCTTTCTCCGCCGCCTTCATCAGTTCCTCTTTGGTTGCATTCCCTAACCCGATATCCGATAGAGTAACTGGTAAACCCGTTTCGATGCAGAAAGAATATACGGTATCCATTTCATCAGTGGGCGCCCCTGTAAGGTGAAGTCCTGCAAGCGTGCCGAAAGCCACCTTCTCTCCATGATAATATGCATGCGTCTCTTCCAGTGTGGAAAGCCCGTTATGAATCGCGTGGGCAGCAGCCAGCCCCGAACTCTCGAACCCAATTCCGCTGAGGAGTATATTGGCTTCAACAATCCGGTATAATGCGGAAGTGATGGTTTTATTCTGACAATCCTGTTTGGCGGCAACACCATGCTCCAGAATCATATCGTAACAAAGTTTGGCAAGCGCCAGCCCTGCCATGGAACTTAATCCGCCGCATTCGTTTTTCGACTTGCTTCTTTCGCACGATCTTGCTTCAAACCAGGTCGCAAGCGCGTCCCCCATGCCGGCTACAAGAAATCGTACCGGAGCTTCTGCAATCACATTCATATCCGCAAGCACTACCTGTGGATTCATTTTTTGATAAGCCACAGATTCAAACACCCCGTCATCTGTATAAATTACTGCACAACCGCTGCAAGGAGCATCAGTGGAAGCAATTGTTGGTACAATAATCACCGGAATATTCAACCGGTCGGCTACAATCTTTGCGGTATCTATCACCTTCCCGCCTCCAGCGCCGGCAATTATCCCTGCATTATTCCTCATTGCAGTCTGCATTACCCTGTTTATCTCCTTTTCGGAACATTCCCCCTTAAATTTTTCAATATTTATATTGCTTTTCGAATATCCGGCGGAATATTTATCAAGCACCTTTCTCTTTACGGTTGACGATGCAAGAATCAGCCCTTTCTCCCCGAATGAATTCATCATCTCCCCAAGTTCTGCAATCAAACCCTCCCCCTGAATGAATTTCCCTGGAAAAACTGATTTATACACAACTCTGTTTTCAATCATTAGATACCTAAAATTATTGATTATTCTGTTAATCCTTTGTCGTAAGTAACTTCACACCTGACAGAGATTTTTTTCGTTGCTCCGCTATCAGGCTGTTTCTGAGAAATCTATTATAATATTTAATTATATTACAGTTCTGTGAAATAGCAAACCTCCGCAGCAAATTACTCAATCCCCCGTCCATCAACAAACTTTCCCTTCTTATAATCCTTCAGCATTTTTCCAAATGCTCGTTCCTTTTCATGTCTTTCTGCTGCTGTCATCTCGAAGAATTCACGTTCCTTTTCCATCTTTAGATAATTGTCGTAACTCTTCCTGTCAATCACTCCCTCCTCAACAGCTTTAAGAACGGCGCATCCTTTCTCATGTATATGCCTGCAATCGCTGAACCTGCATTCCTTCCCCGTACGGAAAATTTCTCCGAAAGTGATCTCAAGTCCCCCTGCCGCATCTGCAATCCCCACCTCCCTCATTCCGGGAGTGTCAACCAGAATACTCCCGTTTTGTTGTATATGAAGTTCCCGCCGGTTCGTAGTATGCCTTCCCTTTTTCGTTGACTCGCTGATTTCGCTTGTCCTTAAAATTTCCCTCCCTGCCAGATTATTAATAAGTGTGGATTTGCCCACACCGGAAGAGCCCAGTACGCAATAAGTTTTTCCGGCGGAAAGTATTTCCTTCAGTTGACTATAACCACTTTGTGTCAGATTACTGATTGGGAAAACGGGAACATCATTTATCCTTGCCCGTATCTCATCAAGGAGTAAAGTCATTTCCTGCTGATCCCTGAGGTCGGTTTTGCTAATGACAATTACAGGTGTAACCTTTGCCTCATAGCAAATAGTAAGGTATCTTTCAAGCCGGTTGATATTAAAATCCCTGTCAGCCGCTTGTAAGATAAGTGCGCAGTCAATATTTGCGGCAATTATCTGTTGTGTGCCATGTTCCCCCGCCGCTTCTCTTTTAATAACCGAATAACGCGAATAAATCTTATGGATCACCGCAAATCCGGAATCAAAAGTTTTCAGCATAACCCAATCACCCACCGCGGGGAAATCCTCGCGGCTTTTAGCAGAAAAACGTAAATTCCCCGTAACCTCCGCTTCGAACTCACCTTCAGCAGTCAGTACAACATATCTCTCTTTATGTTCTATTGCAACTCTTCCCGGAACGAACTCGCCGTCACTATTCTCATACTTCGATTTTTCAGGCAGGTTATTAAAACCAAGATCTTCAAGAATCATATCACGCTCTACTACTATTCAGCAAATTTTTTAATCTTTTCGGATTAAAACTACAATTTTATTTAAACAGAACCAAATCCAAAAAAAACACTTTAAGATTTTATAAGCGTTAAAACGTATGCTTCGCAAGAACACAGAATTCAGAAGCCCGGCTTTAGACTAAAACCACCTCTTTCCGTCTTCCGTCCTCCCTTTATGTTACAAACGTTATAAACGTTACAAACGACCTTCATTCATCCATTCATCCATTCATTCAACTTAATGACCATTAATGACAGCGAAGCGTAATGACCATTAATGACTCTGAATTATCTCAACTGTCTTTTATCCGTTATAAACGTTAAAAACGTTACAAACGTTATAAACGTTACTTGACCAGTAGCATCTTCTTCATTTCAAACTCCTATTTTATTAGTTCTATTTTTAACGAGTTTATTACTTCCAGCCCATCGCTTTGCCGGTATGAACACCTGACTATGTACACCCCGCTCGCAAGTCCGCTACCGTTAAATCTGACTTCATGCTTTCCTGCTTCCTGTTCCGCATCCACCAGCTTTGATACCTCCCTCCCAAGAATGTCATATATCCCTAAAATCACTTTACTGTTTACCGGTAACTGATAACTGATTACTGTTTCCGGATTAAAGGGATTTGGGTAAGCAGCGAGCAATTGGTAATCTCGGGGCATCTTATTCTCTTCTTCAGTACCCATTGTTGTATCCACATGAACACTTGTATCTCCCAGAAATATTTGCACTTTCCCGGGTCCGGTTAAATAATCTTGATGACACTGTCCGATAAATATGTCATCTGCACCATCTCCATTTACGTCTCCTATATTTCCCGAAAATCTTCCTTCCCATTGTTCTTGAGCTCTCCATTTTTTTGTCGGGAATTGTTGAAAATTTCTTGTCCCCAACCAGAGATATGTATCATGTGTACCAAGTCCGAACATCTTTACCAGCAAATCATTTATTCCGTCTCCGTTTGCGTCTATCTCCTCTGCTATTTCTCTTGTTAAGTATCCATTTGATGTGTTCAGGGTCTTCCATATTGTCGTATCCACCGGATAACCTCCGTTCTTTATCGCTCCTTTGTGCCAGTATGGATCTCCCACATACTTCGAAATCAAATCCACTTTCCCGTCTCTGTTTATATCTTTGATGAAAACGAAACTACGTAGCATCTCTATCTGATATTGGTCCCATATTGTCCTGAATTCCTGAGATGGGGTTGTTATATCCCAATCCGGATTACCCAGATATATTTTCTTAAATGCTGATTCAGCATAACCGCCTGAATTTTTTTTATCCCCGGAAATGATAATATCTGCCAATCCATCATTATTGATATCTATTGAATGTAGGCTATGAGATTTGTCTCTTTCTATAGAATTCCCCGCTGTTGTCTTAAATGGTATTGTGTCTATATATCCGTTCTCTATTTTATAGAAGTACATAGTTCCCCATTGTGAACTGCTGAATGGTGTGTTTGGATCATAACAGGCAAGTTCTTCAATCCCGTCTCCGTCAAAATCTTTTATTAGCGTCACACCCAATCCCCATTCTTTTGAAGCTCCATCTGGGCTATTCACAATCTGATCTGGGATACTATCCAATACCGGTCCACAGTAATATACATGTAGCATCGCAGTGTATATAAAGGGAGGGGTTTGTGTGATTCTTGTCATCGCAACTATTATGTCTTTATACCCATCCCGGTTGATGTCTTTTACTATTATTTTTTTAGGACCATATGTAATTGCGTATGGAATTGAAAATTTGTAGCAAGGAACAGTATCCAATACCGCTCCCCCCTTATAGAAATAAAATGTATAGAGGGTATCATATTCCCCACCTAATAATTGACCCTGCCATTCGCATATCATAAAATCGTCATAACCATCGTTATTTTGATCTCCAAGTGATACTATCGGGTTTGGACAAGCATATGCAGGTTTTTTATTTATTTTTCCGTAATAACCGTTAAACTGGGAATAACAATACACGGAAAAAACTATCTGTAATAGAAAACTGATGATAATTATTTTTTTCATTTTATCTGCCTAATGTTTCTTATTGCTGCTATTTTATTAAGTAAGTGAAAAATAAATTCACATCCTTATCGATTATCAATATTTATTTTAAAATCCACATATCATTCTTTATTTTCGAAAGTTTCGGTAAAATCGAATCAGCCAGCTTGTGTAAGGAGGTGTGCTGCTCCCCGTCTTGCTGACATAGCGGATGGTGGCAAAGGATACATGGGTGAAGATTATCAGGAATAAAAGAATGTATGTTTTTTTCATTTATTTTACTCTTTCAGTAAATAATATTTTGGTTTGTTAATATAATAATATATTTACTATTTCCTGCAAAATGTTTCGCTGTCATTAAGTTGTCATTTGGCTGCGCCGTCATTATGCTCTGCTGTCATTAGGTGGTCATTTATTGTAAAACAATCATATAAGGTTTTTCTCTGCCTGTTAAGTGAATCGGGAAAGGCAGATTAACAAATCAACAACTAAACCTTTTAACCTTTTTATCTTTTTCCCGTTTTCCTCCGACTGAGTCGGATTCCGTCTTCTTCTCTGAGTAGGATTCTTATCAACGAATAAACCTTGTTAGTTGTTAATTATTCTTTTTGGCAATTATCTCAAAAATGCCCTTTACATTATTGTAAAGCCGTGGAAAAGCCGTGGTAAAGCCGTACTAAAGCCGTGGTAAAGCCATCTTGAAATCTATCCCTAATTGTTTCCATTTTCCTGTTCCCATTATCACAACTTTCTGCGAATAGTCAACATTTCTCTTGTGTGGTCTCCCTTTTTTAACTAATTTTCGAAAGAATTTATATAAGGTAATTTTATGAAATTGAATACAAAATCACCATTGATTCTTCTCGCCCTCCTTGTTATATCCCTCCTCATTTCTCTTTTTATCCTGAAACCTACAGGATCACCTCCTCCTGATGTCGCTCCGATTCAGGGTGTCAAGGATGACCCCTATGGTGCAATCGAATTCAGATTTCATATGATTGCTGGCGAAAACGGCTTTATCGACCCCGCTGCAAGAATTAAAGCAGCAGAGCATACCCGCCTTTTCAATAAAATTCCCCTTAATAAATCAGAACTCGCCCTTTCCTGGACATCCCTCGGACCGGGTAACATAGGCGGAAGAATCCGGGGGGTAGTCATTAAATCCTCAAACTCCAATCATATCCTGATCGGCTCCGTTAGCGGTGGCATCTGGAAATCTACCAACGGCGGCTCAAGCTGGACTCCAAAACTTGACGGTGGCACTCAGATCGCTATCGGCTGCATGGTCCGTGACCCTTATAATGAAAATATCGTTTTTGCCGGAACCGGAGAAGGATGGGGAAACTCAGACGCTGTTTATGGCGGTGGAATTTATAAATCAACTGATTTTGGTGAATCCTGGACTCTCCTGGCTGCTACTACCGTCCCCTGGAACTTTAAAAATATCAATCAGCTTGCTTTCGATCCTTCAGGTAATCTTTACGCTGTTACAAAAGCTTATAATTTCAAACATGGAGTCGGCTCCTATTATCAGAATGGGGGTCTCTATAAATCAACTGATTCCGGCTCATCCTGGACTAAAATAAGCTCAGCTAACACTGCCCATAATGGCTTTAATGGGACAGACGTTATCCCCTTCTCTTCTTCAACCATTGTTTTTGCGGTCAACGAAAATGGTTCCACTCTCGGTGGTATTTATAAAACAACTAACGGAGGAACGTCCTGGTCCAAAGTTTCTTCCGGCTTGCCTGCCTCTGGATATAAGCGTATCGCTTTCGCAAAAGACCCGGTTACTGCAAATACAGCCTATGCTGTCATTCAGTCCACAAATAACGATGCCCCCGAATATGGATTAAAAGGTATCTATAAAACCACTGATGCCGGATCATCTTGGACCCTGCTCCCAACTCCTCCAAGACTTACCTCAGTTTCCAACCGCTCGTATCTTGGCACCCAGGGGTGGTACAATAACGTTATTGCTGTTGATCCATTCAATAATAATAATGTCTATGTCGGCGGCGTGGATATGATGAAATCAACTAACAAAGGAAATTCATGGTCGCAATTGACTTTCTGGCATACCTATTACGGTACTCCCTTTGTTCATGCTGACCATCATTCAATCGTTTTCGATCCCAATACTTCCGGCGTCCTCTATTCGGGAAACGACGGCGGAATTTATAAGTCCACTAATGGCGGGGCTAACTGGGTATCTCTGAATAATGGTCTCGCTATCACCCAGTTCTATGGCGGTGCGGTTTCTTACTCGGGTGCTACCTATCACGGCGGAACTCAGGATAATGGGCATCTCTCTTATTATGGCTCTGGTATAAACTGGGCTATGGTCTATGGAGGCGATGGTGGTTTTGCCGCAGTTGACCAGTCCAATGCTAACGTGGCTTATGAGGAATACGTTTTCCTTGCCATGCATAAAACAAAAGATGCGGGAACCTCCTGGTGGGAATGCCTTAACGGTCTTACAGATGCTAAAAATTCTTCTCTCTGCCTATTTATTGCTCCATTTGCTATGAACCCTGAGAATACCCGTGTACTTATTGCTGGCTCTGACAAGGTATGGATTACTGCTGATAGTACCTCTAACTGGACTCAATCTAGCAGCACTTCGCTTGCTTCCGGTTATAAAATTAGCGCGGTTACCGTCGTTGGAGCTAATGCTAATTACCTTGGATTCGCAGGAACCACCAATGGCAAGATTTTCAAGTGCACCTCCCTGAATCCTGCATCCGGTTTTGAACTGTGGAATGAAATTACTCCCGGCAATAATCTCGGGTCCTGGGTCCGCAGAATTGTTGTTGACCCTGGTAATAAACAGAAAATTTATGCCTGCTACTCTGGATATAAAAATTCCACCCCTGCAAACCATGTTTATTATTCAACTAATCAAGGCTCATCTTGGACTGATATCTCCTCCAATCTCCCCGATGTCCCTGTTCATTCACTCGTTATTCACCCCACAATTCCAAACAGACTGTATATTGGAACTGAGACAGGGGTTTACGAAACTACCAATAATGGCACAACTTGGACCCATGCTACTACCGGTATGCCCGATTACGTGCCGGTCGACGAATTAGTTCTTCAGAAAAGTACAAATAAAATGTTTGCTTTCACTCATGGCAGAAGTGCTTTCGTATGCACGCTTCCTTCGGCTACCGGACTCGAAAATTCCACGCCTGAAATCTCTTCCTATGAATTAAAACAAAACTACCCAAATCCCTTCAATTCTCTTACTATTATAAATTATCAGCTCCCTGTGGCAGGTGATGTTCGGCTGAAGGTTTTTGACGCAAGCGGAAGTGAGATTGCTGTGTTAGTTGATGAACATAAAACACCGGGTAATTACTCAGTTGTTTTCAATGCCGCCACACTCCCCTCGGGAGTATATTTTTACCGCATGACAACAGATGGTTTCTCTGAAACCAAAAAATTGATTTTAATTAAATAATTCGGTAAGCTGACTATTGTATGTGGAACTCTGCGTTACTTTGCGTTTAGATGCTTCCTAAAATTTACCTCAGGCAAATTATTGCTCTTAAATGCAAAGTAATGCAATGTTTATCTTTATAAACTATTTCGTTAAATTGCTGATGTCTCCACAACTTGTCAAATAAGCAAAACACCATACCAAATACTTAAGGTCATAAACGCCGCTATTATCCCTATGCCCACAAGCAGATTCGCCAGTTTGGAATTTAACCCATACTCCGTAGCCACAATTGCAGCAGTTATCATTGGTGGCATTGCTGCCTCGAACACTGTTACTCTGTAAACCATGCTTCCACTGTCAAGCACTAAACGGTAAAGCAAAAATATTATCGCCGGCAACATTATTAATTTTACTGCTAAGCCGGTTATCAACTCCCGCCTGATTTCTCCTCTCTTTTTAAAATGGAGCTGATATCCCACCGACAAAAGGGCTAAAGGGGATAATGTCATCCCAAGTCTTTCCAGTATTACTTTCATGATTTCCGGATATTCCACCGGCATCAGTATAAACGCACCAATAATTGAGAGAAATGGAGGAAATGTTAGTACTTTCTTGAACAACGACTCCTCTGCCCCGAAACTTCCACTGTACTTGCTTGCAATAATTATCCCGAATGTGCTAAGTACCAGAAATGATCCAAACTGATCAATCATCAAACCAATCGGTATTCCCCCCTTTCCCCAGAAAACTTCTATCATCGGTAAACCAACAAACGATGTGTTCCCAAGTCCCCCAAGAAGTATCATTACCCCGGTTGTCTTCCTGTCCCATCTGAAATGCTTCCCAAGTCTTGTAAAGATTAGATAGGATATGCCAAAATATATCCAGGGCATTATTACCGGTAAAACTATTTCGGCTGAAAACCGGAAATCGTGCAGATACAAAAGTGTAATTGCGGGAAGTGAAATATATATTATTATCGAGTTAAGCACTTTGGGTGTCTGCGCTGGAAGTATTCCTGTCCTCCGGAATACCATCCCAAGCATCAGACACACCATTAACAAAATAAAATTAGCCATTATCCGTTTTATATTCTTGAAAAATAATTACGCAAATATATGCTCTGCTCCCCGAATAACCATAAACTCATTTTACTCCCCGTAATTCTTACATATCAATTATTAATTATTCTATACTGATTGTTATTTGCTGATTTTTAGCTAATTTTATTATTTAATTTTGAAATAATCTGAATTTATATGAGATACCCATTTAAAGACATAGAAAACAAGTGGCAGGAATATTGGAATCAGCATAACGTCGATAAAACCAACTTCTCCAAAATTGACAACAAACTCTACTGCCTGGTAATGTTTATTTACCCTTCCGGAGCTAAACTTCATTGCGGTCACTGGTACAACTACGGTCCCACCGATACCTGGGCCCGCTTTAAGAAACTTAATGGCTTTAACGTCTTTGAACCGATGGGCTACGATGCTTTCGGACTTCCGGCTGAAAACTACGCTATTAAGACCGGCGTTCATCCTTATGACAGTACTATCAAAAATATTGAGGATATTCGCCTCCAACTTAAAAAAATGGGCTGCATGTACGACTGGAATGCCGAACTCATGACTTGCGTTCCCGATTACTACAAGTGGAATCAATGGCTCTTTATCCAGCTTTATAAAAAAGGTCTTGCTTACAGAAAAAATGCTCCGGTCAACTGGTGCCCCGATTGTAATACCGTTCTTGCTAACGAACAAGTTCTTGCAGATGGCGGTTGTGAACGTTGCGGCACTACCGTTGTAAGAAAAAATCTTACTCAGTGGTTCTTCAAAATTACTGACTATGCTGATGAACTGCTTGTTGGACTCGATAAAATCAACTGGCCTGAAAAAACAAAAACAATGCAGCGCAACTGGATTGGGAAAAGTTTTGGTACGGAAGTCGCTTTCAAAGTGGATAAATCGCATGAGGAGATTAAAGTCTTTACAACTCGCCCCGATACCCTGTTCGGAGTAACCTACCTGGTTCTGGCTCCCGAGCATCCCCTTGTTGATAAAATTACTACCCCCGAATACCAGGAAGCTGTGGAAAAATACCGTGATTCAATAAAATCACTTTCCGAAACCGACAGAACCTCCACGGTAAAAGAAAAAACGGGCGTTCCTATTGGCGCATACGCAATTAATCCTGTCAACTCTGCTAAAATCCCGATCTGGATTGCCGATTATGCTCTGATAACCTACGGTACAGGAGCGGTTATGGCTGTTCCCGCTCACGATGAAAGGGATTTCGAGTTCGCTTCCAGGTTTAATCTCCCGATAAAAAAAGTGATTCTGGAACCGGGGACTGATGAAAACACTCCCCTAACCGCTGCTTATACCGAAATCGGTACAATGATTAACTCTTCCGTATTTAACGGGGTGATGTCCGACGTTGGTATTGATAGTGTTACCGATTTCCTTGAATCAAGGCAGCTTGGCGAAAGAAAAATTAACTATCGTCTCCGCGATTGGCTTATATCCCGTCAGCGCTATTGGGGAACTCCAATTCCCGTTATTCATTGTAAGGACTGCGGCGAAGTGCTGGTCCCTGAATCAGATCTGCCGGTCACTCTCCCCTATGAAGTTGAGTTTTCAAGCAAGGGTAAATCTCCCCTGACTTCAAATCCTGATTTTATGAATGTTAAATGTCCGCAATGCGGCAAGGATGCGCAGCGCGATCCCGATACTATGGATACTTTCGTTGACTCATCCTGGTATTATTTCCGATACCTTAATCCCGCTTTCTCGAACGGTATCTTCGATGCAGAACTTGGTAACAACTGGACTCCGGTTGATATGTACGTCGGTGGCGCTGAACATGCAACTATGCACCTTCTCTACGCCCGGTTCATCCATAAGTTCCTTAGGGATATCGGTCTGGCGGCTTCGGATGAACCTTTCCGCACTCTCATCCATCAGGGTACAATTACTAACCAGGGGGCTAAGATGTCCAAGTCCAAAGGCAATGTCATTAATCCGGATGACTACATTGTGAATACTGGTGCCGATGTTTTCCGTCTCTACCTCATGTTTATGGGTCCTTACGAAATGGGCGGGGACTGGAATGACAAAGGAATTTCAGGTACTGAAAGATTTGTTCTGAGAACTTATGAATTGTTTAAACAATATACCGGTATTCTTTCTGATAATACTCCTCCGGATAAATTCAATATCGTTGATTTATCGGAACAGGAAAAATTGATTTACAGAAAAATTAATCAGACAATTAATAAGTTCAATACTGAACTTGCTTCATTCCGCTTTAACACGGCAATCGCTGCCCTTATGGAACTGATTAATGAACTCTCAAAACACCTCTCCGCATGCAGGAAAGAGCTGATTGCTTACTCCCTCGAACGCTTTGCTGTAATGATTGCTCCTCTGGCTCCTCACCTTGGTGAGGAATGCTGGGAGATTATTGGAAAGCGGTCCTCCCTTTTCGCAAATCCCGTCTGGTTTGAGGTTGATCCCCTTGCATTGACTGTGGATACTGTTAGCATTGCGATACAGGTCAACGGTAAATTACGCGGCACCGTAGACGTTCCGCTTGATGCCCCGGTTGATGTTGTCAGGGAAAAGGCTTATTCACTCGAATCCTTCTCCAAACATGTTATGGATAAGTCGGTTGTTAAAGAAATATTTGTGGCTAATAAAATACTCAATATTGTAGTTAAATAATCCCAAAGGATAAAAATGTTAGATATAAAATTAATTCGTGAGAATCCTGAGCTCGTTAAAATAGGCATAGAAAACAAAAGAGAAAAAAACAGAATTGACGAGATACTTGTACTCGATTCAAAACGTCGCGAACTGATTTTCCGAACCGATGAACTTAAATCGAAGAGGAATCAAACTTCGATGGAGATAGCTAAACTTAAAAAAAGCGGCGCCGATGCTTCAAACATTATCGCAGAAATGAAAAGAGTCTCGGACGAAATTACCCTGAACGACTCACTATTGAAAGACCTTGAGACTTCTCTTAATGAGATTCTTATGTTTATTCCAAATCTCCCCCACTCCTCTGTTCCGGTTGGGAAATCTGCGGAGGACAATGTCGAGGTCAGGCGATGGCTGCCTGAAGGTTTTTCTTTTGAAAATGACTTCAAACCGCTCGATCATATTGAACTTGGCAAAAAATTGAAAATTCTTGACTTTGAACGTGGTGCTAAGATCTCCGGTTCCGGTTTCCCCCTCTATACTTCCAGGGGAGCGACTCTTGAACGTAGTCTTATTAATTTTATGCTTGATAAACATATTAACGAGCATAATTATTCCGAAATCTTCCCTCCCTTCCTGGTGAATGCGGACTCCATGCGCGGTACGGGTCAGTTGCCTAAAATGGCTGACGATATGTATTTCCTTCAGAAGGACGATCTTTACCTTATTCCTACTGCGGAAGTTCCTGTCACTAATATCCATAGGGATGAAATTATTGATGAAAAATCTCTCCCCGTTAAATATGTCGGTTACTCCGCCTGTTTCAGGCGCGAGGCGGGCTCCTATGGAAAGGAATCGAAAGGATTCCTCCGCGTCCATCAGTTTAACAAAGTGGAAATGGTGAAATTCGTAAAACCGGAAACCTCTTACGACGAACTCGAGGGACTGGTAAGCGATGCGGAAGATATTTTACAAGCATTAAATATTCCGTATCGTATCTTGATGCTTTGCACCGGCGATCTTAGTTTCTCTGCTGCAAAATGTTACGATATCGAAACTTGGTCCCCGGCAGAAAATAAATGGCTCGAAGCATCCTCTTGCAGCAACTTTGAAAGTTTTCAGGCACGCAGAGCAAATATCCGCTATCGTCGCGAGGATACTAAGAAACCTGACTTTCTCCACACTCTTAATGGTTCTGGACTTGCAACCAGCCGCCTGATGGTCTCCTTGCTTGAGAACAACCAGACTCCTGAAGGAAAGATAATCATCCCCCGAGTGCTGCATAAGTATACTAACTTCGGTATAATTGAATAAAAAAAAGGCGAATGATCAATTCGCCTTTCTCGTTATTATCAGACTTTATTCTACTTTGACAGGATCATCTTCTTTACTGATGTAAATTTATCTGCCTGAAGTTTGTAAATATAAACACCACTGCTTAGATTATACGAAGAAGTGCTGAAGGAAACGCTGTGTTTCCCCCCTTTTTGATTTTCCTCTACCAGTGTTGCGATCTCATTACCTAAAATGTCATATACTTTCAAGCTCACAATTCCATCCTGCGGAATTTCATAATTGATTACTGTCTCAGGATTGAATGGATTCGGATAGTTGGCGTAAAGATTGAATTTTGTTAGTTGGTTTGTTTCAACTTCAATCACATTTGACAGCATGTAACTCCCGTCAAAATCAATCTGTTTAAGACGATAATATGATTTGCCCTGAACCGGTATATTGTCTGTATAAGTATAATAATTCTTTTCTGATGTTGTCCCCGCCCCTTCAATAAAAGCCACCCTTGAAAAGTCCCCTGTTTCACTTCGTCTTTCAATAGCAAATCCTGAATTATTGGTCTCCGTTGCAGTTTCCCAGAAGAGAGTCACAACTGATTCATTTGCTTCAGCTTTGAAAGAGACAAGTTCCACAGGTATGGGATTATCGGCAATTGAAAAGTTCACATTCGAGATGTCGAAGAAAATATTTCCGATTGATTCTACTTTAACTCTTGCGTTGATTGTCGGAACATTTGGTATTAATACCTCTTCACTTCCGTCATTCGGAGTGTTCTCAGCTAGTACAATACCCCAGCTGTTTCCGCCATCTGTTGATAATAGTATTTTAACATTGGAAACATTTACGGGTGAAGTATTTGTATTTGCCACATTCCAGCTAATTGTCTGTGCTGTGTTTCCGGTCCAGTTTACCGCTGTATTTGGTGCTGTCACAAGAAAAGGGCCCGCACTTGAAGTCACAGTGAATGATAACTGACTTTTACCTATTCCTCCGCCCCCATTCTTGTTATCTCTTGCAGTTAAGCGGAACGTCAGGGTTCTGGCATAACTTGGTAAGATTTCCCCGATTGTCTGCGTATTGTTAAGAAGGTTAGACAATTTAGGAAAAGTTCTTGTCGGTGAGGTAACCGGATTAAAACTCCTGAAGATAGGTGCATTTCCAGACGGTGAATTCGGTGCTCCTGCTGCTCCTAAATCAAACTGTTCCCAGCAATATGTCAGCGCATCATTATCTGCGTCAGTTGCGCTTCCTGTCAGTACAAAGGGAGTACTGATCGGGATTACAAATCCCCCTGTCCCTGCTGTAACCACAGGTGGCGTATTTCCCGTATTAGTTATAACCGGACAGCTGTTGCCGTAGGTTCCTGTTGAGTAGGCAATTAATTCATCCAAATTAATCCCATGAAAATAAGCATCACTGTTCATTTGTAAATCCTGCGGAGAACAAATTCCCGCATAAGCCATTATAGTGCTTCCACTCCCCGGTTCATAAGCTGTAGAAGCGTTTCTGTTTCCTCCGCTGCAATTACCCGCCGAACCATTGAATGAGTGATTTCCCCCATACTGATGCCCCATTTCATGAGCAACATAATCTATGGTAAATGGATCTCCTATGGGTTGTGGAGCTCCGGTTACTCCTCTTGCCTTGCTCCCATTTCTGCAAACAACCCCTAATCCTGCAATTCCTCCCCCACCGGTGCTGAAAACATGCCCGATATCATAATTCGCAGAACCTATAATATTATCCAGATTTGTCTGATTCTGCCCAAGCATGGTTGATCCATTATTGTTTGAATATGGATCTGTACTCGAATTCGTATAAACTATAAGATCATTATTGGCTACCAGAATCATTCTTATGGCAACCTCCTTTTCATAAACTCCGTTTACCCGGTTCATGGCAGTTACTATGGCGGCTAACCCAAGCGTAACACTTCCCCCGTGAAAGGAAGTATATTCTCCGGTTGCTGCCAGTGCTAGTCTGTATGTCCGCAATTGGCTTCCTGAATATTCAACTCCGTTATTCACAAGCCGCTTGATTTCTTTCTCAATTTCTCCCTCTTTTTCAAGCTCGCAATGCAGGGTATGAGAATTTTTTTCAGCATTTTCATAAAATGCTTTTTTAGTATAGCTTATATAATATTTATCCTTATTCAGAAAATAAGGATCAATAAAATATGTCCCGTTTGGTGACAATACCATCGCATGAAAACCTGCGGGAGTAATATCAAGTTTAATAGTGGCAGTCAAATCATCCAATCCCTGGCCGCCATATGTTTGAATTTCCGGATATCGGGAGGCTAAATCAGCCTCCATTATCGGTGTACTCATAATTGCAAATCTCTCAGTCCTTCCGTCCGGTCTTGGTATGCTAATTTCGAGCGGGACATAATCGTTATTCCTTACATTATGTTCGGAGGGTGCAGAACTCAAAATTTGTCTTAGATTTTCCATATTGTATGTTAAAGTCCTGTAATCGGCTGGAATTATGTACCGCTTGAATGATTTCGGGATACTTGATTCCTGTATATCTTCCCAAAATGAATTGGTTAGTTGTTGCGAAAAACTGTTGAATGTTGAGAATAAAAAGATTGTAAAAATGTAGAAAAAGAAGTTCTTTCTGATCATATTGCACCTGAATTCTTAATATTTATTTAAAGTATAAAGATAATGGATATACTTACAATAAACTAAGCAGAAAAAATGCTTCTTTGAATCTTTTTTATTTCAAATCCTGCGAAATTGTGATATTTTTCTTTTAATGTTGAACATTAATACAAATAAACTTGTTAATTTTGTAGTAAATCTTTTTGTTTTTAATGAACCATCTGTATTCGCTTAAAAAGTATTTTCTGAAGTATAAATCCAAACTGCTGTTTGGTGTCGTTTTCATTTTCCTCTCTTCGGTTGGATATGTTTATATTCCTGTAGCCATTAAAGATGCTATAAATGAGCTCCAGACAACAATGTCCTACTCAACCATCCTCAGTTACGCACTTTTAATTGTTGGCTCGTCACTTATTTCAGGGATTTTCCGTTTCTATATCCGTCAGACTATTATTGTCGTTTCACGTGAAATTGAATATGACCTGCGAAGGGACTTCTGGGAACATATACAAAAACTCCCGTTGAAATATTTCCAGAATACTTCCACCGGAAATATTATGGCTCATGCAACAAACGATATAAATGCAGTTAGGATGTTCATTGGGCCCGCGGTGATGTATAGTATAGATACTCTGATCCGCTTCATCATGGTCATCGCAATAATGGCATCGATAAGTCTGGAGGTGACCCTTTATTCACTACTGCCCTTGCCGATCCTCTCGATTCTTGTATATAAAGTAGGAAAAAAGATACACGAACGGTTCACTGCAATTCAGGAAAAATTTTCTGAACTTACTACCAAAGCACAGGAAAACTTTTCTGGAATCAGAGTTATTAAGTCCTACCTCCGTGAAGATTTCGAGATTGAAGAATTTACTCAGTTAAGTAAAGAATACCTCCATAAAAATATGAGGCTGGTTAAGATCCAGGCTCTGTTCCAGCCCATTCTTTTTTTAATAACCGGCATATCGGTTATTATCGTTGTGTGGATGGGAGGACTTAAAGTCATCAGCGGAGAGCTTTTACTTGGTGATATTACTGCAATAATTATTTACCTTGGAATGCTTACCTGGCCTATGATCGCTTTCGGTTGGGTTATTAATATCATTCAGCAGGCTGAGGCAAGCATGAAAAGACTTTCAATAATTCTTTCAGAACGTTTAGAAATAGAGGATTCAAAAGAAACTAACTACGCGATAAAGGATCTGTACGGTGATATAGAATTCAGGAATGTGACTTTCTCATATGGCAAACACCTTAAACCGGTGTTAAAGGGGATAAATCTTAAAATTCCTCGCGGAACAACTCTGGCAATAATGGGAGGTACTGGCTCCGGTAAGAGCACTTTGATAAATCTCATCCCGAGACTCTACGATCTCTCAGATGGTGAATTGCTTATTGATGGACATCCGGTTAAAAGTATCCCTCTCTCAGCATTACGAAAAAATATCGGTTTGGTTCAGCAGGAATCTTTCCTCTTTTCGGATACAATTGAAAATAACCTTGCATATGGCTTGCATTCTTTTAATGAATCAGCTGTAAAAAACGCATCCCGGATTGCCCGTTTTGATATTGATGTTAGGGATTTTCCGTCAGGATATAAAACCATCTTGGGCGAGAGAGGTATTACTCTTTCCGGTGGTCAGAAACAGAGAGCTTCGCTTGCACGAGTACTCGTTATTGATCCGAAAATACTTATCCTTGATGATTCCTTCTCAGCAGTTGACACTCATACCGAAGAGGAAATTCTCATTAACCTGAGAGAGTTTATGAAAAACCGGACTTCGATTATTATCAGTCATCGCGTCTCTACTGTTAAGGACGCCGATAAAATTATTTACATCGAAAATGGGAAAATTATCGAGGAAGGAACCCATTACGAACTTCTTGCGCTTAATGGTAAGTATGCCGAAGTTCACTATAAACAAATGCTCGAAAAAGAACTGATGGAACTTAACTGATTATGGCGCAAAATTACAAACAGGATGATGAGATTCTAGGTAAAGCGTACGACGCTAAACTAATGAAGCGCCTTCTTAAATTCGTTAGACCATATAAAAAATATATGGTATACGCCATTCTGCTTAATATTGTCGTTGCTGTACTGGGTCCTGTGCGCCCCTATCTTACAAAAATTGCTGTCGATCATTCGATAGCAAACCGCGATTATTCAGGGCTACTTCTAGTGACCATTCTGCTTCTGGCATCTCTTGTCCTTCAGGCGGTTATCCAGTATTTCCTTACATATTATACTCAATATCTGGGACAAAAAACTATTCTTGATATTCGTACAAAGCTTTTTAGTCACATTCAAAAACTTGCCGCTTCATTCTTTGATAAAACGCCAATCGGCAGAATTGTTACCCGTGTGACGAACGATATCGAATCCCTTAATGAACTCTTTTCATCAGGGATTATAATGATTTTTAGCGATATTTTCATCATCATCTGGATTCTTGTATTTATGTTCTTCATGGACTTGAATCTTTCATTGGTCACTTTATCAGTAATCCCTGTCCTTATGTATGGAACATTTTTATTTAGAAAAAAAGTTCGTGATGCGTTTCGTGATGTAAGATTCCATCTTGCAAGACTCAATTCTTATATGCAGGAACATGTTACGGGCATTTCCGTGGTTCAAATTTTCAATAAGGAAGAAGATGAAAAAAAGAGTTTTGCCGAAATAAATAAAGATCATAAAATCGCTAATGTTAATTCTATTTTTTATTATGCCGTTTTCTATCCGGTGGTTGAGTTGATTTCCGCAATCGCTATCGGACTGATTATCTGGTATGGTGGTGGAGAGGTTATTCAAAGTACCCTAACGCTTGGAACTCTGTTCGCTTTTCTCCAATACACTGAAATGTTCTTTCGTCCAATTCGTGATTTGTCTGAAAAATATAACATTATGCAGACTGCTATGGCGTCTTCCGAAAGAATATTCAAACTACTGGATAATAACACCTTTATTCCTGAAGCTGCTAATCCTGTTAAACTTCCGAAGATTAAAGGGAAAATTGAATTCCGTAATGTTTGCTTCGCTTATTCTCAGGATAATTATGTACTTAAGAATATTAATTTTTTAATAATCCCCGGTGAAACAGTCGCAATTGTTGGAGCAACAGGAGCGGGAAAAACCAGCATTATTAACATCCTCACCCGTTTCTACGATATTAACCGGGGACAGATACTGCTTGATGATGTTGATATTCGTGAGCTGACTAAAAATGATTTGCGTCGCTTTATCTCTGTTGTTTTACAGGATGTCTTCCTCTTTTCAGGAACAATTAAATCCAATATTGGCATGAATCATCCGGACATCTCCGATAACCAAATTATAGAAGCGGCAAAACTGGTCGGTGCAGATAAATTTATTGAACAGCTCCCTGGAAAATATGACGAGGATGTAAAGGAACGGGGTGCAACTCTCAGCGTAGGGCAGAAACAGCTTATTTCGTTTGCCCGGGCACTGGCTTTTAATCCCCAGATACTGATTCTCGATGAAGCCACCTCAAGCGTTGATACCGAAACCGAATTGATTATCCGCGAAGCAATCCAAAAACTTCTCGTAGGCAGAACTGCAATTGTAATCGCTCACCGTTTATCAACTATTCAGAATTCTGATAAAATTATTGTTATGCACAAAGGCGAAATAAAGGAGATAGGTACACACCAGGAACTTCTCGCTCTGAAAGGTATATATTTCAAGCTTTATCAGCTTCAGTATAAGGATCAGGAAATTGCTATTTCTTGATTTCTTTCCTTTTGCTCTTATTCTCTCTTTTCCCTATCTTATAATGTACTGTTTTAAAAATTAATTATACTTTAACAAAGAAGGTCTTTTATGGCTAGAACTAGATTTATGACTCTTGAAAGACATATTATCGAAGGCGAGAGAAAACACCCCGGAGCTACAGGCGAACTTTCTGCTCTTTTATCGGATCTTGCTATCGCTGCAAAAGTTATCTCTCTGGAAGTTAATAAAGCCGGTCTTGTGGATATTTTAGGATTTACAGGAAATCAGAATGTCCATGGCGAATCCGTAAAAAAACTTGATATTTTTGCCCACGATGTTTTGATCCGGGCTATGGATCATGGGGGACATCTTTGTGTTATGGCTTCTGAAGAGGAAGAAGATATCATTCATATCCCCCCTAAACACCGCCTTGGGAAATATGTTCTCCTCTTCGATCCACTTGACGGTTCTTCGAATATTGACGCAAATGTCTCTATAGGTACTATTTTTTCGATATACAAAAGAATATCACCTGATGGAACTCCGGGAATTCTGGATGATTGCCTACAACCAGGTTTGAAAATTGAAGCTGCAGGTTATATTGTTTATGGTTCCTCTACTGTGCTGACATACACAACTGGTCATGGCCATGGAGTACATGTATTCACTTTAGATCCCTCCATTGGTGAATTTCTCCTTTCCCATGAGAACATTGAAATCCCTGAAAAGGGAAAGATTTATTCGATTAACGAAGGAAACTATAAGTATTGGCATCCGGGATTGAAAAAATTTATTAAATATCTACAGGAAGAAGACAAAGCTTCAAGCCGTCCATATTCTTCACGATACATCGGATCCATGGTCGCAGATGTCCACCGCACTCTTCTTTATGGCGGTATCTTCATGTATCCCGCCGATTCAAGAAGCCCCAATGGGAAATTACGATTAATGTATGAATGTGCTCCTACTGCATTTCTGATTGAGGAGGCTGGTGGTAGGGCAATCGATGGCAAAAGAAATATTCTGGATATCATCCCTTCCTCTCTCCATCAAAGAACTCCCGTTTTTATGGGAAGCAAGGTGGATGTTGACATGGTTGAGCATTTCTTGAGCCATGAAAACCATACCAATGTGGAGAAAGAAATTTTCTAGAAACAAACAAAAAAGCCGGTTTTAACACCGGCTTTTCATTATCTCTCATTCCATCTTCTGAAGATCCAGTGCAACAATAAAACCAGCATTGTCGACCCAATTACATACACCCATTCCACAAGGGTAAGTGGTACTGTCCTGAAGAATTTCCCACCAAATTCAGTAATTAATATTTGCATTACTAAAATAATACCGCATATGACAATGAACGGATAATTATTTAATATCCCTCCGGTTGGATTCTTTTCAGTTCCTTTCCAGGAATCAAGATTATATAATAATGTGTGCTTGGTTCCATATATTCTCACGTTAAATAAGTTCCAAAACTGCAGAAAAACAAACACATTAAAGAATATCGTCAACTCTTTATCGTCAATCCCCCTATCACTCTTAAAATAAAGAACTAATCCAACCAAAATAATGAAAAATACAATCGCATATCCAAATATTAGCTTTGCCATATTTGGTGGAATTATAAAGTCAGTCGACTTTCTTGGTTTATGCTTCATAACCTGCTTATCAGGGGGTTGTGTGGCTAGCGCTAGTGCTGCAAATGTGTCCATTATTAAATTAACCCAGATCATCTGTACTACTGTTAACATTAACTCTACACCGATAAAGGGCCCGAAAAACACAATTGATAAAGCGAGGACATTAATTGTGAGTTGGAACAGTAAAAATCTCTGAATATTCAAATATAGCGATCGCCCGAATAAAATTGCATTAACTATGCTCTTGAACGAATCATCAAGAAGAATAATATCGCTAGCTTCTTTTGCTACAGATGTACCCGTCTTTCCCATAGCCAGTCCAACGTCTGCATAATTTAATGCCGGTGCATCATTTATACCATCTCCTGTAACTGCAACCACATCTCCTTTTTGTTGAAGAAACTTGACTAACCTGAGTTTATCAAGAGGTTTTGCTCTTGAAAGAATTTTTAGTTCTCCTGCTTTTAGCGCTGCTGTTTCATCATCCATATCCCGGAAATCGGTTCCTATAACGATATCGTTTTCTCCGACAACTTCATCCTGGAAAAGATTGATCTGCTTACCTACTTCCCTGGCAGTGATGTATGTGTCACCAGTAACAATTTTTACCTCTACCCCGGCATCCCTGCACTCTTTTATTGCTTCTGGGACCTCAGTTCTTACAGGATCCTCAATCGAAAACCATCCTAACCAAGTGAAATTATTTCCTAGTTCATCAATATCCATTTTATCCGAAAACTTGGGCTCATCAAGATATGCAAGTGCAATCGTTCTTAACGCCCTTTCCTGATTTTTCTTTAGCCTGTCTAAAAGATTGTTTTTTCGTTCTTCAATTGGGATTATCTGATCCTTGCATTTAATCCTCGCACACTTGTTAAGAATAATTTCGGGTGCACCTTTAATATGTAAAACTCTCTTACCATCTATAGCTGACTTTCCTAAAGTAGCCATATACTTGCGTTCCGTATTGAAAGTCCATTGATATTCAACTTTGAATGCGTTTCTCGGTTGATGGTAATTCACGCTGTGCTTCTCCAACCAAAGTAATAATGCCCCCTCAGTTGGATTCCCCAGTACCCTCTCTTTTTTGTATATGTCGTCAGATAAATTTGCCGTTGAGTTACCCGTAATTGCTTCTACTACAAAATGCTTTTCGGGATGCTCCGTATAATCATCAATCGGATTTTCTATTAGTGAGGGAAAGTGATTGTCTTTCACTCTCATTTCGTTCTTTGTTAGTGTCCCGGTTTTATCTGAACATATCACTGTTGCAGCACTTATTGTTTCAACTGCATGCATCCTTCTGACCAGATTATTCAGTTTAGTCATCTTCCTTACACTATACGCAAGACTAAGAGTTACAGCCATAGCAAGTCCTTCAGGTATAGCCACAACGATCATAGTCACTGATATCATGAAGAACGACAATACTTTTTCTAAAATTTGTACTGTTAACCAACTATTGTAGTCACTCTCAATTAATCCGGTTTCAACTCCACCCCACATGGCAAGAATTGCAAAGAATGCGGACACAATTATCGATATCCCCCAATGCATAAATCCGTTTTTCTCAAGAAATTGAGGTCTTTCTTGTTTTAATTTCAGTACTTCAAGCAAATCATATATGAAAGGCAACCAAACTTTCCACGTTAGTATAATCGCTGAGATTCCTAAAACAGTTAATGAATATTTTTGCGTATAATTAAGTATCAGTTCATTCGCTAATAGTGATCGGGAAATTAAAATTATAAAAGTAATCACTGCCATCGAAAAACCCACTGAACCGATTAACTTGCTTAATTTCTCAAGTTGAATGGTTAAAGGAGTCTTTCTTCCAGTCTCTTCAGCAGCGGCTCTGGCCGTTTTTCCGATATCTGTATTATCCCCCACTGCGGAAATTTTTATTATCCCGTTGCCATCCGTAACAAAAGTGCCTCGCTTAACTTCATAGGCTTCATAAGTTGAATGCTTTGGTTGAATTTTTTCAGCATCCTCTTTAGTAAACTTTGAAACCGGCACACTTTCACCGGTCAAACTGGATTCATTAATCTGTAGAGATACTGCTTTTTTTAGAATTCCGTCTGCAGGTATCTCCTCACCAACTTCAAGTATTACAAAATCCCCCACTACAATGTCCATTTTCTCGGTGCTAAGATACTTCCCGTCACGGATAACTTTTACCGGCTCCTCATCTCTGGTTTTATTGAGTATATCGAATTCTTTCTTTGCACGCACTTCGTTAATAAAAGAGATAACCGTAGCAAGAAGTATTGCTGTAAAAATACCTACTGATTCAACATAGTGACCGTCAAACAATCCTACGGCAAACGATATTACTGTCGCGACTATAAGAATCTTAATGATCGGATCATCAAGTTTTTCAAAGAATAGTTTAAGTAGGCTCTTCTGGGGAGGAGGAGTGATAACATTTGTACCATGTAATTCACGGCTCTTTAATACTTCTTGCGAAGTAAGTCCTGAGAATTCTAAATCGGTTCTCTCGTTGGTGCTGCTCATTTTTTATTTTTTAACGCCCTTTAATACGTTTTGTTAATCACCAAAACAAATACCCAAATCTCTTGCTGTCCACATTATATCACACTCAGTAGGTACTACTTTCATTCTGTTTGTAACTTTTTCAAGAGGCACATAATTTACAGTTGGTGGGTCCAAAGCAACCATAATCCCACTCTGTCCTTCTTCAAGTGCACGAACTGCAGCCGCACCAAATCTAAGTGAAAGCAATCTGTCAAATGTTGTTGGAGATCCTCCTCTTAACAAATGACCAAGAACCGTGGATCTTGTCTCTTTTTCAACTAATTTCTGCAATTGATGTGCAACTATATCACTGATTCCTCCAAGTCTTTCGGCTTTCCCCATTTCTTTTTCGACAACCGAAACATCACCACCTTTAGGCTTGGCTCCTTCTGCTACTACAACTATCGCATAATTCTGTTTTTTAAAAGTGACTTCAGTAAGAAACTCGGCAACTTTCTTAATATCGTATGGAATTTCAGGTATCAAGATTACATCGGCTGAACTTGCAATTCCGCATTCCAATGCAATCCATCCCGCATACCTCCCCATGACTTCAACAACCATTACTCGGCTGTGTGCTTGTGCGGTTGGATGCAATCTGTCGATACAATTTGTAGCAAAAGAAATTGCTGTATCAAAACCGAATGTCGCTACAGTCTCATCCAGGTCATTATCAATTGTTTTGGGAACTCCTACAACCCGTAAACCCTTTTGAGCAAAATTATTTGCCATTGAAAGTGAACCATCACCCCCGATTGCCACTAATGCATCAATTTGGTTTCGCTTAAATGCAGTCATTATTTCATCTGACCGGTCAATCTCAACTATTTGACCATTGACGGATTTCATTGGATATTTAAACGGATTTCCCCTGTTGGTAGTTCCTAAAATAGTTCCGCCAAGTGATGTAATATTTTCAACTTTTTCTCTTGTTAATTCAATCAAGCCCCCTTTAGGATAGTTTTCCGGTAGAAACAAACCGTTATATCCATCTCGAATACCCACGCATTCCCAACTACGATTTAAAGCGCTTATTACTACTGCATGAATCACTGCATTTAATCCCGGAGCATCACCTCCACCGGTATTAATGGCTATCTTTTTAATTTTCCCTTTTTCTTTCTTCATAATTAAACTCCTTATCTCTTCTTTCAATAAGTACTAATCTAAAAGCTCTACCGTGTTTCTGGTGGATTTCTTCTGATACCTGCTTAACTGTACAGTTCCGTTTTGTGTTGGAACCGGACCGGTCATCGTAAAATCAAAGTCAATTTGAGAAACTGATTTTTGAATTAGATTCCTTGTAACATTGTAATAAATTTTCCCATGGGCAAGAAATTTAGGTTCTTTTACATTGTAGCCTGCTTTTTTTGCATCAGAACTAATTTTAAATTTGCTCTCAACCCCTGCTCCAATTACCGCAAGAATATCATCATCCAACTTTTCAAATGAATCAATTTTAAATTTATAAGTGTTATCCAGCGTAAGTATTTGGAGATCAACCGTTGGTTGAGGTGTTGCCCATTCTGAATTTAAGGATATTTTACCAGTTTCAAATTTACGGAAAATCTGTGACACAATAAGTCTTAATGACCCCATATCCAACTGCTGTTTAATTTGTTCTTTCTCAGTTGCTGAAATGGAATCAGTTAACCCTGTAACCTCAAGCATTTTATTGACAATCTTGTCTAACTTGTAAAGCTCTAGAATATCACCATTATTTTTAAGTCTCGCTCCAAAAGAATTATTTGAAAGCCCTTCGTATTCAGCAAACTTCTTTGCATCTGTCGAATCAATTTTATTACCGGATACGTATGAAATCTTTTGACCATCAATAAAAGCTTCTACTTTAATTGACTTAATATAAAATGACACATCAAGTGTTTTATCGCTCTCAATATCCTTTACTTCCATTTCGATAATGTAAGTTCTCTCTTCTGAAATTGATTGACTCATTACAGAAGGTCCTTTAACAATTGCCTCTTCTGAAGATAGTGAACTAAACCTGTAAGTAAATTTTTCTCCTTTTTTTAGATTGTATGCAAGTTGAACATCTTTTACCTCCTCGGCAGAAAGTTTTTCTGTTTTGAGACTGGAAGTATCAGCCTTTAACGAATAATTTTTTACTTCAGTTTCTGGACTTGTTTCTTTATCACCACATCCAATAAATGCTATCGTCAATAACGAGAGCAAAACAACTATTTTCTTCATTATCTTCCTCTTAATATAATAGATATTTTTTTCTGATTTCTAAAAACTCATTTAATTGTTCCTCCCAGCTTTTAAATATCTCTTCTGGATGTACCAGACTAATTAGCTGTTTGTATCCTGATGTCTTACCACCAAGTCTGTAATAGCTTTTTTCTCTTATTTCAAATTCTTTGAACAGTTTTTTTAATGAATGTAAAAGAATAAAACCAAACTTCACAGGTTCAAATTTCTCCCTGTCGGTAACCTCAATCTTTATTCCTTTGCACAGTTTCCCTCTTTGCTTTGGATTATTCACCATTGATGGGATGCTATCGGGAATAAACTCTACCTTCTTTATTGAGATTCCTTCTATTACATACTTACTTAGCTCATGAATTAGCTCGTCTGAATTGATGAATGGTGCTCCAATTGTAAGAAATGGATTATAAGTCCCCCTCCCTTCTGAAACATTTGTTGCTTCTATAAGGCAGGTACCGGGATAGACTACAGCGGTATTGAGACTCGGTATATTTGGCGATGGACTTAGCCATGGTAGTTGGCATTCGTCGAAGTACATATCTCTTGTCCAATTTTCCATTTTAACCACAGTCAGCTTCACATTATTAAAGTTACCTACAAGTTTCTCACCTACAAAATACTTTGCTAATTCCCCGACTGTCATTCCGTGCATGATAGGCAATGGTGCTATTCCAACAAATGATATGTGTTCTTTATCCAAAACCGGACCGTCAACTTTTAATCCTCCGATTGGATTAGGTCTGTCGAGAACAATTATTTCAATATCATTTTCTGCGGCTGCTTGAATACCATAAAACAAAGTTGAAATATATGTGTAAAATCTGGCACCTACATCCTGTATATCAAATAAAAGGACGTCTATATCCTTTAACATTTCTTTTGTCGCTTTTCTTCTCTCCCCATATAATGAAATAATCGGGATTTTCGTTTTTTCGTCTGTCGAACTGGAAATATGCTCTCCGGCAGCTGCATCTCCCCTAATGCCATGTTCCGGTCCGAATAAAGTTAAAATATTTACAGATGGATTCTTAAATATTTCATCAATAATATGTTTGTCATTTGGTAGGATAGCAGTGTGGTTCGTAATAATCCCGATTCTTTTTCCTTCGATGAGTTTCATTTCCTTTGTCAATAAAACTTCTGCACCGGAAATAACTCTCTTCCCCTGACCTGATAAAACTGCATTAAATAGCAGTAATAATACAAATAAATCAATTATTTTCATATTTTTTTACTTACTTTATAAAGCTAAAGTCCCCTCATTAAGAAGGGACACTTATTTTAATCTGTATAATTTTCTAAGAGTTCTTTCCTTGAAAAAAAATGAGCAATTTCAATTGCTGCATTCTCATCTGAGTCCGAACCATGAATTATATTATATGCTTTGCTCTCAGCATAAAGTTTTCTTATTGTTCCTTCTTCAGCCTCAGCAGGATCAGTCGCCCCAATTAGTTTTCGGAAATCTGCTACTGCATTTTCTTTCTCTAAAGCAATGGGTACACAGGGTCCTGAAGTCATGAATTCTACCAGATCAGCAAAGAATCCTCTTTCTTTATGTACTTCATAAAACCCGGAAGCGGAATCCTTGGTGAGTCTAACCATCTTAAGAGCTTTTATTTTGAAACCTGCTGCAGTTATTTTTTTAATAACCTCTCCGATTACGTTTTTTTTAACACCGTCCGGTTTTATTATTGCTAGTGTTTTATTACCCAATTTTCTTCTCCATGTCTTGTTTTTATTATATTATTTCTTTTTATTAAGTGCTTTCAACATTGTTTCCCCAATATCAGCTGGATTGTTCACAACTTGAATTCCTGCTTTTTTCATTGCCTTCATCTTTTCGTCTGCTGTTCCTTTACCTCCTGATATTATTGCCCCTGCATGCCCCATCCTTCGTCCCGGAGGCGCCGTTCTTCCGGCAATAAAACCGACTACGGGTTTTTTGACGTTCTTCCTTATATACTCCGCAGCTTCCTCCTCTGCACTCCCTCCAATTTCTCCAATCATAATGATTCCTTCAGTTCCTGGATCCTCATTGAACAATTTAATGATGTCTATAAATTTGGAACCAATTACAGGATCCCCGCCAATACCCACACATGTGGATTGACCGATTTTTAAATCTGTCAATTGCTTTACTGCCTCATAAGTCAAAGTCCCACTTCGGGAGACAACTCCAATTTTTCCTTTTTTATGAATAAATCCAGGCATTATTCCAACCTTTGCAAATCCAGGAGATATTACGCCAGGACAGTTAGGGCCAATAAGTCGAATTTTCTTATCCTTTATTACATTATAAACTTTTATCATATCGTTTGCAGGAATACCTTCCGTTATACAAATAATAACTTCTATTCCGGCTTCAGCTGCTTCTAAAATTGCATCAGCGGCAAATGCAGGTGGAACAAATATAACTGATGTATTTGCCTTGGCTATTTTGACCGCTTCTTCTACTGTATTAAATATGGGTATCCCTTCAAACTTGGTCCCTCCTTTTCCAGGAGTAACTCCCGCTACTACTTTTGTCCCATATTCAACCATCTGTCCGGTATGGAAAGAGCCCTCACTTCCGGTTATTCCTTGGACAACTAATTTTGTTTTTTTGTCTACTAAAATGCTCATATTCGTACTGCCTCAAATGATAATTAATAGGAATTATTATTACAAAGTTACTAATATTGAACGAAAAAACATTAATTTTTTTATCATTTCTCAGCATGAATGAGTTGTCCCACGCAGGTATTCGTCTTTTACAGTAAATCAATTAAAAACTTATGCTTTTGAGGTTTATTTTTAGTATATTTATTTTTAAATAAATTAATAATTTCAGGAGTATTTATGCCAATACCGCATAATAAATTTGTCAAAATTAATTTCACTTTAAAGAATGCATCGGGCGAGATTTTAGATTCGTCAGTTGGGAATGAACCTTTTACGTTTATATCAGGCAAGAATAACGTTATTCCGGGCTTAGAAGTGGCAATGGAAGGAATGCTGATTGGTTCAAAAAAATCTGTGGTTATCGAACCATCGCATGCTTATGGCGAAATTGATGCAGCAGCTTTTCAGATTGTCAAAAAAAATCAATTCCCCGAAGGTTCTGAATTAAATATTGGGGATGAATTTGTTGCAAATGCTAATGACGGGGTTAAACTCCCATTTACTATTAAAGAAATTAACGGAGATGATGTGACTCTTGATTTTAATCATCCATTAGCCGGCGAAACTCTTTTTTTCGAAATTGAACTTCTCGAAATTAGAGACGCTACCCCTGAGGAACTGGCTCTGTAAATAGAATTATACCGATTGTTAAGCCGCGATACGAATTAATATTTAAACTTAAATGCTTTTAGATCCGGCACATACATTTTGGGCCGGATCTTTTCATACTCGTATAGTGCTTTTCCAAGGTTTTCTAGGAAAGGTCCCCCCTTTTCATCATATTCATATTTGTCGTCATTAAATATTTCATCATCGTTAACATAAATTACCGCTGATAAGAAAAACTCAATTCCTTTATCGAAATCGACGATATATGCATTGTCAATCATATACCCGTATGCTAGACCAACCTTATTGAATATTCTTAAATTCTCTTCTCGCATATCTTTATGATAGAAAAACTTAACATAGTTGTCAGGGAATTTTTTTTCATCAGCATATTCTTTGAACCCACTTTCACGTGGAAACATCGACATGTGTTTTAACAAAAATACTCTGTCCTCTTCTCTGATATTAAATCTCTTCTCTACTGCAACATTCTCTGGAAATATCAAAGCAACTAGCATTTCATGCTGGTCTTCAATTGAAAAGTAATTCTTAAAAGTAAAATCCATTTCCTCATTAATCAACTCTCCATTTTGATAATAACCTTTCCCCTGTTTTAATCCATCTAAATAGTTTTTGTACTGCACTTCATTAACCATTTTGGACGTGGAAAACAGTTCTCTTCCTTCTTTTTCAAAAATCAGATTATAAGTCAACCTGTTTTGATCATTGCTCATAGTTCTTGCTAAGCGATGTAAAAGTTTTACATTACTGTATCGCTTTATCCACAAAGCTTCATTTATCTCTTTTTGTCCTGCAAACTCATATAAATGATTAAAAGCTTCATTATCACTCACCAAAAATATTTTTGCTACATCATTAGCAAGTGTAAAATAATTGTGTGAAATCTTTCCTGTTGAATCTTTGGAATTATAATAATCAGAGTCAATGTAATATTGAGTGTTTCTGTCAATTATAAAAGATAAAGCTTTTAATTTTTCAAGTGCTAATAATGCTGCAGGTAATTTTACAGTGCTTGCGGGGTAAAAATATTTATCTTTGTTTACATTATATTTATATGTTTGAAACGTTGGCAGATTATTTCCGTCCCGGTTTATTTGTGTATATATTATCTGAATCTTAAATTTATCTGAATTTTCGATTATTTCACTGAAATTGTTTGAATTATTCTTTAATACCTGCTCAATCAAGTCATGTTTAACCTGTGCATAACAATAACCACTTATAAAAAGAAAAATAAATAAGTAAATTCTTAGTTTCGACATAAATTGTCAACCTCCTCATTCAGGAATTTCGTGTGAAAGACAATGTATAGTCCCCAATCCCCAGATTAAATCAACTGCGTGAATCCCTACCACTTCTCTATTTGGAAAAAGTTCGGCTAAAATACCTATTGCTATTCTGTCATTCCTATCATTAAATGTGGGAACAAGCACAACATTATTGCCAATGTAAAAATTTGCATAACTTGCAGGAAGTCTCATCCCCTCAAATATAATTGGTTTTGGCATAGGTAGTGATATTATCTGGAGTTTCTCACCTGCTTCATTTACCTCACCTTCTATTATCTCCTTGTTTTCTTCGAGTAACTTATAGTTCTCGTCTTTTGAGTTCGTCTCTTTGCATAGTACGATACTATTCCGACTTACAAACCGTGCTACATCATCAACATGACCATGGGTATCATCACCAATAATACCTTTTTTTAACCAGATGATTTTTTTAATTCCACAAAACTGTTGAAATACTTCTTCGTAATCTTTTTTACTGTATCCTGGATTTCTAACCTGGACATTCTGATCCATCAGACACTCTTCGGTTGTCAATAAAGTTCCCCATCCATTTTTATCAATTGCACCTCCTTCTAAAACAACTTCCTTGGATTGATATATAGCTTTGCTTATCTTAACTTGAAGCCTGGAAGTGAGTAGTTCTGGAATTCTTTCGTCCTTTTTCCAATTGGAGTATTTTGCCCATGCATTAAACTTAAATTTTACTGCACTAACTAACTCTCCTTCCCCCAAGTCCTCTTTTACAAAGAAAGGAGCAGTATCTCTCATCCAACTTCTGTTTGTTGGAAATATTAAAAATTTAACTCTCTTTAAATTAACACCTGATTTCGAAAGCATCTTCTTGAATCTGTATTCGTTTTGCTTTCCCTTAACGACAACAAATACTTTTTCCCCGGATGTTAACTTTTTGATAATTTCAACGTAAACCCATGGAATAGGATGGAATTTTCCTGGCCAATCCTCTTTGTTATGAGGTAATGAAATTAATGTCGCTGAATGTTTTTCCCACTCTGCTGGAATTCTTTTGGTAATCATATTTCCATTATTTTTGATCAATAAAAAGTTTAGCTATATCTCCATAATGATCTGTTCTTCTGTCTCGAAGGAAGGGCCAGTTCCGCCTTACTTCTTCAATATGATCAATATCAATTTCCGCAACAATTACTGCCTCTTTATCAATTGGGGCCTCTGCAATAATAACTCCCTGCGGATCAGTAATAAATGATGATCCCCAAAATTCTATACCTCCCTGAGTTTCAACTGTTTTTTCAAAACCAGTCCGATTGCACACACAAACGTACAATCCGTTTGCAATAGCGTGCCCTCTTTGCACGGTCTTCCATGCTTCCCTTTGAGTTTCACCATACTTCTCTTTTTCATAAGGGTGCCATCCTATTGCGGTGGGATAAAAAAGTGCAATTGCCCCCATTAATGTTGTTATTCGTGCTCCTTCAGGAAACCATTGATCCCAACATATAAGAGTCCCTAGTTTACCAAACTCAGTATCAAATACTTTGAACCCTAGGTCACCTGGTGCAAAATAAAACTTTTCATAAAATGAAGGATCATCTGGTATATGCATCTTACGGTAAACTCCGATAATCTCTCCATCGCTGTTTACAACCACCAGACTATTATGATATAATCCCACAGTTCTTTTTTCAAACAGAGGTACAATTATTACAGTACTTGTTCGCTTTGCGGTTTCGCAAAAGATGGATGTTGATTTTCCTGTTATTTCCTCAGCAAGATTAAATAATTCTATATCTTCTTTCTGACAAAAATATTGCGAGGAATATAATTCGGGAAGTAAAATTACATTTGCCCCCTTATCTGCAGCTTCCTCAACTAGTTTAACGGCTTTATTTCTATTTATGTCAGTCTCTTTTGACATGCTCATTTGTACTAATCCAACCTTAAATCTTTTTTCCATCTTAATTCCATTAAAATATTTGTTCTTTAATCATATTCCCGTTTTTATCAAATTCTTTACTTCTTATTATCGTTCCTTTTTGAAATTCTTCTAAATACCAAAGTGAAGAATCATCCCTGTAAATTCTTGCCTCTCCTTCAATTTTATCACTAACGTAATTATGTTCAGTCCACAAAACACCATTTTCATAATATGTTCTAACTTTTCCCTCCTTCCAACTATTGATATAATTTTCAGTCTTACTGATTTTACCATTCTTATAAAAATAAGTAAATAACCCTTGTCTTTTTCCAACCTCAAATATTTTGATCACTTCAAGTTCTCCGCTAGCGTAAAATTCCTTAATCTCTCCATCTAAATGTCCAGAGTTGTAGTTATATACTCCCTTTAATGTGCCATCTTCATAAAACCATTTGGTGGTTCCTTGCTGAACATCATTAATAAAATTGGATTCCGCTTCTACATTACCGTTTTCATAGTATCGGTAATTTACTCCTTCCCTTTTCCCGAGAACAAGATTGATTTTCGATCTGAGTTTCCCACTCTCAAATAAGGTTTTCATTTCCCCATCTGGTAATCCGTTTTCATAATTCCCAATTTCGGATAAGATCCCTGATTCATAATATCTTGAATAATTTCCCTGTAGGATTCCCTTTACCCATCGATACTTTTCTTTAAGCACACCACTTGAATAAAACGAGACTGATAATCCATCAAGTATATTGTTTTTAAATTCTTTTCTCTCTGATAAAATACCATCTTTAGTGTAATAGTAGCTCTCCCCGGACAGCTGACTATTTGAATAGTTTAGGATTTCCTTCAGCACTTTATTCTCATAATAATTCCTTATCTCTCCATCTTGAGGGACAATTTCCAAAGCGAAAATAACAATAAATATAAAACTGAAATGCTTCATTTTTTTAAACTCCTTTCCGACTTAATCATAACCATAAAGCCAGATTATATTTCCTTCTTTATCATATTCCTTGCTGTTCTCCATCTTTCCACTAACATATAGGGTCTCTTTCATTACTGTCTCCCCATCTTCGAAATATTCTTTTACCCAACCTTCGATAATTCCATTGACATATCTCTCAATCTTGAGTTTCTTTCCATTTTCAAAATACCAGTTCATCTCTCCGTTTTTTTTACCATCAATATACTTGCATATTGACTGAAGGAACCCATTCTCATAAAACTTTTTAAATTCCCCAGTAAGAATATTGTCCACATAATTGGAAGATGACTCAATATTACCATTTTTGTAATAGGTAATTTTTACTCCGTTCAATTTATCATCACGGTACATTGCCGTACTTTTTAATTCACCTGTTTCATAATAAGTGCTCTCTATGCCCTTTTTCTTACCCTTAAAATATTCAATCTCATTTTGGACAATACCCCCCTCAAAAAAAGATTGCACTCTCCCCTCTAGAACATCTCCCTTATAGATAAGTTCTTCATTCAAGAATCCACTTACATACATAATTTTCATTAACCCTTCTTTAACTCCCTCTTTAAACAAGACTTCATCCTTTAACACGCCATTCTTAAAGTAATTTCTCTCAAACCTTTCACTAGACTCATATTTACCAAGAATATCATATCTGATTCTGTCTAATAATTGATCATTTTTGTATGTATCTTTAACCCTTACAAAATTCGAGGCATCATAAATTAATAACTCTCCTTCAAGTTTATCATTAACATAGTTTGCAACTAATGCTACATAACCGTTTTTATGATATACCTTTGACTTTCCCTGTAATACTCCCCTGTCAAAATTCCTTTCTACTTCTAGTTCACCGGTTTGATAAAATGTTCTCGAAATAGCGTCTAATCTTCCTTCCCTATAGTTCCATTCTCCTTGCTTTTCACCCGTTTTATAGTAAGTATAAGTTATTCCTTCCAGATTGCCGAACGAGTAGTATTGTTCTGCCCACAATTCGCCTGTCTCGTAATACCACTTAGAAAGCCCGGAACGAATTCCATTCCGGTAATTCCACTCAATACTTAATAGTCCATCCTCAAAGTACCATTTGGATATTCCATCTTCTTTCCCATTTACGAAATTCCATTCCTTCCATATTTTACCATTGGGATAATATTCGTAATATATTCCCTCAAGTTTGCCGTTGATATATTCACCCTTTGTTTTTATACTTCCATGCGGATAGTATGTCTTCTTGATTTCGCGCTCTTGTGCAAAGTTTAAAGTAACATAAACAATTATTACTAAAACCGGTATAATCTGTCTAATCATTCATCTCAAAATTATTGTTTAACTGGTTACAAAATACGAAAAATTTTATTGTTAAAAATAACTACAATTATTATATATTTATACTCAATTTTTTCTGACTTTTTTAAACTTAAATGTTTCGACGATTATTCAATTTCATTACTCTGATAATTACTTTTTGTGAAATTTGTTCAGCACAGACCACGGGAAACTTAAGGGGTTTTGTGACTGATTCAACAACCGCTGAAGCTCTGCCTTACAGCAATGTATATATCGAAGAATTAAAGAAGGGCGCATCTACAGATGCAAACGGTTATTTCATCATAAATGGCCTTCCTGCTAATTGTGAATTAAGTTTAATTTGCTCTTACGTTGGATATGCAACAAAAATAATTCCCTTTAAAATTCTTCACGGTAAAGTTTTACAGATTAATATAGCATTAATCCCTATCAACCTCGAATTGCAAACAATTGAAAAAATTGGAGAGCGCATCGTGGGGAAAAATTCTACCGATATAGGAATGCAAAAACTTACCCTTAGAAATCTGGAGTTTCTTCCAAAAGGCGTTGAAGTTGATATTTTCAGAACCCTCCAGTATCTTCCCGGAGTACTCTCCACTTCAGATATCTCATCACGGTACTATGTTAGAGGAGGCAGCAGTGACCAGAATCTTGTGCTCCTTAATGGTGTAACAGTATATAATCCATTCCATGCTCTTGGCCTTTTCAGTGTTATTGATCCGGAAATGATTAATAGTGTGGAATTCTTTAAAGGCGGATTTTCTGCAGAGAATTTCGGAAGATTATCTTCTATACTTAAAGTCGTCAGTAAAGATGGGAATAAAAACAGTTATGGTCTTAAAGCAAGTTCAAGTTATATGACAGGGAAACTACTTCTTGAAGGACCTACTCCGAATGGATCTTTTATGCTTACTGGACGGAAATCTTATTCCACTCAGATTTTAAAAAAATTCCTCAAAAACGATAATATTCCTATTGATTTTTATGATTTATCATTCAAAATTAATTACTCTAATCTGGAAATACTTAATAATGGAAAATTTGTATTGTTCGGATTTTTGAGCAAAGACAATATTGAATTTGAAGACGATCTTAAGGAGGATTTTTCATGGGATAATAATTTAATAGGTTTTAATTGGTTGCAGATATACGATGCTCCGGTTTTTACTGAAATGTCAATTTCCATGAGTAACTATTCTGGCGAAATAATACCGAACCTAACAACCGTTAAGCCTAGAAAAAATGATCTTAACGATTTTTCTTTGAAAATGGATATTAGTTACGTTCAGGATAATCGGGATCAACTTGATCTCGGATTTCATTTTAAGGCGATATCCACCAAAGTGCTAACCATTAATCCAATTGGAGCAAAAACCGATTATGATAAATTCGGAGGAAATTTTTCCATCTTTGCAAAGTACAAATTCTTAAGATTTGATAACTTTGGAGCTGATATGGGTGCTAGACTTAATTTATCCGGTATTTCACAAAATGGTGGTTTTTTCTTTGAACCGAGAGTAAGTTTAAGCTATGTCCCAATTCCAATATTGACTTTGAAAGCTGCATGGGGAATTTATCAGCAAGAACTGGTAACAATTTCAGATGAAGATGAAGTTATTACTCTTTTTGAACCATGGATGATAGTTCCGGATTACTTGACTCCTCCAAGGTCTATTCACTATGTGGGAGGATTCGATTTCTTCTTTTCTGAAAATCTGAGTTTGAAATTTGAGACTTATCTCAAGAAGGTTTTTAACCTTGCAATAATAAACAAAAATAAGGTTGAAGATTCAGATCCTGATATGCTATCAGGAAATGGTCAGTCCTCAGGTGTTGAAGTTTCAGTTATCTACTCTTCACAACCGGTTAGTCTGAGCCTATCTTACGCCCTCACCTACGCATATAAGATGTTAGGGAATACAACTTATTATCCGAAATATGATACAAGACATTCTGGTAATCTCTCTGCCGAATGGTCACTACCTTTTGATTTTACATTTAATGCCATCTGGATTTTTGCTTCAGGTCTTCCTTTCACTCAAATCGTTGGTTATTATGATAAATACTATATTAATAATCTTTTCGAACCCTACTTAAACTCTGGATTCTGGAAACCTTTCCTCTTGTTGGGAGATAAAAATCTTGGTAGACTTCCATATTATCACAGATTGGATTTCAGTGTAACAAAAAAATTTCACTATGGATTTCTTAAAGCTTCAATTGATTTCAGTATTTTGAATGTTTATGATCGCAAAAATATATTCTACTTTAAGCGGGATTCAGGAGAAAGAGTCAATATGCTCCCTTTCTTGCCAACAGCAACATTAAAGGTAGAACTATGAAAAAGCAAGTTTTGATCTTCATTATTTTCATACTCTCGTTTGTATTCTTCTCTTGTGAGGAAAATTTCGAGCCATTTACAGAAAAAAAAGATACCTATATTCTGAACTGTTTACTTCGTAATGATACAACTTTTCAAGCACTATACGTGTCTCACAGCTATCAGCCAAATGGTTTTAATCCTTATACTATTTCAACGGACCCTGTGGTTAGAAATGCAGATGTCCGAGTTTGGATCAATGATTCGGTTTATATTTTCAGAGATACAATAGTTTTACGCACGGATACTTCAAGATACAAAGAAGATATTTACTTTTATTACCACAATAATCTTCGAATCTATCCTAACTCTGATTTGGAAGTTGAAGTTATTCTTCCTTGGGGGAAAAAGCTTTCGGCAAAATCAATAGCACCACCGAACGTTACTTTCTCCAGTCTGAGCACGTCAGGAATAGCCGAAACAGGTGACGACTATATAAGAGTGTTATGGTCTGCCCCCTCAACAAATGGCTATTTTCTACCCCGACTGATTTTCTCATACTATAAACCGGTAAATGGGATTAATAAAATGTTTACGAAAACTGTTCCACTTAGATACATCCCTTCGGATGGCACTGTTAAGACTATTTACCCTCTCGCAGGTTATTCTCCATCTCTTATGATCCACAAATCTGTTCTTAGAAGAACGTTGGAAGAAATTTCTGAAAATGATACCAATAAAAAATCATATTTTGTTAATGAGTTTCTATACGTTGATGTCCTTAGTTTTGATATTAATTTAACCCGTTATTATTCATCGACTCAACAAAAGGATAATTTGTCAATAAGCGTAGATGAAAATGATTACTCCAATATTGTAGGTGGACAAGGAGTTTTTGCTTCCTACAGTAAGTCACGTTATAGAATGAAATTCATATCAACTTATATTACTTCATTGGGGTATTCTTTCAACTATGGAGAGTAGAAATATGAGAGTAAATTTACTGAAGTTTAATAATAAATTTTTCGTCTTAATAACCATACTCTTTTCCCCATTTTTAATTAATTCATGTATTTTGGATGTTACTGTTACACCTGAAGAAGAAGTTCCCATAGACACCAGGTTAATTATAACTTCGCTACCTGCTGATGCTGAGATTTTTATTAATGGAAAAAATACAGGAAAGAAAACACCTGATACCGTAAAGTATATCTCGAATAAAGACTTAAATATTAAACTGAAACTTCCTTTTTTCCGGGATACACTTTTTTCCGTCTCATTAACACCGGGTTCTGTGAATAATGTAAGCATTGACTATCTGGCAAATCCTACTATGTATGGTAATATTTTCTTTACGAGTAGCCCCTTAGGTGCGGAAATTTTAATTAATGATTCTGCTCTCGGTAAAACCACAGTCCACCAAATCTACAAGGTTGTTCCTGGTGTTTACTCAGTTAGATACAGATTGAAAAATCATCGTGATGCTGTCTTCAATGTATCTGTTTATAGTGGAAATACCTCAACGGCATCTTATAAACTTAGGGACACTTCAGTCTGGGTTGACTTCCAACCTAGCAATTCGGAAATTCAGTCTACATCATTATTATGCATTGCTATTGACTCAAAGGACACAAAATGGATTGGGACATCCGATAAAGGTCTTATTGCTTATGATGACATTGGTTTTGTTAATTACAATACTATTAATTCTCCTCTGCCCAATAAGACAATCCTGGATATTACAATTGATAATAATGATAGAAAATGGATTGGTACGTCAGGGGGATTGGCGATACTTGATAATGGCAATTGGAAAGTTTTCACAAACTCAAACTCTGGGCTCCCAAGTAATCAAATTAATTCGATAATTATCGATAAATACAATGTGAAGTGGCTAGGTACCCCCGCAGGTTTAGTGCGTTTCGATGAACAGTCCTGGATTCTCTATGATACTATAATGCCTGGTTATAATTTGCTGCACGTGCGGGATATTGTAATTGATAATTCCAACACTTTCTGGCTAGTTTCAGATGTAAGCGGTGTAGTAACTTTCAATGAACCTTTTTTCACAGAGGTATTTGAAGACTCTACATCCTGCCTTCCAACAAACAGGACAAGTGCTGCTGACCTTTTTGGTGATGAAGTCTGGATTACGCATACACCCGAACAAGGTATGCAGGCGGGTATTTCTGTACTTACAATCAGTACATGTAGAAAACTCTACTGGGGTAGTCCTTCAGTTAGTCACAATCAAGTATATGTTGACAAGCATAACTTCAAATGGATTTGTAGTAATGAAGGTCTTTTTAAAATATACAATTATACATTAACCACTAATTTTACCCGAACAAACAGCTACTTATCCTCTAATAATGTTACAGATATCATCCTTGATAATAATGGACAATACTGGATTACTACAAATGGAGGCGGACTTAATAAACAAAAGACTAAGTAACAACCTTAAATACGGAATCAAGTATAGTCCCATCTACCCATTTCACAACTGCTACTACTTGTTTCCGATCGGTTTTAGGCTTCATTGGAACACCTCCGCAAATTGCAAATACTTCGTCTCTTAGTTGTGTAATTGTTTTGATCGGCAGCAAGCTTCCCTTCATAGCTTTAATTAAATCTTTCCTTAAAGGATTAATCGCAATCCCTCTCTCCGTAATTATCACATCTATCAGTTCTCCTGGTCCGCAAAGCGTCGTTACTTCATCAACAATAACTGGTATTCGATCTCTGAAAGATGGGATTGCCAATATTGTACATTTTGAATACAAACAGTTCTGCCAACCACCTATTCCGTGTAATAGATAACCATCTGAATGACTTACAACGTTTGCATTAAAGTTAATATCAACTTCAGTCGCTCCAAGAACAGCTGTATCTATAATTGATGCAAAATTACCCTTTCCATGAAAATTATAGCTTGTGAAGGGACTGGTATTCACATGATTTGGATTTTCTCTCATGCTCCTTACACCTTCAAGATCAAATGTCTGTCCATCTAAAATGTAATCCGTTAATCCTTCCTCAAGCAATTCAACCAAGTATTTCGTGCTCCCGCCTCTAACAAATCTGGCTTTAACCCCTTTAGCTTTCATTCGCTCTTTTAAATAGAGAACAAATGCAAGATTAGTACCTCCACTTCCCGCTTGAAATGAGAACCCTTCTTTCATGATTCCTGCTTCATCAATGAATTGTGCAACATACTCAGCAATCAATAACCTGTCTGGTGACTTTGTAACTTCTGTTGTACCGGAAACTATTTTTGAAGGATCACCTAGACTCGCAACCTCTACTACAAAGTCTACATTATTCCCTTGTATCTGCCAGGGTAAACACGGGAACGGAACTAGATTATCTGTAACTACTATAACTTTATCGGCGTACTCAGAATCTGCTAATGCAAAACCTATTAATCCGCAAGCGCTTTTTCCTGTAACTCCGTTTGCATTTCCAAATGGATCAGCCGTTGGTGAAGCAATCACTGCGATATCAATATGGACTTCCCCATCTTGAACAGACTGATATCTGCCACCATGTGATCTCAAAACGCCCACACCTTTCATCTTCCCCATTGATGTAAACTTTCCTAACGGACCATTCATGCTTCCTTCGATGTGATGTATTGTTCCGTCTTCAAGATACTTTATAAGGTGCTGATGACATGGGAAAGATGCGCTCGGGAACCATCTTATATTCTTTACACCAAGTTCTTTTAACGTATCAAAAAGTGTATTTGTCAGAACATCCCCGTTCCTTAAGTGATGATGAGTTGATATTGTCATTCCGTCCTTAATTCCTGATTTAATTAAAGCATCCTTTAATGACTTCACCACTTTATTTCCGTCCATTGGGTAATCTACACAACTTCTTACCGGTGGCTTAGCTTTATATCCTGATGGACGATATTTGTTTACACCTGCAAAAGGTATTTGCTTTTCTCCGTTAATTTTATCCGGGACTAACCTTCCTGCTGCATTTTTTATCATTTTCATAATTTCATTCTTCTAATTTTTATTCCAGTTTTTCGGAATTAGTTTGTTCTCAATTGCTAATTTGATCGTATTTTGTGCTCTTTTGACTACAGGTGCATCTATCATTTTACTTCCTAAAGCGATCACACCTAGACCTTTTTTCTTTGCATCGTCAAAAGCAGTCACTATTTTTTTTGCTTTCTCAATTTCATCAAATGTTGGAACAAATGCCTCATGTATCACTTTAATCTGTCTTGGATGAATACATCCCTTTCCTTCAAATCCAATTGATTTGGCTTCTAGTACTGATATTCTTAACCCCTCCATATCATTCACATCAGAAAAAACAGTATCAATCGCTTGAATACCTGCGGCCTTTGCTGCATTGACCAGCATCGTTCTTGCAAAATAACTCTCTCTACCTTCCGCTGTTCTCTGGGTACCAATATCAGCAGTATAATCTTCCAATCCTATTGCTAATGCACAGTTTTTCTTGGAAGCCTTTGCTATTTCGAATGCATTGATAATCCCCTGTGCGCTTTCTAGAATAGGCATAAAGTAAATTTCATTTTTAACTTCATGTTGTTTTTTCAATTTTTCAACTTCTTCCTCCATTGTTTTAATTGAATCAGCACTTTCAGCCTTTGGCAGTAAAATAACATTCACATTATGTGGAACAATATACTTTAAATCTTCTAGCCCTCTGGGAAACTGATTAATCCTGACCATTCTTTCTGCACCAAAAAAATCAACAGATCTCAATGCGTTTCTTACTATTAATTGCGCTGCATCTTTTTCACTTGGAGCAACACTATCCTCAAGATCTAAAATAATTCCATCCGGGGAATGCAAACCTGCATTTATAAAAAACTTTGGCTCATTTCCGGGTAAGTAAAGCCGGCTTCTTCTACCTCTGTCAATTGCAGTTGCGTACGTGTTCTTTTTGTTTATTGGTAAAAGATATTCTTTTCCATTGCCTAGTCCGGCTCTATTAATTGCACATTCAATTCTAGCTGCAATTATAAAAGGTAGAGCTCCGGAATCTTCAATTAATATTTTTGAGTTTTTAATCCCGAAATACTCTATAATATCTGAGGCTAGTTTATGTATGGACTTACCATACATGACTTCAACCTTACTTTTTATAAGAATTTCATTTCCTTCGGAATAGTTAGTCTCTATTTGGCAGAAGCAGTCGGAACGCACTTTATCGCCCCTTTGACCTGAACTAGCAATTATTTTTGGATTTTTCATTTTTGTCACTTCTAAACTTTTAATTTATTCATAAAATCTCTGACATTCATTTTTTCACAGTTTAATATCATTTCTTTTATTTCCTTCATTCTTTCAGGGCTTAGTCTTTCTGAAGCTAATCCTTCAAATTTGTTATCCAGATCTTCCATAGTCATTGGTTCTCTTGGATCACCTTTGGGATATTCAAGATACTCTGAAAACTCTCTTCCGTCTTTTATTTTAATTATAACTTTTGAAGGTTGCTTCGCGGGAAACATCTTTTCAAATTCCTCGGATGCCTCACCCTTTATTTTATCAATCACTTCCCAGATCCTTTTATCTTTTAATTTTTCTTCAGAAAATGATTGTGTGGTAATTTTATGATCAACTAATGCAGCAGCTATACAATATGGTAAGGAGTGGTCTGCAGTTTCCCGGGATTCAGGTCTGTATTTATGTGGATCAAATAAAATATCACAGGCTCTTGCAATCGTTGTAATCGTCACAGAATCAATTTCACTATACGGAATATTATTTTGTGTTACTACTTTCAATGTGGCGGAAATATGAGTGTGAGTCAAAGCTTCAGTTGGAAAAGCTTTCATACTGCATTCAAGTATCTTAAATTTCTTTCCGAGATTTCCAATTAATTTATCCAAATCCCACTTCCATTCTTCTGTTCTTTCCCTGCCCTGCATTAATACCGGTTTAACTTCCTGATTCTTAACATCCCATCCACCAAAGCAGTCCATAAAACCTTCTTTTCCTTCGAAAACAGCCTCAGTGCCGCTATATCCTTTCTCCGCCATTAAGGCTCCAATTACACCTGACTGCGTTGCCATTGGATCAACAGTATTTTTCATCATGGTCAGTTTTCCTGCTGTAGGGCAGCCAATTGTGTGATTATGAGAACCGGAAATACCGATTGCATTAACCATCTGATCAACTGATAAACCCATTACCTTACCTGCAACGATTGGTGAAACAAACTGTGTTAAAGTCGCATGATGCCATCTTCTTTCCCTGATTCCGGGCACTGCATACTCGCATAGTCTTTGCTCAAACTCATAGGCAAGCACAATTGCAGTTATAATATCTTCCATTTTTGCATTAACTTTTTCTCCTATAGACAAGGCCGCAGGTATGATGTCCGAGGGATGTGAGGGATCTTCTTTCCAGTATATATCATTAAAATCCAAAGCTCTTATCATAAGTGAGTTTACTAACGAAGTGCTTATTGCCGGAAGTTTATCCCCGAAACCTATTATAGTAGATTCAGGATTACCTCCAGCATCCATATAAATATCCCTTAGTATATTTACATCCTTCGTTCCCATTGCACCATATGCACAACCTATTGAGTCATATAAATATCTCTTAACTTCATATACTACATTTTCCGGTAGATCATTATATTTTAGGTTTACCGCAAATTCAGAAATTATTCTTGAAATTGATTTTTCCATAACTTTCCTCATATTGAAATTTTTTATTTAATCCTGTTCTTTACCCAATTCTCCAGCCCGTCAACTAATAACAGTTCCTGTGCCGCCTCTCCAATTGGATCAATCTCATACATTTTTCCCATAAAAACCATTTGCGAATTTACAAAGTTGATATCAATAATTTCACTGGTTTTAACTGTTAATTTATCAGATCCATACTTTTGTTTTAAGTCTTTGATTAGCTCAGGACTCTCAATTAATAGAAATCCATTATTTAAAGCGTTACGCTTATAAGTTTCATTAAATGAACCTGCTATAACCAGTCTAATTCCTTTATACTTTAAGGCTGTTGCTGCTTGCTCTCTGGAACTACCGGTACCAAAATTAAAACCACCTGCTAAAACATCCCCATCATTTGCAATTTCCTTGAATTGGGGATCATAGTTTTCCATTACCACTTCTGCTTGTTGTTCTTTTGTAAAATCATCAATATAAGTGTATTTACCTGGATATATTCCATCAGTATTCAGGTTATCCTGATGACAGAAAACAACCTCAGCTTTTACTTTCGGTTGGAAACCTCCAAGTATTTTCACTTCCGTTTTTTTACCTGATGGTTTGGTGTTGACCTTAATACTACCCTTAACTTCGGGAAGTGTCTCAGCGGATTCATAATCAATGTATCCGGATATTGCAGATGCAGCTACCACAGCAGGAGATGCAAGATATGCCTTGGCATTCGGTGAACCCATTCGTCCTTTGAAATTTCTATTTGTTGCTGAGATACCAACTTCACCATCTTCTAAAAGCCCGGTTCCTAATCCAATACATGGCCCGCATCCCGGTGGCAAAGGCTTGGCACCTGCTTCCAACAATGTGTTCCAGTCACCTTTTTTTCGACTTTCCTCTTCGACTTCACTCGATGCTGCCGCAATGTAAAAATCAACTCCTTCGGCTACTTTTTTCCCCTTTATAATTTTTGCGGCTTCGGATAAATCACTTACTCTGCTATTTACACATGAAACCAAATAAGCTTTATTGATCTTAACCTTTTTTTTCTTAATCTCACTAACAGAAGTCATTATCTTGACCGTATTTGGACCTGATACAAATGGTTCAACGGTTGAAATATCAAATAAGATTTCTTTTGCATAGAAAGCATTTTCATCAGCTTTGAGTATATTACTTTCAAGTTGGTCGATTCTTTGCTTGTTGATTCTAGGGTGTTCTCCCCTTCCATCGTCATCAGAGTTTACACCTTCAAGACCTCGAACACTAATGAATTCCTCCCGTTTCCTTAACCAATCTATCGTCTTGGCATCAATCGTAAAAACCCCAGCCAAAGCACCCCACTCAGTGGTCATATTGGCTATTGCCAGTCTTTCATTTATCTCAAGCGCTTCAACACCTTCTCCTGTAAATTCAATTGCATGATTAAGGACCTCATCTTTATTAAAAAAACCACAAAGAGCTATGATTACATCCTTTCCTGTTGTGTGGGGGGCTAATTTCCCTTTTAACTCCACTTTAGCGATAGGAGGTACTTGCCACCAGGTTCTTCCGGTCGCCCATATCGCCGCCGCGTCAGTTCTGACAATAGGTGTTCCAAGACAACCCAAGCCCCCGTACATATTCGAGTGGCTATCAGAGGCAACCACCATAGTCCCCGGGAATGCATAACCTTCTTCGCACATAATCTGATGACCTATGCCGCGTCCTGCTGGATAGAAATCAGCCCCCATGTTTTTCGAGAACTCCTCTATTTTTTTATATTTTTCTAAATTCTTATCTGAAGTGTCTTGAACATTGTGGTCTAAAGTATGAACTACTTGCCTTGGATTATGTAGTTTAGTAGCCCCTATAGATTTAAATTTTGGTATTATGGCCCCTGTATTATCATGAGTCATAATATATGCAGGCTGAATCGATAAATAGTCCCCGCTAAGTACTTCATGCCCTTTACTTAAACCGTATGCATATTTTTGTGCTATTTTCTCAATGAGTGTTTGCGACATTTTCTCTCCTAACAATTTTTCGGATTATTATCACTAAGCTTTAAATGGATCAAAACTTACAAAATCAGCATGGTGTACTACTATTGATTCAACAGTTCTTGCTCCAAGATCCCCCTCCTTAGAATGAGTGGCTATGATATGTTGTACTTCTGCTGGCAAGCCATATCTATCTGCAATAGCAAGACCGCTGAATGGATGTCGTATTAGTTTTCCGGCATTACTTGTTTTGAGTTTGCCATCCACAATTTCATATTCAAGAAGTTTACCAACATCAATTAAAATTGCTCCCGAAATAAGGTAATCCATATCAATCTTTATTTCATCCTTAAAGTTTTTGAGCATTCTTTCTGCCATTTCAACAGCCAACTGAACGCAAGTCCTTTTATGATTCATAAAAGATATTTTGCAGTCTTTAAGTAAAAGCGAGAAAGGTATCACATCAAGATCTTCTATATTGAGTACACTATTTTCGATTGCATATATCCAGCAATGAAGTGTTTTTTCTCTTAATTCTTCATTCTTGATCCAATTGATTTCAGGCCATATTTCTAATACTTTTTCTCTCATTTTTACTCCTTAAAGGTTTCTTATAATTTCATCTGTCATTTGTTGAGTTGTGCAGGCACCAAGTTTAAATACATCCGGTCCACCCTTTAGTTTGAGCATATCATAGGTCTTAACTTTTCCATCTTCAATTACCTTTGCAATTGCACTTCGGATTTTATCCGATTTTTCTTTCTCGCCAATATGATCCAGCATCATACAAGCACTCAATATCATTGCAATCGGATTAACAATGGATGGATTCAGTTCTTGATATTTAGGGGCAGAACCATGGGTCGGTTCAAATACTGAGACTTCTTCTCCAAGATTTGCACTGCAGGCAAAACCAAGTCCGCCAACCAAACCAGCAAAAGCATCGCTAATAATATCACCGAACATATTTTCAGCAACCAATACACCGTATGTTTCGGGATTCTTTGTTAACCACATCATTTGAGCATCAATATTTGTATCCCACAGAGCAATTCCGGGATATTCTTTTGCAACCATTTTAGCTTCCTTAAACATCATACCTGATGTTTCCCTGAGTACATTTGGTTTTTCACAGACAGTAACATTAGAGTACCCAAACTTTTTGGCATACTCAAAAGCAGCTCTCAGAATTCTTCTGCAAGCATTTCGTGACATAATTCTTGTTGAAATTGCCATATCTTCACTTGGTACATACTTGAAAGCTTTCATCTTGGGATGAGTTTCGAAAGCGTCCCTTACGGTTTTAGGAGGATTAGTCCACTCAACTCCTGCATATAGTCCTTCTGTATTCTGTCTGAATATCACGCTGTCAACAAGAGGTTCTTCAAAAGCACCATCGTTTGTTCTTCTTATAAAATTTAAAGGATTTCCTTTGAACGACCTGCATGGTCTGATGCATATATCTAAATCAAAAAGCTGTCTTAACCCAACAATGGGTGAAAAATAAACGTATCCCTTTCCTTGTAATTCCGGATTTAATTCTTTGTCGGCAGCATCTTTCGGTTTAGATGTAATTGCCCCAAATAATCCTATTTTATGTTCCTTTAACAGGTCTATTGTTCTTTGCGGAAGTGCATTACCTTCCGAGCACCAAAAATCCCAACCAATATCTGCATGCACATAATCAGCTTCAAATCCTGCCGCATTAAGCACTCGTTTTGCCTCAGGTAATACTGTTTTGCCTATTCCGTCACCCGGCATCGATACAATTGTTCGCTTCATATTATTTCCTCTATATAATTTAAATTGAATTGTTAAATTATGGAAAGTTTCCAACCAAACCAAGCAAAATCAAAAATTTTCCTCACATTTTGAGTCTTGATTTGGTAGTACTCTCTTTCAAAATTGCAAAAAAAATTCTCAAATTTCTGGTCATGGACGGTGACTTAAGTGCATCCTCTGATATACCCTTCCCTTCTGGTCGGCTTCTGCTCTCATTCAGTGATCGTTATAACGATTTGGCAATTTGAATTAAAATTTGCTTAATTAGCCTCAAAACTGCCTATTTTAAGCTAAGTATTGCTCAAAATTTGCATTTTTTCACTTCAGCTAATTAGGGGACTTGGTTTTTGTGTCTACTAGGATATGACATACTGAAATCACCTGAATAATTTAAATACTCACAATAATAGTACATTTCAATTGCTATTCTTTCTGTTCAAATAATGAATAAAACATCCTTTTTTGTTCAAAATCGAAGGATAAGGTTGGGACTTACAGGTAATATAAAGTTACTCAAGATTCCATGAAAAACGCATTAATTTAACAATTGGAACATTATTTGTATGCTTTAATCAGCTTGAGTGTGAATACAAAATTGCACTTTATTTTTTTTCTAGTTGATCGTATGTGTGAGAGCAACCAACTCATCTCGTTTAACTTTGCCCAAACTTGTTTTGGGTAATTCGGATACTCTAATAAACTTTTTTGGAATTTTGTAGGCGGATATCGATTTTGTAAGGAATTCTTTAATATCATCCTCCACTAACTCTGTTGCTGAAATATATGCGGCTCTTACTTCTTCTCCCCATTCCTTGCTTTTTACTCCAAAAACCGCACATTCTCTAATACCGGGGAATAATAGGATTGCTTTTTCAACTTCTTCCGGAGAGATTTTTTCACCTCCCGAAATAATCATTGAATCCTTCCTGCCCAAAATATAAAGGAATCCTTTGTCATCCAGATATCCAATGTCACCTGTTAAATAATAGTCTCCCCAAAAACGCCTTTCAGTTTCCAACCGGTCATTAATATAACCCTTGAAAATGGTCTTTGACTTGATGGCAACCTCCCCGGTTTTTCCGGAAGGTAAAACTTCCCTTTTTTCATCAAGAATGTGAATAATAACATTTTCCATTACTTTTCCGGCAGATTCCTCATGACCATAAAAGTCATTGGGAACTAAACCGGTAACAAATGAAGCCGTTTCAGTAGCCCCATATACTTTTATAATCTCAATCCCTTTGTCAATTGCAGCTTTCATTAGCGTAGAATCTATTGGACCTCCACCGGCCAATATGATTGTCCCTCGTTTTATACCATTAAATCCTATTTCTTTCAATCTTTTTATTTGGGTTTGCACAAGTGATAACTTACTCGGGCTTACTTTATTGAAAACATGTTCTGGATCTTGTAAAACTGTTTTACTTTCTGCAATTATGACTGAACCACCGCTAAATAATCCCCTAAGCAGTATAGACAATCCCCCCGAATGATAAAGTGGTATAGATAACCACCAAATGTCCTTAACACTGTAGTTCATTTGACTTTTTGAATTGAGAAAGCTTTCTTGATAACTCTTAAAACTCATACCCACCAACTTAACTTTACCACTAGTGCCTGAGGTTGGTATCACGGTTGATATTTCCTCAGCGCCTATACTGCTTCTTACATTGAGTTCCCTTTGCTTACGTCTGTTGATCACTTCGTTAATAATGGATTCTATCTCATCCGGATTAAAAACTTTAATTTCTCCCACGATCTCTTTTATTCTTTCAATTTCTTGGCTGCTTGATCTCGGGTTTAATAAAACCGGGATTCGCCCTGTACCCCAGAGCGCATATAATGCAACAATGCTCTCAATATTATTCCTAGTAGCAATCCCAACATATCCTTTCTCGCTTAGTATTTCTTTTTTTAGATAAAGACAAACTCCATTTACTAAATTCAAAAAAGTTAAATAATCAAGTTTTAGAAATTGTTCATTTATCGATTCTGATAGTTTTGCAAATACATTTGAAACTTCTTTTCTATGAATGTAAAAAGCAGCGGAATAAGGATAGATTCTGGCGTTTTGTTTAAGAAAATCAAAATACATAATTCGTTCTTTAACGTTGATTTTCTTTATCCCCGTATAGCTAAAGAATAAAACCTAATGCAAATAGTAATCCATAAAGAGCAGAAAATTTTGCAGTCAATTCAAGAGTCTTGTTCAGTTGCGGTCCAGTATAATTATACATCATCACGATTAATTTATAAGCAATAGGAAAAGTAAGATATGGTAAAAATAACCATTCAGAAAAATCATAATACAAATACATTATTAATGGGACAATAAATGAACAAGTTATTAAAATAATATATTCATATCTTGAAAAAGTCTCACCAAGTTTAACGGCTAAAGTGTTCTTACCCGCAATTCTATCTTGTTCAACATCTCTGTAATTATTGACAACAATAATATTGGTAACAAGCGCGCCAACTGGAATTGCAGCAAGTAAAGCTGAGGAGGTAACAGAACCTGTTTGTAAATAATAAGTTCCAACGGTACCTATTACCCCGAAAAATAAGAAAGAAGCGATATCTCCTAATCCATTATAGGCAAGTGGGAAAGGTCCGGCAGTGTATGCTATCGCAGCTGCAATCGATATTAGCCCAATAACAAGTATTAGAATTCCCCCTCTGTCGACTAATACCAAACCAAAAATAAATGCTGCAGCAAACACGAGTACCAAGGCTTTTTTCATTTGTTTAGACGTTACTAAACCCGAATTCATTACGCGCAAAGGCCCGATTCGCTTTTTATTATCCGCCCCCCTTAAATGGTCGAATAAATCGTTAGCAAAGTTAGTACCAATTTGTAATAAAGTTGTACAGATAAGGGTTATTAAAGCAATAAAAATATCAAGTTGTCCCTCAGCATAAGCTAAGGAGGAACCAACAATTATAGGCACAAAAGCTGCAAAGAGGGTTTTGGGACGGCTAGCCAATATCCATATTTCTGCTTTTGAGTAACTATGTTCCACCGTTTTCCCTACGGAAGTTTCGGAAATTTATTAAAGTCAGGTTTTCGTTTCTCAAGATATGCCTTTTTCCCCTCCTGAGCTTCCTCACTCATATAGTATAATAATGTTGCGTTACCTGCAAGTTCTTGTATCCCCTGCTGGCCGTCTAATTCTGCATTAAATGCCGATTTTAATAAACGCAAAGATAAGGGTGACTTCTCTAAGATCTCCTGGCACCATTGAACACCTTCCTTCTCAAGTTCCTCAATCGGTACAACCTTATTTACCAAACCCATGTCATAAGCCTCTTGGGCATTATACTGACGGCAAAGGTACCATATCTCCCTCGCCCTTTTCTGTCCAACCAATCTGGCTAAATAACTCGCTCCAAACCCGCCATCAAAACTACCTACTTTAGGACCAGTTTGACCGAAAATCGCATTATCTGCAGCAATTGTTAAATCACACACAACATGTAGTACATGCCCCCCTCCAATAGCATAGCCTGCAACTAATGCGATAACAGGTTTTGGAATACTTCTAATTAACTTCTGCAGATCAAGCACGTTTAACCTTGGAACACCATCCCCACCAATATATCCTTGATCACCTCTTATTCTCTGATCACCACCTGAACAAAAGGCATACTTGCCATCGTTGGAGGGTCCCTTACCGGTAAGAAGTATAACACCGATATTTTGGTCTTCTCTTGCATTTGCGAAGGCATCATACATCTCGTTTACAGTCTCTGGTCTAAATGCATTCCTTACTTCCGGTCTGTTTATTGTTATTTTTGCGATACCATCCATTTTCTCATAAATGATATCTCCATACTCTTTGTCTTTTTTCCAATCAAATTTCATAATATCTCCTGAACGTCATTTAATGAAACTCTCCAACACTCTTAAAAATTCATTTTCATTCTCAAGATGTGTATTATGTCCAACTCCTGGAATGATTTTCAGCTTGGATTTTCTAATTTTATCTTGTATTCGTTTACTAATTTTAATATACTTAGAATCCAACTCACCTGCAACAATTAGAACATCACAATTAATTTTAGCAAGTTCATTCCAAACAGAATTCATCTCACCGGTTCCAAAACCTCGAAGCATATTTGCTAAACCTATTCGATTGTTTTTTAATTTAGCCTCCCTTAATTTGTTTTTTTTATCTGGGGGCAAATTTTGCAGACTTTTAAAAATGTCTTGACTTAACCAGAGATTAATAAAATCCTCAATTGTATTTTCAACTATAAAATCTGCAACTCGGTTATCTTCTTTTTTCCTTATTTCTTTCTCTTCATCACTAAGCAATCCTGGGCTGGAACTTTCTAATACTAATTTTTCCAGGTGATTGTAAAACTTAACGGCATATGACAAGGCTAGTCTTCCTCCCATCGAATACCCTACAAGTATTATTTTCCCTAAATTTAGTGAATATCTGATAAATTCAATCAGATTTACCAATGTATCCTGCTTGTAGTACTTAGTTTCCTTAGGGATTTCACTATTCCCATGCCCGGGTAAATCAACACAAATGAGTTTCCTGTTTTTTATATTAGAGCATATATTTTTCCAATCTTCGTTCGATCCGGAAAAACCATGAACAAACAGTATGGGAGATAACTCATCATTATCACCCTGGATCTTTACATTTATTTTTATTCCATCAAAATGAATCGTCATTTTATAATCAAGTTAGTTATTGGCAAGAATCTCACAAATCCTGTTTTGATATTCGATCGCTCTCGACGTCTTAGCCACATGGTTTTGAATCATGATAGAGAAAGCGTATTTATCTCCCCCTTTACCGGTTACATACCCTGTTAAACAACTCACCCCGCTAAGAGTACCTGTTTTTGCTCTTAGATTACTCTCAGCAAGTGTGCCCTTCATTCTACTTTTTAGAGTACCGTCAATACCAGCATTGGGAAACGATTCCTCCAATACTTTTTGCAATTCCGGTTGTTCGTAGTACATATATTTCAATATACCGGTTAGAAGTTCAACAGATACTAATGTATAATGTGAGACTCCCGATCCGTCTTCAATTCTGTAGTTCCTGGGATTAAATCCACACTCAATAATTAAGCTATCGATCATCTTTAATCCTTTTTTTGCACTTGCGGGTCCTTCCGAATATCTTTGTCCCATTGCAAGTAATGTCATCTCCGCACTAAGGTTATCACTTGTTTTATTAAGATTCACAATAACCTCCCCGAATGATCGTTCAATTTTAGAAATCTCTTTAGCCCCAGCTGGAAGTTTGGAAATATTCAAACCATCGACAATTTCAATCTCCTCATTAGCAAATTTTTCTTTTAATAACTGCAGGAAATAGAATTCTGGTTTATAAACATTAAGCGGGGTAATTATTCGCAGTGCTTTACTTTTTTCATACTCACCTTTTACAAGAATATCGTTAGTACGGTTTATATAGTCTCTTGTTATTGTTATCCTTTCTTTCGGAGTACTGGTTTCTCTCAAAAAGCTAATTGGTTTAACATAATGCGTCTCAGGTTCTGAAGTGATATCAATTTTTCCCTGCTCATTAATGGTCACAATAATCGTTATGCAGTTACTATTTATATTCAATGCCGATAAATAGGGGGCATCCGTACTTGGATCATCATCCCACATCCAGCCACTACCCCAAAATAATGAATCCTTAAAGCTCACATCTCCAATTAGAGAACCATTTATTTTCTTTATTCCGAGCTTCTTCACATCGGCAACAAAGTCATCTAAATCACTTGTTTGAAAATCAGGATCTCCACCTCCCTTGACATATAAATTCCCCTTAAGTTCTGATCCTTCTATTTCTCCATCATAACATAAGCGCGTTTCAAAATTGAAATCGATTCCGAGATACTTTAAAGCAGCAGCTGTTGTAATTACTTTCATATTTGAGGCAGGTCTCATCAGTAAAGAATTATTTTTTTTATATTCGTCTAAACCCTTTGTTAAATTATAAACATTTACCGCAGCTAGTGTTGTATCAAAAAAGGGTTCCGCCAAAATTTCCTCGAGTGATTCTCTTATATTTTGAGAATAAATCGCAAATTGTACTGCAAAAACAAACACCACTATAATCTTTTTCATTAATAAACCTATAATATTTGATTGTTAAACAGTCATTAAAAATATTGCCGTACTCTGAATTCAACTCCTATCTCATCCTCAGTAAACTTCCGTGCTTTTTCAATATCAACTTCTTCTAAAGATACTACAGATAATACTACATGTATTCCGGCTTCTTTAGCCTTACGGGAAAAATCGATCATTTCATAAAAATACTTCTGATCAAGTTTCATAATTTTGGAATATTCTCCCGGATCAGTTGAGTTCAAACTTATTGACACGGTGTCAATAACTCCAAATAATTCTTTTGTAATGTCTCTGTTATTAATAACGTTTCCGTGTCCGTTTGTATTCATCCTTGTAGTTCCCCCATTCTCTTTTACATATTTTCCCACACTTCTAACCAAATCCCATCTGATTGTTGGTTCTCCATATCCACAAAAAACGATTTCGGAATATCTTTTTGGATCTCCAATATCTTTAATATAAACAGAATCCGGTGGTTCCTGAAATTTTTCCATCTTCAAATTGTACCCTGCGATTATTGCATGATCTTTCCGATCACAAAATTCGCAATCAGCATTGCAACGGTTTGTTACATTAACATATAATGCTTTTCCAATTTTGTATGTATAACTCAAATCGGCTTTTTTGCCAATCCCATAGAATTTATGTACATTGGCTGAAGTGATCCTTCCTATGTCTTCAACGTTCATATTATAAATCTGGGCCAATTGCTCCGCTATTATCCGAACATTAGCTGGTTCATTTCTTTTGCCTCTGTGAGGTTTAGGTGTCATAAATGGAGAGTCTGTTTCAAGCATAATATTTTCGGGAGATATGCTTTTCACGACATCTCGTATGCTATCTGCCTTTGTAAACGTTATATTCCCGGTAAAGGAGATCATATGTCCTAAATTAATCAATTCTCTTGCGTGGCTTTTCGAACTTGAATAGCAATGAAATTGCGCTCTAAGATTTTTTTCATTGTATTCTCTAACTATATTTAAGATATCCAGATCTGATTCTCTTGAATGAATAATCGTAGGCAGCCCAAGTCTGGCCGCTAAATCCAGTTGAGCTCTGAATGCTCTTACTTGAAGATCCTTTGGGGAGAAATCATAATAATAATCTAATCCGATTTCTCCAATTCCTATCACTTTTGGATGTTTTGTAAGTTCTTCAATCTTTTCAACAAATTCATCCTTCCATTCTTTCGTGTCATGTGGATGAAAGCCTATTGTTGCGTATATCATCGAGTATGTTTCAGCAAGTTCTATAGCTTGAACCGCTGATGCTAAGTCAGTTGCTGGTACAATAATATATTCAACACCATTCTCTTGAGCTCTCCCAATTACTTCTGGAAGATCATCTTTATAGTTAGGATAAAATAAATGTGCGTGTGTATCGGTAAACATTTTTTTCTCGCTAAATTTTTACAAAATTATATAACACTGTGTCCCCTGATATTTTCTTCGTCTTAAGTTTCGTATTCTTCAAAACATTTCCGTTTAACTCAGATACTATTTCTTCTTTTATAGTCTGTGATATGTTAAAAAGAATAAATGAGACATTATGTATATAGGGAGAGATGTATGAAAACATCCTCATTGACGAAGAATTATTATCAATATTAGACATCAGATACAATGCATTAACAGAGTATTTGTTAATATCACTTAATCGAATATCCTTTTCAGTATCATTTCCCTGACTTATTTTTAAGTATGAAACGCTTGGTTCGGTCATATTAATATATGCCTCAGAAAAAAGAAACAATTTCCGAATCCTTTTGTTTCTCAATAAAGACTTATTACTGTCTGAGCATTTCAAGATTTCAAGCTTGGGAAATTTGGTTTTGACAGTAAGCGAATCAAAAATCAGTATATCACTTCCGGTACGATTATCCTCCATTGTGCGATTTTTCATTCCTCCAAAATAGTACGTCTCGAACCTTTTGCTTATCGCAATATTATTAGAATTCCTAAGAGCGTGCAATGGTATATAATTTAGATCAGTAACCCCATCATTAAGGTTAAGGAAATAAATCTTTTTATACTGGGTTAGATTCTTTTCAATACTCGCAAAAATATTCTGATACAATCCTTTTAATATCAAATCCAAATTATCCGTATCATTCTTTTGAATGCTTTGCACCATCATTTTAATCTGACCCGAGAGTATTGACTGATTTAATAAACCCCTGCTTTTCTTTATGTTGTTCCTATCAACAATAAAAATACTTAAAGAATCCTCTAACATCAGGAAAGCAATCAAAGCACTCCTATCGGCAAGTCTTTTTTGGATTTCAGGCAGATTATATTTATCCAATGAATACTCTTTTTTTATCATTTCTGCTAGTTTATTTGGAATTACCTTATCTTTGCTTTGCAGATTTTTCTGTAGATTTCCGATTTTTTCTTTATTTCTGAACTTGCTTTCCTTTGCTGATTCATTCATTAATTCCATCTTTAGTAGTTCAACTTCTCTTCTATAAATTCTCAGAGAGTCTATCACCTTTTGTTGAATACTGTCACTGTATTCTGTGTGGTTCAACTTACCTATTAAATCAGAGATCTGGTATTGTGTAAATTTAACAGCTTGGGTCATAATCTTTTTATTATCATTATCAAGCAACATTACTTTATAGAGTTCATCGTAATTAAAAATCTGTGGGGAAACAATCATATTCTCGGTATACTTGTTTCTGAATTGGGGTGACAGGTTCTCTAGTTTACTTACTATCACTTCAAAAATTGAGTAAGCCCTTTTAAAATCTTTTAAAGAATAATTACAGATCATTAAACCGCATTCTGCGTTTATTATACCTGTTTCATCTCCAATTTCTTCAAATATGTCCAATAAATTATTATAGATTTCTTTTGCACTCTCGATATACTTTTCATTATCATCCCAGATCCCCCGATTGTATATAGCTTTTGCAAGTTTTAGTTCCTGGTATAAATTTTCCACTCCCTTATCAGCATTGGAGCCTTTTTCAATTGCTTCGGAGTACTTTTTAATAGCAGTTGGATAATCAAACCTTAAAGCAAAGATATCGCCTAAGTTAGCCAACACAATCGATTCAAGTCCAGGATCTTCATTTTTCCTAGCTTGAAGAGATGCAGAATTAAGAAGCGTGAGTGCATCATCGTAATTTCCGGATTGTGCATATATCATCCCCATGAAGTTCAGGATCTCTGCTGCCAGACCTTTCTGCGAGATTTCCTCTGCCAGATCATAGCCCTGCTTGAAAGCATCCATAGCATCATTCAGTGCACCGTACCTAAAAAATGACTCCCCAACTTTTAAAACAGCATTAAGTTCGCCATCAAGATTCCCAATTATTTGATAATTGTCATAAGCCCTGTTGAAATAATCAAAAGCTTTTTTGAACTCCTTATTCTCAAGATAAATGCTTCCCATATTCATTTGTGCAATTGCCTCCCCCTCCTTATCAGCTGACAATTGCCCTGTCATTAGTGCAGTTTTATAATAGTCAAGAGCCTTATTGATATACCCTAAACTAGCGAAGATATTTCCAAGATTATTCTCAACCATTCCAACTCCTCTTCGGTCGAACTTTTTGCTGAAGAGTTCTTTTGCTTGGAGGTAGTATATTTCTGCATTCTTATAATCATAATTCTCTGAAGCAATCAAACCTAAATAAAGATAACAATCCGCTTGTTTATCACTAAGTTTAAGCTTTTTCTCGATTTCGATTATTTCTTTAAATAGTGTAGCGGCATTTTTTAAGTATCCACGAGCATAATAATCCTGTGCATTAATATATAGTTTATCGGCTTTTTCTCTTAAATCCTTGGGCGATTCACTACACCCAAATAATAATAATGAGAAGATTAAAAAACTAACGGTCTTTACAATATAATGGAATTCTTTCATCAATTAGTATGTTTTTTGAGATAATTTCTGTTTTTAGTGATTCTAGATTAACTTTCTTTATAATTCCTGTTCCCCTGTCGCTTAAAGATGTATAAAATATATTTTCATCTACATCGTCAAAAGAAAACTGGGGATATGCTTGATCAGTATAACCTGCATCTCTCACAAGAATTTGGTATTTCCTTGTAACAAGATCATAAAGAATTAAGTCTGCTAATAGCATATCCGAATCAATTGTCTGAAGTGAGTCCTCTTTGATGCGTAAGTAAGCTATCTTATCAAAATTATTTGACCAAATTGGAACAAGGGCATTTTCTGATTCTGCAGTTAAGACTAAGTCCTTCTCACTAGGATTACTACTTTTGTTAAGGAAAATTGCAAAATTCCCATTATTAAGTACTTTATTATATATTATCTCTCTCGTTACTTTGCTCCAGACAGGATGAAAAATTTCTTTGCCGAAAGAATACAAACTATCATTTTCAATATCAAAAAATATTGTGCTTTCCTTCTTAGGATCATAAAAAGATATGATTGAATCGTTTTTTATCCAGGTTACGCTAACATCAGTCCATACATCAAGCACCAAATTCTTTTTGGCATTGTAGTTACTGTCAAACACTGCTATTCCATCTCTTGTATAGAATGAAAAATACTTTCCGGTTGTTGAACTGGATGCCCTGAATCCTTCACCGATCTTGGTAAAGTTTTCTCCGTTGCTTTCACATCTCCAGATGTAGTTTAGACTGTTTAACAACACTTTTCCGTTGAACCATACAGGCAGATAAGTTTTATTAAATCCTATGTCCATCTTGTTTTCTCCATTCTCATCACATATGGATGCTCTTACTTCTCCGTTCTCATGATCCACGTATGTAAATAGTATCCTACCTTGCCCAAAAAGAGCTACGGACAATATTCCAAAGAGGACTATAATAAGTTTAATTGGAGCTGTCAATCTTTTATGACCTCTCCCATTTGAAAGTAATTTTCATTCTTTGAATCTAAATAACTAAAGATCTTACTTGCTTCTGCTTTATTAACGACAGCAATAAGTCCGATTCCCATATTAAAAGCAGCTCTCATTTCTTCATCCACAATATTTCCTGTATTTTGTATTAACTGAAAAATTGGAGGAATATTCCAAGCGTTCCAGTATATTTTAAGTTTTAATCCTTTAGGAATTATTCTCATAGTGTTGCCTATAATTCCACCTCCGGTAATATGTGAGAAGCCATTGATTCTGAAATTGTTTTTTAGCTCCGAAATTATTCCCAGATATGATTTATGAATTTTCAGCAGCGAGTCTCCCAATGTCGAACCAAGGTCTTCAATTTTATCATCCACACTGAACTTCGAGAGTAAAACCTTCCTGGCTAATGAATAACCATTAGTATGTAAGCCTGTTGAGGGAAATCCGAGAAGCACATCACCTTCCTGAATGTCTTTTCCGTTAATAATTTTGGACTTTTCAACAATACCGACAATTGTTCCAGAAACATCATATTCATTTTCCTGATAAATTCCCGGCATCTCTGCAGTTTCACCTCCTATCAGAGCACAATCGTTTTCTTTGCAAGCTTTACCAAAACCTTGGATAATCTTCTCAGCTACATCCGGAACAAGTTTTCCAACAGCTAGATAATCAAGAAAAAAAAGAGGTTTAGCACCGCATACTGCAATATCATTAACACAATGATTAACAAGATCCTGTCCAATAGTTTCATGCTTGTTGGATAAAAAAGCAATCTTGAGTTTAGTACCTACTCCATCAACACTGGATACGAGTACCGGTTTCTTATAGCTGTTTAGATCAAGTTCGTATAACCCTCCGAATAATCCAATATCTGAAACAACATTCCGATTGAAAGTTGCTTTTGCGATTCCTTTTATCCTTCTGACTGTTTCATCTCCGGCTTTTAAATTTACTCCGGCTGATCTATAAGTTTCACTCATTTTCTGATTATTGTTTTTATCTTAACTATTTTATCTTATCTTTTATTTAATAAGGAGCATTTTCTTAACTGATATCGTGTTACCTGTTTGAATTTTATAGTAATATACTCCGCTGGATAACCGGGTTGCGTTGAAAGTAACTTTATGCATACCGGCTTCTTTACTCTCATTAACCAGAACAGCAATTTCCTTTCCCAATACATCATAAATTTTTAATGTAACGTAACCGGTGACCGGTATTTGATACGTAATATAAGTTGAAGGATTAAATGGATTCGGATAGTTCTGGTGAAGAATAAAATCAGGATGTATATGTGCCTCTTTATTTTCGATAGCGGTAATTGTTATTGTCGGATCAGGAATTCCATCTCCATTTTCATCGGGATTAATTGTTGCCAGATATATCAAACTGTCAGGTCCTGCGTCTCCATTAACATCCGGATTATCAGGTGCAGAATCCCCGCCTCCATAGTTTAATCCTCCGGCTACTATTGCCACCATTTTTAGAACAACGTTATTTGGAATAATACCGCTTCCAAGATTATAAAGATCATTCCATGCAACTGCAACTTCCAGATCATTAGCATTATTTCCTCTCCTTCTATTTGCCAATTGAGAAATGTCTTCACTTGAGTTGGAAGTTGTCTTATAAAGTAAAGGTATATTTAGATAATAACATGCAATAAAGTAATCTATCGCGTCAGTTTGTCTGAACCTGAAATTTTTTGAATAATCTCCATTATAACCTTGATTAGAATTGAAATTCGTAATCCCCTCCGGTAAGCCTGCGTCCAGATAAAGCATCATTGTATTATAATTATCATCAATTATATAGTCAATTCCAAGATATAATGAATCAGCATCCCAGGTCGTAAATATTCCAAAAATTTCATTATTGAGTGTATCAACAGGAGCCCAGTAGCTATCAGTATCAGAATCAGTCACAACTCTCCACTCCTCTAACCAGTCATCGCTCCCTATAATAATATTTCCGTCGATAAACGGTTTACCATAGGTAAAAATAATACTATCTATGACATCCGTTACTGTCAGATAAAATGATGTTGAATCAATTCCTCCTTTACCATCATTAACCATGATCCTGATATTATAATACCCGGTATCTGTTAATGTTGGAGTTGCACTTATCAGTCCGTTATTCCTTTCAATGTTTAGCCATGAAGGGGCTGATGAAAACGAAAAATACAACGAATCCCAATCCGCATCACTTGCTATTGCTTGTATTTCAAATCTTTTGGTTGCTTGTACACTCGTATCATTTATTGATTGAATAACTGGACGGAAGTTTTTAATAATGTTTATATTAAATGTATCACTGTCAGCTAAATTATATTGATTTACCACGTTAACTACTAATGAAATTGATCCAGTATCCGCAAAAGAGGGGACTCCTGATATTTCTCCTGTCACGCTCAAATTTAACCATGATGGTTTATTTATAATTGATATTACCGGAAGAATTGAACCAAGGTTGGCTACACTAATTTTATATGAAAACTGAGAATTGGTATATGCTGTTAAATCCGGGACCTTGGTAATTACCGGTGGAAAATTCACATTTGAAGTTGTGTCCGGAACATAAATTGCATATCCTCTGGGAGGTGCCCAAAGTTCTACCCGTCCGTCCGCATATGATTGTTTATCAATGGCAACTCCTGTATAGTCTCTAAATACTTGATTCGGATGGTCTGTGTTAACATACACACCCCTCCATTCTGTTGGATGATCATTAAGTACTAAGAATACTTGTGGACTTCCGCTTCCCCCGTTTCTTCTTGCTACATAAAGATCTCTGGATTGTGCTGCTTGGTCATCTCCAGGAACGTACCACGGATTAAGTCCGTTACGCTTTGTTGTTCCTCCGCTTATGAATCTTTGCCGAATCCAATTAAGGGTATCAATCTTACCCGCAAATCCATAGTCGAAATAATCCTTAAAAAATACTGCGGGTCTTCCTTCGCTGAAAATAATGTAAGCATAAGCCATCTGTTTATCAGAGATGACCGGATCATGGCCGTTATCAATTTGTCCATCCCAACCAACTCTGTCAAAGTCATGGTTTTCAACAAAAGTCGCTACATCAAATCCGGACACACCGGCATTAACTAACCCTGCATTATCCAGATTATTCATGTCGTAAGTCCCCGCTGAATTATTGCACATATATTTGAGTTCATATCTCAGCGGGAAATCAAACATCGATACTGAACCGCCATTAATGTTCTTACAAACATTTAACCAGTTACCAATCTCAGAAATGCTGCCCCACAACTCTGCTACGGCATATCCCCCAACATTTGTATTCTTTAACCAATGAGCCATAAAAGCTGGATCAATTGCCTTAACAGCGTCTAATCTGAATCCGTCAAAACCCAGTGTGTTTCGCAAATATTTGCCCCACTGAACCAGGCTGTCTCTTACTGAATCTTTATTATGATCCAACCACTCTCCGAAACGAAAGATAGGATCTATTTGCACAAATAGTGGGTCCACCCAACAATTCTGAGAATTTGGATAGAAAGTTGAAGCATCTTTCTTAAATCTGCCTGATCCGTTGGGATAATTGAATGTTAAGTAGGCGGAATCCGGAACAATATAATTTCCATTATGAAGTGGTCTGCATTCGTAATTTGTCTTTATTTCCCCTCCCATCATGTGCCTGACCACAGCATCAGCAAATACTTTTATACCTACACTATGAAAAGCATTTATAGCATTAATCAATTCTGATCTACTTCCAAATCGGGTTTCTCGACTTCCCTTTTGATTGAATTCTCCGAAATCATAGTGGTCGTATGGATCATAACCCATGGAAAAACCGCCACCGGCACCTTTTACCGGAGATGGAAACCAAATTCCGCTAAATCCGCTTGCTGCTAGTCTTGCTGCTACTTGTGAAAGAGAATCGTACCAGTTTCCACCTGGAGGAGAATTCCAATAGAAGCCCTGCATAAAGATATCTGACTTCGGAGTTTCTTTTAGTTCTTCTAAATTCAATTGTGGATATGCAAAACCTGAAATCAGAATTATTAACGTTAGTATTTTTTTCATTTTGTACTTATATTTTTTCACTTTTACAAAAATAACACAATTTTACTAAGTAAACACTGTAAAGATGTTGCTTAAATAAAAAAAAAGCGAAACCTAAGTTTCGCTTTTTGACAACTTTAAATTCCTAGACTTCCATAATTTCTTTTTCTTTGTGTTTTAGGATATCATCAACTATACCGATATGTTCATTAGTTGCCTTTTGAATTATATCCTCTGCTTTCTTTAATTCATCTTCTGTCATTTTTTTATCTTTTTCTGCTTTTTTGAGATGTTCGTTAGCATCTCTGCGTATATTACGAATTGCAACTTTTGTATCCTCACCGAACTTTCTTGTTAGTTTTACAAAGTCTTTACGCCTCTCTTCAGTTAAAGGTGGAATTGGTACTTTTATGTTTGTTCCATCACTTATTGGATTAAGACCAAGGTCAGCTACCATAATAGCCTTTTCAACTGAAGAGATAACTGTCTTATCCCATGGAGTAATAGCAAGTGTATGCACATCCAGTACGGTTACGTTTCCAAGTTGCTTCAATGGTGTTGAAGTTCCATAGTAGTCAACTTTAATCCCGTCCAGAATTGCTGTTGTAGCTTTTCCGGTCCTGACTTTAGATAATTCTCCTCTAAGATTATCTATGGATTTTTCCATTCTTGTTTTAGCATCTTTAATAATTGTGTCCATTTGGTTTCCTAAAATTTTTTTAATAAACTATTATAAAGATATTAACTCTCTTGCTCATTTACAACAGTTCCTACATTTTCTCCTTTCACAACTGCCATAAGATTTCCGGGTTTATCCATATTGAAAACTACTAATGGTAGTTTATTTTCCTTACACAAACTGACAGCAGTCATATCCATTACCCTTAGATTTTTGGTCAGGATGTCCTCATAAGAGATAGTTTCATATTTTGCAGCTTCGGGATTCTTTTCCGGATCAGAGTCGAACACCCCATCTACTCGGGTACCTTTAAGAATCACACCTGCATTTATTTCAACCGCTCTTAATGCTGCTGCTGTATCCGTACTAAAGTAAGGATGTCCTGTACCTGCACCAAAAATTACCACCCTCCCTTTTTCAAGGTGACGTATGGCTCTTCGTCTTATGTAAGGCTCAGCAATTGCTTCCATAGGTATTGCTGTCATTAGTCGCGTAAAAATCTCTTTTTTTTCAATGGCATTCTGAAGAGCTAGTGAATTTATCATAGTTGCCAGCATACCCATCTGATCTCCCGTAACTCTGTCAATACCTTGATCTCCTGCACTAAGTCCACGGAATATATTTCCGCCTCCGATAACTATACCTGTTTGAACTCCTATTTTATGTAGTGATTTTATTTCATCTGCAAAAAAATCCAGCACTTTAGGATCAATTCCAAATCCTTTTTTCCCCATTAAGGATTCCCCACTTAGTTTTAACAGAATTCTTTTGTATTTTAATTGAGTCATGCTTTTCCTTTAATAAAAAAAAGGTCTTAATTGCTTAAGACCTTGTGAATATTATTTTACTTTTCGCCTAACTGATATCGAATGAATGTCTTTATCTTGACTTCCGTTCCGTGCTTGGTATTAAATTCCTTAATCAAGTCAGAAACAGATTTAGCTGGATCCTTAATGAATGCCTGCTCTGAGAGACAGTTTTCCTGATAATACTTATTAAGTTTACCCTGAGCAATTTTTTCCAATATCTGCTCCGGTTTCCCTTCTCTCTTAGCAATTTCTTTATAGATCTCGATTTCTTTTTCGATTACATCTCGTGATACTTCTTCGCGGTAGGTTGATATGGGTTTCATTGCCGCAACCTGCATAGCAATGTCTTTTGCTAATGCGTTAAACTCATCAAACTTATCAGCACTTATTTTATCGAATAATACTAATACACCAAGCTTTGACCCAGTGTGTGTGTAATTAATTATCATTCCTTCCGGGGTTTCAACATTTAGCACTCTGCTGATAACAATTTTCTCGCCTATCTTTCCAACTAACTCGTCCAGGCTGACTTTAATGTCAGCATCGTTAAGTGCTGTTTCAGTTGATGATATTGCACCTGAAAAAGCTTTATCTTGAATAAGATTTGCAAAAGCAAGAAAGTCATCCGACTTTGCAACGAAATCTGTTTCACAGTTAATCTCCACAATTGAAGCTTTTTTACTATCGTCTGAAAGTTTGTTCAGAACAATACCTTCGTTAGTATCTCTGTCGGCTCTTTTTGCTGCTACTGCAGCGCCCTTTTTTCGCAATATTTCAATTGCTTTGTCAAAATCGCCATCTGCTTCGGTAAGGGCTTTTTTGCAGTCCATCATACCGGCACCGGTCTTTTGTCTTAATTCATTTACTTGTTGAGCAGTAATTGCCATTAATAACCTCTTCTCTATTTCTCTACTTCTTTGTTTTCAGTTTCAGTTTCTTTTTCTACCCTCTCAGCTTCCGATGCTTGTTCAGCCTCAAGTTCTTTTGCCTGAGCCATTCCCTCAATTACGGCATCAGCCATAACCTTGGTTATCAGTTCAATCGTTTTAACTGCATCATCATTAGCCGGAATAAGTTGATCAATCAGATCTGGATCACAGTTTGTGTCCACTATTGCAAAAACAGGGATCTTTAATTTTTTTGCTTCAAGAACAGCAATATCTTCTTTTTTAATATCAACAACAAAAATTACACCAGGTAATTTTGCCATATGTTCTATACCTTCAAGAACTTTTTTTAGCTTGTCCTTTTCTCTCGATAGGAATAGTCTTTCTTTCTTTGTTATCTTGTCAAAGGTTCCGTCGTTTTCTTGCTTTTCAATGTTGTGAAGTCTTTTAACGCTTTTTCTGATTGTTGAATAATTCGTGAGCATACCGCCGAGCCATCTTTCTGTTACCCAATACTGTTCACATCTTCTGGCTTCGGTTTCTATAATATTCTTCGCTTGTTTTTTTGTTCCTACAAATAGTACTTTTTTACCCTCTGCAACTGCTTTTGTTAAAGCATCTGCTGCTTCATAGATAAGTACTTGTGTTTTTCTTAAGTCAAGAATGTGAATCCCGTTTTTTTCCATAAATATATATGGCTTCATTTTAGGATTCCAACGGCGTGTCAAATGCCCAAAGTGAGCACCTGCTTCAATTAATTGGGGAATATCGATTTTTTTCAAGGTATTACTCCTGTTGTTCGATTACTTTCTATAGCTTTACCTCAAATCCTCATAGGACACAGGTGGTAAAATCCGGATAAGAAAGTATATTATTAAATAAGTTAATTAAAAAATTTTTATCTCTTGGAAAACTGGAATCTTTTTCTTGCTTTTGGTCGTCCGTATTTTTTTCGCTCAACCATTCTTGGATCACGTGTCAGTAATCCTTTAGTTTTTAGTTTTGTCCTGAACTCAGGATCAATAGAAATTAGCGACCTGGCAATACCTAATCGTATTGCTTGTGCTTGACCCGTTAATCCTCCGCCTACAACATTTACAGTTACATCATACTTCCCTTCGGTATCAGTTACCTTAAACGGAAGTAAAATGTCATCCTGCGAGGTGCTTAATGGAAAGGCAACTGTCAAATCTCTTCCATTGACCGAAATCTTCCCATTCCCGTTTTTAAGTATAACTCTTGCTACTGCTGTTTTTCTTCTTCCAATAAATATTTGATCTACCATTCTTACTCCATTATAAAGAAATTACTTCCGGCTTTTGAGCAGCATGCGGATGCTCTGTGCCTTTGTATACTTTAAGCTTTTTGATTAATTTACGACCGAGTTTTGTTTTGGGCAACATTCCCTTAACTGCATTATGGATAATGAACTCAGGATTCTTCTCTTTAAGTTCCTGGTAAGTTCTTGTCTTCAACCCACCCGGATACATTGAGTGATGAATATACGTTTTCATTGTCTCTCTTTTACCGGTAACTTGTACTTTTTCTGCATTCAGAACAATCACGAAATCCCCAGTATCCATGTTGGGTGTAAAAATAGCTTTTTCTTTACCCCTTATGACTCGAGCGATTTTTGTTGCAAGCCTACCGAGTACTTGATCCGAAGCGTCGACCACATACCACTTTCTGTCGGCATCCTCAGTCTTTATGAATCTTGTTATTTTTTCTTGCTTCACGTTTAATTTTCCTCCAAAAACATTTTTTACAAAGAATACAAAAATACGCCTAATTCTTTAAAAAGACAAATTTTTATCTTATATTTTTATGACTTTTTCCAATATTATCCGGTAAGCTAATCTTTAATCAAATTAATAGCCTGATTTTGAACGGACTGATATTGTCGATTGTATACACAAGGCTACTCAGATCGAACTTAGGGGCTCTTTTCGAACTAAGATTTCCCTTATAAAAGCATACATTGCCCCGATTTGTGGGTCCGAATATTCGAATTAATCGAAAAATAACTTTCCGGCGTATAAAAGTAGGAAAGTCGCAAATATTTTTTTTAAGATCCCCTCCGGGAGCGAAATTGCAAATTTAGATGATAAGTAACTTCCTACCACAAAAGTCAGACACATTAGAGCGACTGCTTTCACATTAACCAAGTCAGCCTTGTAGTAATTAATTACGGCAAAAATTCCAATTGGTAGAAGAAGCAACCCCAGGGATGTTCCTTGTGCTTGTTTCTGAGTAAATCCAACAAAAGCAACCAGTGCTGGTACTATAATCAAGCCGCCTCCAATTCCCAAAAGTCCGCTTATGAGTCCAGCCATCAATCCGATTCCTAAGAAAATTAATATTTCAGACATCTTAATCCTTATGGTTTCTAAATTACTATATTGTTCAAGTGCAATTTACTTTCAATTGACATATAAAAAAAATCCTCTCTTTTTCAGAGAGGATTCAGTGTTTATCTTTCGAGAAAGAATATTCTTACGTGTCTCCGCAGCTCGTAAGGTTTATTAGGGGTTGTATCAACGTTCTTTCCTTCAATAACTAATTTTACTCTGTCCTTTACTAATTTATATTTTTCTGACTTTTGATTTAAAAGATTTTCAATATTCTTCATTGTATAGAAAGCCCGAAGTTCTGAAAGAACCTGGTTGTTCATAACTGCACCTTTTTGCACATTTATATTTGGATGAACAACGCTCCCTTCAACATAATTTCCTAATATTTCTCTTGGATCTGCAAATCCCCAGATACGGATTTCTAATTTAGAATCTATTCCCTGTTCACTAAGCATTAATTTGAATGTTTTTTCATCTAGCGATCGGATCATCTCATCAAGGTTCTTTTCAATTCCGGGAGCTCGTTTTCTGTAATCTTCATAATATTTATTCTTACTTTCTGGGATTTCTATATATGTACATTTTTCCAATTTCCCCTTTAAAAGGTTTTCAAGTTCACGCAAATTCTTTTGAGTGTTAATCCGGTAATAGCCCGTTACAAAATAAGCGACAGACTCTAATGGATATTCAAATGGGACAACCTGGTGCACTATTTGTTCATTCGTTAAAGAAACTGAAACCTTTTCCCACTTTGTCCAATACCCTATTATCTCATTTGGATTGACTAGTGGAGCATTCGGGAACGAAATCTTTACATCATATTCACCTGGCATTATGTCACTGATTGTATAATCACTAGCGGGCAGTGAAGATTCCGAGCTATATTTAATCACTCCATCCTTATAGTATTCAATTTTCGCTTGCATAAGGATTGGTTTGCCGGAAATTGAATCTATTACTACTCCTGAAATCATTTGACTTTGAGGAACGAGTTTTATTACTAGATCCCGATTACATAATGTTATTTTTTGTATATTGTTAACTTCCTGAAATTTTTCAGATGTAATAGTCAGGCGGTAATCTCCATTGCATATGTTCCTGAACTCGGTCTTACTTTCCGGAATTTTTGTAGTTTGTGTTAATCGTTCACTGGTTTTTGTGTTAGAAAGAGTAATGTTAGCTTCAAAATTGATTGGTTTGTTATCTGTATCGTCAATTAGAGTAATTTGAAGAGAAATACATGGAGGTTCTATCTTGACTGTTTTTGCATATAAATCGTATCCGCCCAATCCACCTTTTTGTTCAGAAGCAAAATAAAGTTTTTTATCTTTATCAATAAAAGGGAATGCCTCATTCTCAGTTGTATTAATATTTTCATTAAAATGCTGGACGTCATACCAACCACTTTCATCATAACCAGCACCACATTTGTGATATGTATAATAAATATCTAATTCTCCAAATGAATCATTTCTTCCGTTTGACGCAAAAAATAATATAGTATCCTCTGCCATATATACGAAGGGAGAATATTCATCACCGGGTGTATTAAATTTTTTACCTAAAGACTTTGGTTTGCTCCATGTATTCCCTTCTTTGTAGGATATCAGCAAATCAACTCCCCCTGTTCCACCCGGTCTGTCTGAACTGAAAATTAGCACATTTCCATTTCCCAGAAGTGCTGGGTGAGCTTCCCAGTATTTGGTATTAATATTCTGTCCCAGGTTTTTAAGATTTTCGATCTCTCTTGTAGCTGAATTATACTTACCTGAGTATAGATCGGACCCTCCAAAACCTTTTTCATCATATGCTCTTCCAACTACTATTTCCCCGGATTTCAAAATTGAGACAACTCCCTCATTTAAACCACTTGTAGGATAATCAGTTGGAAAAATTTTCCCATCTTGCCATTGGTTGTCGTAAAAAGAAGAAATGAACAAATCCTCTCCCTTTTTACTCTCTTTGTCTATGTATCCTGCAAAGCAAGCTTTATTAGAAGTAAAGAGTAACTGGTTATCTCCAACTAAAATGGGGGCAAAGTCGTCATATTTTGAATTAATTTCCCTGTCCAGATTCCCTTCAGGCAGGGAACCTCTACAACCTGAAATAGTAATAATCACTGTTAAGATTACTATTAGAAGGGCAATAATTTTTAAACTAATAAATTTCATATGTTCTCCTAAAAGGAACTAATTTATTCTGATAAATGAAAAGTCCAACTGCTCAAAGTTTTCGGGTGTAAACCATATCCTATCAATTCTTATAAGCCCATAAGTTGAGAAATCTCTAAACCTTACCGCTATTATATCACCTTCTTTATAAAGTGAGTTTCCGCAGCCGTTATCCCACACAAAAGATGGATTAAGATTCACTCGTGGCATCCATATACTTTTCTCAAAATAGTAACCCTGGTCTGGTCCACCGGGTGCTACATTACCTAATAATTGTATTCCAGCATAAGATTTTAATTTGGCGAAATATTCATTACCTTGAATTACAATTCCGTCAAATCGAAAATCAGTCGTTCCAAGTTGGACAGGATAGGAATCTCCTGAGCAAATACCGTTTTTATCATCTTTTAATGTTGAATCCTGAAAATCAAAACCCTTATATACACCAAAAGGATTTGTAACTACTCCCTGTTGTTCAGACCATCGGTATAAAGTCCCGGGAGAATAACCTGGTTCATAAAACTGTACCCACAAAGGAAGGTCAATTATACATCCACCAGGTGAAGTAGTTAGCGAAAACAAGGCGAAAACATCACCTACTACTATTGAACTAACAGTAATAACAATATTTCTAGATTGCCCTGAAGGAATAGTTACAGGAGAGGATGGACTCACAGTAAGAACATTCGAAGTATCTAAAAGTATTTGTGTTGTAGGAGGTTGCGCTATCAACGAGTAAGTTGCTAACATACTTACTTGACCGGTTGTATCATTATTGAAAACGGTAACAGTACATGTTTTATTTACAAAGTAATCCATTATTCTTCTTGGTGGATTTCCCAACATTTTATTAGTCGTATCACTTAACACGATTGCACAAGGTGCGGTTATAGCATTTCCAACAAGGTATATTATATTTTCTGAATTACTAGAACAATCAGTTTTTATTTTCATCTCACCATAAACAGTTCCAAGACTTGTAGGTGTATACTCAACTTCAATAGTGCTTGTCTGCAAACCCTTTAATACAAAAGTAGGTTGCTGTGATTTTGAGGAAAGCTTAAAATGTGGATTGCTGAATTCTATACCTGTTATTGATACCGGAATCAAGAAATTATTTTTTATAGTTGCAACAGAATTTCTGTATGCCCCTAGTGTTGTATTAATAAAATAAAGTGTATCAGGTGAGCAGGTTATACCACAAACTGAAAAACTTAAAGGTATTAATTTAAGATCATAAATATCACATGCACAGTAAATTGTTGTATCTGCTGTTTTATACCCTGGTTTATCAATCGTTACCCGGAATGGTGTCTTTTCAGGAAGAACTGGTATAGGTACTATAAAATTGCCAAGTTTATCTGTTTTAGTAGTGTATTTTTCATTTGTACCAATACGATATATCCGAATAATAGCATCAGGAATAGAATCTAAAGTGGTTTTGTCAATCACTGTACCTGTTACTCTTCCAGACATCGAAAGTACCGGATCAATTGGTAAATCATCCTGACATGAATTAAATACTACAAATGAAATTACCGCTAGTATAAATAATGTTATTAGTTCTGATTTAATTATAAAAATCTTTTTCATCTTATCCTCTAACTAAAAAGTTACGCCTATTCTTATATATCCCATATAGTATTCCGTATAAGTTATACTATAAATCAAAGGATCACATGATGGGGCTTGTCTCTCATTCGCCACAACAACATATCTAACTCCTCCATCCAGAGAGAAATCCATTGTTTTTGAAACCGGAATATCAAATCCCAAACCTATTCCTGCGAATTTGGGTCCCGGTTCCATTAGATGTTTAATGGATGGCATAATTTTATATTCATCGTAAATTATTCCAAAATCTGTATAAACAAATGGTCGTATACATTCATCAAGGAGATCGACCTTAATATGTACGAAAACCGGAATCCTTGGGATATCACTAATATTCCACAATCCCGCTCCAAAACCGAAATTAAACATTCCAAGTCTAAGGCCAATAGCCGATTCAATTCCAATATATATACTATCAGCATACATACCGACCCCTCTCAATTCGAAAAAGTAGAAATCTGTTAGCCTGCAGGTATCTATGCCAAATGGAATCTCTTTAAGTCTGTAAGGTGCTTTTCTGGTCTGCTCATAGATATTAATAAAAGGACCTAAATTGTCGCTATAAACTGATTCATAAGGAAATCTGATAACTTCCCCCTCTGGAGTCTCCATTACAATCCTGCTTTTTAATGTATCAAGAAATGGATTGTAACCGAATAATTCTGTACCGTCCTTTAAGCGAAATGTATAACGTTCTTGTGAGAAGGTGTGTGTGGAAGAAAGAAATAGAACACTTACTATAATTAATAGCAGGTTAGAAAAAGGCATTGATATATGCAATAGTCGTTTTTTTTGTCCCATAATACGCTCTTTAGTTTGTATTAGCCAAATTCCATTAATGGCAGTAAAAAGTAATTCGTACAGTCCTAAAATACAAAAAAGTATAAATAAAATCACAACTAATTATTATTTATTTTTAACCAATTTAATTTTATTTTAAAGGCTTTTTTTGTACCTTGCATTTAACCCTTTAAAACAAAAATGCCGCTTCGTTTTATGAATGCGGCATTTGCTTAAGTTTAATAGAACTTCTACTCGCGAACAACCCAGACTTTGATTTTTGCTGATACTTTTGAATGCAATTTGATATTTACATCAAATATACCAAGGGTTTTAATTTGATCTTCCAACTCGATCTTTCTTTTATCGATATCAAAATTCTTCTCTTTTAATGCATCGGCAATCATCTGACTGGTTACTGAACCGAATAGTCTATCTTCTTCTCCGACTTGTACCGGAATGTTTATTGAAATTTTTTCGAGTTCTTCGGCAAGTTTTTGTGAATCAGAAATTTCTTTCTGCTCTTTCTTCTCAAGACTTACTCGCTCTACTTCAACTGCCCTTAAATTACCCTTCGATGCCAGATAAGCATATCCTCGTGGAATAAGATAATTCAGTGCAAATCCATTTTTTACTTCAACCACGTCTCCGGTTTTTCCTAATGTTTCAAGATTTTGTCTTAATATTACTTTCATTTTTTCACCTCTCAACTTTTATTTAATTGTATCGGAAACGTATGCTAATAATCCCATATGTCGGGCTCTTTTTATTGCTTTAGTAAGTTCCCTCTGATAAATTGCCGATGTTCCGGTAATTCTCTTCGGAATAATCCTTCCCTGTTCGGAAGTATATCTCTGCAGGAACTTAACTTCTTTGTAATCTATATATACTACTTTGTTCTCAGTGAACTTGCATATTTTTTTTGATTTAATCATTGTAAACTCTTCTTTTTATTAATTAATTTTAATTTAATTTCCTATAACTTTCCTGAGTTGAAGGAATCATCTGATAATTCGGTTGTTTCAAAGTTTAGATTCCCTTCAGTTTCTTCACTAAAATACGAATTTTCTTCTGAGACCTTGCCTCTTTTGTTTAGGAATTGAATTCTCCTTGCTTTGATTTCTATAACAGATCTTAAAATCCCGTCATCTGACTTCCACGTCCGGCTTTGTAATTCTCCGTCAATTAATACTGCCATCCCTTTTTTAATGTTATCTTTGCAACTCGTAGCTAACTTATCCCAGGCCACTATACCTACATAGCACACATCGTCCTGCCATGTTTCTGATGAATCTCTGAAGCGTCTGTTAGCAGCTATTGTAAAATTGATAACTGGTGTATTATTCGCTGTTTTTCTATACACTGGATCTTTTGTCAGGTTTCCGCTAATAATTACGTTATTAATTTCGGGCATCTTTAAGTCTGCCATATAACTTCTCTGCTAATTTTAATTATAATACCCGACTATTTAGACCGTCTCTTTTACGGCTTTTTCCCCCTCATTCTCAGGTTTTTCTACAAGTTGCTCCTGCACTGGTTCTGTCTTGGTTTCTTGTGTTGCATTTGCCCTTTCTGAGAAATACTTCAATGCGTTTTTATCAAGAGTAATTGTTAAATATCTGATAACGCTTTCTTCAAATTTAAGAAATCTCTCAAACTTGGTTATTGTATCAGATGGAGCGGTATAACGGAAGAAAATGTAATAGCCAACTTTTTGCTTTGCAATTATATATGCTAATCGCTTTCTTCCCCAGTTGTCTATATTGTTTATCTCACCACCCATGGTGGTAAGTGTTGTTTTTATTTTCTCAATCAAAGTTTCAATGACTGAGTCTTCTAAAGTGGCGTTTATTATAATGCCACTTTCATAGTGATTTACTTTCAAGTATGCCTCCCTATGGACATTTGGCTCTCACTTTTCAGTGAGGGCAGGGTTAATGTATTAGTTAATTAAAAATCTTCTTAAAATCTATTTTAATAATGGTGCAATTACAAGTGCTACAACTGACATTAGCTTAATTAGTATATTTAGTGATGGCCCGCTTGTATCTTTAAATGGATCACCTACTGTATCTCCTACTACCGCTGCCTTATGGGGAAATGATCCCTTATAGTATTTTACTCCGTGAATCTCGTAACCTGCTTCAATCATTTTCTTTGCATTATCCCATGCTCCTCCTGCATTTGATTGGAATATTGCCATTAGCACTCCGGTTACTGTCACGCCTGCTAATAATCCTCCGAGCATTTCTTTACCTCCGGCAAAGCCTGTTAAAATCGGGAAAATTACCGCTATTAATCCCGGAATTACCATTTGCTTGATTGCAGAATTCGTTGATATCTCAACGCATTTACCGTACTCTGCAGCACCATGCGCCTGATTAAATTCTTCGATATCTTCCTTTGACCAATCTTCTTTCTCAACCCCGGCATTCCTCTTCATTACTTCAAGGGCTGCTTTTAATCTGGGTATTGATGCAAACTGCCTTCTTACTTCCTCTATCATTGACATTGCCGCACTACCAACCGCTCGCATAGCTAAAGCAGAGAATAAAAATGGAATCATGGCACCTATAAATAATCCCGCCATTACTTTTGCCTGCGAAATATCAATCACTCTGAGATCTGAAGACGCCATGTAAGCACCAAATAATGCCAGAGCCGTTAACGCTGCAGATCCTATAGCAAAACCTTTTCCGATTGCTGCAGTTGTGTTCCCTACCGCATCAAGTTTATCTGTTCTTTGTCTTACTTCTTTTGGTAATTCCGACATCTCGGCTATTCCACCCGCATTATCAGATATGGGTCCGTATGCATCTACAGCAAGTTGCATTCCAAGATTTGACAACATTCCTACTGCTGATAGGGCAATACCATATAAACCACCAAAATGAAATGATAGTATTATCGAAAACGCAATTATAATTATTGGTACCGCTGTTGAAAGCATTCCGGCACTTAATCCTGCGATAATATTAGTTGCAGTTCCAGTGATTGACTGCTCAACAATCTGGCGAACCGGAAGATACCCAGTCCCTGTATGGAATTCAGTTACTAAACCTATGAGTACTCCTGCTATCAGCCCAACTGCAGCCGCTATGAAAATTCCTGTACTGGTTAAATAAAAATCGGTATTGTATAATGGATCATGATAAGTCCATGATTCAGGTAGAAAACTTTTAATTATAAACCAAAGTGCAATTACCATTAAAACCGCTGATCCGAATTCCCCAAAATTCAAAGCTTTTTGTGGGTTTTCCGGATTAACTAATTTAATTAAAAAAGTACCAATAATTGACATTATTATACCTACCGCAGATATTATCAGCGGTAAAATAACTGCAGATAGTATAAAATTCGACTCTCTGAATTCAGGTACATCTAGCATTACTGTTATACCTAAAACCATTGAACTTATTATCGCCCCTACATATGATTCAAATAGATCTGCTCCCATCCCCGCTACGTCCCCTACATTATCTCCAACGTTATCTGCAATAACCGCGGGATTTAATGGATGATCCTCGGGTATACCAGCTTCCACCTTCCCCACTAGATCTGCTCCAACGTCGGCTGCTTTTGTATAAATCCCTCCTCCAACTCTGGCAAATAACGCAATTGAAGAAGCACCAAAACTAAACCCTGTTAGTACAGTGATAACCCTTACAATATCCGATGCCCCCCACATTGCTAAATATACTGAGAATAATAGTCCTAAACCTAAAACACCCAAACCAACAACTCCCATACCCATAATGGAACCACCGGTAAAAGCAATGAATAAGGCTTTGCCAATACTTTCCCTTGCTGCTTGAGTTGTTCTTACGTTTGCTTTGGTTGCAGCTTTCATTCCTATTAATCCTGCCAGAGCACTACTAATTGCTCCTAATAAAAAAGATACTGCTACTAATGGGTGGGATGCTTGCGAGTCTGCTGTTAACGCTAACAAGATTGCCACGGCTATAATAAATATTACAAGTACTCTGTATTCTGCTTTTAGAAAAGCCATCGCTCCCTCAGCGATAAATTTGGAAATCCGAATCATCTCCTCATTACCGGAATCTTGCTTCTTTATCCAGTAAGATCTCCATAACGTGTATAATAATCCTATAACGCCAAAAGCCGGTATTAGATATATAATAAGGTCCATCTAGATCTCCTAAAATGTTATTTATAATGGTCTTTTCTTTTGATTAATAAAGCTATTATAGTCTAGCATTTTCTGAATTCCACCTTCAATAAATATTTCTGCCATTTTCAGACAGTATTCGTAAGAGGATGTTAATATTTCAAATTCGGTTTTTGTAAAATCACTTAATACGTAATTAGCCATTTTGCCCGGAACAAAGTTGTTTCCAATACCTATTCTTACTCTTGGGAACTTATCAGTTATTAACTCATATATCACAGAGGCTATGCCATTGTGCCCCCCATCCCCTCCGCCTAATTTTAGTTTGCATGTCCCTATTGGTATATTGACTTCATCATGAAAAATTAGGATCTGCTCAACATTCAATTTGAAATCAGCCATTATGGACTTCACTGCCTTTCCGGATACATTCATAAAAATGGCAGGCTTAACAATTAGGTAGGGAGTTCCGTTAAATTCACCCTTAGAATAAATATAGTTTTCTCCGAAAAGCTCTAAATCTTTATCCCATTCCCCTGCAATATAATCAATAACATTAAACCCTATGTTATGCCGATTGAATTTGTATGATGCTCCCGGATTTCCAATTCCAATTATTGCTTTCAATTGATCTTCTGTTTATTGTATTAATTATTCTTCTTCTTTATCTTTTTCTTTTCCTTTTGCTATTACTTCAGGTTGTGTAACCTCTGTAGCTTCAGTTTCAGCTTCCTTTACTGCTTTTGGTGCATTCACACTCACAATAATTGACTCTGGACTGTTTAGGATTTCCATATCTTTAAGTTCAAGATCCCTTACGTGTACAGATTTCGCAACTCCTAAGTCTTCAATATTAATCTCAATGTGTGAAAGTATGTTTGCCGGAACACATTTGATCTTTAGTCTGTGATGGAATATCTGTAGAACCCCTCCTTCTTTTACTCCAATTGGGCTACCAAGAAACTGTATTGGAACTTCAAGTTCAATTTTTTCTCCCTTTACTATTCCCAATAAATCAAAATGAACCACTCTGTCTGTTACTGGATCAAATTGAATATCCTTTATAATGCAGTCCGATGTTTCCTGACCATCAACATTGAGGTTGATTATGTGTGTATCAGCTGTAAAAACAAACGGATTAATTTCTTTTTCCAGCACTTCTATTGCTATTGGTTCACTATTCTTTACATAGAATACACCCGGAACTTTCCCTTCTTTTCTGAGTCTGTTTAGGTATCCCTTACTTGATATTGTTCTTTTTCCGGCGTTTAGTTTCACTCTTTCCATTATTTCTCCTTGATATCTCTTAATTTAACCTTTGTCCACATCAAACAATGAACTTATTGATTCGTTTTTATAAGTCCTGATTATCGCTTCAGCAAATATACCTGCTGAGGTAACCACCTCCAATTTAGGTGAATACCGCGATTCTGTTATTTCAATTGTATCCGATACATATAATTTTTCTAAATTACAACCGTTTAATCTCTCAACCGCCGGACCGGATAACAACGGGTGAGTCACAGCTCCATATATTTTGTTTGCCCCTTTTGATTTCAATGCCTCCGCTGCCCCAACAAATGTTCCTGCAGTATCTATCAAATCATCAACTAAAAGAATGTCTTTACCTTCAACATCCCCTATAATGTTTACTACCTCAGCATAATTATGTTTTGTTCGCCTTTTGTCAATCACTACCAAATTTGCATGTAATCTTTTGCCATATGCTCTGGCTATTTTAATACCTCCAACATCAGGACATACAACTGCTAAATTATCGCTTAGTTTCGACACTTCACTCAAAAAAAACGATGAACCATATAAGTGATCCAATGGTATATCAAAAAAACCTTGTATCTGCGCTGCATGCAGATCCATTGTCATCACTCTGTCTGCACCCGCTGTTGTTACTAGATTAGCTATTAACTTTGCAGTTATAGACACTCTCGGTTGATCTTTCCTGTCCTGCCTCGCATACCCAAAATATGGGATAACTGCGGTTATCCTCTTTGCCGATGCTCTCTTAGCTGCATCTATCATGATAAGAAGTTCCATTATGTTCTCAGCTGGAGGATTAGTGGATTGGATTATGAAAACTTCCGATCCTCTTATATTTTCTCCAAACTTAACCCAGATCTCCCCATCGCTGAATTTCTGTATATCTACCGCACCCAACTCTAAGCCAATTATTTCAGCTATTTTTCTGGATAATGGCTTATTAGAACTTCCTGAAAATATCTTAAATGGGTACTTCATTGTTTTTCAAACTTTATTTTAAAATAACTTGCAAATATAACTAAAATGCTACTTAAATCAAATATTTTTCCGTTTTTACTATAATTTTAACTTAGTAAGTTCAAATTTACAAATTTTATTTAAATTTTTACTCCACTCCATTAAAATGCATTTTATTTTTTTCTTAAAAAAGAGTATTTTTAACAATTCCATTAATTAAAATCGATTGTTTGGTTTTATGACCTATTCTAATAAACTCCCCCATATAATTATTGGGGCTTTCATTCTGTTTTTTCTCCTGCGTCTGACTGGTCTGATCAGTCTTTCTGTCTTCGATCTGCTGATCTACATTCAAATAATTGGAGGTTTTGGCTTTTCTCTCTTTTTTATTGGTAAAGGTAAACCTCTCTTTCTTTTCTTCTCTGCCTTTTTTTTTCTAACTGGGATCACCTTTTTTCTCTTTGAATCCTTCATTTTTACCAGTGAGTCAAAAGCCTTTTTACCAGCAGTTTTGTTTATTCTTGGAAGTGGATTTTTGATCCTTTTTGCTGATAATAGCCAAAAAAGATGGTATTTATTGATCTCATTTTTACTTATTTGTACTTCCCTTATTATTCTGATAATATACAGGGCTGTCTCACTTCCCTCAATATTGTTTTCACTCTGGATGCTGCTTTCTGAACAATGGGTTATTTTTATCCTGATTCCAGCTGCAATTCTATTTATTACTATCTGGAAAAGATCAACTTAAATGAGGCGTTTCAGAACTTTGGGCATATTGTTTTTCCTCATTCTGGTTTTCTCGGTCTCCTATTCAGAATCACTTATGCCCATATATTACCGCTATTATGTTTCAGGTTCAATCACTGGAGATACTTTGAAAGATTTTACTAACTTCTCAATTACGCTTTGGGGAAAGAATATATATGTGGATTCTGCTTTTGTAAGACTTTATGGATCAAAAAACGGGGTTGATTCTTCTCTTTCTTTTCCCGATGCATCTGGAAAATACCTGCTTATTATTACAAATTCTTATAAACTGGATAGCTTAAAAGTAGTTCTTATGAAAAACGACTCCTTGGAATCGTCAAGTGAAATAATAGCTCCTCTGGAATCACTCTATAAACCAATTATCTCAAATTACTTTATCCCGGACAGAAACTCGGGTTGTGGTAGTTGTAGTGTGGAACATAGCCGCTCTTCGCGGATTATTCGATATGAGTACATCATTTCCGGCTTGAATATTAACCTGCCTTGGTAGAATATTGCTATCGTTTTGTAATTTATCTCGCCCCGGAAAAATATACTTCCTCTGAATTAGTCGGGTTATTTGAACCCATATCCTCTCTTGAAATTAACACACTTACCGGTTCCACATTACTGAACTGTGGTAAGTCAATAGCTTCAAAAAATGAATCATTTCCATCGCTTTGTCTTAAATCAATTCCTTTAGTTTCATTAGAAGTCTTGATCCAAAGTCTGAAAACTTTGCCCTGATTCGCTAAGGGTAGTCCTTTTAATATTAAAAAACCCGTCCTGTTCTCTATATCCATCAGAAGTTTACCGTTGTTTAAACCGGGTGTCTGTTCATTCTTAAGTTCAATAATTAGAGTGGTTTCAGATAATAATAAGTTGTCCAGTATTTTCCTGTTGTACACATATTCTCGAACTGATGTTATAACACTTTCGTACTTTTCGTATGCTCTGTCTGGCAGATAATTAATCTTTTGAGAAATGTCGGACAAACTGGATTGCAAAATAAAAAACAGCCCGATTATCATTACAAGCAATAATGCAATTCCCCCCCCAATTAAATAATCGATATTCCTAATCCCTGTATTTGTTTTGTATACAACCTTTTGGTGATCTTTCTTTTTTTGATTTTCTGTCCCATTATTTATTCTCTCCCCCGGGAACATACTATCTATATCCTCTGGATCTTTGTAGTCTAAAATAAATTGCGATTTATCTTCTTTTGCAAAAAGTTCAAGTTGTCCCTCATAGTATTTTTGGGACTCCAGCATTATATCTTCCTCTTCCTTGCTTAACTCCTCACGCGTATCTTGAATTTTTTTATCGAATACTCCTACTTCTTCTAATGGTTTTTCCAATTCTCCTTCTTCAACTTTTTGCTCCTCTTCTATCGGTTTTAATTCTTCTGATGTAGTTTCCTCCCCATTACCATTTGAATCTTCTGTTTCTGGAGCTTCTTCAAGTTGCTTCTCGCTTAAAACTTCTTCAACTTCCTCCTCTTTCTTTATAATGTCTTCAGGTTCTTCATTTTTCCGACTGACTTCAGTGGATACCTCGACTTCAGTCTCCTCCCCCTTATCTACTTCCTCTTTCGTGTAACCCTCTGTTCCGCTTTGTACACTTACTGCTGTCTTGTATATCCGGGCCAATTTTTTCGCAATTCTTATCTTCACTTCCCTTGTTGGTTCTGCAACTTCAATTATTACACTTAATAAGGCTATCAATCTCTGATATTCTGCAAGGCATCTTAAATCCTCAGGTGAGAGATCTGTCAAACTTAGCTTTATTTCTGTTTGCTCTTCTCGGTTTAGTGATCCAATGGCAAATGAAGGAAGTAAATCCGAGTACTTGCTCTCTTCAGTTCTCTCAATCCCTTCCGGTGTCCCCTTGAAATTTTCCTCTAGCTTTTCAATCGCATTTTTTATTTTACCCCGGACTGTCTCAACTGGAATTTTTAGAGATTCTGCTATTTCATCATTTGTTAACCCCCCATAGAAAGCCAGCAATAATACATGCCCCTGTGCTTCTGTTAAATTATTTATTGCTTCTAAAACTTTTTCTTTATAATCAATTGCTTGCTGGTACTCCATGCTCTCGGAATTCTCAAGTATGGTGGGTAATATGTATTTTTTTTCATATTCATCGTCATATGGCACTTTGTTATATTCTTCTGATCTGTAACGCCTTACAAAATCAATCGAGAGTAACCGTGTTAACGACACCAGATAAACAAAAGGATTGATTTTGTCTGTATTAATGATCTGAGCATTTTTCCAGATTATAATGAAGATATCTGCTAACAGTCTTTCCGAAGTTGAAATGTCATTCAACACTTTTTGGATAACCGAAAATAACAATGGTGAATATCTGTTATATATCACCTCCAACGCTCTTTTATCGTCGTTTGCTATTAATCCAAATAGTTCTTTGTCTTTTAGTCCTGATATACTCATTATAGTTATCTTTTTAAATCTCACTTGCAGCAGAATTAATCTACTTCAATATAAGCATTTTTTTCTGACTCGAATAACTTTCAGTTGTAAGCTGATAGATATATAATCCTGACGGAAGGTCTCCTGAATTGAATACTTTGTTATACTTTCCGGGAATTTGTCTCTCATTTACAATTGTCTCAATCAGTCTCCCGGCTATATCGTAAATGCGTAACTTGACATTACTTTCCTTAATAATCGTATATGAAATTCTTGTCTCTGGATTAAATGGATTGGGATAATTTTGATATAATCCATATTCCTGATTGTTTATTTCCAACTCACCTTTTTCCACACTGGTAACTGGCGTATAAAACCTTCTGTAGAGTTCATTCCATAGTTCATTCCTCCCCTTGTCATATCCTAATGCCCACATTCCAACCCCCTTGTAGTTCTTAGACTGGGCTAAACCATATTTCACTCCCAAACTTGAATCATTATCAAACCAGACCTGATACCAACTTGTGTCATTATTTTGCCACCTGTACCATGGTACTTGGTAATTAGTTGCCCACAGTAATCCGTAAGTCTGGGAATTTGGTTGATCAGTAGTAAATCTCGTTGAACTTACATATTGTATTACGGAAGAGTTTATCCCATTTGTTCTGGTAAGCCATTTGCATCCGAAATATGGCACTCCTAATATCAGTTTATGAGGCATAGTAGATGTTGGACTTGCATACTGCGTGTTTACTGTATTATATATGTTATAACTGCCCCCCAAATAAGGTGCAGATGGCCCTGAATTAGTGCTCCAGCTGCCGTAAAAATCATAACCCATAATAAACACATAATCACATGCATCCACCAAACCCTGAAGTTTCCAGCTACTCCAGTTAACTGCCGGTCCGGCAAATGAAATCTCTGCCGTTGGAACCGTTGCTTTTATAAAAGTTGATAAATCCGTCATAAAACCGTTTATCACATCGCCTCTGTCAGAAGTCAGAAGAGATTCAAAATCAATATTAATTCCATCAAGCGAATACTGTTGCATCCTGGACAGTACATTATTGAAAAAAGTCTGCTTCACACTTGGGTTTGTTAGTATTGTGTGGATTTCACTCCCGGTAAAGTTCACAACTGTTAATATTACCTTTACTCCGTTCGTATGAGCAGTGTTGATAACATCTGTCCATGGCCAGTAACTCGGATTGGATAAAACCCCACTTTCATTTACAGTAAAATCAAATGCAGCTATATGAGTTAATATATCATATCTAAGATATGCTTTGGCAGTCTGATACTCCCAGTCGGGAAGATATCCAAATACCGAAGCACCTACTTTTTTACTTTTGTCAAACTGCAGCGGTATAATATCTCTTCCCTCAATATCAAACTCGCTGGGCTCTTTTGAGAACCGGGAATGTTCTTCGTACTCCATTGCATGTATAGATTTATACTCTTGTCCGCATACCAGAATATTTAATACTATTACCATTACGATACTCAGGTACTTTTCCATTCCTGCCATCTTTTTCTTTTTCATTATTACTTAAAATCAGACATTATTATTTTCAGCTGATCTAGTCCCTCAGTTAAAGCTGCAATTCCGGGTTGTAAAATAACAGATGAATCAATATCATATACTCTCCCGGCTTTCCCTGCATTTGTGTTTAGCCAGTCATTCTTCTTCATATATGTATCCATGTTGTTTTCTTCTCCACACCAGGAAACAATAATAATATCAGGATTTCTTACTAATATCTCCCCCATATCTGCAACTCTGTCTTTGGCTTTCCGCTGCCCCTTGAATTCAGGGAATATGTCATCTCCTCCGGCTATTTCTATAAGCTCGCTGATAAATGTATTCCCTACAACTTTAGGTTCGTCCCACTCTTCAAAATAAACTTTTGGTCTGTTTTTCGATTTGGCAGTTTTTGATCTTACACCTTCCATCTTCTTTTCAATTGAAGCGATAAGTTTTGTTACCTCTTTATTCCTGCCTACAATATTCCCTACTAAAAGCATAGCATTAAGTATCTCTCTTATTGAATGCTGATTGTTGGCTACTACATTGTAACCGGCTTGTATTAACTTTTTTGTAAGATTGGCTTGTACGTCCGAAAATGTGAATATCAAATCCGGATTTAACTCGGCTATCATTTCAAAATTCGCATCAAGAAAAGTACCAACTACCGGTTTTGTTTCTTTTGCTATACCCGGTCGCTTAGTGTATTCACTTATTCCTACTATTCTCTCGTCTTCTTCAAGAGCATAAAGTAGTTCCGTTGTCTCTTCAGTTAAGCAAATGATTCTTTCAGGATATGTGTTTTTCATTTTTTTTCTCCAAATAACTTTTCAAACTCATTCTTGTAATTATTCAATTCGTTAATCTTAATATTCTCATCATTCTTCAAATTCTTAGAGTTAATTTTACTCCCCTCAACTCGTCTGTAAAACTCTTCGGATAAAAGAACTTCACACGAACATACCTTCGCAAATCCTGTAACCTCATTATCCGATGATATCACAACTAAATTTCGTGGGTTTCTGGATTCACTGATGTCCCTTTTAATAATCTCGTCAGCAGGTCGCGCATCAGAGTATTTAATCATTATTCTGGCCGATCTTACTCCCTCACCTCTAAAACCGTCCAAATATAACGTAACCTTTCCTCTGTTTCCGGTAAAATAGTTCTCCAGGTATCTTACTATTCCCGCCCTGGCTTCCGATTTCTCATTCTTTTGCAATAATTTTAGTTTCGGAATTTTCCCTATTAAGTTATTACCGTCTATTAAGTACTCTTTCATTCCTGCTCAAGTATTTTTCCACTTCAATTAAGTGCGGATTGTAAAAATGAATTTTGTAATTATGTTAAAAATATTAACTTACAAAAATAACTTTTTTAATTCGAAATTAATAATCTTTTTACCAGTTTATTCAGGGTATTCTGCAATCTTCGGATTTTGTTGTCGACGTAAACTCTATCCATAAAATTCAGTTTACTACCTTCCGCTGAAGAATTGATCAGACTTTGTCAGCTTTAAATCCTGAAGGTGTGGCGCTTTGACTTTGATTTCAAACCTGTAGCCCGTATACATTCCAAGTGGATTCCATGTAAAACTCATCGTCCAGCAGTGCAAATCCCTTGTTACCATTACTTGTGGTGCGGAAAACTGCTTGTTTTCTATATCATAACTACCTGTCACACTAAACTTCCAACTCTTCGTTAAATTAAAATTTAAGTTCCCGCTTATATTGGAATACTTGCTTGTCATATCAGGAGTCGGTTTGCTCAGATTATAATTGTAATTCAGTGCTATTGACCATGGTATTGAGAAATCAGCTTCTTCTGTTTCATATAATCCCCTGTATGAACTGCTGCTCACCACATATTCATCCTCAAATTCTTCTGCTGTTTCTTCCCCCTCTCTTTCCTCTGGTTTTAGCTTCTCCCCCGATATCGAAGTTGAGATTGCAAAATTAAAGTTCTTTAACCTAAGCCAGCCTTGCCCCCCCACGTGTGCTAATCTGTTTACCTCCCCTACTCCCTTAACATACTCATAAAGTGAATAAGTTGATGAACCTGAAAAACTCAGATACTCCCCTATCTGCGTATTGTATCCTATATTCAAATCCGAAAATTTCAAACTGTCTGCGGCAAAATTGTAATTCATTGATGCCCGCAGGTTTAGTAACTGTATTTTCTTCTCCTTTGATGTCGTATCAGTTGGATCCGCTTTAGTCTTCATTTCAAATGTATTCTGTAAACTCAAATTCATACTCTGCGATTCATATGAGGAAGCTCCGCCAAATAATTCTCTCTCAAACTTGTTATACATTATTCGCTCTCCCTTCGAATTAGTATAATAATCGTAGTAACCCCACCCTTCCTTCGAAAAATCAGGTTGAAAACTATATGAAATTGTTGGTTGTAATATATGCCGGAATGCTGCTATTCCCATAGTATTCGGTTGAACTATTCCGTAAATCTTTGTCGAAGCACTTAATCCGGTTGTAAAAGTCCTTACAAAATTAATTTCATTCTTATCATTTGTTATCAACGAATCTGTGTTACTGTTCGGATTGTACCTCGACTCTCTCGTTATCCGCTTATTATACCATAACTCCTGATAACTGAAATTTGGTGTTATGTTTATAAAACCGATTTTTGGAGATGCACTTAAAGACACATTGTGCCTCACTCCTCCCCTTATCGTCAAATCCCCTTCTCTTTTTAATCGCCTGTTTGAAAATTGTCCGTTATAACTTAAACCAATAGCTTCGTACCACTTCTCTTCAGATACCGTTCCTTTCGACTTGAAAGGATAAAAATGCGACTTGCTGAATGTTATATTTGGTAAGTATTCATCAATAACATCATCTTCCAGATTCTGGTTCCTTCTGTAATTAACTGATAAAGACGTTCCGGATTCTTCCCAGTTCTTGTAATATGTAGCACTCGAATTTATATCCTTGTTCATTAATTCATCTATATTCGTACTGGTATTCTGAAAGTAACTCCCCGTTACAAATTGTAAATTAGCATCAAATCTTGAAGTGGGTGTTATTGTCTGATTATGAACCAGATAAAGCATCCAGTTCTTTGTCTCATTATAATCTGGATCTGTCTTCTCTCCCTGATGCAAATCCGAAAAACTCCCCTCAAATGTACCACTGTATGAATACCTTTTTGAGTATCTGAAACGTGAATCTAAATTATATCCCCCCTTTAGAAAATAATCCGCCGTAAGACTTAAATCCATATAATCATTTATCGCCCAAAAATACCCGAATCTCGAAAAGTACCTCCCATATCCTGCTCTGTCACCAAATGCCGGGGTGATTATTCCCGACCGCCTCCCCGACTGTATCGGAAATACCGCAAAAGGTATTGGGATTGGAAATGGTACATCTCCGAACGCAAGAAATATCCATTTCCCTATTACCTGTTCCTTTTGCACCATCTTCATTTGCTGACCAAAAAAATAATAATGAGGATGATCAAGCGTACACGTCGAATAAACTCCTTTCTCAATAAAAAATGTTTCTTTATCCACCTTTTTTATCTTTGCACCTGAGTATGCTGCTTCATCTTCTTTTGTCTTTGCATATGTAATATAACCCCTTTGCGTTTTGAAATTATATCTCATCATATTCCCCTTGTACTCATCCCCCTTATCTAACATAACCGGCAATTCATCCAACTTCCCCTCAGTCGTATCACTCTCCCTGCCAAAAGCCTCTATGCTGCTCGTTCCAAAATCTACATTGATAATTCCGCTCTTAAGTTCCGTATCCTTGTACTTTAAATATCCGCTTCGGTATATATCCATCTTTTTATTATTTATAAAGAATATAATAGAATCAACTGAAGACGCATAAATTACCGAATCAATATCACTCTTTTCCTCAACACTATCCGCCATTACGGTTAGACTGTCTCCTGGCATAACAGTTGCACTCAACAACGTATCCGTTGCCTCTTGAGCAGAAATCGATCCCGCTAAAACCAATACAAATACAACTATTACTTTTCGGAACATCGGAAAAATTATTTCTTATAAAACACGAGTGCGGAAGCTCCCTTTATTCCCGCATCATTCTTAAGTTTAGCTGGCATTACCCTAACTCTTGGTGCTAACGATTTTAACACCCTTTCCCTTGCCGTTTTTTCAATCGCTTCAAACAACCGTTTTCCAAAACCAGCCACCCCTCCCCCAATAATAATTGTTGTTACATCAAGAATATTACATACCGTAGCTAATGCACATCCTAAATTATTTCCTACATCATTAATTACACTTATCGCAAACTCATCTTCTGACTCTGCAGCCATGCTTATGATCTTTGGCGTCAATAAATCCAGATCATTCTCCAAAATCTCATAAATCTTTGATTCCTTCCTGCTCCCCAATAACTCCCTTACATCATCAATTAAATAATTAATCCCCGTATATGCCTCTATGCATCCGTACGAACCACAATTACATCTCTTTCCATTCATATTAATCGTAACATGTCCGATCTCTCCGGCACCACCAGTCTCACCTCGATACAGCTTCCTGTCAAAAATTAATCCTCCCCCAACCCCGGTCCCCAATGTAACCATTACAAATGAGTTGAACAATTTCCCTGTACCAAAAATTAATTCCCCAAGCGCTGCCGTATTTGCATCGTTCTCAACAAAAGTCTTTATCCCTGTCTCTTTTTCAATAATCCTTCCCAGATGTACCTTTCCCCATCCCCGGATATTTGGCGGATTTTCAACCGTCCCCTTTTTTATCGATATGATTCCGGGCGATCCCACTCCAATTCCCGATATTTTATACTTCTCATCCTTCGAAAGTTCTCTTATTCCCTTTAAAATTTGCTTTATCACAGCTTTTGGACCTTCGTCAGCTTTTGTCTCCAAAGCCATCTTTCTGACGATTTTCCCGGCTTGTGATACAATCCCAAATTTAATGCTGGTCCCCCCAAAATCTACCCCGATTGCATACTTCTTTTTATCCGGCATACTATTCCTATAATTAAATAATCATAATTTACAAAAATACAAATTTACTAACTTATATTAACTAAATAACAACCTCTTTTAACCAAATTCACTCCTAAACACCCCTGAATTCTCATAATTCTCCCTCTTCCACCCCTCTCCCTTCGATATGAATACGTAGTGAATACGTGGTGAATACGTGGTGAATACGTACTAAAGCCGTGGTGAATACGTACTGAATACGTACTAATTTCGATTACCATTCGATTTTACTCCTCCCTTAACCAATATTGAACCTAAAAATCATGCATAATAAATATCTCGACCTCTATATGCGATAGCTATTTTTTTTCCTTTTTTCTCTTAATTCCTGTCCTTTCCTCCAATTTCCATTTACTAATCTCAATCATTCCTTCAATCTTTTCCTCTAATGTATCAGGCAACGATGGAAAAAAGTCCAAACCCGTAATCCATTCAACACTATCAATACTGACAATATAATTTGTAACACTCTGTTTACTTCCTTTATTGGGAATTAAAAACCCTAATCCCTTCATTTCTCTCATGCTGGTATCAAGAATAACCTTATAAAAGTACTCTGGAACAGAGACTTTATTCTTACCGATTGTTTTAAGTCCCTCCTTTAACACTGGTCCTGTCACAATAAGAAGAGACTTATATATCACCGCCCATTCCCTTATCTGTTCTTCGAGCTTCTTCCAGATCCCCCGGTTAAAACTTGGATTTTGTGGACTCATATTACTTAGATAAAAACATTCCTTCATCGTAATAGTTGAATAACCCATATCCGCCGCAGGTGCTAAATGTCCCTTATCATACCCGCTCCTCCGATAATCCCCATTTTCAGCACTTCCAGTCAGCACCTTCGGATCCGGAACAAACTTATCACTTCGCTTTATCACCGACACTGTCCTCTCTTCAGTAAGCTTGTATGCCACCCATTTTGCTTGCTCATGATCTTCACTATAAACAAGCGAAAAACCGGTATGGGAAACAACTTCCTCCCCTTCATTTACATAAGGGAATTCCATAGGATAATAACTCGGTTGTTGTTTCTTGGTTATTTCCTTATAAAATCCCTTTAATTCAGCTTTTTCCGCTCTCTGCGGAAATAAACCAACAGCCCAAAAAACCAATAGCAATAATGCGTATTTTAACATATATCTTTAAATTTTCTAAAAATCAAAAATAAAAATACCTAACTCCCTGTTAATAGAAAAAAACTTTAAAAACAGGCTTACTTTTTAGTAATTTAGCTTGACGGAATCGAAATAAAATGCTAATTTAACAATGTAAATATTTTATTTGGTCTATTGGAAAACCTTAATGCATTCATTGTATCGGTATTATATTAATACCTTGCAGACTTTCCTCTTTTGCATTACCCCCCGGCTGTTTCCATCGAGGGCAACCGTAATAAAATATTTATTGACTTCTATAAATCATATTTAAAAATATTTACAAACAAAATTGTTGTAACAACAAACGGAGAAATTATGTCAGAATATATGCACAAAATACTTACCGAAGTTAAGGCAAAGAATCCGGCTGAACCCGAATTCCACCAAGCGGTCGAGGAAGTTCTCGAATCACTTGAAGTTGTCCTCGATAAACACCCTGAATACAAAGCAGCTAAAATACTGGAAAGAATGATCGAACCTGAAAGAGTTATCATGTTCCGCGTTCCTTGGATGGACGATCAGGGCGAAGTCCACATTAACCGTGGCTTTAGAGTTCAAATGAACAGCGCTATTGGTCCTTATAAAGGTGGTCTCAGATTCCATCCCTCAGTTAATCTTGGTATCCTTAAATTCCTTGCTTTCGAACAGGTCTTTAAAAATAGCTTAACTACTCTACCAATGGGTGGTGGTAAAGGCGGTAGCGACTTTGACCCCAAGGGGAAAAGTGATAATGAAGTAATGAGATTCTGTCAGTCTTTTATGTCTGAACTCTTTAGACACATTGGCTCCAACCTGGACGTCCCCGCAGGCGATATTGGTGTTGGTGCTCGTGAAATCGGTTTCTTATTCGGACAATACAAAAGACTGCAAAATGAATTCACTGGTGTTCTCACAGGAAAAGGTTTGAACTGGGGAGGTTCTCTCGTTCGCCCCGAAGCTACAGGCTTTGGTGCAGTTTACTTCGCTGAACAAATGTTGAAAACTAAAGGACATGAAATTGCAGGTAAAACCTTTGCTATCTCCGGCTTCGGTAATGTTGCATGGGGCGCAGTAACAAAAATTAACCATCTCGGTGGTAAAGTCCTCACTATCTCTGGTCCCGATGGCTTCATTTATGATAAAGAAGGTATCTCCGGAGAAAAAATTAAATATATGTTGAAACTCCGCGCTAGTGGTCAGGATATCGTCGAACCATACGCAAAAGAATTCAAAGCTGAATTCCATAAAGGTAAACGCCCTTGGAGTGTTAAAGTCGATGTTGCTATGCCTTGCGCAACTCAAAACGAACTTAATGAAGATGATGCTAAAGATTTGGTTAAAAACGGATGTATTTGCGTTTGCGAAGGAGCAAATATGCCAACCACCATCCCGGGCGTTAAAGTATTTGAAGCAGCTAAAATACTTTATGCTCCTGGTAAAGCTTCAAATGCTGGTGGCGTTGCAACCTCTGGTCTCGAAATGACTCAAAATAGCATGAGACTCCCATGGCAGGCTGAAGAAGTTGATAAACGCTTGCATGAGATAATGATTAGAATTCATGATAACTGCGTCAACACAGCTGAACGCTTCGGAAATCCGGGTAATTACGTTTATGGTGCTAATATCGCCGGATTCCTCAAAGTTGCTGATGCGATGCTCGACCAAGGTATAGTTTAATTTTTCCCTGCAACCCTCTCCCATTTCCGGAGAGGGTTGTCTCCTTAACTATTATGAAAAAATTTATTTATTCGGACGATTCCTTACGACTCCAGATAGAAAATACCCCCTATAAACTTGGTTTCTATGAAGTTAAATTCTATTCTCTGAAAGGTGTCCCGACTCCCGATGAAAATGGTGAACTCTCAACCTACTACTTCTACCCTAGTGGAGGCACACTTCGCGATACCGGTTTTAATATAGTCCTTTATAACGCACGCTTTGACACTTATCGTGGTTACATTCCCCCACACTTGAAAAAATAAAACGATGCCGGGTATCCTCTATCTCGTTTCAACACCAATTGGAAATTATGATGAAATAACCCTTCGCGCTGTTTCAGTCCTCAAAGAAGTTAATCTTATTGTATGCGAGGAATTTCGTGAAGCAAACCGGCTTCTCGCTCATCTTCAAATCCAAAAAAAACTCACCTTACTTAATGAACATTCCAAAGAAGAAGAGTCCATGCAACTGCTCCTCCTTTTACTCGAAGGAAAAAACTTAGCCCTGATCTCTGATTGCGGAACTCCGGTCTTCTCAGATCCCGGACTTGATCTTGTAAACCTTTGTATCCGTAACAAAGTTAAAGTCACTCCTGTCGCGGGGGCAAATTCTCTCCTCCCGTCACTCATAACCTCGGGCTTTAATTTGAATTCTTTCTATTATGCAGGGTGGTTAAGCCCAAAAAAAGATATTCGCAGAAAAGAACTCCATTCTCTCCGTTCAATTAAAAACGTTATTGTACTCATGGATACCCCATATCGTTTAAGAAGTCTTCTTATTGATGTCAAATCATCCTTCGGTTCAAATACTCCGGTCTCCCTGGCATACGAAATTTCAACCCCTAAAGAACTCTTCCTGCATGGATCTATATCAGAAGTTTCAGCCGTTGCTGATTCAAGAAATCTAAAGGGTGAATTCGTTCTTATAATCAACAACCGGAAATAAACCTCTCAACCCGCACCCCCTCATTTCTCAATTCACTTATTTAAAACAAAAAAAGGGAGCGATCATTGCTTTCAATAACACGCTCCCTAGAAAAATAAATTTCTTTTTATCTAACCTGAAAAACTATTCACAATACCGTCCATTGATTGACTTCTGGCATGAATTTCATTCAACTTCTGAATAATTTTAAGAATATTCTGCCGTCTTTCCTCAATAATCGCGGCAAGAAAACCTCTTATTTCAGGTGAATTGCATTCCTCAAACACTCGTTCATAAAATCTCACTGAAGCTGTCTCTTGCCTTAATGCTTCATTAAGTGATGAACAAGAATTTCGGCAAGCATGGTTGCAGTTAAAATCTAATTCAGCCATGGGTATTCCTCATTTAATTTAATAAACCTTATTAACTTATTGTAGTTCCTGTACAATCTCTTTCCCTCTTGTTAGTGCATTCTGATTTACCGGAATGGTATGATGATGTCTCTCCGGAAGTACGGTCTTCAATGCTTTCAATATTGTCTCTATACCAACTAGCGGTTTTAATTCTAGAAAAGCACCTAACAGCACCATATTGGCTACTTGCTTTTTGTTTAATTTAGTTGCTTCTTCTAATGCTGCAATTTTTATATACTTGACATCGTCTCTTCTGGGTTTGCTTACAACTGTTGATTCCTCATATATTATCAGCCCGTTCGGTTTCACAGCCTTCTCAAACTTATCCATTGATGGTTGATTTAATAAAATCGCACTGTCAAATTTCGTTATTATTGGAGAGCTGATTCTTGTATCAGAAATTATCACTATACAGTTAGCCGTGCCCCCCCTCATTTCAGGACCATATGAGGGCATCCAGCTTACTTCTTTATTCTCTATCATTGCAGAGTAGGCAAGCATCTGTCCTAATGATAAAACTCCCTGACCTCCGAATCCTGCAATAATTATTTCTTCTGATTTTTGCATTTTTTCCTCTTCTAATTATTCTGTGGTACTTTCAGATCACCAAGTGGATATTGTGGCAACATTTCTTCTTCCAGATACTTTATTGTGTCCACCGGTGTCATTTTCCATCCTGAAGGACAGTTCGAAACAACTTCTATAAAGCATGTTCCTCTGTCCAGCAGCTGGTATTCAAACGAGTTTTTAATCGCCTTTTTTAGCTTCCTTACTGCATTAGGTGTATGAACAGCTTGCCTTGTAACATAGTATGCTCCGGGCAAATTTGCTACCAGATCAGTTATCTTCAAAGGATATCCTATTTTTTTCGGATCCCTTCCATAAGGCGTAGTCGAAGTTACCTGACCCGGTAACGATGTCGGGGCCATTTGCCCTCCGGTCATTCCATAAATTCCGTTATTTATGAAAATCATCAGAATATTCTCACCTCTGTTAACTGTATGTATAGTTTCTCCCGTACCTATAGCCGCTAAATCACCATCACCTTGATACGAATACACATATTTATCGGGCAATACTCGCTTCACACCTGTAGCAACAGCACTTGCTCTTCCATGTGCAGCTTCTTGCATATCAACATTCATATAATTATAAGCAAATACAGAACACCCTACCGGCGCTACACCAATTGTCTTGTCCTGTATTCCCAGTTCCTCAATTACTTCCATTAATACCTTATGCACAACACCATGTCCGCATCCCGGACAATAATGCTGATACTTATCAGTTAAGGTATCAGGTTTTACATATACACATTCTAAACCTTCTAAAACATTCTCTTCCATATTTTCTCCTTAGTCTTATTTCTTTCCGACTATTTTGACTATCTCCTGATAAATAACCTCAGGATCAGGAATCATTCCTCCCATCCTGCCCGTGAAATGAACTGGCTTCTTTCCATTTACCCCTAATCTGACATCCTCAATCATTTGTCCGGCGTTCATCTCCACATCAAGAAAGTGATCAGCCGTCTCGGCTAATTTATTTAATATTTCATATGGATATGGATAAAGAGTAATTGGTCTGAATATGCCTGCCTTTATTCCACCCTCTCGGGCCAAATCCATTGCTTTTTGTGAAATTCTTGCACTCAATCCATAAGCGCACAAAACTATCTCAGCATCCTCGCAATTGATTGTCTCGTATCTTACTTCCTTCTCGCAGATTTCCGTATATTTCTTCTGTAACTTGATATTGACCTGCTCCATTACTTCAGGTTCAATAAACAGAGTTGTAACTATATTCCTTTCCCTTGTTGCAGCCTTACCTGTTGTTGCCCATTCAGGACGAACATATGGCAGCGACCCCTCAGGAGGTAGCTCAACCTTCTCCATCATTTGTCCTAATGCACCGTCTGTCAAAATCATAACCGGGTTCCTGTACTTTTCTGCTAATTTGAAACCTTCGAATACAAAATCAGCCATTTCCTGTACCGATGACGGTGCTAAAACTATCAAATGATAGTCTCCGTGTCCCCCCCCCTTTGTTGATTGGAAATAATCTCCCTGACCAGGTTGGATTGTTCCTAATCCTGGACCTCCTCGGTTCACATTTACTATTAAACATGGAAGTTCCCCGGCTGCTATATAAGACAATCCTTCCTGCATCAAACTAATACCTGGGCTTGATGAAGAAGTCATTACTCTTGCACCGGCTCCCGCAGCTCCAAACACCATATTAATGGAAGCTACTTCACTTTCGGCTTGTAATACCGTAAAACCTCTTTTAGGTGCTTGTTCTGCAAAATACTCTAATACTTCTGATTGCGGTGTTATTGGGTATCCAAAGTATGCCTGCAATCCGGCTCTTATTGAAGCCTCTGCAAGTGCTTCGTTCCCTTTCATTAATCTTATTTCTTTTGTCATTTTATTATCCATTCTTCAAGTTTGATTTTTCTAAAACTACTTGCTCTTTTTCGGCATCCTGTAAACCGTGATCGCAGAATCTGGACAAACTAACGCACAATTTATACATCCCGTGCAATTGTCATCCTTTAACTCAGCATACCTGTATCCCCTTAAATTAATCTCCCTTGATAATTGAAGACTGTCTTGAGGGCATGCAACAATACATAACTCGCATCCCTTGCAAATTTCACTTGCTATTTTTACTGTGCCTTTTATCATATTTTTCTCTTTTTTTAGGATTTAACTCCCCCTATTGAACAATATATGTGCCAACCTTTCTTTTCCCATTGGCTTCGTTCCTATTATCCTTGATATTTCAATAATCACGGTTTTAGTTCAACTTCTCTTTCATATTTGCCGTTTTTACCCTTCCCTTCTGCTCCCCTTTCGGTCATATTTTCAATCTTCAATAATTAGTTCTGACTTCTCTTTTCCAAAACTTAGAACTTAAATTATTCTTTCATTCCTAATTTTGAGAATAAAAACTCAATAATTAACCTATTCTCAACATCTAATCTCTCTTATTCAGTCCCCTGTTTAATTCTTTAACACCTGAATATTTATTTTTCAAAGTAGCCGGTTTTTCTTAACATTTTACTATTTTTATTTATTAAATATCAAAATTGTTTGTTTCATATGGATAAGTCGGAATATAAACCTCAGGAAAAGAGAAATGTCGCACTCTCCTCAATAGCTGCAGCAATTTTTCTGACTGGATTTAAACTTGTGGTAGGCGTGATGACGGGGAGTCTTGGCATCCTCTCAGAAGCACTCCATTCAGGCTTGGACCTTATCGCAGCTATAATCACTTATTTCTCTGTCCGCTTTTCTGACCTCCCTCCCGATGAAAATCATAATTATGGACATGGTAAAATAGAAAATTATTCTGCCTTGGTTGAAACTATCCTGCTTTTTATTACTTGTGTATGGATTATTTATGAAGCGGTAAGAAGGATTATCACTCACGAGGTTGAAATTGACATAACAATTTGGAGTTACATAGTCGTAATTTCTTCAATTATCATAGACATCTCCCGTTCAAGAGCACTTAAAAAGGCCGCAATTAAATACAATAGTCAGGCTTTGGAAGCCGATGCGCTTCATTTTTCAACAGATATTTTAAGTTCTCTGGTAGTCTTGATTGGCTTGATCGCTTCTTCCTTCAATTTCTTCTATGCAGACTCCATTGCTGCTTTTGCAGTCTCTATTATCGTTTTAATCATAAGTTTCAGACTCGGTAAAAGATCCTTCGATGCACTCATTGATAAAGCCCCTCCTGGTGTTTCTGATACTGTTAAAGAGATCCTGGATAATCATTCCGAAGTTAAGTATTATCATAACTTGAAAATTAGAGAATCAGGACCTTATAAATTCATTGATGTGAATATTCATGTTGAAAAAACGCTTGATATTATGGCTGCCCATAATATTTGCGATGAGATTGAAGTTGAAATATCAAGAAAAATCAAGCGTTCTCAGACTAATATTCACCTGGAACCCGACATAGACGAAAATCCTTGAATGATTATATCTTTTCCCAAAACCAACTTGAACCAAACTTGAAGGATTTTATCATTCCAAAAAAGACCGGTTTATACTGCAAGAAATTATCAAATCCCTTAATGGTCAGTTTAATCGAATAATCATACTCCTCTTTTGTCTTTATATATACTATCTGGGTTACTTCACCTTCCATTTCTTCAGGCTCATTATAAAACAATTCAGCATTTTTTATTTCTTCCCTTAACTTGAATTTTGCCGGATTAAACAGATATTTCTCCCTGACTTCTAAGTGTACATACGCAGGCTCCTTATCTCCCGATCCTATTCCCAGAAAAGTTACTCCGTCCAGCCTCCCTTTATTATTTTGGTCAATATACGTCCACCCCATTGGATATTTGATCCTCACATTAAGTGTTCCCTCAGAGTATATTTGTTGTAGTCCTAGAGTATCTGCACCTGATATCTGACTCTGCAGAGACAATTTCTCCTTTGTATCCTCTTCTGAATTCCCGGATTCCTTATCCTTAATATCCTTTTCTTCTTCTGAGGGTTTTGTTTTATCCTCAACTAATTGCTCATACTGATTTGCATTTCTATCTATACTTAAACTCACAATCTGTGGAAATCCTTCTGACTTCTCAAAAATCTGAAACAGTAGAGAACTACTCAGTGTCAGGATATGAAAAAGAAAAGATAATAATATCCCGAAATTTCTCGACTGAGAAAACTTGACTTCTTTCTTCAATTTAGATTTATCATATTTTATACTTTAAAGATAATAAAAAAAAAATTCTTGCATTTTGCGCTGATACTCATTTAATCAGTTTCTTTCGTTTTTTCTCCTGAAAGCAATCCATTGATATTACTGGTACTCCCGTTTTCTACTGAAAAACACCATTTTTTTCACTATCTTTAAACCTATGTTAAAATTGTTTTTGCTTTTGATTCTTTGGTTCCCAAGCATTTTCTCTCAACCTGGAGACTTGAACAATAAATTCCTTCTGGCGCGCAGCTATGAACAGGCAGGAGATTTAAAAAAGGCATGTGAAATTTATGAGGATGTTTATGCTAAGCAACCGGACAACCTTCAGTTTTTTTCATCCCTCAATAATATTTATGTCCTTCTGAAAAATTATGACGGTTCCGTTAAATTACTTAAATCCCGGATAGAAAAAACTCCAGCAGATGTGTCATTATATGGCCTGCTCGGAGTTACTTACTTCCTGTCCGGATCAGAACGCGAGGCAGAACAAGTTTGGGAAAATGCAGCTTCCAAATTCAATAACGATGCATTTCTTAGAACTCTTGCAGGTTATGCCCTTAATGTCAGAGCATTCGATATAGCAATAAAAATGTTTCAAAAAGCCAAGATTTCCACAACTAATCAAGTCTTTTATGCTTTCGAATTAGCTAATCTTTATAGTATAACAATGCAGTATAAAAACGCTGCTGAGGAACTTGCTTTTGTAGTAATTCGTGATCCGGCACAAATTTTTAACGTTGAATCCAGAATTTATCCTTACCTCTCAAAACCGGATGCTCTTAATTCTTTTATTTCTGTCTTCGAAAAAAACAATCCGGAACAGAACATGAATTTTGCTCATTTACTCGGAATTCTCTATACTGAAGCAAAGCAATATGACGATGCGTTTAATACCTATAAATTGCTTGATGAGGTTCAAAAACAACAAGGAAATGAACTTCTTAATTTTGCTCAAAGAGTACAAAACTCCGGTGATATTAATACTGCATTAAAAGTTTACGACTATCTGCTTGCAAACTATACCTCTAGCCCGATGGTCTCTTCGATAAAATTGAGTTACGCAAAAACTCTCGAGGCCTCGCTTGAATCAAATTTTTTAGCTAATAATGATTTATGGAAACCCGTCTATAGAATTCAATCTCTCGATCAGCCAGGCTACCTTCGCCTGATAGAATCCTACATGGAAATAATAAATCTTTACCCCAATAGTGAAAGTGCTATTGAGGCTATCCTAAGGATTGCTCTGATTTATGATAAACGCCTTAAAATGTATCCGGAAGCAGAGAAAAACTATTCTATGATAACCAAAAACTATCCCATGTCGCGTTTTTATCTTGATGCTGTATTGAATCATGGTATTTTGGCAATAAAGAAAGGTGACATTAATGACGCGGAAACACTTTTTGATAATACATTTTTGATAACCAATAACTCAAATCCAAATTTTTATCAGATCAAATATTATCGCGCACTCTGTTACTTCTATAAATCCGATATTATTTCTGCGCGTACTATACTCGATTCACTGTCAAAGAAAATAAATGATAATATAGCAAATGATGCGTTGGAGTTGTTGGTGGTCTTTAACTCATCACTTAATGATTCCATTAACCTTCTCCGACTTGCTGATATCGAATTTCGAATTTTTATGGAGGATTTCGATAACGCGCTGAATGGTCTTTTGGAAATTAGTAACTCCACTCCCTCCTTCCTCCTTCGTGATTACGTGAATTTTAGAATAGCTGAACTCCTTACTGCTAATGATGACTACAATAAAGCTGTACAAACTTTACAACTTACACTCGAAAATAATCCGGAAAATATCTACTCGGATAAGATCCTCTTTTTCATGTCCGAAATTTTCGAGTACGGATTAAAAGACTATTCTAAAGCTACGAGTAGTCTGGAAAAACTCTTAATGAACTATCCCGATTCAATTTATTCGGAAAAGTGTCGGGAAAAAATACTGCAACTTAAAAGAAAAACGAGCTAATTTTATGGGTAAACGAACTGGTCAGCAAACTATTAAATGTTCCTTCTGTGGACGTGGAAATGAAGAGGTTATATCTCTTATCGCTGGTCCCAATGCATATATTTGTGATATTTGCATTCAGAGCAGTATGGATATTCTGCGTAATACTTTGGGTCAGGCAAATAATTTCAAATCTAAAATCCCCAAGGTTGTTATCCCTGCAAAAATAAAAGCTGTTCTTGACGAATATGTTATCGGTCAGGATCGCGCTAAGAAAATACTTGCTGTAGCTGTCTATAATCATTATAAACGAGTACATTCTAATATGCCCATTTTGTCCGGCGATGAGGTGGAAATTGAAAAAAGCAATATCCTCTTAATTGGTAAAACTGGAGTGGGAAAAACTCTTCTTGCTTCTACTCTGTCAAAAATTTTAGACGTACCTTTTGCCATAGCCGATGCTACAACAATAACAGAAGCTGGTTATGTGGGCGATGATGTGGAAACCGTCCTGGTTCACCTCTTACAGGCTGCAGATTACAATCTTGAACGGGCACAAAAGGGTATTGTCTACATTGACGAAATTGATAAAATTGCTAGGAAAAGTGAGAGCACCTCAATTACCCGCGATGTGTCTGGTGAAGGTGTGCAACAAGCACTCTTGAAAATTCTTGAAGGTACAATTGCTGGTGTCCCTCCTAAAGGCGGCAGAAAACACCCGGAACAAAGTCTTATTAATGTTAACACTAAGAATATTCTTTTTATTGTGGGTGGTGCCTTTGAAGGTATTGAAAAAATAGTTTCAAATCGTATTAACAGAAGCAAAATCGGATTTGGCACTAGTCTGACAGATACCAGGGAATTGACCGATGATGAATTGATCAACCAAGTCCGCCCTGAAGATATCCTTCGCTTTGGACTTATTCCTGAATTGATTGGCCGGATCCCTGTCATCGCACCCCTGAATTCATTAGATGAAGAGGCATTGAAGAATATCCTTACCAAACCGAAAAATGCAATTATTAAACAGTACAAAAAACTTTTCGCAATGGAAGGAATTGAACTCGAATTCGATCCTTTTGCTTTAGATGAAATTATTAAAATTGCACTTGATCGGAAGACAGGTGCTCGGGCTTTAAGGTCAATCCTTGAAGATTTTATGGTTGACATCATGTTTGATCTTCCTTCCAAAAAAGATGTAACTAAGTGCATTATTACAAAGGATACTGTCCTTAAAAAAGATATCCCAATTTATATTGAAGATAGAAAATCAGCATAAAGAGTTTGATATGAAACACTTTTATTCTCTCATTTTTTCTCTGCTCTTATTGAATGCATCTTTTGCTCAGAATAAATTGTTCATAAATATGGACATTGCTCAAACTGATCATCTTAAGGCTTATGGTATTACTTATCATGCTCTTGAGAAGGGTTATAAAGCAGACTGGTTGCTAAATTTTCGTGGGGGCTCTTTTATGATTGATTTTTCAGATGATATAGCTCTTGAGTGTAGAATAGCCGGTGTATATTACTCGGAACTCACCCCCGTTGAAGTAGCCGATATTTACTCTCTGGTACAAAGTGAATCTGAAAATATGGAAGTGATTCGTTTGGAAAAAGCTCCAAAAGTGGCTGTCTATGTACCCCCTGGTTTCCAACCTTGGGATGACGCTGTAACAATTGCTCTCGAGTATGCTGGAATTCCTTATGAAAAAATCTGGAATGAGCAGATAATTAATGGTGACTTGTCCAAATATGACTGGCTTCATCTCCATCATGAAGACTTTACGGGTCAGTATGGTAAATTCTATGCAAGCTATGCGAATGCCCAATGGTACATTGAACAGCAGATTAGATACGAAAATGATGCCCGAAGACTCGGTTTCAGAAAAGTCTCTGAACTTATGCGTTCTGTATCTCTTACAATAAAAGAATACATCGGTAATGGTGGTTTTTTATTTGCTATGTGCTCTGCAACAGATTCCTACGATATTTCACTGGCTGCTCACAATACCGATATTTGCGATAGGATGTTCGATGGAGATCCACCCGAGCCCGGAGCTCAAACTAAATTGGATTTTTCCTTTTCGCTTGCCTTTGAGGATTTTGCACTCGAAATGAATCCCATGATTTACGAATATAGTGATATCGATATTCAACCAATGGAAGTTGGGTCTCAGGAAAATGATTATTTTTCCCTGTTTGAATTCTCTGCAAAATATGACCCGGTTCCAACTATGCTAACTCAGAATCATGTGAATGTTATTAAAGGATTTATGGGTCAGACTACCTCTTTTAGAAAAAATCTAATTAAAAAGTCAGTTGTAATTCTTGGTGAAAGAGAAGGATTGGATCAAGTCAAGTATATCCACGGAAACTATGGCAGGGGTACTTTCACATTTTATGGGGGGCATGATCCGGAGGATTACCAACACTTGGTTGGTGACCCTCCAACTGAACTAAATATCTATAAAAATTCTCCTGGATATCGTCTGATTCTTAATAATATTCTTTTCCCTGCAGCTAAAAAGAAAAAACAAAAGACCTGATCCGGATTATAAACTTAACATCTCTTTGAATTTTACTGATTGACGTCTTGAGACTTCAACTTTTTGCCCCCCTTTTAATTTTACAAGTAATCCACCGTTTAACCACGGCTCAATCGCTTCAATCCATTTTAGATTTACTATGTGTTTTCGACTTGCTCTGAAAAATGTTTTCTGATCTAGTCTCTCGTCAAGATAATTCAGTGTCCTTAAGATCAAAGGCTTATATTCGTTAAAATATAGTCGCACATAATTGCCCTCTGATTCAAACAACCTGACATCCATTAATTTTACAAACCAGCATCTGTCACCATCTTTAACAAAAAACTGATCTTCAGGTTTAAGGGATTCACTATGCCCTTCACTTTCCACCTTCTCTGAAACACTCTTTATAATTCTTTTTATTGCTTCTTCTAACCGCTTCGGTTCAATTGGTTTTAATAAATAATCCAGAGCATTATATTCAAATGCCTTTAACGCATATTCATCGTACGCGGTTGTGAATATCACTTTTGGTACTGTGTCTAGATTCTCAAGTAGTTCAAAACCCGATTTCCCTGGCATTTGTATGTCAAGAAATAGCAAATCAGGTTTTAATTCAGCAATCTTCTTTATAGCATCGTCAGAGTTAATAGCTTCTCCTACTATAGCTATTTCCTTAAAAGGGTTTAACAGTCTTCTGAGTTCGGTTCTGGCTAATCTCTCGTCATCAACTATAAGTGCTTTCATTGCAATTACCTCCTAATGGTATTTTTATTTCAACTTTTACAAAGTTCTCAACTTTGTTTTTGCTGGTTGTATTTAGAATTCTAAAGTTTGAGCGTCCTCCGAATAATATATTAAGACGCTGTTTGGTATTACTTATTCCATATCCTGTCGCATTGTTCAATGCCTCCAAATCTATTTCCCCACTGTTTTCAATTTCTAAAACTAGGCACTCCTTATTTCTCCTTGAATTAATTCTAATTTTGCCTCCATCTGGAATTTTCGAAATCCCATGTTTGATACTGTTTTCAACAAGCGTCTGTATCATCATTGGTGGAATTTCTATCCCTCTTGTCATTGGATCTATATCAATTTCATAATTGAGCCTCTCCTCAAATCTTACCTTCTCCAAATCGAGATAATCAATTACAGTTTTAAGTTCTTCTTCAAGTGGAACCGTTTCTACTTTATCTATCCTTAGCGAATATCTGAAAATATTTGATAACTGAGTAATAGTTGTCTTTGCTCTCTCTGGATTCTCTTCAATAAGTGATCTTATACTATTTAGAGCATTAAACATAAAGTGAGGATTAAGTTGTGACTTGAGTGTCTTTAACTCGAAATCCTTAACAGCTGCTTCCCATACTAGCCTTTCAATTTCAGCATTTCTGTAGTTTTCGAAAAAATGTATTGAAAAATATACTAATGACCAGCCAATAATTATGATGAATACATTAAAAATCGATATTACTATGTATATCCAGTTAAACTCATGCTCGGATAGTGAGAAAATTATAATAATTCCATAAAAGATAGCTACTATGATTAGAGAAATGAGTAAATTTGAAATAACTACATTTGTAACTAACTTTTTTATGCTTAATGAATGCCATCTATGTTTTTTTATGTAATTTCGGTAAATGTGCGTAAGTACTATCCCCAAGATGAAATATACAGGTAATATTATGAAATTTTGACTTTTTTCCCCTTTTATGAAAACCGTAAACAGAACATTGATCAGGATAAATCCACCCCAACCCAGGAATTGACAAATCCAGTATATTTGTTCACGATTGAAATTTTTTTTATTCACCATTTGTTTTTTAATTTTCCGTCTGAATTTTATAATTAAATTTACATGTTATAATAATAATATTAGTATTTTTTTTACCGAACGGTTATTTTTAATGATCAACGGTTATTAATATCTATGGAGTTACATTTTGATGAAAAATTTATTTGAGAATATCCCAAAAGATCTTCCCGAAGAGCTAATAGACGAAATAATCTCAGGAGATAATTTCCGCTTTAAAAGAATAGTAAGTTCTGGACATTCCTCCCCTGAGGGATTTTGGTACGATCAATCAGAAAATGAACTTGTAATCCTTATTTCCGGATCCGCAGGTATCGAATTCATTGATAATAATGTAATTGATTTAAAACCCGGAAATTATCTTATTATTCCTGCACACCTAAAACATCGGATTACTTATACTTCCCTGTCAAGAGAAACTGTTTGGCTTGCTCTTTTTTATAAATAAATTAATATTTTAAATAAATTTCAGTTACCAAAACAAAGAATAAAATTGACAAAAAATAAAGATAATCCATCAACATCCGGGAAATACCCTCTCTGGTATTATGCAATTTTAATTCTCATTCCCATTATTTTCTTTTTGCTTCTGGAGTTCTTCCTTCAAATATTTGGATATGGAGCTGATTATTCTGTATTTACAAAAGCTTACTCTGCATATCCTGATTATTTATTTCTTAATCCGAATATTACTCATAAATATTTTACGAATGTCTCCGCGCCTCCAACTACAATAGCAGATCCATTCCGTGAGAAGAAATCTGCTAATGCATACAGAGTTTTTGTCCTGGGTGAAAGTAGCGTTGCAGGATGGCCTTATGTACCCAATGCCTCATTTCCTCGCATTCTTAAACGTAAATTGCAGCTTTACTATCCTGAGTCTGAAATAGAAGTAATTAATTTGGGAATTTCCGCAATTAATTCTTATACCTTAAAGGATTTTACCCCTGCAATTCTTCAACAAAAACCCGATTTAGTAATTATTTACACTGGACATAATGAGTATTATGGGGCACTTGGTGTTGCATCTTCTCAAAACCTTGGTAATTCCTCGATATTAATTGATTCTTACATTACTCTTAAGAAATTCAAGACATTTCAGTTGATAATGAATTCACTCAATTCATTATCAATTGCTTTTTCAAGCAATCACTCTGAACAGAATTTGTCACAGAATGAAACGCTTATGGAACGGATGGTGGGCAATAATCTGATACCATACAGATCAGAATTATTTCAGGAAGGTATCCACCAGTTCGAGAATAACATTAGTCAAATTCTATCAAAATTAACCGATAGAAATTGCCCTGTTATAATTGGCTCCCTAGTTTCGAATCTGGCGGATCTTCCTCCGTTCGAATCAATTAAAGATTCTGATGAAAACGCATTATCTTATTATGAATTAGGCAAAAAAGAATTGGTGATTGGAAACTCTAACAGTGCAAGAAAGCTACTTCGTAAAGCAAAGGATTTGGACGCACTAAGATTTCGGGCCCCCTCTGAGTTCAATGATATTATCAAATCTCTCTCCAGAAAATTCAATATACCTTGCGTTGAACTCGATACAATATTCGATAAAGCTTCGGTTAAGGGAGTTGTGGGAAATGATTTTATAGTCGATCATCTCCATCCTAATGTCGAAGGATATAGTCTGATTGCTGAAAGCTTTTTTAATGAAATAATTAAATCAGGTCTTGCCCCAAAAACTCAAAGAAATCCTGCCCCTGATAGTATCCTTGATGGTCTGTTAAATCAAAAATTCCCTTTTTCTGAACTTGATTCAACAATTGCCTCTTTACGTATCAAAATTCTTACTGGTGCTTATCCCTTTGTCCCCAAAGGAAAGCCAAATAAATTAATAAAGGATTTCAACCCTGTCAATATTATTGATTCTTTATCTATTGAAGTTGTTGATAGATGGACTACTTGGGAACAGGCTCACTACAGATTGTCACAAAGATACTTCGCTTTGGGTTATCCGGACAAAGCAAAAAAAGAACTTGAAATTCTCCTCTTTGATCGCCCATTAAACATCAATATCCGGAAGGAACTGATAACTCTCTTAATTTCGATAAAAAGCTACACTGAAGCCTTGAATCATCTTGTAAATTTGAATAATGAAAGCCCCGATGCATTTTCTTACAAATGGATTGGAGCAATCGCACTGGAGCAAAAGGATTACGTAATAGCAATCGCCAACCTCCTGAAAAGCTTGGACTTTTCACAGAACGATCCCCAAGTCTGGTATAATTTGTCAGGTGCTTATTATTTGGATAATCAGATCAACAAAGCTCTTTTTGCAATACAAAAATGTATTGAATTAGAACCCCGTAATCAGGTTGCTGTTGAATTTTATAATCAGCTTAGATCTATGCAATAAGGGTTTAATATTAATAAGGAGTCATTTAGACTCCTTATTAAATTGTTTTTTTACATTGAAAGTATTCTTTTTTCCATCTTGTCTAGTTCCTCTCCTAATCGTTGAGGTAGTCTCTCACCAAAAATCTGAAAGAATTCTCTGATACTTGAAATTTCTTGAATTCCTTCTTGCTTATCCAGGTGAAAGAGCTTTTCATAACTATCTTTTTGGATATTTAATCCGTTAAAATCAAGTGAATCTTCACTGGGGATCCTGCCTATACAAGTTTCTCTGAAATTATTCTTCCCTTCAACCCGGTTAATTATCCACTCAATTACTCGGATGTTTTCTCCAAATCCGGGCCAAATGAATTTGCCATTCTCATCCTTTCTGAACCAATTAACATGAAATATTTTGGGAAGCTTGGTTCTGTCAGCATTATTACCTATCTTAAACCAATGGCTAAAGTAATCTCCCATGTTATAGCCACAAAAAGGTAACATCGCAAAAGGATCAAATCTCAGCTGTCCCACGGCTCCAACTGCCGCAGCTGTTGTTTCAGACGATACAGTTGCACCCATAAAAACTCCATGTTCCCAGTCAAAGGCTTCTCTTACCAGAGGAACAAAATGAGCTCTTCTTCCGCCAAACAGAAAAGCTGAAATTGGGACTCCTTTTGGATTCTCCCAGTCTTTATCAATTACCGGACATTGCCCGGCAGGTGCAGTGAATCTTGAATTTGGATGAGCTGAATTCTCTTTACTTTCTGGTGTCCAGTCTTTTTCTAACCAACTCTTTAGATGAACTGGTTTTTCTTTTGTCATTCCTTCCCACCATACGTCACCATCATCCGTCAGTGCAACATTTGTGAATATTGAATTCTTTTTCATTGATAGCATAGCATTTTTATTCGTATCCATTGCTGTTCCGGGAGCAACACCAAAGAATCCATATTCTGGATTTATTGCATATAGTCGTCCGTCATCTCCGAATTTCATCCATGCTATATCGTCCCCTACCGTTTCCACTTTCCATCCGGGTAGCGTTGGAGTAAGCATCGCTAGATTTGTTTTCCCGCATGCGCTTGGGAAAGCGGCAGCAATATATTTCTTCTCTCCATTCGGTGGCGTCACACCTAAAATTAACATATGCTCAGCAAGCCATCCCTCTTCTTTTGCCATTACAGATGCGATTCTTAAGGCAAAACATTTTTTGCCCAATAATGCATTTCCACCATACCCACTGCCGTATGACCAGATAATTTTCTCCTCAGGAAAATGCACTATATACTTTGTATCATTGCATGGCCATTTTACATCTGTTCTTCCTTCAGTTAATGGATATCCCACACTGTGTAAACATCTCACAAATTCACCATTCTCTCCTAAGACATTTAATACTTCCTCCCCCATTCTGGTCATTATCTTCATGTTCAGTACTACGTATGGTGAGTCAGTTAACTCAATTCCTATTTGAGAAATTCTTGAACCTAACGGACCCATTGAAAATGGTATTACATACATTGTACGACCCTTCATCGAACCGTTGTATAGGTTTCTTAGTATTCCTTTCATTTGTTCTGGATCCATCCAGTTATTTGTTGGACCCGCATCAATTTCTTTTTGTGAACAAATGAATGTTCTTCCTTCAACTCTGGCAACATCGTTTGGATCGGAAAGAAAGTACAAAGAGTTTGGTCTTAGTTCTTCATTAAGTCTGATTGCGGCACCACCATCAATAACCAATTTTGATTGTGCTTGATACTCTTCTTCTGAACCGTCACACCAATGTATCTCATCTGGCTGACACATTGTAGCCATTTCCTTAACCCACAGTAGCAGTTTTTTATTTGTTGTCATATAAATCCTTATAGATATTACTAATGCTCTTAATCTTAATTATTCTTATGCCTGCTGTGTTTGCAATAGCACAATACTCACTACATTGTCAGTGCCATTATGGCTTTCTGAACGTGAAGTCTGTTCTCTGCTTCATCAAAAACAATTGAGTTAGAAGAGTCAATTACTTCATCCACAACTTCATCTCCTCTGTGTGCTGGTAAGCAGTGCATAAAAAGATAATCGTCTTTTGCATTTCTGACCAGCTCAGGATTTATTTGGAATTTCATGAATTTTTTCTTCCTTTCAAGAGCCTCAGCTTCTTGTCCCATACTTGCCCAGACATCCGTATAAACAATATCAGCATCTTTTACTGCTTCAACAGGATCTTCAATTATCTCAATTTTGCTTCCAAAATACTTTGCATTCTCTAATGATTCTTTTACCACGAAATCTACTGGCGTATATCCGGAAGGCGAGGCAATTGAAATGTCTATACCCACCTTTGAGCAACCGTGCAGTAAACTATGAGCCATATTATTACCATCCCCTAAGTACGCAAGTTTTAGTCCTTTAAGAACTCGTTTCTTCTCGAGTATTGTAAATAAATCCGTCAGCACCTGACATGGATGATGGAGATCTGTTAAGCCATTAATAACTGGAATGCTTCCGTACTTTGCCAGATCAACTACGTCCTGATGATCAAATGTCCTGATCATAATTCCGTCTAAATATCTCGAAAGTACTTTTGCAGTATCATGAATATTTTCACTCTTCTTGAGTTGAAGGTCATTTTGATTGAAATATAACCCCGTCCCCCCGAGTTCGAAGATTCCCACTTCAAATGATACTCTGGTTCTAGTTGAAGGTTTGGAAAATATCATCCCTAACTTTTTACCTTCAAGTAATTTGTGGGATTCTCCTGTTAATCTCTTTTCTTTTAATGTTCTGCTTAAATCAAATATTTGCCATATTTCTTCGTGTGAAAGATGGTGTATCTCAATTAAACTTTTCGCTTTCATATTGACTGCCATTTGTTTCTCCTTTCAAAATTTCTTTTAAGGAACAATTTTTGTTCCCGAATTTGGTTTGTTTAGTTCCGTAGCTTCTGTTATCGTTCCGGAACCCCCTCCGTTTTGGATAAATTTCAACACTGCATCTATTTTAGGACCCATACTTCCAGCTGCAAAATGCCCCTCCTTAATATACTTCTTTGCTGTTCTTACACTCATTTTATCAATTGGTTTTTCATTTGGAAGATGAAAATTTATACATACTTTTGGTACATCCGTCAGGATAATAAACTCATCAGCCTCCATCTCTGTTGCGAGAAGAGAAGATGCCAGATCTTTATCAATAACTGCATCGGTACCGTAAAGCAAACCTTCATGTTCTATGATTGGAACACCTCCACCACCTACAGCAATTACAATATTTCCCTTCTTTGCCAAATCTTTTATCACTTCCTTATTAATAATGTCTTTTGGTCGTGGTGAAGCCACTACTCTTCTGTAACCCCTTTTTCTTGGATCTTCCTTGAATACCCAATTGTTTACTCTTGACAAAAGCTCAGCTTCTTCTTTTATAAAAAACTTCCCCACTGGTTTAGTCGGATTCCTGAAAGCGGGATCGCTTTCTTCTACTAATACTTGGGTAATTAATGAAATTACTCCCTTATTTATTTTTTTCTCCCTCAAGATGTTTTTTAACTGCCGTTCTAACATGTAGCCGATACCACCTTGTGAATCGGCTACACATATATCTAATGGCATTTTGGGTATCTTGTAAGTATCATATCCCGCTTCATTCCTGAGCAGAATATTTCCAACTTGTGGACCGTTACCATGAGTAATTACAATATTATATCCTCTTTTAGTAAAATCAACAATAGAACTGCAGGTCTGATAAGCATTCACTTCCTGCTCTTTTATCGTTCCCACTTGATTGCCGCGGAGTAAAGCATTACCGCCAAGAGCAATCACTGCAAGTTTTTTCATAAAATCCCTTTGGACTTTAGAACTTTTTCAATTGTCATATCCCCGATTTCTTGGAGATCGTACTCTACTCTGGTGGAAGGTTTGTTGATCTTTAGTAATCTTCCCAAATCTATTGGTGTTCCGATAACAACACTGTCACACTTTGTTCGGTTAATAGTTTCTTCAAGATCTTTCATCTGACTTGTTCCGTAACCCATTGCTGGTAATAAAATCCCAATCTTTGGATACTTTTTATAGGTTGCTGTTATTGATTTTACAGTATAAGGCCTTGGATCAACTATCTCTTTTGCTCCATAATTCCATGCTGCTATCATCCCTGCACCGTATTCCATCTCTCCATGTGTTAGGGTAGGACCATCCTCAACAACAAGAACTCTCTTCCCTTCAATTAATTCTGGTTTTTCGACTTTAATTGGAGAAGCTCCCTCAATTATTATTGCTTTTGGATTGACTTTCCTTATGCTTTCCCTTACGAATTTTATATTCTTTGGTTCTGCTGATTCAATCTTGTTTATTACTGCAACGTCAGCTAATCTTAGCGACGTGTTTCCCGGATAATATGTGAGCTCGTGACCGGGTCTGTGTGGATCAACAACTGTAAATGTGAGATCAGCTTTATAAAATGGGAAATCATTATTCCCTCCGTCCCATATTATTACATCAGCTTCTTTTTCTGCCTCACGCAAAATAGCCTCATAATCAACACCGGAATAAATAACACTTCCTATAGCTATGTGTGGTTCGTATTCTTCGATTTCTTCAATTGTGCATTTGTGCTTTTTTAAGTCAGCTAAAGTTGCAAATCGTTGAACTTTTTGTTTTACTAAATCTCCGTATGGCATTGGATGTCTTATTGCAACAACTTTTTTCCCAGCAGCCCTTAATAATTCCACAATCTTTCGTGAAGTCTGTGATTTACCGGAACCTGTTCTTACGGCAACAATTGCTACTAATGGTTTTGTACTTTTTATCATCGTCTGCTCTGCCCCAAGTAATGTGAATGAAGCGCCGGCAGTGTTTACTATTGATGCTTTTGTCATAACATATTCATATGGCACGTCAGAATAAGAAAATACTACATTATCTACTTTAAGTTTTTTTATTAGTATTGGAAGTTCCGATTCATCATATATTTTAATCCCCTTAGGATATAGTTTTCCGGCTAACTCTTTAGGATATAACCTTCCGTCTATATTTGGAATTTGAGTTGCTGTAAAAGCTACAACATTGTAATCTTCATTATCTCTGAAGTACACGTTAAAGTTATGAAAGTCTCTTCCTGCTGCACCCATTATTAGAACATTTTGTCTTTTCATGATTTTTCCTTTTTTTTATTCTACAGTTACACTTTTAGCTAAATTTCTCGGTTGATCAACATTTAAACCCTTATTTACTGCAATATGATATGCAAGTAATTGTAAAGGCAGTACCGTTAAAATTGGCATGAATATCCTAATTGTGTCTGGTACTCTTATTACGTAATCAACAATTTTTTCAATTTCATCGTCTCCCTCAATCGCAATTGCAATGATTTTTCCATTTCTCGCTTTCACTTCTTGAATATTGCTTATGATTTTCTCATATGTTGAGTCTTTCGGAGCAATTACAACTACCGGCATATTCTCATCAATTAATGCTATTGGACCATGTTTCATTTCTGCAGCAGGATATCCTTCTGCATGAATATATGATATTTCTTTGAGTTTCAAAGCTCCCTCCAATGCTACTGGGAAATTATAGCCCCTCCCCAGATAAAGAAAATTTGTTGAATTCTTAAAGTCTTCTGCAATTTTTTCAATCTGATTATTGAGTTCTAATATCTTTCGTACTTTATCCGGAATTGACTGAAACTCTGTTAATAGATTCCTCCCGTCTGTGAGACTCAATTCTTTTCTTCGTGCTAATAAGATCGTAATTAATGCAAGTACAACAAGTTGCGATGTGAATGCTTTAGTTGATGCTACACCAATTTCTGGCCCTGCATGCGTGTATACTCCTCCATGACTTTCTCTGGCTATTGAACTTCCTACAGCATTACAGATTCCTAAACACAAGGCCCCTTTTGTTTTTGCTTCTTTTAATGCTGCTAATGTGTCGGCAGTTTCTCCACTCTGGGATATAAAAATAACCGCGTCTTTTTCACTTAAAACCGGATTTCTGTATCTGAACTCTGAGGCATATTCAACCTCAGTGGGTATTCTTAAATACTGCTCAAACATATACTCCCCAACTAGACCCGCATGCCAGGAGGTTCCGCAACCGGAAATAATAATTCTTTCTGAGTGATATAGTCTGTCAATTATTCCTTCTAATCCGCCCAGTTTTACTCTTCCTTCATCAACAATTATCCTCCCTCTCATTGCATTGGTTAATGCATCTGGTTGTTCAAAAATTTCTTTCAACATGAAAGTTGAGTATCCCCCCTTGCTTATTTCTTCTACTGTCATCGATAACTCTATAACTTCCTTCTCAACAGGAATATCATGAATATTTCTGACTAATATTCCTTCTTTGGTGATTTCAGCTATCTCATAATCTTCGAGGTAAATAACCTGCTTTGTATGCGCAATTAAAGCATTTATATCCGACGCAATAATATTTTCATCCCCCCCTATGCCGATTACTAAGGGTGATCCTTTCTTTGCCGCTATAATTTTATCTGGCTCTTTTTCATATATTATCGCTAATCCGTATGTCCCCTCGATCTCTATTAGAGTGTGTCTTACTGAATCAGAGAAACTATATCCTTTTTTAATGAACCGGTCAATTAAATGTACAATTACCTCTGAATCAGTCTCAGATTCAAATTTATATCCTTCATTTATTAATATTTTCTTTAATGCTTGGTAATTCTCGATAATACCGTTATGAATTAACAGGATATCACGGTTTTTACTAAAATGGGGATGCGCATTTATTTCATTTGGAATTCCATGAGTCGCCCATCTGGTATGCCCTATTCCTGTTTTAGACACAATTTTGCCTCCTTCAACTAAACTCTCTAGTTCAGTCACCCTCCCCTTGCGCTTGATATAAGCTAATTTGTCTTTGTCAAAATAACCAATTCCTGCAGAATCATATCCTCGGTATTCAAGTCTCTTTAATCCCTCAATAAGAATTGGGATACAATCTCTTTTACCGGTATAACCGACAATTCCACACATTAAAACCTCCGATTTAGACTACAAAGTTAAGAATTGTTCCCTTCATAAGAAAATTTTTGAACCCTATTTATTTAATAAAAAAGCCTGTTTCCAGGCTTTTTATTTTACTTCATCTTTACAAGCTTCAGAATTTCTGTTCTCGTTTTATCCGCGTATTTAGCTATCATTTTGTAGAAATAAACACCATTTGCTATCTCATCCCCATCCTCATCTTTACCATCCCAGTAAATTCTGTTAAAACCAATCTCATAATCAGCTTGAGATAATTTAATTTCTTTTATTAACCTTCCGTTGATTGTGTAAATTCTGAACTTTAATTCTTCAGGCACCATTGCTCCCCTTAACTCAAAAATAAAATGAGTGTCATCTTTATATGGATTCGGGAAATTATAAACTCTCTGTATATCATTATTTTCAAATACATAAAAGACACTTCTATTGAATGTTGTATCGAAGAAATTTCCTGAAGCATCCTTTGCAAGAATATCCAGCATATGCTTTCCTTCTTTGAGTGTCGGTTTGAATGTAATTATTGCTTCCGAATTAGGATATGGAGTGTATGCAAAGTTCATATTATTATTAGTGAAACTAAGCGGTACATTGTCCATAACAATTGTAAACAAAGAAGTGTCCAATGGTAATGGACTGTCATCAGCCAGAGAAATTTTTATATTTGGTGACTTGGAGATCAAATCCCCATTGACAATCTCTTTATCATCAAAAGTTACTCTGAATACCGGTTTTACACTATCTCGGATTACATAAAATGAATTTGTAGTAATATTATTAAATGAATAGTATTCAGTTTTATTAAACTCAATCAGGGCTTCAAACGGATGTATGTCTTGGGGTGAAAGAGTATCTGTTGGCACTGTAAAAGATATGTTTTTTAAAGACAGAGGTTCAATAGATATGATTGATTCATAGTACTTAGAATCCGAATTATCTAACCTGAATGTCACCTTAACTGAATCAGCTTTTGCTTTTCCGATGTTTTGAACACTTAGATTTAGTGTCGTTGGAAAACCTTGAAGTATAGAGTCCGGCGCAAATGTCATATTTTTTTTCAACAATTGTAATTCTGCCGGTTCATCATAATCCACACTAAAATCTTTTATCTTAATTGGATTTACTGAGTTTAACGACGAATCTACAACTGTAATTCTTCCCCTCAAATATTGATATTTCGTAGCATCTAATCCGGATAGCGGATATCCGGATTGTGTTGTTGTTGCAAGACTGTCCCACTCTCTCGATTCTCTGTTTAATCCTTCTATTCTTACCGTAAAATTCGCCTCGCTTCCCCCATCAAGAATCGTGAAACTCATTGTTTCCCATTTATCCGATATTCCAATTGGTTGTGTTGTTGCCGATCCTTTTGCATCTACATAAGTCCCAACAAATTTTGATAGCTGCTTTCTTAGTGAATCAACTTGTCCGAAATTTGTTGCATAAACATAATTATTTTTCCAATCATAAGTCCAGGCATAAAATCTTACATCAATATTGTAATTCCTTGGATCCCACGCTGTCCAGTCCTCATCATAATTCCCATCTTGGATTTTAATTCTCCTCATAAATCCTGAGCTGAAGTTTTCATAGGGATATAAATACCCTTTCATTACCATAAATCCGACAAACCCAGTATAACTTTCTGTATAAGGATAGTAATACTGGTTCACTAAAACCCAGTTATTGGCAGGATCAAACACCCTTAGTGTATATCGGTTTTGATTTAGTGTGTCATAAAAAGCTAAGTTATAAACATACTGACTGTCTGAAGTAAGATAGAAAGATCCCGGTTCCACTCTACTATTATACCCGTTCATCAATCCTGCCGGCACTAATATTGTATCAATATGATTTACAGACAATTCGGGATTTACTCTTAATATTTTATGTGGATCTTTTGTTGCTGTGTATATGAAACCATCACTATGATAGAACATCGTATTGGTTATCTGATGATAGTAATCTTCTATTGTTCCATAATATCTTCCTTTAATAGTCCCGTTAAAACCCGTTCCAAATTTATAAATCCTTGTCTTACCGGTTGTATCGTGATAGTATGAATAATAGGCTAAATTGGCTATATAAAAATATTTTCCATCTGTCGTTAAACATGAATAATCCACTTCATGAGGTATTGAATCTAATCTTATGTCCTCCAGCCATTTGCTCTGTGATGGATATGGAGGTAATAATTCTGTATTAAGATATAGGGACTTACTTTCCGGAGAATAAAGGAGGTTCTCTACTGCAAGCATTTTTAATTGTTCCCCAGAGATTGTAAAACCTTTCTTCACTGCTGTTTGATTCCTGAATGTCCTTACTCTGCTCCATCTTCCAATATTTATTCCGTCATGAATCCTGCTTCGCCAATAGTATGAGTTCGCCGGTAAATTAGGACTCCTGTATTCAATAAGTCCCTCTTCACTTGTGATTGTGTTGGCAACAATAGGATTTGCAAAGGACATGGACGTATCTATTTCTATTACATATTCTAATGGTTTATTTATATAATATCCGATATTAGCAATTTGGAACGTAACAAATGAGGAATCAGATGTATACCCGTCTATAGGATTAATAATACTTGGTTCATCTATACTGTATATTGCATAAGAACTGGTCCCGCTGTTATCGGTATAATCTTCTTCAAAAAGTGGATCGGTTAAGTTTATCTTTGCATCAAATTTGTACAAACCGCCATATTTGGGAATAAATATGAATTTAACTGAATCATCGTTGGCAAAAACCGGTATCTTCAGTCTGCCTGCTAAACCCGATGTATCATTTGAGGAGAAAAATAGCTCAACAAAAATAGAGTCCTGCCCTTTTACTAGTCCAAGATTTTCAAGCTTAACTGAGATTGTAAGCGTATCACCTATTAAAGGATTCTCCGGTTTCATTGAAATAGAACTGTTTCTGATGCTGAAATCATATTCTTCTGGAAGAGGTAATTTAACTAATGGTTCTCCCAGTAATGTTAAAAGCGATATCATATTACCGTAATACAGGTATGGAAATGAGACCCTGGCTTTTGCAGACAAAATGGCTTTTCCCGTAATATAGGTCTTCTTGTTTGTTAATTCGTCAAATAATAGTCTGTTAATGTATTGACCAACTTCCCAATGCGTTAATCCGCTGCTGCCAAAGAAACTTATTGCTCCTTTATTCGGTACTTTGATGAATTGCTCTCCGAATACATCCTGATTATCAAAGTGTGCAGTATAACATGTCACACTTCCGATAAAAGGATATCTGGGAGCATTTTGCAATAGATAAATATCATCACGTAAGAATGCAGCATCCCATTGTGCTCCTCCGCCATGTCCATAATAACTTATGAATGCTGCACCTTGATTTATTGCATCTCGGATGTCCTTGGTCGTTCCTTTATACTTTTCATACAAAGGTAAATTGGGATAACGCACAATCATTCTTGATCGGAATCCGTTCTTTGTCACAAATGCTTCCTGCAAATAATATGAGGCATCATTGAACTTAAATCGATTTTCATCCTCATCATCCAGCCCCGAGGATAGAAGTAAAAATGATTCCTTCCATTTTTTTGACTGATCAGCAGGGTAATTTTCTATTTTATCAAGGTATATATGCCCCTCTTCTTCTGTTTCAATTGAAATTCGCCCTATCACTAAATCTGGAACTACATCATCGCCAGCCACAGCAACTATTGCATTATCACTTACAGCCTGCCCATATTCAATCGAATGTACCATTGGAGCTGGCACATAACTCTCCCTGCTGTTATTGAATATCTTTCTGTAATCATAACTCATATCACCTATTAATGTAATGTATGTTGGTGCGGGTGATAGAAATGATTCAAAAGCGTATTTAACGAACTCTCGCAGTGAACCGGGATCCAGATAACCCGCACTGAATACATCATAAATCTCATTCACGTCGACAAGCATTATCTTGGGGTTGTTAATGGATTTATCGGGAAAATTATTCTCTCTTAAAGTTTGCAATCTCTCGGCAACTGCTCTGAACTTGGGATGATAAATTATTATATAATCCGCCTTGTTAGTGTTTTGCCTTATATATGATGGTGTAAAAGCTCTTATTGAATCAACTGTCATAAATGTATCCGGACCCACACAATAATACTCTTCGAACTTGCTTGTGGTATCAATGAAAATTGCGCTTTTGTAAATATCATTTGCTATCTGTACAGAGTCAATTATTTTATTCGCTGTTGGAACGAAAACCCTCATCGTGTCTTCTTCCCAAAAAGTGATTTGTTGTATTTTAGTTGGATAAGTTATATGATTATCTGTCAGATAGTAATAATCCCCGAAAGCTCTGCTGTAACTGTAATATGAAAATTCAAACCAGTTAATCCTTACTACATCGCTTTTATCCAGCGTACATATCATGGAATCTGCTATGATTGCTATTGCATTTTCATCAGGATACATCGGAACACTGTCTTGACCAACCCAGAAATTACCTTCAAATGTATATGCCTCCTGCCCATCCCATTTTGCATTCCCCACTCTCACATTATTTATGTAAATATCAACATTATGAGCATAAGTCCCCCCCGGAGTGTGGCAATAAGTTGAAGTTATTCCGTGTAGGTTGACTCTTAATTTTACTGGATACTGCAGATTAAGTTCTTTAAGTTGTTTGAAATTACGTATGAACCTTCTTTCAGGTTGATAATTCTTTGCTGATGTAGTCCCCCAAAACCAATAATCTCGTTTTTCATTATTTGCATATCCAAGTTTTTCATAAACAGAATCTACTTCATATCTTTCTGTTACCTGATTGCTTTGGAATGTATATGTCCATTGTGCGGGTGGATGTCCGTTTACGTATCGGTATCTTAAACTTTGTGTTGAATCGTACTCATATGTAAACCAGTAAACACTTGTTTTGTTATATAGGTTTTGGAAAGTGTATGGTGAGGCGGGGGGAGTATTTCCAATGAAATGAATATAGTCCCCCTGATCAAATGTTCCATCCCCCTGATCTGCAATTTCCAAAGGTATTGCTGTTCCGTTTTGAAGGATTTGAATATTTGCACTGCTAAGTTGGGGAGGTAAATTGGCTCCTGATTGTATTAATTCGTTATATGTTAAACGATATAATCCTTTTTTGTTTAAATAAACCTTGAACCATTTTTTGCTTGGATCATACCAATGGGTACTTGGTCCCTCTGGTGCTGATGTATAATTCTTTCCAATCCATTCTTTTGCTTGCTCATAATTCACAACAGAAGTTCTTAAAAATTCTGCTGATTGAATATCATTTATCCTGATATAATTAGATCCTCCTTGTATATTTCCGCTATACTTGATTTTTACAGTAACTTTCTTTATTACCACCAGTTCTCTGGTTACAGGGTTGAATTGAAATGGACTTATTACCAAAGGTTGCACTCTGGCATAACGCATTGTATAAGGCGCGGGAAGTTCGATTATGTTCTCGGGAAATAATTTATTAACTGCATATACTCTGGGATCCATTGAAGCGATGTTCAGCTTTTCATAATATGTGTCGTTATCAGGGTAGGGCAAAATGAATTTATTCTTGAATGTCTCTTTCTCAATTGAGACTATTTCCATACTAGGTTTGCTTTCAGGCTCAATTCCAAATGATACTGCATAACTTGGTATCCATGGTTCTCCCGTCTTTCTGAATGAAATTCCGTCCCCTTTGATTACCTGAAACTTGACCCCTTCTACCGTCGTATCGGCAATTATGTATTTCCCGGTAAAATCGAAGGTGATTTTTGCAAAATCGCTATTTATTTCTGATATTTTATGACTTTGACTTCTTACTGGTAAATTAATTAACGTTACTATGAATACTAAAATAATTGCTTTCTTAAACTGCATTTTGCCCTTTTAATCTATGTTAATACTATTGAACCAATATTTAAGGAATTAAATAGTAAAGTTAATTTTCTTCCTGTAATATGGCAAGTGAAAAAACTATCCCATTATACGAAATACATTGTTAATGGAAATTTGTATTGTAATATATTGTTGAGAATATTTGCATCTGCTTATTCTGGAAAGAGTTGTTTGAATGCACAAAATATCGGCTCATTATTTCCGCATGTAATTTCGCAGATAAATAATATCTGAGAATAATTGAATATCTGTTTTCCACTTCAAGATCACCACTTAAAATTTTTATTCTCTGATCTGTAAATACACTGTAGCTTTCGAATACATCCCCTCCGATATTGTTAATTAAATTTCCTCCTGAATCATATATATTCTTGCCATGCATATAGTTTTCATATGCAAGAATAGCTTTGAACCTGGAAGTTACTTGATATTCTAACTGTAGCGAAAAAAGTGTGGAGTTTGGTTCTATATCACTGCATAACATAGCGCCGTTATTAGTATACGCTAATCCGGTCTGAAATCCGGGATGTGAAAAAGTAAAAGGTCTTACTTGCATATACTCAATCGTCAGCATCATATTTCTCACTAAAAGTGGATTTGATAGCGCTAGTCCTGCTTGCCATAGATTCCCGTTTCCGTTGCTGTTCCACTTTTCATTGAAAAAATAATCAAAATTTATATCATCAAACAACAATGTGCCATACATTTCCAACCCCTTTACTGGATTATATTTTATATCAAATCCAAGAAAAGAATTATCCAGATCATTCATGCTTCTCTGGGCTGACTCCCAAAGTAAAAATGGATTTAAATATGCTAATTCGAAAGGCCTTTGAGTGTAAACTACTGATTGTGAGATACCTAAATTTAAATTTTCCCATGGTCTTATTCCAAATCTGCTTATTGCAAAGTACTTATCGGCTTTTGTTCTTATTTCATGTAAACTTGGTTTTTGTATAAACGTATCTGATTTTTCTACTAACCACCCATGAATAAAATTTAATGAGAAAATATTATATTTTATATCAAACTTGATAAAATCAAATAGTTGAGGTGTCTGGTCTAAAAATGCACGGTTTATATTTCCTGACCCCCACAATACTCTCTCTCTCCCGACTTGAAGTTTGGCAATTTTGTTCTTAATCTGGATATAACCCTCAGTGTTGTCAAAGTAATCCAGATTCGTATAATTAAAAGCAAAACTCTGTTTCACTCTTCTGTCCAATCGGGCAGTCTCCCTGTCTCCGATATTTGCACCGTTTGTTGCATTTAAATATATTCCAAGCCAATCGGAATAATTTAAAATGAGTTCCCCTCCATAACCTATTAGCAGACTGTTTTTTGTGATTTCTCCTGGTTTATCTACCACTATACTCCTGAGTGAAAATACCGGATTTATTCTCAAATCAAATTCCCCGTCAAAATAACTGTATAGTGAGATATTTTCATCTCTTAATAAGAGTTCTTCAATCTTTAAAATATTAAATTGATTTTTATCATCACCAAATCTTAAGTTTGTTAAATAACTGCTGAATAATTCAAGTTCTTCATTTTCTTTTTCGAATAAAAGTTCTTTACGCGTTTCAATTGTTTTTATATACTCTTTAAGCCTGGATTTAGATAAGGGTATTACTGAATTGTCATAGTCAGAAATAATTCCTCTTATCTTCATCTTCTGTAAGAAGTCATATATCGGATGCTCAGCATTAATATTTTCATTCTGAGCGCAAAGAATACTGGTCGCTGCTATAAAAAGAAATAATACCTTGTAAATCAAATATACTCCTGTTACCTTAAAATCTCTCTTTAATTGATATTACCATTTACTTCTTTTCTTTAATAATCGACATCGCAGTGGCTATAATTCCCGCTACATCTGCCATATTGTTTGGGATTATCATTGTATTTGTCGTTTTTGCCAGCTTTCCAAATTCATTTAGATATTGCTCTGCTACTCTTAGAGTTACCGCATTCATTCCCCCTTCTTCATTAATTGCAGTTGCTATCTCTCTGATACCTTTTGCAGTTGCAAAAGCAACTCGTTCTATTTCTTGTGCATGCCCTTCCGCTTCATTGATTTTTCTTTGCTTTTCACCTTCTGACCTTGCTATCAACTCCTGCTTGTCTCCCTCTGCCCTGTTTATCTTAGCTTGTTTGTCCCCTTCTGATTCTGCAATTAGTGCTCTCTTTTCTCTCTCAGCCCTCATCTGTTTCTCCATGGCATCTCGGATACTCTGTGGAGGTGTAATGTTCTTCACTTCATACCTTGTTACTTTTACTCCCCATGGATCCGAAGCTCTGTCTACCGCATCAACTATCGACGCATTAATTCCTTCCCGTTCTTCAAATGTCTTGTCTAACTCAAGTTTTCCCACTACGCTTCTCATTGTCGTCTGAGCTAATTGTGATGCTGCATATTGATAGTTATTTATTCCGTATGATGCTTTCATAGGATCTACCACTAGCAGATAAAGAATACCGTCAACTTCAACCGCTATATTATCCTTCGTTATGCATACCTGCGGCAAAACATCCAATGCAATTTCTTTTAATGTATGTCTATACCTTATCTTGTCTATAAAAGGCATTAGAATATGTAGCCCCGCTTTTAGTGTGGAATGAAATTTACCTAACCTTTCCACAACAAATGCTGATTGTTGTGGCACTACTATCATAGTCTTTGCAAGAATTATTATTGCAAAGATTATTAAACCTACAAGAATTATTATATCTGTTTCCATGGAACCTCCTTATAATTTTATGATTTCATCTTTACAAATAAGATAGTGCTTTCTTTCTTTATGATTTCTGCAACCTGCCCCTTCTCTATCTTTTCTTCTGATTTCGCCACCCAGTCCGTACCAAATAATTCTACTTTCCCTGAGTATGGTGGATTAATTTCCTCTTTCACCACTACGGTCAAACCGTCAAAATCATCCATGTTCTCACTCCCCTTCTCATTAATTTTCTTTTTACCGATAAATATGGTTTTGAATTTATCTCTTAATACGATAATTAAAAGAATGGAGGAGATTAGAAAGATGATTAATTGCAAACTGAACGAAATGTCAACAAATAATAGCACTATTGCTACTATCCAGGCCCCTACTCCAAAAAACGCTAATATGAATCCGGGTAAGATTATTTCTAACAATAATACAATTAATCCGAATATGAACCAAACAACCGGTGGACTCAGTTCCCAGAACATAGTATCCCTCCTTTGGATTGATAGTTAAGGAACAAAAAAAATGTCACCGGATTATTTAATGATAATCCGGTGACTTCATCAAATTAATTTCCGTGTTTATCGAGATATTTTTTGAAAAATTCACCAATCTTTTTGTACGACTTTTCTAATATTTCCTCATTGGGCAGAAATACTATTCTGAAGTGCTGTGTCCCGGGTACTTGTCCAAAACCGCTCCCCGGTACAACTACTACCCCGGTTTCTCTGATTAACTCTGCTACAAAATGATTATCAGAGTGTTTCATATGAAGCTGTGGGAATGCATAAAATGCCCCCTCTGGTTTTACACACGAGATACCTTCAATAGCATTAAGCATTTCTACAGTAAGATTTCTTCTCCTTGTGAGCTTTTCCAATGCTTCCGCTAAGTGAGCTTGATCCCCCTCCAGACTCGGCATTATTCCATATTGCTCTGGATGGTTCGCACTTAGTCGTGAACGTAATATCCTGTTTATTGCCTCCAGATACTCCTTTAAAATCTCACGCCTTCCACTAACTACACCCCAGCCAATTCTGAATCCGGGAACCATGTAATTCTTGGATAATCCTCCGAATGTTATGCATGATACATCTTTATTCAATGATGCAATTGATAACATCTTCTTTCCATCGTATAACAATTTATCGTAAATTTCATCCGCAAAAATTACCAGATTATGCTCAAGGGCAAGATCAATTATCTGTAAAAGTATTTCTTTGCTGTATAAAGAACCTGTCGGATTGTTCGGATTAATCAGTACAATCGCTTTTGTCTTATCGTTGATTTTACTCTTGATATCCTCAATATTGGGTTGCCATCCGTTATTCTCATCTAGATAATATGGATTCTCATACATCATTAGCTTGCTCTGAATAGCAGTGTATAGTGGATACCCGGGTGTTGGAATAAGTATATTCTCACCTTCATTAACTAAAGCCGTCAAACAGATATCAATCGCTTCACTTGCACCGGTTGTTACAAATACATCCAGAATATTATCTATACCTTTTCGGTTTGCTTCTCTTTCTATGGCATCAATCGCTTGCTTAATACCCGATGATGGTGAGTATCCGTTCTTATTTTCCAACATCGCTTTGTATGCCGCCTCTACTAAATGCTTTGGTGGTTCGAAATCATATATATTCGGATCCCCTATATTTAAATAAAGCATCTCTTTCCCTGATTTGGCAGCTTCCGCAGCTATTAACATTATATCTCTGACCGCATATGTAATGTTGTTCGTTCTTACTGCCGGCACTATTACTTTTTGTGACATTATACCTCCGTTTATTTTTTTATCCGGTAGTTCTTCATTGTTTACCGGTTGTATTATTCTAAAATGCTAAAAAGGATAAAAATGGAACATTCTTTGCCAAAAGAAAAGAAATTATACTCCATCCTAACCATATCGCAAATACTAAAATTATATATTTACGTGTGTTTTCAGATTTAAACAATTTCGCTAATCCTATTCCCATCACTGCAAAAACCCAGATACTTATAGGATCTATTTTACTCAGTAATAACCCCCCTAAATCCTCTTTCCCTGTCCCCATAAATGTCCCTATTGATAAATCCTTGTACCATGTGTCTGTAATCATCGAAAGTACTGTAATTAAGAAAACTTGTACCATCGATATGTAACTAACCATTCCTGATGCTACTAACACAGATTTGTACGATCCTTCCCCTCTTAATACAAACTTGGAAAAAACATAGTAAACACTACTGATTATGAAGAAGAATATAAAACCGAATACAAGAATCGAAACTGTTGAGAAAATTTGTGCTGTTGGAGAAAATATCTGATCCATGTTCTTATCTATTACCTTCATTTGCTCATTTGCCTGCTCTTCGGTTAATGCACCGCTCTTTACCATGCTCTCAATCTGTTTTTCACTCGCTTCATATCTCATTTTTTTTGACTCAGCTTTGAGTAATGGATTAGTCATCGAAACAATTGCTGATAAACTGACCAAAATATACAGCAATAAAACTGGTAATAGCCAGTCAATTGTTCTTAGTGGGAATAAAGAAATCGATTTGAATGTTGCTAAAGGTTCTGTAAATATTCCAACGATTTTATCACTATGAGATAATTCCTGCAATTGTTCACCCGTTTGCTCATTAATCTCATTATTGCTATCAAACTCGCTTTTTGTTTCCATACGATGGTCTTTCTTTTTTTTAATATCAAGTACAAAATTATAAAATATTTAATGATTAACCAAAAGCCATTTCCATTTTCTTCGCTCTTTGAAATTGAACCTTCCCGGATATGACTTCTTAAGATTTCACGATTTTTTGATTAATCTATTTGCCCTTATTTTTTATTCTGCTTTTGGGATCATCTTTTGCCATCAGAGGCATTTTTTCTTCACTTTTTTTTAGTACTTCAGCTTTGCAAAAAACCTTCTTTTTTGACTGACCCTTCCCTTCTGCATCCCTTTCGGTCTTTTTCTGCCCGATTCCGGTTCAAGACAAATTCATTTTAAAAAAGGAAACTCAAATATCAATTTTTACGTCGTATTTCGCTTAATTTTGTAGCCAAACTCTATTTGAAGAACTCTTTAGCAAAAGTACTTGCATCTTCTGCTCAACTTCCCTGTCAATTTTCAACAAAAATCTTTATCTTTGCCTATTCAATTATATATTTTAACTCGTTTATGAATGAAATCATACCTTTAAAAATCGTTAGAATAAATGATGAATTTATGGATATCCCTTTGCCTGAATATGCCACTTCTGGAAGTTCAGGTCTCGACATTAGGGCGGCAGTAATCGACCCTGTTGTTCTCGGAATCGGTAAATTTGCCCTTATTCCAACAAATCTAATATTTGAGATCCCCGTAGGATATGAAATCCAGGTCCGCCCGCGTAGTGGTCTTGCAATAAAACATGGCGTAACTGTCCTGAATACTCCAGGTACTATTGACTCTGATTATCGGGGTGAACTGAAAATCATCCTTATTAATCTGGGAAATGCCGAATTCGTAATTAATCGGGGAGATAGGATAGCACAACTAGTTGTTTCTAGGGTTTATCATGCTCAAATACTTCCTTCTGATTCTTTTAATGATACCGATAGAAGTTCGGGAGGTTTTGGAAGTTCAGGTATTAACTAAATTTTTCTAGTGAGGAGATTATGTATCGTTTTTTAATATTTATTATTTTTTTCCTTTCATCCCTTTTAATAGCTCAGAATGTTAGGGTGGAGGATTATCAGGTCGCAGTAAGCCGCGCTCAGAATCTGATTGCGGATGGTACCTGGAATTGGGCGCAGCAGGGCGATCAGGTCACTTCAAATAATGCTAATGGTTCCCTTACCATGAAGACTTTTTTCTCTTCCCTACCTACCGCTTGGTTTATTAACCTCGATGCGGTCGCTGGAAAGAATTTCTCTGACTATAGCCATAATATTAACCTCAGTTCAAGTTTTCGCAAATATGTGTGGAATGATAGGGATCTCTTTGCTTCTGGTCGCTTAACTTTATCACATGCAAATTTTTATAAGCAGGTTGAATCTCGTCTTACTGTGGGATTTGGTTACGGCAGATATATTAATGCAACATCCCTTGCTAAAGCTGTGAGAATTGAAGATCACCTTATTCGGGAAAAAATAATCTCTGAGTATCTATCTAAAGAAGTTATGGTCTCGGTTGCAAACATCATCGAACGCGAACAGGAGTATAAGGATACTTATGGGAATACCTCTTATGAAACTTTTTGGTTTGATGATATTGAAAGGGAAATTAAAAAATCTGACGAGGTTTCCTCCGATGGAATTGGTTCTATCGGTATCCTGCGTATGCGTCAGGTCCTTTTTAATATTAATGAACGCGTAAATGACCGGTATTACGGCTGGGATGTTGTCGCTGGTATCCTTTTCCCTCTGTCAACTCGTGACAAATCACCCGCTGGAAATCCCAATCTTTCTGTTACTGCAGAATATTCTTATCCCATCAATTGGAATATGCAGATCAATACTTCCCTTATTTCTTCCACTCCAATTGATTCTGGTTTTTTCAAGACCTTTGACGTTTCAACTAAACTGGATTTCATTTATGAACTGAGCAATAGGATTAATTTTGTAGCTAATTACCAGCTCGTTTCTAATAAAGTGGTTGAAAACGACAAGTTCATTCTCGACCACTACCTGAATGCTTCGTTTTTGTATTATCTGGAGAATAATGTTTATTTTATTTTTAGCTCTGGCTTCGCAAAACAAGGTTCTGCTCCCCGTTCTTTACGCACAACCGTGGGAATTCAATATAATCTCTTATAAAATATGGGGAGTCTTAACTCCCCCTTTTTTTAAGTTTAATTTGCTCTTTTTTTTCTATGCTCGCCTCAAGCCTGATATTAAATAATTTCCCGATCTCAGCCCCGATTATGAATACAATCGAGGAATAATAAAGCCAGAATGCAACTACAACTACCAGTATATAAGCTCCGTATATCATTCCTAATGTAGGGAAATTCCTGATGTAATAACCAAAAAGTTGCTTCGCTGCTTCCCACAATAATGCTGCCCAAATCGCTCCCATAGCTGCAGATCGCTTTCTTATTTTCTTCGTCGGTACAAATTTATATATTAAGAAAAACATTATGAATAAAACTAATATTGAGAGCCCGATTGTAAAAGCCTGCTGAAATATCCCGAGATTAAATATCGATAGAAAATCGTATTGTGAAGGTATCGACCGGAAGTAATCAATCAATGGGAATAGAAATGTCATTACCGGAAATAGAAATATCGATAGTACAATTATCAGTGTGTCTCTTAATAACCCTAAAAAGAAATTTATTTCTTTCTCAGCTCCGAATATCTTATTAAGTACTGTCCTTAAACTGCTGAAAAAACTGCTCGCCGCAAAAAATAATCCTCCTATACCCAGAATCCCCGCAATATTCTTGAATTCAACTACTTCGTTTATTCTCTTAAAAATAACCGACTTTGCGTAGTCCGCATATTGTTTGTATGGAATTAACGTATCAATCAGATTATTTACTTGCACGGCTACTGTTGCCGAATCAAGAAAAATTCCTAGCAGCCAGAATAAAATTAGTATAAATGGAATAAAACACAGAATCAAACTGAATGCCAGTCCTGATGCAAACAGAAAAATATGATCCGTATCCATCCTTACATATATACCCCCGAAATAATGTTTTATGAACTCCCATGCATACATTAGCTTCTTGTTTCTGTGCAATAATAATTTAACTACTTCTTTTGTATCCCTTAAGAACTTTTTTAATTCATTCATAAGGTTACTCTCCTTTTTTTTCCATAATCTTTCCCAAAGTGTTATGGAAAATATCGGAAAGTTTTTCGGTTTCCATTTCAATTCTGTTATTTACTTTCAAATTCTCTTTAGTTACTTTGCCTAAATAGCTGAATGGTATTCCATATGATTTTATTGATTCTTCAAGTAGCAGCTGGTTTTCCTCTGAAGTTGTGATAATTACTCTTGACTGCGATTCTGAAAAAAATGTGAAGTCCTCTCTCGTACTTATTGATATATTTACTTCTGCTCCCATAACTTTTTCTCTGTTTATTACACAGCATTCGGCTAAAGCACAAATTATACCCCCCTCCGAAACATCATGCGCCGATTTTATGAACCTTATACCTATAAGATTTGCAAGTACGTCCTGTAATTTCTTTTCTGTGGCTAAGTCCAGTCTCGGTGAATCTCCTGCTACTGAATTGTATATAACCTTTAGGTATTCACCCCCCCCGATCTCTTCGAAATCCTCTCCAAGTAAATATATCACATCCCCCTCGTCCTTGAAATACGAGGTAGTTACCGATTCAAGATCTTCAATTAATCCAACCATTCCTATCACAGGTGTCGGATAAACAGCTGCATTCGGCGATTCATTATAAAAACTTACATTCCCGCCTGTTACCGGTGTATTCAGCGCTCTGCATGCTTCTCCCATCCCTTCAATGGCTTCCTTGAATTGCCAGTAAACATCTGGTTTGTATGGATTTCCGAAATTCAAACAGTTCGTTATTGCCAGCGGTATCCCCCCTGAGCAGATTATATTTCGCGCCGATTCCGCCACTGCAATTTTTGCCCCTTCTCTTGGATTCAGATATACATATCTTCCGTTGCAGTCTGTTTTTGCCGCTAACGCCTTGTTCAGTCCCTTAATTAATATTACTGCAGCATCGCACCCCGGTCCCACTATTGTGTTCGTCCTTACCATTGAATCATACTGCTCATATACCCATCGCTTGGAGATTATATTAGGTGAGGCAAACACTCTCTCAATCGTTTCCTTGATGTCAATCGGAAATGGTAGGGAATTCGGTACAAATTTCCTTAGCTCATCTATGTATTCCGGTTTCTTCCATTCACGGTGATATACCGGCGCTCCGCCCCCAAGCACTAATTCAAAGGGTGGTATTTCTGCCTTAAGTTCCCCCTGATACGATATTTTCAGTACTTTCTCATCTGTTACCTCCCCAACTATTTCACAGTTGAGATCCCACTTGTCAAACACTTCCTTGACCTTATCTTCATATCCCGGCTTGGAAACTACTAACATCCTCTCCTGGCTCTCCGAAAGCATTATTTCATATGCAGACATGCCGGTTTCTCTCAAAGGTACTTTATTAAGGTCTATTACCATTCCTGATTCCCCCTTCGCGCTCATCTCCGATGTCGAGCATGATATACCCGCCGCTCCCATGTCCTGAACTCCCACAGCCCAGCCGTTTTTTGCAATTTCTAAAGTAGCTTCGAGCAATAATTTTTCCGTGAAAGGATCTCCCACTTGCACTGATGGTCTCTTTGCTTCCGACTTTTCCGATATTTCCTCTGATGCAAAGGTTGCTCCGTGTATCCCGTCCCTTCCGGTTGAGGACCCCACTATCATTACCTTATTTCCTTTCCCTTTCGCTAAAGCAGAGACTACCTGATCCGTCTTGACTATCCCTATTCCCATAGCGTTAACTAGTGGGTTTCCTTGATAACATTCGTCAAAATAGACTTCCCCCGCTACCGTTGGTACTCCAAAACTGTTTCCATAGTCACCAATTCCCCTGACCACTCCGTCAAGTAGGAATCTCGTTCTTGCATCATCCGGTAATCCGAATCTTAGCGAATTTAATGCGGCAATTGGTCTCGCTCCCATTGTAAATATATCCCTCATTATTCCCCCTACTCCTGTGGCTGCTCCCTGATACGGTTCAATTGCACTTGGATGATTATGACTTTCAATCTTGAAAGCAACCGCTAACCCGTTCCCTATATCTACTAGCCCGGCATTCTCTTCCCCCGCACCAACCAGTAACCTCCCTCCGCTTCGTGGTAAGGTTTTAATCAGTGCAATCGAATTTTTATAACTGCAATGCTCACTCCACATTACACTGAATATCCCTAACTCGGTAAAATTCGGCTCCCTGCCTAATATTTCGTAAATCCGTTTATACTCTTCCTCGGTTAATCCATGCTCTTTCGCTAAATTTAATGTTACTTTTGGCTCTTTCATAAAAACTCTGTCTAATTATTAAAAATCACTCAGATATTCTTTCCATATCTTGTATAGTTTATAAGTCGCAATTATATCTTCTCCGCAATATACTGCAATATCCTCTATCCTTCCGGCATTATATAAATTCCTCACTTCCATCCCCGATACTTCCTTTGATTTAGGCGACTTTATCCCGAATGCATGACAATAAAAATCAAGATTGAACCTCCTGAATCCTCCATAAAAGGACAATTGTTCTAGCAAATCTATATGTACCTTGGTGTCATATCGGTATCCTAATAGATTTTTTGTCGGCTTTATCTTTAATACTGCACTCCTCAGCATTAAAAACGGTATGTCAAAACTCCGTCCGTTGAATGTAATTACCTGATCTGTTGCCGCAATTACTCTCCAGAATGACTCTATCATCTCTTCTTCACTCATCCCCTTATATGTTGCATTTTTCCCCTCGGATGTCCATTCTTTCTTTTCTTCACTTTCATAATACACATATGGCTTCTCTTTTGCTACATCATACATCCCGATTGCCACAACTTTGGCCGTGAAAGGATACAGACTCAACCATCTCTCCGCTTCTTCTGCCTTTTCTTTTCTTAACCCTTCGTCCTTTTCTTTATTCGCCTCCCTGAGTAAATACTCTTGTTGACTCTCTGATAATGTCTCTATATCCACACCGCTTGTTTCTATATCAAATACTATTTGTCTCATCTAACCCTCTCTTTCATTTCTTAGTATTTGTACACTCGGCTCAAAATGCTTTACTGCTTCACAAAAACTTTCAGGTAATCTCGTCGACTTTCTCGTTACAGGATCTACATAAACAATTACTCCCTTCCCGTCCGCAATTTTTTCTTTACTCTGTTTATTGACTACTAAATGGTCAAACCCAAATGAGGAATTTTTTATATATGAGATTTTGGAATAGATCTCTAATTCATCACCATAATGTGCATGCGCTCTGTAATTCACTTCATTATGCACCATAAAATATAAATTGCCATCCTCGAATATCCCCTTCTCGGGAATCAATCCCATCTCTTTTGTATATTCAAGTCTTGCTTCCTCAAAGTATGTTATGTATACTGCATTGTTGCACACCCCCAGCATATCGACTTCATTGAAACGAACTTTTAATTCTATTTTGTGTTTGTATCCTTTTTCCATCTTCTAATTGAATATTTTTTTCATTCTTGAAATGGCTTCCTGTATATCTTCAAAGGTAACATCCAGATGTGTTACAATCCTTAAACTGTCTTTCTTTCCAGTTGACATTAAAAGTCCGCTTTCTTTTCCTTTTTGAATAGCTTGCTCAACTGTCAATATTAAAGGTTTAAATATAATAATATTTGTTTGAACTGCAGCTTTTTCTACTTCTAATGATGGATTGCTGTTTATCCAGTTTAAGATCATTTTCGCCTTTTCATGATCCTCACTTAGTTTCTTAAAATTATTTTTAAGTGCATATAATCCCGCTGCTGCCAGAACTCCCGCCTGTCTCATTCCCCCGCCCCAGGATTTTCTTATCCTGAACGCCTTTTCAATAAAATTCTTCTCCCCCGCTATCAAACTTCCCACTGGTGCTCCTAATCCCTTCGATAGGCAGCAGGATATTGTATCAAATTCCGCAGCGTACTCTTTTACATTTATTCCCGTTGCAACTGATGCGTTCCATATCCTCGCTCCGTCTAAATGATAAAATAACTCATATTTTCTGGCAATCTCACCTATCTTTTTTATACTCTCCATTGGTTGTATAGCGCCACTTGCTCTGTTATGTGTGTTCTCTATCTCTATAACTTTCGTCCTTGGCATGTAATAAGCTGACTTAGGCCTTATTGCCTCCTCAACCTTGTCCTCTGGCATTACCCCGTTTTTCCCTTCAACTGGGAATAATTGAATCCCGCTTAATGCTGCCGGTGACGCTGATTCATAATTGAATATGTGTGCATCTTTTTCACATATTACTTCATCCCCCGGTTCTGTCAGTACTCTTAAACATATCTGGTTTCCCATCGTCCCGCTTGGAACATATAAAGCCCCCTCCTTACCTAGTAAATCAGCTGTATATTCCTGTAATTCATTTATTGTCGGATCTTCTTTGAATACATCGTCTCCAACTTCTGCATTATACATCGCCCTTCGCATTTCCTCTGAGGGTCTCGTTACTGTATCACTCCTTAAATCAATAATTTTCATCCTGATCAGTCCTTTATATCTTAACTTTTTTCTTGATTCTCTTTATTATTACTAAACCAATAATCCATACCGCTATAGTAAGTGCTATCCCCGGAATTAATCTTGGATTTTGGGTGTAAAATGTTTCGTAATCATTCAATCTTACTTCACCTGTTAATATAGCCTTTTCAAACAATTCACTCTCTTTTTCAACTTCTCCATAAGGACTTATAATGCAGCTAATCCCTCCATTTGCTGCGCGGATAACTGTTTTTCTGTTCTCTATTGCCCTTAGTATCCCCATCTTCATGTGTTGATAAGGTCCGCTTGTTTTTCCATACCAGCTGTCATTTGTCAGTATCGCAATCATATTTACCCCCTTGCTCGAATAGTCTGCTACATAGTCCGGAAACGCTGACTCATAACATACAGCCCCGAATATCTTGATTGTATCATTATCAATCGTAAGCTTAAATAATGACGTATCGTATCCTACATTCCACCCTGATAAACCCACTCCCCACTTTATTAACGACCCTAAAAAAGGTATTTGATCGGCAAAAGGAGTTTTTTCTCCAAAAGGTACTAACTTAATTTTCCCATATTTTTGTATTTGTCCTCTGGTTGGTGGAAATAAATATATTGCATTATGTGTTGTGTAGTAAAATTCTCCGATATCGCTGTATTTTGCATTGGGTGGTGCATCTTCCTTTTTCCCGTGAAATCTGAAATCAGGCATTCCTGTGAGCAAATAAACATTGTTGTTACTCACAAAATTGTATAATGAGTCTACAATGTGCCCGTATGCACCGTTTAATAAATAAACTGGAAGCGCAGTCTCTGGAAAGAAAATTATTCTTGCCCCTTCCTCTACTGCTTCTCTTGACATTTTTAAGTAATTACCTGTAATCTCCTCGAGACTCCCCCCTGACCACTTTTCATATGGATCCAGGTTCGGTTGAACTATCCCCACTTTAACTTTTTTCTCTTCAAAAGTAAGGTTGTTTATTTTTGCAATACTGTATATTATTGGAATTAAAACAAATAATCCAAGTAGCAAAGAGTAAAACGGTGAGATTTTTTTCTCGCTTCGGTATCTCTCAAATATTTTAAATAGGAAAATGTTTATATATACTACTACTAAACTTATCCCTAGCACTCCGGTTATATCTGCAATCTGTATATATAGATTATAGTCAGGTAGCGAATTCCCTAATAATATCCACGGGAATCTTAAATCAGTACTCATTGTTACATATTCATAAACTACCCAGAAAAATGGGAATAACCAGATTGCCGCTTTTTCATTTATGTGTTTCTTTGTAAAATAATATAAGGTGGACGGAATTAAAAATAATATCGGATTTGCAAAGAAAAGAAAACCCCCGGCTATCATAAGGAATGGATCTCTCGCTTCAGTGAATGCACCCACCCAGTAGATAGTCGTGAATGAAAAAACGAAACCGAATAAATAAGTCCCCCTGTTGATATCTATCAACCTCTCTCTTTTTGTTATTACCATTAAGTAGGGCACTAATCCCAAAAAAACTAAAAAATTAAATGGTATTGGAGGAAACGCCATTCCTGTTATTATCCCCCCCATAATCAGCAGAAGTCTCTCTTTCTTAAGTTTTACTTTTTCCTCTGCTGTACGGAAACTTTTGTTAAACAGGAATTTCACTTTTTCCCCTTTTTTTTGTTTAATATATATTTTAGAATTGCTAGTACAATCAAAATGACAACTATTGAAAGCACTACTGCTGAGTATGTGCTTAATATGTAATCTATTTTGTTTAGATTCCTGGCAAAAATGTATCCCAGCCCGAGTAATATTATATTCCATAGAATAGCACTGACGGTTGAAAGTATCAGCGTCTTCTTAAATTCTATCTCACTTAGTCCAGTAAAAAACGAAATTACTGATCTTATCCCCGGAATAAACCTGTTGAATAAGACCATCATCATTCCATACTTTTGGAACCATTCTTCAGCTGTATTTAACGCTGCCACCGATATGAATTTTACCTTCCCCTTCCTTACTAATTTCTTATCAGTTTGTGTCCCGAGATAATACAAAAACAGAAAACCGGCTTCACTCCCGATACTCGTAATAATCAGTGCCGGAATAAAGTTAATTGTTCCCGACACTATCAGAGTTCCCCCAAGAGCCACTATAAAATCACTTGGTGCTGGTGGAAAAACGTTTTCTACAAATGGCATTACCAGTAGCACACTGTATATTATCAATGGGCTGAATGTTGTCATTGAATTTAGAATTTCTTCGAACATTATTACTTGGTATATTTCAACAATGCTATTGACTGTGCCACCGCTCCCTCTTCTCTTCCTGTGAAACCCATCTTTTCCGAGGTAGTAGCTTTTATGGAAACTCTGTCTGTCTCAACTTCAATAATCTCCGAAATTATCCTCTGCATCTCGGGAACATATTCCGCAATTTTCGGCTTCTGAAGTATTAGAGTGCTGTCTGTATTGACAACCCTGTATCCTTTTGACTTTATCAGATTCATTACCTGGCGTAATAACTCTTTACTGTCTATTCCCTTGAATCTCTCATCGGTATTTGGAAAATGAACTCCAATATCCCCTAAAGCAAGCGCACCTAACAGAGCGTCACATATTGCATGCAATAATACGTCTGCATCACTATGCCCTAGTAATCCTGTCTTATATGGAATCTCTACTCCGCCCAGAAACAGTTTCCTCCCCTCCTGAAATTCATGTACATCAAACCCTTGACCAATTCTGTATTTATTCATTACCTTATCTCAAATATTGAAAATTCATTATTGTAACTCGTCCAAACAATACTTGAATTCTTTACTCTGGAATATTGCGGACCCTTCTTGATTTCCTTGAACAATTCCTCAATTGCCCATTTCTCCCCCTCTGCCTCAGTTACTACTTCCCCTGTGTAAAGATTTTTTACGTATCCTTTCAAATTTAATCTTACTGCATTCCTGTATACAAAGTATCTGAATCCAACTCCTTGTACCAGCCCGTTTACAATTATTTCTGCGCGTTCCAATTCTTCACTCTCTTCTTATCTCTTTTTTATCAGCAGACTTGCATATCTCCGAAATTATCACTCCTGAAAATATTAACAACGCCCCGGTTAATACAAACATTGTTGGTCTTTCATTTAAAATCATAAATGCAAATACTGCGGCAAATATCGGTTCCATCGAAAAAATCAGCCCTGCTTTTGTTGGCGTTACTACGGGCTGATATTTAGTCGTTAAAAATAAATTCAGCACAGTTGCCAGTAGTGAAGTATACAATAATACAAAAACAAGGTTATTCGTCAGGTTTAATCTGATTTCCTCTCCTCCTGCGGCTGGAAACACTAAGGTTGAAATTCCTGCCAGCACAAAAGTTGTCCCCACCTGTGTCAATGTCAAAAATCGGTGATCGTTCTCACTGCTGATCTTGTCTAAATAAACTATATAAAGCGCAAATGTAAATGCACATATAAGCGTAAGGAAATCTCCTGTCGAAAAATCGCTCCCAATTTCATTGAATACATCATATACCGTCTCCCCGCCGCTTGAAAGAAAAGTTAAGCCCGTCACTACTAAAAATATACTGATTACATTCGCAGTTGTCGGTTTTCTTCTCTCCATTATCATTTCAAGAATCGGCGTAAAAAGAACAAAAGTCCCGGTAATAAATGCCGACTTTGTAGCTGTCGTCGTGGTTAATCCTACTGTCTGCAATATGAAACCCAAATACAATAAAAACCCTAACGTTATTCCCTGAATTATCTGTCTCTTGCTCACATTCAAAAGACTTTTATACATTAACGGTAGCAATACTGCGGTTGCTATCGCAAATCTTACAGTGACAAAAAGCATTGGCGATGAATCGGTTAATGCACTCTTTATTAATACAAATGTGCCCCCCCATATCACTGTGTTAAAGAATAAAGCGCTCTCTGCTATTCTTGTCCTGCTGATCTTCAATCCCGTTTTTCCCCTCGCTTTAATTATCCTTTGGCTGAGCGTATCCGAATTGTTTCATCATTGCCTCATTACTCCGCCAGTTTTCTCTTACCTTTACTCTTAGCTCAAGATATACTTCTTTATCAAGAAATATTTCTACATCCTTCCTCGATAACTCTCCCAGTTTCTTTATCTGTGCTCCCCCTTTTCCAATTATTATTTTCTTCTGCGAATCCTTTTCAACAAAAATCATTACACTTATATAATATTTCCCGCTTTCCCTTTCCTTGAATTCTTCTACCGCTGTTTCACACGAGTAGGGTATTTCATCCCTGTATAGTTCAAATATCTTCTCTCTAACTATCTCCCCCACAAAAAATCTTTCATTTTCGCTTGAAGTAATGTCCTCTGGATAATACTTTGGATGCTCTGGTATATAACTCAGTATCGTTTCTCTTACACTGTCCGTATTAAAATTTAAAAGTGCAGAAACCGGAATTATCTTCGTAAATAATTTGTGTTCTTCCGCTTCCTCGATTAACTTCTTTACCTTTTCCTCGCTGGATAAATCTACCTTGTTAAGCAAAAGTACTTTTGGAGTGGATGTCTGGTTTAGAAGTCTCAGTAGATTCTTCTCACCAAATAAATTCTTTATTTCTTTTTCTGTGGAAACATCATATATAAAAAGTAAAATATCCGCATCATCAATCGACCTCTTGATGAATTCCTCCATCTTTTCTTGCAGTAAATATTTGGGATTTAATATCCCCGGAGTATCCAGAAATATTATCTGGTAGTCTTCCTCCGATAATATCCCAAGCACTGTCTTTCTGGTCGTCTGAGGTTTGTCACTTACTATGGATATTTTTTGCTTTAATAGCGCATTTAATAAGGTGGACTTACCCGCATTCGGTTTCCCGATTATAGAGACATATCCTGCTTTATGCTTCATTTCTTTTCTCGTTAAAATTTTTTCAAATAACTTGTAAAATTAATCAAATTACGTGAGTTATTAAAGGTTATTTATGGAATAAAAAAAGGCAGTGAAATTTTCACTCCACTGCCTTTGTGAATAGTTTTATGAAACAAACTACTTCATTAAAACCATTTTCTTGATTTCTCTTTGTTCTTTTCCGCTGTTCCCTTTGGCACGTAGTTCATAGAAATAAATTCCGCTTGTCATTCCTCCATCCGAAGTGTTGAATGTAACTTCATGCCTGCCCGAATTCTTAAATCCGTCAACTAAAACTTTCACAACTTCACCCAATAAGTTATAAACTACCAACTTAACTGCAGATGCTTCCGGTAAACTGTATTTTATAACCGTACTGGGGTTGAACGGATTTGGATAGTTCTGTTCAAGACTGAATTCAGCTGGCTTCCCAACTTCTCCGTCAGCAACATCTGTTAATCCTGGTGCATATTCAATTGATGTCACATAGTTTACACCAAGGCTCCCTATTAGCGTCCCCGCTCCTGTCTCTTTATTGATCGAGAAGAAATCTGAAGGTACTGAACTTCCCCCCTTGATTCCAAATAGATTGCCTGACCCATCAAATGATATGTCATTTATTAAAACATTAAATCCGGTCACTCCCAGAAGCGTTGTGTCTCCGGTAGACATGTTTACTTTAAATACTCTGTCTCTCGGTGATCCAATAGCCCTGTAAATAACTCCGAATAATTCATTTGTGATCGGATCAAATGCCAGTGAGTTTACATCACATTTGATTTTGAATAGCGAATCAACTGTTTTGTTCTCAAGATTAATTCTGTATAAAATACCATTCTTGGTCGATCCATACAATGTCCCTGCCGAGTCAAAAGCTAATGTTGATAGCTGTAATGTTTTTATCTGCATATATTCGTACGCATCACCACTGTCTGCATTTACTCTTACTAAACGGTTATTGTTATCTGCACTTACAACCCCGTAAATAATGTTTGTCTTCGGATTTATTGCAATGCTCTTTATTTCTAAAAAATTTGCATTTCCAAGTAACCCTGCGCTCATATTCGTTGGATCAAATTTATATGTCTTCCCTGAACCTGTTGAGGCATATATCCCGTTCGGTAAAACTGGAAGTATATGAAATCCTCTTCCGTTAACTTCAATCCTGTCCACTAATGTCGCATTCGAAGTAACAACCAGTGAATCGCTGAAGTATCCGGCTGACTTTGGTTCAAATACTACTTTGAAAGAAGTTTGTTCGTAAGGAATCAGCGTCAGCGGATAGGTAACATTGTCAATAATTCGGAAATTATTCGTCGTAAAACTTAGATTGTTTATTACTAAGTCCATCGCTCCCATATTCTTGATTTTAATCTCCAAAGTGTCACCGGCAGTGTTCTCTTCAGTCGGTTGGAAATTTGAAACCTGCGTTTCTGAGTACAAATAGGGCGTCGCTTCTAATTCAACCCTTACCTGTCCTACCCATGTGCCCCATTGATTTGTTGCTGATGCATATTCTGCCATAATCCAGAAATCTCTCTTCGTTTCTGGATCTAGCCAAATACCATTATAATCTCCCCAGCGGTTCCTTGTGCCACCGTACGTTAAAACATAGTTCCCTTTTCCGGGTGCTAAAAGCTTACTCTCAAAGGTCGATGCTGTCGAGCCTACCGGTTTCGTTAAATAATATGCTCCCGCATATTCGGTCGTTCCGGATCTGCTGAACGAAAAAGCTAAATTACCTGATTTGTCAACTGCAACCGTTGGATACATGTACCAGAATCCGCTACCTCCGAACGTTGCTGTCTCACTGACGCTGTTTCCCAGAACATCAATCTTATAATACCTCATAGCGCTGTAACCACTTGCACTTGGGTTGTTTATGCCGTGTACAGTATATAAATAACCACCTATATACATAGGCTCATATCTGAACTGGCATGTTGTACCTCCGTCAATCAGGGTTGTACTACCTCCTAATTGATTTGCGTTCGGGGGTACAGTGAAATTCTGCACCATAACATATGAACCCGTTAATACAGGGGCAGTAGTTGGATTTGCAACTTTATATATTGCTATAAAATTACCCCCCCCTTGTGGACTAAGTACCAACGGATATGGCGTTGTCTCATCATATGCAATCGTTGGTCTGATTCCAAATGGATTACCACCGATTCCTCCCGGATACCTTATGTTCCACAAATCAAACCACATTACTCTTCCTGCAGTGTTTGCATACAATTGAGCTTTGGGTATTATCCTTAACTTTGAATATGCATATCCTCCACCAAAATTGAACTGATTGCCCGTTATATATATTGCCTGATGATCAAATCCAACTCCCTGATAATCTGTCCAGTTCGTTGTTGTTGTCATTCCATTCTTGTTTCCTGGTAATGCCCAGCTGTACCATGTCCCCATTGGATCACTGTCATCTGAAACACTCAATAATAAGTACGACGTTGTGTTAGCATCATTTTGATGTAAATAAACCATTATCCATCTCTCCGCAAAATGATCATAGGCAATCTTAGGATCGAAGGCTCCATTGTTAAAGAGTACACTGTTATACCAACCCTCTGCATCTATGCTTGCCAGTTGATTTCCTTTCTTGTCCCATATAGCAAATCTGCTGTTTACAATTCCTATTACATGGTTAGGTCCGACAGCAATATATGGGTCTGGCGGTATCCCGTTCTGCATTGGAATCCCCTGAAAACTTTTCACTAGCACAGATTGCGTTGTATCTCCTTTTCCCTCAGTTCTAACCGCACTTATATCATTATAGTACGGTGATTCTGGGATAACTGTATTACCTGTCTCGATAAAAATCGGTTTGAGGTCAACATCTTCCTTATGCTTAATCACTCTCTCCTTAGGTGGATTGATTGGATTGAATTTTTCAAATAATGATGTATTATTTATAGCTCCCGTATCCACTCGTCCCTCAGCCGGTCCCTCATAACTAATCGCCTGGCTGAACAAACTTCCGGCAAACGCCAGCATAAATAGAAGTATAGTCACTCTTATCTTCACTTCACTGCCTCTGATATTTTGTTATTATTTTTCTTGTTTTGCAATTTAATTATTTTTTTATAAAAATTCTATATACTTAATTCGCCCCTTTAATTTTTCTGTCTTCTCTTATTAGCATCCAGAGTACCACCGAAATAGCCATTCCAGCCCCGCTTATTATAAATATTATATTCTTGTCCGGAGCTTGACTTATAAAATACCCTATCACCAGACTCACTATCAGCTGCGGAATTACCACCGATAAATTAAATATCCCCATATATAATCCCATCTTCCCCTTCTCAACCTTCTCGCTCATTATCGCAAACGGCAGACTCACTACTGAACTCCAACCTATTCCAGCTATTCCCATAAGAATATATAAAACATATTCGCTGTGTCCGGCTATCACCATTCCGAAATATGCTAGCGCCATGAAACTTATACTTATTGTGTGCACCTTTATTCTGCCAAATCTTTCCGCAAGCGGCTGAAGCACAAATGCTGGAAGTATAAATCCGACTGTGTTCAATACTGCAAATGATATAGATATTATCCTTCCTGTTTCATTATCACTCCCCGGATTTATTTTCTGTTGAATAAATGCAATAATGTAAACAAACATAGTCTGAATCGCTATCCACGAAAAACCATGCGCAATGTATATCTTCATCAATCCGCTTAAGTCCGTCTTCCCCTCTCCCTCTGTCTCCTTAATCCCTGAACTCGCCTTTAGATCTCTTGGCTCAACTATCAGAAAGGTTGGTAATACCGAAAAAACCAACACCAGAATAATTCCAAAATAAATCAGGTAATAATTCCCCCATACCGCACCAATTATATATGCCAGCACTCCAAAAAATCCCGAAACCGTTTGCATCCATGTATACCCCTTGGTCCTTTCACTCCCCTCCGGCGTAACGTCTGAAATTAAGGATCTTGTCGGATTAAAACTGATATTTATCGCCACATCCAGCATCAGAGCAACCACAATCGCCACCAGAATCAAACTGTTTACCCCAAAAAAATCATTAATTTTGTCAATATTTGGCAATGCCAGCAGCATCAGAGCAGCTATTGTTCCCCCGATAAGTATAAATGGCCTCCTTCTTCCCCCCCAAAACCACGTATTATCACTTAATAAACCGATTACCACCTGACCAACAATCCCCGCAATAGGTCCTGCCGCCCAGACTATTCCGATTTCATGCAAATCAAGATTATATTTTGTTGTCAGTATCCAGCTTAATGCCGATATCTGTACCGAAAGAGCAAATCCCATTGCCGTTGCCGGTAACGAAAGCAGCCCAAAAAACGAATTACTTAGCCTTTTTTGTATCTGTAGCATCTTTTTTCAAAAATAATTTAAAAAATCTTCCCAAAAGTAACCTTTTTTCTTAACATTTCATTACCCTTTCAATTGAGTGTTAAAATTCCTGCTCCCGAATTCCCTTTCTTTCACTGAAATATTCCCTCTCCATTGATATAAAGCCGTGGTAAAGCCGTAGTAAAGCCGTGGTAAAGCCGTGGTAAAGCCATCCTTATAACAATCTGATTTTGATTCAAATATTATCAAAATATGTCAGATTTTTTATTAAATAATTGAAATACTAAAATTTACATTATATTTACGTTATTAGTTATTAAATTTTTGAGGTGTTATCATGATTAAAAATCCCTCATTATACGAAATTAATACTCGGGTCTGGTTGCGGGAATTCGACAAAGACTCTGAAAAGACAAAAATTTCCGATGTTCCCGTTTCATTTTGGCAAAATCTGCGTGAAAAAGGATTTGATTATATTTGGTTGATGGGCGTCTGGGAAACCACCCCCTCACTCGTTGAAAAATGTTGCTTCCAGTCCTTCCTCGTCGAGTCATACAGTCGGTCACTTAAAGATTGGGAAAAACCCGATGTCATTGGCTCCCCCTACGCAATAAATAATTATGAGTTCAATCAGCAAATAGGCTCCGCTGATGACTTTTTAAAGTTGAAAAAATCTCTTAATGAAATGGGCTTGGGATTGATTCTCGACTTCGTTCCAAACCATTTCTCAGCAATGTCTGAAATCACAAAATCTAATTCGGAAATTTTCCTCCATTCTTCCAGAGAACTTGTCGATCAGGATCCAACCACTTTCTTTCAATCTTACTTTAATAAAAAATTCTTCTTTACTCATGGAAGGGATCCTTTTTTTCCTGCTTGGACAGATACAATCCAGCTGAACTATTTTAATCCGGCTACAATAGAGTTTATGACCAACATTCTTCTCAAAATCTCAAACTTTTGCGACGGTGTCCGATGCGATATGGCAATGCTGGTCCTTAACAACGTATTCAATAATACTTGGCGGGGGATTATCAATGAATCTAAATTCCCCAAACCAGCTGAGGAATTTTGGAAAATAGCTATTGACAAAATTAAGTCTCATAAAAAGGACTTTCTGTTTATTGCCGAAGCTTACTGGAATCTTGAGTGGGAACTCCAGCAACTCGGTTTTGACTACACCTATGACAAAAAACTCCTTGACCGACTCAAAGATGGTAAACCCTTTGAAGTTTCAGAACACCTCCGCGCCGATGATCAGTACCAAATGAAATCACTCCGCTTTATCGAAAACCACGATGAGGAAAGAGCCGTTACATCTCTTGGTATAGAAAAATCATTCGCCGCAGCTTTGATTATATCCTCAATTAGCGGTATGAAACTTTTTTATGATGGTCAATTAGTGGGTAAACGTATCAAACTCCCGGTTCAGCTTGCTCGCGCTCCTAAAGAAAAAGAAATTAAAGTCGTTCAGAAATACTACGACAAACTTCTCACCATTTTCAATGATGGTACTTTCAAAAATGGCGAATGCAGGCAACTTGAACCGATTCAGGTCCATCCTGATAATTACTCATCTTATAATATTCTTGCTTGGCATTGGATCTATAAAAACGAGATTCGTGTAATCGTCGTTAACTACAGTTCCGAAACCTCTCAGTGTAGAATTAAATTCTCACTTCCTCAGAACTTCGACTCGAACGATGTCGAGATTTATGACGTCCTCCACGATAAAGGATATATACGAACTAAGTACGAAATAACTGATAGTGGCCTCTTTATTGAACTTGGCGCTTATCAGGGTCATATTTTTACTTTCCAATGATAATACTTAAATTCAGGAACGGTTATGAAATTATTCTTTTCTCTCTTGTTATTGATTCCCTTTTCACTCTGCCCCCAGAACAATATGATTGAACAGATTAACTCACTCCTCTCCAAATACGATTTACCAACCTCCCCCGGTGCAGGAGTATATATTTCTTTTCAGGGAAAAGAGATCCTGAAAAAAGGCTTCGGTTATGCTGACATCGAAAACCTTAAAAAAGTATCCGTTACTACTGATTTTCGTCTTGCATCAGTTACTAAACAATTCACCGCAACCGCAATCTTGCAACTGATTAGCCGGAATAAACTCTCTCTCGACACAAAATTATCTTCCCTTTTTCCTGAACTCCCCGACTATTCTGAAAATATAACGATTAGTAACCTCCTTAACCATACATCCGGAATAATTGATTATGAAGACCTTATTCACGATACAGTAACTATCCAGGTTAAAGATACCGATGTTCTTAAACTGATCACACCGGTTGATTCCTTATACTTCATCCCTGGAACTCAATGGCGATACTCTAATACTGCTTATGCACTTCTCTCCCTTATAGTGGAAAAACTATCCGGCCTCTCATTCCCGGATTATCTGGAAAAATATATTTTTTACCCCCTTGGTATGAACAATACCCTAGCCTTTGTTGATGGACTCAATATTGTCCCTGAAAGAGCTTATGGATATTCTAAATCCGAAACCGGTTGGATAAAAACTGACCAGAGTGTGACTAGTGCAGTCCTCGGCGATGGTGGAATTTACTCATCAATAAGCGACCTTATTAAATGGGTCAATTCTCTCACTTCCTCGAAAGTCCTTACCCCGGATTTAATTACTCTTGCAGCAACCAGAAAACAACTGAAAGATGGTTCTGTTATTAATTATGGCTTTGGATGGCATTTGAAAAAATATAAAGGTTTCGAAACCATATATCATACCGGAAGCACGCGCGGATTCAGAAATATAATTTATCGTATTCCTGAACTTCAACTTGTGATAATTCTGCTTACCAACAGAAATGAAGGAGAAGAAAAAAGCACTGAAGCATTATCCGACGAAATAACTTCAATCCTGCTTCAGTCACTTAAGAAATAAAACTCTGAATAAACTTTATTTTTCCAAAATCATCGGGATTATGAAAATTAAGTTCCCTAACCGGTGACCATGAAATCCAGTGAGGATTTTGCAAATCATCACCACACTTGTACAAATTACAATACCACTCCTCCCCTTCCGCAATCTCAATTTCGCCAAAATACTTTTTCAACATACTTAGGGGGATGAAAAACTCAAGATACCACTCTTTCCCAAACTCCACCTCCTCGGCATAGGATTCTGATAATGAAGTCTTTCTGCCTACCGCCTCGCAATCTTCATCAGCCACAAAACGCCATTCCTTAAAACCATCCTCGGTTCTTTCGTGATTAGTTATATAACTGCAAAGCAATGTCCCGATGCAATTAAATTCAAAATTCATATACCCTTTCACATTTCCTGGCTTAAGATATATCTCAACACAACTATCCCGCCAGACCGGTTCTTGATCTCTCTTGTACCTCGCAAGAATCGAACTGTCTTCAACTTTGAATATTCCGTTAATCCCTTCACTGCATGCAGACAGTTTAACTCTTGTCAAAGGTAAACTCCCTTTACTCTCAACCCTCACTTCATTCACTAAAATTTCCTCGCATCCCGCCCATTTAGGATCATTATAACTAAGATTAACACCCTTATAATTATTAACGAGTTTAATCTCCGCAATTTTCATTTCTTAACCACTTTCTTCTTAGCAAGTAATGCGTTTTGTTTCTTTTGATACTTCAGATAATCCTCAAAAACATTCTCGAAGATTTCTTTCATCTTAGCATTTTGCCCTTCGAAATCCTTACCATCCTCTAAAATATAATTAAAATCCTTGCACGCTTTGATAAGACTCTCTTTTTCGTTTTCTCCTTCCTTCGCTAACAATTTAATAAATCCGCAATAATCAAAAATCTCAGTAATTTCGCTTATCCTGTCACGAAGCTCCCCGTTGAATTTCCTTTGAAACGCATTAACCTCTTTTTGATACAAATCTCCTCTTATCTTCAACAGCATCAATTCGGCAAGTGTTCTCAGATATGGAAGATAAATATTGTCGAAAATATTATACAAAGCATCCTCATATGTCTCTTTTGTAATTGGGTCAAAAGCACGGACATCCAGGTAAGCATATTTCTTCACTACGCTGTTATAATACTCCTCGGCTCGCAAATTAGCCTCTTTTACAATTTCCTCATATTTTTTCTTGCTTATACCCAGCAACTTTGCTTTTTCCATTATCGATTCAATATAGTCTTTTCCCTCTTTAAGCAAATCCTTATAAAGTTTCGATTCATATTTTTCATATTTCATAATTAAACCTTATATATTAATGGGATGATTTATGATGTGCTTTTCCTTTTTTGCGGAGAGGGGGGGATTCGAACCCCCGTTAGCCTAACGACTAAAACAGTTTTCGAGACTGCCGCAAGCCCTTAATAATAAACAACTTAGCTCCGCTTGATACCTTTTTTGATACCTAATTTCAGAAATTTCAAAGAACCATAAACGAGAAAACCACCGGTAGGAAAACTTTGGGGGACTCAATCCCAAAAATACCGATGGTTTCTCAATTGAAAACTTCTTTGTGTGAGTCCGTTTCAGTTTTCCACCCGCAAACATACAAATAAATTTTGGCGAAGTCAAATACCCTTAAATTATGATATATTGCTGCGGGTTAATATTTGCTATTAGCAAATTTTCGCTCACCCCTCCCTATCCTTTGAACTTGAAATATTGCTCCCTGTCCACTAATGCCGGATTGAGTCCCGCAGCTTATTGGATTAATTTCATTTCACAAGGGTTAATCCAACTCCGGGGGTCGGCGAGTACGGTCATAAAGTCTTCACCGTTTGCAACTCTTTGAAGTCCACTTTCAGTAAGTTTATTTAAGTCGATTTCTTTTTCTATCCGATGTGATAAACTCATTTCGGTTCTTTCTGAATATCCCCTGCCCTTCCCTTGTGTTTTGAGAAAAAAGATAATAGCTGTAATATTCCCTTGTTTTATCAATTCAAGTAATTTTGACTCTGCTATGTCTAATGTTTCTTCCTGTTTCTCTTTAATCATGCTTTCAAGTTTGGGATATTGCAGGCACTTTTTATAGAGCGTGGTTCTGCTAATTTTAGCGATTTGGCAAATATCTATTTTCAAACCGCAGCTCTTTTGGATTGCAGCTTCTATCCGCTTGATTGGTATGTGTGGTTTTTTATTAGGTGTTTTTGTGTTCATATTATATCCTTTTTTTATATAAGCACTTTATATTCATTTCGGTTGTTTTCGTAGTTTGCCAAATTTCGCACACGTGCGGGGGTACGTGCCCTTTTCTTTGCTTAGGTGATACTTTATACCCCCCTGAAATTAAAACGTTCTTAAACCGCTCTATAATCATTTCTTTACTCAAATAGGTTTGTTTGTGGATTGTAATTAGTCAAAAGGATTTCCGTCCTCCGGTTCTTTAGATTTACTCTTTCCCTTATTAAGTTTATTATTAAATTACTTTCCTTTGCTATATGGATAACCTCCGGCGAGTTAAATTCCGATATTGCAAACATTATTTTCATACTTTTTAGCTCCATTATTAAACTTTCCAAATCCTTAACAGTCCATACCGGCGTGCCGTATTTATTCCGGGTGTGTAAATAAGGGGGGTCTGCATAACAGAAACACCGCTCCCGCTCGTAGTCATGCTTAAAAGAAATGGATTTTAGGAACTCTAAATAATTCTTATTGCAGATTATAACGTCCCGCAGCTTGCTTACTGTTTTATCAATTCGACTCAAAACCATTTCCTTATAATTTGCGGACGTGGATACCCGCAAAGTTTCACCTCCGCTCAGGTATGTGAAATTTCCTACAAACAAAGTCTTTATTGCTTTTTCAATTGGGTCGGCGATTTGATTATTTTTGTAATATCTTAATTGACTTTCACTAATCGGAGTTAATAAAAGCCGGTTAATGAACTCTTCCTTCCGGTCTTTGATAACTGTAAAAAAGTTGGTTACTGAATCATCTAAATCATTTACGATATTATAAGCTGATTTCCTTTTGGCAAAGAACACCGCTCCGCTCCCAAAAAACGGCTCTATGTAACTAACATGCACAGGGAAAAAAGAAATAACTTCTTTAGCGATAAGTTTCTTTGAACCGGCTCTAATCAAAATCAAAATACTTCCTCCTCCCTGTTATCATAAAAAGAACTTTCCGGCTGCGGGGGTGTGGTGGTGGTGTTTATTTCCCTTATGTTATTATCAATCACAGTAAAGGGTATAGTTCCAAGCGTGGAGGTGTGCCTGTTCTTTGTTATATGCAGTAACAAAAGATTTTCAGTAATTTCAATCCTGTTAAATCCATACATTAAGGATTTTTCTTTTGCGTATTTTTCTTCCCGTAGTGGTCTTTCCAAAGACAAAGCAATATCAGAATTTTGAATAATGGTATATGAATCGGCGATTTCACCGCTCCGGTTTAATTGACTAACCGCAAAGAATATTATTCCCTCCTCCAATGCTGTTTGTTTTAACCGCTGCATTATACTGCCGATTTCATGGTATCTATTTTCACCCCGCTCGGTCTGGATTAGGTTTATATAATCAATGGTAACAAATAACAAATTAGGATTTTCCTTTTTACGGGCTTTTATATCCGTTATTATCTGGTTAAGTTGAAATAGTTTATCTGTTATATAGAGTTTCTTATCCAAATATTCACTAAATGCTTTCAATCCGTTAATATCAAATTCCTTTAGCTTTTTGAAATAGCTCCTGTTTCTTAACTCAATAGGGTTAATATTAAAGCGGGAGGAAACTAACCTGAGTTTAAGCTCCCGCACAGGCATTTCAAGTGAATAATATACCGCTTGCTTTCCTTTATTACTTTCCACTAAGTCAAAAAGAAGCTGCAAACCAAATAAAGATTTTCCGGTCCCGGATTTCGCTCCGATGTTTACAATATTTCCCGGTTCAAACGAACCAAAACACCGGTTAATAAAAGGAAATTGTTTCGTATGAACCTCTTCATATTCACCGGCGACCGCTTTGTCGATAAAGTCTGAAAAATCGTCACCGTTTTTCGAGTGCATAAAGGGAAATGATTTCTGCAGGGTGTTTAATCTTTCGGATATTTCACTGAAAATAATCTCCCCCTTTTGATATTCCGTTAATAGTTCCTCCGCTTTTTCCTCAAAATAACAATCCAGAAAACATTTTGATAACTCCTCCCGGTATAGGTTACTAACAAGCCCGCAGCCGGTTAATCTGTTAAAATCAAATTCAGGATAATTTTCTTTTAAGGTTAAAATTATTATTTCCCGGCGTGCCTGTCCTTTTGTTATTTGGTTAATTAACAACTCAAATATTTTCCGGTTTATGTTACTGAAGTATTCACCCTTTAGGACTGTGTAAAAACTGCCGGCGTCCACCGGTTCAAAAATCAAATCTGAAATTATTTCAATTTCATAAACCTGTTTCTTTGCTAAAATATTAATTAACCGGTTTACAGTCTGATTATTTTCTCTAAACATAGTTAAGCTCTGATATTTTCATTTGATGACTTTCCGCTGCGGGACTTGGTTTAGCTTTTTGCAGCCAGTTTGAAATAAAGTTCTTATAATTGGTTAAATGCTTTCCCTTATCCTTAATCCATATTTCCATTTTATCAAGCTCCCTAATCAAGTCGCCGGCTGTTATCCCTGGATACATTGACAATAACTCCCGTTTATAACTTTCTGGAATAAAGAAGTAATTGTTTTTATAAATTATAGGTTCTTTTATTTCCTTAATATTCCTAATATCAATGGAGCTATATTTATTTGATTTTCCCTTATTATTATTATTATATTCTTTAGTTGGGTCCGCCGGTTGGTCTTTTGGTTGGTCGTTTGGTTGGTCTTTTTTAACACTGTGACCCGCAGCACATCCTTTATTATCAATGCTTTCCGCTGATTTTTGGTTGGTCGTTTGGTTGGTCGTTTGGTTGGTCGTTTGGTTGGTCATTTCAATGTTTATAAGGGTGAAATGCGTGTTTGCAGTGCGTTTAATTAACTCGGTTTGTTCTAACTTGGTTAAAAGTCTGCGTATTTTGTTTCTGTCACAATTGAATTTTATACTTAATTTTTCGATTGAAGTAATTAAACTTCCCTCCGGAAGGGTGGTTTGTTTACCGTTAATTAATGAAGTTTTCTCTTTATAGCTTGATTCTATTAACAAATAAGTATAAAGCCCTAATAACTCTAAATTTTCAGTTATTCCAGATGCTTTGATTTCTCTATTTAGCATTACAAAGCCGGCTTTCATGCAGCGTCCTCTTTTGAATTATTAGCAAGTTCCATAAAGTTCTTAATGGTTTGTTCAAATTCCATTGAGTCACCCCGCTCCTGGCTGTCAAGTAACTGAAATATGAAGTCACTATAAAGGATCACCTCACCCGTACAATTTTCATGCAGTTGTTTAATTACTTCTGCAATATCCTTTTGATTGAAGTCCGGAGATTGGTTAATCTTTTGGAACTCAAATTCTAATAACCTTGATATATGGATCAGCCCTTCAAATAGATTTTTAAGCATTTCCATTTCTGATTGATTAATTTTCATTTTTTGCCTCCTTAAATAAATTAAATTGACTGTTTGGTATTTTCTCAGCTCCGTGAAATAGTTCAAACGGAATTGAGTACTGCGGCTCAAATCCACTATTTTTATATTCGATTAATTTCCCCCGATCCTTAATTGTTTGCACCGGAATTGAAACGTTATATTTTTTGTCAATAACTATATTAACAATATCGAATTTTCCGGAGTCAATTAACTTTTGATTTAGGGCGAGGGAGTTGGTCTTAACATGCAAATGTTTCTTTAATGATTTGCGTACGTGCAAAACATTGTTTTCAATTATTCCGATATTCCGCTCTCGGAATTGGTGGATTTTCAAAGCTACATTTGTAACCGCTCCGTCCTCAGAATATTCGATGTTGGATTCAACTTGATTCACATAACCTCCATAAAACACAAAACCCGTAGGTATATCTGATAATTGATAATAATATTTTTAGCTCCCGTTTATTAAAATCGGTTTGGAGTATCTTATCAAATAGTTCATTAGCTATTTTAGTAAAACCTTTTTCAGTTTGGACGTCCGCCACTCTATACCTCCCGTTCCTTTGTCTTCATTAGTTTATTGAGTTTTCCCAGGAATCCACCGGAGCGGTTGTTTCCTGCATTAAGCTTTCAAGCTCAATAATATCACCCCGCTCCGCTGTGCTATGAAGTAAGAACGAATACCCTTGTAAGGTTAAAAGATCAAACTTTATACCATCATTCAATATTTTGATATTGCTCAATATCCCGGGTTTATTAAACTCAGGGGATTGTGCAATCTGGTTAAAATGAAAATCTAACATCTTGATTAACTGCTCTGCGTTCTTTTCGAACTCTTTCAATAATTCAATTTCTTTTTCCGTTAACATAGGGGTGCCTCCTCAAATAATTTAGGTTGTTCATCGGGAAGGGTTTCTTTATAAAAGATATGGTTTTGCATTCTTAACCTCTTTCAAAAATAAAAAGCCCAAAGGGGAGGCTAGGCACCTTTGGGTCTCAATTTTCAATTTTCTTTTATTTGTTTTGTTCATTCTAGCCTTTTATAATTCGTTTATATACTGGAATAATTTCTATGAGTCTAAAATATTCTTTGTGAGTTGTAAGAGTATCCCAAAAAGTTTAGGATTATGAAAAAATGGTCTTTTTGATGGTTTTTTTTTAGGAAGGGAAGGTATTTTTCTCAAATAAGGTATTAATGTGTATAGTATACTATACAGTTTTTCATTTCCGGCAGATGGGGTGCCTTGCTTACTTATCCACTGGGGGGTAATTAGCTCACATTTTTGGGCTTTTTTCTATTTGCAAGGCGTTTTTAGTTAATTTTTTTAGGGTTTTTTTTAAAAATCCCAAAAAGTTTAGGATTTTTAAAAAACTTTTATGGGTGAAATAGCGGTTTGGACAACAAAAAAAGGGGGAGCTGCGGGCTCCCCGGAATGATATTTTAATCTGATAATAAACTAACGGCTTGTAATAAATCCGATTGCTGCCGGTGTTCTTTCCCTGTCTATATTGTTCAATCCACTTGTTTTGATTTGACCTTTGCTCTGATCTTTCATTTTTTGTTTCCTTATGTGTGTTAATATTCGTTTGGTAGTAAAATTACGTTATCCACTTTCCAAACAGTGATTTTAGGCAGTAAGAAATCCGTAAATTCTATATTCTGGATTATAAGCTGTTTACCGTTTCCGTTTTCACATATAACCCTCCCTTTGTTTTTCTTTACTGTTAATTTCCATACTTGAAAATGTTCATTTTGTAGTTTGCTTTGATAACTGCTAATAATATCCAGAAACCAATATGAGCCGGTGGCGTCTGCTAAATATTTTATTCCGTCTGTGATAACACAACCCGCCAAATATTTATAATAGTTTTCCGTACCGGTAAATTGCTGTAAAGTGTATTCAATAACATCTTTAATTCTGTCCCTTTCGCTTTGTAATTCTCTAATCTCCGTAAATCTATAATCCACAAAACCATTATTTTTAACCTGTGATTTATTACAAAATTTCTTGAATGGAATTTGTTTATTAGTGAGCCCTGCCTCCGCTAAAAATATTTTATATGCTTTCCGTTTGGCTGCATTTTCTTTCCCTTTTATTTTCTCATTAAAAAAATTGTGAGTCAAAAGAATCAGTTCCCCGGCATCGGTTATTTTGGTTTCTAATATTTTATTCAAAATATTTTCTTTGATAAATAAAAGTTGTCCGTTATGTTGTAAAGTAATATAAAAATAATCTTTGCCGTCTTTATGTCCTTTCAACTGTTTTAATAATTCATTCAAAATAACATATTCAGGAAAGAACCCGGAATAATCACTCGCCCCAAACTCAAATAGTTTATCATTATCGGATAACTGATTAATAAAATTCGGGAAGGCATCCGTTTTCCAAAATATAAATCCCTTTGAATCAATATAATCTTTTGTTAAGGTCTCTTTTGTGTGTGGTTTCATTTTATAATCCTTTTTTTAATATTAATATAATTGATTGACTGCATTTAATAAATCCGATTGCTGCAGGTGTGAATAAATTTGAGTTGTTTTAACATCGGAATGCCCTAATAACTTTGATACCTTGTAAAGTGAAACGTTCTTAGATACTAACAAAGAGGCATAACCGTGCCGCAGGCTGTGAAAATGTAACTCGGGATTCAAGCCGGCTTTTATGATTAGTCTTTTTGTTTTCCAGGTTATATGGTTTTCTTTATACTGTTTCCCTTCCGGTGTGCTAAAAACATATTCGGATATTTTATTTAGCTCCAATTCGGTTAATATCTGTAAAGCTCGCAAGTTAAGAGGAACCGTCCGCACCCTTTTGCTCTTTGTCAGGTGTTTTCTGTTATCCAAAATAATCATTTGGGTTTTGAAGTTTACTTGATTCCACTGTAAAGACCTGACCTCCCCTAACCTCAAACCGGTATAAAAGGAAAATTCAAACAAGCCCTTAAGTGTGTTATCATCGGTTACTGAAATTAATCTTTTCAGGTCTGATTCAGTAAAGAATAACGGCTGTTTTTCCGGCAGCTTAAAAGGTTTAATCTTAGTTATCGGATTGAATTCTATCAGTTCACAATCCAGGGCATAAGAAAAAAGACTGCTTAAGTTTATACGGTCTATCCGGGCTTGATATACACTTGAATCCCGCAGCCGTGTTTCCAGGTATTGCCTGAGTTCATTTGTGGTTATTTGGTTTATAGGTGTTTCCGGATTAATGAACCCTTGTAAAAACTTGTAAGTTCCCTTAAGAACCTTTTGAGTTTTTGCCGTGTGTGTTATCTCTGAATGTTTGAGATACTGAAATATCAGCTGTTTCAGTTGTATGGAGCTGCGGGAGTCCTTTAGCTTTTGCCTGAATTCATTCAGGAATACCCCTGCCTCCGCTTTTGATTTTTTCCCGGTAGATAATATAGCAATCTTTCCCAGGTTGTTAATATACCGGATATAATAAACCTTGTTAGAACGTTTAAAGAGATACATAAATTTGCCTCCCGGTTCCGAAATCTGATTAGGTCTTAAGGTAGGATTCTTTCAGGTGGATTCTTTGTAAAAACAGGTGATTACAAAATTGATACCTAATTTTTAAAATTGATACCTATTTTTAGGGTTTTTACAAAAAAGTATTTGACTAAATAGAAATGAATTGAAAGTGCGTTTCACCCTTATTTTATAAGGGTTTTTTGCGGAGAGGGGGGGATTCGAACCCCCGTTAGCCTAACGACTAAAACAGTTTTCGAGACTGCCGCATTCAACCACTCTGCCACCTCTCCGGTTCATCTTTTGTAAAAATTAGTTTGTAAAAATAAGGAAAATATTTATTTTGATGAAATTATTCGAGTTCTTTCAGTATCTCTTCAATCTCTACCCACTCCTCCTTGTCATCAAGTTCAATAACAACCAGCAGCCCGTTTTTCATACTTGTTTTCCTGAAAGCATCTATAAGCTTGACTTGCTCGCTTTTTTCAGGTCCACCGGATTCTGTCAACCATTCCTCCGGCGCACATAAACAGCCAAGCGACGGCGTGTTTGGATAGTATGTTTGTCCCGAGTAAAATTCCGGATCGATTGTAGTACCATGCACGATTATTTCATTCCGCCCTGCTTTCCCTGCATAGTAAGCCAGATAAATCGGCGCATAATTTCTCCAGCTCTCCGGAAACATACTCCGGTATTTTTCAATTTCCCAATCCCCCTCTTTCCAATCTTCATTGAAACCATCCGGAGTATCTTCAAATGGAAGCATCGTTTGAATATTCTCCGTTGGTCCAATAAAACGGCTTTTTGATACCTCAGTCCCCTTAATTGAAAAGACTCCTTCAGGCGTATTCCCATTTGTTAAATAACCCGGCAAATTTGTTATAGAACGAGCAAGTTGTCTTACTGCTATTATTTTCCCCTCCTCATCCCTTACAAAATCTCCGTTCTCATCCTTTACAACCGCAACGCCGGGATAGTCCCTGTTTAATCTTTGGAATGAAAAAATAACCGGTCTCTTCAACCAGAACGGATTATTTAATAGATCTTTTAACGAGGGACGTTTTGTAACAACCTCTTTCACATCGTTATCCAGTCGGAAAATCAGGCGGTTAAGTATCGGATGTTTATCCCATTCCGGAAATTTTTCAACTACAATTCCTCTGATGAATTCTCTGTGATTCATGTTTATCCTTAACAGGTACTCACCGCACATAGCAAGGTTCTTTTCATTCTTGATCTCTTTTATCAAATCCTTAACTTCTTCCTCGAATGCCGTAGGATAAAGTGTATAAGCAGCTTCCAGCACTCCCCTTATAAACCAATCGCTCATATCCTTGCGCCTGATTAATCCTGTTTTAATTCCCTGCATTACCGGTTCACTTCTTGTTAAAGTCAGCTCAGCCAGCCAAAATGCATCTAACCAGTTTTCAGCATTTTCGGAGCTGAGTTCGGTAACTAAAGTTTTCCTGATTTTCTGCTCACTTTCAATTCTGAATTTTTCCCGCCCTTCTTTTGTGACATGACTCAACCTTCCCTCATTCTGAGCAGTCACAAAAGTTGACACTAGAAAAATAACCGGTAATACTTTATAAAATAATTTCAACATCAATTACCTTGCCCTGATATGCATTCACATTAATAAAATTACTTTCGGAGAGTTTACCGTTAATTTTTATTTGCCTGAAACCGCTGTTCTTTCCCTCCGGATTCATCACCTTGAGTCTGATTTCCTTTCCTCTGAACATACGCGTCGCGTTGAATGCCTTCCATTCTTTTGGAATATTCGGATTAATCATCATCCCTTTCAGCGAAGTTCTGAATCCAAGGAAATAGTCAATTCCTATTCTCAGCATCCACACTGCGGTTCCTGTTAACCAGCTGTGACTCGCCTGCCCTTCAGTAGAATGATCCGGACTTGTTACATACTCCGCAAATACATACGGCTCAACTTCATAGATGTCTATTCTCTTCGAGGAGTTGATAGGCAGCATTCTCGAATATACCTCATAGGCAAAATCTGCATCCCCGTTCATTATGGAAGCCAGCACAAACCAGGACGATGCATGATTGAATATTGCGCCATTCTCCTTCTTCCCCGGAACGCATCTCGAAATTAACCCTACATTCTCTTCAACCTTAGTGTACGAAGGATAACATATCTGTATCCCATTGCTCTTAGCCATATATTTTCTGACTGAAGCAAGCGCCTTGTCCCCTCTCTCCTTTGTCGCACAACCTGATATAACAGACCATGTCTGCGAGTTGATAAAAATCTTGCCTTGTTTTGCTTTTGAAGTTCCCAGCGGTGAACCGTCATCCTTGAAAGCTCTGATATACCACTCCCCGTCCCATGCCACCTTGTTTGTTACTTCTTTAAGCTTGTCGTATGATTTTTGCCATCTGGCAAGTGTTTGACTGTCCTTCTTGAACCTCAATAGTTCAAATGTTTTCTTTATTACATAAGCAAGAAAGAATGCTCCCCAGATTGTCTCCCCCTTCCCCTCCGGTCCGACTTTGTCCAGTGTATCATTCCAGTCCCCGTTCATGATTTTCGGAATACCCCTCTTCGATACCGACTTCAAACAAAAATCAATAGCTCTTTTTAAATGCTCATAAACTGTCCCGACCCCTCTATCATAGTAGTTGACTTTCTCCTCGAGTATCGACACATCCCCGGTTTCGTTAATATACTCCGTTATTCCAAATGGTATCCAGAGCGGTGTGTCTGAGTGATTCGTTTTCTCTCCCCAGTCAGTTAACTTAAAGAAATTGTGAAGTGTCGAGCCGTTATTAAACTGGAATCTCAGTGCGTTTAGCAGTCTCTCCCTTACTCTCCGTGGATCGCTCATCACTACTCCCAGAATATCCTGAAACTGGTCGCGTATCCCTGTCCCAAATAAAAGTCCACCGTGATAAAATCCGCTGTTCCTTGCCATGTCAAATGTAACTGCCGCCTGATATTGGTTCCAGACATTAATCATTGTGTCGAACTTCTCATCAGGTGTATCGGCTTTAATTACACTTAGCGCCTTGTCCCACTTTTTCTTTAATTCCTGAAAAAGAACTTCACTCTTTTTTCTGTCAGTCAGTTTATCCCATCTCAAATATTGGTATGGACTCCTGATCTCCTTTGGAGCAACTCCCATTACAACATTAAAATCCACTCCCTTCAATGGCTGAAGGGACACGCGTGACTGAAGCGCAACCACCGGATCCCCGGCGGTTATTTCAGTATTGTTCATTTTTCCCTTTTCTATTGCTTCGGGATTTGCCTCGCTCCTCCATTTACCGATGAATTTATCCAGCGATGTATCAAATCCGGTAACAGGCAGAGTCTGTGTAAAATATATTTTATATTTCCAGTCAAGATTTGGTTGTGATACTGAAACTTTTCTGTTCAGCACCCAGTATCTTCTTGTGGCTACAAGTGTCTGTTTCTTGTAGTCAAATTTAATTTCTGTAAAATGCTTATCGTTCGGCTGATTTATCAGATCATTTAATGCATTTCCCATTAATAATTCAGTAAAGGAGTATACTTCCAAATCCCTCTTTTTATTGGTAAGGTTATAGAGTTTAACGCTCCAGATCTCTGCGGAAATTTCATTCGGAACAAAATACGTAATTACCCCTAGAATTCCTTCAACCTCTGTTATTATCTGGGTGTATCCCTGCCCGTGTCTGCACTCATAGTTGTCGTACTTAACGTCAATTGTTGGTGCCCAGCTTAAGGACCAGTACTTCCCTGTTCCCCTGTCTTTTACTATAACATACCGTCCCGGTCTGTCCCAGGGCAGTGAGTTGTACCTCATTCTTGTAAGCCGGTTATCCCTTGGTGTTTCCATAAAACTGAATCCCCCTCCGGTGTGCGAAATTAGTCCTGCATATTTCGGATTCCACATATAATTAAACCATGGACGTGGTGTTCTCGGATCGTTAATTACATACTCTCTCTTGTCCTCGCTGAAATAACCGTATTTATTCTGAAAATGTCCTGCCATTTTATCCTCTCAAAATAGTTTTGTTTAATTTAATATTTTCGCAGCCAGTTCTTTTAATCTTTTTTCCCTCGTCTCGGGCTTCTTCGCTTCAATAATCCATAGGACATATTCTTTTCGGTGGGTAAAGGACATACTGTTGAATTTTTCTAATGCCTTTTTGTTCCTCTGAAGTTCTTTTTCCATATCTTCGGGAAGGGTTACAATTCTTTTAACTCGGTCAATATGTTTTTCCTCTTCAGGATTTATTGTCCCGGATTTTTTTGTTTTTACCAAATCTTTGCTTCTTACCCTTAACGCTGTCCAGGTTCCATCAATAGAGGCTGCAGACACTATCCGGTAGTTGTGCTTGTCAAGTACATCCCAGTCCGAAGTCATCAATAAATCACTCTGGATTTTTGAAGATTTCTTTGGGTAAGCTATCCAGAATGTTCCGTCGTTTTCAATAATTTTTTCAGTTCCCGGAAAACTTTCCTTTAATTCTTTCCTGGATTTAACAAAAAGAATAACCGCATCGTATTTGGAATGATTCCCGTTTATTGTTAAGTCCGACTTTTCATCCTTCAGGTTATCAATAAAACCATCCGGTGCATTTATTATCCTGAGCCTGTGGTCTGAGGATATTTTTAATTTCTGAAGAAACATAATCTCAACCCGGCGGCCATGTCATTTTTCTTCCGCCGAGGAGATGAAGATGCAGATGGTATACATCCTGCCCTCCGTCCTTTCCCGCATTGAACACAAGTCTGAATCCCGAATCAAATATCCCCAGCTCCTTTGCAATTTTATTAGCCGCGGCAATCAATTCATTCATTAATCCCGCATCTTCGCTGGTATCGACTTCCCTTACGGAGGGGATCTCTTTCTTTGGTATTATAAGCACATGCACGGGTGCCTGAGGATTGATATCCTTGAATGCCAGCACCTTATCAGTCTCGTAAATTATCTGGGCGGGAATTTCCTTGTCAATGATCTTTTTGAAAATTGTGGACATCTCATTCTCCTTTCTCAATACCATACTTTTTCATTTTGTTGTATAAATGACTCCTCTGCATTCCAAGCAGTTCAGCAGTCTTCGAAATATTCCACCCCAATAATTCAAGCTGCTTCTGAATAAACGCCTTCTCTGCTTTTTCCTTGAAGTCCTGGAATGAATTGCTCTCATTTATCATATCCCCCACCGTAATTTTTTCCAGCGGAAGCAGGGTCTCAATATCATGTGATTCAATTACCGGCTTGTTGATTATAATTATTATCCGCTCAATGATATTTCTTAACTCTCTTACGTTTCCCCGCCAGGTAAGTTTTTTCATTAGCTCAATAGCTGTATCGCTGAAGGTTGGAATCTTCTTATTATACTTTTCCGATATCTCTGCGGAGAAATGGGTAATCAGCGGTGGAATGTCTTCGGTCCTCTCTCTTAATGGCGGAATATGTATTGGAATAACGTTTAAGCGGTGATAAAGATCCTCCCTGAAATTCCCTTTTTCAATTTCTTCCTTCAGATTTTTGTTGGTGGCAGAAATAATTCTTACATCAACTTCAATCTTCCTGTTTCCCCCAACCCTGTCAATCTTTCCGTCTTCTATTGCCCTTAATACTTTTGCCTGTGCCTGCAGGGACATATCCCCCACCTCGTCCAAAAACAGTGTTCCCTTGTTGGCGAGCTCAAACTTTCCTATTCTCTGCTGCATCGCCCCGGTGAATGAACCTTTCTCATGACCGAATAACTCCGACTCGATTAACTCGTTCGGTATGGCGGCACAATTCACTTCTATAAAAGGTTTGTCACTTCGCTGGCTTTGTTTGTGAATCGCCCTTGCAATAACTTCCTTCCCCGTGCCGTTCTCTCCGGTCAGGAGTATCCTCACATCATTTGTGGCAACTACTTTAATCATATCCAGCAGTGCCGTGAATTGCCTGCTCACCCCCACAATTTTCCCCTCGCCTGAAATGGTCGTTTTCATCGACTCGTTTTCTTTTTTCAGCGTGCTCTGCCGGATTGCGTTGCGGATGCTAATAAGCAGTTTATCTCTGTCAATCGGTTTCTCTATAAAATCGTATGCCCCCAGTCTTGTGGCTTTCACTGCGTTCTCAATGTTCCCGAATGCGGATATTATTATAATGTTCAGATTGTGGTCATATTCCATCGCCTTCTGAAGCAGTTCGAATCCGTTGATTTCGGGCATTTGAATATCAAGAAGGATTGCGTCAAATTTTCCCTTCTTTATCATCTCAAGTCCGGTAAGCCCCGAGGTTGTGAACTCCGCATAGTAATCCTCATACTCAAGGATCATTTTTATAGATTCACATATCTGAATTTCGTCGTCTATTATTAAAACTGAGTTCATATTATGAAATATTTTAAGTTGTACATTAAAAATATCTGCGAGGGCATTACTTCCTTTTCACGGATCATTTTGCCGAACTTCACACCCAGTGAATTTGCTCTCATGTCCCGGTCATCTATCCGCGAAATTCCAAAAGTTTCCTCAAATGACTCCACAAAATAACCAATTACTAAGCTATAATCAAATAATCGCATGTTATATGACAGGAAAGCGCTTCCGAAAAAATGTGCAAGCTTGTCCTGGTCACCATGCATTGTGTGTGGTGAATCAAGGAAAAGTACCTTTGGCAAATTATCATTCTTTTTATTAACTGTTTCCGGAGTTGAGGAGAGAAAATGAAAATCCATCCGTAATCCTAATAAAGGCAAGGTAACCGGGATTTTTGTGTGAGCCACCAGGGCTATGGTCAGTCCAAGCAGCGCGTCTGAGAGGTTCCCCTCTGCCACTCTCACTGCGTGGCAATATATCGAGTCGGTTTTCTGAAGGTCTGAAACCGGCATGGAAGAAAATTCCTCCGCTGCCACATATTTTGTAATGGAATCCACCAGGCGGAACAGATGCGATTGCTGCGCATCACTTCGTCCCGCCATAATGAATATTATTAGTATCGTTACACTGATTTTCTTCGTGATAAATTGCTATTTTTATTTGCTGTTTTTATAAAGCGCACTTGTTTCTTCCAGTATCTTGTTCATCCTGTTTACCAGATTGTGCGGGTCTTCCAGGAGTCCCTCCAGCAGCAATGCGCCTTCGTATAACTGCTCGGTTGTGTTTTTTATATATTCGTCATCAGGCGATTTTTTGAATATCTCTATCAGATTTCTTATCAGGTTGTTATCCTTGTTGACTTCAAATACCTTCTTTTGCGGTCCGGTTTCCTGATTTGTCATCTTTAATATTTTGTGCATCTGACTTGAGAATCCCTCATCTGCACTCACAAGACAACTGGGCGAACCTTTCAACCTCTTTGATTCACGCACTTCAACCACTCTGTCCCCTAAAACCGTTTTCATCTTTGCCAGCAGACTGTCGAAATGTTTTTCATCGTCTTTCGATAATTTCTCTTTGTTTTCTTCTTTCGTCTCCACATCCTTGAATTTATCGAGAGTTTTGAAATCTGCCGCATCCACAGACTTGAATTCATAATCCTTGTATTTCCTTAGCGAGGTAAATATGAACTCGTCAACCGGTTCAAAGAAGTAAAGCACTTCCACATCTTTTGCTTTGAAGATCTCAAGATGCGGGTCTGTCTCCAGGGCTTCCCTGCTTGCCCCGGTAATATAGTAAATCTCTTTCTGTCCTTCCTTCAGCCTGCTTGCATAGTCAGCGAGCGAAGTCAGATCATCCTTTGAATTTAACTTCGAGGAATTGAATCTCAGAAGTTCCATGTATTTGTCCATGTTTACAAAGTCCATGTAACCCATTTTAAAGATCTTTCCATGCTCCTTCCAGAATGCCGCATATTTTTCAGGTTCATTTTTTGCCTTGTCAATCAGATAGTTAAGCACCTGGTTGGTAACACTCTGTGCAATCTTCATGAATATAGAGTTATCCTGAAGTGTTTCTCTCGAGATATTAAGCGGAAGATCTTCCGAGTCAACAACTCCTTTTACAAAACTTAAGTATTCCGGCAGCAGGTCTTTGTTTTTGTGCTGTATCATAACCCTGCGGACGTACAGGTCAAGTCCATAGTTTTCCTTGTTGTACCAGAAGTAGTCATAAGTTTTTGCAGGAATAAAGAGGAGTGCATTAAACTGTATTGGCGCATCTATTGACCTGTGAATAATATCCATCGGTTCATCGGTTTCATAAGTCAGGAACTTGTAGAACTCAACATATTGCTCATGTTTAATATTGCTTTTTGGTTCCCGCCAGATTGCCTGAACCGTGTTCATCCTCTCACTGTCAATATATATCGGATAGTTTATAAAGTTTGAATGTTTCTTCACTATCCCCTCAAGTCTGTATTTCTCAGCAAACTCTGTGGAGTCGTCTTTAAGATGAATTTCTATTTCCGTTCCTCTCTTCAGCTCTTCCGTTACCTCCCTGATTTCATAATCTCCCAGTCCGTCCGATTTCCACTCAACCGCAACAGCCCCTTGCTTGTAGGACTTTGAACGTACCACAACTTCCTTTGCTACCATGAATACAGAGTAAAATCCGACTCCGAATCTTCCTATAATATTATTCGCATCCCCCTGCGCTCCCTGTATGTTCTTTAAGAACTCTTCCGACCCTGATTTTGCTATTGTACCTAGGTTGCTTATAACTTCCCATTTGTTCATTCCTATTCCGGTATCTTTCACCCGCAGGATCTTTTCCTTGCTGTCGTATTCAATCTTTATTTCGTAAGGCAGCTCCGCATCATTTATTTTTTCCCCCTTGTTGGATTCAAATCTTAATTTATCCAGAGCATCGCTAGCATTTGAAATCAACTCCCTTAGGAATATCTCCCTGCTTGTGTAAAGACTGTGAACAAGTATATCGAGAAGTTTTTTTACTTCTGCTTTGAACTGAAATTTTTCTGTGGTTTTTTGTTCTTCTGACATTGTTTCTCCTATTACTGCAAATTCTATATTATTTAATCTGTAAATTTACCAAATCTTATGGCTTTTATAAATAACAAAAGCCGGTGCCATCCAGCCTGGCTGTCTGACACCGGTTTATTCTGCACAATCATGTTACTGCATTTAACCGCATAGCATAACTGAACTGATCGCGTCTTATTTTACTTTTATACTGATCTCTTTTGGTTTCACTTCTTCGGATTTCGGAATTACAACCTTCAGAGTACCATCCTTGAATTCTGCTTCAATCTGGTCCTCTTTAATTTTCTCCGGTAGTGTGAATGACCTGTAGTAGGAACCGTAGCTTCTCTCTATCCTGTGATATTTGACTTCCTTTACCTCATTCTCCTGTTTCCTTTCACCGCTGATAGTCAGGGTTCCCTGGTTAAAGGCAATCTTCACGTCTTCTTTTTTCACTCCGGGTAAATCCAGGTTGAGAAAATAGTTGTCCTTGTCTTCAATGATGTCCGTTAGCGGCATCCAGACGGCGTTTTCCAGTTTCTCATCACCTTCTTTATTAACTCCAAAGCGATTTCCAAATGAATTAAAAAGACGGTTGAATTCCTTCTCTATGTTCAGAAGGTCTTTTGCAGGATTAAATCTGGTTAAGTTCATTGTATTGCTCCTTTCTGTTAATAAATTATGTTGATTATTTTATTTTGATTTCTTTATTGATTTCCTGTTTCACAATTTTCGGTATAGATACATGCAGAATTCCGTCTGTTATTTCTGCTTCTATCGCGGAAGAGTCAATATCCATTTTGATTGTAAAAGTCCTGCTGAACTTTCCGCTGTATCTTTCACGTCTGTAGAGGTTTACTTTCTCGTTGTCAAACACCGGTTTCTTCTCACCACTGATTGTAAGCGTTTCCTCCTCAAAAACCACCTTTACATCCTCTTTTTTCACTCCCGGAATTTCCATGCTTATGCGTATCGCCTTTTCCTCCTCCCAGATATCACTTGGCGGTAAAAAGCAGTTGCATTCTTCTTTCTTTCCAGGATAATCAAAAAGATTTAAAAGACTGTCAAAGTTATTCAGAGGTCTGTAGACTAATTTATTTCCGTTATACATTGTTTTTTCCTTTCGTTTTTTAATAAACTTGTTTTACTATGCCACTGCACTATAAGTAATAAAATCCGTGCCAAAACCGGAAATGCTTAAAACAAAAGAAAAAGTGGATTTTTCTCAAAAACCCTAAGAACAATCAAATTGACAAAAATTACTAAGTCTTGCACATAATGTCAATCAATGACAAAAAGTACAAAAACCATATCATTTTTGTCAATAACTATTCCGGTGTCAAAAGAAAGGATTTGGGTTCGGGATAAAAAGAAAAAGGCAGGTTTGGAACCTGCCTTTTTGGAGCTGGTGAACGGATTTGAACCGCCGACCGGCTGATTACAAATCAGCTGCTCTACCAACTGAGCTACACCAGCGTAATTTCAAAAATTTAGACTGTAAATATATTCCTTTTTCCCAAAATCTCCAAACAGAATTTTTATCATTCAAGTGCAATATCCTTCTCGATTGTTCGCAGCCCCGGGTATTCTCTCTTGAATTCAACCGTCAGGAATTCTGAAATACTCTTTTCATTTTTCGGCGAAAGAAAAAGCCCCCCTTTTGGAACCTGGCGCGCCAGCACCAAATGCCCGTAATTCACACTCTCCTTCTCCAAATCAATGATATATGCAAACACCTCTCCCCCGCCCGAACCCATAAAGTAATTTCCCGAGTTGTAATAAAGCAGATTGTGATTGATTCCCGTTAATTCAAGCGGCACTATCTGACTCTCTCTGAGTGAGCCGTCCAGGAGTATCGTTTCATAAATCTGTTTAACAGTATCCCCCACAACATCAAACAGACGGAATTTAATCCCCCACTCTTTTTCGTTCGAGATTTCCTCCGCTGCAATTATCCGTTTTGTTGTATCTGCCCTGAACTTACCGTACAATGCAAATTCAATTTCGTGGGAGATTTCCTTCTTTACGAACTCCATCAGTACATTTGTATCGTTTAGATCAAGGGGTCTATTCTCAACAGGATCATTCCCCCATCTGATATTCAGAAGCACTAAAGCTGCGGCAATTATTACAAACGCCCAGATAAATTTATTTTTTAATAATGATTTGAGTTCCATTTTTCACCACAGGTAAAAGTTCATCAATGTCTTCGTCGCTTAAAGCGATCGATCCGTTTGTCCAGTTAAAAATAAACGGCAGGTTCTTAAATACAAAATTCAGTTTGCCAATGCCGTGAATACCGATATCCCCTCCCAGCACATTGCTGAAGGAAGGACAATCTCCGGCAAGTATTTCTTTCCTCAATTTTTCATACTCTGCAGAGGAAATACTTTTCTCCAGGAAGGCTTCGTCAATATCCTTGAGGTTCGGGTAATTGATTTTAAAATGGCGGTGGAAATTATGCACGGAATCAATCCTGCAAATCTGATAATTCCCGGTAGGTGTTCCTTTATCGCGTGCTTCTTTTTTCTTATAATTATCCCGCCCTGCAGAGAACCTGTATTTCTTGACCAATATAGTGTCAGAATAAAGATAAAGCCGGTATTTTGAAAGACTCACTTGCAGCGAAACATTTTTAAGCGTGTCGATTTTCAATGCCGCCATTGCTTCCGAAAGCGGAATCTCACGGATATTCAGAATAATTCCGTACAAAATGCAACCGGCGATAAAAACAATTAAACCACCGCTAAGCAGAACGATATTTCTTAAAATCTTCAAGGATTGCTATATTCCGGACAAAAACAAACATAATTAGAACGAAAAATTAACTTACTTTTGTCAATTTTCCAAACCCCGGTCCTACCCCGGAACAGAATTGTTTTTTCTTTTTCTCAACCTATATCTTTTCCTTTTTTATCCGTGTTCTATTCCTAAAAAAAAGAGTCCGCCAAAACGACGGACTCTCATTCAACTTTTCCGTTATAAACGTTACAAACGTTATAAACGATTATAATCCGCCACGTCCTCTTTCCTGAATGAAATAATCGCATCGAAATGACGTGCAAAAAGAATCACCGGCACAGTCTCCACAAGAATAAACAAATCCATCAATACCGAGCGTGAATGCTCGTAATACAGTTCCATCTCAATCAGATTCTTGACCCCTGCCAGCCTGTCACCAAACACCTGCCAGTAGCCCGTAATCCCGGGACGGGATTTGATTGTTGTGCGTTTGGTGTAATGATCAGGATAATTACGCTGAAGAAGCTCAATATCGGAAATCTGCAAAGGACGCGGACCAACAAATGACATATCCCCCTTAAGAATATTGAAAAGCTGCGGCAGTTCATCCAGTCCCGACTTACGCAGATACTTTCCGAAGCGGGTAACATACCCGTCCAGTCCATACTTAAGAGTAATAGAATTCTGATACCTCTCCGCATCATCGGGAACGCGATGCATCGTCCGGAACTTATAGAACCTGAAAAGTGTCCCATTGAATGTAATTCCGCGTTGCTGGACAAATATCGGGTTTAGACCTGTTTCCATCCATACAGCTAAGTAAATGATTAAAAACAGCGGAGACAGCAAAATCAGCAACAGTAATGCCAATATAAAATCAAAAAATCTCTTCAAAAAGAATTTCCTAAAATTGATTATTAATAAAAATATGTCAAAATGAAATATTATAATGGAAGGAAAGAATGGAGGTTAACGCCAGCTTCCCAAAGTTACCCCTTATTAACCCGGATCTGATTAAATAATCCGGAAAACTCCCCGAAATAAAAAGAATTGGATAGCAATTTATTAAATACTTATCTGAATTGCAACAGTAAAAAGAATCAACAACACTTGTGATGCAGCGTGCAGGGTGTTGCAGTGAAGAAAGAATATTTTGCTCAAGTATAAATTTCTATAATTTCTTAGTTACAAGGGAGTATTCTAAGCGAAAATCAGCTCTTAAACGCTAAGTACGCAAAGTTTTTCGCAAAGTAACGCCAAGTAAAAACAATCACTGTGAAGGAAAGTACTCATTGCAACAGCCTGCGTGTCGTACTGTGGGATGGAAGACAGAAGACATTTGTCCGCCGCGGCGGAGCGCCGTCATTTATGGTCATTAGGCTACGCCGTCATTCCGACTCAGTCGGAGTCGTTTGTAACGTTTATAACGTTCGTAACGTTTGTAACGAAAAAATAAAAGGGTTGATTTGTGGATTCGTTGATTTGTTAAAGAAAGCAGAGTCATTAATCCGCCCGCGCAGGGTGTTGCAGAGAGAGAAAAGCGCTTAACAACAGCGTAAACATAATGAATTTCTTAACTGCAATGGAGTATTCTAGGCGAAAAATAGCTCTTAAACGCAAAGTAACGCAAAGTTTTCCGCAAAGTAACGCAAAGAAGAACAAATATTGTGAGTGAGATTTTTCACTGCAACAGCCTGCCGCGGCGGACCGACCGTCGGAGCAAAGTTTTAAAATAATAATCAGTGAAAATCTGTTCAATCCGTGTCATGCGGGTCTTGAAAATCGCCTCCCCTGAGGCATAGCAAAGGCAAGTTACAGGCAACCCTGAAGACTAATGTGAACCAAATAAATTGTTCAGGGAAATCCGGTTACTACACTTACTACGTTACTACAAATGCCGGTTTTGAGCTAATAATCCAGAGAATTTGTAGTAACTCCCCCTTTACGCCGACTTACTACACCTACTACGCGAAAATTGACGAAAATTCATACTCCATCGAGGGAGGATCGAAGGAGGAGTGAGGTGGAATAAAGGGTTGTCTCCCCGCGACGACAATAAGTAGTCAGTTGCTTCGCGTCATAAATGGTCATTTAATTGTCATTTATAGTCATTTATGGTCATTAATCGTCATTTCGAACCGTCGGAGTTGTAAAAGGAGAAGAGAAGACATAGGGCGGAGGACGGAAGTCATTAGGCTACGCCGTCATTAATAGTCATTAATTGTCATTTCGAACCGTCGGAGTTGTCATTCCGACCCGTCGGAGTGGTCATTAGTTGCAAAAAGACAAAAGGTAAAAAGGTAATCCACCTGCGGCGGAGGTGAAAAGATTAAGAGGTTAAAAGATAAAAATCCGACACTCCGCTTGCGGTGGACGGAGAAAGACAGTATGGAATTGTTGTTCTTTGCGTTACTTTGCCTTTTTTTCTCCGTGTTAATCTTGAAATTAATCTTTTTCTGCTATTATTTTTATCTGCTCATCCGTGAATTCATCACCGTATAATCTTTTGAGAAGCAGAATTCTTTTGGCTTTTTCATCACAGGTTTCGGCGAGATTTGCTAATATTAATTCCTTTGCTGCTGAAAATGATTTTAAAGCCAATATCAATCTTTCTTCCCCGGTAAGTCCAGCTATCATCTCCGAGTAAACGGCGGCTGCTTCTTTTACCGTATCATCCATTGATAATATCCGTATATATTTTTGTCAATCCCATTTTCTCAATCCAGAGAGTAAGATAGTTTTTATCATAATCACAACTTAAAAGATTTTTAATATCCCGCTTCTGAAATTCTGAAAGTGAGTCTTTCATCCAGAAGATTTTTGAAATTATTAAGTCTTCTATGGAAACAATGTACGTTGTAAAATCGGAAATCCGAATTTTTTTTCTGCGTTGAAATTCATGTTTTCTGTACTCGGAATTTTTTCTTACGATAAAGTCAACCTTCACAATCGCTTTGTTATGAATTATATTGAACATAGAATTTTTTTTAACAGCATCCTGAATCATTTCAACTGAGACATAGTAGTCCTTTTGAAAGAGTCCGGAAAAAGTGTGAATATCCTGCGGATTCAACTCAATTACAATATCAACATCCCTTGTCATTCTTGGTTGAGCATAGTAACTCATCGCCAGTGAGCCGGACAGCATAAAGGGAATCTCAGCGGCAATAAGCCTTGATGAGATATCCTTCAGAACAATTAGTTCATCCATTAAAGTGTTTTCAATTTTATTTAATTAATGTTATAAACATAACTAAATCTTTGCAACAAAAACAAAAAAGTTTCAGTTATATGCGGAAATTCATTCGATTATGATAAGAAAGAAGTCATTAGGTCGAAGGTCGGAAGAAAGAAGACAGATGTCAGAAGGAAATCCGCCCCGGCGGAGGAAGACGGAGGACAGAGATCAGAAGACAGAAAAAAAGGTGATTTGTTCCCACACGCGGGACAGGTGAGTTGTTATTCTGTGGAAATCTGTGGTTGATCTGCCTGCCCCGTGAAGCGGGGTGCGAATCTGTGGTGAAAACATAACCACGGATTACCACAGATTATTAAAAACCCGATTCTCACAGATTATTTTACGTATAATGTCCTTAAGTCGTGGTTAATTTCAATAAAATCCGGGATTTATAAAATTGTAAGTAGTTTATCTTTCTTTGCAACTATTAGTGTGGAATTTTCGAGTAAACTGACTATTCTTTCCCAATAATTCTCAAAATAATTGTGAAGTTCCTTTAGTGTCAGATTTCCTAACTGAAGATGAATGATTTTAGGGTAATTGGAAGAGGTTATACATTTGTAATAAAAGTCGGCATCCTTTGTGATTATTACGAGTTTATTCGCTAAAGCATAAGTCCAGATTTCCTGATCGGTCATACTCGGATTTATGTCTGAGACATGATGAAAATCCGGTGTATTGAAAAAGCTGAAATGTTTTGGAAGATTAACATCAACCAAAAACTGAGGACTAACCGGTTGCATGCAGATTATGCTGCAAAAATTGTTTATCGGTTAATATTGCGGCATATTCAAGACAGGCTTTGATATCTTCGGGTTCCAGAACGGGATAGGCTTTGAGAAGATTTTCCGCTGTCTCACCGGCAGCAAGATATTCAATAATTGTGGAAACAGTAATCCTTAAACCTCTGATAACCGGTTTGCCGTTGCATATGTTGGGGTCGGTTGTAATTCTGCTTATCATAATTTATTTTTTCTTTCTGTCAAAAATATAAATTAAAAGCTCGAGATACAAGGGGAAAAAAGGTTAAAAGAAAAGAATCCGACACCTCGGAGGAAGACGGAAGACGGGAGTCATTTGTCCGCCGCGGCGGAGCGCCGTCATTTATGGTCATTAATCGTCATTTCGAACCGTCGGAGTGGTCATTATAGTCATTAAGTAGTCATTCCGACCCGTCGGAGTTGTCATTAGGTTGTCATTCCGACCCGTCGGAGTTGCTAAAGGACAAGAGGTGAAAAGATAAAAAGACAATCCGCCTGCGGCGGACCGACCGTCGTAGTAAAGTTTTAAAATAATAATCAGTGAAAATCTGTGTTTGATCTGCCTTCCCCGTGAAGCGGGGTGAGAATCTGTAGTTAAGCGTATAAAAAAAGAGTCCGCCAAACAGACGGACTCTCAATCAACTTTTATGTATAGACCTATTCGACTCGCAAATTATATATTGCCGGCCTGTATTTAGGTTTTGGGATTGTCTTTCCATTTTTCTTAGCTGCCTCCAACCAGGCTTTTTTTGCCTCTAAAACATTTTTCAATGCTTCATCAGGTGTATTTCCAAACGCAGAGCAATACTTCAGGTCAGGTAAATCAGCAATATATCCCCCATCCTCTTCACTATACAGAATATTTATATGATAATCACTCATCTTTTTTTTCCATCTTTAAATTATTGTTTTCAACTATAGCTAAAAATTGCTTTATCTGATAAGGTTTAACTTTTCCTTTAACTTCCTGGATGTTAATTAATTCAATCGTTCTTTTATGTTTGAATATATGATGGCTCCCCCTAACCCGATCTAATTCAAATCCAAACGCTCTGATAAGTTTGACAAACTCATCGAAAGAAACATTTTTACTTCCGGACAATACTTTTTTTAATAGTTTTTCATCTTTCATAAGACATAAATAATTAGAAAAACGCATTTAACAGTTCAAAACTATCAATAAATCGCTTCAAATACAAGAGAATTATTTTTATCATAGAGCCAGTAGCTTCGCGTCATTTATGGTCATTAAGTAGTCATTCCGACCCGTCGGAGTGGTCATTAGTTGCAAAAAGACAAAAGGTGAAAAGGTAAGCCACCTGTGGCGGAGGTGAAAAGTGAACAGTAAAGAGTGATGAGGTCGAAAGTCGGTGGAAATCCGATGCGGGAATGATGGTAATATAAGTAACACACCCCCTTAAATCCCCCTCTCAAGAGGGGGAAATTTATCCCCTGACGGGGAAAAAACAGATTATATTTTTCATAGGCAAATGATTGTAGAGACACGCCTCAGCGTGTCTCTACAATGTCATACACAAATCTGTGAAAATCCTCCGCCGGAGGCGGAGAATCTGTGCCATCCGCGTTCTATTCCTAAAAAAAAGAGTCCGCCAAAACGACGGACTCTCATTCAACTCTTCCGTTATAAACGTTACAAACGTTACGAACTACTTCAGCACTACCAGCTTCTTCGTACTTACGAAATCACCTGCTATCAGTCTGTAAATGTACGTCCCGCTGGCAAGGGTTGACGCATCAAGAGTTACATTATAACTCCCCGCCTCCTGCTGCTGATTCACAAGCGATACAACCTCATTACCCAGTACGTCGAATACCTTCAGAGTAACCTGTGCAGTAACCGGCAACTGATAACTGATCATCGTTGACGGATTAAAGGGATTCGGATAATTTTGCCGAAGGTCGAAAGCCGAAGGTTTCAGATTATCTGCCTCAACCGTTTTACTGTATGCGAAAGTACCGTCATTATCAATCTGTTTCAGTCGATAAGAGATTGTATGATTGAATGGCTGAATGGATGAATGATTCAGATTATCAGTAAACGAATACTCCTTCACCGAGTTACTGTTTCCGCTCCCTGCCACAAAACCAACAACTTCCCATGTGTCTGACGATGAATGACCACTTAATGACAATAAATGACTACTTAATGACCTTTCTACTTCAAACCCGTAATTATTCACCTCCGTAGCAGTACTCCAGTTCAGATTAACCTTCCCGGAAATAACCTTCGCAGAGAACGAAACCATTTCCACCGGCAGTGCTGAGGCACTATAGGAAACATCCTCAATATAAATCGTCCAGTCCGCCGAAGCGTTCGGGGCGTAGAACATCAGTGCGTCAAGAGTCACAGTAGGTCCGTTAATTGCGCCGTTACCTCCGGAAAAATTAGTCCACCCGGTACCGGGGAGCGACCATTCATAAAGATTCCAGTCGCCGTTATTAATCACGTTCACCTTTGAGGAGAGCTCAGTCCCTCCTGCTCCGTCGTCCAGCAAAATTGCCACCTGTGCCCCGGTTGGAACAGATGTCGATTTCATCCAGAATCCTATACTCCCCGTAGCATTCAGAGTCAGATTATTTGCTGGTGTTCCTCCCCCGCTTACAAGTCTGACTGACCAGTTGGAGGAGAAGGAGGCACTATCCTTCAAAACTATTTTAAGTGAAGCATATCCGTTCATCGCCTGCTCAACACTTCTTGCGGCAGTTGATAAAGCTGAGACACCAACTGTTGAGCCGCTGTAAGTCGGAATATTATTAAAAGTACCCGCAGAATACTCAAAATCTCCAAGCATCGTATTCTCCGAATTCGGCTCGGTTGCAAAAGCTTTCTTCAGTGCGCCCCATAGCTCAGAGTTGGACCCGTCGTAACTCAGCGCCCACATCCCCGTTCCTATTATCCCTTTGGTCTTAACCGCATCATATTTATAACTCATACTGAGTGAATCATCGTACCACGTCTGATACCATTGCGACCCGCTCTGATACCTGTACCAGGGGGATTTATAAGTATCATCAAAAAACTTATCCTCAGCGGGAATTGAAGCAAGTGCGGTTTTTGCCTGATTGTATGTTTTCGAAACTCCGTTTGCGGTAGTATTAGCCATACGGGAACTCGAAGTAACAGGCCACTCATATCCGTAATAGTTAAATCCGGCAATCAGTCTGGAAGCCGTTGCACCGGCGGAAAGATAGGAATCTATACTGCGGTTTACGTGATATATTGATGTTCCGGTAGTTATGGGTGAAATTGGTCCCGCCGTTGAACTTCCTCTCCAGTAATAATCGTAAGCCATCAGGAAATAATAGTCAACCACATTGTTAACAGTCGTAAAAAATGTATTGTTATAAACACTGCTCCAGTCAACCGCAGGAAGTTCAACAACGAGCTGAAGATTGTTTGCTTTCAGTAAAGTGCCAAGCTCCAGAATAAAAGCCCTGAAGTTATCTTTTTGCGCGGATGATACCGATTCAAAATCAATATTTGCTCCGTCGGCACTCCGGTATTGAACCTCAGCAAGTATATTATTGCAAAGGTTGGTTCTGTATGTTGTATTTGCGAGTACACGGCTATGATTAGCAAACATAGTTATTACAAGGTGAATTTTAACATCGTTCTGTTTGCAGTAATTCACCACTTGTGTAGTCCTCCAGTTTCTTCTGGTTAAAAAACCTCCTGTTGTGGCCACACCGGTATCCACCTCTGCGCTGAAATATGCAACGTGAGTCAGCATACTGTAGTAATAATTTGCCGCAGTACCGTCCGAAATCCAGTACGGATGAAAGCCATACACCTTGTGGGATATAGATTCCACGCCGTAGCCAAAATCGGATTTTTCCTTGGAAAGCGTCCCCGTCTCAATCAAATGGGGATTCCGGGCATAGTAGTCCGACTGTATCTTGTGAATGGATTCATGCTGTGCGGACAGATTAACCGCCAGAACTAAAATCAGTATTAAAAATTTATTCATAAATCAAAAAAAAATATTTTGCAAAGATAATCCAAAACCATGATTTGACAAAGGGAAAATAATGTTACCGGAGAAGGGGTCATAAGGCTGCGCCGTCATTCCACCTCGGAGTCATTGATAGTCATTCCGACACGTCGGAGTTGTCATTAAGTAGTCATTAAGTAGTCATTAGGTTGTCATTAGGTTGCTAAAGGACAAAAGACTAAAAGATCAAAAGATAAAAAGGTAAAAGGACAAGAGTCCAAAAGAGTAAAAGGTAAAAAGACAGAAAGGCATTATGGAATTGTTCTTTTCCTTTGCCTTTTCCTTTGCCTCCGCGGCAGAGTAATGACTATAAATGACAGCGCAGCGTAATGACAGCGCAGCGTAATGACACTTTTCCGTTACAAACGTTACAAACTATTATAATCCGCTACGTCCTCTTTCCTGAACGAAATAATCGCATCGAAATGACGTGCAAAAAGAATCACCGGCACAGTCTCCACAAGAATAAACAAATCCATCAATACCGAGCGTGAATGCTCGTAATACAGTTCCATCTCAATCAGATTCTTGACCCCTGCCAGCCTGTCACCAAACACCTGCCAGTAGCCCGTAATCCCGGGACGGGATTTGATTGTTGTCCGTTTAGTGTAATGATCAGGATAATTACGCTGAAGAAGCTCAATATCGGACATCTGCAAAGGACGCGGACCAACAAACGACATATCCCCCTTAAGAATATTGAAAAGCTGAGGCAGTTCATCCAGTCCCGACTTACGCAGATACTTCCCGAAGCGGGTAACATACCCGTCCAGTCCGAATTTCAGGGTTATTGATTCTTCCCGTATCTGCAGATCTTCCGGAACGGGGTGCATAGTGCGGAACTTATAGAAATTGAAAACGCGATGCTTAAAAGTAAGCGACCGTTTCTGCATATAGATCGGATTCAATCCTGTTTCAAACCAGACCACAATTCCAATAAAAAGGAACAGCGGCGACAGAATCGCAATGAATATCAGCGATAATAATATATCAAAAAATCTTTTCAAAGGGAAAGCAGAATTTAAATTTCATAACTAATTTAAAACATATATATTTTTAATTTACCAAATTGCGAATCACTAATCAACACATAATTTATCCATCTCCCAATTAGAAGGATTATCCAGAATATAATTTTTTATATTAAGATATTCCCGTTCATTCAGTATTATATGATCATAAAATCGGGATTGCCAAACCCGTTCCTTAGGTTTATTCCGGAATGTATTAATACGTCTTGTCGCTGACGATTTAAAACCTGCAATAAACGATGATATTGATTTTGGCGTTCGTCTTGGCAGAGACGCACGGCCGTGCGTCTCTACAATAAAATTATTAATTTTGTCATTATCAGAAGGGTTCTTCCTGATTTCAACAACCGCATGAATATGATTTGGCATTATCACATATTCATCACAAAACAACTCATTTCGGATTAAAAAAGATTTTTCCCATTCAAGTTTAACAATCAATCCCAATTGTGACAGTTCAACAACACCATCACGGATTTTTCCGAATAGATTTTCTTTGTTATAAGTACAAATGGTAATAAAATAAAAACCGCTGCTTGAATAATTCCACCAGTCAGCGCGTGATGAAGGAATCCGGTATTTATTTTTGAATTTTTCCAATATTACAATTTATAAATACGCAGAGACGCACGGATGTGCGTCTCAGAATTGCGTGTATTAATGCTGGTAGAGACGCACGGCCGTGCGTCTCTACATTAACAAAACAGACGTTATAAACGTTACAAATTACTTTAGTACTACCAGTTTCTTCGTACTAACAAAATCCCCCGCAACAAGACGGTAAATATATGTTCCGCTTGCCAGACCCGATGCATCGAGAGTGACATTATATCTGCCTGCGGATTGATTACTATTTACAAGTTCCCTCACCTGTTCACCGGTCACCGAGAACAAGAGCAATTTCACATTACTCTCAGCCGGAATCTGATAACTGATAGTAGTTGTCGGGTTGAAGGGATTCGGGTAATTTTGCATCAGTGCAAAAGTCTTCGGAATCTCAATCTCAACCTCAATCTCTTTACTGTATGCAAATGACCCGTCGTTATCAACAATTTTAAGTCTGTAGAAGTATTTACCGCTTGCAGGCTGATTATCAGTAAATGAATATTCCTTATTTGAGTTACTGTTACCCGAAGCAGAAACCTCGCCTATCTTTGCCCATGCCGACTTATCCGCAGATTTCTCCACCTCAAATTTATAAGAGTTAACCTCCGTAGCAGTGGTCCATGATAGATCAATAAATCCATTCTGCAATTTATAACTAAGAGCAGTAAGTTCTACAGGTAGTGGATTACTCGTCGTATAAGCTCCAATCCCATTATTGGTAGCAAGAACAAATACTGTAAAAGTCCCATCTCCATTATCTTTAAGCGCTACATCTCCCAAACCACCAGCATTGGTTGAACCTAATGCAGGAGTTGTACCATAAACAGTGCCTGTTCTATCTGTCCAGGTAGTACCAGGCGCACCTATTTGTCTTACTTTTACATTAAAGGATGCTGGAATGTAGAGTCCTAGAAAAATATTGCCCCCATAAGAAAAATATGAGGCAGCTGCTATCCCTGTTTCTGTCACATAACCTGTATTAGCATTTGCAGAAGTGTATTCCCTTATATAAGTCTGAGATCTTCCACCAGCCCAAAATTTCGAATTAGATCCCGCTTCTAAAGGTACAACATATGACGGCGTACCCCAATCAGCAGCAGTATTGGGCAAAACAAATTCATCAGGTGTTGAATTAAAAGTGCCCCCCGCTCCTGTTTGAGTCCATCTTAAAACAGTCCGAGTTGTTGTACCAGGTGTAGCATAAACTACACATGTGCCATCAGTATAAGAACCTATTACATTAAAATTATCACCCAGGCGAATTGCAGTAGTATTATAAGTAATAACATTTGTTGATGCACCACTTTCTCCATCCCACATGTAGATCTTAAATGCATTGGTAGTCGCATTGGTTGTAAGGTTACAACCAAAGATTTTATTGTTACCAGCAACTTTAACACTATTTAAAATTCTTGCACCAACAGTAACTCCCGTCATATCTAAATCACCAACATCTGAACCATCCGAAGCATTCAAAATCTTAATTTTATTACCATCGTAAGCTACATATAACCTATGATTACTACTTACCACTCCATAACCAATTCCTCTTGCATTATTACCGGTTGTAAACCAAGTTGGATTGATCGTGGGCGTCTTTCTTTCCCAAACTGTCGTAAATTGTCCTAAGACATCCACTGAACTATAGAACACTAATAGCAAAAAGAAAAATAGTATGTTTTTTTTCATAAAGACCTCCTTGATAAATCAAGATAATTTGTTTGAATATTATTAGCTAAAGCTACTTTTAAGAAAAAACCAGTAGCAAGATAGAATAATTTGTAATTCTGGCAAAGAAAAAGATAATTTTATTCTCTTTTTTTTTGGCAATTGTTAAAGGTTAAAATAAGTGACTGGGGACTAGTAACTAGTAACTGGTGACTGGTGACTGGTGACTGGTAACTGGTGACTGGTAACTAGTGACTAGTAACTGGTAACTAGTGACTCTATACGTCCAAAGCGGAGGCGGAGAATCTGTGTCATCCGTGTTCTATCAGGTAAAAAAAAAGAGTCCGCCAAACCGACGGACTCTCATTCAACTTTTCCGTTATAAACGTTACAGACGTTATGAACGTTACAAACTACTTCAGTACTACCAGTTTCTTCGTACTCACGAAATCGCCTGCGATTAATCGGTATATGTACGTACCGCTGGCAAGCGATGACGCATCCAGGGTTACATTGTAACTCCCGGCCTCCTGCTGAAGATTAACAAGCGAAGCGACTTCATTACCTAGTACGTCAAATACTTTCAGAGTAACCTGTGCGCTAACCGGTAACTGATAACTGATCACTGTTGACGGATTGAACGGATTTGGGAAGTTCTGTCGAAGGTCGAAAGTCGAAGGTCGAAGGTCACCCACCTCAACTATTTTACTGTATGCAAAAGTACCGTCATTATCAATTTGTTTCAGTCTGTACCGCAAATTAAGGTTAAGGTCAAGGTTGAGGTTGAGATCGGTGTAGGAATATTCCTTAACGGAGTTACTATTCCCGCTCCCTGCCACAAATCCAACTTTCTCCCATTCCGACTTCTGACTTCCGTTTTCTGACTTCCGACTTCTTTCCACCTCAAACCCATAATTATTAACCTCCGTCGAAGTAGTCCAATTCAGATTAACCTTCCCACCAATAACTTTAGCAGTGAATGAAGCTAACTCAACTGGGAGGGGGGTAGTATTAGCTGCACCTGGAGTAAATGTATATGAAGCGACAGCAGTGGATTGCCAGCTTGTTGACAATTGTCCATCGCTAGTTGATCCATTAATTCTTTCATAACAATTAGTTGCAACAACTTCAAAAACCGGAATTCTATCCCAATCTCCGAAATAATCAATTACATCTGAAGTGCTATTTTGAAGCTGGTATCTCTCATTTCCATTCATTTGAGGAATATTATTCTGGAAAATTGCCACATTATCACCAATAGAAAAAGTAGATTTAAAATCAACAATTACAGCACTCCTATTAATAATAGCATATTCACCAGGTGTAAGTATTAGATAATTAGTCCCTCCAGTATTCTTTTGATTAGACTCATTTAGAGTCATACTTCTAGAATCTGTAATATTTGCACCATATCTTTCAAAAATTATCCAACCGTCTATGTTAACATCTACATCCCCAGCGTTATAAATTTCAAGATACTCATTCGCGAAAGTTGAGTGATCGGCGACTTCCGTTATAATAATTTTAGGTAAAACAGGTGCATCTCCTGTTAACAATGAAGTTTGCGGAACTGTTCCATCTGTTTTATAATTTATTGCTGTTCCTGAATTTGTATACGGAAAAATTTTGAAATAATAAGTTGTAGATGGATTAAGACCTGTGAAAGAAACCGTTTGAACCCCCTGTGCAGCGATTCCAATAAGTACTCCGGCAACCTCCGCTGTACCATCAACCGGAGACGTGATACTTCCGTAACCAACATCGCTCGCTTTAATTAAATAACCGTCGGGAAGAGTTCCTTCGGAAGCGTCTGTCCATGTTATATTAATTGCGCTGTGAGTGGGAGCACCGGCAAATGAAGAAAAGTCAGTAACATGATTTGTTGGTTCGGTTTTATACACTGTTCCACTGCAAGTTACATTGACAGTAGTTGCTCCTCCTCCCGCATTTGAGACTGTTTCAGCATTATATGTTCCGGCTGAAAGTCCTGATTTCAACCTTACCCAGATAGTTGTTGCATCAAGTGTTGCGGTAGTATAAGCTACAGTTTTAGATGCCCCAAAGCTGCTGTTGTCAGTGGAGACCTCATAATTTGCCGGTGCGGTGATTGTTATATCTCCGGGGAAATCGGTGAGATTACTTCCGGATAACTGATAGCTTTGTGAAGTTGATGGACCTGAACCCGCAACATAACTAAATCCGGTCAGCGAAGAGGGATCCACAGTAAGATTTGGTGAACCCGCAGATGTAACTGTTCCATTGACAACTATGTCATCACCTGTTCCGTCACCGGGCCCTCCTGAACCACTTGTTGCTTCTGCATATGAATACAATCTGTAAGTCACTGGTGAAGTCGAATTACTTTGAGTAAATGTCCAGGTAAAAGTTTGAGTGCTTGTACCATCTGTTACAGGTTTCACTGCATCAAGATCTGTTGCGTAATCATCAACAGAACTACGCAATGATATTGCAGTATTACCTGTGCTTGAACGTTGCCACTGAACTACGATAGAAGATACAGAAAATTGATAACCGGATTTGGGCGTAATTGTAAATTCCATGTAATCATTTCCTGAAACTGCATTTGCAATTGAAGTCAAAGCCCAACTTGTTGCGTTGAATCTACCTCCATTTGTACTTGCAGTAAGCCCGGCTCCTCTTTTAATCGAAGCTGAATTTAAATTAGCATTATTGGAATTCGAACTTGCCGAGTCCTCAGCACCAGTTAAAGCGGAGAACTCAAATGTTAAAATCTGTCCATTTGTTAAGCTACCTAGAGCAAAAAAACAAACTAATAGTAAAATCGTATAAGCCTTTTTCAAGATTGACCTCCTTGAAAAATTTGTTAATAAAAACGTTAATTAAAATATTTAAAATTGTAAAAACTATAAACTGATATGCACGTTAATATAAGATTCCTCTCCCAAAAGGAATCTTTTGTGAATACCGCAGCAATGAGAATAAATAATTAATAAAAACCTTGTTTAAAAGATAATATTTCAGGAGCTAAATCCAAAGGGAATGAGAAATTATTTTGTCAGAAAAAGAATGTCTGAATTAAGATTCGTAGGATTAAAGGATTATAGGATTGAGTTACGGGTGACTGGTTCCTGGTGACTGGTTAATTAAAATCTGATGACGGAAGACGGAAGACGGAAAAAAAGGGAGAGGCAAAGGTAGAGGCAGAGGAAGTCAGAAGTCAAAAGAAAAAAAGGTGAAAAGATAAGAAGTAAAGAAGACAGAAGGCAGAAGACGGAGTGAGGGAGAGACGGAGAGAGGAAGGAGGAAAAGGGAGTCTGGAATTGTTTTTCTCTGCTCCGACAGGTTGGAACTTTGCGAAAAACTTAGCGTCACTTTGCGTTTAAGAAATTGCATTTGCTTTCCAGAATACTTATGAAAAACATCTAACCGCCAAGGAACGCAAAGTACACACAAAGTTTCGCAAAGTCTTAAAATATTAATCTGTGTGAATCCGTGTAATCCGTGCCATCCGTGTTCTATTCTTTTACAACCTAATGACCTTTTCCGTTGTAAACGTTACGAACGCTTCAGAGCGCAAGATTAGTCAGCTCTGATTTTGCCCAGTCTGAAAACCGGCGGCCGTGCTTCATCATTGTCTCAATATCTTTTCTTTTATAAATCTCTCCTGAATAAGAAACTGCGCTTTTGTGATCTATTATCGCATTGAAATGGTTCAAAGCTTTATCTTTTTGAGCAGAGTCCGGGACTAAGTCCTTCATGAGACTTACTATTTCATAATGGTTCTCGCCTTTACACTTAACACCCCCCAGTCTGATAGTCAATGCATCGGCTAATGCAATAACTGAATGAACTATCAAAACCCCTGCAGCATTGAAATAACCAAATTCAAAAGCGAGTTCGGAAGCTTCCCGGAAGTTTTCTGCTATTGACAGAAATTCCGTCGAGCGGGATTTTTCAACCTTTATTCTGCTTGTTCTGTGTGTCATTTAGTAATCCGTTAATGTTTTTACCGTATATCACTTTCCCGTCAGTCCGGAGAGACTTTATCAGAACCGAATCACTTTTATATAACTTTCTGAATTTTTTCAAAGTCAGGATAAGCGGTGAAATGTGTACTCCGTAAACTTCTTCACTCCCTGAGCGCAGAAGAGCTAACTTGTCAAATACTTCTTTTTCGGAAACTGTTTCTTTAATTACAATGAGGATATCAAGATCGCTGGATGAAATTTCCTCACCCCTGGCAACACTTCCGAACAGAATAATTGATAAGGAATATTTTGAGATATGTTTTTTGATATTCGCAAGAAGAGTGTCAAGCATACTGTTTTCAGAATTCAACAGTGGTATAATTCCGTTTTTTACAATATAATTTTCACGGTTGAGCGTGAACAAATGATCTCTGCCTCCGATAACACGGTTTACAATCTTCAATATCTCCAGACCGGTCAGTGCCTGGAGAGCTGCTTTGGGTGAAATTCCGGCAATCCTGGATGTTTCCCTGCCGGATATACCGGACTTGTGGAGGTACAGCGCACGTAAAACTGCAATTTGTGAGGGACCGGAAAACACGTGATTTAATAGTTTATTGAATTTCATTTTTGTTTACTTTTAGAAACATATGTTTACTTGAGGAAACAAAAATAAGAGATAACGGGGAAATATGCAAGGGGAAAAACTGAAGACAGAAGGAAAAATGGAATGCTGGAATGATGGAAAAATGAAATAATGCCTTTACCTCTCTTTCTCTGCGTTCCTTTGCGGAAAACTTAGCGTCCTTTGTGTTTAGGAGCTTACATTTGCTTGAAAAACATCTAACCGCCAAGTATCGCAAAGTACACACGAAGTTTCGCAAAGTTTTAAAATATTAATCTGTGGAAATCTGTGTTTAATCTGTGATGCGACGTGTCGTACTGTGGTAAAGTGGTTTTTTACTAAAGTGCGACGCATGCAGAACAGGAACAGGGTTTTGGAATTAAACTTTTTCACCGTTTCGATTGTCTTATATACTGAGTGCCGGAAATGGCGCTTTTTTATGGAATATGTGTTTAAGGAAAAAATTTATGAATTTTGACAGAATTTTAATATTTATAACGCTCTTAACAGGGTTTTCTCTCGCTCAGCCTAATGTCCCTCAGGGTTTTAACGGGACGGTCACCGGGAAAATTGTGGACTCGGAATCTTCCGCACCGGTGGAGTATGCGAATGTGGTTATCTATAACAGCAGGGACTCTTCCATGTATTCGGGCGGGGTGTCCAACAGCAAGGGTTTGGTGCAGATCGAAAAGCTTAAACCGGGGAATTATTATGCGAAGATCTCGTTTATTGGCTATGAGCCGGTCTATGTGGATAAAATCAGTATCAATCTCAAAGTGCCCGCGTTTGATATCGGGACGATTAAGATCCTTAACTCGTCGGTTAAATTATCCGAGGTTACGGTCTCAGGCGAGCGGGATATGCTTAGCTACAACCTGGATAAGAAAATCATTGACGTGGAAAAGAACCTTACCAGCGCCGGGGGGACGGTCTCTGATGTTCTCCAGAATGTGCCGAGCGTGAATGTGGATGCGGACGGGAGCGTATCTGTCCGCGGAAATCCGAATGTGACTATCCTGATTGACGGAAAGCCGTCGGGGCTCTCGGGTATCAGCAGTACGGATGTGCTGACTCAGATTCCCGCAAGTTCGGTGCAGAGGATTGAACTGGTTACCAATCCCTCCGCAAAGTATGATCCCGAGGGAACGGCAGGAATTATCAATATCGTGCTGAAGAGAAAATCGAATGCCGGGGTTAACGGATTTATCACTCTGAATGCAGGGAATAATGACAAGTATAATTCCTCCCTTAATCTGAACTTCAAGACCGGACTGTTCAATCTCTACGCGAATTACGACGGCAGGTTTAATAATTTTAATTCGACGCTGAGTTCGGTAAGGAATTCTTTTCTTCCGGCGGGGACTTCCATTCTGGAGCAGGACCAGAGTATGTTTATGAAAAACCGGATGCATAATGCGACGGCAGGGCTTGATTTTTTTGCTGATGACTTTAATACGCTTTCGTTCAATTACCAGTTCCGCGATATGGAGATGGACTATTCGGGGCTTATGAACAATACCAATACTTCCTCATGGACTTCGGGGAGAAAGCTGTTTGTACGCGATAACGATGCCGGCAGAGGGGTAACCGGACACACTTTTACACTGAGCCATAAAATGCTGTTCGAAACTCCGGGACAGGAGTGGCTGACTGACGTATCATATTCCGCGAACAGGATGAGCAGGGATGAGATAATTTATCAGAGGAATCTCAATCCCTCGGATAACACAGTCCTGTCCTCCTTCAGTCAGCTTGATGTTTCAAAGAACAAAAATAATATGTTCATTTTACAGACTGATTATTCCCATCCTCTGTCCGATAAAATAAAGCTGGAAACTGGATTCAAATTCAACCTGAAGGATCTCTCTATGGATAATAACTACTATCTGTATGACGAGAATACGGGAGGGTACACATTAAATTCACATCCGAATTTCTTTACGATTGACGAGAAGATTTACTCGGGGTATCTTACCTACCTGCAGCAGTTCGGGGACCTGAGCGTGCAGCTGGGAGTCCGTGGTGAGGATGTGGAGAATACGAGTAAACTTGTCAGCAGCGGGGAGTCTTTTGATAACGGATATTTTTCTGTCTATCCATCGCTTCATGCCGCCTATAAAATGTTTGAGTCTGACGAGGTTAGCTTCAGCTACAGCAAGCGGGTGGACAGACCGAATAACAGGCAGCTTAACCCCTTCGTTGATAATGCCGATTCGCTGAATATTTTTTACGGCAATCCGAAATTAAAACCGCAGTACACAAACTCATTCGAGCTGGGGTACGGCAAGCTGATAAACAGGACTTCCCTTTCGCTGACTGCATTCTACAGGAATACCACAGATATTATAAGCATAGTCAGTTCTATAGATGCGCTGGGGGTAAACAACACCACGTATGCAAATATTGCATCGAGTCATTTTACCGGGGCAGAGTTCCTCTGGACCCAGCCGCTGGGAATGTGGTGGAGGATAAATGCGAATGTCTCATACTTTAATACCAGGATTGATGATCCGCGGTTTACGGGGATGGAGGATTTCAACAGCTGGAGCGCAAAGCTTACTTCCAGCATGACTTTGTGGGAGGATCTACAGCTGCAGTTATTTGCGAATTACAACTCCCCTTCCATTATGGCACAGCAGTCGTATATGCATGGCGGGTCGGTACTTTCCGCACAGACGGAAACAAAGGAGATTTGGTTTATGGATGCCGCAGTGAGGAAGGACTTTTATGACGGACGAGTTTCCCTGACGCTGAGGGTGAGTGATATTTTCAATACCAGAAAATTTGAGTCGGAAACCAATGCACCGGATTTCAATATGCTGAGTTACAGGAAGATGGATACGAGGGTTGTGTATCTTGGTGTGACTCTGCGGCTCTCACCGGGGAATATGAAGAATGAGGAGCAGCGCAAACCAAGAACCGAAGAAGGAATTGACTTGTAGAAAAGGTTGAGTTGTCGATTTGTTGAGGGATCATTAAGTTGTCATTAATAGTCATTAGGCTTCGCCGTCATTCCGACTCAGTCGGAGTAGTCATTTGGCTTCGCCGTCATTCCGACTCAGTCAGAGTAGTCATTTCGCTTTGCTGTCATTCCGACTCAGTCGGAGTAGTCATTTCGCTTCGCTGTCATTAAGGTGAATGGATGAATGGATGGATGAAGACGGAGGACGGAAGACGGAAAAAAGATAATCTGCCTGGGGCGGAGAAAACAGTGAACAGTGAACAGTGAACAGTAAACAGTGAATGGATGAATGGGTGAATGAAGACGGAGGACGGAAGACGGAAAAAAGATAATCTGCCTGGGGCGGAGAAAACAGTGAACAGTGAACAGTGAACAGTAAACAGTGAATGGATGAATGGGTGAATGAAGACGGAGGACGGAAGACGGAAAAAAGATAATCTGCCTGGGGCGGAGAAAACAGTGAACAGTGAACAGTGAACAGTAAACAGTGAATGGATGAATGGGTGAATGAAGACGGAAGACGGAAAAAAGATAATCCGCCTGGGGCGGTGGGTTTGGGGGGGAAGGGATTTTTTGTGTTTGTTATGAAATATTTTATTATTTTTGCTTATAAAAAAAACGTGTATGCAGGGAATGGACTTAAATAAAGAAACCGGAATACGTAATGAGGTGATTATAAACGTGAGTCCGGACGCCGAAGAAGATATTATCCCCCTCTTTTACAGGTGCGCTACTCCCCCCTTGCGCTATACCCTTTCAGAACTGTTAAAAGATGAGCAGCCAATAAATGAAACCAAGGAAAAAGCAATTATTAAACTCGACCTCTCCCCTGCTCAATTCAAAACCCAAATAAAGAAAATCCATCGGCTTATCACGCATTCACTCAGGAACGGACAAGGGGGACTATTGTTGTATGCCGAAGAGAATCCCTTCGCATCCGGGAGGAAAATACCCCTAATTGCGATTCACACAGATCCGGAGGGAATATCGAATCAACTCCAGGTGCACAAACTAAAGCAGTATCTCCGATACCACGCAATTTTTCTTGACTATCAGAACCCGACGAGAGTACTCCCCCGGCTGCGCAGAAGCGAGCGACAAATCCCCGCGGAGCCATATCCGACAGATATAAACCCGGATCCCCAGCAACTGGAGGCAGCTGAGCACATATCCGGACCTTTGCGGCTAATAGCCCCAGCCGGATCAGGAAAAACGAGGACACTAATCAACCGGATAGTTAAACTGATAAACGCAGGAGTAAAACAGGAACGGATACTGGCGGTAGCATTCAACAAAAAAGCAGCGCAGGAAATGGAGAGCCGGTTAGAAGCACTGAACATCAGCAATATAAACGTCCGCACGCTACACTCGCTGGGATACGAAATAGTCAGGAAGAAGTATCAGATCCGATTCGATGAAAAAGAGTCGCACGAAAAATACATCCTGCTAATAAAGAGACTTCTTCCGGTGGGGACAGCGGAGGGGGCATACAGTAACCGTTTTCTGGAGACCCTGTTGTATCTTATACAGCAGGAAAAGAACAACCTGTCAGGATTCGAAGAGGAAGAAGCAAGAGCTGAGTTGCGCAAATTTGACTTCCAGGATTTCTTCATAAAGTTAGCAGAAAAGCAGGTGGAAGAAAAAATCCTGACGTATGAGGATATGATCTATCTGGCAGTGCAGATACTCATTAGCGACGAAAGAATCAGAGAATATTACCAAAACCGGTTTGAGTATCTGTTAGTGGATGAATTTCAGGATCTGAATCCAAGTCAGTTGTACCTGCCGATAATCATAGCCATGCCTTCGGACAACCTATTTGTAGTAGGCGATGATGATCAGATGATTTACGGATGGCGTGGAGCAGGTAGCCGGCACATATTCAATTTTCCGGGGCAATATGAAAGCTGTGCGGAAATAACACTCAGAGTGAACTATCGTTCCCGGCGAGAAATAGTAGAAAGATCAAAACAGTTAATAAGCAATAACCGGGGGCGGATACCGAAGCGAATAGAACCGCATCGCAAAGAGGGGGAAAGGAGCTGCATATTATATAAGGGAAGGAAGCTCAGTTCAGAAGCAAAGGAAATAGCGAAGTGGATAAAGAAAAGAAAAAAAAGGGGGGTAAGGGAGAAGCAGAGCTATGCAGTCCTCTTCCGGTACAACATACAGCTCTTTCCGGCGGCGATAGCGTTACAAAAAAGGGGGATTCCCTACTTTGGAATGCAAAAAGAGATAATTGAAAGAATCCCCGCGGTAAAAAGGATAATAACCCTGTTAGAGATTCTGGAAGCAGCCCCGGGGGAATGTGAGAAAGAAATAAAAGCATTACGTATAGCAGAGGGTCCACAGAGGGAGAAGCCGGGATCGGGGAGCGAGGCAGCGGGAGATCCGGAAACGGGGGTGGAGATGAGGGAGCTGATGGAAAAAATCAATGCAGCCCGGGGGATTATGGGGGGTGCATACCGGTTCAAAACAAAAATCAGCAAAATATTCAAGCTATTTAATATCAGTGCAAAAAAGCGGGAAGCAAATAGAGTGAATGCATATTACGAGTACCCGAGAGAGGAAGCAGTAACAGAAGCAATAAAAAAGACAATCATTGAAACAGGGAGCATAAAAAAGGCGCTTGAATTTTTCAACGGAGGCAGGGAGAAGGAGGCGGATAGTGAAGACCGGGTAATACTAACGTCAGTACACCGGGCGAAGGGGCTGGAGTTTGACAACGTAGCGATCCTGCACTATTCAGATGATCTTGATTTAGATACGCCGGAGAAGCTAGAAGAAGAGAGGCGGGTATTTTACGTAGCAGTCACACGCGCGAAAGAGAACCTGCTGGTTACCACCCCCCGCACCAATCCCGCAATTTTCATAGAGGAATTTTTTCAGAAATGAATCCAAGTTTATTTAGTAAGTCCAGTGCAGAATATTTTTTCAAATTTATACTTCAGAAAATAATAAATTCAGCCATTTTTTTTCGTTGGGGGTGGGGGGTAGTGCGGCTTTATTTTTGCGGATTTTTTTTGTATTTTTGTTTATGTTAAAAAGTAAATATTCTCCGACGTTAGTAACCGGCTTTGCGCTGGCGGTGCTTTCGCTTATTCCGGGATTCAAGGGAATAGCGTTTATATTTTTTTTCCCGGCGGCGATAGTGTTAGCGCTTTACCTATCGCAGAAAATCGCCCCCCCTTTTTCGCGGATAGGTTTAAGTGAGGGGATTATTTTCGGTTTGCTCACGGGGATTTGCTTTGGGCTTTTTTCCACGGTATTTGAACTCCTTTCGACTTATTTTACGAAGAGTCATGAGCTGATTGCAATGTTACCGGAAATGGAAAGGCTGCTGGCGGAGCTGAATCTTTCTGCCGCGGCGAAACCAACGGTGGAATTGCTGCACAGTTTTACGGAGGATATAACGGGTTACGGTTTTTCGCCGCTTTTCTCAGTTTTTATATTTTTTAATAATTTGTTCGGGAATGTGGTTTTTGGTCTGCTGTTCGGACTGCTTGCGAGGTTTATACATAATTCCCGGGTGCCGAGGTATGAGCAATGATTACGGGGCTGATATTTTTTATGCATCTTTTCTTTTCCGCGCTGGTGTTTACGAAGAAATGGCAGGATGAGAATCTCTCTGCGGGATTTCTGAATGTAGCGTTAATCGGGATTCTATTCACAGTAGGGTGGACGGTATTCGGGCAGATAGTTAAGGTATTTATGGAACAGCCGGGATTCGGACCATTTCTTGACAGGGATGCTTTTGCGCTGCTGCTGCTTACTGTAGCGGAGTATTTTTTCTACCGGATGTATTATCCGGAGCTGTTTGTTACTCGAGCCGGTAGGGAAAAACAATAACCGCTGTCTGCTCCACCTGTTCCTGATTTTTCCGGAGCGGTTCAAATTTCCATTTTCTTAAGCTATTAATTGCAGCTTCTTCGAGGCGGGTATCGGCTTTGATTAAAGGGATTACTGTCCCCACGGTGCCGTCGGGGAGGATAGAGAAGCGAAGGCGGATATCAATTTCCTTATTAACACCGGCGGGATAATCGGGGAGGATGTAATAGTAGATATTCCGTTTTCCGCGCCCCCCCCATTGAATATCGTAGCCGAAACTACCGTCCCCCGGGCTTTGATTGCCAATGCTTTTAGAGGTTTTATCCGCAGAGGTTTCCTTACCGGTTTTATCCACGGCTTTAACCAGGTTATCGGGATCGGTATTACGGGTTTTTGCTAGGTCGATTTCTTTCTGCTTTTCCTCAGTTTTTTGATTTAGTTCCTGTTTATCCTGTTCTTCCTGTTCACGGCGTTCAAGTTCAGAACCGGGGGCACCGGCGCTTCCGGACATACCGAGATCGCCGAAGCCGAGTTCGACGAATTCCACCGGTGGATACTCCGGTTCGTAACGGATGAGGAGCATTATGAGGATAAGCAGAGAGTGCAGGGCTACCGACCAGATGAGTGATATATTTCTTCTTTTTTTCAAAGTGCGTAAGGTGCTTTCATCAGAGTTTTTCTTTTTCCGTTTCGAGGGTAAATTTCTCAATTCCCGCTCCGCGCGCCGCATCAATTACCCGGATTACCAGTTCTATGGGGACGCTTTTATCCGCACGGATGATGAGGTTATCCTCTTTGCCGGTGCTTTTGAGAATTCCCAGTTTCGCCCCAAGTTCTTCAACAGTGCTTGGCTCCTCGCCTATATAAATTCCCCCTCCCTGGGTAAGGGTGACAATGAATTTAGAGGGGGCTACCTGGTCGTTGTTCTTAGCGCCGGGGAGTTTAACTTTCACCCCGGTCTGGACCACGAACTGGGAAGTCAGCAAGAAGAAGATGAGGAGCAGCATGACGATATCGGTCAGGGATGAGAAGTTGAACATAGCGAGGGGTTTATTCTCGGTTTGAAATTTCATATCTATCTCCTTGGGTCCATTCCGTTATTATAAATCGAGTTCAAGTTCATCATCGTCGCTGCGTTTAAGACCGAGTTCCGTTTCCTCGATAGTATCCACCACGTCGTTGGAGATAATTTCAATATCCCCGACGACCTTAGTAATTTCGGAAGTAAAGTAGTTGTAGGCAATCAGGGCGATAATACCGACGCCCAGCCCGAAGGCAGTAGTAATGAGAGCTTCCCAGATACCGCCGGCGAGGTCGCTGGGGTTTGCACTCCCCTGAAGTTCCTCAATCCGCATGAAGGCGGAGATCATACCGGTAACCGTGCCGAGAAAACCGAGGAGCGGAGCCATACCAGCGATAGTAGCCAGGATGCTAAGTCCTTTTTCCATTCTGGCAATTTCCTGCCGACCCACGTTTTCGATAGCCTCTTTTACGCGGGCGTGACCGAATTTGTATTTCCTCAATCCCTTCCTGATAATATTTGCGGCGGGGGTTTTTTCCTGGAGGCAAACGCTGATTGCCCCGTCGATATCTTTTTTCTTTATTAAAGAGCGAATTTTAATGATGAAAGCAGGGGCATTCATTTTTGCTTTTCTTAAAGTGCGGTAACGGTCTATGGTAATCCCCAGACCAATAACCGAAGTGCCAAGGATGAACCACATAATGGTCCCCCCCTTCAAAAATATTGCGAATAAATCCATTGTTCCTCTATTCCTTTTACGATTGTTTATTTCAGTTTTTTTTCCTTGTGATCAAATCAATAGACTCCGACCTCGTAGAGCGGGGGGCGGAAGCTAACGAGGGAGTCGGCGATAATTCCTTCCATTCCTTCCCGTTCTCTTTTCATGCGACCGGCAGCAGGATAGGGATAGTTAATGGGGAATGTGTAATCGCGTTCAATTACTTCCTTCGGTACGGTGCTTTTCACCTCCAGTTTTTCCACCTTAACCGGGGTAAGAAATTCGGGGACGCCTATAACCTGCCAGTAAACCACCACCATAGTAACAAGAATAACGAAGACCGACACGGCTATCCAGAGGTGGCTTTGCAATTTTTCCTTCCGTTCCCGTTCAATCTGTTCCATCGAGACTTCGGGCACCTGTGCATGGGTGCGTCTGATTTGCTCAATATCCTTTTTCTCCTCTTCCTGCATGATCCCGTAGGTTATTCCTCGGCGGTCACGGGTTTTTTGTTGTTCCGCATCTCTAAGCGCATTTTCCTGTTCGGCTCTAATTCTTTCAGCTTCCTGTTTATCCCACTCCCTGCGGCGCATAATATCCTGGAGATCGAGCACCACGGGGTTCCCCATAACGTCCCTGGGGATTTCCTGGGGTTTATCGAAGAGGAATTCGGAATCGTCCCGGTTAAAAGCAAACTGCCGCGCCTGCTCATCTTCCTTTTTCTGCTCGGCAACAATTTTTTCAAAAGTTTTATGGAGCACAAATTCATCCCGTTCCCCTGCGTCCACTTCCAGATTTTCGACCCGTTCGATTGAAAGAGCTTTTTTCTCTGCCGGGGGAGGTGTGTTTTCTTCCGGCTGAGGAGGAATAAAAGCGGCATTCAGGAGATCCGTTTCCTCCATTTCCTCAATATCTTCTTCCCGCCCGTAGTTGTAGTAACGGAGCAGTTTCATACCGACGGCTTTTGCGAGGTCATCTTTTTTTGCCTGCCGGTACTCGTCAATCCAGGCATCTTTCCCCTCCGTGATGAGGGGTTTATTAACTCCCATTTCAAAGTAGTCGTGTTCCGCGTCGAAAATATTTTCGGGGAGTTTAACCGTGCCGAAGTTTATCTCATCGGGAGTAAGTCCGACTTTAAACTCGGGGCTAAAGTAGATGGCGCCGACGAGTTCCCCGTCCATGAACTTATTTTTATAAGTTTTCATGGTAAAGAAGCCGACGTTAGGGAATTCGAAAATCTTTTCCCGTTTAAGCCGGTTCACGAGGAATTTAGAAATTTCCGCATGGGCGGTTTTTAAGTCTGCGCCGGGGAGACCGGCTTCTGCGATAATGTTTTTAACTATATCTGATTTTTTCATATTAAAACCTGATATTTATACCCCCGATTATGCCAAATTGTTCCTCCCTGTAGCCCCCGAGGTAGAAAATATCCTGACCAAGCAGGTTGGATGCCTCGAGGAATATTTCGGAATCGTCCGATATTTTATAGGCAAGTCTGAATCCGAAATCAAAAACGCTGTTAAGCTGATTATTATTTGCGGCATCGGTATATGCACCGCTAAAATAGGTAGTGCGGAGGCTGCCGCTGAATTCCCGGCTGAAATTATAGGCGTACTCGGCGAAGAAGCTCCACTCGGGATGGTAAGGAAGGAGATTTCCGTCCGTATCCGTAATCCGGTTATAGCGGAGTTCAGCAAAGAGGCGTCCAAATTCGTTAGGGAATATTGATATGGCTGCAAATCCGTTATATGAATTAGCATTGCTGCTCATCGGCTCGAAGAGACCCCGGTGTTTTGAGTGCCCGGGGGCATCGCTGAAGAAGAAGAAATTATCAGCTTTAAAAAAGCCTGCCCCGCCGCTGATTTCAAAGTAGTGGCGATACTCATACTTTGTACCGGCGTTAAGAGAGAAGTGCCGGTTCATAAAGTAGCCACCTCTGCCGTTCAGATTAGTGTAGCGGTTCTTTCCGGTCATTTCGCGGATGGTCATAAATTCCGTAGAGGGATTGAACTCGCCGAAGAGGGAGAAGTTGCGGTTGATCTGCATGGAGAAATAGATATAGGGATGGATATGGGAGATTCCGTCGAACTGAGAATACTCCAGACCGCCGCCGGCTTTCATTTCCTCGAACGGTTTCAGGAAGCCGCGACCGCGCAGCTTAACGTAATTCTTTTTATAGCTTGTGTCGCCTCGTGAGACATCCTGGGTGAATAAACTCCCCTCCGCACCGATTTCGAGGATGGGGAGAATCCATTTGCCGCGCCCCTCAATGCCGAGGTAATTCTCGGTAAGTCCGGGGGAGGTGAGGCTATCGTCCTTCGGGATGCTGAGATAGTCGTCCGAGAATTTGACCTCGTAGTTAATATTCCGGTCGGTAATTTCCCTAACGCCCATGGAGAAACCGGCATGGCTGAAGCTTCTTTTAATCTCCATAAGTGAGGGAGAGCCGAAGAAGTTTAGTTTTCCGAAGCGGTACTTCCCTTCCGCAAAGAGGGTGTGGTTTGGCAGGAAGCCGCTCTCCTCGGCGAGGAAATGGCTAAAGTCAACCGATCCGCCGGCATCGAGTCTTCCGGCTTTCGGGAGATAGTCGCGGGTGCTTTCAAATCCGGCACCTATTCTAAGGAGGGTGTTGCCGTCGGGGAGAACGTAGTACCCCTTTATCCTGGGGAGTTTGTTATTCCCGAGCGCGGCTTCCAGCCCGGCGTTATAGACTTTTGCACTATCGAAGAGTAAGTGCCCCGCATTCAGGGGAGAGGGGATCTCTTTAATTATCAGATCCTCCGGAGCAAAGAGTGGATTGATATACTCCCTGGAGAGAGTGGAGATATGATCGGGCTTTAGCTTCTTAAGCGGCGGGAAGGTGATAACCTCCTGACCGGTAATAACAAACTGCGGGAGATCCACTCCCTGGCGTTCGGGGATATCCTGAGCGTAAGCCTGTACAGAGAGAACAAAAAGGAGGAGGGTGGTTAAAAGGTTTTTCATTTGAGCCTCCTTAATTTCTGTTCGGCTTCTTTTCCATACTCATCCCCGCGGTGTTTCTGAATCAAATTCCTGTAAATTTCCCTTGCCTTACCGGTTTCCTTCATCCGTTCATAAATCTCGCCGAGTCTTAAGTAGGACTTTGCGGTCCACTCGGTAAAGTTAGCGTAGAGGTTAGTAACGCGGACGAAAGCGGTAATAGCCTCAGTATTTTTCTTCTGGTCGAGATAGACCAGTCCGGTAACGTACTGTGCCTCGGCGGCAAGTTCATCCGTACGTTTGGTTACAATATGCTGAAGATACTTGACGGCATTATCATACCGCTTGGCGGCGAGTTCAATTTTGCCCAGTTCCAGTCTCGACTTATCGGCAAAGATAGTCCCGTCGTAGTAGATGACCACCTCGTCGAAAATATCGTAGGCACTCCCCCTGTCCCCTTTCTTAACATAAGTTTCGCCTTTAAGGAACATAAGCTCGGGGTAGCGCTGGGAATTGCGGAAAGTGGTGGTTGCCTGCTCATAGAGTTTTACTGCATCGTCGTATTTCTTATCGCGGTTATAGAGAGTGCCCACCTCGATTACCGCGCTAACGGCGAGGTCATTAGCCGGATATTTTTCGAACACAATCTTATAGTTATAAATTGCCTCGTCGGTCTGACCCAGATTTTCGGCGCTCTTGCCGATCCAGTAATAGCCGTCGGGGAGATACTTGCTGTGTGGATAATAAGTTATAAAGTCCTTGTAGCTTCTTTTAGCCGCATCGTAATTGCGGAGGCTGTAATTAATCTCCCCCTTTTTAAGGTAGAGTCTGTCCGCAAAGGGGCTGCGCGGGTTTTTCACTATATAGTCGTCAATCATTTTGAAAGCGGTTTCGGGTTCCCCCTTAGCGACGTAGCAATACTGGATGCCGTTGAGGGCGTCGAAGACGCTGGCGGAATTATCGTACTGCCCGAGGATCACCGAATAGCTGACAATAGCCGAGTCGTAATTCCCCAGATTGAAGTAGGCATCCCCTATGGAGTAATGAATGAGGGGGACGAGCCCGCTATTAGGGGCGAGTATGAGGAAAGCGCGATATGAATTAATTGCGCCGTAGTAATTATTCTGCTGGAATTCAATCCAGCCGAGGAGATAAAGGGAGTTTTCGTAGTACTTGCTTTTGGGATAATTATCCCTGAAGCGTTTCAGTTCCGCCAGAGCTTTCTGCCGCTGATTATCCCTGAAGAGGGCGAGCGCGTACTGGTAGGAAACGTAGTCGGAATTCTCGGCATTTCTGCGGCTGCCGAGGAGGGACTCATAAAGTCTGATTGCATCGGTATATTTTCTGTCTGCAAAATAGCTATCCGCCAGGCGTGTTCTGACATCCCGGGCTTTTTTATCGTCTGGATATTTCTTAAGGAAGTCGGCAAACTGAAAACCGGCGTTAGCATAATCCTTCAGATTGTAATAGCAGTAGCCCTTGCCGTACATAGTGAAGTTATTTATCACCGGATCCTCGGAGCTTACTTTGTTGTAATACTCCAGCGCCTTTTTATACTCCTTACCTGCGAAATAGGATTCCGCAATGTAGAAGCTAACCTTGGCGATTTCGAAATTAGGAGCATACTTTTCGAGGGAGCGGAGATTATCGAAAGCCTTATCCTCCTCGCCGAGGTAATAACTAGCCACAGCAAAGCCAAGCCGGGCGCGGTTGCTGAGGTTTTTATCCCCCGGGTTAAGCAGCATAGCCGCGGAGAAATAGCGCTGAGCGGGGTCATAGTTTTTCGTATTCAGATCCATTTCGCCAAGGAGGGTGAATGCCTTAGCGCGGGTAGTCTCGTCCTTTGTGCCGGTGGCGGCAAGCAGAAACTTAGTTGCGTTAGTAAAGTTCCTGTTGTTAAAATAAATAAGTCCGACCTGGTAATGGACATCGGAGATGAGCCGATTATCGGGATACTTATTAACGAACTCGTCATAAATCACCAGCGCCTCGTCGTCATAGCCGGCATATCGTTTCGACTCCGCCTTCCAGAAGAAGGACTTCACGGCGATTGAATCGTTCCCACTGCTTAAGTGATGGAAGACGCGGAAAGCATCGTTATACTTTTTTTCCTGGAAATAACTCCACGCCAGTGCATACTGTGCATCGCGGTAAAAGGGGCTGTTAGGATACTTTGCCACAAAGTCGGAGTAGCTTTTAACGGAGTTCTCCCAGTCTGCAATGCGGTAGTACGAATTAGCCAGCAGGTAAAGAGCTTCCGCCTTTTTTTCAGTGGGGAGACTTTTAACCACGGGGTTATTGAGTTCGAGTATTGAAGCGTCGTACTCCTTAAGCTGGAAGAAGCAGATGCCTATTCTGATTTGTGCCGATGGGAAGAGGGGGCTATCGCGGTGAAAAGCGAGAATCTCCTCGTAGTAAGTGACAGCCAGGCGGAACGCCTCCATCTTTTCGTAGGTCTCCGCGAGTGCGTAGATCGAGTAGTCGGTAAATTTATTTGTCTGCCTGTTATCAATTGCTTTAAGGTAGTAAACCTCTGCGCTGTCGTAATTCTCCTCAGCGGAATAATTCTCCCCTATGCGGTGATAGGCGGAGCCGGTGAATTCCCGGTAGAGATAATCCTCCAGCAGTTCGTGGAAGCGTTCGCGGGATTTATCGAACTTCCCCTCGTGGAGGTAAATTTCCCCAAGGAGGAAGAGACTCTGCGGGCGGTAATTCGAATAGATAGTGCGGTTAACAATCGCCTCCAGCAGCTCGGCAGCGCGTTCATACTGGTTCATATTAAAGAGGCATTCCGCCTGTTTATACTCGGCGGATGCCTTGAACTCAGGAGAGATGAACTGAGTTTTAAGAAACTCGTTCAGGAGAGAGTACGCCGTGGAATATTCCTTTTTCTGGAACGCCGTGATGGCTTCGGAATACAACCCCTGTCCGGACTCCTGCGTCTGTGCAGAGGTCCGTCCGGAAAAGCTGACTATTACTACCGTTACCGCTATAAGAAATTGTTTTATCATGCTTACAGAAAATATGAAAAAATAAATACCGCAAATCCGACTAATGAACAAGCCATAAGATTCACGGCGTCGTTATCAATATACTTCATGCCCGAGTGAGAGAGCGCCGGTTTAGAACAATGGACGCTTTTTTCGGTGATTATACCGCAGCTCTGGCAGACGAAATGCCTTTGTAGCGTAGCGCCGAAAATACTGTCTATCACCGTCCCCGCAAACCCGAACAAGATCAGAGTAATCACCCCCCCGATATCAATCCAGGAGAGTGCAGAGAAAATTACCGCAGTTGAACCGGCCAGACCTCCGAGGGAGCCCTGCCAGCTGACGCCGCCGCTAACTCCCGGATGGACCTGTCTGAAACTTACTATGCTGAATGTTTTACCCCTGAAAATATTTCCTATCTCCGTGCTCCAGGTATCCGCGCATGCTGCAGCAATGAAGACGATGTACACAAGGTAAAACATCTCCGAGCGGAAAACATAGTCCAGCAGCACCAGCGAGCCGGCAAGTCCGCCATTTGCAATCACCTGGAGATAATCCCGCGTGCCGGTCTTTTCAAAATAGTCGTCCACATCCGCATTTTCCATCTTTCTGATTTTAGAAATCAGACTGGAGAGGATGAAAAAAGTAAGAATCGGGACAGTCCACTTCCAGCCACCATATCCATAAACAAAGGAGGCAAGCAGAAAAGCCGCCATAGCTCCATCCCTTGTAAGGAATTTAAGCCGGTAGGAAAGGACTCCGGCGATTGCACCGAGGGTAATTCCCGTCAGTAAATTAAAAATTAATTCCTGATTATAAAAAATACCAAATGTATATAAAATAAACGAGGCAAAAAGAGGGACAAGGATATTATCGCTCCCCTTAGCGCCGAACATCTCGAAAGCCGTAAGGAGGATTCCGGAGATCACGGCAATACCGAACAGTTCCATGCCGGAATAAGCAGCGAGAGAGACGCCCCCCAGCATGGTGAAAAAGTCCCAGTGTGCGCTTACCCAGACAGTAAGCAGGGTAACCGCAAAAAACACCCCGCTGCCGACGAGGGATTTTTTATCGCTTACTAGAATAAAATAATTCCTTCCGTACCTGCTTCCGAAAATGGCGGCCAGTGCATCCGCAAAGCCCATGATCAGGAAGCTGAGGACGATAATCTGCCGGTCGTTAGGATAGATAAGCAGCAGGATGAACATGGAGAAGGGGAAAAAGACAATTCCCCAGCTTTTGCGGTGGCGGTCGTTTATGGAGGGGATAAGATCCCGGGATATCAGGAAAGCCAGCATACCCAGCACCACAAGGGAAATAGCCAGAAGGATGAGATAATTTTTTATTATAACGATCGATGCAACCACGGTAAGGGATGCAAAAATGTGGAGCAGCTTTCGGCTCAGTTCTCTGCCGATAATTCCTTTATTGGCGAGAAATTCTGACACAAGCACCGAGATTACCACAATGATCAGCAGCACGACGAGCGATATGAATTCCTGCACAGTCAGACTTTTCTATTTTATAATAAAAACCCCCTTTGGGAAGGGGGCTAAAAAGGTTTTTTAATTTTTTATTTTATGAGTCCCAACTCATATTCGGCAACTTTCTTATAAGAGACATCGGCTTTTGCGAGATTGAAATTCTCCTTTGCCTTGGGCATGTTTCCTTTCATCTTGTAAGCGAGTCCCATATAATAATAAGGACCCCCTTTAGCGATGGAGCTACGGTACTTAAGGGCATTTTCGGAAGCGGTGATTGACTTATCGTAGTCACCGTTCTCGTAGTAAGCCTGGGCGAGGGTAAGGTAAGCGGCGTCGAAATTATTCATTTCAACCGCTTTGAGCAGAGTAACGATTGCCTTGCCTGCATCGCCGTTGGAGAGCTGATCCCTGCCGAGTTTAGCATAAGAGCGGGCGATATATTCCTTTGCCTTGTTCTTAACCGTGACATTTCCGCTGACTTCCACCACCTTCTCGAAATTCTTAATAGCTTCCTCCATCTGACCGAGAGTAAAGTAGGATCCGCCGAGAGCGTTATAACCGCCGTCGAATTTCGGATTGAGTTTTATAGCCTCCTGAAGGACGGGAAGAGCATCCTGGTTTTTACCAAGTTTTTTAAGGGCAATCCCCTTCTGGTAATAGATGCGGTAATCCTGGTCATGCTGAAGCGCCTGGTCGTAATTCGAGATAGCGCCCTGGAAATCACCGGCTTTCAGTTTCTCATTACCAATATTAAAAAACTTTCCGGCTTCGGGTTTCATTTCCTGAGCCGTAAGATGGGAAGTGAATAAGATGAGAAATAAACCGGTGACAAAAAATGCAAATAACTTCATTAATGTTCCTTTTTTGATTGAAAAGAGTGCGGAAGACGGGACTTGAACCCGTATGCCTCTCGGCGCCACCCCCTCAAGATGGTGTGTCTGCCAATTTCACCACTTCCGCGTAAAAATTTGAGTTGTAAAATTAATATCTTGTTATGAATTATGCAAATCAAAAAAAAACACACTTTCAAATAGGGGAACTGGAGGAGTTAAGAGTGAAGAGTGAAGAGTGAAGGTCGGAGGAGGGGGAAGGGTTGATTTGTTGATTTGTTGAGGTGATAAAAAGGTCGGAGGGACCACACCCCCACCGCCAGGGTGGAATCCACTCCCGAAAGCTTTCGGGAGGAGACAAAGAGGGTGTGTTAATTCTCATGGGAAAAGGGATTTTATAAAGTTTCGTAATCCCCTTTTTGTTTTTTCGTTATATAATCTTATTTTTACTTTGTTAAATGAATTTATTTGAAAATATACCGCAACAGGAGCATAAAATAAATGGAACGCAAAATAAGAGTCCTCGTCGCAAAAGCCGGTCTTGACGGTCATGACCGGGGCGCAAAGGTTATTGCCGCCGCACTGAGAGATGCAGGAATGGAAGTTATTTATACCGGATTACGCCAAACCCCCGAGATGATTGTCGAAGCGGCTATCCAGGAGGACGTGGATGTGATAGGTATTTCAATCCTCTCCGGTGCGCATAATACCCTCTTCCCGCGCATTAAACAACTTATGACCGAAAAAGGACTTAACGACGTGCTGCTTACCGGCGGCGGAATTATCCCCGAAGAAGATGTTGAATCACTGAAAAATATGGGCGTTGGCGAGTTGTTTACTCCAGGTGCTTCAACGCATAAGATCGCAGACTTTATAAAAGAATGGGTAGCTAAAAACCCCAGAAAATAATTTAATCCTTTTTAGAGGTGCAAAATGAAAAAGTTGATGGTTATTGTCTTTTTTCTTTTTACTCTTTCCCTTCTTCCCCAAACTCTGGTTCAGAATTATACCCTCCCTGTAAACAGCTATTACAACAGCGCATACGGACTGGTGAACGTCAACGGTGCGCTTTGGCTTTCGAGCTCAAGCTCTACCGTGGGAAAGGGAGTGCTATATAAACTTAGTTATGAAGCAGTTAAACTTGACACACTGAAAATAAATTACTATACTATAAAAGAATCCCAGGGACTGGCATCCGACGGAACCAACTTCTGGTACGTTGACCGCAAAACCTCCCTGTGCGATCTGTATAAATCCGCCCCGGACGGAACGGTTACCGACTCCATTATTCTAAAACCTATTTTCCGCAATACTTCGGTTTATGTGGGGGGGGCTGCATTCGAGGATAATTGCGTGTGGGTTTCCATCTATTACCCGAATGACTTAGCCGCACTTTACAAAATTGACACACAGACGAAAACCATCCGCGACTCTATTCCCGTATTCGGCACGCAGCCCCAGGGAATAACCATCAAGGGAGATACCCTCTTTTATGTGATGGACGGATTCGAGAGTCAGCCGGAAAGAATTTACGCAGTTTCTCTAACCTCGCACGACACGCTATTCTCCTTCCCACTTCCGGAACAGCCGGGGATAAGGCAGAATCCACGCGGACTTGCATGGGATGGAAGATACCTGTGGTTATTGGCTGAGCCGGTTGGCGCATCCACCGGCAGGGCGCTATTCAAGTATGACCTGCAGGGCTCCGGCACACCGAGCATTAATCTGATTACCAAGACGGTCAGCTTCGGGAATGTGCAGATTGACACTACCCGCTATTCCTCAATACAAATAGAGAACTACGGGAATGCCGATCTGATTATTGATTCCGCGATAATCTCCGGACCGGATTTCTCCCTGGCGACGATTTTCCCGCTGGTGATAAAACCGGACAGCACAAAGTCCCTAACGGTTTCCTTTAAACCAACGCAGAACAAGACTTACAAAGATTCGATACTCTTTTATCACAACGATCCGAATTTTGTTTTCAGCAAGACACTACTTAACGGTGCGGGGGTTTATACCTTGCCGTTCATTCAGCTTTCGGATATGCAGCTTAACTACGGCAATAAGCGGGTAAGGAGTTCGGGTTATAAAACTTTCACGGTGACAAATAAAGGGTCCGACGATCTGGTGATTGACTCGATGTGGACTACCCTTCCGGAATTCTTTTTCGGCGACCAGTTTGTCTCCGCAAACATTGACTCACAATTATCCGCTTCGTTCAGACTCTGGTTCATTCCGGATACGTACAAAGCGTACGCCGACACACTCTATATTTCCTCCAACGCTTCCAACGGGAAGACTCTGAAGATTCCCATTTCGGGGGTGGGGGCTCCGTTCGATTCCGCACTCGGGAATATAGTATGGCAGGCGGAGATTCCGGACAATCCGAATACAAACTACGACGACTATACCGCCCGGTTCATGAAGGATATAAAGGATATAAACGGCGATGGGGTGGACGACCTGATAGTGACTGCCGACAATTACCTTACAGTGGCTTTTAACGGAAACAGCTCCGTGTGGGGGGATGTGCTCTGGATTTTTAACAGCGGTACGAACAATAATAATACCGGTAAGGTGGAGCGGCTGCATAGTCTGCAGATAATTGACGATATCTCGGGGGATTCGATAAATGATGTGGTGGTCGGTTTTGGCGGGGGGAACGAGATGGTTTACGCACTTGACGGAGTTACCGGCAAGAAACTCTGGGAGTTCGGCGACTCGGTGAATTATGCCGACGGCGATATTAACGGGCTTGCGGTGAATGTTGACTGGAACGGCGACGGGAAACCGGACGTACTCGTTTCGCAAAGCGGTAATGAGACAACTGGCGAGGGAAAGTTCTCCGCTTATCTGCTGGACGGACTGACCGGTGCACAGATATGGCGCATTGACCATTCCACAACGAAGAAAATGAAGGACGGAATTATCAACACCGAGGAAGGCGGGGCGGTTAGCTCACACGGCTCGGGTTCCTCAAACGGGGAGATTCTCGGCTTCGACAAGAACGGGCAGATTATTTGGTCATTCCCAACTACCCGGGTGGTCTGGGGTATGGCGGAGATTGAGAATATCGGCGGGCTTGCAACCACGGATATTATCGCAGGGGATTTCGGCGGGAATGTGTATGCAATTACCGGCGATGCGGGGGCTCAGATCTGGACCCGCTCAATCGGGAATAATATCATCGAGGATGTGTTTATAGTCCCGGATCTGAATGACAACGGTACGGATGACGTTATGCTGAGCGCACTGACCGGCAATCTTTACGTGCTTGAAGGAGCAACGGGAGAGATTCTGTTCTCTCTTCCCACCGGCGGGGTTATTCTGGGTGCAGGGGTGCTTGGGGATATGACTAACGACGGGATTCCTGAACTTGGCGCGGGGACGTATAACCCGAATAACTCGTTCGTGTTTGAGACCAAAGCCGGTTCGCAGATATTCCAGTTCGCAGGGAATAACGATGCGGTTGAGTGTATCTGGAAAGCCGGGGATGCTGACAGGAACGGAAGTTTTGAGTTTGCGATAGGGACAAGGGAAGGAAGGGTGATTATGTTCTCCGGTGGTACGGATGTTCCTACGGGGATAAGGGAGGGGGACTTGCTTCCTTCGGAGTTCGCACTGATGCAGAATTATCCCAATCCGTTCAATCCCTCCACGAACATCGAGTACCGGATACCGGTAAGGTCCGCGGTCACGCTGAAAATTTACGATATACTCGGGAACGAAGTAGCCACACTGGTTAACACTGACCAGTTGCCGGGGAATTACAAAGTAGAGTTTGATGCATCGAGGTTTGCATCGGGAATTTACTTCTATCAGCTTAATGCGGGGGACTTCTCCGCTTCGAAGAAAATGATTTTCCTCAAGTAACCCCATAATGACGGAAACACACAGACACCTGAGACTTGCTTCGGCAAGTCTCTTTTTTATGAGGCAGAAGAAGAAAGAGAGAAGAGTTTCAAGCAGTTCGTAAGCTAACGGATCGTAAAAAAAAATTCGTTTTCTTTGAACGGGATAATTAATTTTGGGCTGAAAATCTTAAAATTCAAAACC